>ENA-UOIY01000004-UOIY01000004.1-human-gut-metagenome-genome-assembly--contig:-P114-NODE-4-length-423136-cov-178.323777_pt1 | contig 423136 bp, 346 predicted proteins | sample MGYA00242335_ERZ723882 | MGnify/ENA metagenome assembly ERZ723882 | reverse complement strand
TTCTCTATTCAGTCCTTAAGCATCACTGTCACTTGATACATACAAACTCCCGCTCTACTTTCTGGCTAAAGTAAAAGTAAAAAAAGAAGTAATATGCATAAGTAAATGATTTCATTCTTGCTTTTCGTTTTGAATTACGCGACAAAAGTAACACTTTTCTTTTATATGCAAATAAAAAACAATGTTTTTTTTGATATTTGCGTCAATTTATAGAAAACTTCCCTATAACCCTAATATATTTGTCGTATTATTGCCGGGTTGGTTGGCATATTGTCCGTTGAATTCTTGTATGTCTTTGGGATTCAGCTCCAGCCCGCGTTTCATGTCTGCCACAGAACCTTCTTTGTCACCGTTCAGCAGCTTGGCCCGGCCGCGTTCATGGTAGGCTTGGGCAAAGTTGGGGTTCAGTTCGATGGCTTCGTCAAACAGTTCGATGGCTTCGGTCAGCTTTTTCTGGCTGATGTACAGTTGCCCCAGATAGAGGAACGCCTGTTCGTTGAAGGGGTTCAGCTCTGTGATGTGGAGATAGTCGGCTTCCGCTTCGCCCTCGGCGCCGGTTGCTTCTTTTATTTTTCCGCGGAGCAGTATGGCGCTTTCGTCGTCCGGGTCTTGGGCGAGTATGGCGTCGATGTCTTCCATCGCTTCTTTGTATTGGTGCATCTTCGTCAGGGCTTCGGCACGCAGAAGACGGGCTTCGGTAAAGTCGTCTTTCAGCACGATGGCTTTTGTGAGATGGGCGATGCACATGATGCCGTCGTTCTGCCCGTTGCCGGCTTTGCCCAACAGATAGTGCGCCATGGCGTTGCCTTCTTCAATGGCAATGGCTTTTTGGGCGGCTTCTGCCATGGCAGCGTAGTCTTCTTGCATGTAGCAGACATTGGCAAGGGTCAGTAGGGTGGAGGTGTGTTCCGGTTCTATCCGGATCATGCGCTCCAGCAGTTGGTGCGCTTCGTCCAGCTCGTTGGACTGGATATACACCTGTGCGAGATACCCCATTGTCTCAAAGTCCTCTTGCAGCGCCAGGGCTTCGGTGAAGCACTTTATGGCATAGTCGGCGCGTCCCATGCGTTGGGCGCGCATACCGTCGTACTTGAATATCTCGAAGTTTTTCTGATTATTTTTTTGTTTTTCCTCTTCCGGGTTTGCCGGTTTGCCGGAGAAAAAAGATTTAAAGAATCCCATGGTTGTGATGTTGTTTTAGTTATGTTGTTTAATCGTTTGACAGAATTGATGTGTCGTCAATGCACCGTACAAAAATAATGATTTATTTTTTGATTTGCAGTATTCCGTCGACGACAATAATTTTCCCTTCATCCAAGAGCCGGTGTAATGCTTCGGTCAAAAGCTCTTTTTCTATCGGAAGCTGTTCGAGCAGTCCGGCGGGAGTTTGCGGGGCGCCGGACAGTATCTCATGGATCTTTTCATAAAGTTCTTCTCTGTCCGGTTGGCAGGTTGCCGTTTGTTTGCGTAAACCGATGCAGGTGTCGCATTGCCCGCAGTTGTGTTCGTTTTTCTCTCCGAAGTAGTCCAGCAACATGCGGCTGCGGCATAGGGTGTCGTTGGTCACATACTCCAGCATGGCGTTGATGCGTGTTTCATAACGGGCTTTCCGTTCTTCATAGATTTCCGGGGAGATGTGGATGAGTTGTGCTTCTATCCGTTCGCGCGTGTATATTATATAAGGTGTCTTTTTGCGGGGAATGTAGCTCACGATGCGCAGTTTGGCGAGGTGAACCAGCTGTTCGTAGATTTGCCGGCGGGTGAGCCCTGTGCGTATGGCAAGTGAATCTTCGTTGATGTAGGTGTAGTCTGTGAATACGCCTGTGTAGGAACGGAGGACGGTTTGGATGAGCTTGTCCATGTCATCACCCATTTCGCGCAGCCTGTAAAGTTCGTCCCGTTGTATGGTGAAGAGGAGGCGCGAGGTGTTGTCCTGTTCGCCGGTATATTCCAGGTATCCTGCTTGCGTCAGGATTTTCAGTGCGCTGTCCACCGGGACGGGAAAATACTTGAATTTGCGGCAGAAGTCTTCGATGTTGAATTCGCGTACGCAGTCCAAGCCGTCTCCCATTGCCATTTGGTAGTAGTATTGAAGGTGCTCGTACACGTCTTTGATATATTCTTTTTCAGGAAATGTATCCGGTATGCGCTTGTGCAGCGTGGTCTTGTCTGCTTTGGTATATAAAATGACGGCATAGGCTTTTTGTCCGTCGCGCCCTGCCCTCCCGGCTTCCTGAAAGTAGGCTTCTATGGAATCGGGCAAGTCCATGTGGATGACGATGCGCACGTCCGGCTTGTCTATTCCCATGCCGAAAGCGTTGGTGGCCACCATGACGCGGCTCCCGCCGGATTGCCAGCGGTGCTGGCGGATGTCTTTGGTGGCATCGTCCAGTCCGGCATGGTAGAAGTCGGCTGTTATGTCTTCGTTGTTCAGCAGTTCGGTGATTTCTTTGGTACGTCGTCGGTTGCGCACGTACACGATGGCACTGCCGGGCATGCTGCGCAGGATGTGTAGCAGTTCGCCGGTCTTGTTGTCGGTCTTGCGGACAATGTAGGCAAGGTTGCTCCGTTCAAAGCTCATGCGGAAAACGTTCTCCCGGCGGAAATGCAGGCGGGCCTGGATGTCTTTCACTACTTCCGGGGTGGCGGTGGCGGTCAGGGCCAGAACGGGGACGTCCGGCAGCAATTCACGTATTTCTGCGATTTTCAGGTAGGCGGGACGGAAGTCATATCCCCATTGTGAGATGCAGTGGCTTTCGTCTACCGTAATCATGCTGACCTTCATCTTCCGGAGTTTGGTGCGGAAGATCTCCGTATCCAACCGTTCGGGGGAGATGTAGAGGAATTTGTAGTTGCCGAAGATGCAGTTCTCCAGGGTGGTGATGATGTCTTGCCGGCTCATGCCGGAATAGATGGAGAGTGCTTTGATTCCCCGCTTTCTCAGATTCTGGACCTGGTCTTTCATTAGGGCTATCAGGGGGGTGATGACGAGGCACAGACCGTCTTTGGCAAGTGCCGGAACCTGAAAGGTTATGGACTTTCCGCCGCCGGTAGGCATCAGTCCCAATGTGTCTTTGTTCTCGCTGATGCTGTTGATGATCTCCTCTTGGATGCCCCGGAAGCTGTCATATCCCCAGTACTGCTTCAAGAGTTGGGCGTTGAGTGTTGAAAGCTGGGAGTTGTCGGATTGAGCGGGCATGATTGTAAAGTTGAAAAATGAAGAGGATGTGCCAGTTCGGATTTCCGGCACATCCTTTCACGCTTAGTTAGGTTTTATATCTTCAATCTGCAACTGCACTTCTCCACGTTTGTGGGTGTTTTCTTCAATGGTATAGCAAATGTCGAACGAACGCTTGGTCTTGATGTAGCGGACGTGGGAGCTTTGCCCGAAGGCAATGCCGTTCATGACGTTGTTCGATTTGTTATCCACCAATTCCAGTTTGATGTGCTCCTGGTCGCGTCCCACCACTTTGCTGGTTCCGTAGTCGTAGACATTATGGGTGCAGAACACAGGTTTGGTATTGTCGGGGCCGAACGGGTTGAACTTCTTCAGGTCGTTACAGAATTTCGGGGTGATGTCCCGGAAATCAATCTCGGCATTGATGTCGATTACGGCGCTGGTCTGCTCCGGCAGGATGTGCCGGGACACGAACTCTTCAAAACGTTGGGTGAAAGCGGGAACATTTTCCACTTTCATGGACAATCCGGCTGCATAGGTGTGACCGCCGAAGTTTTCCAGTAAATCCCGGCAGTATTCAATGGCTTTGTACACATCGAACCCGGAGACAGAGCGTGCCGAACCGGTTGCCATGTCGTCGGTGCGCGTCAGCACTACGGCGGGACGGTAATATACCTCCGTAAGACGGGAAGCGACGATACCGATGACTCCTTTGTGCCAGTCTTCGTTGTACAGGACGATGGAACGGCGGTCGGCAAGCCCTTCCAGTCCGGCAACAATCTGGTTGGCCTCTTCGGTCATGGTTTTGTCGAGATCTTTGCGGGTTTCGTTATACTGGTTGATTTGTCCTGCCTTTTCCAAAGCAAGCAAGAAGTCTTTCTCCGTCAGCAGGTCTACTGCTTCCTTGCCGTTTTGGATGCGTCCCGAAGCGTTGATTCGCGGACCTATCTTGAATACGATGTCGCTGACGGTAATCTCTTTTTCCGCCAGCCCGCATACGTCGATAATGGCTTTCAACCCCACGCTCGGATTGCTGTTGAGTTGCTTCAAGCCATGATAGGCAAGGATGCGGTTCTCTCCCATAATCGGTACAATGTCCGAGGCTATGCTGACTGCAACCAGGTCTAATAAAGGTATCAGATGATGAAACTCGATGCCGTTGCTGATGGCGAATGCCTGCATGAATTTAAAACCTACTCCGCAACCTGAGAGGTGCTCGTAGGGATAGGTGTTGTCTTCGCGCTTGGCGTTCAGTATGGCTACGGCGGGAGGGAGAACTTCATCGGGCACGTGGTGGTCGCAGATGATGAAATCAATGCCTTTTTCTTTGGCGTATGCTATTTCGTCTACGGCTTTGATGCCGCAGTCCAGCACTATAATCAGGCCTACACCGGTTTCGGTGGCATAGTCCACGCCTTTGGTCGAAACTCCATACCCTTCATTGTAGCGGTCGGGTATGTAATAGTCTATATTAGAATAGAACTGTTGAATGAACTTGTAGACCAGCGCTACGGCAGTAGTTCCGTCCACATCGTAATCTCCATAAACCAGAATACGCTCTTTCTTTCCCATTGCCTTGTTCAGGCGTTCTACGGCCACGTCCATATCCTTCATGAGGAACGGGTCGTACAAATCCGGTAGTTGCGGGCGGAAAAACTTCTTGGCAGCAGCAGCTGTCGTTATTCCCCGTTCCACCAGCAATTCCCCAAGTATCGGGCTAATCCCTAATTCTTGGGCCAGTCGTTGGCTTGCTTCTGTCTGTTCGGATGTAATGGGTAAATAATTCCATTTGTGAGTCATTTTATATATTATTTTTTCTTTTTCTATCGCAAAATGCCGGAGAATGAAAGGGGATTTTCGCTATCCGCTTGCTATATGCTATTTCTCCAACAAGCTGTAAAGGTATGAAAAACTCTTGAAATCGGCGTGAATTATATAGAAAATATTCTTAACGATGTGTATTCTCTCCCAAAAACCTTTTATTTTTGTATTGTCTAAGAGCCTGTCTGGACTTTTCTCCAAACTTGCTTTCAAGATAATGCCGGATGAAATCCCAACAGGTTCTGAAGTAAATAAATATGCCTATGCTCACTTTTATCTCTTGTGCCAAAACCATGGCATCGCGTTGCTCTTTGGATGTACCCGAAATGACGGTTCCGCATTTTGAGGCGGAAGCGGTGCGGAATGTGTTGGAAATGTCGCAGATGCCTGTTGCGGAACTGGAAAAACTCTTGAGGGTGAACGCAAAGATTGCAGCGGAAAACAGACTGCGTTTTCATGACTTCTGCTCGGAAGACAATCGTCCCATGCCGGCAATCGGCGCGTATACGGGGGCTGTCTTCAAACGTATTCTGCCGAAAGATTTTACTGCCGATGATTTTCGTTATGCGCAGGAACATCTCCGTATAACTTCTTTTCTTTATGGTTTGCTTCGTCCGTTGGACGGTATCAAGCCTTATCGCCTGGAGGGTGATGTGTGTCTGCCCGAAAAAGGGGGAGTGTCCATGTTCGATTATTGGAAACCGCTGTTGACAGACTGTTTCATTGCGGAAATCAAGCGTCAGGGAGGTGTGCTGGTGAATCTGGCAAGTGGCGAGATGAAAGATTTGTTTGATTGGAAACGGGTGGAAAAGGAAGTGCGGGTTGTCACTCCTGAGTTCCGGATTTGGAAAGATGGCGGGCTGAAGACCGTTGTCATTTATGCAAAGATGTGCCGGGGAGAAATGGTGCGCTATATAATTAAAGAGCGTGTGGATTCTCCCGAAGGTTTGAGGGGCTTTTCATGGGAAGGCTTTGCTTTCGATGAAAAACGCAGTACGGACGATCATTTGCTGTTTACGCCGGGATAAGATTCCGCTGTTATGATTTTTTGCGCAAATCTCGCCCTTCGTATTTGCAGATAGCCTCAATCCATTCTTCCGTCAGCGGTTTGGATTCGTGTTTGCTAAGGTCGTAAGTCACCATGACGGAGGTGCAGGTGCATTTCACTTCCTGCGTCTCTGTATCAATAACGCGTTGCGCAAGATTGAAACTCTTTGTGCCGATCTTAGTCACAGCAGTCTGTACGGCAATGTGGTCGGAACCATAAATCTGTGCAAGAAAATCAGCTTCTATATGGACTACGACAATTCCGTCTTTCTGCCAGTCGACGTGCGGGCATACGGAAGCAAAATATTCTGTCTTGCCTAAATCGTAGAAAGAGAAGTAAACGGTATTGTTGACATGACCGAATTTGTCGACGTCGTTAAAGCGCAGTTGTATGGGTAATGTGTGGTTAAATTTAATCTCTTCTTCCATTGTTTTCTCTTAAACCTTGTTTGTCATATCTGTTGTGCAAAAGGCAAAGTTTGCCGTTTGCGAAAATAGAAATAATCAATGTCTTAAAAAGACGACAAAAGCATATTGCTAATTTTGAGCAAAGATAGAGCTTTTTTGTGAGTAATTATATCTGTGGGAACCAAAAAATATTAGCTGCTTGGGCTTTTGTCATTTGTGCGTGCGGATAAAGGTTTGTCTATACCGCTCTCCTTTCTATGAAATGGGAAAGAAGCGTTTATTTGCCGGTTTTTAAGTATATTTAGTGAATGATGTAACAACGGGAAATAAATGTGTAACATGATCCTTAAACCGATAAGAGGTAATGCCGTACATTTGCGACATAATATTTACATACTTATTAATTATCATGAAAAACAAATCGGTAATATTGCTTTTATTTTTGGCTATATGCGGACTCACGGAGGCAAAAGCAGTAGCTAATGACGAGGGGGCAAACACCTCTAATTTCATTTACCGGGGAACGGGCAATCCGTATCTGCCGTTGTGGGAACATCTGCCTGATGGCGAGCCGCGCGTTTTTGAAGATCCCGATAATCCGGGAAAATACCGCGCTTATATCATCGGTTCGCATGATGTCCGCTTTAAGAGCTATTGCGGGGCTGATATAAGAATGTGGTCGGCACCTGTGGAGGACTTGTCCGCTTGGCGTGACGAAGGACCGATTTTTACGTATCAGATAGGCGGGAAGTGGGATGTAATGTATGCACCCGATCTTGTTGAGGTGAGAAGAAAAGACGGTAAGAAGGAATATTATCTGTATCCTCATAGCCGCGGCAGACACCGGGAAGCGATGGTCGCTAAGGGAGAGCGTCCCGACGGACCTTTCACTCCTATTAACCTGACAGCCGACGGAACGAAGACTTTGCCCGGAAGTATCATGGGTTTTGACCCTTCTGTTTACATTGAATATGTTACGGATCCGGATGATCCTGACTATGAAATCGGTTTTAGGGCATACGGTTACTGGGGATTCCAACGTTCGTTGGCAGCGCAGTTGGACCAAAAGACAATGTATTCCGTACGTCCCGGCACTGATGTCATCCCATATTTTATGCCGGCAGGCCGCAGAAACGGAATGGTGCGCGATTCGATTTCATATCCGCACATTTATCCGGGGGAAGATCTTGGAGCATTTAACTTCTTTGAGGCTTCTTCCATCCGTAAGATCGGGAATAAGTATGTCACGATTTACAGCGGATATTCCGGACGCGAATATGGACTGGGCATGACCAACTCCACTTTGCGCTATGCCTATGGCGATTCACCGTTGGGCCCCTGGAAAAGCGGGGGAGTATTGGTGGATTCACGCGCACCGGTGCTGAATCAGGACGGCACCCATTTGGAAACAAGCAATGCCGCTCATAATACCCATGGCAGTATAGAGCAGATCAACGGACAGTGGTATGTGTTTTATCACCGCCCGCCCCGGGGATTCGGAAATGCACGCCAGGCAATGGTGGCTCCGATCCATGTGGAATGGGATGAAAAGGCTGTGTCGGAAGGAGGAAAAGTCTCTATCAAGGGGTATGACCCGTATGCAAAAGATGGCATTTGGACAGCTAAGGATGCGCAGGGAAACGAATATAAGGGTGCAGAAGTCACTTCGGAAGGATTCCATATTTTCGGCCTTGATCCTTATCAATATTATTCGGCAGGATTTGCATGTTATCTTTCCGATGTAGCTCTTCAGCAAGATGCATGGGACATTTGGAATAACCATGCATCCATCACAAATGTAAAGAATGGTAATATAATAGGATACAAATATTTCGGGTTCGGCGGCTTGGATAAAGATAAGTTGGGCTTGAAAGCGTTTAAGGGGACTCAAAAAGGGAATAAGACCGCATTTAATCTTTTCCTCACACCGAAAACATCAAAAGCGTTCAAGGTTAACGTATGGTTGGATGGCCCATGGAGCAATGCGGTTTGGAAAGGAACAAAAATAGGTGAGATAAGCGTTCCGGGTAATTCGGCACAGGAGATAACCCGGTTTACGGTTGATGTATCTAAGTTCGTCGACCACCTGGATAAGAAACATGCCATTTTCCTTGTTGCCGAAGGCGAAGGGGGAGAAGAACTTTTTGATCTGATCGGTTTAGGGTTTAGTTCAAAAAAGAAAGATATAGCCCGTCCGGTTGTTCCCGAAGTGAACATAGCTGTTAATGGGAAACAGATTGAGTTGCCGGCAACTCCCGTACGTTCTACTGAAAGCAACGGTATTTTGGGATATGACCTGTACGAAACGGTTTATGAACTTCCGTCAAATGCAGCCGGCTTGCCGAAAGTGTCGGCTACAGCAACGGATAAGAGTGTGAAAACAACGATTACACAGGCCGATTCGAACTCAAAGACAGCTGTTGTGAAATTTGATTATAAGGGTTTGGTGAAAACCTATAAGATTAAATTTAACGCCTCCATGCCGTAAAGTTCGTTGAGTCACAGCATGAATGGTTAGTTTCATGGAAAGCGGCCTGCTCCGTTGGGAGGGGCCGTTTGTTTGTTGGTTTTGTCTCCTTTCTAAATTAAATAGGTGTTTGATAGGTAATAGCAAAATAAAAAATACTACTTTTGCGTATTAATCACTGTATTTATATATCAAGAAATGATAGAAGACATTAAAAAAGCCTGCCAAGTGATGCGGGAGGGCGGGGTGATTTTATATCCCACCGATACCATTTGGGGAATCGGTTGTGACGCTACCAATGAAGATGCGGTGCGTCGTGTATATGAAATAAAGCAACGTCAGGACAGCAAGGCGATGCTTGTGTTGGTGGATTCTTCCGTAAAAGTGGATTTCTACGTTCAGGATGTGCCGGAAGTGGCGTGGGACTTGATAGACTTGGCAGACAAACCGTTGACTATTATTTATTCGGGTGCACGTAATCTGGCGGCAAACTTGCTGGCGGAAGACGGCAGTGTGGGCATCAGGGTGACAAACGAAGATTTCTCGAAACGCCTTTGTCAACAGTTCCGCAAAGCTGTTGTTTCCACCTCAGCTAATATAAGCGGGCAGCCCTCTCCGAGAAATTTCAGTGAGATAAGTGAGGAAGTCAAGTCGGCGGTAGATTATATTGTGGGCTATCGTCAGGAAGAGATGAGTAATCCGAAGCCCTCCAGCATAATAAAGTTGGATAAGGGTGGTGTGATTAAAATAATCCGCGAATAAAGAAGATGGTTGGAGAAGAAAGAGGGTGGTTGCAGCGCTTTATCATTTGGCGTGAGAGGAATATTAAGGAGAAACGGTTTATCCTGCTCCTTAGTTTCTTGGTTGGCATCTTTACGGCATTTGCTGCATTGATATTGAAAGTGTTGATACACTGGATACAGAATTTTCTTACGGAGAACTTTGATACGACGGAAGCTAATTACCAGTATCTGATATATCCGGTGGTAGGAATCTTTTTGGCAGGGCTGTTTGTGCGCTATGTCGTAAAAGATGATATCAGTCATGGGGTCACCAAAATACTGTATGCCATATCCCGTAGGCAAGGGCGCATCAAGCGGCATAATACGTGGTCGTCCATTATAGCCAGTTCCATAACAATCGGGTTCGGTGGTTCGGTCGGGGCAGAGGCACCGATTGTGCTCACCGGTTCGGCTATCGGCTCCAATCTGGGAAGTTTGTTCAGGATGGAGCATCGCACGCTTATGTTGTTGGTGGGGTGTGGCGCTGCCGGCGCTGTGGCGGGCATCTTTAAAGCTCCGATTGCGGGACTTGTGTTTACGCTGGAAGTGCTGATGATCGATTTGACCATGTCTTCACTGCTTCCGCTGCTGATTTCGGCGGTGACGGCGGCAACTGTCTCATATATCGTGACAGGTACGGAAGCTATGTTTAAGTTTCATCTTGATCAGGCTTTTGAATTGGAGCGTATTCCGTATGTGATTATGCTGGGAATTTTCTGTGGACTGGTTTCCCTCTACTTTACTCGTGCCATGAATTCGGTGGAAGGGTTGTTCGGCAAATTGAAACTCCCTTATAAGAAACTGCTGGTAGGCGGTTCCATGTTGAGTATCCTGATATTCCTTTTCCCGCCGCTTTATGGTGAAGGCTATGACACGATAGAACTGCTGTTGAACGGTACCAGCAATGTGGAGTGGGATACAGTGATGAACAACTCCTTCTTCTACGGACATAGCCAATTGCTGTTGTTGTATCTGATACTGATAATCTTGTTTAAGGTATTCGCATCGAGTGCGACAAATGGCGGTGGCGGTTGCGGCGGTATTTTTGCGCCTTCTCTGTACTTGGGATGTATTGCCGGATTCGTATTCTCCCACTTTAGCAATGATTTTGAGATGACCGCTTTCTTGCCCGAAAAGAATTTCGCACTGTTGGGCATGGCAGGGGTGATGAGTGGTGTCATGCACGCACCGTTGACGGGAGTATTTCTGATTGCCGAACTGACGGGAGGATACGATTTGTTCCTTCCGTTGATGATCGTTGCGGTCAGTTCCTATCTGACGATTATTGTTTTCGAACCACATAGCATCTACTCTATGCGTCTGGCAAAGAAAGGAGAGTTGCTGACGCACCATAAGGATAAGGCGGTGTTGACACTGATGAAAATGGAAAACGTGGTGGAGAAAGACTTTGTGGCGGTACATCCGGAAATGGATCTTGCCGAATTGGTGAAAGCGATCTCCGCTTCGCACCGTAATATTTTTCCGGTGACGGACAAGGAAGATAAACTGATAGGTATCGTCTTGCTGGACGATATACGAAATATCATGTTCCGGCAGGAATTGTATCATCGCTTTACGGTAGGTAAGCTGATGACTTCTGTTCCGGCACGTCTTTATGATACGGACAGCATGGAGCAGGTGATGCGTACTTTCGATGATACGAAAGTGTGGAACTTGCCGGTAGTAGATACGGAAGGCAAATATCTCGGATTCGTTTCCAAGTCAAAGATATTCAATTCGTACCGTCAGGTACTGGTGCATTTTTCAGAAGATTAATAAAGAGATGGTTATGAGAAAAGAAGATTTGCGGATTGTATATATGGGTACTCCTGAGTTTGCGGTGGAACCTTTGCGTTGTCTCGTAGAAGGAGGATATAATATAGCAGGAGTGATTACCATGCCCGACAAACCGGCAGGACGTGGGCATAAGGTACAATTTTCCCCGGTGAAACAATATGCACTGGAGCATGGCCTGCCGCTTCTCCAGCCGGAGAAACTGAAGGATGAAACCTTTGTTGAGGCTTTGCGTGCCTTGAATGCGGATTTGCAGATTGTGGTCGCTTTCAGGATGTTGCCGGAGGTGGTATGGAATATGCCGCGGCTGGGGACTTTCAATTTGCATGCTTCGTTGTTGCCGCAGTACCGAGGGGCTGCACCTATCAATTGGGCGGTGATCAATGGTGATACGGAAACGGGTATCACTACTTTTTTCTTGAAGCATGAAATAGATACGGGCGAGGTCATTCAGCAGGTGCGCGTGCCGATTGCAGATACGGACAATGTGGGTATTGTGCATGATAAGTTGATGATGCTTGGCGGTCGTTTGGTTGTGGAGACGGTGGATGCCATTATTGCCGGTAAGGTGAAACCTGTTCCGCAGGAGGAAATGGCGGTAGTGGGCGAGTTGCGTCCGGCTCCCAAAATATTCAAGGACACTTGCCGTATTGATTGGAACATGCCTGTCAAACGGATTTATGATTTTATCCGCGGGTTGTCTCCTTACCCGGCTGCATGGACGGAACTGGTGCAACCGGACGGAACGGTGGTGGTACTGAAAATCTTTGAGACGGAGAAAATGGAACAGCTGCATCGGTTTTCTCCGGGAACTTTGCAGACCGACGGTAAGACATACATTCGCATATCCGGTACGGACGGCTGGATTAGTGTGCGTGCATTGCAGCTTCCCGGCAAGAAACGGCTGAAAACCGACGAACTGTTGCGTGGCTTTAAATTGACCGAAGATTACAAGGTGCGTTAATTACTTATCTGAAATCTTTTCGCTATATTTGTTTGTTGTAATTCATGTAACCTGATAGAGTATAACTGTTATGAAACCTATAATATCGCCTTCCATACTGTCTGCCAACTTTGCATATTTGGCAAATGATATTGAAATGATTAACGGTAGTGAAGCCGGCTGGGTGCACATCGACATTATGGACGGTGTGTTTGTGCCCAACATATCTTTCGGCTTCCCTGTGCTGAAATATGTGGCAAAGCTGGCGGAAAAGCCGTTGGATGTACATCTGATGATAGTACAGCCGGAGAAGTTCATTCCTGAAGTAAAGGCTTTGGGTGCGCGTATAATGAATGTACACTATGAGGCCTGCCCGCATCTTCACCGGGTGGTGCAGCAGATTCGTGAAGCGGGAATGTTGCCTGCGGTTACTATCAACCCGGCTACTCCGGTGGCTATGTTAAGAGATATCATAAATGATGTCTATATGGTGTTGGTGATGAGTGTGAATCCGGGATTTGGCGGTCAGAAGTTTATTGAGCATACCATTGATAAGGTACGTGAATTGCGTGAATTGATAACGGTGACCGGTTCGGAAGCTCTGATAGAGGTTGACGGAGGTGTAAACTTGGAGACCGGCGCCCGTCTGGTAGCGGCCGGAGCTGATGTTTTGGTGGCCGGTAATGCAATTTTCTCTGCTCCCGACCCGGTAGAAGCGATCCATGCTTTGAGAAATCTGTAATATTTATTGATAACAGACAGCTTACAGCGGCATCCTTTCCTGCGACTCCTGATGCCGTTGGCGGGTGGAATAGTATATGGGGACAAATATCCTTATATATTACCTGTCGGCTTGTGGGTGGCAGGAGCTTTATTGTTGATAGGGGCGTATATCCTTAGCCGGAGGTATTATGTCCTTTGCCGGTTTTATGGAGTTGTCGTGTTCTTTTCTCTTTTTGTCTTGGGAGGGGCTTTAGTCAGTTTGCAGTTAAAACAGGCTGAATACCAGTTTCCGGATACGGAAACCCTTTCCGTCTATCAGGTTTCTCTTGCTGCGAAGCCTGAAATCAAGGCAAACAGCATTTTGTTTCGTGCAGTCTTGAAAGGAGAAGTGCGGGACGATACACTTTTGCACACTTCTTCTGAAAAGGTCTTCTTATTCTATTTTCCTAAAGATTCGGCGGCGGATTCCCTGAAGAGAGGGGACGAGCTGCTGGTACGCACTCGTTTGTCTGCACCGGTAAGCAATGGAAATCCGGATGAGTTTGATTATGCCCGCTATTTGCTTCGGAAGGGAGTGTGCGGAACTGCTTATGTGCATGCCGGGCGATGGCGGGTGATTGGTTGTGACAGCTCTTCTACTTTTCGTCAACAGGCTTTGGACTGTCGGGACATGGTAGCCGGTTTATATCGGGATATGGGTTTGCAAGGAGATGAACTGGCCGTACTTTCTGCACTGACAGTGGGCGATAAGGAGGAATTGAGTGAGCATATAATTGAAACCTACTCGGTTGCCGGAGCCAGTCATGTACTGGCGCTTTCCGGACTGCATATTGGCTTCATTTCCGCCTTGCTGCTGTTTTTCCTTTCTCCATTGTGGAATAGATGGCGGGGCTTGAAACCGCTTCTGCTGTTAATGGTAATCGTATTCTTATGGGGATTTGCCTTTCTTACGGGTTTGTCTCCTTCTGTGATACGTGCCGTTATCATGTGTTCGTTCTGGTTGCTCTCCACTCTTTTTTCAGCTTGCGGCAAGATGGCTTTGAACACATTGGGGGCTACGGCTTTTCTGATGTTGTTGTTCAAGCCCGTATGGTTGTTTGATGTAGGTTTTCAACTGTCTTTTTCGGCTGTTGCGGCAATCTTGCTTCTGCAACCCGGACTGTACGGATTGGTGTCGGTCAAGAATACGGTTCTACGGAAAATATGGGGGCTGGCAACTGTTTCTGTCGCAGCTCAGGTAGGGACGGCGCCTTTGGTTATGTTCTATTTCTCTCGATTCTCTACTCATTTTCTTTTGACTAACCTTTGGGTGATCCCGTTGGTGTCATTGATTGTATATGTAGCTGTCGTACTGCTTGTACTGACTCCTTTTCCCGGTTTGCAACAAGTTGTTGCGGATATGGTGGAAGGATTGGTTCGGGTGCAGAATCTGTCGCTCCGTTGGATCGAGCAACTCCCTTGGGCTTCTATTGATCATGTTTGGGTTGATATGTGGGACGTCGTTCTGTTTTATTTTTGCCTGTTGCTGGTCTGCCGCGTTTGGGCAAGGCGTACGGCGCTGAATGTTTACATTGCTTTGTCAGGCTTGCTGCTTGGCGCTGCTTATCATTCGTATTCATCCGTAGCGGATGCTCCCCGACGCAGTATTGTTTTTTATAATGTCCGCGGATGTCCTTCCGTACATTGCCTGGCGGATAATTCCCGTTCATGGCTGGTCTGCGCCGACAGCTTGTCCGATACGTCCTATTTGCAGCGTGCACTTTCTCCCTATTGGAATCGCCTGCATCTGGAGTGCCCTGCCGTTATTGCAGGGGATTATTCGGCTCCGGATATTTCCGTTCGTAACCGGATAGTCTTTTATGCCGGAAAACGCATCTGTTTGCTGTGCGATGACCGTTGGCGCAATAAAGTGTCCGGTGCAACAGTCACCATTGACTATCTGCATGTGTCCCAAGGATATAAAGGAAGCATAAGAGAGTTTGCTTCTTTATTTGACGTGGGTACGGTAGTGGCCGATTCATCTCTTTCCGGTTATTATCGGAACAGGCTGATTGATGATTGCATCAGTTTGGGAATTCCTTATCTTCTTCTTTCGGAAAAAGGTTCTGTCCGCATATTATTATAAATCATAAACTTTTTCGTACTTTTGCCTTTCCAATTGTTATGGATAATCGGAACTTTTCCGTTTGTTCTGAACGTAAAATCGTAAAGTAGCAGATAAACTATATGTTGACAAAAGTAATAGAGCAATCTAAGATAGACCACTTTGCCAAGTGGATGGAGCGTGCGGATAAAATTGTAATTGTTGCTCATGTGGGCCCCGATGGAGATGCAATCGGTTCCTCTTTGGGATTATGGCATTTCCTCAATACGCAGGACAAGGATGTGAACATCATTGTCCCCAATGCTTTCCCTGATTTCTTGCGTTGGATGCCCGGTAGTAAAGACATACTTTTGTATGATCGTTATAAAGAGTTTGCCGATAAGTTGATAGCGGAAGCGGACGTGATATGTTGTCTGGATTTCAATGCTATCAGCCGTATTGATGCTATGGCTGAGGCCGTATTGGCGTCTCCGGCGCGCAAGATTCTGATCGATCATCATTTGAATCCGGAAGACTTCTGCAGAATTATCATTTCCCATCCCGAAATATCTTCCACTTCGGAGCTTGTTTTCCGTTTGATTTGCCGTATGGGATATTTCGATGATATCACGAAGTCGGGGGCGGAGTGTATCTATACCGGTATGATGACCGATACGGGTGGTTTCACCTACAACTCCAATAATCGTGAAATATACTTTATAATCAGTGAGTTGTTGTCAAAAGGCATTGATAAGGATGATATTTACCGGAAGGTATATAATACTTATTCCGAGAGCCGCTTGCGTCTCATGGGACATGTGTTGTCGCAGATGAAGGTGTATCCGGACCATCGTGCAGCTTTGATTACGCTGACAAAGAAAGAACAGAGTCATTTCAATTATATTCGCGGAGACAGTGAGGGGTTTGTGAACATTCCATTGAGCATCAAGAACGTCGTTTTCTCTTGTTTCTTGCGTGAAGATACGGAGAAACCTATGATAAAGGTATCCTTGCGTTCGGTTGGAAGTTTCCCTTGCAACCGGTTGGCAGCTGAATTTTTTAACGGCGGTGGACACTTGAACGCTTCCGGCGGGGAATTTTATGGAACGCTGGAGGAGGCTAAAAAAGTATTGGAACTTGCCTTGGAGAAGTTCAAACCGCTGCTTAACGCCAAAGGCTGAAAGCGACAGTTGAAACGGAGATATCCTTAAGTGAAAAGATTGAAATCCCTTGATTTAACTTTCTGTTTGCATACGGAAAAGTAAATCAAGGGATTTCATTTGAACAGATTATAATTGAACCAATATCCGGAACACCTTTCCGGGGGCTGCTGCCCATTCTTCCATTGCATTCAATGCGTTTTCGGGAGATACGATTTTGGAAATCAGTTCCTCTATCGGACAGTTGCCCGATTTCATATAGTTGATTACTGCGCGGAAGTCTGCCGGCAATGCATTGCGCGAACCGCGAATATCAATCTCCTTTTGGACGAAGTACTTAGTCTGGAAAGCAACTTCGCTTTTGGCATAACCGATGCAGACTACCCTTCCTGTGAAAGCGACTTCATCCACTGCCATTACGTATGTCACAGGGCTTCCGACAGCTTCTATGACTACGTCAGCGCCAAAACCTTCTGTTATGTCCAGCATGCGTTCGTGCACATTCTCTGCTTTGGAGTTGATGACATAAGAAGCGCCCACCCTTTTGGCGAGTTCGAGTTTTTCATTGTCCAAGTCCACTGCGATGACTTTTGCTCCCCTCAGAGCTGCGCGAACAATGGCGCCGATGCCGATCATGCCGCAGCCGATAACCATGACATACTCATTGTCTGTGATTTGTCCTCTGGATACGGCATGGAAGCCTACGCTCATCGGCTCTATCAATGCACAATCGCGAGGAGTGATATCACCTGCCGGGATAATTTTGCTCCAAGGCAATACTGCGTATTCGCACATTACTCCGTTGCGCTGTACTCCCAGTGTTTCGTTATGCTCGCAGGCATTGACGCGTCCCGAACGGCAGGAAGCACATTTTCCGCAGTTGGTGTAGGGATTCAGGGTCACATTCATGCCTTTCTTTAATTCCGCGGGAACACCCGGTCCCACCTCTTCGATGATAGCGCCTACTTCGTGTCCCGGAATGACGGGGAGCTTTACCATAGGGTTGCGTCCGGCAAATGTATTCAGGTCCGAGCCGCAAAAGCCCACATATTTTATTTTTACTAATACTTCTCCGGCACTTACCGCCGGTTTTTCTACCTCAACCACCCTCATCTCAGAAGGGGCTGTAATTTGAACTGCTTTCATTTTATTATATAGTAATAATTAGACACTGTAATTAAGTAATAATCAGACACTGCTTAACTTTTCAGTCAACAACCTTGTATTTCTTCCATCCGTAGTATGCGCAGAATACGAAGCACAGCATAGGGATGACATATGCCAGGTGATAGACCTCTTCATTTACGTGCATGAAGTAGGCGGTCAGCTGAGGCAGGCATGCGTTGCCTACGATGGACATTACCAGAAAGGCGGAACCGCTTTTGGTCTGGTTGCCGAGTCCGGTAAGTGCCAGCGAGAACTGTGTGGGATACATAATGGACATGAAGAAGGAGATGAGCAACATGGCATATAGTCCTACCATACCGCCGAAGATTGCCACCACTCCGCATAATATGATGTTGATTACAGCATAGACCGCCAACATGTCCTGAGGACGGAATTTCACCATGAGTCCTGTGCCTATCCACCGTCCCAGCAGGAAGGCGAGCATATAAAGCCCGAAGAATGTGGTGGCGGTATCTTCCTCCAGTCCGGCATAGGAGCAGCAGTACACCAGAAAAAGACTGTTGATAGCCGTCTGTCCTCCGTTATAGAAGAATTGTGCGATGACACCCCAGCGCAGATGCGAATGTTTCAACACTCCGAAGTCAATCAGTTTCTCCCCGGATGCGTTTGCCTTGTTCTCTTCGTCGCCTATTTTCGGCAGTTTGGAGAACACGAATATTACGGCTATGGCAATCAGTAACAGGGCCAGTACCAGATAGGGGAATTTCATGGCGTCTGTTTCCACCTGTATATAGGCTTGCCAGCCGCCCGGATAATCCATTGGAAGCGTCTCACGCGTGTAATGCGTTCCGCTGAGAATGAGTTTGCTCAGGAACATGGCGGAGATGAATGCTCCGAGTCCGTTGAACGACTGTGCCAGGTTCAGGCGGCGGGGGGCTGTTTTCGGGTCTCCCAACGCGGTTACATATGGGTTGGCAGCCGTTTCGAGGAAGCACATTCCGGTGGCGATGATAAAGAAAATACAGAGATAGGCCCAGTATTCTTTCAGCATGGCTGCCGGGAAAAAGAGCAGTCCGCCGCCTGCTGCCAGGAGCAGTCCGAATATGATACCGGCTTTGTAGCTGTATTTCTTCATAAACATGGCAATCGGTATGGGGAATATGAAATAGGCCAGCCAATAGGCGGTTTCGGTGAACGATGCTTCGAACGTGTTCAGTTCGCAGGTTTTCATCAATTGCCGGATCATGGTAGGCAACAGGTTGCTGCTGATGGCCCACAGGAAGAAGAGGCTGAAAACCAGTATGAGTGGAACGATGTATTTATTTTTTTTCATGGTATTACTTTTATTTACTCGGACATGTTCTTGATATAAGGCAGAGTGCGCAAATTGCTGAAGCCGTAAAAGTTACGGGCGTTCTCTCCTAAGAAGAGGGCTTTCTCCGACTCTGTCAGTTCGGGAGATTTCGTGATGAAATCGTAAGACATTTTGTAGGTGATGGCGGTAATCGTGCGCGGATAGTCCGACCCCCACATCAGTTTCTCCATTCCTACCAGGTCGGCTGCTTCGCGGATGGCCTTCACTGCTCCTTTGAAGGGATAGAACTCTTCGTTGAAAAGCCATGTGATGCCGCCCGATTCGATCATTACGTTGGGATGGCGTGCCAGCAGGATCTGCTGTTTCCATTCGGGCAGGGTGACCATGCCAAAGTGTCCGATTGCAATCTTCAGGCGGGGATATTGTGCGATGATCTCCTCCATTTCGGCAATCTGGGTGCTTCCTTCCGCGAGGTCTATGGACAGGATGATGTTCCGTTCTTCCATCAATCCGAACATCTGCATCATTTCTTCGCAGTTCAGCATCACCCGTCCCTCTTTGAGCAACAGGCGGTGTGCAGGAATCTTGATGGCCTTGAAGTTGTTGTCTATCAGCTGTTCGGCTTGTTTAAAATAGCCGGGCTTGCGGAACTCGCACATGCCGCAGACGAAAAAGCGGTCGGGATAGCGGGTAGCAACCTCCTTGAGATAGTCATTTTGTATGCCGTCGATGAATTCTTGCGTGATTACTGCGGCGGATACTTGCGCATAGTCCATGTTTGAGAGGAAAACCTCTGCGCTGTTCACCCCGTCCACCATGAAAGGGGGAAGCATTTGGCGTATTTCGCCCATGAACAGGGAACGGCCGTTCTCCAGCGTCCGAATGGGGAGGCCATCCACTGTTGTGTCCTGTCGCAGCCACAAGTGGGCATGTGCGTCGATGATTGTGTAGTTCATGATGAGCCTGTATTAAGAGTTTGCCCAACTTACCCGTTGCTGGTCTCCGATAATCTCTCTGACTTCGCGCACCAGTTCCTCGTCCATCGGAGCTTCGATGAATGCGATGTTGTTCTTCACATTTTGAGGATTGGCGGTGCTGAACAGGGTGGTTGCTATACGCGGGTTGCTGACGGAGAATTGCATGGCGAGCTTTTCTATCGGATAGTTCTTTGCCTTGCAATGCTGCACTGCTTTCCGGCAGGCGGCGGCCAACGACTTGGGAGCCGGATGCCAGGCAGGAGCGCCGCGTTCGGTCAGTAGTCCCATGGAGAGCGGGGAAGCGTTGATTATGCCGATTCCTTTTTCTTCGAAATAATCCAGAAAGTCCACCAACTTGTCATCGCACAGGCAGTAATGGCAGAAGTTGAGTACGGACTCCACCGTTCCGGCGGGGGAATGGTCTATCACCCATTTCAGATTCTCCAGTTGCAAATCTGTGATGCCGACATGCCCTACGACTCCTTTCTCACGCAGTTCCACCAATGCCGGCAGGGTTTCGCTGACCACCTGATTCAGGTCGGCAAACTCAATGTCGTGCACGTTAATCAGGTCGATGAAGTCGATGTTCAGCCGTTCCATGCTTTCGTAGACGCTTTCCGTTGCGCGTTTGGCGGAATAGTCCCAGGTATTGACTCCGTCTTTCCCGTATCGTCCCACTTTGGTTGAAAGATAGTAGCGGTCGCGTGGAATGTCTTTCAAGGCTTTTCCCAAAACAGTCTCGGCTTTGTAGTGTCCGTAGTAAGGGGATACATCGATGAAGTTGATGCCTGATTCGATTGCTGTGAATACGGCTGTGATGCCTTCTTTTTCTTTGATATCGTGGAAAACCCCTCCCAAAGAAGAAGCTCCGAAACTGAGGGAAGAAACTTTCATCCCTGTTTTTCCAATTTCATGGTATTGCATAACTTTGTGTTTTAAGATTATGCGACAAATGTATGCAGTAAATGAACCGGGTCGCCCTTGGACACTCCTGAAAAAGCACGTAATGGTTTACGTAAACAGTTGTTCGCTTGCTCTGCCTGCCCTTTTTCGGGACATGATAACGGTAGGTTTGCCAGCTGAAGGCGATGCACAGCGTTCCTTGTGTTTTTAATCCTAAGCTAAGTGCTTGTGTGACAGTAGCAAGGTAGTCCCATCTACTTTTCATATGCTGGGACTATAACTCCCGCTGTCTTTAGTATGCGAGGGAGCCATGTTCCCAATACAAGTGAAAGGGGTTCCCAATACGACCGAACCGCATTCCCAATACGACTGAAACAGGCTCCCATTACGACTGTAATAATCTGCATCGCTTCTCTCTGTGATGAAGTGTCCGGCGTTGGGCGGTGGAGGGTTGAATAGTGAATAAAAGTAACTTTTGCCAATCAATTGTAATCTAAATTTAAGCTTTTGTAAACTGTCGGAAGAATTTGTAAGGAAATACCGTCAGATAAAAAAGAAATATTATCTTTGCCACGTTTTAACTCAGATTACATAAGTGCGGTTTGAAATAAACGTTATGAGTGTGCAGATAATCTGTACGTGAACCGGACCGTACATTTTTACGAAATTACTAAATAACAGAAATGAAGAAACTTACTTTATTCTTTTTGTCCTTATTGGCACTCAGTTTGGGCTTTCAGGCCTGTGACAACAGCAAAACCTATGCAGAGATGCTGGAAGAGGAAAAAGACGGTATAAATGATTTTATCAAAGACCGGAACATAAAGGTGATCTCGCAGTCGGAGTTCTACGGGCAAGATTCCACGACAAAGTGCAAGGACAGGGGAGATGCTGTGGATGAGTATGTGCAGCTCACCAGCGGGGTGTACATGCAGATTGTTGATAAGGGATCGGAAAACAAGGCTGATACGGTGAAGAGCAACGACCAGGTGCTGGTGCGCTTCATGGAATATAGCATTCTTGACAAAGACACCACATTGTCCAATCTGGCTGCCGCAGAGACGGTAGACGAGTTCCGCTATACGGTGACCTCATCATCCATTGCGGGGACTTTCCTGCAAGGATATATGATGACCTATTACTCTTCGCCGGCCGTTCCGGCAGGGTGGCTCGTGCCGTTGAGCTATGTTCGTGATATGGCTCATGTGCGACTGATTGTTCCTTCCAAAATGGGACACCAGACGGCCATGCAGTATGTCTATCCTTATTATTACGATATCCGGAAATATCAGATCTGGAAATAACTAACCAAAATTTAAATTATTAACCTATGACTCTAATCAAATCTATCTCTGGAATCCGCGGAACCATTGGCGGCAGTGCAGGCGAGGGATTGAATCCGCTCGACATCGTGAAATTCACTTCGGCATACGCCACTCTTATCCGCAAAACGTGTACCGTAAAAAGCAACAAAATCGTAGTGGGCCGCGATGCCCGCATCTCAGGCGAAATGGTGAAGAATGTAGTAGTGGGTACTCTTATGGGTATGGGCTGGGATGTTGTGGACATCGATCTGGCATCTACTCCTACCACTGAACTGGCAGTGACCATGGAAGGAGCCAGCGGGGGTATCATACTGACCGCTTCCCACAACCCCAAGCAATGGAATGCCTTGAAACTCCTGAATGAAAAGGGGGAATTCCTGAATAAGGAGGAAGGGAATGAGGTGCTCCGTATCGCTGAGGCCGAAGCCTTTGACTTTGCCGAAGTGGATAAACTCGGCTCCTATCGCAAAGACCTGACCTATAATCAGAAACATATCGACAGTGTGCTGGCACTCGACTTGGTGGATGTGGAAGCCATCAGGAAAGCCGGTTTCCGCGTAGCCATTGACTGTGTCAATTCTGTCGGAGGAATCATTCTTCCGCAACTGTTGGAGCAACTTGGAGTGCAGCATGTGGAGAAACTCTACTGCGAGCCCACCGGTAACTTCCAGCATAATCCCGAACCTTTGGAGAAGAACTTGGGCGACATTATGGAGCTGATGAAAGGCGGTAAAGCCGATGTAGCTTTTGTCGTTGATCCGGATGTGGATCGTCTGGCCATGATTTGCGAAGACGGCAAGATGTATGGCGAAGAATATACGTTGGTCACCGTAGCCGACTATGTGCTGAAGCACACTCCGGGCAATACGGTTTCCAATTTGAGTTCCACTCGTGCACTGCGTGATGTGACCCGCAAATACGGCCGGGAATATTATGCTTCTGCCGTAGGCGAAGTGAATGTAACCACCAAGATGAAAGAAGTGGGCGCCGTCATCGGTGGCGAAGGCAATGGCGGAGTGATCTATCCTGCCAGCCACTACGGACGTGATGCTTTGGTGGGTATCGCGCTTTTCCTGAGCCATTTGGCGCATGAGGGTAAGAAGGTAAGCGAGCTGCGTGCCACTTATCCGGCTTATTTCATGGCGAAGAACCGCGTAGATCTGACACCGGAGACAGACGTTGATGCTATTCTCGCAAAAGTAAAGGAAATCTATAAGAATGAAGAAATCAATGATATTGACGGCGTGAAGATTGACTTCCCCGACAAGTGGGTGCATCTGCGCAAGAGCAATACCGAACCGATTATTCGTGTTTATAGTGAAGCTGCCACACCGGAGGCTGCCGAAGAGATCGGCCGGCAGATTATGAAAGTAATTGAGGACTTGGCGAAATAGGCCGGTTGCTTAAAGATATATTATAACGGAGGGGGCTGAGTCTCATTTTGACGCAGCCCCCTCTTTTTTTATTTCATGTGCCTTCTTCAGCGGCTGCTTGCCGGAGCGGTTTGCAACCGGCATAGGTATTCCCTTGCTCTTACAGTTTGACGACTTTCTCTATCTCTCCCTCGAAGTTGGGAGTGAATACCCCTTTGCCTATATTTTCTTTAATCTCCTCCATGCTCCAGAAGCGTCCGCCGTCCAGTTCGTCACTGGGGCGTACTTCTCCGTCATATACGGTTTTGTGCACAAAGACAAGCTCTTTCTCACGTGCGGATTCAAAGACATAACGGGTGACCGCCTCCGGGGTGAAGCCGGTGATTCCCAGCTCTTCACGCACTTCCCGTTTCAATGCCATTTCCACGCTTTCGCCTAAGTCCACGTGTCCGCCCACTGACGTATCCCATTTGCCGGGTTGTATGTCCTTCCATTCAGGACGTTTTTGCAGGTATAATTCTCCTTGTGAGTTGAATACATGCAGGTGTACTACGGGATGCAAAAGTTTGCTTCCGCTGTGGCACTCGCCGCGGGTGGCTGCGCCTATGATGTTTCCTTGTTCATCGACAAGGGGAAACATTTCCTGATTATTGTCACTGTTCATTTTGTTAGGGTATTAATAAGGATGAGTCGCCGTAGCTCAAGAACCGGAAGTCATGAGCGAGCGCATAGTCGTAAATCTTTCGCCAGTCTCCGCGCAGGAATGCCGAGACAAGCAGCAGCAATGTGCTTTGCGGCTGGTGGAAGTTTGTCACTATGGCTTTTACGATTTTATATTCGTACCCCGGGGCAATGATGATTTGCGTGCTGGTGTGCAGGGTTTCCATATTGTGCCGGTTGAGGTAGGCCACAATCGCTTGCAGGGCATCGACGGGCGAAACGGACGCCATTTCGGGAGTCAGCTCATAGGGTTGCCATTGCTTTACGTGCAATTCCTCTTCTGTGGCGTCGGGACTGTTTAAAAGAGTGACGCCTATGTGGTAGAGGCTCTCCAGAGTACGTACGGAGGTCGTTCCCACTGCAACGGCTTTTCCCTCATGGGCTATCAGCTTTTCCAGCGTGTTGCGGCTGACGGATATGTATTCTGTGTGCATCTCGTGCCCTTCTATCTCTTCACTTTTGACCGGCTTGAAGGTTCCGGCCCCTACGTGCAGGGTCAGTTCTTCCAGTTCCACACCTTTCTTGCGCAAGGCGTCCAGAACGCGTGGCGTGAAGTGAAGTCCGGCTGTCGGGGCGGCCACCGAGCCTTTAATTTTGGAATAAACGGTCTGGTAGGTCTCTTTGTCGCTCTCCTGCGTCTCCCGGTTCAGGTAGGGGGGGATGGGCAGTTCTCCGAACACTTCGAGAATATCGACAAATGTTATTTCCGGATTGTTCCAGCGGAAGTCCACCCAATGGCTGGTTCCGTGGCAGGCCCCGCGCTCGGCGGTCAGCGTAAGCGGCTTGCCTTTTACGACCATCTCACGTTTCAGCACTCCTTCTTTCCATTTCTTCAGATTTCCTATCATGCAAAGCCAGGCGGCATGTTCCGTTTGCTGGAAATTGAGGGCATAGTCATTGGGACGGATAGGTTCGAGACAGAACACCTCGATAAGCGCCCCCGTCTCTTTGTGGAAGTGCAGGCGTGCCTGGATGACTTTGGTGTTATTGAAAATCATCAGGCTGTCTGCCGGCAGGTAGTCGGGCAGGGATGTGAACACATCTTCGGAAACCTCGCCATGCCGGTATAACAGCAGCTTGGACTGGTCGCGCACCGGCAGCGGGAATTTGGCGATGCGTTCATCCGGCAGCGGGTAATTGAATTCGCTGATTCTAATATGTCTGGGATCTTCTTTCATATCTTTCTTGAATTAGAGACTGCAAAGGTACGGATATTTGGGAAGATTCGGATGATAAGCAGCCCCTGTTTTGAGTTCGTGTGGCAAGAATGAGAACTTTGCGATACAAAAAAAGCATGTATGCATGTAATCATTAAATAATTTCTAACTTTGCGAGAGATAACAGAGGACGCCGCGACAGTGTGCCTGTCATGGTTTTGAGGCATCCTCCGGATAATGTATAATGAAAAACAGATATAGGAGATTATGAAAATCGGAGATAAAGTGCGCTTCCTCAGCGAAGTAGGCGGCGGTGTTGTGACGGGATTTCAGGAAAAAGACATTGTATTGGTGGAAGATGCCGACGGCTTTGACATCCCGATGCCGGTGCGTGAGTGTGTGGTGATTGAAACGGACGACTATAATGTTCCCACTCCGGCTGCCAGGGCTGCCAAGAAAAGATTGGAGAATCAATCGCGGCGCGTACGGATGCCGCAACAACGGAAGCATCCTCTTCCACTCTTGGTTCCGGGTGGAAAGCAGAGCATCCGGTGAAGCCGCAGGTGTCCGTTTATCGGCAACCGGAAGTGAAAGGCGGCGATGTGCTGAATGTATATCTTGCATTTGTTCCGGAAGATATCAAAGCGGTGAGCACTACCCCGTTCGAGGCTTATCTGGTGAACGATAGCAATTATTATATGTATTATACGTATTTGAGTGCTGAGGGTAAATCGTGGACTACCCGTTCTCATGGACTGTTGGAACCGAATACGAAGTTCCTGTTGGAGGAATTCGAGAAGTCGGAACTGAATGACAGGGAGCACGTGGCTGTGCAGTTGGTCGCTTTCAAGGATAATCGTGCTTTTGCCATGAAGCCGGCTGTCAATGTGGAGATTCGTATTGATACGGTGAAGTTCTATAAACTGCATACTTTCCGGCAGACTGATTTCTTTGAGACTCCGGCGCTGATGTACGATGTGGTGAAGAATGATCTTCCCGCCAAGCAGGTTTATGTCTCGGCCGAGGATTTGCAGGATGCCCTGATGAAAAAGAAAACAGTGGAACATCCTTCCGCCCCTCGGACTATCGTTAAGCGGGGAGGGAAAAATGAGATTATCGAAGTGGATTTGCACATCGGTGAGTTGCTGGATGATACGCATGGCATGAGCAATAGGGAGATGCTGAACTACCAGTTGGACAAGTTTCGTGAAGTAATGGAACAGTACAAGAATAAACGTGAGCAGCGTATCGTCTTTATTCATGGAAAGGGAGACGGCGTACTCCGCAAGGCATTGTTGGATGAGATGAAACGGAAATATTCGGCTTGCAAAACGCAAGATGCTTCTTTTCAGGAGTATGGTTTCGGAGCAACGATGGTTACTATAAAATAAAAAAAAGAGGGGTGCTGAATATCATATTCAGCACCCCTCACTTATCTTTTTTTTATACATTTCCTGCATTTAGAGGAAGAAGTGAGTCTTATTTCACTTCAATTCCTTTGTTTTGCAACGTAACATTCAGCACTTTTGCATAATCAGCATATTGCTTTTCGCTCAAAGTCTTTTTCATCAATTTCAAGTTTCCGTACACTGCATTGCGTACTAACTTTTCCTGACTTTTCTTTGAACTTGCGGCACGTGACATCTGTTCGTTGAAGTAGTCGCAAATGTTTGTAACTTCTTCCTGCTGATTGGCAGACAAATTCAGATATTTACCCAGTTTGTTTACGTTGATGTTACCTTCCCATTTTGCAGTTGTAGGCTGGTTTCCTGCTGCAAATGCACCGGCAGTCAGGCATACTGCTGCCACTAATGTTAATCCTAAACGTTTCATAATACCTACTTTTTAATCGTTATACCTAAAAACTAATCTAATATAAAGCTAATACCTACTGAAAACTAATTTTGGTTTAGCTTTTCTTTTTACCTGTGCAAATATAGGAATATGTTTTATAACACAAAAATGAATTAGAGGAAAAGTGTATCTTATACCTTCATTTCTTGATTTATATCAATTAATGAATATGAAAATGAACAAAATCGGCCTTGTTTTGTAATGCAAATGTAATATTATGCAAGTCATGCCTGTTAATATGATAGGAAAAGAACGTTGTAGGCAGGCAAAAAGATATTGTAAATGAGGCTGTCGGACAATTCTCAGTCCTCTATAAACATTAAATCACTCATAATGCCGTCCGAGACAAAGATCCCCTTGCGGGTGAGGCAAAGGTGGTTGTCGCGTATCTCCAGTTTCCCGTCGTTCAGGTGCGGAAGCGCCATATCCATGCAATATTGCCATAACTCCCTGCCGAATCTCTGTTCCACAATGTCCATCGGCACTCCCCACCGGGTTCGTATGGAAGTCATTATACATTCATTGTAGCGGGTAGTCCGGTTCAAATGTTCATTCTCAAACCGGCGGCAGTTGTTTTCGATGGAATGTATGTAGTCCTCCAATGAAGAGATGTTCCATTCTCTGCTGTCCCCGTTGAATGAATGGGCGGAAGGTCCGCATCCCAAATAAGGAATCCCTTTCCAGTAGGACGTGTTGTGCCGGGAGTACATTCCGGGACGGCAGAAGTTGGATATTTCGTAGTGCTCGTAGCCGGCATTGTCAAGCGTGTCCATCAGGGTGGAGAAGAAACGGACACTGCTTTCTTCGTCTACCTCATGGATGCGGTGTGCCTGCAGCAGCTCGTAGATGCGGGTGCCCTCTTCGTAGGTCAGGTGATAGGCGGAGATATGTTCCACGCCGAGACTGATAGCTTGTTGCAAATCACGTTTCCACCGCTCGTCTGTTTCGCCGGGCAGTCCGTAGATGAGGTCGATGCTTATGTTGTTGAAACCGGCACGCCGGCAGTGATGTACGGCCTTGACGGCCTGCTCTGCATCGTGGCGGCGGTTCAGCAGTTTCAGGGTGGCATCGTCAAAAGTCTGTATCCCCATGCTGATACGGTTGAAAGGCAACTGTTGCAGCATGGCAGTATATTCCTCCGTCAAATCGTCAGGATTGGCTTCAAGGGTGATTTCCCGGCAGTGTTCCATACCGTAATATTTCCGGATGGTTTCAAAGACTTCCCGGAAATCTTCTTCTGCAAGCTGTGAGGGGGTGCCGCCGCCAAAGTAGACCGTTTCGACAGGCTCTCCCCGCAGGTATTCTTTACGCATCTGCAGCTCTTTGCATAAAGCATGGATATAACGGCTCTTCAACTCACTGCGCGTAGTGGAGTAGAAGTCGCAATAGATGCAGCGTGTCTTGCAAAAAGGAATATGGATATAAATACCTGCCATGGTCCTGTAATTTAGTTGGGACGCAAAGGTACGCTTTTTTTCTGTTATCTTCCTTTTTCGGGCAATAGAAAGGATTTGATGTCTTTTTTGACAGATGTTGGATTTATAAAAAGAACAAGTGTATATGTTACACAACATGTACACTTGTTTGTTGTATCTTCGGAAAAAGGTGTTATTTTTACACTCTCTAACCTCCTTGATATAAAATAATTATGGAGAAGATGAAAGAACTTTATTTAATACTGATACACACCATGAAAAAAAGATTGAAACTGTTGCTGCTGTTGCTGGCAGCTACTTTGCCATTGAAGGCGCAAGATGTGATAGTGAAAGGACCGGACGGAAATCTGCAAGTGGCGGTTACGTGCATAGGGGGCGGAAAGGTTGTCTATTCCGTCTCTTATAAAGACAAGCAAATGTTGGAAAATTCTCCGTTGGGCATGGAAACCAACGTGGGCGACTTTGCAAAAGGCCTGAAGCTGACCGGACATGAAGTGAACAAGATTGACAGCCGGTATTCACTGAACCGTATCAAGACCTCGCAAGTGCACTACCGGGCTAACGAATTGAACTGTTTTTTCGATAATGCCAAAGGACAGAAGATGCAGATTACTTTCCGGGTGAGTAACAATGATGTGGCATTCCGCTATACTTTGTTCCGCCAGGGCGATACGGGCAGTGTGCGTGTGATGAATGAGAATACAGGTTTTGCTTTTCCGGAAAAGACCACTACGTTCCTTTGCCCGCAGAGCGATGCCATGATAGGCTGGAAACGCACGAAGCCCAGTTATGAAGAAGGATATAAAGTGGATGCGCCGATGAATGAACGTTCGCACTACGGTCATGGCTATACCTTCCCCTGTCTGTTCAAAGTAGGCGAAGATGGCTGGGTACTGGTCAGTGAGACCGGTGTGGACAGCCGCTACTGTGCTTCCCGCCTTAGCGATGCGGATAACGGAGTGTACAACGTTGAATTTCCTATGCCGGAAGAGAATAATGGCAATGGTACGATAGAGCCTGCTTTTGCCTTGCCCGGCAGCACACCCTGGCGTACCGTTACGGTGGGTGAAACGTTGAAACCGATTGTGGAAACAACCGTTCCTTGGGATGTGGTTGAACCGCGCTACGCAACAGAGCATGGCTACAAACCGGGACGCGGCACTTGGAGTTGGATTCTTTGGCAAGATGGCAGCATCAATTACGATGACCAGGTGCGGTATGTCGATTTGGCGGCTGCTATGGGGTATGAATATGTTTTGGTTGACAACTGGTGGGATAAGTATATTGGTCGTGAACGTATGGAGCAGCTCATCAAGTACGCCCGCAGTAAAGGGGTGGAAGTGTTCTTGTGGTATAGTTCCAGCGGCTACTGGAATGACATAGAGCAAGGCCCGGTCAACAAAATGGACAACTCCATTGCCCGCAAGCAGGAAATGCGCTGGATGCAGAGTATGGGCGTAAAAGGAATAAAGGTGGACTTCTTTGGAGGTGACAAGCAGGAGACGATGCGCTTGTATGAGGAAATCCTGAGCGATGCCGATGATCATGGGCTGATGGTGATCTTTCATGGCTGTACGCTGCCCCGCGGGTGGGAACGGATGTATCCCAATTATGCAGGCAGTGAAGCGGTGCTGGCATCCGAGAATCTCATATTCAGTCAGCATGCTTGCGATAATGAAGCGTTTAATGCCACGTTGCATCCTTTCATCCGCAATGCTGTGGGATGTATGGAGTTTGGAGGCGTATTCCTGAACAAACGCCTGAATCGTGGCAACGATGGCGGTACTACCCGTCGTACAACGGATATATTCCAGCTGGCAACGGCGGTACTTTTCCAGAACCCTATACAAAACTTTGCATTGGCTCCCAATAATCTGGCGGATGCTCCGGGCGTGTGCATCGACTTCATGAAGCAAATGCCTACTATATGGGATGAGACCCGTTTCATCGACGGTTATCCCGGCCGCTATGTAGTCTTGGCGCGCCGTCATGGTGATGTGTGGTATGTAGCTGCCGTCAATGCTACGACAGAACCATTGAAACTGAAACTATCGCTTCCGATGCTGCCGGCAGGAGATGTTGTTTCTGTTTATCTGGACGATAAGAAACTTCAACCGCAACAGAAAGAACAGAAAATCAAAACGGACGGAACGTTACAGCTCACTGTGCAGCCTATGGGGGGAGCGGTGATTGTGAAATAGGACCGGGTGGCTTGAAGTTTGCCTGAAGTCCCGATAACAGGATATGGTTCGGTGGGCAACTGTAATTGCTTTTATAATATAATAAGGTGAATAAACGTCTGTGTTATATAACATTGTTTAGTAACACAGACGTTTTATTGCTTTTCTTTCGATTAATTTCTAATTTGCGGCTCACTAAAATAATGGCATACGGAAGCATGCTGAGTATTCACTTTAAATCTTATATATCATGAAAGTATATCAGACGAATGAAATTAAGAACATTGCCCTCCTTGGCAATGACGGCTCGGGTAAAACCACTCTCACAGAAGCGCTGCTCTTTGAGAGTGGTATTATAAAACGTCGCGGCAGAATTACTGCCAAGAATACAGTCAGCGATTACTTCCCGGTGGAGCAGGAATATGGATATTCAGTGTTTTCCACCGTTTATCATGTGGAATGGAACGGTAAGAAACTGAACATAATAGACTGTCCGGGTAGTGACGACTTTGTGGGGGCGGCAATGACGGCGCTTAATGTAACTGATACGGCCATTTTGCTGCTGAACGGACAATATGGTCCCGAAGTAGGTACTCAAAACCATTTTCGTTACACCGAGAAGCTGGGCAAGCCGGTTATTTTCCTTGTGAACCAGCTCGATCATGAAAAGTGCGATTATGATATGGTGCTGGAACAGTTGAAGTCAATCTACGGTTCTAAGGTGGTTCCCGTTCAATATCCGTTGGCTACCGGATCGAATTTCAATTCGTTGATAGACGTGCTTCTGATGAAGAAATACTCGTGGGGGCCGGAAGGCGGAGCGCCTACGATTGAAGATGTGCCCGCAGAGGAAATGGAGAAGGCGACTGCCCTGCATAAGGCATTGGTGGAAGCTGCTGCCGAACATGATGAGACTTTAATGGAGAAGTTCTTCGAGCAGGATTCTTTGACCGAGGACGAAATGCGTGAGGGTATCCGTAAGGGATTGGCTTCTCGCGGCATGTTCCCTGTGTTCTGCGTTTGTGCAGGCAAGGATATGGGTGTGCGTCGTTTGATGGAGTTCTTGGGTAATGTTGTTCCGTTCGTAGACGAAATGCCGCCGGTGCATAATACGCGTGGTGAGGTTGTGAAACCCGATGCAAACGGGCCTACTTCCTTGTATTTCTTTAAAACGGCTGTTGAACCGCATATCGGTGATGTTCAATATTTCAAGGTGATGAGCGGTAAAGTGCACGAGGGAGACGATTTCACCAATGCCGATCGTGGTTCCAAGGAGCGTATCGCCCAGATCTATACGTGTGCGGGTGCCAATCGTATCAAGGTGGAAGAAATGGTAGCCGGTGACATCGGCTGTACTGTGAAATTGAAAGATGTGCATACCGGCAATACGCTGAATGGCAAGGGATCGGAGAACCGCTTTAATTTCATTAAATATCCGAATTCCAAATATTCTCGTGCTATCAAACCATTGAACGAAGCCGATACGGAAAAGATGATGGCTATTTTGAACCGTATGCGTGAGGAAGATCCGACATGGGTCATTGATCAGTCTAAGGAATTGCGCCAGACAATTGTGCATGGACAGGGCGAATTCCATTTGCGTACGTTGAAGTGGCGTTTGGAGAACAATGAGAAATTGCAGGTTAAGTTTGAAGAACCGAGAATACCCTATCGTGAGACTATAACGAAAGCTGCCCGTGCCGACTATCGTCATAAGAAACAGTCCGGTGGTGCGGGCCAGTTCGGTGAAGTTCACCTGATTGTGGAACCTTATTATGAGGGAATGCCGATGCCGGATACTTATAAGTTCAATGGACAGGAGTTCAAGATGAATGTGAAAGGCGTGGAGGAAGTTCCATTGGAATGGGGCGGTAAACTGGTGTTTGTGAACAGTATTGTGGGCGGTTCTATTGATGCCCGCTTTATGCCGGCCATTTTGAAGGGTATTATGTCACGCATGGAGCAAGGACCGCTGACCGGTTCGTATGCTCGTGATGTACGTGTCATCGTATACGACGGAAAGATGCATCCGGTAGATTCCAATGAAATCTCCTTTATGCTGGCAGGCCGCAATGCGTTCAGCGAGGCATTTAAAAATGCCGGCCCGAAGATTTTGGAACCTATTTATGATGTGGAGGTATTTGTTCCTTCCGATAAGATGGGTGATGTAATGGGCGATCTGCAAGGACGTCGCGCCATGATTATGGGTATGAGTAGTGAAGCCGGCTATGAAAAGCTGAGTGCTAAGGTTCCTTTGAAGGAGATGTCTTCCTATTCTACGGCTCTGAGTTCTTTAACCGGTGGGCGTGCTTCGTTCATTATGAAGTTTGCCAGCTATGAGCTTGTTCCGAGTGATGTACAGGATAAACTTATCAAGGAATTTGAAACAAAACAAGCTGAAGAATAGACTTTTTAATAAATAGTAAAAGCCGTTGTTCGCTCATCGTGAGGAATGACGGCTTTTTTATTAACACTGATTAAGAATATGGGGAAATGTGAATGTTAATATTTAATTTTTTATTAAATTTGCAAACCAAAGGTGTTTCATTTTGTTGTAATGTGCGTAATGCAACTTAAAAAACATTCTACGGTTAATTAACGAGAACACCCGGTTAAATCAGGTTAATTTGTTAGGAGTGTTAATTAGTGAGTGTTAATTTTGTGACTATGAAAAAGTCGACAATATGGATATTAGGCGTCGTTATGGGCCTTTCTTTCATCAGTTTACTGTATCTGCAGATCAGTTATATTGAGGAAATGGTGAAGATGCGTAACGAGCAATTTGATGAATCGGTGAAGCGTGCTTTAATGGCTGCTTCAAAGGATGTGGAGTCCGCAGAGGTTGACCGTTGGTTGCGGGAAGATATATCCGAAGCGGAAAAGAGAGCGTGGGAGCAGAGCTCGCAAGGCAAAGGAGTGGTGCAGACACAGCGTTTTACGGTGACAGCGCCGGATGGAACAAAATATTCGGCTATCGAACTGAAAACGTTTAGCAATGAAGCATCGGAATTGCCGAGGGCTATGATTTCACGTAAGCATGGAACGAAGACGATACCTCAGACATCACGTTCGCTGGCAGATGCCATAAAGAACCGTTATCTGTATCAGAGGGCTTTGCTGGATGAGGTGGCTTGGCAGATGATTTATCGTGCCAGTGACAAGGCGATAGAAGAACGGGTCAATTTTAAGAATTTGGACCAGTATCTGAAATCGGGATTGATTGATAACGGTATTGAGCTGAACTATCACTTTAAAGTGATAGACCGGGATGGCAGGGAAGTCTATCGTTGTTCGGACTACAGCGATGAAGGCAGTGAGAGTTCTTATTCCCAACCCTTGTTCCTAAATGATCCGCCGGCACGTATGAGTATCGTCAAGATACATTTTCCGGGTAAGCAGGATTATATTTTCGACTCGGTCAGCTTTATGATTCCGTCGATGATCTTTACCTTTGTTCTGTTGATAACATTCATTTTCACGATTTATATCGTGTTCCGCCAGAAGAAGTTGACGGAGATGAAGAATGATTTTATAAATAATATGACGCACGAGTTCAAAACGCCGATTTCAACAATTTCGTTGGCGGCGCAGATGTTGAAGGACCCGGCAGTAGGCAAGTCGCCGGCAATGTTCCAGCACATATCGGGCGTTATTAATGATGAGACGAAACGACTCAGGTTCCAGGTGGAGAAAGTTCTCCAGATGTCAATGTTCGACCGGCAGAAGGCAACGTTGAAAATGAAAGAACTGGATGCCAATGAACTGATTACCGGGGTAGTGAATACGTTTGCTTTGAAAGTGGAGCGCTACAACGGAAAGATAGAGTCGGAATTGAAAGCGACTGACCCGATTATTTTTGCAGATGAAATGCATATAACGAATGTGATTTTCAATCTCATGGATAATGCGGTGAAGTATAAAAGACCGGATGTGGACTTGCAGTTAATGGTGAAGACCTGGAATGAACCGGGCAAGCTGATGATTTCTGTACAGGACAACGGCATAGGTATTAAGAAAGAAAATTTGAAAAAGATATTTGATAAGTTCTATCGCGTGCATACAGGTAATCTGCACGATGTAAAAGGCTTTGGGCTTGGTTTGGCTTATGTAAGGAAGATTATTCAGGATCATAAGGGAACTATCCGGGCGGAGAGTGAGCTGAATGTTGGAACTAAATTTATTATTGCATTACCTTTATTAAAAAATTGATTGATATGGATGAGAAACTGCGTATTTTATTGTGCGAAGATGATGAGAATCTTGGCATGCTTTTAAGAGAATATTTACAGGCTAAGGGTTATGCTGCCGAGTTATATCCCGATGGAGAAGCAGGATACAAGGCTTTCCTGAAGAATAAATATGACTTGTGCGTGTTTGACGTAATGATGCCGAAGAAAGACGGTTTTACACTGGCGCAAGAAGTTCGTGCCGCCAATGCGGAAATCCCCGTTATCTTCTTGACGGCTAAAACACTGAAGGAAGATATTCTGGAGGGCTTTAAAATTGGTGCGGACGATTATATCACGAAACCGTTCAGTATGGAAGAGCTGACTTTCAGAATTGAAGCTATCTTGAGACGTGTACGTGGCAAGAAGAACAAAGAAAGCAGCATTTACAAGATTGGCAAGTTTACGTTTGATACCCAGAAACAGATTTTGTCAACACCCGATAAGCAAACGAAGTTGACTACAAAAGAGTCGGAATTGCTGGGTCTGCTTTGTGCACATGCCAATGAAATCCTTCAACGCGATTTTGCATTGAAGACGATTTGGATTGATGATAACTACTTTAACGCACGTAGCATGGATGTGTATATCACCAAGTTGCGTAAGCACCTGAAAGAAGATGAATCTATCGAGATCATCAATATTCATGGAAAAGGATATAAACTGATCACTCCGGAAGCTGATGCCTAAACGGCTTGCTTCCCGGGTGGAACGGACAATAAAAAAAGACGGTTGCATTGCAACCGTCTTTTTTTATTTCTTTTTCTCGGTATTAATCCGCAATTCTTTTGTTGATAAGGATGTAAGAAATCAATCCTATTACAACTAATACAGCGCTGGTTCCCAAAATCGCGTTGTTATTTACATTGCCGGTAAAAGAACATGCAACCAAGATTACAGCTCCTACCAAGATTAATATCAATCCCAGATTTTTTAATAAGCCTTTCATGTGTGTGTATTTTAATAGATTATTATTTTCATATTCTTGTTACAAAGAAAAGCATAATTCTTTAACAAGCGAAATTATTTTTGCAAAAAAACTATTATTCAACCTAATTTAATGAAGAATGAGGAATATCCTAATCTTTCGTGTTGAAAAATATTTTTCTCAAGACTTCCTGACTAACGCTTAACTCTTCAAGGGTGATGCCTTGCAATGCTTCTTTTAGCGTTTGATTGGCAATGATGCGGGCGCGTTCTTCCAGCTCCTTGCCATCTTTGGTGAGGTGTATCAAGTTGGTGCGGCGGTCTTTTTTGTCGGAGATGCGTACCACAAGATGTTGCCGTTCCATATTGTCTATGAGGCGGGTCATGCTGGGCTTGTCTTTAAAAGTTGCATTGCACAATTCTTGCTGTGTCACCCCGTCTTTTTCCCATAAGAAGATGAGGACTGTCCATTGTTCGGGGGTGATTTCCAAACCGTTCTGCCTGAAGTTGCGCGATAATTTGCGGTTGATGGCAGCAGATACTTTGCCATTGAGTATGGCAAATATCAGCCGGATATCAAAATTGAATTGCTCTATCATGAAATTATTGTTTAAACAACTTTGCAAATATAGCATAAGTTGGATACAATACAAAATAAGTCCGCTTATTTTTGCAGTTCAAAATAAAATGTCTACCTTTGCACCCGCATTTAATAAACAAATAATTTATTTATTTAATTAAACGAGTATGAATCAATACGAAACCGTTTTCATTTTGACTCCCGTTTTGTCTGATGTTCAGATGAAGGAAGCGGTAGAAAAATTCAAAGGCATCCTTACTGCTGAAGGTGCTGAGATTGTAAATGAAGAAAACTGGGGACTGAAAAAGCTGGCTTATCCAATCCAGAAGAAGTCAACCGGTTTCTATCAGCTGATTGAGTTCAATGCAGAACCTACTGTAATTGAGAAATTGGAATTAAACTTCCGTCGTGACGAGCGCGTTATCCGCTTCTTGACTTTCAAGCAAGACAAGTACGCTGCTGAATACGCTGCGAAGAGAAGAAGTGTTAAATCAACTAAAAAGGAGGATTAATCATGGCACAACAAGTTCAATCAGAAATCAGATATTTAACTCCGCCCTCAGTAGACGTTAAGAAGAAAAAATACTGCCGTTTCAAAAAGAGCGGTATTAAGTACATCGACTACAAAGATCCTGAATTCTTGAAGAAATTCTTGAATGAGCAAGGTAAGATCCTTCCGCGTCGTATTACCGGTACTTCTTTGAAGTTCCAACGTCGTGTAGCTCAAGCTGTGAAGAGAGCGCGTCACTTGGCGTTGCTGCCTTATGTAACTGACATGATGAAATAATAGGAGGAGGAAAGTATGGAAATTATATTGAAAGAAGACATAGTAAACTTGGGTTATAAGAACGATATCGTAACCGTTAAGTCCGGTTATGGTCGTAACTACCTCATCCCGACAGGAAAAGCTGTCATTGCTTCTCCTTCTGCAAAGAAAATGTTGGCTGAAGAGCTGAAACAGCGTGCCCACAAGCTGGAGAAGATCAGAAAAGATGCTGAAGAACTGGCTGCTAAGCTGGAAGGCGTATCTTTGAAGATCGCTACTAAGGTTAGTGCAACAGGTACTATCTTCGGTTCGGTTGGTAACATTCAGATTGCTGAGGAACTGGCTAAATTGGGTCATAACATCGATCGTAAGATTATCGTTGTTAAAGACGCAGTGAAAGAAGTTGGTAGCTACAAAGCTATTGTTAAACTGCACAAGGAAGTTTCTGTAGAAATTCCTTTCGAAGTAGTTGCTGAAGAAGCATAATTAATCCTTCGTATATATTGGGAAGCCCGATTCTATTTGGATAGAGTCGGGCTTTTTTTATATCAACCTGCCATTGCAATGAAGTTAATAAAATGCAGGCTTGATGTTAACTTCCTGTCCGGAGTGTGTTAACTTCCTGTTTGGAGTATATTAACTTCCTATCCGTAGTATGTTGACTTCTTAGAGTCACGATGTAAACTCTTTATGCGATGGAGAAGTAAGGACATAAAAAAAGTCTGTCCGTACTTTCCGTACGTCAGACTTTCAATTCTCTCTAATGTTGTTCTGAAATTATTCAGCTACAACTGCTGCGCTATCTACTGCAGTAGTGTCAGCTACTGATGCTGCTGCTTCAGCTGCTGCTGCTTCTACAGCTGCGATTGAATCAGCGATACGGATTGAGTCAGCTGTTGCTTGTTCTGCGTTAGCTGCTTTGTTACCACAAGATGCGAAAGATACTGCTACGATAGCTACGGCCATCAAAACTAATTTTTTCATTTTCTTTACTTTTAAAACGTAATACAATCAATTGCTTTATTAAAACGATGCAAAGGTATGCACTTTTTAGATACGTTGTTCTCCAAAACCCAACTTTTTTTATATTTTTTTTGGAGGAAAGCCCGTTTTTCTCGCTTTTGATATGTTCTACAACATGTTAATCTTCTGCAATGCTGTTATATAAATACCTTTTGATGCTTCTTTTGGGTGTTTTCTCAAATTCTGTCGGGTAAAGCTGTATTTGACTGATCTTTTCGTAAGCAGCAACGCTATTGTTCAGGTTCTTGAGATTTTCGTCCATAATGGTCTTTATATTCTCCGGATTGTTCAGCCCTAAGGAATCCAATGCCTCATAATCAGCGTAGACTAAGGCTACCAGTTTCTTATTGCGTTCAATCACAAGACTTTCCAGAACAAACGGCATGTTGTTGAGACGTGCCTCTATTTCTTCCGGAAAAATGTTTTGTCCGCTGGAGCTAAGGATCATGGTCTTGCTTCGTCCGCGTATGTAGAGGTTGTTATTTTCATCCAGCGTGCCTAAGTCGCCGGTGCGCAGCCAGCCGTCTTCGGTGAATACTTCCTTGGTGGCTTCCGGGTTTTTATAATAACCCACCATTACGTTTTCGCCGCGTACCTGTATTTCGCCGAGCCGGTCGTCCGGATTTTCCTTGTAGATACGTGCTTCCATGATGTCGAGTACCCGTCCGGAAGAGGTGGGCACGAATTCGTTCCAGGGAGCGTAGCTGATCAGCGGTCCGCATTCCGTCATGCCGTAACCTATGTTGAACGGGAATTTGATGCGGTGGAAGAACTCTTCCACTTCCGGGTTCATTGCGGCTCCTCCGATAATCACTTCTTTGAACCGGCCGCCCAGTGCGTCCACCAGTTTCTTACGGATTTGTCCGTATATCTGTCCGTCCAGCAACGGGATGCTGAGGGCCCATTTCATGGACTTTTTGTTGATGATGGGTTGAATGACATTCTTGTATATCTTTTCGATAACGAGGGGGACGGTGATTATCAGGTTTGGTTTTACTTCTTCGAACGCTTTCATCAGAATTTTTGGCGAGGGCACTTTGCCCAACAATGTGACGTGCGTACCCACAGCCGTAGCGGTCAGGAAGTCGAAGGCGCAACCATAGGCATGCGCCAGGGGCAGGAAAGACAGCACCTTGTCTCCTTTTTTCAGTAATCCGGTGCGAATGCCGAAAGTGACGTTACCTGCAAGGTTGTTGCCTGTCAGCATAACGCCTTTGCTGAATCCCGTTGTGCCGGAGGTATAGTTCAGCAACATTACTTTGTCGTTGGAAAGATCCGTATAAACCACATCTTCCTGCCGGAACCCTTTCGGATAGGTCTTGTGCATCTCGTTGTCCAAGTGTTTGAGAAAACGTTGGATGGTTTCTCCGTCGCGCTGGTACAAGCAGCGGAAGTCGTTGAGTGAGAAAACGCCGCGCAGCCCGGTGAGCCGTTCTTCTTCCAGATGTTCCCAAATGCTGTCGCTGGTGAAAAGGAAGACGGATTCCGAATGGTTGACGATGTGGTGCACATCATTGGGATTGAAATCCTGCAAGATGGGCACTACGATGCCGCCGTAGGTGATGGTGGCCATATATGCAATGCACCAGCGGGCGTTGTTTTTGCCGATAACCGCTATTTTGTCGCCGCGGCGCAGGCTGCAATGCTTGAATAGCAGATGCAACTTGGCTATTTCTTGCGCTACTTCTCCATAAGTATAGCTTTCGTTTTCTCCGTAATCGGTGTAGCAGGGGAGGTCCCAATTCTCGCGGAAACTATGTTCGTATAGCTTGATAAAGTTTTCTTGTATCATTGCACGTTTTTTGATGAATTGTGCAAAAGTAGGAAAAATATAATAATAATGTGTACCTTTGCCCCGAAAATCTGATTTAGGCTCATGATAGATACCAATATATTTCAAGATAAGACGGCGGTTTACTATACGTTGGGGTGCAAGCTGAATTTCTCGGAGACCTCGACTATCGGTAAGATCCTGCGGGAGGCAGGAGTGCGTACGGCACGCAAAGGAGAGAAAGCGGATATATGTGTGGTAAACACCTGTTCGGTCACCGAGGTGGCCGATAAGAAATGCCGCCAGGCCATTCATCGGCTGGTGAAGCAGCATCCGGGCGCTTTTGTGGTGGTGACGGGATGTTATGCCCAGTTGAAGCCGGATGTGGTGGCAAAGATAGAAGGTGTGGATGTTGTGCTTGGGGCGGAACAGAAGAAAGACCTGCTCCGGTATCTGGGTGATTTGCAGAAGCATGAAACGGGTGAAGCCTATACTTCCGCTTTGAAGGATATCCGTTCGTTTGCTCCGTCGTGTTCGCGTGGCGACCGCACCCGTTTTTTCCTGAAAGTACAGGACGGTTGCGACTATTATTGTTCCTATTGCACCATTCCCTTTGCCAGAGGACGCAGCCGCAACGGAAGCGTTGCTTCTTTGGTGGAACAGGCCCGTCAGGCGGCAGCCGAAGGTGGAAAGGAGATTGTGCTGACGGGGGTCAATATCGGTGATTTCGGCAAGACGACGGGAGAGACTTTCTTTGATTTGGTCAAGGCATTGGATGAGGTGGAGGGCATTGAGCGTTACCGCATATCTTCCATTGAGCCTAATCTGCTGACGGACGAAATCATAGAGTTCGTGTCCCGTTCCAAGCGGTTCATGCCTCACTTCCACATCCCGTTGCAGTCGGGCAGCGATGAAGTGCTGAAGCTGATGCGCAGGCGGTATGACACAGCACTGTTTGCTTCTAAGGTGAAGAAGATAAAGGAAGTGATGCCCGATGCGTTTATCGGAGTGGACGTGATTGTGGGCACGCGTGGGGAGACGGAAGAGTATTTTGAACAGGCATACCGCTTCATTCAGGGGCTGGATGTGACGCAACTTCATGTGTTCAGCTATTCCGAACGTCCGGGTACGCAGGCCTTGAAAATAGAGCATGTGGTATCCTCCGAGGAAAAACACAGACGCAGCCAGCTTCTGCTGGAATTGTCGGAGGAAAAAACGCGTTCGTTCTATGCCTGCCATATCGGACAGACGATGCCCGTTCTCTTGGAACGCTCCAAGCCGGGGACGCCGATGCATGGCTTCACTCCGAACTACATCCGGGTGGAGGTTCCGCACGATGATGCGCTGGACAACCGCGTGGTTCCGGCGCGTATGGGAGAGTTCAATGAAGACGGTACGGCTCTTCTGGGTCTGTTGGGCGATGCCGGCGGCCGGTAACTGACAGCCGTAATTAATGATCGGAATTAATAATTTGAAATTGACAGAGTGAAATCAAGATTAATCTATTGGCTGACTTATGCCGGTATGTGGCTGTTGGCGTTATTGCCTTTCAGGACGCTTTATGTGCTGTCCGACGGATTTTGCTTTCTGATGCATCACATTGTGCACTACCGGCGCAGGGTGGTACGCAATAACCTGCGCAACGCATTCCCCGAGAAGTCCGAAGCGGAGCTGAGGGAGATAGAGCGCAAGTTCTACCGTTACATCTGCGATTATATGCTGGAGGAGGTGAAGATGCTGCGTATGTCTTTCAAGGAGCTTTGCTGTCGCATGGAATATGACAATAAGGAAGAATTTCTTGCCATGATTGAAAGGCATGGCGGGATAGTGCTCCTCATTCCCCATTATGCAAACTTCGAATGGATCATAGGCATGGGGGCTATCATGCAGGAGGGCGACATACCGGTGCAGATCTACAAACCGCTGCACAACCGATATCTGGATGCGATGTTCAAGCGTATACGCGCCCGTTTTGGCGGCTACAATGTGCCGAAACATTCTACGGCGCGCGAAATCATCAGGCTGTGTCGCGACAATAAGCGTGTGGCAGTGGGAATGATAACCGATCAATCCCCCAATATCAACGAGGCTCATCATTGGACTACTTTCCTGAATCAGGACACCGGCTTTATGGACGGCGCCGAACGCATAGCCAAGCTGATGGATTTCCCCGTATTCTATTGCGAATTGAAGAAGCAGCGCAGGGGATATTGCAGGGTGGAGTTCGACTTGATAATCGAAACTCCCAAAGAAACGGCCGACGGAGAGATAACCGAACTGTTTGCCCGGAGGTTGGAACAGACCATTCGCAGGGAACCGGCTTATTGGTTCTGGTCGCATAAGCGCTGGAAACTGAAACGCGAAGATGTGGTGCGGCATGGATAAGGTGGCTGTTGTCATATTGAACTGGAACGGCTGTGAGATGCTACGTTCGTTTCTGCCGTCCGTAGTGCGCTGTTCGGATACGGAGGGCACGGAGATTTATGTGGCGGACAACGGTTCGACGGATGCTTCCGTTGAGATGCTCCGCCAAGAGTTTCCTTCCGTACACCTTATTATATTAGACAAAAACCGGGGCTTTGCCGAAGGCTATAACCTTGCTTTGCAGCAGGTGTCTGCCGAATATGTGGTGCTGCTGAACTCCGATGTGGAGGTTACCGGGCATTGGCTTGCGCCGCTGGTGGACTATATGGATGCCCATCCGGAGGTTGCGGGGTGCCAGCCCAAAATCCGGAGTTGGCGGCACAAGGAACGGTTTGAATATGCAGGCGCCGCCGGCGGGTTCATAGACCGTTACGGCTATCCCTTCTGCCGCGGGCGGATAATGGGAGTGGTGGAGGAGGACAACGGGCAGTATGACACCGTTGTTCCGGTGTTCTGGGCTACGGGAGCTGCCTTGTTCATACGCCTGAAGGACTATCAGGATGCCGGCGGACTGGACGGACGTTTTTTTGCCCACATGGAAGAGATCGACTTGTGTTGGCGGCTTCGTGCCCGCGGGCGGATGCTGGTTTGTGTACCCCAAAGCACCGTCTACCATGTGGGGGGCGCCACCCTGAAGAAGGAGAACCCCCATAAGACTTTTCTCAATTTCCGCAACAATCTTGTAATGTTGTATAAGAATCTGCCGGAAGAAGAACTGGGCTATGTGATGCGTGTGCGGGCGGTGCTCGATTGTGTGGCTGCCCTGAGTTTCCTGTTGAAAGGCCAGTTTGCCAATATGTGGGCGGTGCTTCGTGCACGCCGCGCTTTTCATTCACTCCGCCCCCTGTTTGCGGCTGATCGTGAAGAGAATCTGAAAAAAACATCCCTTCCGGTTATTCCCGAACGGACAAAAAGCAGTATCTTGGTGCAGTTTTATTTACATGGGAAGAAGTTCTTTTCCCGCTTGTAAGAACTGTTCTCTTTTTCTAAAATTATTGTATCATTAAAAGTTATTGTTTTATGGACAAATTGGTAAGGAAGATCGGGTTGGTGGCGCATGATGCCATGAAGAAAGACCTCATAGAGTGGGCGCTTTGGAATTCGGAGTTGCTTATGGGACATAAATTCTACTGTACGGGCACTACGGGAACACTTATTCTGGAAGCGCTGAAGGAGAAGCATCCCGATGTCGAATGGGATTTCACAATTCTTAAATCCGGCCCTTTGGGCGGCGACCAGCAGATGGGTTCGCGCATTGTGGATGGGGAAATAGATTATCTCTTCTTCTTTACAGATCCCATGACCTTGCAGCCGCACGATACGGATGTCAAAGCCTTGACACGTCTGGCTGGTGTGGAGAATATTGTTTTCTGCTGCAATCGCAGTACGGCCGACCACATCATTTCGAGCCCTCTCTTTCTTGATCCTACTTACGAGCGTACCGTTCCCGATTACAGCAACTATGCCAAGCGCTTCGAGAATAAACCGGTCGTTGCCGAAGCCGTTGAGTCGGCAAAGAAGAGGAAGAAAAGAAAATAATGTTGATATTTATTAATGAGAATGCGGTGCTTTGCAATCTCATGATTATCAAGATGTAATATAACAGCCTATCTCAGTCCCATACAGAGGCTACCTTAGTCCTATACTGAGACAGTCTTTGTATGGGACTGAGATAGGCTATGTATGCGATCGTCTTTTGAAAAAACTCGTTTTGTAAAGGAAACGGAATGCCCGTATAATATTGCTGCCGTTTCATTCACTGCTGCTGCCTGGAAGTATGAATCTCTATTCCTGCCGCTTCTATGTCCGCTCCCATTGGCGGATTGCGTTTTGACAGTTTCAGTTCGATGTCCTCTATTGGGGGAAAGTCTCCGAACAACCGTTTCACAATACGTCCTCCGACGTGCTCCAACAGCTTGGAGGGAATTTCCATCTCCTTCTTCACAGCTTCATATACTTCCGCATAGCTTACGGTGTCTGTTACATCATCAGTCTGCATGGCATGCCCGATGTCTACTTTCAGTCGCAAACTGACGACGAACTCATTGCCGACTAAGGTCTCTTGTCGGTCCACGCCATGATGGGCGAAGAAACGCATCCGATCCAAAAATATATAACTGCTCATAATGAAAAGATAATAGTCTTTCATGCAAACTTATGGATAATATCTTTGTTCTACAAGTCTTGGAACGCGATTTTTGTACTTTTCAAGAAAAAAGGACGTGAAAATTTTTATTCTAATTATATTTCTATAACTTTGCATTGAAGTTCGGTGGCGACTGTGGCTTGTTTTTTTAATAAAATATAATTAGAAGCGTTGTGCTTTGTCCTCTAAATGGAAACCTAGGAAATTTTCATTATTTAGCGAAGGACAGCACAGTGGATTCTCACGTTTATAGCGTGGGACTGCTGTCTGTTTTCGTTAAAGGGCTATTCCTAGGGCCTCCATTTAGAAACAGCACGCAGCTCCACGTTTCTGTTTCTAACCGGTCCTTTTCGGAGTTTGGAGGACGCATGCTTCCGGTCTGCCTGTGCAGATAGAAGTTTATAAGACGTTTATGCAAATAAGAATATTGTTGGTTCTATTGTGCGTACTTTTCATGACTCCGAATGGCGTGTATGCGAAAGCGGGTAATGGGGAAAATACCCCGCACCATGCCAAGCGAATATTCAATCCGGACTCACGCACCGGGCGCAATAACCATTCATTGCTGCTGAAAACGAATGTGGCGGCGTGGGGAATGGCAATTATGAACGCAGCGGTGGAATATGACATCTCGCCTGCTGTTTCTGTCCTTTTACCTTTTTATTACTCTTCTGTCGATTATCTTACTTCTTCCCGCAAGTTCTGCACTTTCTGCGTGCAGCCCGAAGTGCGTTACTGGTTCAGACAAGTGGACGGACTCTTCACCGGTGTGCATGTCGGGGTGGCCTCTTATAACTATGCCCTTAAGAACAATACCTACCGCTATCAGAACAGTGATACGGGTGCCCCGTTGCTGAATGTGGGACTTGCTGCCGGCTACCGTCTTCCGCTTGGAAAGGGCGGGCGTTGGTGTGTGGAGTTTTCGTTGGGAGTGGGGTATGCTTATCTGGATTATGACCGTTTCTTCAACATTCCCAACGGCGCTTATGTGGATACGCGCCATAGGAATTTTTTCGGCATAGACCACGTAGGCATCTCGTTGGGCTACCGCATTGATTGGAAAGGAGGCCGGCGATGAAAAAACTGTTGATAGCTGTCTGCAGCTTGTTGTCCATATCCCTGCTGGGAGGATGCAGCGTGCGCGAATTGCCGGAGGACGGCGGAGTAGACCCTACGATTGTGCATACCGAAATAGTCCTGTTGCCCGGTGCGGACATGACCCCGTTCGATGTTCCGGAATTCTCCACCCGCGCCGCCGACCCTCGTGAATACAAGGTGCGTTACATTGTGGAAGTCTATGCCGATGATAAGTTCGACCAAAGCCTGCAATTTCGCCGCCAACTCATTTGTGATGAGGGAGATACGGAGGATGTGACTTTGGAATGTGACCTTCATGCACGCAACTACCGGGTGGTGGCATGGCGCGACTTTGTGCTTGCTTCCGGAGTTTCCGGCAATGTTGCCGACGACTGTTTTTATACTACTTCCGATTTCTCTGCCGTCAAACTGCAAGGAGACTATACGGGCGGAACCGACTATAAGGATGTGTTCTGCGGGCAGGCTGCCCTTGACCTTTCACCCTATCGCTGCCAATCGGAAGCCGGACACCGCGAGGAGATGCAACTGGAGCGTCCGTTGGCAAAGGTGGAGTTGATTACCACCGACATTGTCAAGTACCTCAACAAGCTGGAGCAAACGAAAAGTATCCGGGACGCAGCCATAGATGATTTTACGGTGCAGGTGCTTTATACCGGATATTTCCCCGTAGGCTTTAATGTTGTCTCCAACCGCCCCAATGAGGCGGTTATGGGCATAAAGTTCACTTCCAATCTTCTCGTCCTTTCAGACAATGAAGCCTGTCTGGCTTTCGACTACGTGCTGGTGAACGGCGAAGAATCTTCCGTCACCTTAGAAATGATCATTTACAACGAGGAGGGACAGGAGGTGAATCGCGTCACCGGGGTGGAAGTGCCTCTCAAGCGGAACAAGATAACCATGGTGCGCGATGAGTTCCTTACTCGTGAATTTGCTCCCGGCATCGGTATTGACCCTGGTTTTGACGGAGAGATAAACGTGGTGGTTCCTTGATTTTTTTATTCAAATAGAAATAATTGTATGTCTTATTTTAAACAAAACTAGTATGAGAACGTATTTTTTACTGCTGGCGGGTCTTATCCTGTTGGCTTTCACAGCCTGTCAGAATGACGAGTTGGTGAATGGTGGAAGTGGCAACGAGACCGCTGTATCTTTCAGTGTGCAGTTGCCGGGTGCTAATGCTCCTTCTACCCGCGCGGCGGGCGACGGTACACAGGTGAACCGTTGTATCATGGAGATTTATTTGGGTGACAAACTTTATGGTGAGCGTCAGGTGGTGCCTGTGGCGGGTAATAAAACTGCGACCTTCAACGTGAGGCTGGTAACTTCACAAACCTATGACTTTGTGTTCTGGGCGGATGTCTGCGGAGAGGGAGGCATTAAGGCCGACAGACATTACCAGACTGCCAATGGTTTACAGAATATTTCTCTTCTCGGAACTTATGCCGGAAACGATGACTCTCGCGATGCCTTTACGGGCGTATTGCTGAGTAAGTTGGTGACCGGAGCCTTCAATGAGGCAGTGGAATTGACCCGCCCCTTTGGTCAGTTGAATATTAAGACCACAGACCTTGAGAGTATTCCCACAGATAGAACGGCGCTTATTCCTGCTGCTGCATCGTTGGCGTTCAAAGGGGTGTATACGGGCTTTAATGCTCATACAGGTGCAGTGACAGGTGATTTGGCCGCACTTTCTTACAACGAAAATGCTGCTGTTGTAGATGGTGATGGTGCACTGACCATGGATTATCTTTTTGCTCCGAAAGAGGGACAATTGCTGACGAATATGGTGTTGACAATGAATAATGCCGCTGGAGAGAAGATTACCGATAAGGAATTGAGTAATATTCCTGTTCAGCGTAACTACAAGACGAATGTGACAGGCAGCATGCTGACTGTGTCGGGCCAGTTTGTCGCAACCTTAGAACCGGCGTTCACAGGTGATTTGGATAAGAAGATTGTGGAAGTAGCTAATATTGCAGAGGTAGCCGATGCGTTGAAAACCTGTGATAATGTAGTTGTTACAACTGCTCCGGCGCAAGATGCAACCATTGAGTTACCTAAATATACGGCAACGGATAAGGCTGTTTCCATTACATTGCCGGAAACAACGAATAAGACGGTGACGATTAATTATACCAATGATGCAGGAAATTCAAATCCTCCGAAAGAACTTACTATCATAGCTCCGCAAACCAAAAAACTGGTCATTGACGCAAAGCAGACAACCGTCTATCTGAATGGAACGAAGTATGATGAGATAGAAGCCGGTACTGCCGAAAATACGTTGGTAATCAATGACGGGGTGACTGTTGACAAACTGACAGTGAATGCCGGTAATGTAAAGGTGTTTGGTAAAGGTACGATTACTGAAATTGTGAAAGGCACCGCGAACAACGATACCATCATATATATTTATGCTTCAAATCAGGCACAGCTTCCCGCCAACTTGCCGCAAGACTTTGAAAAGGTGTCTTTGGAAGCGGAGAATCTCAAAGAGGCCATGGCTGAAGGCGGCGTATATCAGTTGAAAGAAGATGTTGACATAGCAGGTAGAAGCATTGAGATTCCTGCCGGTACAGCGGCTACCTTAGACCTGAACGGCAACACCATTACAGCAGCCAATCGGATAGTAGACGGAATTGCGGTATATGGAAATCTGACACTGAAAGACAGCAAGGGAAACGGCCGGATTGTTGCAAATAAGGATTATACAGGCGGCGCTTATGGTGCAGGCTTGATCCGTATTATAGGTGAAAATGCGGCTATGATTATGCAGGGCGGCACTATTTATGCCGCCAGAGAAAATGCTACAAATAATGGGCAGTATGGTGTGGCTGTTTATGAAGGTGGCGATTTCACCATAACCGGCGGTAAGATCGAAGCAGGTTGGTCTGCGGTGTTAGGTAATGGTAATTACAAAACGCAAAATAGTGTAATCAGGATTGAAGGCGGTGAGCTGATTTCTACTTCCGATTATGCAGTGTACTTGCCGCAATCCGGCACAACCACCATCAGTGGCGGTAAGGTATATGGTGCAGGCGGTGGTGTATGCATCAACCGCGGTACACTGAATGTTGAAGGCACAGCCTTGATCACCAGTAAGGGTACAGGCGATACCGGAGATTGGGGCGACGGTACCGGCAATATGGAAAGTGCGGCAATCAATGTAGCTGCCAGATATGGCGATTGTGTCGTGAACATCAAAGGCGGTACACTGACAGCAGAGGCTAATGCGCTTGTTTCTACGGGCAATGCCGGCTACACACCGGCTATCAACGTCAGTGGCGGTACATTCTCCGATCCGAGTCTGCTCGGCCATCTGTCTGCCGGGGCCAATGTGAAAGTCAAACTTCTGAAGGACTATGAGGGTCCGGGACTGGGCATCTTCTATGGTAAAAACGGTAGCCGGGCTACGGTTGAGGTAGATTTGAACCAATATGCGTGGAACCTTACCAATGACCCGTTGTTTGGTTCTACTGGTACGGAAAACCAATACTTCCATCTTGAAAAAGATGCTTTTGTTACTTTCAGGAATGGTACTGTTCAGCCAATAGATGGGACGTCAGGCAGGATGCTTATACAGAATTACTGTCATCTGACACTGGACAAAGTCAAACTGATTGGCGGAAGTTCTTGTAAGTATGTTATCTCCAATAATAACGGAAGCTGTACGATTTCGAACTCTACCGTTACTGCTGCAGCAGGAAAGTGTGCGTTCGACGTTTACTCCGGCAAGTCTTATCCGGGAGGGGTAACGGTCACTGTCAATGGCCAAAGCGTCATTGATGGCCGCGTAGAGTTTGACGGTGATAGCGGTAAGAAGAACGGTAATCTTGTCATTAATGGTGGTACTATCAATGGTAACTTGAGTGCGAATAATGATTATTATGACAGCATAAACAAGAACATTATCATCAAGGAAGGCGTTACATTTGGCGCAGACGTTACCGGATGGGACGACTATAAATAAATATGGTAATGCGGCGGATGCCGCTTGCCGGAAATATATGGAAACATCCAGTTTGCATGGAAAACAGTTGGAAAGTGTTCCGTTTCCATGCTATACTGTTTGTATTTGTTTGTTTGTTTTCCCTGCGTTGTGAAACGCGGGGAAATTTTTTATATGATTTGGCTTTGTAAGCTCTCAATTTAGTACGTCAATCCGAATAACCATAGCGGAATTTCATTACGGAAGCCCACTTCGATATTATCCAATGCCAGGTAGCCTTTTTCCACACCGGCCAATTGTTGCTGTGTCTTGTTTTTTATAAAATACAAAAGTGGTGGAGTTTTGTATTCTCTAAAATACAAAAATAACAGAAAATTGTATCTTGGAGAATACAATTAACAGGAAAGCGGTGGAGACTTCTCAAAGGTTTTCCACCGCTTTCTTATTAATTATCAGCTTAAATGCACTTGTCTTATCGTCCGTTTTGTGCGATAAGTTCTTTTATCTTTTCATTCAGGCTTTCGGCTTTCATCAGTTGCTCCAGCGTCAGGTGCATGCGCCAGCGCCAGTAGTGACGTGGGTTGGCTGGCACATTAATGCGCTCTTCCTGTGCGTTGGGGTTGCGCCATTTGCCGTCCATGGACATCCAGTCTTGCAGGGAGAGGATGGCGAGTATGGAGTTGCTTTGCAGATGCTTGCGCACCACCTCTTCGCAAAGCTCGGGAGTGGCAGTTGCGGGGGCAGCGCCATAGTGTCCGAGCATCGTGTTGTAGTAACGTTGCGTTTGCTGAAAGTCCTCTTCCCACCAGCCGCGCAGTGTGGACATGTCGTGGGTGGATATGGTGCAGACTGAGCGGTATGGATACCACTCCGGATGCCCGAACTCCTGTGCGGGGTCTTTGGGCATGCGCTGTATCTCCAGTGAGAGGATACGCAGATCGTTCATCACCCATGCCACGCAATCGGGAATCATACCCAAGTCCTCACCGCATACCAACATTCGGGTGGACTGTGTCAGTTGAGGCAGCTTGTTCATGGCTTGCTCGCGCCAGAACTCGTTGTGGCGGTGGTAGTAGTAGTGGTCGTACAGGCGGTTGAAGGCCGATTTTTCCCAATCATTCAGGGAACGGTACACATAGTCGTGCTGCACACCGATACGGGGATGATATTTGTACGGGTCGTGGCGGTCGGGTACAAACAGTACGTCGCTGATGAGCGCATACAAGCCGTCGCGCATCCAAATGCTGTCTTCGTCCGTCTTGCCGGCAAAGTAGGCTTCTACCTTGCGTTGAGTGTCAAATTCCGGACGCATCCGGTAGATTTCCCACGTGTCCGTCGGTTCGATGAAGGTTTGCTTCACGTAGTCGGTGTGCGGACCGAACATCTGTCCGAGGAAATATTCGTGTATATACGGTTTCAGGAACTCATCGCGGAAGGGGAGTCCGTAGCTTTCTATCTCTTCACGTGTCATGGGTAGGGCGGGTACAAACTGCCCCAGCAGGCCATGTACGGCGTGCATCGGGATTTCCCAGATGCGGAAGAAGCCGAGGATGTGGTCGATGCGATAGGCGTCGAAGTATTCCGCCATTTTGCGGAAGCGCTTCATCCACCATGCATAACCGTCTTTTTCCATGACATCCCAGTTATAGGTGGGGAAGCCCCAGTTTTGTCCGTTCACCGAGAAATCGTCGGGTGGTGCGCCGGCTTGTCCGTTCAGGTTGAAATAATGGGGTTCTGTCCATGCTTCTACGCTGTTGCGACTGATGCCGATGGGGATGTCGCCTTTCAGTACGACGCCGTTGGCGCGTGCGTGTTCAGTGGCGGCGAGTAGCTGCCGGTGCAGGTTGAACTGGATGTAATAATAGATGGCGATATGCGGATAATCCGCCGATTCCGGCTGGCAGAGTTTCTCTATCTCTTGGATGTCGTAGTTGCTGTACTTCGGCCACTCGCGGAAGTTGGGCGTTTTATAGGCGTCACGCAGATAGCTGAAAACGGCATACGGTTGTAACCATTCCTTGTTCGACTCGAAAAACTCATGGAAGGCTGCCGAGGCCAGCACCTTCTCTCCCTCTTGCTTGAAGATGAGGTGGAAGTATTCCCATTTGGTTTTGTTGACTGCCTCATAATCGACGGAGGGCAGGGCATTCAGTTCTTTCTGACGTTTGTTGAACGCAGCCATAAGTTTCTTGTCTTTCAATGCACCCAGTTGTTTCAAGTCTGTGTACATCGGGTGGAAAGCATAGATGGAGATGCTGTTATAAGGATAGGAGTCTGTCCACGTATGTGTCATGGTGGTGTCGTTGATCGGCAGAATCTGTACGGCTTTCTGCCGGGTGCTGACGGCCCAGTCGATCATGCGTTTTAAATCGCCGAAATCGCCTACACCGAAACTTTTCTCGGAACGGAGTGAGAATACGGGTACGGCAACACCCGAACCTTTCCAGACGGGAAGGTTGAAATATACATAACGGTCACCGATAACCAGTGTCTCGTTTGCACCGCTTTGCGGGTCCGCCATATACCGGTTCGGATTGTTTTCCCAGCATACGGCGCGGCGTTCTTTCTTGTTGTATAGAATGAATTTGTATTCCAACGGAAAATGGATTTTGGAGGCATCTGCCTCTATTTGCCATTCAGGGAAGTTGGCATCACTCATAAGTACGGCCTTGTCCGGATTCCAGTTTCCGAGGATCGGCTGGTTTCCGCAGATGCCCAAACAGTGGTCACTGTCGATGCAGGGGGCATACGCTTTTATCAGCAGGCCTTTTTTATGTCCCTTAGGAACAGCACTGCGTTCGCGGTGTGCCAGAAGGGATTCCGTAAAGGCGGAGGTGTAGAAATATTGCTGCTCCGGCAGGTTCTTCCAGTAATCTTGTATCCGGTAGGTTTTCTTGGAGTTTCCGGAGAGGTAAAGAGTGCGGGGCAGGCTGTTCCACTCGACACGTATAGGGTGCCCGTCGCGGAAAATATAGTAGCTGTATAGGACGTATCCGCTTTCCGGCACTGCAATGTCTGCTTCCGCAGCCCAATGGATGCCGTCTATGGTTTGTAGCGGAAATGCTTTGGAGGGATGTCCGTTTCCAAGTTCCGGGATGGAGCCTGAAACTCTGACTTCTTCACCCCAATTGGTTCTGTACTCGATATTAAATGATAAGGTCATATATATTAGATTTAGAAATAGCAATAGCTGCAATGATTATGCAAGTATAAAAAATATTCTTCATAATCATGCAGCTATTGTCTGCTATCTCGTTTAAAATCCTATGCAAACGTTTGCTCTTCCGATTATCCGCAGCGGGATGCACCGCAAGTGGTGCAGATGAGACAACCTTCCTGATAGACAAGGGTTTCGTTGCCGCAGTTCGGGCATTTCTTGCCTTTGGCCTCTGTGCCGTCTGTGACGTACTTCTTCAGAGCGCGTTCCACACCGTTCTTCCAAGTATTGATGTTTTCGCTATCCAGCTGGAGTGAGCTTACCAGTTTCATTACCTGCTCGATAGGCATGCGGTAACGCAATACGCCGGAGATGAGCTTGGCGTAGTTCCAATATTCCTTGTTGAACTTCTCGGACAGTCCCTCGATAGTGACCTTGTAACCGCGTTTGTTCTCAAACTGGAAGTCGTAACGCTTGTTCCCGTTCTCATCGACGTTCTTGATGATATGTCCTGTTGAAACATTCTTCGGGAGGATGATGCCTTCGTCGTCATCTTGAAGACCGGTGAATATCTCGTAGGGATGTCCGTCCAGCAATCCGACGAATGCCACCCATTTTTCCTTATTGTTCTGGAAACGCACAACGTCTGCTTCAAGCACTTTCGGACGTGTCTCGACAACCGTAGGCGGCTTGCATGGCGGGAGTTCGTTTTTCTTGTCGCTCTTGGTGGAGATGAGTACGCCGGAACGCGAACCGTCACGATACACCGTACAGCCTTTACAGCCCGATTTCCATGCTTCGACGTACAGGCGGTTTACCAGTTCCTCGTCCACATCGTTCGGCAGGTTAATGGTTACGCTGATGGAGTGATCCACCCATTTTTGAATACGTCCCTGCATTTTGACTTTCATCAGCCAGTCTACATCGTTGGAAGTCGCTTTATAATAAGGTGACTTCTCAACCAGTGCATCTATTTCTTCTTGCGTATAGCGTTTGGCTGGGTCGTAACCTTCTGCTTCCATCCATGTCACGAATTTGGGGTGGAATACGATGTATTCTTCAAAAGCGTCTCCGGTTTCGTCGACAAAGTCGATATGTACGTTGGAATCGTTCGGGTTGACTTTGCGGCGGCGTTTGTAGACGGGCAGGAATACGGGTTCGATGCCGGAAGTGGTCTGTGTCATCAAACTTGTTGTACCTGTCGGCGCAATGGTGAGACAGGCAATGTTACGACGGCCGTATTTCTTCATTTCCTCATACAGTTCGGGGTCGGCCTCGCGCAAACGGTTGATGAACGGGTTGTTCTTCTCACGTTCACTGTCGTAAACTTCAAAAGCACCACGCTCTTTTGCCATTACCACAGACGAGCGGTAGGCACTCAGCGCTACTGTCTTATGTACTTGTTCGGCGAATTCGGTCGCTTCTTCAGTGCCGTAACGCAATCCCAGTGCTGCAAGCATATCGCCTTCGGCGGTGATTCCCACACCGGTACGGCGACCCTGACCGCTTTTCTTATATATCTTCTGCCACAATACGCTTTCAGTATGTTTCACGTCTTCGCTTTCCGGATCGGCATCAATCTTGGCCATGATGCGTTCTATCTTTTCCAACTCCAGATCGATGATATCGTCCATGATGCGCTGGGCCAATGCAACGTGCTTCTTGAAGAGGTCGAAATCGAAGTAAGCGTCCGGCTTGAACGGATTGACTACATAGGAATATAGGTTGATAGCCAGCAAGCGGCAAGAGTCGTAGGGGCATAAAGGTATCTCACCGCAAGGGTTGGTGGATACGGTGCGGTAACCCAAGTCTGCATAGCAATCGGGTACAGACTCTTTTAGAATGGTATCCCAGAAAAGCACACCGGGTTCGGCGGACTTCCATGCGTTGTGCACAATTTTTTTCCACAGATCGGTGGCATTGATTTCTTTCTTGAATACAGGATCGGTGGCGTCAATCGGGTATTGCTGTACGTATGGTTTGCCATCAATGGCTGCTTGCATAAATGCATCGGTCAGTTTGACGGAAACATTGGCGCCCGTCACCTTGCCTTCTGTCATTTTTGCATCGATGAACGCTTCCGAATCCGGATGCTTGATGGACACGCTTAACATGAGCGCACCCCGACGACCGTCCTGGGCCACTTCACGAGTAGAGTTGGAGTAGCGTTCCATGAAAGGAACCAGTCCGGTGGAAGTCAAAGCGGAATTTTTTACCGGAGAACCTTTTGGGCGGATGTGTGATAAGTCGTGTCCTACTCCGCCGCGGCGTTTCATCAGTTGTACCTGCTCTTCGTCCACTTTGAAGATGGCGCCATAAGAATCGGCTTCACCGTCCACACCTATAACAAAACAGTTGGAAAGGGAAGCCACCTGATAGTTGTTACCGATCCCGGTCATCGGACTTCCTTGCGGAACGATGTATTTGAAGTGGTTGAACAACCCGAAGAGTTCTTCGGAACTCAGTGCGTTAGGATACTTGGCCTCAATGCGTGCCACTTCGTTGGCTATTCTCCAGTGCATGTCTTCCGGAGACTTTTCGTAAATATTCCCGAAAGAATCCTTAACTGCATATTTGTTTACCCAAACCCTTGCAGCCAGCTCGTCACCTTGAAAGTATCGTAAAGATTCTTCGTAGGCTTCGTCATAAGAATAAATTTTCTTTTCCACGATGCAATATCTCTTAGATTTAATTGTAAATAAGTAAATGTGTAGAAGTTGTACTTATCGCTAACAAATGTGATTGCAAATCTATGAATGTTTTTTATTATAGCAAAATAAAAAGATGGAATTTTATTAACCGTATGTAAGTTTTCCAATTTAATTTATTAATTGATTGATTTATATGAGAATATCTTTTTGTGATGAATGAAAAGTTTTCCAAAAAGAAAATTGTGCCTTAACTTATTGCTTGATGGAATTATTCTTTTGGAAAACATGGGAGAATATATTTAGGCCTATTAAACATGCACTCTGTGTTTCTTTCACTATATTTGCAAAAAAAAGAAAGAATGGAAAGCTTAAAACAAAGGAGAACAATTCGTAAGTATCAGCAGAAAGATATTTCTTCTGATTTGTTAAATGATTTGCTTGAAACCGCTTGTCGTGCTTCTACGGTTGGAAACATGCAGGTTTATAGCGTAATTGTAACTCGTGATGCTGACCGCAAAGCTAAATTGGCGCCGGCGCATTTCAATCAGCCTATGGTGCAGACTGCGCCGGTGGTTCTTACTTTTTGCATTGATCTGCGTCGTTTCAGCAAATGGTGTGTGCAGCGCAAGGCGGAACCGGGATATAATAATTTTGAATGGTTTGTTACCGGGGCTGTTGATGCTTTATTGGCAGCGCAAACATTCTGTGTTGCAGCTGAGGAAAAAGGTTTAGGCATTTGCTATTTGGGTACCACTACCTATAATCCTCAAATGATTATTGAGGCACTGGAACTGCCCGAATTGGTTTTTCCTATTACTACCGTTACTGTGGGATGGCCTGCTGAGGTTCCGGCGCAAGTAGACCGCTTGCCTTTGGAAGCCGTTGTCCATGAAGAAATCTATCATGATTATACATCTGAGGATATTGATCGCTTGTATGCTTACAAAGAGTCGTTGCCGGAAAATATACGATTTATAATAGAAAACAATAAGGAAACACTGGCTCAAGTATTTACGGACGTGCGTTATACGAAGAAAGATAGTGAGGCAATGTCTGAGAACCTTTGGAAAGTGATGAAAGAACAGGGCTTTTAGATTGAAAGGTTAGGTATAATTTATATATAAGGTATAGAGTATGAAGTTGCTATATGGAAAGGCAAATGTAACTATACTCTATACCTTATAATTGTTATTCGGGAGTTAGTTCCCTTTTTTCAAGGCTGTTTGGATCTCGTCGATCTCGGCGCGAAATGATTTATCCACTTCTTTTAACTGCTTGATTGTTTTGCAGGCATGCAATACGGTAGCATGATCTTTGTTGCCGATTAGCGTGCCGATCTTTGCAGTAGAGAAATCGGTATGGTTTTTCGCTAAATACATGGCTATCTGCCGCGCCTGCACCACTTCTCGTTTGCGTGATTTGGTATGTATAGCGGCATTCTCCAATCCGAAGTGCTTACATACAGTGGTGATGATATCGTCAATGGTTATGGACTTACTTTCGCAGTTCACAACCTTGCGTACAATGCGTTGTGCCAGTTCCAGGTCGATCTCTTTGTTGTATATAGTGGAATGGGCCATAATGGAGATGACAATACCTTCCAGGTCGCGAACGCTGTTGCCCACATTCTCGGCTATGTAGTCAATGACCTCCGGTGGGAATTGCAAACCGTCGCGGTGTATTTTGTTGCGCAGAATGTTTTTGCGTAATTCTACGGTCGGCTTTTCCAACTCGGCTACCATTCCCCATTTGAAGCGTGTAATCAAGCGCTCTTCCATACCTTGAAGCAATACGGGGGCGCGGTCGGAGGTCAGGATCAGCTGTTTGCCGTTCTGATGCAGATGATTGAAGATATGGAAGAATGTGTTTTGTGTTTTTGTAACACCTGCGAATTCCTGAATATCATCAATAATCAATATATCAATTGTCTGGTAGAAGTTAATAAAGTCGTTGGTCGTGTTGTTACGTACGGAATCGGTGTATTGAACCTGAAATAGATGTGCGGATACATACAATACCCGTTTTTCGGGGTATAGTTCCTTGATTTTTGTACCGATGGCATTGGCAAGGTGGGTTTTTCCCACACCTGACGCTCCGTATAGGAACAACGGGTTGAATATCGTTTTGGCGGGATTGAGTGCCACTGCCTCTGCAACACTGCGAGAAAGCTTATTGCTATATCCTTCAATAAATGTGTCGAAGTTGTATTCCGGATTCAGATGTGGGTCTAAATCAGGAACAGGAATCTGTGGGATAGCTTTGTCTATCGTCGGTTTTTGCGGGATGATAGTACGATGGGTGGATTCGTAGTTTACGGTCTTTTCCGGCCGCGAACTTTTGTCCACCATAACATTATACATCAACTTTGTTCCCTCGCCGATTACCTTGTAAAGAGTCTTACGCAATAGGTCTACAAATTTATCCTCCAGAAACTCATAAAAGAACTGGCTGGGAACTTGTACAACAAGCGTTTTGTCCTCATATTTTAAAGGAATAATGGGGAGAAACCAAGTTTTATATGTCTGTTCAGGAACATTGTCTCTGATAATTTCAAGACAGCGGTTCCACAATCCGACATGATCCTGTTCACTCATAACGGTTACTGATACATTTATTAATTAAGCAAAACTTCTACGTTTGCAAAATTGGCAATCTTATTTGAGAAAAACAAATCTCTTTTTTCTTGTGTTTCTCAATAAAACAATAATCTCTTTACTTTCAGCTACTTATCGGAATATGTGAAAATTCCCCCTTTATATATACTATTGTTTTTGTATAACAGCTTGTAATATAGTAAGATAATGCTGCTTTTGTGGGCTGCTCCTCTCCAAAAGCGGAGTGGATATAAACCCCTTTTTTACTTTGTACATAGACTTATCAAGGGTTTTTCCTTTTTGGATAAATAAGCTTTGCTATTTAGACAAAATCTATATAAGCGTAATTCCTACTTATCTTTCTTACCGAATAAAGAGAAATGAACGTAGCGTTTGGGGTGTGATTTTAAATCTTCTAATAGGCTCGCTGCATTTGCTGTTGTGGCATTCAGATTATTGTAGAGTGACGGATCGTTCAGCAATAATCCGACAGTATTATCCTTTCGGTTTAATTTATCTGTAATCATTTTTACATTAGCCAATGTGGAGTCTATGCTTTGCATGGCTGTTGCATAATCTATTTCTTTCAAGTTATTTGAAATAAGTACGAAGTTATCCCCAATAGTATTCAGCTTGCCTGTAAGTTGGGGAATGTCCTTGTTCATTAATGTTTGCAGCTGTCCACTGGTCACTGCTAAGTTGGCTGTCAGAGTCTGTACATTATGCAGAGTGGTGGGGATGGCCGGATCTGCCAATACCGTATTTAAAGATCCGAGTATAGAGTCCAGCTTAGGCAGCATCTTTTCCAGTTGCGGCATCATGGCGGCAACTTTTTCCATCATTCCGTTGTTGAGCGTACCGGGAATTGTATCTCCTATCTGGTATTTCTCGCGGGGATTGTTGGCAAGGAGCAGGTTCATTTTGACGCCGCCCAGCATTTCTGCTGCCAGTTCCGCCGTACTGCCTTTGGGAATACGCAAGTCGGTGTTGACATCTATTTCGGCAATTACCTTTCCGGGCTGGCTGTAATCATAGTACAGGTCGCGTACGATGCCTACACGAAAACCGTCGGCAAAGACAGGACTAGACTTGGTAAGTCCGTTGACATTCTGAAATTTGACATAGAAATAACTGGAAGGCTTAAACATATTGATACCTTTCAGGTAATTGATACCATATACTAATATACAGAGAGCAGCTATTCCTGCAATTCCTATTCTGACTTCTTTGGTAATATACTTCATGATGTTATTCTATTTATTTCTTTTTATTTTTAAATTCGTTGATGGCAGCGTTCACATTCACCTTTTTGCCGTTTTTGAAAGCTATGATGAAAGCGTCCTTGAATTGTGCCGTAATTGAGCGTTTGGTGCGTAATACCTTATTGTAATCGGAGGATGCACCATACGTATATTTGTACAGGCCGCCTTCTTTATAATAATCCACGTTCTTCAATCCTTTCAATCGCTTGTCATTTTTTGCCAATGGGCGGGAAGATGTGAGTATTTGTATCTTGAACACCGGGGCGTTGTCTTCTGTTTGCGCAACAGCGTTTTTTTCTGTGCGCCGGGGTGTGGAGTTGCTGTCTTGTCTGACTGTCTTTTCTGTTGCATTCGGCGTTGTGCCGGCAGGAGTCGTATCTTTCTCCTCCGGCAGGTCTTCCGGTAGAATGGTCTGGCTACTTCCGTTCAGACGGATTTCCTGCTCTCGCTTATAGGTAAGGAAAGCGCGAAAAATGCCGTTGGCAAGAGTTGTGGTTCCTGCATCTGTATTCAGGTAACGTTCTTCTTCAGGGGTGGAGATGAAACCCAGTTCAACCAGAATGCTGGGCATGGCGCTGGCTTTCAGTACTAAAAAACCAGCTTGGTGCACGCCTCGGTCCACCCGGCGGCAAGTATTACGGAAATGCTTTTGTACGAGTGAGGCCAGGTGTACGCTTTGCGACATATACTTATCCTGCATGAATTCGAAAATAATATACGATTCGGCAGAATTAGGATTGAACCCCGCATAGCGTGTCTTATAATCGCTTTCGTAGAGAATCACCGAGTTTTCCCGTTTGGCGACTTCGAGGTTGGCATCCGATTTGGCAAGACCTAATGTCCATGTAGAAGCGCCTTTAGCAGTGCGGTTCTTAGCCAATGCATTTGTGTGAATCGAAATGAACAAGTCTGCTTTGGCGTTGTTGGCTATCTCTGCACGACGGTCCAAGGGGATAAAAACATCTCGCGTACGGGTATATACGACTTTTACGTCTGGACAGTTCTTTTGAATTTGTTTGCCGAGTTTGAGTGCAACGTTTAAGTTGATATTCTTTTCTTTGGAGATTTTGCCGACAGCGCCAGGGTCGTGCCCGCCATGTCCGGCATCAATAACGACAACAAAATCTTTTGCTTCGGCACTGCTGCTGCAAAAGGGTGAAATGAGCAGTCCCAAGCAAATATTTATATATAATATGTATCGTCTGTATAGTTTCATATTAAAAATATCGTCGCAAAGATAGCGCAAAGGTCTATTATCGCTCTGCAAAAGTAATGTAATTTTATAGAAAACTCACACTTTGCTTTCAAGTTTTATCTGTAACAGCTTCTTTTTAGGGAGATTTAGTCTTAGTGTTTGCAAAATTTATAGATTTTCTATGTTTGCTTTTAGTTTGCGGTTAGTGGCGAATAGTTCGTTAGACAAATGCCTAACGAACTAAAATTGCTGTATCTCCCGCTTATTCAAATCTTTCTCCTTATTTATTTTCCGCGACGGACATACTTGTTAATAATATCCGTAACTTTGTACGCAAAATTAATAGGTAGACATAGGTATGCTTCTTCGTTTCATAAAGAATTGGACATTGCCTTTAGCAATGCTTGCAGGCACTGCAGGATACTTCTTCTTTGCAAGAGTTCCTTTGCTGGCACCGGTTAAACCCTGTTTGAACGGGCTGATAGCCCTGCTCACTCCAACGTTGATTTTTGCACAATTATTACTTACCTTTTGCAAGGTGGAGGTGCATGAGCTGAAACCGAAGGCATGGCATGGGTGGTTGTTGCTGTTTCAGACAGTTTCGTGCCTGGCTGTTGCCGCCTTGTTGGTATGCTGCCCTATGGAGGAGATGTATCGGGAAGTTTTTGAGGGGGCTATGGTATGCCTTATCTGCCCTACGGCCACTGCCGCTGCGGTTATTACCGGTAAGTTGGGTGGGAGTGCATCAAGCCTTACTACCTATACATTGTTGTCTAATCTTTTGGCAGCGGTGGCTGTTCCGTTGGTGTTTCCTTGGGTTGAACCGCATGCCAATATAACTTTTTTTGCAGCTTTCCTGAAAATATTGAGTAAGGTGTTCCCATTGTTGCTTCTGCCTTTTTTTATTGCATGGTTTCTGCGGGTGTTTGTCAAAAAGGTGCATCGGTATTTGCTTGAATTTCACGATGCCGCTTTCTATTTGTGGGCAGTGGCGCTTGCCATTGTGTCTGGGCAGACTGTGCGTTCTTTGGCGAATAGCGACGCTCCGGTTTTTGTGGAAGTCTTGATTGCTTTGGCCGGTTTGATAACCTGCTGTGTTCAATTCTATCTGGGAAAAAAAATTGGCGGACACTACAATGATCGTATCAGTGGCGGGCAGGCGTTGGGGCAGAAAAACACAGTTCTTGCCATTTGGATGTCTTATACGTATTTGAATCCGCTGTCTTCTGTGGGGCCGGGATCGTATGTACTGTGGCAAAATATAATCAATAGTTATCAGTTGTGGAAGAAAAGAAAAAGGGAATCTTGATTTCTTTCGTAAAGAGTTAGTTGTTATTCGTCATATCCCAGTTTTTTTTCATTGTAGTCTGATGCGATATAAGCAGGGCGTCCTTTGGTTTCTTTGAAGATGCGTCCTATATACTCCCCGATGACTCCCAATGAAAAGAGCTGGATACCGCCCAGAAACAAGATAACCACTATCAAAGTGGGGAAACCGGCTGCTTGGTCGCCGTATATGACGGTCTTTATCAGGAAATAGATGGCGTAAATGAAGCTGGAAATGGAACAAATGATACCACATACGGTGGCAATACGCAAGGGGGCGGTGGAGGAAGAGGTAATTCCTTCAATCGCTAGATTGAGTAATTGGAAGAAATTCCAGGAGGAGTGCCCGGCAAGGCGGTCACCGCGGTCGAACTCTATGCTTTTCTTTTGGTAGCCTATCCAGCAGAACAGCCCTTTTGTATATCGCTCTTGCTCGCGTAACTGTCTTAATGTCAGTATGCAACGACGGTCAAGCAGGCGAAAGTCGCCTACATTCGGCAAGATGTCTATCCGGCTCATGTTTTGAAGGAGCTTATAAAAAGCAAGCGATAACCGACGGCGCATCCAACTTTCTTCGCCGCGATTGCGACGCTTGGCGTAAATGTCGTCGTAACCTTCTTCCCAGTATTGCAACATCTGATCTACCAATTCGGGAGGATCCTGCAAGTCGGCATCCATTACCACGCAACAGTCTCCGGTGGCATAGTCGAAGCCTGCCAGCATAGCGATTTCCTTGCCGAAGTTACGTGAGAGGTTTACAAAGTTCACCCTGCTGTCCGTTTGCCTGAGCCGGCGGATCACTTCGAGCGTTCTGTCGCTGCTACCGTCGTTTATAAATAAAATTTCCCATTCATAGGCACTGTTGCGATTGATAAGTTCTATCAGGCGTTGATATAGAGTGGGAAGCATGGCCTCCTCGTTGTAGACGGGAATCAGTAAGGTTACTTTTTTCATTTCACAAATGTGTATGTATAATAAATGCTTCGCAAATATATTATTTTTAAAGAAGTATTGAACAAAATTGCTTTAAAAACATGATCAATTGAAAAATATCAGCCTTTGTGCTTAAAAACAAAGCGTACTAATAAAAAGTTTACCGGAATGGCTATGGCGAACACCGGAGCAGGGGCAGTGGTCTTGGAAAGGCCAAGCCAAAGAAATGTATTCAGTAATCCAATGTGCAAAAGGTAGTTGAACAAATGAGCCCCGCCGAAACCGAACGCTTTTCCCCATGACGGTTTTTTACCGAACGTAAAGTAGGCGGTAAGATAGAAATTGGCGATGAAGCTGAAGGCATAGCCAAGGGTGTAGGCTATATTGACATTGATGAACTTCTGCAGCAAAAAATAGATTCCATAGTGCAAGGCGGTTGCAAAAACGCCTACCAGGACAAAACGTATAAATTCAGGGAGTCTTCTTAATTGCTTCATTTTGGTTTTACACTATCATTGAGTCGGCAAAGTTAGGTATTGTTATAGAATAATTCGTATTTTTGCAGCGTGAAAATATAAAAACGGAAATATATGTCAGATAAAAAGATAGCGTTCTGGTTCATTGCACTGTTGAGTGTACTCGTGTTGGTCCCTTTTTTAGGAGAAACCATATTCTATTCAAAAGGGGAGCCGCGTGAAGCGATAGTGGCGTACACCATGTTGGAGAGTGGCAACTGGATACTTCCGATGAATTACGGAGTGGAAATAGCCTATAAACCGCCTTTCCTTTATTGGACAATAGCTGTTATATCGTCAATTTTAGGAGGAGTATCGGAGTTTTCGGCACGTATGCCGTCGGCGCTTGCTTTTCTTGCCATGCAATTGGTATTCTTCAGCTTCGTTGCCAAACGGAAAAATGTGAAGACGGCATTCCTGACTTCTATTTTACTTCTATCTTCTTTTGAGGTACATCGTGCAGCAGTGGCTTGCCGGCTGGATATGTTGCAAGTTTCCCTTATCGTAATCTCGTTGTGTCTGCTTTTCCGCTGGGATGAAAAGAATTGCAAGGGGGGGCCTTGGCTGGCTGTTTTGCTGATGGCGTGCGCTACATTGACAAAAGGGCCGGTTGGATCTATTTTCCCTTGTCTGTGTATCGGTATCTATCAGCTATTGCGCGGACGTTCGTTCGGAAAGGCTTTCTTTTCATTATTGGGCATCGGATTATTATCTCTTATACCTTTGGGTATTTGGTTCTGGGCTGCTTATCAGCAGGGAGGGGAGCCGTTTGTCAATTTGATGTTGGAAGAGAATACCGGTCGCTTTTTCCGGAAAATGTCATATGAGTCACACGAAAATCCTTTATGGTACAACTTTCTCACTCTGATTTGGGGGTGGATTCCTTGGACTTTGGTGCTGCTTGTTTCCTTGTTTGGACTGAAATGGAAAGAAATGCATGTGCTGCCGGAGGGAGATTCGGTTGGTGAACGCTTAAAAAAAGTGTGGGATAAATTCCGCTCTCAATCACCGTTGCAGCTTTTTATATGGGTGGTGATTCTGACTATCTTCATCTTTTATTGTATCCCTAAGAGCAAGCGTAGCGTGTATTTGTTGCCTATCTACCCGTTCATGGGGGTGCTGCTTGCCGAATACTTATTGGCGTTGGTGCAGCGTGGTGCAAAAGTATTTAAAATTTCTGCATGGATTTTTGCTGCATTGGCTGTGTTGCTCACCGTTACTTTCTTCACTGTACGTTTAGGCTTGGTTCCTGAAAGCATTTGGGGAACAGGCCGACATGCTGCCGAAAACATTGCATTTATGAATGCTTTGCAGACGGTGCCGCTTTCGTTTTCGAAATGGCTGATTGTTTTCTTGCCGTTGATGTCTGCCGCCTGCCTGCTCTATACACTCTTGAAGTGTGCGGATGCACGACCGTTGTTATATGGTGTGGCGGGATGTATGTTATGTATTTTTGTGGCATTGGATGGAGTTTATCAGCCCACCGTTTTGGCTGTGAAGTCGGATAAGCATCTGGCGGTCCGCCTGAATGATCTTGAGCCGGAAGAACCGGTATATTCATATGGAGACTGGGTGAAGTTTTATAGCATAAACTATTATTTGGGTGATCGTGTGCGTATCTTTGACATGTTGCACCCTGCAGAAGGGTATGTATTGGTGATAGACGAACTGCAGGAGAAGTTCTTGCAGAATAACCAGAATGCATACCGGCTTGATGAGGTTTATCGTACTCCACTGCGTAGCTGCGATATGCGTAAAAAGGTGATAGTTTATAAATTCAGCAGAAAATAAGATGCCTTCTATAAAATTGATTGATAAATATTATCCGGAAGAGAACGAGCTGAAGCATATTTTGCTGACTCATAGTCGTTCTGTGGCCGACAAAGCTTTGTGGATTGCCGATAATCATCCTGAATTATATTTGGACAGAGACTTTCTGTATGAAGCAGCTATGTTGCATGATATAGGCATATTCCTGACGAAAGCTGAGGGAATTTATTGTTTTGGAGATAAACCTTATATCTGCCATGGCTATTTAGGAGCGGATTTGGTGCGCTCGGAAGGCTATTCTCGTCATGCACTGGTTTGTGAGAGGCATACCGGAGCTGGTCTTTCGTTGGAAGATATCGTTAAGCAGGACCTGCCCGTTCCCCACCGGGATATGCTTCCGGTGAGTCTGGAGGAACAAGTAATTTGCTTTGCCGATAAGTTTTACTCTAAGACGCATTTGGAGCAGGAAAAAAGCGTAGAGAAAGCACGAAAAAGTTTACAACGCTATGGCGAAGCCGGTTTACAACGCTTTGATCATTGGTGTGAACTGTTTTTGTAGCAATCTAAATTTCTTTAAAAAGGGAGATTATCCGTATAAATTACGTACTTTTGCCCTTTCAAGCGTAAACTATTAGTTAATGACGCCATTGAAAGCAAATACATTCATATCATTCATACTATTATTTGTCTTACTCCTTCTTTCCGGTGAGGCTGCTTCGCAACGTCGTCGGAGAGGTGTTGTGCCGCCCGAAAGACTGCAAACGGACTCTTTGCGGAGAGATTCTTTGCAAGTAGATACATTGGCTGTTACCGAGAAGAAGAAACAGCCTTTGGACGCACCGGTCACCTATGAGGCAAATGACTCTATCGTGTTTGCCCAAGGCGGGTATGCGCATTTGTACGGACAGGGAAAAGTAAATTATCAACAGATAGAGCTGGCTGCTGATGTTATCACCATGAATATGGACAGCAGTACTGTATATGCTCATGGAGTGGAAGATTCTTTAGGCGTGAAGACGGGAACTCCGGTTTTCAAAGATGGCGAAACTCCGTATGAGACCAATACGATCCGTTATAACTTCAAGAGCAAAAAGGGGGTGATCAGTAATGTGGTCAGTCAGCAAGGAGAAGGATATGTTACCGGAAACAATGCAAAGAAGGGGGCTAATGACGAACTGTATATGAAAAGCGGGCGGTACACAACCTGCGACCACCATGAGCACCCTCACTTCTATATGCAGATGACTTATGCGAAAGTACGTCCTAAAAAGAATGTTGTAACGGGACCTGCCTATCTGGTGGTGGAGGATGTTCCTTTGCCGCTTGCTGTGCCGTTCTTCTTTTTCCCGTTTTCGAGCAGTTATTCATCCGGTTTCCTTATGCCTACATACATGGATGACTCCAGTCGTGGTTTCGGTCTGACGGACGGCGGATATTATTTTGCTATCAGTGATAAGATGGACTTAAAGTTGAGGGCCGACATTTTTACGAAAGGCTCATGGGCATTGAATGCTGAATCCAATTATATTAAACGGTATAAATACTCCGGTTTGTTCCAGGCGAGTTATCAGGTGACCAAGACCGGTGATAAGGGGCTGCCGGACTACTCTGTCGCCAAAGATTTCAAGATTGTCTGGTCTCACAGGCAGGATGCGAAAGCCAATCCGAATCAAACATTTTCTGCCAGTGTGAATTTTGCGACCAGCAGTTACGAGCGTACTAATATTGGAAACATGTACAACTCGAATGCTATGTCGCAGAATACGAAAACTTCAAGTATCAGTTATTCCCGTTATTTTTTTGATAGAAAGCTGACGGTAGCGGCAACTACTAATATCGCTCAGACTATGAGGGACTCTTCGGTTAATGTTACTTTGCCTGATTTGAATATTTCTTTATCTACGATCTATCCCTTCAAGCGTAAAAAAGCGGCAGGCGAGGAGAGATGGTATGAGAAGATTTCAGTACGGTATACGGGCCGTTTGACTAATAGCATCCAGACAAAAGATAATCTGCTGTTTAAATCCAACCTGATAAAGGACTGGAAGAATGGTATGAAGCATGAAATACCGGTCAGCGCTACCTTTACTTTGTTCAAGTATTTTAATGTAACTCCCTCCGTCAGCTATACAGAACGTTGGTACACGCGTAAGGTGATGAAAGACTGGGACCCGAACTATGGTACGAACGGTAGGGAAGTGGCTACTGATACGATTTACGGTTTTCATCGTGTGTATAATTATAATGCCAGTCTGGGTATCAATACGAAGATATACGGTATGTATAATCCGATTTTCTTTCCTAAAAAGAAGATACAGATCCGTCATGTCATAACTCCATCGGTAAGCATAAGCGCCGCTCCGGATTTTGGTTCTTCACGTTACGGCTATTATGATTCTTACATTAAGAATTATGCGGACGGCAGACGCGATACGGTCATTTATTCTCCGTATTCGGGACAAGCATTTGATGTTCCGGGAAGAGGTAAGCAAGGAAACATAACCTTCAGCATCTCCAATAATCTGGAGATGAAATATTATAGCAGTAAGAAGGATACGGTAAAGAAGGTTAGTCTGATTGATGAACTGGGGGCCAATATCAGTTATAATATGGCTGCTGCAACGCGCCCCTGGAGTGATCTTGGATTGAATCTTCGTCTGAAACTGAGTAAGAACTATACATTCAGCATGAGTTCTTCGTTCAAGACATACGGTTATAAATTCGATGAGAATGGTAACGTTGTTGATAATGACCGTACGGAATGGTCTTACGGGCGTTTCGGTATATTCCAAGGTTATGGCTCTTCTTTCAGTTATACGTTTAATAATGATACGTGGAAAAAATGGAAAGAGAAGTTAAGCGGTACTAGAGACTCCGATAAGAAGAAAGAAGAGGAAGCTGCTTCGGATGAGGAGGGTGCGGAAACTGATACTGATGGAAACGGTATTCCTAAAAAGAAAGTGGAAAAGGCGGCCGTTGATGCCGACGGGTATCAAGTATTCAAGATGCCATGGTCTCTGAACTTCAATTACAGCTTTAATATCTCTGAAGATCGTAGTAAGCCTATCAACCGTAAGAAAATGCGCTATCCCTATCGTTATACTCACAACTTGAGTGCTTCCGGTAATATAAAACTGTCTAATAAATGGGCGGTAAGTTTTAATTCCGGTTATGATTTTGAAGCTAAGAAGATTGTGCAGACCACCTTTAATATAACGCGCGATCTTCACTGTTTCAGCATGTCGGCCAGCCTTTCTCCTTTTGGGCAGTGGAAATACTACAATTTTACCATTCGTGCCAATGCAAGTATTTTGCAAGACTTAAAATGGGAACAAAGAAGCCAGACCCAGAGTAATATTCAGTGGTACTGATTTATTATTTTACCATTTGATCTCTTCTTCGCCATGTGCCCTCAAATAGTCATTGGCCTTACTGAAATGTTTGTTGCCGAAAAAGCCGTTGTAAGCGGAAAGGGGAGAAGGATGTGCTGATGTCAATACCAGATGCTTGTTGCGGTCGATAAACGCGCCTTTCCGTTGTGCATAAGCTCCCCATAGAATGAATACCAAGTGCTCCCGCTCTTCGGCAAGGATACGGATGGCGGCATCTGTGAATGTTTCCCAACCATGATTTTGGTGAGAACCGGCTTGATGGGCGCGTACAGTGAGGGTGGCATTGAGCAATAGCACACCTTGTTCCGCCCAACGTGTCAGATTACCGGTAGGTGGCGCGTCTGCTCCGGTATCAGCTTTGATTTCTTTAAAGATATTTACTAAAGAGGGAGGGAAAGGAACACCGTCATTTACGGAAAAACAAAGTCCATGCGCCTGTCCGGGGCCATGATACGGGTCCTGGCCTATAATCACTACTTTTACCTTATCGAAAGGACATAGATTGAATGCGTTGAATATTAATTTACCCGGTGGGTATATAGTATTCTTGCCGTATTCTTCGCGGACAAAATTCGTTAACTTATAAAAGTAATCCTTATCAAATTCAGGCTGCAAATGTGTTTTCCAGCTATCTTCTATTTGAACATTCATAATTGGAAGTGTTGGTGATTTAGGGTGCTAAGATACAAATATTTCACCACAGAGTATACAAAGTACCGCAGAGTTTTGTCAAGTGTATTAAAAAACTCTGCGGTACTTTGTATACTCTGTGGTGAAATATTTAAATGAGATGTATGTTGTGTGCCTTACATTCCCGGCGCATGTCTTCGGGCCAGATGCTGGCTTGTATTTCTCCGATGTGTGCTTTACGTAAGTAGAACATACATAACCGGGATTGTCCTATGCCTCCACCGATGGAAAGTGGCAGTGCGTCTTCCATTAAGCGCTTGTGGAAATAAAGCCCCATACGCTTCTCTTCACCTTCCTGTTTGAGCTGGCGTAGAAGTGCTTCCTTGTCTACGCGAATACCCATTGATGATAATTCAACGCTGCGTTGCAGGACATCGTCCCATAACAGTAGATCGCCGTTTAGTCCGGGGAGTCCGTTCAGTCCGGAGGTTGTGTAATCATCGTAATCCGGAGCACGCCCGTCGTGCTTTTTGCCGTCGCCCAGTTTGCAGCCGATGCCGATGATAAATACAGCACCAAACTTCTTGGCAATGGCGTGCTCACGACATTTCGGCTCTAAGTTGGGGTACATCTGGCGGAGTTCTTCCGCATGGATGAAATGTAATTTCTGTGGCAGACAGGGCTTGATTTGTGGGTACATTTCGTATACCATGTATTCTGTACGGACCATTGCAGCATAAATGCGGGTGACAATCTCTTTTAGGAAATCAACGTTACGGTCTTGGTCGGTAATTACACGTTCCCAGTCCCATTGATCTACATATAGAGAGTGCAAATTGCCTAATTCTTCGTCTGCGCGGATGGCATTCATGTCGGTATAGATTCCGTATCCTGATTCTATATGGTATTCGGCAAGCGTCAGGCGTTTCCATTTGGCAAGTGAATGCACTACTTCGGCTTGTGCATCGCCTAAGTCTTTGATAGGAAAGGAAACGGCACGCTCTACTCCGTTCAGATCGTCGTTGATACCCATGCCTTTCAGTACAAAAAGAGGGGCGGTGACGCGACGCAGACGAAGTTCGGATGAAAGGTTCAACTGGAAGAACTCCTTAATCTGTTTGATGCCTAATTCAGTTTGTTTTAAGTCTAATAAAGGTTTATATCCTTCGGGTTTTATCAGGTAACTCATAGGTTTTATTTATATGTCATTTGTTAATTTGTTCGGCAAAGATAGAAATAATATTGATGATTGATGCTATTTTGAACGAAAAAATAACAAAATGTATATATGTGCTCGTGTAGTGCTCTCAAAATAATAATATAGAAAGTGAATGTTGCTAGATAGAAAAAGTGATGAACATTAGGAATATGCCGAGATTTTTTCTACTTTTGCACTCGAATTAAGGCTCCGTAGCTTAGTGAATAGAGCGTCAGATTCCGGTTCTGAAGGTCGTGCGTTTGAATCGCACCGGGGTCACAAAAAATCCTTGATAATCAGTAGATTATTAGGGATTTTTTATATCTGTATTATTTTTTAATACGGGTAGTAAAAGGATTTTTAGCTTCTGTTTCTGTATTTGCTGGCTAGTTAGAGTAGTTGTAATGTGTTGATAATTAGGTTGGAATAGCTTATGATGAACGAGCCGTAGTTCACTATCCGTAACTGCTGCGATAGATCACTTCCTTTCAACTAATTTACCAAAATAAGGGTTAGTAATGCGCTTTTGTTCTAAAGAGTTATTACTTGAAACAGTCAGACATTCTTATTCTATATAAATAGTGAAAAGGTAAGTTATCCAAATTAATAACTTACCTTTTTCTATGTATATAAAATTAACTACAACACTTTAATTTTAATATTTTTAAACCATACTTCATCTCCATGGTCTTGCAGCAAAATATTCCCATATTCCGAATTACCAAAATTCTCCCAGTTTTTATACTTACTGTATGCTACCAAAGCATTCCACATTTCATTCTGACGGGTATATTCTATTAGCTTCACTCCATTCAGCCAATGCTCCACATGATTATCTCTCACAATAATCATAGCTGTATTAAAATCTTTCTTATTGAAAGGCTTATTTGCCGGAGCTGGAATCAGATCATAAAGTGAACCTAATTGTCGATTTCCTTTCACTCCCAATTTTGCATCAGGGTGTTTGTCATCGTCCAATATCTGAAATTCGCATCCGATAGCCGATCCGGCTCCCCTATTCATGCCCGGATTAACAAAATACTTTATACCGCTGTTAGCTCCTTCAGTGATCTTAAAATCTACTTTAAGAATAAAGTTCTTATATTCTTGCTCTGTCACTATATCACCACCATTTGCTGATTCCGCACCGCCACTTTTTAGGACTTTCAGAATACCATTTTCCATGACCCAACCTTTCTTAGGGAAGGCATCAATTCTTGCACCCCGCCAACCTTCCGAGGTTTTACCATCCCAAAGAAGTGTCCAACCATTTTTTACTTCATCTGGAGAAAGAGTGTTAGAAATCACATTAATCTCCGGTGCTTTGACTGGAGTCAAATAGCGTTCTACATTGGTAGTACAAATACGTATATTCTTCCAACGGACAGTTTTCCCTTCATCAGCTGCACTGGCAATAGCATGTACCTGCAAGGCTATGAAGCCTGAAAGAGTCATGTCATCCCAAATATTGGCACATGGAACTCCGTTTATCCACGTGGCAATGGAGTTGCCAAACGCTTCAACACGTGCTTTGTTCCATTCCTTACTTTTAAAGGCTGTTTTGGCCTGCGGATTCCAAGTCAGCGGATAAAGCCAATTACGACGGGCCTCATCGTAAATACCTCCCGACCAGGCGCGTTCGGAAGGATCAATCTCAAATTGATAGCCATGCACTCGGCCTTTTTGATAATCCTTCTTGCTTTCACTACGCAATTGTACACCGGAGTTCAACCCTTCATCAATCTTAAAATCAAATTCCAAGATAAAATCACCATACTGCTCCTGAGTAGCCAAGAAAGTGTTAGGCGTGCCCAGCTTTGAGATCCCCACAATCGTACCATCCATAACTTTATATTCAGCTTTCCCATTCAGTTTTTTCCAACCTTTCAGGTTCTTGCCATTAAAAATATATTCCCAGTTTTGAGCCTGCATAACCAAAACAGAAAACAAGCACAAAAGCAATAAGTAAACTCTTTTCATACCAGTATATTTATTAAATAAGTAACATTATAATTTATAAAATTCATCCCAACCCTTACGAGGAGGTGTTCCAATCAGCATCGCATTGGCAAATTCATTATTTGTAATCTGTTTCATACGTGAATCAAAGAACAGTCTGGTGTTCAAACGCTGTGCTATTACTCCCAATGAGAAGACCTGGCTCAGCACTCCGTTAATTTCAAATGGAGAACGAGTTTTCTCCTGTCCCATGCATGCCAATAAAAAGTTTTCGAAATGATTTGATGGACTTTTTGGTATTTCAGGAAGTATGCCTGCCATTTCTTTTGCTTTTTCTTCCGGTATAATAGAAAGAGTACTGCCATGGCTTCCTCCTTTAAAAACCAGGTCTTTTGTATAAATAATCTTTCCCGGGTTTAATTTGGCAGCCGGTGTGTCTCCCTGATTTGTTTTGGGAATATTGGGATCAAGGCCTGACACCCCATAGCCTTCCGGAATGGGAGGTAAATTATCCAAACCATCATACCAGGTGATATCTACCGGCGGCATTCCTTTACGCTGTGGAAAACGGAAGAGAATGGTAGAAGAGTAAGGGAAAAAATAGTCGTTATGCCCGTTAGCATATTGCATTGATACTTCATATGGCAGTCCCAGCTCTAAGAACTCATGAACCGTATCCAGAATATGCGCTCCCCAGTCACCTAAGCATCCCATGCCAAAATCATACCAGCAACGCCACTGTCCCAAATGATAATCCTTATTATATTCGTGGTATGGGACAACTCCCAACCATGTGTCCCAGTCCATATCATTGGGTAGCTGCTGCCCTGATGGAAGTTTATAAATACCGGAATCCCAGCCATGCCAACGGCGCGGGTTATTCATGTGTGCAGTCACAGCAGTCACATCTTTGATTATACCCGCATCCATCCAAGCCTTAAACTGGAAATAATTGGCTTCCGAATGCCCTTGATTTCCTACCTGAGTTACCAGATTAGGACGTTTCAATGCAGCCTGCATAAGCAGTTCCGCCTCATAGAATGTACGCGCCAGAGGCTTTTCCACATAGACATGCTTACCGGATGCCAAAGCCAGCATGGTGATAGGAAAGTGGGAGTGGTCGGGGGTGGCTATAGCCACAGCGTCAAAGTCATTGCCAGCCTTATCAAACATCTGACGAAAATCGCGGAAACGCTTCGCCTTCGGATACATGTTCATCACTTTTTGAGTATGGGGGGCACCCATATCAACATCACATAAAGCTACTACTTCTACCATACCCGTACGGGCAAAGTCACCAATAATTTGCTCACCGCGATTTCCAATACCCACATAAGCGATCTTCACCTTATCTGCTGCAGCTTTTCTTTGCGATACAGAAATAGGAGCTCCCAACAGATCTCCCGTTCCCAGTGCCAGTCCTGCAGAAGCCATTGTCATTGTTTTTAGAAAGTCTCTTCGTGTTGTCATATTTTTCCAGTATTTATTAAGTTATTTATTGTATGTTCTATTTTTGAGGAATACAAGAAAGGTCCGCACTCCGTAAATGACGAGACGTAATACACTCCATATTACATAAAGCACGCACGAAAACATAATGACGTAAAAAAAGGATGTTAGCACCTCCAGAAAAGAAGTCTTATAAGCAATAATTGCATACAGATTCAATAAGTTGGCCATAACGAAACATACCAACCAAGTCAGCAGTTCCACCTTTTTCCGGTGTGCAGTGATGAGTGTGTCTTTCATATTTGTTTATCTGCTTTAGAATGATGATTTAAGTAATCTATTTTATATTCATCAGGAAAGCTAAGGGTGCGTTGTTCTTGCAAGGCCCGGTCACCCAGTAAACAGAGCATACTTGCATAGTAGCCTTCTTCGGCTATACGCTTGGGTTGTTTTCGGGTAATAACTGCCTCTACAAAAGCTTCCAGCAGCAAGGATGTACCATCCGACTTAGGCCTTTCACCTAAGATGAATTCCCCATTGTTCCCATTTGCTGTTTCGGGAGCCCAGCTAGTTCCGGCAAAAGACAGGGAATCAAACACCTTATTTTCCCATTCATTGATCATCTGCAAAAAACCGGGTGCAGGTGGGACATTCTCGAAATAGTATTTACCCTTTTCAAGTTCTATTGTTCCCAGGCTGCCCATGATTTGTTCCTCCAAACCATAAAACTTATTAGAGATAACAGAGTCGAATGTCATTTTTTTTCCATTCTCAAACACATATATGCAACTTACATTATCATATACTTCCCGGCCGTCCTTCCAATAAGTTATTGCCCCATGTCCCATTACCTTAACCGGTAACTCTTGCAACGCCCAGCTCCCGATCTGCAGCTGATGACAGGCCAGTTCTGTCATCAGTCCTTTAGAATATTCACGATATAAACGCCAATTGATCAGACGCTCCAGATCTGATGAAGGTACTTCTCTTCGCCAATCTCCATTCCGGTACCAGAATGTACGGATCGCATTTATCTCACCGAAAGTGCCTGCATGAATCATCTCCATTGCTTTGATATAGCGTGGATCGAACAGCCGCTGTTGTCCTGTGAAAAACACTTTGCCTGTACTGATATGCTTCTTATAGATGCGAAAACATTCCTCCATAGTAAAGCCTATCGATTTCTCACAAAAAACATGCTTCCCCGCATCGAAAGCATCCAGCACTATCTGACAGTGGAGATTAAGAGGAGTGGCCACCAATACCGCATCAACAGTCTTATTTTCCAAGACTTTCCGATAATCTGTATATACCTTGGCTTCCCGAACCAGATTCAATGCTTTTTCCATAGAAGGTTGATATATGTCGCACAATGCAACAATCTCCACCTTAGGATTCTGCAACAAAAAACTCATCAGGAAACGTCCCCTTGACCCCGTACCTATAATCGCCAGACGGCATTTTTCACCCGATGTCTCTACAACTTCTGAAAAAACAGAAAGCCATGGACTCATGGACAATAAGGCGCCCGCACCTATAACTCCTAAGTTTCTCAAAAACTCCCGCCTGTTAATCAATGCATCTTTCATAATCTAGGTATCTGTAAAAATTAATAAGGTCGTTTATTTGAATAGTAATTATGTTAAAAAATATTATGCTATGATAAATATGCAAAAGACTCCTATAATGCATAATTCCATATTTCTTGATGGTATTTTTCTTTACCTCTAATTTAAGACTATCCTATCCATCATTCTGATGGGTACTTTAATATTAGAGCTTTTCTTCAAGAGCTTTTGAATATATATTATGAATAGGTGTCATTTGCTTTTACCTTTTTATGGCCATAATTGGAGCGTTTGTAAATTACTATATGTCATTTAAAAACTTCAAGATGCCGTTCTCAGAATACGAGAACGGCATGTCGAAGTGTTACCCCTGAGATATGATCTTTATACCTGTACTGTTAATAACCATAGTTTTGTGGATTTGGATCAGCTGGTTCCAAACGATCTATATGTTTTTGTGGAATAGGGCGGAAACGGTGGAAAGGTTTTATGTTTTCTCTAGCAAGTTCATTACGTTCTTTTATTCTTTTCACAAAGAAATCTGCGCCATTACGAACTAATTGTTCAAAACGATGCAATTCGCCTTCCATTTCACGTCCATATTCATCTAAGAAAAATATAAGTTTTTCTTCTTCATCCATTTGGCTTATAAAATCAGCCGATACTTTCATATCCTCAATAGTAGATTTGCTAATGTCTGCAGGATCTCCACCATCATATTTATAAAAATTAGGCGTTTTCATTTCACCCTCTTTCCATGCTGCACGTTCACGTACTATATTCAAAGCAGCAGCTGAATTGGCATAATCTCCTTTCAAGGCAAACGCCTCCGCCAATATGATATATGTTTCAGCTAAACGATAACAGAAATAATCGCGATAACCACTTTGATCATTAGCCGATGTGCGTCGACTATCTAAATATTTAATCAATGAAGGATAAGTATTTCTAATACCATCACGATCCCCTCTTTCATTCAATCCTGGCCTATTAATTGATTGCATCGGTATATACCAATATGGTTCTATAGCGCGTGCATAAGCTAATTTTTCAGATCTTGTTCCTGTTGAAAAACGCTTATTTACGTCTTCCATAGAAAATACAATTGCAGTATCCCCTATAGTATAACGATTTTCACCTTTTATTTTTCCAATATTAATAGGATCAAAATTACCAACTGCATTAGAAAAACTCTCCCAAGGAACATTCGGTTCAGAATTACAATAATATACCCAAATATGTGATTTATATAAGCGTGCATCTATTAGTTTTCCATGTTTATTACTCTTATAATATTGAGGACCATACAATCCATTATCCTCGTATAGAAAGGGAGTAGGTGAAGCTCTTCTCCAAGGACGTCCTGTTATAAGATCTCGTCCAATACCATTGCTTATGCCCCATTTTACTGTTTCAGAGCCATTTCCGTTTACAGTGTTCAGAGGCATACCTTCTGCCTGGCTAGTAAACATCATATGAAGCCAGTTTCCTCCTGTATTCACATCCGTAGCTAATTGATTATTATAAAAATGATCAGTAGAGAATTGAATATTGAATAATACTTCAGAACCTGCATAGTCATCAGGAGTAGGACCACCTGTCTTAGGGTCAAAACGCCATAAGTCAGAATAATCTGGAGCTAAGTTATGTAAACTTCCACTTCCAGCTTCAGCACCGAAATGGCATACAGCACTTGCATATTCAATCGCCTTGTCAAGATCTGTATTCTCGCCCCCTCGTTCTTCATTCATATGAGTATCGGACTGGCTACCTGCCCATTTCTGACTATAACGAAACATATAAGCTTTTGCTAACAGATGACCAGCTGCACCCTTACTTGCACGTCCATAATCTCCGGTTACCTTACCTTCGGCATCTGCCCAAGGTAACAAATTATAAGCATCAGTAGCATCGTCTATAATTTGCTTCCAAACATCTTTTTGAGGTGCACGTGTAAAATTAAATGTCGGTTGATCTACTGGTTCTAACACTAGTGGGCAATCGCCATAATGAATCGCTAATACTGAATAGTAATATGCACGTAAAAATTTTAATTCTCCTTCACGAATATTTTTTATATCTTCTTTCATTTCTGTATTTGAAGCAAGATATTGTAATCCTAAATTGACACGTGCTACCCCATTATAACAACTGGTCCAAAAAGCTGAGAAAGTTTCATTCGAGGGATTCATCGTAGAGGTATAGAGAGCAAAATCTGTACCTCCATCACCACCAATAGTATACATATCCGTACCTATCTCTTGGAAAATGATACCTGAAGGGGTGTTAGATGTAGAGAACATACTACGTCCATTCTGATAACATGATGCAACAAGAGACTCTACACCTGCCGCTGTCTCATAATGACTGTAGTCTGCATTATAACCTTTCTCATCTAGGAAATCCGAACACGAAGTTAGGCTAAATCCTAACAGGCCTACAATGAGTATATGCTTGAAATGAGTTTTCATATTTATTATTTATTGATTAAAAAGTTAGATTAATACCAAATATATAATTTCTCATCGTTATTGGATCACTATATGCTTCTTGTTTACGATCCCATGTGCGTCCTGCCTTAACAGAACCTTCCGGGTCATTATTAGGATAACCTGTTATAGTAAAAGGATTTTGTAACTGTACATAGAAACGTGCCCTTTCCAATCCTGCATATTTAATGATACTTTTCGGAAGACTATAACCCAAAGTTATGTCTGAAATACGAACAAAATCTCCTTTATTATACCAATAAGCCTCTCTATTAGGTTGATCAGCATCCCCCTTAGAAGGTTTCCTGAATTGGGTTTGAGTATTCTCTGGCGTCCAATAATCTGCATAACGAGTATTCATACGACCGTCGTGACCTACTCCCGGATCACAATAAATAGTATGCCCAAACATACCGTACATGAAGATATAGAGGTCAAAGTCTTTATAACGGAATGTGTTTCCCATACCAGCTGTCCATTTAGGCATTTTCTGTCCACGAAAAGTTCGGTCATAAGCATCAATTTTATAATTACCATCTAAATCAACAAAACGTAAATCACCAGGTTTATACGAATGTCCATTAGCATTGAATTTTGCCATCTCTGTCATATCCTCTTTAGAATATCCCCACACGTATTTCGTATTTACATAATCATAAAAAGTATCTACAGGATGACCAACAAACCACATATTGGCAACATCTTCTTTTAATCCACTAGCTAATTTTACAATCTTTTCTTTATTGGTCGCAAATTGCAGTGAAGTAGTCCAAGCAAAATCTTTTGTTTGGAAATTTACTGTTTCTAATGTAACTTCAAGACCTTTATTTTCAGTCTCTCCAACATTTTCTGTAATACTGCCAAAGCCTGAGACTTCTGGAAGAGCACGTGGCATCAACAAGTCATACGTATTTTGTTTATACCACTCAATGCTACCAGAAATACGCCCATTGAAAAATCCAAAATCTAGACCTACATTATACTGTCCGGTTGTTTCCCAACCTAATACTTTATTAGAAAGCGAACTTGGTGCATAACCTAAAGCTCCTATGTTCCCCCACGTATAACGACTGCTACTGATTTTTCCAACTGTTTCATAAGGATTAACAGCAGAGTTACCAGTCTTACCATAACCAAAACGAAGTTTTAAATTGCTAATATTACTAATATTATCTTTAATAAATGATTCATCAGAAATACGCCATGCAACGGCTACTGATGGAAAAGCTACCCATTTATGCCCATCGGCTAACCGAGAAGAACCATCATAACGTAAAGAAGCCGTTACCATATATCTATTATCTTTAAAACCATAAATTGCACGCCCCATCCATGACATCAAGGTCCATTGGGTAAAATTACTGGTAACGCCTTGTGTCGTAGCGCTACCTAGATTATAATATAACTGTGATTCCAAAGGAATACCTACACCACTGGCGGTAAGAGGTTCCTGTGTAAATTTTTGGGCTGATTGTACTGCTGTTAGATTCAGACTATGTTGTCCAAAGGTTTTGGCATATGAAAGAATATGTTCCAAAGTCCAACCTCTATCAAAAACTGCTTTTTGCTCGGCCTTAGCATTACCAAATCCTTGTGAAGTTGATGCTTTAGCATAGAACATTTGTTCTTGTCCACTATAATAATCAGTACCAAAATTAACACGATAAGATAAACCATTATTCAGTTTAATCATGGCATAAAGAGTAGCATCAATACGGTTTCTTTTAGTCTTACCTTCTGTTCCCGTAAAATCATAAAAAGGATTCCATAGCATTCCTTCACCAGTTGGATGAGGTACTAATCCCAATGCAGGGTCACCATCTTGAGTAATATCACCCCCTACACCATAATCACCACTACCACCTGGAGAATAGTACGGGGTGCCAAGAGGATTCCAATTACCTCCAACTCCGGTACCATTGAAATATTCCCAATAAGCAAAATTGGTTGTAGCTCCCATGGTAATATATTTGCCTAAATTTTGGTCCAAATTCATACGTAGCGTATAGCGCTTACGATAAGAGCGCGGCGTGATACCCTTATTGTCCATAAAGGAACCTGAAATGAAGACTTTGGTGTTTTCGTTTCCACCACGAATACTAATATTATGGTTCTGCGAAATTGTTTCATCACGCATACCAGCACCTTGCCAGTCAAAAGTACGTAGTTTTGACGGATCATATGTTCCACCTTCCCATGCACGTTTTACAGACTCCAAAACATACCCAGAAATATCGCGTGAACCTACATATTCCAATCTTTGATCATATTCCCAATTAGGAGTCATAGAAGGATAAGTGCAACTAGGATCTATAGAATAACCGCCTTCGCCATCATATATATAATTACGGTCTGCTTCACGTAAATATTCCAAATATTCTGCTCCATTGCGTACACGACGATACTCGTCCACCTTACCTATGGAAAGGTATCCATTGTACTCAACATTAACTTTTCCAACTTCACCTTTTTTAGTAGTGACCAAAATAACACCATTGGCACCGCGTGCTCCATAAATTGCTGTAGCTGAAGCATCTTTTAAAATTTCAATGGATGCAACATCTGAGGGATTTAATACATCAGAGCCCCCATTTACAGGTACACCATCTATAACAAACAAAGGTTCATTGCTGGCTGAAATAGAACGGTTTCCACGAATTCGAATCATAGGTGTATCATTCAGTCCTCCACCAGCTACCATAACACCCGCAGCCTTACCTCGTAAAGCTTCTTGTATATTAGTAGGTGCAGTAGCCATCAAATTTTCGGCTTTCACTTGAGTGATAGCTCCTGTAAGATCACGTTTTTTGGCAGTACCATAACCTACCACTACCACTTCATCCAAAGTTTCAGTATCTTCTTTTAATACTATTTCCAAACTTTTTCGTCCGGCAACATCTACGGTTTGTACTTGATAACCAATGAAAGAAATTCGAAGTTTTCCTTTGGGAGAAACATTCAAAGAAAAATCACCGTTAATGTCTGTAATAGTACCATTAGTAGTACCAACTTCAGTTACGTTGGCACCAATCACAGCTTCTCCTAAAACATCTTTTACTGTACCTTTTACAACTTGATTTTGCGCATTTGCCCATATTGCTACAAAACAAAGCAAAAATGACAATATCAATTGTTTAAAATAAAAAATAGTGTTTTTCATCGTTAATTAAAAAAACTTAGTTAATATAAAAATATATATTATGTAACATTTTTGTCACTATAAAATGTTACATAATTTCCATGATAAAATATGCTTCATCAAGGAAATAGAGGAAATAATATTGTTAAACTTTTTATAGGTGAACTTTGGTGTAAATATAAATAAATTAACAATATTATTAAAGAACAAACAAAATCTCGTATGGCAGAGATTCTGTATCACGTAATCATTTAATGAATGTGTGAAAATTAAGTCTGTCTCATGTTTAAAATGTTATAGTTGATTAATAAACTCGTTATTTTATTCTCACTAAGAAGTACTTACTTCTTTAATTTCTGTTTGCTTGGTGCTTTATTACATTACAAAGATAGAGAACGTGAAATTAAGATGGATTAACAGATGTGTCTAATTCGTCAGCTTTTATAACCATGCATACATCTATGTACTATATTCATTCATTTTTGTCACATTATTCAAAAAAAATAGCAATTTATCCTTTTTTTTAGGTATAGGAAGGCAGTTTGTTTTTTAAAAGACATAACTTTGTCGTGAGAAAAAATCTATAAACTATGATAAAAAAGCAACTGATATTTTTATTGCTTTGTATTACACAATCAGTATTTGCACAAAATGCAATCTTTTACGATAAAGCAACAATAGGCAGCCAATGTATAAATGTATTATGTCAGGATCAAAACAATTATTTATGGATTGGTACAAGAAACGGACTTCGCAGATTTGACGGTTCGCAGTTTGTGTCTTATTATCATGCAAAACAAGATTCCACTTCATTGGCCGATAATGAAATTCACTCCTTATATATTGATGATGAAAATAATCTTTGGATAGGCACAGCCAACGGCTTGCAACGTTACCTTCCGGAAAAAGACAGTTTCCAGACAGTCACTCTCCATACTATAAAGGCAAAAGGGCGAATTACCGGTATCTTTCAACGGAATACGGGTGAAATTTTATGTAATGTATCTGATGTGGGCATTTTTTCCGTGGACATTCAAACAATGGTGGCACATCCTGTTATAACTGAAAGTAAACTTTTTCATCCGCCTTTTGTAACTTGCCTCTTTGAAGACAGCCGGCGACAACTCTGGCTGGGAACTGACCGGCAAGGCATAGTCCGTATCGATTCCACCGGCCAGGAAGAAAAAATATATCCGCTAAATAATATGGCTGTGCGTAATATACTCGAAGATTATGACCGGAGGGTTTTTATGGTTACCGCACAAACTGTTTTCTTGTGGGATCAAGAAAACGACAAGCTTGTGCCGTTTCCTTATTCCGGAAAAAAGAAGAATATCCGTTTCCATTCTGTTGTAATCACTGCTAATGGAGACATTATGCTGGGTACTTATGGACAGGGAATCACTTGCATAAAGCGTGGAGACAAGAAAATTACAGATGCAGATGGCATTCAAAGCTCATTTATAAATATCAATCAGGCTAAGGTTAGTAGCCTTTTCGAAGATAAACAGCAGAACTTATGGATTGGATGTTTATACCAGGGCTTTCTGATGCTGCCTCATAAACCATTGCCTTTTTCTTTTTGGAACCAGCCCATCATGCTTTCCGATATGCCGGGATGGCTCAATGCGCTCTATTGCGATAAAACAGATACTATGTGGTGTTCTGTTGAAGATAATGGTATTTATCAACTGGATTGTAATGGTAATATCTCCCGCCATATTTATACGGATGGGGTTGTCTTTTCAATGTTTGAAGATAGTGACGGTGTGTTTTGGGTGGGAATCAATGGAAAAGGACTGTATTCGTTTAATCGAAAAAAAGGAAAGTTGGAATTGGAATATCCATTACAGGGGGATTTCAGCATAAGATGTATTACAGAAGATAAGCATAAAAATTTGTATGCAGCTATTTTAGGAGAGGGTATTTTGCAATATCATTTGCCTACAGGAAAGTATCAACTACTTTCAAGGAAGAATCCTATTAAAGGAGAAAATAATATTACAAATTATTGGATCATTTCTATTTTATGCGATTCTGAAGATAGAATCTGGTTCGGACATTTTGGAAATATAAGCTGTTATGATACCCGGAACGAAAGATTTCTAGACTTACCTTTTGAACCAGAAATAAAGTCCAGTTCTTTCTATACAATTATTGAAGGAAAGGACCATACGATTTGGATGGGTACTAAGAATGGGCTAGTTCATTATAATCCCCAAAACAATCAATATTCGGTTATCACTACTGAACAGGGACTCCCAGATAATGTTATCTGTGGACTGGTGCAGGATAAACATGGTAATTTATGGTGTAGCACCATACAGGGAATTTGCCATATCCTTGTAGACGGAAAACAAGTTATTAACTATTATACAGGGAATGGACTGCAAGAAAAAGTATATTTAGAAGGACGTTATACTCAAAGTAAAAAAGGAAAAATTTATTTCGGAGGAAATAGGGGAATTACTAGCTTTAATCCTGATGATATTCAGTTAATAAAACCGGACACTCCACCTATCATTACCGATATGTATATTCGGGATCAGAAAGTGACTATGGAGACACGCTCGGGAAATAAACGGGTCGTTGATACAGAATTGGTCCATGCTGATTGTTTCAATCTTTCTTATATGGATAATACATTCGTATTCATGGTCTCAACAATGGACTTTCGTGATGCTGGAAATGTCCTTTATGAATATCGGCTTGAGGAATTCAATGAAAACTGGAATAAGACACAGCCTGGCGAAAACCGGATACAATACCACCATTTGGCTCCTGGGAATTATACCCTCCAAATACGTGCTTGCGAAAATGGATTTCATTCACCGATAAGATCCGTACGGATTCATGTTATCCCGCCTTGGTATCTGAGTACTGGTGCCAAAATTGTTTATATTTTGTTGGTTATCTGTGCCAGCTATTTGTTATATACAGTTTACAGACGGAAAAAACAGGAGGAAATTAGTGAAATGAAGTTGCAGTTTTTTATCAATATTGCACACGAGATACGTTCACCGCTTACTCTTATCCTCGGTCCGCTGGAGAAGTTGCAGAGAATGCAGTGTGAGCCGGATGTTAATAAAATGCTGTTAACGATCAAGTATAATACCGGCCGTATTTTAAACCTTATTAATCAGTTGCTTGATGTACGGAAGATTGATAAAGGCCAGATGCCTATTCTTTGTGAGGAGGTTGATATTCGGTCGTTTGTCAATGAACTGCTTCTTGTATTTACAGAGCAGGCACGCCTGAAAAAAATCAGTTTGGAAACAAAATTTCCGGAAAAACTTCCAACGGTGTGGATTGATCCGAATAATTTTGATAAGGTGCTGGTCAACCTGCTTTCAAATGCTTTTAAATATACGCCTGAAAATGGTGTCATCTGCATAGAAGTAAAAACCGGCAGTAATCCGAAAAGCTCCGGCCTTTTGCAAAAGTATATGGAGATTTCTATCTCAGATACGGGCAAGGGAGTGAATGAAAAAGAACTGAAAAAAATCTTCAATCGTTTTTATCAAGGCGATGGTAGCCATACTATGCACTCCTTGGGTTTCGGCATCGGATTAAACCTATGCCAACTGCTTGTGAAATTACATCATGGTATCATTTTTGCTGAAAATAGGACGGATACTCAAGGTTGCCGTTTTGTGGTACACCTCCCTTTGGGGTGCAAACATTTGAAAAAGGAAGAAATGGTAAAGGTGGAAACCGGTTTGGTTCCACATGGCGTAATGGCAGACCAATATATTCCTTACCATCCATCCCGGGAAAAAGTAAAATATAGAAAGACTAATTATAGTGTTCTTGTAATTGATGATGATGATGAACTACGGAGCTTTTTAAAAGACAACCTGGCTGCATATTATCATGTAGATGTGGCTATAGATGGAGTAGAAGGACGGAAAAAAGCGATTACTCAACAACCGGACATAATCATTTCAGATGTTATCATGCCCAATATGGATGGCATCCAACTGCTGAAAGAATTGAAAAAGAATGCTAATACTAGTCATATCCCCATTATTTTGCTGACTTCTCAAGTTGAATTTTCCAACCGGATTGAAGGCTTGGTACAAGGAGCGGACGGGTATTTATGCAAGCCTTTTAATACGGAAGAATTGATGGTGCTTATAACCAATCTGATAGCTAATCGTGTGCGGCTAAAAGGAAAGTATTCGGGTAGTCAGACTCAGGAAGGGAAAATAGCCCCGGTCGAATTGCAAGGAAACGATGAGGCATTGATGGAACGTATTATGAACATTATAAATGAGAACTTGAGCAACCCTAATCTTAATGTAGAGATGCTTACGCAAGAAATCGGGATCAGTCGTACTCATTTGCACCGACGTATGAAGGAAATGACAGGAACCGCTCCTAGCGATTTTATTCGCAATCTGCGCCTTCAACAAGCTACCGTGTTATTAGAAAATAAAGATCTTTCAATAACCCAAATAGCTTATGCGGTAGGATTTACCAGTCAGACACATTTTTCAAGCGCCTTTAAGAAAGTGTATGGCCTTTCTCCTATGGAATATGCACAATCAAATAGAAACAGGTAACATTATTTAAAACACACACACTTTCTAATATTACTCATTTTTCTTTTAGAACACAAACTACTCTTCCTATCTTAAAAAAAAGGGGATAGTTTGCTGTTGGTATTGAGTAATGTGACAAAAATGAATGAATATAGTACATAAATATAGGCGTGGTTATAAAAAATGATGAATTAAGTATATCTGTTAATCTAATCTAATTTTACGTATTCTATCTTTGTTAGCAGCAAGACAATATAAAATGACCGAGAATAAATCCCAATAAAACATTTAAATTATGCCGACTTCGACTGGTTTGGATACAAAGAAAATGGATCGTAAAAAGAATCTTTATATATAAAAAAAATGAAGACTTATTTGATTGTTTTGTTTTTTGCTGTTTGCGCAGCAGGAGCATGGGCACAGGAATACAAGGTACCTGTAACTAATGAGAAAGAGCAGATGGTTGAGGGACAGTATAAGCCGCAGTGGGAATCACTCAGAAAACACAAGACTCCGGAATGGTTCCGCGATGCCAAATTCGGCATCTGGGCTCATTGGGGACCGCAGTGCGTGGAAGGTTCGGGCGACTGGATGGCACGCAATATGTATAAAGAAGGCACATACGCTTACAATTATCATAAAGAACATTATGGCCATCCATCAGAGGTGGGATTCAAGGATATTCTTCCACTCTTCAAAGCAGAAAAATGGGATCCTGACAAACTCGTGGAAAGATACAAACGCCTCGGAGCACAATATATCTTTGTCCTCGGTAACCACCACGACAACTTCGACCTTTGGGATTCGAAATATCAGCCATGGAATTCTGTGAATATGGGGCCGAAGAAGGATTTGATTGCCGGATGGGCAAAAGCGTCAAAGAAGTATGGTTTGCCTTTTGGCATTAGTTTCCACGCTGACCACGCATGGTTGTGGTATGAGCCTGCACAGCGTTACGACATAAACGGACCTAAAGCGGGTATACATTACGACGGCAAACTTACCAAAGCCGATGGAAAGGGTAAATGGTGGGAAGGTTACGATCCGCAGGATCTCTATGCGCAAAACCATCCCATGAGTGAGAAGTCTTGGGCAAACAATCGTGTGCACGTACAGTGGGCATGGAGTGGCGGAGCCTGTCTACCTACACTTGAATATGTCACCAACTTTTATGACCGTACTCTCGACGCTATCAACCGCTACAATCCCGACCTCATCTACTTTGACGTCACCGTTGCGCCCTTTCATGACATCAGTGACTGCGGATTGAAGATTGCATCGCATTTCTACAATAAGAATCCGCGTGCTGTGATGTTTGGTAAGATGCTCAACGACGAACAGCGCGAAGCCCTCACATGGGATGTGGAGCGTGGTGCGCCCAATGAGATTGTCGAAGAGCCTTGGCAGACATGCAACTGCCTTGGAAACTGGCACTATAATACCAGCATCTATGAGCGTGGTAGCTACAAGAGTGCAACGGAGGTTATAAAACAACTCATTGATATAGTTAGTAAAAACGGCAACCTTTTACTTAGCATTCCTCTGCGTGCCGATGGTACGTATGACGAGAAAGAGGCTGCTATACTTGATGGCATAGAGGCTTGGATGACAGTAAATAAGGAAAGCATCTTCAATACCCGTCCGTGGGTGAGGTTCGGCGAAGGTCCAGTTGCCGAGTCTGACATCAAGCTTAAGGCTCAGGGATTCAACGACGGTATGTACAGCAATATGACATCAGCTGACATCCGTTTCAACCAGACGAAGAAATATCTCTACGTCACCCCTCTCGGATGGCCTGAAGACGGCAAAGTAGTCGTGAGGTCTCTCGCCAAAGGTAATCCCCATTTCAAGAAAAACATCACCACAGTGGAACTGCTCGGTTATGGTTGTCTGAAAGTCGTGCAGACAGACAATGGGCTTGAAATACAGTTGCCAATAGTCACAAATGCCATTGCTCCTGTTTTGAAAATATCAAAGTAGCTCATCTTTTATACAAACGATAATATGAAAATAATATTGTCAGTTATTCCTATGGTTATATTAATAATAACCAATGATCAAGAGAAAATGAAATATGTACTTGACATGGTACATAACACTTCTGGCGAGAAACCGTATGTTACAAAATATAATGATCCGGAATTTTTAGAAAGCTAGAAATTCAGCGGAGCGGTGACACACTGGCACGTCAATTTCACTATTACATACGACAATGTAAAAAGGAACTTATAAAAGATAGGCAGGAAAGGCAGTGGATAGAGCAGCGGGCGAAATACATAGACAAACAGCTCGCTAAGTTTCACAAGGTGGGAGTAAAGGTATATCCTTTTACCAACTTTGTCGTGTTTCTCAAGTCCCTGTGTACGGCATACGGCGATGAGATATGCGCTGAGAAGAACAAACTGAAATCTCACTTTGCTAATTACTAAATTTATAGATAGTTGCAATTTGTTGAGTTTGTATTAATTTACCAATAAATAAAAAATAATTTTATGAAAAAAAAGATGTTTTGTTTAGGGATACTATTCTTGTTTGCATGTGACTTGTCGCTCAATGCACAACAAACAATGAGTGTCATCCCTCCTATTGTTCATGACTATGCTACTGCTACTAAAGATTTTCCTGTGGTAGACGTCCACCGGGAATGTGCAACCATCCGTTACGATTCACATGATTATAAAGGAGTAATTCGTGCTATCAACGATTTACACAAAGACATCGAACGCGTGACCGGTGCAAAAACCAATGTATCTGCCGATGCCGTTTCCGGGAAGTACGAAATCATAATCGGAACGTTAGGAAAAAGCAAGGTTATAGATGCTCTCGCCGCTTCCGGCAAGATAAAGCTTCGGAACTTGCAAGGGAAATGGGAAAGCTTTGTAATAGCAACTGTTGAAAATCCGAGTCCCGGCATCCGACAAGGGCTGGTCATTGCCGGCAGTGATAAACGAGGCACCATATATGGTATTTATGAACTTTCACAGCAATTAGGTGTCTCCCCATGGTACTGGTGGGCAGATGCTCCTGTGCAAAAGCGCAAGTCTGCCTATATCAAATCCGGCTATTACGAATCAGGCGAACCTAAGGTGAAATACCGGGGCATCTTTATTAATGACGAGTGGCCTTCCTTCGGCAACTGGGCTACCGAAAAATTTGGTGGCGTCAACTCCAAGATGTATGTACATCTTTTTGAGCTGTTGTTACGTTTGAAGGCTAACTACCTCTGGCCCGCCATGTGGGCAAGTGCATTTAACGAAGATGATCCGATGAATCCGATTTTGGCCGATGAGTACGGAATTGTCATGGGAACCTCCCACCATGAACCAATGATGCGCGCCCATAAAGAATACACCCGAAGAAAAGAAGAAGTAGGTCCTTGGGACTATAAGACAAACAAAGAACGGCTTGATAACTTTTTCCGTAAGGGTATGGAACGGAATAAAAACTTCGAAAATGTCGTAACTATCGGTATGAGAGGTGATGGAGACGTGGCGATGAGCAAGGAAGGCGATGAGGCTAATATGCAGGTACTGAAAAAAGTTATAGAAGGTCAGCGGCAGGTATTAAAAGAGGTGTATGGAAAAGAACCGTCTGAGATCCCCCAGCTATGGGCTATATTCACCGAAGTGCAACGTTATTATGATGCAGGTTTTACAGTACCCGATGATGTAATGCTGCTTTTCTGCGATAACAACTGGGGGTATATTCGGCGTACAGGTCCCGACAAAGAAAAGAAACGCAAGGGAGGGATGGGATTGTATTACCACATAGACATGAACGGTGGTCCATGGAATGACCGGTGGGTTACCACGACTACCATACCTAAATTACGCGAACAGTTCCATCTGGCATATCAATCGGGCATCGATGACCTTTGGGTGGTCAATGTAGGTGATATCAAGCCTAAAGAACTTCCAATCGATTTCATTATGCGTTATGCGTGGAATCCCGACGCTATACCGGCAGATAAAACAAAAGATTATATGATAGATTGGGCACGACACATTTTTGGGAAAGAATATGCCGGAGAAATAGCCGATATCATATCTAAGTACACCAAATATAACTTGTTACGCAAAGCGGAAGTGCAACTTCCCGATGTGTTCAGCATTGTCAATTACCATGAAGCCGACCGTATGTTGGCCGCATGGAAGGAACTTACAGTAAAAGCCGAGGAACTGGAACACAAACTATCACCAGAAGCCAAAGATGCTTATTATCAACTGGTACTCTATCCGGTGAAAGCCTCTGCCGGAGTGGCTGAGATCTATCTTTCAGTCGGCAAAAATCGTTTATATGCAAAACAAGGGCGTGTCAGTGCCAATGATTATGCAGACCGCGCAAAAGAATTATTCAATCTCGACTGGCATTTAAGTCATCGCTACAATAATGAAACAGCCAACGGAAAATGGAAACATATGATGTCTGACAAACATATTGGCTATACGAAATGGTATATGCCCAAGGACAATGAATTACCTGAACTGTCAATGGTGAATCCGCTGGGTTCTCCAAGTCTCGGTGTTGCGGTGGAAGGCAGCGAAGCAGCCTGGCCACTTATGGCAAAACAGCTTTCATTGCCGGTGTTCGATGCCCTGAACAATCAGACTCATTATATAGAGGTTTTCAATCGTGGAGTAGGAGAAATTGAATATACCGTTCTCACCTCCCAACCGTGGATAAAGGTAGATGAGTCCGAGGGCAAAGCAGCTAAAGACAATCGCCTGCATGTTTCCATTGACTGGTCCAAAGCACCACAAGGTACGGTAGAAGGAAATGTAGAAATAGTATGCGGCAAGAGTAAAGCAGAAGTAAAAGTAACGATTGTCAACACAGCACTCCCCCATAGCAAAGAGACGTTCTTTGGAACACTGGCCCATTCCGAATTCTCCATACCGGCACACGCTTATAATGCCAACATTTCAGGGAAACAGGCAGCTTGGGTCTTTATTCCGGATTTGGGTAGAGGCAAAGGCTGCATGGGAATAACGCCAGTGACGGCGTCCAGCACATTGACACACAAGAAAGCTGCCCGTCTGGAATATAAGATATACCTTCCTTCGGCAGGAAAAACAACAGTAGCTTTAGGTATTTTACCTACCCAAGATGTCAATCCGGCACGCGGACTCCGCATAGCGGTAGGCATAGATGAAAAAAAGCCCATAGTACTGGATGCTCGAAAAGGTTTTGTCGATACTTTTGAAGAATACAATTCCCAAAACCTTGCTCTATCAAAAGTATTGAAAGCACTCCCCACTAAAAGTACTTTGGCCCTAAGCGGTAAAGGCATGTATTTAAGAAATGAAGTATTTGATAATATACGCTGGTTGGATGTAGAAATAGATGTGGAGAAACCGGGATTCCATACACTGAAAGTTTATATGGTTGACCCTGAAATTGTATTGGAAAAGATTGTGGTGAATCCGGATAACAGTCGGCCGAGTTATTTAGGAGCACCATCCAAGCAACACAGCATTACAACTATAGAAGAAAAGCCACTATCTACTATTTTGTATAAATAGAAAATTATAGGATTCGAGTTTTATACTTGAATCCTATTTTTTAATATAATTATATTAGTGACTGATCTATGTTTATATAAATGTTTATTTATGGGGGACTGAATAAGCAACATCTGACTTAGTGTGCCAATATTCATTATTTATATATAGAACCTGAAAGGAAGCAGGTAATTTAGAAATGCAGGACCTATAAAGGAGGTGTTGCCTTTATGCGTAGATGCCTCTTTTAAAAATTATAATAGATCCTTCTCCGAAGGGAGCATTATAAAAGTCTTTCGTAGAGAGCGTTTGATATCATTATATACTATAGGTTTGCTCGGATCGCAATGGCATTACTGAAAGAAAAGCCTGTAATTATCTTGTAAATAGATAGCTATGGGCTTTATTATTTGCTCCTTGTTTGTGGGCTACAGAAAGTTGATCAGCAAATCATTTACGATTGTTGGATTGCTACTTTTATGGGATTAATGCTTGCTGTAATTTTTCCCAATTTTCGTTGAGTGCCTGCATTGATGGAAATAATAAATTGGCTCCTGCATCTAATAGCACTTGTGCATCCAATGGACCGGTATTGACGGCAATCGTGAATATCCCCGCCGCTACTCCGGCTTGTACACCGATAGGAGCATTTTCAACGACGATGGCTTCATTGGCCTTTATCCCGGCCTTTTCCAGTCCCATGAGATAGGGCTCAGGGTTGGGCTTTCCATATCTTACGTCAAAGGCGGTCACCATATGTTCACGTTGGAACATGCCGGGAAAATTGTGGGCAAGGCGATCCAGTAAAGAGTGTTGACCAGAACCGGTTACCAGTATGGGAGTTAATCCTTCTGCTTTTATTTTCTGTAATATTTCCCAGGAACCGGGCATGCGTCCAGGCTCGGGATGCTTGTTGAATTCTGCACTTTTTTCTGCATAGATACTTTCTATCAGTTCGGGAGTGGCATCCTGTCCGTACTGGCGTTGATAGACGATATTGATTGTAGCTGCTCCGGTACGTCCTTCGTGCATGTAGGCTTCTTCACGACTCAGATGCAGACCGCGACGTTCCATGACCTTGTGCCAAGCATCGGCATGATAGGGCATGGAGTTGAAAAGTACACCGTCCATATCGAAAAGTACGGCTTTCAACCGAATGTCAGAGTACCCATGGTGTTTCAGATAACGGGAAATAGCGACTTCAAACATAATTTGTTGTTGTATAGGGCACAAAATTACACAAAATCTGTATTCAAACTTTGAAAAAATAGGAATATTGTCATTTATATATTGAAATTACAGATTTATTGATTTTATTTCATAACTTTACTATTTATTAGGTATATCATTGTTCTAATACATCCACTATGAACATACAGGAAAGACTGAATTTAGAGAGAGAAAATGTGCAATTGAAGAAAGAACTAAGCGTGCTGAAAAGAAAAATGGAACTACTGGAGTCCAATCGCTCTTTGAATTCTTTTTCTCAGCATCTGATAGATAAGATGCAGGCAATAATCTTTATAAAGGATGTAACAAATGGTTTTCGCTATTACAGAGTTAATGATGCTTTCTGCTCCATACAACATTTATCGCGCCAAGAGGTTATAGGGAAAACAGATTATGACTTGTTCTCACTTGAAGAGGCAGAGAAATATCGCAGGGACGATGAAGCGACAGTGAGCATGAGAGGAGATTTTACATTGCGTGAAATGGTGCATTTTCAGGGAGAGGAGAAGATTATATTGCAAACGACTAAATCGTATGTAGAAACTTCTGAAGGAAATCAGTTGTTGGTATGCGTCTCTTACGATATAACGGAGCATATTCAAAAAGAAAGAATGATGGAAAGTCTCATGAAAGATGAGCAGGAAGCGCATCAGATGATGAAAGCCATTTTTCATAAGTTACCATCCGCTATTCTTATTAAGGATATAGAGGATGATTATCGTTTTTATATTATCAATCAAAAGTTTGAGCAGATGTGTAATATGCCCAAAGAACTGTTGGTAGGCAAGACTGATTACGATATTTTTCCGAAAGAAGAGGCTGACAAATACAGGCAAGATGATGTAGCGGCTACTTCCTGTGAAGAGAGTGACCCTATGTTGATTCATGAAATTGTTACTTCTCCCGACCGGGGTACACATACTCATTTGCAAACCATAAAATTTTCCTTCACTTTCAAAAGGAAGAAATTGTTGGTGTGTGTGGGAAACGATGTAACTTTGCAATACCAGATGATGGAGCAATTGCGTGATGCTTTGAGCAAGGCGGAGCAGGCAGATACGTTGAAGGCGCAATTTATAGCTAATATGAGTCATGAGATCAGGACGCCGCTGAATTCGATTATTGGTTTTTCACAGCTCATGGCAGAGGCTGAAAATCAAACGGACCGGGATGAATATAACCGTATTATCAGCCTTAATAATAACTTGTTGCTGAATCTTTTTGAAGACGTGCTGAACCTATCGATGCTGGATTCGGATAATATGTCTTTTAAAAACGATGAATTTGATTTCTCGGCAATGTTCGATGAGCTTGCTGTCTTGATGAGGGAAAAAGTGAGTAATCCGGAAGTAGAGTTTATTTGTGAAAACCCTCTTCAATCTTTAATGGTCAAAACCGACCGGGAACGTTTGACGCAGGTTATCGGTAATCTGATAACCAATGCTGCTAAGTTTACCGGACAGGGATATATTAAAATGGGATATGCCCGTAAAAATGACGGCGTGCAGATCTATGTGGAAGATACTGGGTTGGGTGTTGAAGAGAAAAATCTGGTGGAAGTGTTTGATAGGTTCAAGAAGTTAAATGTTTTCATTCAGGGCACAGGCTTGGGACTACCTATATGCAAGTCCATCGTCAATCAGATGGGAGGTAAGATTTGGGTGGAGTCCGAATATGGGAAAGGAAGCACATTCTATGTATGGCTTCCTTGTTTATGCTGAATTTATGGTGATCGGACCTATGTAAAAATGAAGCATTTCTTGAGGGTGGCTGATACTTCATCTTGCAGCTTTCGGGCGTTGAGTGGTTTGGACATATAACCTGTGAATCCGCTTTCCATTATTTTTTGTTTGTCCGAAGCATAGGCGTATGCCGTAACTGCGATGATTGGTATGCTTTTCGATAACTCTCGTATCTGGTGAGTAGCTTCATATCCGTTCATATTGGGCATATTGATATCCATTAGGATGAGGTTTGGATGATGAAGGGAATATAGCTCGACTGCTTCTTTTCCGTCGCGTGCATGAATTAGTTGAAAATCTTTTTGCAAAATGGAATGAAAGAGCCGGTAATTGCTTTCGTCATCTTCAGCTATAAGTATGGTTATTTGTTTGTCTTTGGAGAGTTCGGATAGTTCAACGGGCTTGTCTGTACTTTCATTTGCGATGCCTGTATGGTAGGGAAGTGTAAACCAGAAAGTACTTCCATTTCCTACTTTGGAGTCTACTCCTATTTCCCCGCCCATGGCATCTACTATGCTTTTGCATATAGAAAGGCCCAATCCGGTTCCCTGCGCAAAGTTATTCAGCTTAATGAAACGTTCAAAAATTTTATCTTGTTTTTCTGCCGGAATACCGCATCCTGTATCGGTTACATAAAAATAGATTTTCTCTTTTTGCAGTTTGTAACCGAAGGTGATTTTACCTTTTTGTGTGAACTTAATGGCATTGTTCAGTAAGTTGATGATGATTTGAGACAGGCGGTTACGTTCGGTAATCACCCAGCAGTTGTCACTGTCCGGGATCATTTCAAGGCATACATCCGGAGAGGTAATGCGCATAAGGGCGGTGCTTTCCAACTCATTCATTAAAACATTCAGATCAAGGCTGGAATAGTTGAAGTCCAGTGAACCGGCTTCAATTTTGGCAATGTCCAATACGTCGCTGATAAGTTGCAGAAGTAGTTGGTTGTTGTTCTCTATAATATTGATATATTCACTTTTTTCTTCCTCTTCTTCCGCTGTGGCTAGTATGGAGGAGAAGCCTACGATTGCGTTGAGTGGCGTACGTATTTCGTGGCTCATGTTTGCAAGGAAAGCTGACTTCAGCCGGTCTGATTCTTCGGCGCGGTTTTTGGCGTTTATGAGTTCCTGTTCGTTCCGCTTGCGGTCGGTAATGATAAGTAGGGATCCGATGAGTGAGATAGGATGTCCCTGTTCATTCCTCTGTTCCACTACGGCGCGCGCCTCTACCCAGTTGATGTATTCTTTGCCATTTTTTTTGATGACGGTGCGGAACTCTTCTTTCAGTGCCTTTACTCTACCTAAGATGAGTGCTTGGTAGTCGTCTCTTATCCGTTCTGCATCATCAGGGTGTATGTTGTTGAAGTAGTCGGCTTCGTGGATAATCCGTACTCCTCGTTCATCCTTTACACCGGTGGCAAGTTCGAAAGGAGAACGGTTGGCATCACAGGTGATGGCATGCTTCTGCAGGTCCCAATGCCAAGGGATGATATGTGCGATGTCTAGTGCCAATGCCAGTTTATTGTTGGCGGCTCGTAACAATTCCTGTGTCTGGTGTAGGGTAGTGGTATTTACGCCAAAAATGTCTATTAGATTTTCCTCAGCGGCTTGACGTATTATTACTTCATAGAAGGCGTTCTGCTCTTCAAAATAGTAGGTGAATACAATCGACCTTCTTTCTTGAAAAACAATTCTGGCAAATTGCATAAAATACTCTTCCGTCTGGTGAGGAAACATGCTTGAATTGACTTGTTCCTGCTTTTGCTTGGAGCAAAATAACTCTTTGAACAAGATGTTGGCATTGATGTAGCGCATGCTTTCGGGAATACCATTTTCATTGAACATTACCTGTTCCTGCACGTAGAATACGGGCATGTTCTCAAGAAGCTTGTTATGGCTTCTTAACAACATGATTTCTTTCTGCTGAAATTTATGTTTTATGTATGAGACGATGCCCAGTACTGAAAGAATCAACAGGCAGATGCTAATTTGTAACTTATATCGTTGCCATAGCGTGGGCGGTTTGTTGATAAATAGGGTGTTGGGTGGGCAAAGCTTTTCTGACATCCCCCGTTGTTTCAGTGCATTATAATCAATAACGGGATAGCTCTTTTCGGGAGTATAGAATGGGATGTTTCGCGCTTCTCTTCCGTTGATGATACTACGAAGGCATTGCAACAAGTGCTTTATGGTGGCATCATTGTCGTAGAAGTATCCTCCGATGAAACCGCCTTCTGCGAGGAAGGACTCTCTTAGTGTAAAAACTCCTTTATTGGCCGACATAATGAAACGATAATCTTCCGTTGACATTGTGATGAGATGTCCCAACAGATTCTCCCTTACGCAGAACCAGGAACCGAATAACATTCCTACGGTAGGGTCTTCATTGGTCAGCAGATACTTTCTCAAGTTTGGTACTGCAGGGTTGGAATTGGGATAGATGCGTTTATACTCAATGTTCGGGTAGCTGGATGATAGGTAACTTTTAATCTCTTTTTCGTGTATCCTGTTGATGAAAAGTTTGTCAGCGGCAAAAATAAATGTTTTTATGCCGGGCTGTATCTTTATCATCATGTCAATGGTTTCCTTGCAATAAGTAGGGCATAGTATGAAAGTGAAATTATATTTGTCTTTGAGCCCTGAGATGGAAAAGATGGAGTCTTTCGGTATTTCTGCCGATTCATACTCCGGATAGTTATACCGGGGCGAGGTGTAGCTATCCCGTCCGGCACACAAAATGATGGGGATATCTCCCCATTCTTCCTTGATTCTGTCACGTAAAGTAAACGCCATGTTGCCTATCAGTACGACAGAGTGGGGTTTGGTGTTTTCATAGCGTTGGAATAACGTGTTTACGGAATGCTGGTAAAGGGAGTCGTTTTTGATAAGAATGGAGTGCAAGTGGCTCACATAGGCACTGGTGTTCGACATTTTCCCCACTTCTTGCATAATGGGCACGATAATACTGTTACTCCATGCGGCTTGTTCGTTATATGAATTGATGATCAGAAGGTTATGGGAACTTTTATTCGATAGGGCGAATATAGGTTGAATGAAAAGTAAGCATAAGCAGAGGCTATGGATTTTTTTGAGTATCGGTGTGCTCATAGTATGTAGGTTTGTTGTTATTGTCGGTGATGTGTGTATCTTCTCTGAAGCACCTCTGTTGGTGTTGAAGGCCGGATTGCGGAATATGGATCCTATTTCCGAGCAATGTGTTTTGAAAAAGGTGTCAAGACTAAAACTTGCTATTAATAGCCTGGTTTAGTTTTGACACCTTGGATATAGTTGGTTATTTACAGTCTTGCCCGAATAGCTTTGGATTCTTCTTCGTAACCCGGTTTGTTCAATAGGGCGAACATGTTTTTCTTGTAAGCCTCGACACCCGGTTGGTTGAATGGATTGACACCCAAAAGATAGCCACTGATACCGCATGCTTTTTCAAAGAAATACAGCAGTCCGCCGATACTTTCTTCATTCAATGCAGGGATGACGATGCGTATGTTGGGTACGCCACCGTCTACGTGGGCCAACTGTGTTCCTAATTCTGCCATTTTGTTGACTTCATCCACACGTTTGCCGGCGAGGAAATTCAGTCCGTCCAAATTCTGGGCATCACTTGGAACTTCCAGTTTATGGTTGGTTTTTTCCACTGAAATTACAGTTTCGTAAATGGTGCGTTCGCCTTCCTGAATCCATTGCCCCATAGAATGTAGGTCGGTGGAGAAATCTACGGCTGCCGGGAAAATACCCTTGTTTTCTTTACCTTCGGATTCTCCATAAAGCTGTTTCCACCATTCGCTTACATAATGCAGTTTGGGGTTGAAGTTTACGAGAATTTCAATTTTCTTGTCATGCTTATAAAGCTCGTTGCGGGTGGCTGCATAAATAGCTGCCGGATTTTCAGCAAATGGAACGTCCTTTCCGCAAAGCTTTTCCATGGCCGTTGCGCCGGCTACCAGCTTTTCAATATCGAAACCTGCTACTGCGATGGGTAACAGGCCTACCGGGGTAAGTACAGAGAAACGTCCGCCTACATTATCGGGAATGATGAAAGATTTGTAACCTTCATTGTCTGCCGTAACACGAGCAGCGCCTTTCTTGGCATCTGTAATGGCAACGATGACTTTTTTTGCCATGTCTTTACCGCGTTGGTCTTCGCATTGCTTTTTCAGTAGGCGGAAAGCCAAAGCCGTTTCAGTTGTGGTTCCTGATTTGGAGATATTGATAACACCGAATTTCTTATCTTGCAAGTATTCGGTAAGTTCGTACAAATAATCTTCACCGATGTTGTGTCCTGCATACAGAATAACCGGAGTGGATTTCTTATCTTGCAGCCAAGTGAAACTGTTTGACAAAGCCTCGATAACGGCACGTGCACCGAGGTAGCTCCCGCCAATTCCGGCAACGACCACTACTTCACAGTTATCACGCAATACTTGTGCGGTAGCTTTCAAGTCAGCCAGATGTTCTTGTGTGATGGAAGAGGGAAGATGTAACCAGCCTAAAAAGTCATTACCCTTACCAGTACCATTTTCCAATGCATCCTGTGCGGCTTTTACTTGAGATTCGTAGGCGAAAACGTTTTCTTTGGAAATGAATCCAAGAGTCTTTTCAATGTTCAAACTAATCATAATATTATAGATTTTAAATACTGTATTTCGTCTGCCATGTCTCTTCCCGCATTATTATTAGCGGAAAGAGTCGGTCAGTAACTTAATTTCAATCATTGGTGAGATACGCTCATATAAAATGTTATACACAGCATCCAATATCGGCATATTCACGTGATAGTGCTTATTGATCTCCTTGATACACTTGGTTCCGTAGTAACCTTCGGCTATCATTTCCATCTCAATTTGAGCGCTTTTTACGGAATATCCTTTTCCTATCATCGTACCGAACGTGCGGTTGCGGCTGAAATTGGAATATCCTGTCACCAGCATATCACCCAGATAAACAGAATCACTGATACTTCTGTTCAATGGATGGACGGTTTGGAGAAAACGGTTCATTTCCTGTATGGCGTTGGACATGAGTACAGCCTGGAAGTTATCGCCGTATTTCAAGCCGCTGCATATACCGGCGGCAATGGCATATACATTTTTGAGTACAGAGCCATACTCAATACCGGCTACATCATTACTGACGGAGGTCTTGATGAATGAACTGGCCAAACGGCGGGCAAATTTGTCCGCTTTGTCTATGTCGGGACAGGCTATCGTCAGATAGGAGAGACGTTCAAGTGCAACTTCTTCTGCGTGGCAGGGACCCGCCAGCACAGCAATGTTTTCGGTCGGCACACCGTATTCCTTTGTGAAGTATTCCGACACGATCATGTTGTCGTCAGGTACGATACCTTTAATAGCTGTGATGATGAATTTGTCTTTGATTTTTGTCTTCAGCTTCTTCAAATGAGCTTTCAGATAAGGAGAAGGAGTGACAAAGATTAGTGTATCTGACTCCTTGACTACATCGTTGATGTTTGAATTGAAATTGATACGTTTTGTATCGAACTTGACGCCCGTCAAATAGGCAGGGTTGTGACCAAGCCGCTTAAAATCGGCAATGCGGTCATCACGCCGCATATACCAATTTATAGTGTCCTCTTGAGCCAATACCATTTTGGCAATGGCAGTGGCCCAACTTCCTCCGCCCATAATGGCTATTTTACCGGGTAGCTTCATTTCTTAGATTTTCTCAACCCAACCTTCTACATCTTTCACAGTCGGATTTGCCAGTTCTAATTTATATTTTTTATTGATGCCGCAAATGTCCATGTGCAACTTCTGCGGATTTACGTCTTTCATGTCACCAACCATGTTGTAGCCTGCCTTCTGAATGACTGCAACCCATTCTTCAGGGATACCCAGTTCCATAAATTTGGCAGGCGCGTCTTTCGGAGTTACCTTTTCAGGGCGCATCTGCGGGAAGAACAACACTTCCTGAATAAACGGCTGACCAGTCATCAACATAGTCAGACGGTCTATACCGATACCGATACCCGATGTCGGAGGCATACCGTATTGCAATGCTTTCAAGAAATCCTGGTCGATGAACATAGCTTCGTCATCGCCCTTTTCACTTAGTTTCAGTTGTTCTTTGAAGCGTTCTTCCTGATCGATAGGATCGTTCAGCTCGCTGTATGCGTTTGCCAGTTCTTTGCCGTTCACCATCAGCTCGAAGCGTTCGGTCAGTCCCGGTTTGCTGCGGTGCATTTTGGTCAGCGGACTCATTTCCACCGGGTAATCGGTGATGAATGTGGGCTGTATGAATGTACCTTCACAGAATTCACCGAAGATTTCGTCTATCAGCTTGCCTTTGCCCATGGTATCGTCAATTTCCATTTTCAGTTCGCGGCATATCTGACGGATTTCCTCTTCGCTCTTGCCGTTGAGGTCATATCCGGTCTTTTCCTTGATGGCATCCAAGATAGGCAAGCGGCGGTAAGGAGCCTTGAAACTGATGATCTTGCCGTCAATCGTTGTTTCCGTTCCTCCGTTTACAGCAATGCAAATACGCTCAAGCAGCTTCTCGGTGAAGCCCATCATCCAATTGTAATCTTTATATTGCACATACAATTCCACGCAAGTGAATTCCGGGTTATGGTTCTTGTCCATACCTTCGTTGCGGAAGTTTTTTCCGATTTCGTACACACCTTCAAAACCGCCTACGATTAGTCTTTTCAGGTAAAGCTCGGTGGCGATACGCAGGTAGAGATCCATATCTAGTGAGTTATGGTGCGTAGTGAAAGGACGAGCACTTGCTCCGCCGGGAATGGATTGGAGAATCGGTGTTTCCACTTCCGTATAGCCGGCTTCATCCAGTGCGGCGCGCATAGTCCTGATAATTGTGGCACGCTTTTGAAATGTTTCTTTAACACCGTCGTTTACAATGAGGTCAACGTAACGTTGGCGGTAACGCAATTCCGGATCGTCAAAAGAGTCGTAAGCTACACCGTCCTTATATTTTACGATAGGTAGCGGTTTGATGCTCTTGGCAAGTACGGTCAGCTTCTGGGCATGGATGCTGATTTCACCCATTTGGGTGCGGAATACAAAGCCTTCAATGCCGATGAAGTCACCTAAATCAAGCAAGCGTTTGAATACGGTATTATACATTTCCTTATCTTCGCCCGGGCAGATGTCATCGCGGGTAATATATACTTGGATACGTCCTTTTGAGTCCTGTAATTCAATAAAAGAGGCTTTTCCCATAACACGACGGCTCATGATGCGTCCGGCTACAGATACGTGGCGCGGTTCGGCGTCGTCTTTAAATTCATCTTTGATATCGGTAGAGAAAGCGTTGGTTACATACTCTGCTGCGGGATAGGGCTCGATGCCCATCGCGCGAAGTTCATTCATGCTGTTGCGACGAATGATTTCTTGTTCACTTAGTTCTAATACGTTCATTTCGCTATAATTCACTCAATTTGGGGACAAAAATACGAAACATTTTTCAGAAAGCGAATCTTTAGAGGAATTTATTCGTCGCATAGCTTGTGTACTCTGTGGAACGTTTTTTGCTCACCTGCCGAATTTTGAGTACATTTGCGCCCTCAAAAAAAGGTAAAAAGTATGGTAGGACAAAAAACTCCCACAGCGTTGGGTACAGAGAATATCGGAAAATTGTTGATGCAGTATGCTGTACCGGCAATCATTGCTATGACAGCATCTTCCTTATATAACATGGTAGACAGTATCTTCATCGGGCATGGTGTGGGCACAATGGCTATTTCGGGATTGGCATTGACCTTTCCTTTAATGAACCTTGCGGCGGCTTTCGGGTCGTTGGTGGGCGTGGGAGCTGCTACATTGATCTCTGTTAAGCTTGGGCAGAAAGACTACGATACTGCGCAGCGCGTCTTGGGCAATGTGTTTGTATTGAATATTCTGCTTGGAGTGGCTTTTACGGTGATAGTCATGGCTTTTCTTGATCCTATCCTTTACTTTTTCGGTGGCAGTGACGAGACGGTGGGATATGCACGTGACTATATGTATATTATCCTTCTTGGGAATACTATTACGCATCTCTATCTGGGATTGAACGCGGTGCTGCGTTCTTCGGGGCATCCACAGAAGGCCATGTATGCCACTATCGCTACGGTGATTATTAATACGATACTTGACCCCGTATTTATTTACGGTTTTGGCTGGGGGATTCGCGGAGCAGCGATCGCAACGATTGTGGCGCAGATTATATCGTTGATGTGGCAGCTTTGGATATTCAGCAGTAAAGAAGAACTGTTACATTTTCATCGTGGTATTTTCCGGTTGAAACGTAAAATTGTTTTTGATTCGTTGGCCATTGGCATGTCTCCGTTTTTGATGAACATGGCGGCATGCTTCATCGTGATTCTTATTAATCAAGGATTGAAGAAGTATGGCGGTGACTTGGCTATCGGTGCTTTTGGTATCGTCAATCGGCTGGTCTTCATTATCGTGATGATTGTAATGGGATTAAACCAGGGAATGCAACCTATTGCAGGCTATAATTTTGGAGCCAAACAATATGAACGTGTTACCAAGACATTGAAACTGACGATTATCTATGCTACCGGGGTGACGACTTTCGGCTTTATTATAGGAATGTTGTTTTCAGATACGGTAGTCGGTATTTTTACATCGGATGCCGAACTTATAGAGCTCTCGGCAAAGGGGTTGCGCATTGTGGTGATGTTCTTCCCTATTATCGGCTTTCAAATGGTTACGGCTAATTTCTTCCAAAGTATAGGAATGGCGAGTAAGGCGATATTTCTATCCCTTACCCGCCAAATGGTAGTGTTGCTCCCTTGTCTGTTGATTTTACCTCGCTTTTTCGGTGCAGCAGGAGTTTGGTATAGCATGCCTATCTCCGATCTCCTGGCCAGTCTGATAGCGGGGACAATGCTGGTGTGGCAATTTCGAAAATTTAGGGTACAGGCTCAAGGGAGATGACAACGTTGTTGCCCAGCTTATCAGTTTGGAAGCGGAACCATGGGTCTGCGTCCATGATTCAGTTTCAATCCTAATTTATAGGATTCGGGTCCATGCAGGTCCTTTATATTCATCTCACCGAGGTTGACCAAAATGCCGCGTGCCATTAGCCCGGCATCTTCATTTGCTTTGCGAGGAAGAATTTCGGCCTTCTCTTTCAGGTCTGCCAGATGAGTGCGGATGGCAGGTTGCATAGCTTTGTCCAAGGACAAACATTCCAGTAAAGAGTAACCGACTTTTCTGTCAGCTTCTTTTGCCGGATGATTTAGACGCTCGATGCCTTTGGATGTTTCTCCCAAATAGGCTGCAGCATAGGCTGCTTCGCAGGCTATATATGGGTCGGCATCGTTCATCAGGGTAAGCAAGGTTGGAGGACAAACTTGTAACTCTCCTTTGATTCCAAGTTGCGCTAAACCTACGGATGCCCAATAACGCATTTCCGGGTATTGGCTGGATAATGCTTTCTCGAATACAGAGGCATCGCTTGCTTTAGCTGTACCGGCTAACTCTACAAGGTTATATAGTTCATTCAAGGGATATTTTTCTTTGCGCACTTTGTCGTATAATGTTGTATTTACGCGGGAAGTGGGCATGAAAAATCCTAAATCTTTTGTAGAACGGATATGTTCAGAAAGGGCTTTACGCATTTTTGCCAGGACTTCCGCATATTCGGGAGAGTCGGATAAATTATGCAGTTCGCCCGGATCTTTTTCAAGGTCGAACAACATTTCGGCCGGGTGGGCGTTGAAAGTTTGTGCCCAGTCGGGATTGGTATTGTGACCGCCTAATACCAACTTGTCCCATGCCTTATTGGACGGCATACCCCATTGATAATAATTGCGCAGGGCAAATTGACGATAGGGGATATAGCTACGGATGTATTTGAAACGTCCGTCGGTGGCGGCACGTACAGGCATAAAATGATGTAGTTGGTTGGCAGCCAGAGCAAACTGAATTTCCCGTTTTTCATCGGATGCATATTTCCCGTATAAAGCTTTGCCTTGCATGTGCTTAGGCGGTTTTACTCCCGCAAGACTAAGTACGGTAGGGCCTAAATCGGTGAAGTTCACCAAAGAATATTCTTTACCGGATGCTTTCTTTCCAGCCAGATGTTGCCATTTGGGTGGAAAGTAGGCTATCATGGGGACTCTCAAACCGCTTTCATATAAATATCCTTTGCCGCGCGGGACGCAACCGCCATGATCGCTGAAGAAGAAGATAATCGTATTGTCGTCCAATCCCTTTTCTTTCAGATCTTTCAGAAAAAAGCCCAACCAAGTATCTACATCCTGTACGGCTTCCAAGTGGCCGGCATAGTCGGAACGCACTTCGGGCAAGTCGGGTACGTAGGAAGGCAGGGTGAGAAGTTCAGGATAAATACCTTCCGTTGTATAATCTCTTCGCCCATCAGTGTGGAAAGTACGGACACGTCCCATGTGTGAGGTCACTGTGTTATACACAGCGAAGAATGGTTGGTCTTTACCGCGTTTAGTACTGTTGTAGGATGCTTTAGGGGTACATTCGTCCCAACAACTTTTATTGTCTGTGGTGGAGTTGTAATGCGTTTTGCTGTTGTTAGTGCAATAATATCCGGCTTCCCGTAACCATTGAGGGAAGAATATGTTCTCCGGAGTGTCGTATGGAACCGGATGGACATCCATTCCGTAGCTTGAGGAGTAGCAGCCGGTGATAAGTGACGAGCGTGCAGCAGAACTTTGCGGAGCCACTGACCATGCGTTCATAAATTGTATGCCATGAACGGCTAGACTATCCGCATTTGGGGTGTGTACGCCTTTATTACCATAACAACCGAATTCGTAAGCGCTGGTATCTTCAAAAGTAAGCCAAAGAATATTGGGTCTTTCATTCTTTTTGTTGTCTGCAGCATCAGCCTGGACGGCGTTCAGCCCGCAAAAAGCAGTACACATGAGTAAAGGTAAGTTTTTCATGTTATATTTAGTTTTTTAGTAACGGTTGCTAAGATAGGGCATTTGCTCTGATAAGCATATCTGATGTGTTTAAAAAACTGCCAATATTGTTTTGGCATACAAATATTCAACAAAATTGATGAAGATTCAACAAAATTATGGAACCGGTAAACGTATGTTGTGGTGTATTGGAGAAAATAACGGCAATATGTTGCCGGAATGTTCTATTTTTGAAAAATGAATCTGATAATACTAAATAATATGAGAAACATTTTTTTTGTGGCGTTTGTGTTTGCGCTCTCTTTCTCGGGACGAGTATGTGCCGGAAATCCTGTTTATTCTGATAAATCCCTGCGTAATGATGCGGAAAAACTGTTGATGGAGTGGGTAGATACTCTGCTGACTTACCAATGTGAAGGATTGCATCCTGCGCTTGACGGAGGTATTCTTTGTCCTGCCTGCGCTCGTATTCATGGGCGGATAGGAGATACGGTTCTCCCTCTGATGTATTTAGCGGACAAAACCGGCGATGATAAATATTTGCTTGCCGCCAAGAAGCTTATGAAATGGATGGAGAATGTGCATCGTCCGGATGGTTCATGGATGAACGATGTACATGTGTCAGACTGGAGTGGAACGACTGTATTTGCGGCTATCGCTTTATATGAGGCAGTGCATTATCATGGGCATTTGCTGGATGATTCTACCTGTAATCATTGGAAAAAACAATTGTTGGAAGCTGGCGAATTTATGATGAAGAATCCTCAGATGTACAGTCGCCGTATGCAGGGGAACATGAAGCGCTTGAATAATGTGAACTATTCAGCCTCGGTGACATATGCCTTGCAGGCTCTTGGCGAGATGTTTAACCGTCCGGATTTCAAGGAAGAAGCCCGGATTGTGGCTTCGGATTTGAAGAAATTTTTTACAGTAAACGACTTTTTTTTATACGGTGAAGGACCTAAGATATGGACACCTACTAAGAATGGCTGTCTTCCTGTGGATTTAGGCTATAATATAGAAGAGTCTTTGCCTAATCTGGCCTATTATGCGCTTATGGTGAACGACCGGGAACTGCTCTCTATTGTGGAACGTTCCATGAATACTCACTTGGAATTTATGTTGCCTGATGGTGCGTGGGATAATAGTTGGGGGACACGCAGTTTTAAGTGGACATATTGGGGCGGACGTACGAGCGATGGTTTCATGGGTGGTTATTATGCTATGGCAGAACAACACCCGGAGTATCTGGAAGCTATTCGGCGCAATATACGATTACTGAAGAAATCGACAAATAACGGATTGCTTCATGCCGGACGTGATTATCAGGCTTCAGGAATTCCGGCTTGTATTCATCATACTTTTGGTCATGCCAAGGCTCTGACCGCTTTTCTTGAGCTTCCACCTGTCAAAGCACCACAATACAAGTCACTGCCACGCGATAATGCTTATGGAGTGAAGTATTTCCAGGATATTCGTACTTGGCTGGTTGCAGAAGGACCATGGCGTTCCACGTGTACCGGTTTTGATGCTGAATATAAGGTAAAGGGCACTCACCCGATGGGAGGAGCTGTTTCTCTGTTGTGGCACGAACAGGCTGGTCCGGTCTTTGCCGCTACAACAAACCGGTATGCTCTGATAGAAGCGCCTAATATGCAGAGTAATAGCAGAAAGTATATAATGAGTGGAACACCGCGGGTTGAAATGGTACAGTATGGAACTATTTATAGTAATTTGGATGACTTGGATGCGGATATTGTTTATACTCAAGAGAAAGATAAGCATCGTTTCCATATCAATACTCATTTGGTGGACGCTGACCAGCAGACACCGGTTCAGGGGGCGTTTCCTGTGACTTTGGATTATGTGTACTCCAAACAGGGCATGTCGATAGTAGTGGATTATTGTCCTTTGACAGCCTGCCTTGTTTTGCCGGTCATTGCCGCACCTTCAGAGGTAGTGGATATTACCTCGAAAGGCATGCTTCTTCAGAAAAAAGAGGGCGTATTGGAAATAATCTGCGTGAATGGCATGTTGAAGGTAGCTCCGACAGATGAAGATGGTCGAATATTTAATCCTGTACCCGGTTTCTCTTTTGTTCCTTTACAGATATTTCCTGAGGGGGAGAATAAGAAAATTCAAATTGAAATCACATATAATTAATATATTTTTGTTTCTTTGTTTTTATGTTATAATATTATATATCTAATTATATGAAAACGTTTCGGCCTTTGTTAACATTCTTTGGAGTATTATTTACATGTATCGGGTATGCCAATAATCTGGACGGTATACGTTTTACGCATATCGGATTGGAAGAAGGCCTGTCACATTGCACGATATTTGGTATTAATCAGGACAAGGAAGGAAATTTGTGGTTTGCGACTTACGATGGAGTCAATAAATACGATGGCTACAATTTTACAGTCTATCGTCATCAATATGCGAATCCTCAAAGCATAGCTTGCGACATTAGTCGCTGTGTAACAGTTGATGATTCCGGTAGAGTATGGATTGGTACCAGAGAGGGTTTTTCTCTTTATAATCGGGACCAAGATACTTTCTCGAATTATTTTTATAAAGAAAATGGTTATAAAGCTACTGTCACATGCATAGCACCGATGAATAAGGACTATCTGATGTTGGGTACAACCAGTGGAGTATTGCTTTTTGATATAGGGAAGGAACGTATTCTGAATGATACGTTACCTCATCCGCTACATTTGTTGAGACCTACTGCTATGGTTCGTCAAAGTGATAAGATTTACATAGGAGTGGAGAAAGGACTTTATGTCTATTCTTTGGCAAATGGAACTTTGGAAAAGTTGGTGGATATGCCGAAAGCAACCCGTATACATTCTGTCTTTTGTCAGATGTTCACCCGGATATGGATAGCGACGGAAGGTGAAGGGCTATACATGTATGATACTAAATCCAAGGAGCTGAAGAATTATAGACATGAGGACGGATATTCCGGTCTGAATTCAAACTATGTGCGTTCTTTGGCCGTAGATCAGGAAAACAGATTGTGGGTTGGCACTTATGGGGGCTTGAATATTTACGAAGGAGGTAAAGATCGCTTTTTGTCGGTGAGAAATTCTGCAATACAGGAGGGGAGTCTGTCACAGAATTCTGTACGTAGTATTTTTATGGATTCGCAAGGAGGAATGTGGTTGGGCACTTATTGGGGAGGATTGAACTATTATCATCCTTTGTGCAATCGTTTTCAGCATATTAAGCATGTTCCATTCGCCAATTCCATCAGTGATAATGTAGTCAGCTGTATAGTGGAGGATAATGCAAAGAATCTGTGGATCGGCACTAATGGAGGTGGCCTGAATTTTTACGACAGCGCTTCAAAAACATACAAATACTATTTGCAGAATTCCGACTTGTCAAAAGAGGTATCTTTTAAAGATATAAAGGCGGTGTATGTCGATGAACTGCATGATAATATATATGTTGGAACTCATGCGGGTGGAATGATAGTACTGAATCGTAGGACAGGAAACCAACGTTTTTTCAATACTCAAAACAGTGATTTGCCTAGTAATAATATTTATTCTATTTTATCGGATGGGCATGGAGGGCTTTGGATTGCATCATTGGGTACTCTAATTCATTATGATATAGCTGGTAACCATTTTCAGACGGTTGATAAAGATAGCAAAGGAAAGCGTTTGCAAGAATCCAACAGTGTATTGTTCCGGGATTCTAAGAAACGTATTTGGGCAGGAGGGGAAATGGGACTTACTATTTATAATCAAACAGGCACTTCTTTGACAATTAATACGGAATATGATATCGCTCCTATATTGAAGCAATCGTTTATAAACTGTTTCTGTGAATCTACATCCGGATATATATGGGTTGGAACACGTAATGGACTTTTTGGCTTGAAGGAGAATGCTAAAGAATTATTGCAGTACACAACGGTTGACGGACTGCCCAGTAATGTTATTTATGGCATTCTGGAAGATAGTTACGGGCGTTTGTGGATAAGTACAAACCAGGGATTGAGCTGTTTGACCCCCGGAAGCAGAAAATTACGTAATTTTACTATCGTGGACGGTTTGCAGAGTAATCAGTTCAATGCCGGTTCTTATTGTCGAATTAATAATGGGAACATGCTTTTTGGAGGGATTAATGGAATTACTTCGTTTCGGCCTGAAACGCTTATTGATAATCCGTATTCTCCGAGACCATTTATAAATAAATTATATGTATCCAATAAGGAAGTATTGCCTGGTGATGAAACAAGAATTTTGAAAAAATGTATAGAAAACGAGGATCATATAACATTGACCTCCTCCCAAAACTCTTTTTCTATCTCATTCGTGGTTTCAAACTATATTGCTGGAAAGCATAACACTTTTGCGTATAAGCTGGAAGGATACAACGACTCGTGGTACAGCCAAGATAATATAAATTTAGTTTCCTACTCAAATTTACCGGCAGGAGATTATACATTTTTTTTGAAAGCTGCCAATAATGATGGAAAATGGAGTGAAGAGCCTGCAATTCTTCATATACGGGTACTTCCGGTTTGGTATTGTACTTGGTGGGCTATTTCTATTTTCATTATTTTGTGCGCGGGGCTATTGTTTGGTGTCTTGCGCTTCTTTTGGTTGCGCAAGAATATGCAGGCTGAGATTCTGATGGAGCGCTTGGATAAAGAGAAACAAGAGGAAATCAGCCAGATGAAAATCCGCTTTTACATTGACATCTCTCATGAGCTTCGTACTCCTCTTACTTTGATTGTTGCCCCATTGCAGGAACTTATTGAACGTATTAAAGGCCATTGGGAACATGAAAAACTGTCATATATTCAGCGTAATACGAACCGCTTGTTGCATTTGGTCAATCAGTTAATGGATTATCGTCGCGCTGAATTGGGTATTTTTGAATTGAGACCGGTATATGCTAATGCTTATAAGAAAGTCTTGAACTGTTTCTTGAATTATGAGAACTTGTCGAAAAGGAAGGATATAGATTATAATTTATATACGGAATTGCAAGATGAAGAGTTGCTCTTTGATGAGACCTATTTGGACTTGATTGTAAATAATTTGCTTTCAAACGCTTTTAAATATACGGAAAAAGGAGAGTGCATTACCGTACGTCTTTATAAAGAAGATAATAATCTTGTTTTGCAAGTGATTGATACGGGTGTCGGTATTCCGGCGGAAAAACAGAAAAAAATATTTGAGCGTTTTTATCAGGCGGAAAGTGGACATGAAGGAAGCGGTATAGGCTTGTCGCTGGTTCAACGTCTGGTAGAACTGCATCATGGGCATATCACTCTGGAAAGCAAAGTGGGCGAGGGCTCTACGTTTTCCATTTATATACCGCAGGATAAGTCTATGTATACTTCTGAGGAACTGCTTGCGCAAGAAGAGGGGGCCAAAGAGCAGCGTGCATATTATACAAATGCGCATGATGTTTATATTGATGATGAAGAACTGCTGGAAACAAGCGCGTTGGCAGACGGAGAAAAAGAAAAACGGGGAAAGATTTTAGTAGTGGATGATAACCAGGAACTTCGGCAATATTTGGTGAGTGGTTTGTCAAGCGACTTTAATTTATTGGAAGCAGACAATGGGCAGAAAGCCTTGGATATATTGAAAGGCCAAGAGGTTGATTTAGTCATTACTGATGTTATGATGCCCGTAATGGATGGAGTCAAATTGTGTAAAGCGATTAAGCAAAATATACGAACTTGCCATATTCCTGTATATATGCTGTCGGCAAAGGCTGATACAAAATATCAGTTGGAAGGGCTTCAAGTTGGAGCGGATGACTATATTCCTAAGCCTTTCTCTATGCCGATCTTGAAAACAAAGATTCAGAATGTGTTACGTACGCGTTATCGTGTTTTTGAACGCTATTCTAATACTACCGAAGTAGAACCGGAGAAATTGGCAAATAATACAATGGACGAGGAACTGTTGAGAAGAGCCATAGCAGTGATTGAGAAAAACATGGATAATGTAGAGTTTTCAACGGAACAATTTGCCAGGGAAATGAATATGAGCCGTTCTAATCTCCATTTGAAGTTGAAAGCGATTACCGGTAAGTCGGCGATAGACTTTATTCATAAAATCAGGTTTAATCGTGCATGCCAGTTGCTGAAAGAAGGCAGATATTCTGTTTCGGAAATTAGTTTTATGGTGGGATATAATACTCCTTCTTATTTTGCCGCGCGTTTTAAGAAGTATATGGGATGCCTGCCTACGGAATATGGAAAGAATAATGCATAACTGTCATGGATAAGCGGATTGTTTTGTTTATAATGCAGGTTTGGATTTCACTCGCTTTGTGGGGACAAACAAGTATGTGCGGATTCTCCATAACAAAGGAGGATAGTTTGCGATATGAGGGTAAGCCCGTAGAACTGATTAAAATAGTGAATAAGAATGGAATGACTATTAAAGTGACAAATTATGCAGCTTCTTTAGCGTATGTTTCTGCACCGGATAGAAACGGGGTGTTTGAACCGGTCGTTTTGGGGCTCGACAGTTTGCGCTATTATTGGGGCAGGCAACCTAAACTTGGTGCTACGGTAGGACGTTTTGCCAACAGAATTAAAAATGCGGAGTTCAGGCTGGATGATAAAATTTACTATTTAGATAGAAATAATAAGGGACATTCCATTCATGGGGGTATAAAAGGATTTAATCTGCAAGTTTTTGAAACAGACACATGCTATATAGCGGGAGATACCGCGGTGGTTGTTTTTAAGTATCTCAGTCCCGATATGGAAGGCGGGTTTCCCGGCAATCTCAACTTGTCATTAGCCTATAAATTCACTAATGACAATGAGGTAATTTTGGACTATATTGCATCGACAGACAAACCTACTGTAATAAATCTGACCAATCACAGCTATTTTAATTTGACCGGATGTAAAGAGTCGGTCTTAAATCATTGTTATATGATTATGGGAGATTCTATCACACCGGTAGATTCTACGGGAGTGCCAACGGGTGAACTTATGCCGGTAGCAGGAACAGAATATGATTTTAGTACTCTGCGAACTATAAAACACCATGTTGAACAGCTAGGAAAAGGATATGACATCAATTATAAACTCAACAAAGCATTGGATACTTTAGCGCTTGCTGCCAAAGTGGTTGATCCGGTTTCTGGTCGAGTATTGAAAGCATATACCACAGAACCGGGAATGCAGTTTTATACTCCTGCTTCTGATTTGAGTTATTTGAAAGCTGCTGACAGTTTGTGTTATGGAAAATATTTTGGATTTTGTCTCGAAATGCAACATTTCCCAGATTCCCCTCATCATGCCCAATTCCCTACTACTGTGTTGCTGCCGGGAGAAACTTATCGTCAAACGACTATATATAAATTTGAAACATTATAAACTTAAATAATTATCAAACTAAAGACTTGATTATGAAAGCAAAAGATTGGAAAATGTATGTGTGCTTAATTGTTTTTTCTTTATTTATGTTCCCTGGAATATATGCTGCACAAGAAGGGAACGGCAAGACAGCCTGTGAACCGGTAAGAAAAACGCGCAGTGAAACTTTTATTAGTGGAGAAAAGGCATGGGAACCGGCAGGTACGGGTGTTACTCGTCAGATTATGGGATATGACGGACAAGTGATGTTGGTGAAAGTGAAGTTTGAAAAAGGAGCTATAGGAACCCCTCATACTCATTATCATACACAAACAACTTATGTGGCAAGTGGAAAATTCGAATTTACGGTAGGAAATGAGAAGAAGATAGTGAAAGCCGGTGACGGCATTTATATTGAGCCTGATATTTTGCATAGCTGTGTTTGTTTGGAACCTGGTGTACTTATAGATTGTTTTGCTCCTATGAGAGCTGATTTTTTGAAATAAAACAGGGGTAGGCTTAGTCGTTAAATTTGTTTTATTAACAAAAAAGGGTAACTCTGGCACTGGTCGCTTGATATTTAGAAACGGCTTTATACATGTTTGTAGGCCGTTTTTTTATACAAAAATGTCCTTTTCTATACAAAAATAGCATTTGAAAAGTGTAAAAGTGTGATGAATAAAAACAATACTTTTACACTTTTTTTTGCATTTGCAGTATGTTTGCTGCCGAAAAAATTATTTCTAACGTAGAACCTTAGATTTATTTATTATGTACAAATTAAAAGAATTATTTTTAATGTTTATCCTCGTCTTTGTGAGTATGTCTGCATATGCACAAAGTTTGACTGTAACTGGAAAAGTCATTGATAGCGAAGGATATGAAGTAATCGGTGGTAGTGTGACTATTAAAGGTGCCGCCGGTGTAGGAACGGTTACGGATGTGAATGGTAACTATTCTTTGAAAGTAAATGATGCATCGAAAGATGTATTGGTGTTTTCGTATGTAGGTATGACTTCCCAAGAAGTAAAAGTTGATGGTAGAAGTGTAATTGATGTAACCTTGAAGGCTGATGCCGTAATGTTGGAAGAAGTGGTTGCAATTGGCTATGCTACCGTTAAACGTAAAGACTTAACGGGATCAGTAGCCTCTGTGAACAGTAAAGAACTTTCTAAAGTTCCGACAAGTGATATAACTCAAGCGTTGGCCGGACGTATGGCCGGTGTTCAGGTTATGCAGAGTGAAGGGGCGCCGGGAGCTTCTATTTCAATTCGTGTTCGTGGAGGTATTTCCATTACTCAAAGCAATGAACCTCTTTATATCATTGATGGTTTTCCGAGTGAAGACGGAATGTCCACCCTTGATCCGGCAGAAATTGAAACTATCGACATTTTGAAGGATGCTTCTGCTACGGCTATTTATGGTGCTCGTGGTGCCAATGGTGTTGTGGTTATAACAACTAAGAGTGGAGGCAAAGAAGGCAAGGCTACCGTGACTTTCGATAGTTATGTGGGCTTCAAGAAAGTGGCAAAGAAGCTGGATGTACTTTCTACAAGGGAATTTGCGTTGCTTGATTATGAACGTCGTTATTATAGCGCCTTTACGGCCAAGAACAGTACGCAAGAAGATTTGGACAAAGCTGTCGCAAACTTCGAAGCACTGTATGGCAAGTATGCCGATATTGATGCCAATTATGCCAATCGTGCAGGTATAGACTGGCAAGATCAAACTTTAGGACGTACGGCCTTGACACAGAATTATCGTGTGGGTGTCTCAGGAGGAACAGATAAATTGAACTATAATTTGGCATATTCTTATTACGATGAAGAAGGAGCTATGGTATATAGCGGTAATAAGAAGCACAATATCTCATTCAACATGAACCATAAGCTGAATGATCGTTTGAGTATTACTGCTCGTATTAGCTATGACCAGATGAAAATTTATGGAATGGGTACTTCCGAAGGTGGTGACCGTTTCAACAAGATGCAACATATCTTGCAGTATCGTCCGATGGTAGGTATCAATGGTACTGATGATTTGTTATTGGGTGATGAAGACCCGCTATTGGTAGATGATACCGGTAATGTGATGCAGAACCCTCTGCTCTCTGCTGCCGAAGAGACTAAAGATCGTGAATATCGCACATTCCAGGCTAACGGAGGCTTTACTTTGAAGTTGATTAAAGGGCTTTCATTCCGTAACACGACGGGTATGCGCTATCAGACACGTCGCAACGATACTTTCTATGGCGACAAGTCTATAACGGCTAAACGTTCAAGCATCAATGGTAGCATTCAGAATATAGAAAACAGTAGTTTCCAAACTTCAAATGTTTTGAATTATAACTGGGCCGGCAAGGGGCACGATATAACTGCCATGCTTGGTCAAGAATATGTTAACCGTTGGAATCGTAGCTTCTCGGCTGCTGCTGCCAACTTCCCGAATGATGATATCGGTTTGGGAGACCTTTCACTTGGTTTGCCGACTGCTGTTTCATCTTCCGAGAATTATGATGATAAGCTTCTCTCTTTCTTTGCACGTTTCAATTACGGTTTCAAAGACAAATACTTGTTTACAGCGTCATTCCGCGCCGATGGCTCTTCTAAGTTCGGTAAGAATAATAAGTGGGGGTACTTCCCGGCATTCTCTGCTGCATGGCGTTTGGGCGAAGAAGAGTTTATTAAGAACCTGAATATATTTTCCGACTTGAAAGTTCGTTTGGGATATGGTATGGCTGGTAATAACCGTATTGACAGCTATGTGAGTCTGCCTATGTTGACTTCTGTTACTTATCCTAATGGCGACTCTACACAACCTGGCTATGTTTCTAAGCAGATACCTAATCCCAACTTGAAATGGGAAGCTAACAAAACATTTAACTTCGGTTTGGACTTTGGTTTCTTTAACCAGCGCTTGACTATCTCTCCGGAATTTTATATAAACCGCAGTAGCAACCTGTTGCTGAATGCTAAGTTGCCCACATCCTCCGGTTATGACAGCATGGTTATTAATGCCGGTGAAACGGAAAATAAGGGTATTGACCTTACTATCAATTCTACCAACATTATGACTAAAGATTTCACTTGGAATACAGCTGTCACTTTGTCGCACAACAAAAACTCAGTGAAGAAGCTGACAGGTGAAGATGTACAACTTTGGGAAGCCAGCTTCGGCTATAATCAAAATACACACATTATCGGTGTTAATCAGCCGTTAGGACAAATGTACGGATATGTAACAGACGGGCTGTATCAAGTATCTGATTTTGATTATGATGAGGCTACAAAGACTTATACTTTGAAAGACGGCGTACCTTATTCCGGTAAAAAGACGGATGTAAAACCGGGTATGTGGAAATTCAAGAATGTAGATGGCAGCGAGGACAATAAAATTACAGAGAATGACAAAACGGTGATCGGTAATGCTTATCCGAAGTTTTACGGTGGTATTAACAATACTTTCACTTACAAAGATTTTGATTTGAGCATATTCCTGACTTACAGCTTTGGCAACGATGTGTTCAATGCTACCAAGCTGACCAATACCAAGACTGCTTTGCAGAATAAGAATGTGTTGGACATTGCCAATTCCAGCAATCGTTGGGTAGTGGTGAACAAGAAAGGCGAATTGATCACAGATCCGCAGGAAATGGCCGACATAAATAAGGGTAAGACTGTTGCCGCCGTATATGATAATGAGATCGGTGATACTTATATTCACTCATGGGCTGTGGAAGATGGTTCTTATCTGAAGCTGAGCAATATCACTTTAGGTTATACATTCCCCAGAAAGATGCTTAGCAAGATTGGTATAAGCAAATTGCGCTTGTATGCAACAGGTTCCAACCTGCTTACTTGGACTAAATACTCAGGTTTCGACCCTGAAGTTTCTACAATGGGCAGTGGCTTGACGCCGGGTGTGGACTTTGGTGCTTATCCTAAGAGCCGCTCGTTCGTTTTCGGTATTAATTTAGCTTTCTAATGAACCTTAAAAAGAGAATATAATATGATGAAAAAATATAAAATGATTACTTTCTGCGCGCTGATTGCAGCAGGAGTTACCTCATGCGAATTAGACGAAAAGCCCACTTCCTACTATGAGAAGGATGCTTATTTCCAGACTTACAACCATGCAAAGATGGCGGTGGTGGGTATTTATGACTGCCTGGCGATTGATAAGCACTATGGACAGTTTGAAATGGCAACTCCGGCTTCGGATGATACCTATTATATACAGGGAACGGGGACAGACAATACGCGTCGTGATATTGCCCACTACATGGTAAAGACAACCAATACATGGATTGCAGACTTATGGAAGTACAAATATATGGGAATAGATCGTGCTAACTATGCCATTGCAAACATCAAGAACATGGAAGGCTATGAAGAAGATGTTGAATTGCAGGAGTTGGTTGCACAAGCCTGTTTCTTGCGTGCATTCCTGGCATTCGATTTGATAAAATATTGGGGAGATGTTCCATTTAAAACAGAATACACCTTTTCTTACGGTGACATTGCTAACGGTCGTGTGAGTCGTGAAGAGATTTATAAGAGTATTATCGATGACTTGAACTTTGCAAAGAATAACTTGCAACAAGGAAATGCCGAACTTTCTCCTGAAGTGCCTTCGCAGGGAGCAGCCCATGCCTTACTGATGCGTGTTTATCTGCAACGCGCCGGTTATAGCTTACAGCAAGACGGTACTTTGACCCGTCCGGCTGATGATAAGAGAAAGGAATACTTTGATGCTGTGATTACCGAGTGGACTGCTTTCCAAAATAAAGGTTATCATGGTTTTTATGATGGCGGTTATGTGGAATTGTTCAAAGGTTATTCGGGAGGTGTTTTGAACTCTAAAGAAAGTTTGTGGGAAATAGCTTTCAATCCTACGGGTAGTGGTTATAAGGATAACTCCGGTACTTGGGCTACTTACAACGGACCGTTGGTGGAAGCTCCGGGGGCAGGCGCTTCGGCAGAGGTCATGGGACGTGCAAATGCTTTCTTTCGTGTAATGCCGGCTTGGAAAGATTTCTTTGAAGCAGGCGATGAACGTCGTGATGTGATGGTTTGTGACTATCAATACAAGTGGGATGCGACTGAAAAGAAACATAAAAAGACTGTGAATAGGAAAGTGGCGGATTGGTATCCCGGAAAGTGGCGTAGAGAATGGATGCCGTTGGGCTTCCTCGATCCCAACAATACGGGTGTAAACTATTGCCCGTTACGCTATGCCGATGTTGTATTAATGGCAGCAGAAGCCTATAATGAAACGGGTAATACTCCGAAAGCCTGGGAATTATTGAACGATGTAAGAGAACGTGCCAAAGCCACCAAGGTCAATTCATTGCAGGAATATAAGAATGTACATAAGAAATTGTATGATTTGCCATTCTTCAACGGTGGTGATGCTGCCGACAATTTCCGTACTGCACTCTATTGGGAACGCGGTTTCGAACTGGCTTTTGAAGGGCAGCGTAAATACGATTTGTTACGTTGGGGCATTTTGGCTGAGACATTGCAGTTGTTCCAAAGCAAAATGGATAAATCATTGAAAGGTAAATACGTTGCCGGTGATAATTTTGTGAAGGGAAAACATGAGTTATTCCCTATACCATTGGGAGAATTGCAAGCTAATCCCGCTTTAAATAATCAGAATAATCCTGGTTATGAATAAGATATTATTGCTATAAATAGCAGGATGTCATTCTGTTTGAAATGTTGAAAGATGTTTCAGAGCTGAAAAGGGTAACTCATTCCATTTTCAGTTCTGTTAAACATCTTTCTGCTTTTCAAGGCTATTGCAGCGATGATTAATATAAATGAATTATTGATTGTTTTCAAAAAACGCATTTTGTAAGAAATTTGTTACGTAAAGTCCTATAAAAAATGAAGAAAGTATCATTGTCCTATTTCGTTATTGGTATTGCATTATACACTTTGTCGGGATGTTCCTCCAAGCACGCAGAGAAAGCGGATTATACTTGGCTGAAATATGCGATAGAAACATCTGCTGCACAATTGGAATACACAGTCTCGGAAATTGGCGACTCTGTATTATTGCCCCGTTCCATTTGGACGGGCTATGATGTGAACTTCTTGTGTCAGCAGTTGGAAAAGAAACAGTTGATAGGCAAGGATTCTGCCCGGTTGAAACCTATACATGATAATTTAGGGAGTCGTCGTTATTGTTTCTCAATCTATGATTGGACGAGTGGCTTTTTCCCCGGTAATCTGTGGTATGCCTATCAACTGACAGGCAATGAGGATTTTAAAAAGGAAGCTGTCAAGTTTACGAACTACTTATATCCGTTGCGTGAATATAAAGGTACACACGATATAGGGTTTATGATGAATTGTAGTTTTGGGAATTCTTACCGTCTATGCCCCGTTGACAGTGTTCGTCAGGCATTGATACAAACAGCCGATAATCTGTGCGGTCGTTTTAATCCGGAAATTGGCTGCATCCGTTCATGGGACTTCGGTAAATGGAATTTTCCTGTTATCATTGACAATATGATGAATTTGGATCTGCTGTTTTATGTAAGTCATCTTACCGGGGATGATAAGTATAAGGAGCTGGCTCTAAAACATGCCGAAACAACAATGAAAAACCATTTTAGAGATGATTACTCATCTTATCATGTAGTTAGTTATAATAATGACGGAACGGTAGAAAAGAAATGCACACATCAGGGGCAGAAAGATGATTCTTCGTGGGCGCGCGGACAGGCATGGGGCTTATATGGTTACACTTCTTGCTATCGTGAATCAAAAAATGCGGAATTTTTGCGACAGGCTGAGAATATAGCTGCATTGATTATGCGGCGTGTGAAAACGGAAGATGCGATACCTTTGTGGGACTATGATGCTCCTGATATGCCGCAGACCCCTCGTGATGCATCAGCTGCTTCTATAACGGCTTCTGCTTTAATAGAACTGAGCACGTTGGTTGAGGATGGACAAATTTATTTTGACTATGCCGAGAGACTGCTCAAAAACCTTTCATCGGAGGCTTATCTGGCAAAGGTCGGTACGAATCAAGGGTTTATCCTGATGCATTCTACGGGGTCATTGCCCAACGGTTCTGAAATAGATACGCCGATTAACTATGCTGACTATTATTATTTGGAAGCACTGCTTCGTTATATGAAAGTAAAGGGGCTTAACTATAAGAATATTTAATCTTATTATTATATATCATGAAAATAATGAAATTCATTTTAAGTGTTTTCTTGCTGACCATCGCCATTATTGCAGATGCACAGCAACTCCGAAAAGAGGCTTTTGACTTATTGAATCTGGATTATCCGGGTTTGGAGAAAGTAAAAACTGCATGCTCCCGGCAGCGATGGGAGGAGGCTGCACAGGAATTACTGGCCTATTATCGCAACCGTACCGACATTGCACATCCGGATATCGATTTAAAGAATCTCGCCATATCCAAAGAGGAACAGAAGTGGGCGGATGATGCCATGGATCACACCTTTTTTGTACATAAAGGTTATCAGCCTTCGTACAACTATGGTAAGGATATTAACTGGGAGTATTGGCCTGTGAAAGACAACGAACTGCGCTGGCAACTACACCGTCATAAATGGTTCACTCCTATGGGCAAAGCCTATCGTATATCCGGCGATGAAAAATATGCAAAGGAATGGGCTTTCCAGTATATAGATTGGATAAAGAAGAATCCATTGGTAAAAATGGAAAAAGAGAATTTTGAACTTGTCAGTGCCGGCGAGGTAAAAGAGGATGCTGATAATGTGCATTTTGCATGGCGTCAGTTGGAAGTCAGCAACCGCTTGCAAGATCAAACCTGCCAGTTTCTCCTGTTTTGCCCCGCGGAGGCTTTTACTCCTGAGTTCCTGACAGAGTTCTTGGTGAATTATCATCGTCATGGTGCATATCTTTTTAAGAATTATTCTGCGGAGGGTAATCACCTGTTGTTTGAAGCCCAGCGTATGGTATATGCAGGTGTTTTCTTTCCGGAGTTTAAGGATGCCGCTACTTGGAGAGAAAGTGGAATCAATATTCTGAATCGCGAAATCAAGAAGCAAGTATACGATGACGGCGGTCAATATGAGTTGGATCCCCACTATCATCTGGCTGCAATCAATATATTCTGCAAGGCTCTGCGCATGGCGGATTGCAATGGTTTCCGCAATGAGTTCCCGGCAGAATATCTGGATACCGTAAAGAAGATGATTGAGTTCTATACCAATATTTGTTTTCCCGACTATACCAATCCTTGTTTCAGTGATGCCAAGTTAGGCGATTATAAGTCTGAGCTTGCTAATTATCGTGATTGGGTTACGCTTTTCCCGGATAGTGAATGGATACGTTATTATGCCACAGAAGGTCGTGAAGGAGCTCCGTTGCCTTATCTGTCTCATGGTTCATTGGCTTCCGGTTTCTTCACTTTTAGAAGCGGTTGGAAGAAAGATGCGGCCGTAATGGTAGTCAAGGCTGGTCCTAAAGGTGAATGGCACTGCCAGCCGGATAACGGCACCTTTGAATTCTGGTTTAATGGAAAGAACCTCTTTCCGGATTCCGGTGCGTATGTTTATGCCGGGAGCGACGAAGTGATGAAGCTGCGTAACTGGTTCCGTCAGACACGCGTACACAATACATTGACGTTGGATGGCCGTAACTTCGAAACTACGCAGTCTGTAACTAAATTGTGGCAACCGGAGGGTAGGGAACAGATTCTGGTTACTGAAAATCCAAGTTACCAAGGGTTGAAACATCGCCGTACGGTGTTCTTTGTCGAACAGACTTATTATGTTATCGTAGATGAAGCGGTTGGTGATGCCAAGGGAACGGTGAATTTGAATTATCACTTTTGTGAAGGAACGGTAAATGTTGATGTAAAAAAGAATATGGCAACTACGGCTTATGCGGGTCCGAGTAACGTGAAGCTGCAATGTTTCCCGGAAAAGAAGGCGTCTTTAAAGAAAGAAGAGGGCTGGCGCTCTATCGCTTATCGCCAACGTGTTCCCCGTACTTCATTGTCTTTCGATATACATAAGGACGATGCGGAAGCCGTACGTTATATAACCGTTATCTATCCGGTGAAAGATGCCGCCTCTTATCCGGTATTGAAAGCAAAATTCTTGAACAAAGATTTTGATGAAAAAGGTGTCAAAGTGGAAGTTTCCGTAAACGGTGTGGCACGTCAATTAATGTCTCAGCTTAAATAAGCTAATAATCTATGAACCGATTATCATACATATTACTGCCTCTTGCTGCTACCGGGATTTCGGCTTGCACATCCCGGAAAGCGGAAGTAAAGCGGCCTAATATCATCTTTATGATGACAGATGACCATACCACGCAGGCAATGTCGTGTTACGGAGGACGCCTTATCCAGACCCCGAACATGGATAGGATAGCCAATGAGGGGCTCCGTATGGATAATTGTTATGCGGTTAATGCGCTTTCCGGTCCTTCACGAGCTTGTATCCTGACGGGCAAATTCAGCCATCTCAATGGTTTTACCGATAATGCAAGCACTTTCGACGGCAGTCAGCAAACCTTTCCCAAGCTATTGCAAACGGCCGGCTATCAGACTTCAATAATCGGTAAGTGGCACTTGATAACCGAGCCGCAAGGCTTTGATTACTGGTGTATCTTGAGTGGTCAGCATGAGCAGGGCGATTACTATAATCCCGATTTTATTGAAAATGGCAAGCATGTGGTAGAGCAAGGCTATGTAACCGATATTGTCACAGATAAAGCGATTGAGTATTTGGAGCACCGGGACAAAAGCAGACCTTTTTGTATGATGTTCCATCAAAAAGCTCCTCATCGGAACTGGATGCCGGCTCCCCGTCATTTGGGAATGTTCAATAACACGATTTTTCCTGAACCCGGTACGCTTTTCGATACCTATGAAGGCAGAGGACGTGCGGCTAAAGAACAGGATATGTCGATTGAACATACGCTGACTGATGATTGGGACTTGAAGTTGCTGACTCGTGAGGAAATGCTGAAAGACACTGCCAATCGTCTTTATCAGGTTTATAAGCGTATGCCGGCTGTCGTACAGAACAAGTGGGATTCTGTCTATGCACAGCGTATCTCGGAGTATCGCAGTGGCAATCTGAAAGGTAATGCGTTGGTTAGTTGGAAATACCAGCAATACATGCGCGACTATCTGGCCACCGTAGTTGCTGTGGACGAGAATATCGGAAGATTGCTCAATTATTTGGAGAAGACCGGTGAATTGGACAATACAATCATTGTCTACACCTCCGATCAGGGGTTCTTTTTGGGTGAGCATGGTTGGTTCGACAAACGTTTTATGTACGAAGAATGTCAGCGTATGCCGATGATTATCCGGTATCCCAAAGCGATCAAGGCAGGAAGCACCTCAAATGCGATAGCCATGAATATAGACTTTGCCCCCACATTCCTGGATTTTGCAGGAGTGGAAATTCCGGAAGATATTCAGGGAGTATCTTTGAAACCGGTTCTTACCAATGAAGGTAATGAGCCTTCCGATTGGCGGAAAGCTGCATATTATCATTACTATGAGTATCCTGCCGAACATTCGGTGAAACGCCATTATGGTATTCGTACGACAGATTTCAAGCTGATCCATTTTTATAATGATGTGGATGAATGGGAAATGTACGATATGCAGAATGATCCGCACGAGTTGAATAACCTGTATGGTAAACCCGAATATGCTGCCAAGCAAGCCGAGCTTATGCTGCTGTTGAAAGATGTGCAGGAGCAATATGCAGACTATGACCCTGACGAGAAGGTAAAAGAACTGTTCAAAGGTGACAGGCGGTTTATGGAGAATCGGTGAAAAGTCGAGGAATCCTTGCCCGAACTTGATATTTACCGGAAGAATACCTATATTTGCTACCAATCAATCATTCAGAGAATATATCTATGGACAATAAATTTGTAGTAAATATAGGTCGCCAGTTAGGTAGTGGCGGACGGGAGATAGGAGAGAAACTGGCCGTCAGACTGGGGATAGACTTCTATGATAAAGAGCTGATTAACCTTGCTTCCGAAGAAAGTGGATTGTGCCGGGAATTCTTTGAGAAAGCCGATGAAAAGGCTTCGCAGGGAATCATAGGCGGGTTGTTCGGTATGCGTTTCCCGTTCATTAGTGATGGAGCTATGCCTGCAACCAATTGTCTGAGCAACGATGCGCTGTTTAAGGTACAAAGCGATGTGATACGTAAACTGGCTTCCGAAAAGTCCTGTTTGTTTGTCGGGCGTTGTGCCGACTATATTTTGCGGGATAATCCACGCTGTGTCAATGTCTTTATCTCCTCATCGCGTGAGGATCGTATAGCCCGTTTATGTCATCTGCATTCCATTTCGGAGGATGCGGCGGAAGAGAAGATGAATAAGGCGGATAAGCGGCGAGCGGAATATTATAACTATTACAGTTATAAGACTTGGGGCGCAGCGGCTACCTATCATCTTTGCATCGATTCATCTGTATTGGGCATTGACGAGACTGTGAGTTATATAGAAGAGTTTGTGAGGAAGAAACTGAAGTTGTAGTTTTATAATCATTAATAAATTCGGGAGGAATTTTACTATAATTCTATCAAAATTATAGTAAAATTCCTCCCGAATTTATTAATAGCTTGAAAACTCTTTTGTATTTTACATCATTGCCAGTAATATCATCTGTCCGGCCAGAATGCGCAGGAACATTGTCAAAGGATAAACCGTAGAATAACCAACTGACGGCGCGTCGTTGCCTGATGCCTGATTAGAGTATGCCAATGCGGGTGGGTCGGTGTTACTACCGGCAATCAGACCCATCAGCGTGAAATAATTGACTTTGCAATAAAGTCGGGCAATTATACCGATTATCAGCAATGGAATGGTAGTAATCAGGAAACCGTAACCCACATACGACAAACCGCTTCCTTCCACTACCGTCTGTACGAAATGTTCTCCCGCTTCTATACCTACACTGGCAAGGAAGAGGACGATACCTATTTCACGCAGCATCAAGTTGGCACTCATGGTTGTGTATGTTACAAGATGTAATTTGTGCCCGAAACGCCCGATTAGAATGGCTACTACCAGCGGGCCGCCTGCCAAGCCTAATTTTACCGGAGTCGGCATGCCTGGGAATGCAATGGGAAGACTTCCCAGCAAGATACCCAAGAATATGCCCACGAAGATTGTAACGATATTCGGTGAGTCTAAACGCTTCAGCTGATTACCCAGTACACCGGCCACACGTTCTACCGCATCCTGCTGTCCTACCACCATGACACGGTCACCTACCTGAAGCACCAGATTGGGATCGGCAAACAAGTCCATGCCCGAACGGTTGATGCGCGTCACGTTCACACCGTACATGTTTCGGAAGTGCATGCTTCCCAGTTTCTTGCCGTTGATTTCTGATTTTGTAACCAAGATGCGGCGTGACACCATAGGTGTATCCTGCTTTTCCCAGTCCACCTGAATCTCTTTGCCGATAAAGGCAGTTACCGCTTCGGCATCTTCCTCGGAACATACGATGAACAATTGGTCGCCGATGTGGAATTGGGTATCTTGGTTAGGAATACTGACATGGCCCTCGTGACGGATACGGGAGCATACGAACGGGCGTCCCAGAAAATCCTTCACCTGAATCAGTTTCTTGCCGTCAATGGCTTCGTTACGTACCTCGAGGTGCAGCATATGCGGCATGTGTTTCATATCCGCTTCCTGCGTATTGAGCTCTTCTTCTTCCTTTTTCAGGTTGATGCGGCAGATATAACGTACGGCAATGATAGAACCGATGATGCCGACTACACCAAGTGGATAGGCGCAGGCATATCCCAGTGCGATAGGGTCTCCCGTATAATTCAGCTGGTTCAATGCTTCCTGAGCGGCACCCAAACCGGGGGTATTGGTTACAGCACCGTACAGGATACCTACTATCATTGGCAAGTCTATGTTCCCGTCAATGAAGTAAATGCTCAGGGCGACAACGATATTCAGTGCCACAATGCCCACTGCAAGCATGTTCAGCGTCATTCCTCCTTTCTTGAAAGAGGAGAAGAAAGACGGTCCTACTTGTAAACCTATACAGAATACAAATAGAATCAAACCGAATTCGCGGATGAAATGTAAAATGTGTGTTTCACCTGTAAATCCAAAGTGTCCCATTAGAATACCGGTGAAGAGCACAAACGTAACTCCTAACGATACCCCGAAAATTTTAATCTTGCCCAGCAGCACCCCCACAGATATAACGAATGCATACAGGCAGACGATATGTGCGACGGATGAAGGGTCCCAAAGAAGACTTTCTAACCAGTTCATAATACCTTATTATAATGTTGCTTTTTTAAATTTTGCGCAAAATTACTTAATAAAGAGGAGCAAACAAAGGGTTTGCCTTTCTTTTTGTAATACCAACTTTGCAAAAGGCGGGTGTACATCAAGAATATGCTTTGAATAAAGATGAACATAGTGCTATTCATAGGTGCAATTTTCCCTAAAAAGCCTTTTTGTTTTAAGTATTTCCTTATATTTGCATGTCTCTTGATGACAAAATGAATACTATTCATCTATTTTAATTTTAAATAAACTATGGCAGACAGTAAAGAAAAACTCTTCTCGGACTTTTCTCCGGTTTCTACGGAACAGTGGATGGAGAAAGTTACCGCAGACTTAAAAGGTGCGGACTTTGAGAAAAAGCTCGTTTGGAGGACGAATGAAGGATTCAAAGTGAAACCTTTCTATCGCATGGAAGACCTTGAAGGCTTAAAGACTACAAACGCGCTTCCCGGTGAGTTCCCCTATCTTAGAGGTACAAAGAAAAATAATAATGAATGGTTCGTTCGCCAGGAAATAAAAGTGGAATGTCCTAAAGAAGCTAATGCCAAAGCATTGGATATCTTGAACAAGGGCATTGATTCGCTTTCTTTCCATGTGAAAGCCAAAGAACTGAGTGCGGAGTATATTGAGACTTTGCTGAAAGACATCTGTGCGGAATGTGTGGAACTGAACTTCTCCACTTGTCAGGGACACGTGGTGGAATTGGCGGAGCTTCTTGTGGCTTACTTCCAAAAGAAAGATTATGATCTCACGAAGTTGCAAGGCTCTATCAACTACGATTATTTCAATAAGATGCTGGCTAAAGGTAAGGAGAAAGGCGATATGGTAGCTACTTCCAAGGCTTTGATCGAAGCCACTTCTGCTCTTCCGAAATATCGTGTGCTGAATGTAAATGCACTGACACTGAACAATGCGGGTGCATATATCTATCAGGAGCTGGGCTATGCGTTGGCTTGGGGTAATGAATATATGAACCAACTGACCGATGCCGGACTGCCGGCAGCTTTGGTAGCCAAGAAGATTAAGTTTAACTTTGGCATCAGCTCCAACTACTTCCTTGAAATTGCCAAGTTCCGGGCAGCGCGTATGTTATGGGCCAATATCGTAGCTTCCTATAATCCGGAATGTCTGCGCGACTGCGAAAACAAGGGCGAACACAACGAATGTCGCTGTGCCGCCAAGATGAGAATACATGCAGAAACTTCTACTTTCAACCTCACCTTGTTCGATGCACACGTAAACTTGTTGCGTACGCAAACTGAGGCTATGAGCGCTGCCCTCGCGGGGGTGGATTCCATGACGGTTGTTCCGTTTGACAAGACGTATGCTGTTCCTGATGAATTCTCCGAACGTTTGGCACGTAATCAACAGCTGCTGTTGAAAGAGGAGTCTCACTTCGACAAAGTGATCGACCCGGCTGCCGGTTCTTACTATATTGAAAATCTGACTGTGGCTATTGCCAAGCAAGCATGGGAATTGTTCCTTGCAGTAGAAGAAGACGGCGGTTTCTATGCATCCGTAAAAGCCGGTAAGGTGCAAGCTGCTGTGAACGAAAGTAATGCGGCCCGTCATTCTGCTGTTGCCAAGCGTAAGGAGGTGTTGCTGGGTACTAATCAGTTCCCCAACTTCAATGAAAAGGCGGGTGACAAGAAACCGTTGGAAGCTACTTGCTGCTGCGGTGGACACAGCACTTGCGAAAAGGATGTTCCTTCATTGAACTTCGATCGTGCAGCCAGTGAGTTTGAAGCGTTGCGTCTGGAAACGGAAGCATCCGGAAAGCGTCCTAAGGCGTTTATGCTGACTATCGGTAATCTGGCAATGCGTCAGGCACGTGCTCAATACTCTTGCAACTTCCTGGCCTGTGCCGGATATGAAGTTGTTGACAACCTCGGTTTCACCACCGTAGAGGAAGGTGTGGAAGCTGCAATGGCGGCTAAAGCCGATATTGTAGTTCTCTGTTCAAGCGATGATGAGTATGCGGAATATGCCGTTCCGGCTTTCAAAGCCTTGAATGGTCGCGCCATGTTTATCGTAGCCGGTGCTCCTGCTTGTATGGACGAGCTGAAAGCAGCTGGTATCGAGAACTTTATCCATGTCCGTGTCAACGTTCTGGAAACATTAAAGGAATTCAACGCTAAACTTTTGAAGTAAGATGAGAAAAGATTTTAAAAACTTAGATATATATGCCGCTTTCCAGCCTGCCAATGGCGCTGAGTGGCAAAAGGCTAACGGCATCAAAGCCGACTGGAAAACTCCGGAACACATTGAAGTGAAGCCTGTTTACACCAAAGAAGACCTCGAAGGTATGGAACACCTTAACTATGCGGCAGGTATTCCGCCTTATCTGCGTGGTCCATATTCGGTAATGTACACTCTGCGTCCCTGGACCATCCGCCAGTATGCCGGATTCTCCACAGCCGAAGAATCTAATGCTTTCTATCGCCGTAACCTGGCTTCCGGACAGAAAGGTTTGTCCGTTGCATTCGACTTGGCTACCCATCGCGGTTACGACCCCGACCATGAACGTGTGGTAGGTGACGTTGGTAAAGCCGGTGTATCTATTTGTTCATTGGAAAACATGAAAGTGCTTTTCGACGGTATTCCTTTGAATAAGATGTCAGTGTCTATGACAATGAACGGTGCGGTGCTTCCGATTATGGCATTCTATATCAATGCCGGGCTGGAGCAAGGCGCTAAATTGGAAGAAATGGCGGGTACTATCCAGAATGATATTCTGAAAGAATTCATGGTGCGTAACACTTATATCTATCCGCCTGCATTCTCTATGAAGATCATTTCCGATATTTTTGAATATACATCTCAGAAGATGCCTAAGTTCAATTCTATCTCTATCTCCGGTTATCACATGCAGGAGGCAGGTGCTACGGCGGATATCGAGTTGGCTTATACGTTGGCCGACGGTCTGGAATATCTTCGTGCAGGTGTTGCTGCCGGTATCGACATCGATGCGTTCGCACCGCGCCTGTCGTTCTTCTGGGCTATCGGAACCAATCACTTTATGGAAATAGCCAAGATGCGTGCCGCACGTATGTTATGGGCCAAGATTGTGAAACAGTTCAATCCGAAGAACCCGAAATCACTGGCATTGCGTACACACTCCCAGACTTCCGGTTGGTCACTGACCGAGCAAGACCCGTTCAACAATGTCGGTCGTACCTGCATCGAGGCTATGGCTGCCGCTTTAGGGCATACTCAGTCCTTGCATACCAATGCTTTGGATGAGGCTATTGCACTGCCCACCGATTTCTCTGCACGTATCGCGCGTAACACACAGATTTATATTCAGGAAGAAACTTACATCTGCAAGAACGTTGACCCATGGGGCGGTTCCTACTATGTGGAGTCACTGACCAATGAACTTGCGCATAAGGCTTGGGAGCTGATCCAAGAAGTGGAAAAGCTGGGCGGTATGGCGAAAGCTATCGAAACCGGTATTCCGAAGATGCGTATCGAAGAAGCTGCCGCACGTACGCAGGCTCGTATCGACAGTGGTTCACAAACCATCGTAGGTGTGAACAAGTATCGTTTGGAGAAAGAAGCTCCTATTGATATTCTTGAGATTGATAATACGGCTGTTCGCCAGGAGCAGATTCAGAACCTGAAGATCTTGAAGGAAGGGCGCGATGAGGCTGCTGTTCAGAAAGCGCTCGATGCTATCACCAAATGTGTGGAAACCAAAGAGGGGAATTTGCTTGAACTGGCAGTGGAAGCAGCACGTGTTCGTGCCACATTGGGCGAAATCTCGTATGCTTGCGAAAAAGTTGTAGGACGTTATAAAGCAGTAATTAGAACTATTTCAGGCGTGTATTCATCAGAAAGTAAAAATGACAGCGACTTCCACAGAGCTTGTGAGTTGGCTGAGAAGTTTGCAAAGAAAGAGGGACGTCAGCCTCGTATCATGGTAGCTAAAATGGGACAGGACGGTCACGATCGTGGCGCCAAGGTGGTAGCAACCGGCTATGCGGACTGCGGTTTCGACGTGGATATGGGACCGTTGTTCCAAACTCCTGCCGAAGCGGCTCGTGAAGCAGTGGAAAATGACGTTCATGTAGTGGGTGTTTCTTCATTGGCTGCCGGACACAAGACATTGGTTCCGCAGATTATTGAAGAACTCAAGAAGTTAGGTCGTGAGGACATTGTGGTCATTGCAGGCGGCGTAATCCCTGCACAGGACTATGACTTCCTTTATAAAGCCGGCGTAGCTGCTATCTTCGGTCCGGGCACTCCGGTGGCGAAGGCTGCTTGCCAGATCCTTGAAATCTTGCTGGATGAGGAATAATCCGCTAAGATAAATGTTAAAAAGGGACGGAATGTGTTTGCATATCCGTCCTTTTTTCTTAATCTGTGTTATAGAACATACTTTTTTTCTTGGATAGTTTGCAAATATCCCAAGAGTCCGTATCTTTGCAATGTGTTTTTCATAGTATTAGATTTAAGGTTAACAAAGGTTGGAGTACAGCGGTACTCCTTTTTTTTGCCCTTATGTCATGTAAAGGCTGGATCATAGCCTTTTTATAGTCAATTTGCTTTCACCGGTAGTCTGTTGTGACAATATTGTAAAACAAATGCGTGTGAGCTTCTCCTTGTTCCATGAATGTATTAATTTGGGATCGGTTAGCTTGATAGTCTTTATTTCAGGAGACAGAATCTTTTTATTATATTCCAGTCTGAATTTACCCGCTTCGTCTGTCAGTATGATGTTCTTGTGGTTGTCGATTTCTACTTCACAGCAAGTCATCAGGTTTAATACATTCGGTTTTAGACATGCCGACAACTCCCATTTGTCGGTGATTGTGAAATCTTTTTTCCTGTGCAGCGTATAGCCGCGTATCCAGCTTTTCACGTTTGCTTCCTGCGAATAAGCGCCAGCGATATCCACTTGGTAGGATATTGTTTGGGCAGTGGCTTTGTATTGCTGGTTACGGGCTGCAAATTCTTTTCCGTCTTTCTGCGCTGTCCCGTTGATAAGGGGCAGGTTGTGATACTCGGACTGCATGGTCCATATCGTATAGCGTTCCGGACCGAAAGTCTGCCGCGTATATGTCCCCACACCCGCATCAATGAGTATCGGCCGGGCATCGTAGTAAAGGATGCACGAGCCTACGTCGTTGTGGTTATGGCTTTCTTTATTGTGTCCGCCTTTTGCTGCAAAGAAGAAGCCGTCGCTTGTTCCTTCGGCATCGCGTGCCACGCAGATTTGTGTATCTTTGAACCAGTAAGCGCCTGTCAGCGGTTCGCCTTGCTGTTGGCCGATGATGTCCTTATACATAAAGAGCTCATCCAAGGCGGAGGCGAAGTAGCCGTTTACTCCATTCTTGAAACTTTGGTTTTGCTGTGCCATGAACGAGGCGAATTCCATCATTGCAGGATCTCCTATCAGTTTGCCGTACTGATAGAGGATACCCGGACTTGGGTTCACTTTGGGCGCGGAGTCGGCAAAGTTTACAAAATAATTGCCACCGATATGCACCCGGTAGATGTACTGTGCCATATTACGCAGGAGAGGGGAATCGAAGATATTTACCTTGTTCCCCGTTACTTTAGCCAGCAGATCCAGAAACTTCAAGGCGTAGCCGGACGCTCCGCTCCAATAGGTAGGCCCTTCATCACAGGCGCCGTCTTCGTGGTACATGCTAAAAAAGAAGTCTGTGGATTTCATAAGTTTCCATACGCCCCGGCGGATGCGCTCCGTATCCGTTTCTACCAGCATCAGGGCCTGTAATACATTGTAGTTGATCCATGGGTTCCAGTTGTTTACTTGCTGGCCGCCAAAGCCCATCCACCAGTAATCATCTCTTGCGAAATAGGGGGTTATCAGGTTCTTAGTGACCTCCTCTACAATGCGTTGGTTGATTAGCGGGCTTACTTTATCGAATTCGTCTTTCAGAAAATAATAGGTCCATGCTATTTGTGCACCGATGTCGGCAACCACTAATTCAATGGTAGGTTCGTTTCTGTCGGGCAGTCCTGAACGGTCTTTCTGAAAACCGAGATGTGCCGAATGTATCCAAGAGGTTTCGCACAAGAACCATGTGCCGTCTATGATGGCATCCATGAACCTACCTTTGCCCTCTACTAATTCGGCAAGTGTCAGTGCCTGTAAAGCCCGGTGGTTGGCGCGTCCCGTACGTATCTCTCCGGTGCGCTTGAAAGCCAGATAGTCCGAAGCAAGATCGGGTTTCCAGATGTGTGTCAAGGCTTTCTCTCCGTTACGGATGATAATCTCTTTCATTTCGGGCGCTACCCGTTCTTCCCAGGCTTTCCGGTCGGCATAGCCGGGGTAGTCCACCCAGCTTTGTCCGTAGCGGATGGCTGTTCCTAAATCTTCATAGGAGATACATTGTTCAAGCAAGTGCCTTTCAGTTGTGCCGGCGGAGTAGCAGAAAGGTGCGACAAGCAGGAAGGCGGTGAGTAATAAGACTTTTAGTTTGGGCATTGGTGGTGTGTATTAGAGGTTCTTAATCCGGAAGTCAGTGAATAGCACATGGTTCTGTAACAGTCTCAATCCGAAATGTCCGTCGCCTTCGTTGCGTTTGATAGAGAGGCGGAATAGTTCTTCTCCATTGATGCGGTAGGTTGTGATTCCTTTCTGCACCCGGATTTGGATGTGATACCATTGGTTGGGGAACAACAGGTGAGCGGGATCTGTATATTCCTTGATTACAGGCCTTGCTATTGAATCGTTCAAAGAAGGGCCTCTGCCGTAGTATTGACGGAAACGGGTGGTGGAGTTATGGTTTCCTCCATATCCCACGTAAAACAGCTTTAAGGACTTGTAGTGTTGGAAGATGCCTTTTCTCCATGCTGCCTGTGCATGCAGGTTCTCAGGATGCTCCGGGTCGTTGGCGCCCCAGAAACAGTTTAGGTCGCTTAAGCGGTCGTACTTCCCGCCCTGCATCAGCATCTTTATGCGGTAACTGATTTCATAGTCGCCTGTCAGACGTTTGTTATACCATAGCGTAAGGCCTTTGGGAGCCGTTATGTCCAGTGTGTCACCGGATACCATTATTTGCATTTCGCCGGAATGGTCCTCGATGGCCCAGTTTTTCAAGATGACTTGGGCCTGCATGATGAAGGGGAAAAGTAGGAATAAGCTTCCTGCAAGAATTCTGTAAATGAGTTGTCGGTTCATGGAAATAGTTGTTAAACAGTTTTTCTTTTAAAGGCAAAAGTAGCCAATCGGCATGAATAAGAGAAATTGAGAAAAGAAAAAGGCTGAACTTTTGCAAATCCAGCCTTTCCCCAACCTTGTTAATCCAAATAAAACCCTTTTTTACCTTAAAATCAAATGTCTGTTTTGTTTATAAGTTATTACTGATGTCTGTCCATGTATCTTTTCATTGCTTCCAGATAGTAGTAGTCAGCATAATTCAGCGGTACATCTATCTCGGAACCATGCGGCAGTGAGCCTGTGGAGTGCATCAGCACATAACCCTGGTTGCTGCCTTTGGCAGACAGATAACCGGGACCGGAAAGACTTTTCAATATAGTCTCGGCATAGTCGGCATATTTCTTGCCGTCGGGCACGAACGTGCTGAGTTCTAAGAATGCGGATGCCGTAATGGCTGCGGCCGATGCGTCACGTGGCGTTTTTTCGCCTGTCGGAGCGTCATAATCCCAGTAGGGGATAAGGTCGTCGGTTTTTACGCGTTCCATGATCATGTCTGCAATGTGAATGGCTTCTTGCAAGAAAGCCACGTCCTGGGTTTCACGATAGCAAGAGGTATAGCCGTACACTCCCCATGCCTGTCCGCGCGACCATGCCGACTCGGCATTTTTGCCTTGATGCGTCTGTTTGACTTCTACACTTCCGTCATTGTTGTAGCTCACCACATGATAGGAGGTGTAGTCGGGACGGAAATGGTTTTTCATGGTGGTCTGCGCATGCTTTACGGCTATGTCTTTGTATTTGTTGTCTCCTGTCAGCTTGGAAACGTTGAACAGCAAGTCCAGATTCATCATATTGTCAATGATGACCGGGAAGTTCCATTCGCCGAAATCCCATGAACGGATGCAGCCTATTTCCGGATTGAAACGGGAACATAAATTATCCGCGGTTTCTATAAGTACCGCTTTTATGGTGTCGTTGGGGGCAAGGCGAAGCGCGTTGCCGTAGCTGCAATTCATCATGAAGCCTATATCGTGCGTGCCTTTCAGCTCACGTATGGGGTTCAGCAGGTTGGTGTACTCGATGGCGCGGTTCTTCAACTCCTCATCGCCGGTCATTTCGTAAGCATACCAAAGGCTGCCGGGAAAGAAACCGCTGGTCCAGTCGTAAATGCTGCAAAGATATCTTTGGTCCAGTTGCAAAGCCGGTGGATTGGGATGCAGAGAGTCTATATATGATTTGTCTTCACGTTGCAGTTGCGTGTCAAGGAAATTCACGTCGTAACCGGAATATATGGAGCGTGGCAGCTTGCCTGTTCCGGAAAGTTCTTCAGCGGTCAGTTTCAATTGGTAGGAAGCGGCGTCGAGCGCGTTGCTCATCCATGCCTCTTGGGGGGCCGGGGTGTTTTTACAACCGGTCAGGCCGATGAGCAGGGCGGTTGCAAATAACAAGGAGTTTCTTTTCATATTTATTGAATATTAGTGATTATTGTTCGTATGCAAAAATATGGATATTCGGTAAATATCTTGTATAAGGTTGTTGAAAGGAACTTCGGAAGGGTCCAAAGACGTCTCACTTTTGTCGCATACAGTTTTAATTTTGTGTTTTATCGGACAGAAGTATCATGGCAACCCGAAAAAGTTCCCTCCTTTGCCTTCAACCGGGCCTATCGGGGATGCTTCGGCAGCTTGAGACGTGATGGTCACCGTTTCGCCTTTTCGTATATCCAATGCGTACACACCTTTGCCTTGGGGAACCAGCATGGCATTGCCGATTTTGACAACAGGATTTTCCATATCCGTCTGTAAGATGCAGGACTCTCCCGCGAAGCTTTTAATCCGTATGTCTGTTGTTTTCCCTCCTTTGCGGATGGCGGAAACGAGGAAAGCGCCTTCTGCCCGCAGGTCTTGGAACCGGACGTCCTGCCATTGGGAGGGGACGGCGGGGAATACGCGTATTTTCTTTCCCCAGCTCTGCAACAGCATCTCGTGGACACATTGTGCGCCTGATAGGGGCGTTTCGATAACGGGACCGCTTTCCATATACATTGTGTTGGGACGCAGGGTAAGGGCAAACAGGCCGTTTAATTTTTCCAATGCCTTGTTTCCTTCACCGAAAGCGGCGTACAATAAGGATGCGCCCGTATAGGAAAATCCGAGGATATTGTCGGGCAGGCTGTGCCAGTGTTCCACCGACTTCTCCAGCAATTCTTTGCTGCCTTCCTGCTTCGCGTTCAGGAGATGGAGCGGATAGAACATCAGCAGGTGTGAGAAGTGGCGGTGCGAACGGTTGTAGGGGACATCTTTTCCTATCATCATGCCATCCTCGTTTTGGGGATAGTCGGTCAGTTTGTCGGCGATGTGCTGCCATGTGGGGCGTAGTTCGTCGTTGATGGACAGAATGCGGCAAGCCTCAAGCAGAGTCAGGCATCCCCAGCGGAGCAGTGCAAGGTCGTAGTTGCAGTCTTTGGCGTTTCCGTATTCCGGAGAGTAGGTCTCTTTCAGGTGCAGTATGCCTTGCCCGTCTTCTTCGAGGAAAGGAAGATAGAAGTTGATGGCACGTCTTAGAGTGGGGTAGACCGTATTTCGCAGGATGCTCTCGTCCATGCTGTAACGGTATTGTAACCAGAGGTTGTGGCATAACCATGGGAGGTTGCCCACTTGGGCGAACGGTTTGCTGCCGGGCACGCGCACATCTACTCCCACCAAGTTGAAGTCGGTGGCTACGGGCAGTGCGGCGGCATCTTTCCGGTAGGCTTCTGGCACATTGTTTATTAAGTTTTCAAAGTTGTTGTTTATCGCATCCACCACCGGCATGCCCAGTTCCAGCCGGTTGGAGGCATAGACGGGCCAGTAACTTAGTTGCACGTTCAGGTTCCACCAGGTGTTGGGCCATGGCGTCAGCACTTGCCAGGGGCCGCTGTTGTCCAGCAGTCCGCCGCCGACGCGTGTTGCGGATGCCAGCTTGTACATTTGCGCCCAATAGAAGTTTTCTATCTTTTTGTCGGGCAGGCTTATGAAGCTTTGGGGGTAATAATTGTGCCACCAGTCCCGGTGTGCTTGCCGGAGGAGGGATATATCCGCCGTTTGCAGGTTTGCCAATGCGGTCTCCGCCTTTTTCAGGGCGTCGGTCTCAGGAAAGGAGTGTGCGTTGCTGATGACAAGGACGCTTTTATTGCCTTTCCTTATTTCTTTCCAGACGGTGGCGGTACCTCCACCTGCCAGCAACGGTTGCCAGCAGTAGTTCAGCCCGTTGCGTTCGTACAGTTGTGATGCGGGGTTGGATATATAGTCTTTCTTGAAGTGGTTCTTGCTTTTTTTCAGTATGGCGTTCAGCTGTCTGGGCGAATCGGTGCTTTCCGGATAGAACCGCCAGGTAAAACCTCTCTCGCCTTCCGTCGCTTCCGTTTCGACAATGATGTAGGGGCTTTCGGAGGTGACGCAGGCCCTTAGCTTTATTTCCCCCGATGTGGTGCGGATGCATCCCCGGGTTTCGGCATCCCATAGGTCGAGCCGCATGGTTCCGGAAGTGATTTCACCTACGGGGTGGAGGAGGAAGTAGCCTATGAGCAGGCGGCTTCTTCCATAGATGCCTTTGTCGTCTTCGCGGTGATCGTGCACCATACTGTTGTTTACGTCCACCCGTATTGCGTTCTTTTCCGGTTCTTTGCAGATGTATGTTCCCATACTTCCGTTTCCCATAAAGGGGGCTTCGTACCATGTCTGAGGCAGACGGTTCCATATCATGTCCTGTCCGGACATAAACGTTTTCCAATCGATCTGGCAATAGCAACAAACAGCTGTACACCATATCACAATAGAGAATAATAGGGCTCTTTTCATGCATTAATTAAGTTTTGTAATTTGTTGTATGTTTCTTTATAGTCTATATTTATCTCTTCTGACAAAGGTAATCAAACTATTTATAAAGACGGGATTGATACTGTTGAAAGGATTTGTATCATTAACTTTGTGTTGTTTTAAGAGGGTATGTCAAAACCCTGACAATCATATCATTAGCTTCGCTCAAAATATCTTTTATTTCTTATAGTCTGTCATGCAGAACGTAGTGAAGCATCTCTTCTCCTACTCACACAGAGAGTAGATTCTTCGCTTCGCTCTGAATGACAGAGTAAAATGATAGTTAATGTTAGTTTTGACACGCCATCTTAATGAGTGTCATTATTTCCGTCTATGATGTCATAATTGTTCTTGTTCATAGGCTTGATTGGATAACGTGGCAGTATACAGTCAAATGTCAATTCAATTACTGATGCGATATTATCAGGAGCTTTTGAAGGCACATTGATATAAATTCCATCATGTGTATTTTCAAAATTCAGAATCTGCCCATTGTGTAGCAAGCGTGCGGAAGAAGCAGTTTGATACAAACGAAACAGTAATTCCCCGTCTTCAGGCCATTCGATAACATGAAGATAAACGTGAGTCTTATTTGCAATGACTTTTTGTGTACAATACCCGAAATCGGGCTTCTTTACCTTGCAACGTTCTGTTCCGTAAATAGAGTTTCCGTATTTTTTCATCCATTTTCCTATTGTATCCAGGCGTTGAATGTTCCCTTCCGGAATGGAACCATCAGGAGCGGGACCTATATTCAACAGGAAGTTACCTCCTTTGGATACAATATCAATTAGATTGGTTATTAAAGTCTGAGGAGATTTCCATACAACTCCCCTGCATTGGTATCCCCAACTGTTGTTCAACGTCATGCAAGTTTCCCAATCCGTACCGTCCAATTGTTTTTCTGTCGGTATTGCCTGTTCCGGAGTTTTATAATCTCCCGTAATGTCTTCTTCATTTCTCACCAGTCTGTCATTGGTTATGATATGAGGATACTTCTTTATCACCTCATTTATTTTTCTTGCGAGAGTGGGTGGACCACTAGGAGTGTCCCACCAAATAACAGCGACATCACCGTAATTCTTGAGTAACTCTTTTATTTGGGGGATAGCTACACTATCTGTATATTCTTCCATTGTACGTGCTTGTTGTACCGGGTCCCAACTGCCGTTATGAGCCGCAGTATAAGCATCAATCTTTTCCGCATCAGGGTTTGGCCAGCCTTGTTCCATAGGTCTTCTGTGTGTAGCCCCCCCGGGATTATTCCAGTCTTGCGCCTGCGAGTAATAAAAACCTAATTTCATTTTATGTTTCCGGCAGGCTTTTGCCAATCCGTCCAATACATCTTTACCATAGGGAGTGAAATCTACTATGTTATAATTGCTTGCATTACTTTTAAACATAGCAAATCCGTCATGGTGTTTTGCAGTTATGATTATGTATTTCATTCCCGCATTTTTTGCTAATAGTACCCATTCTTCCGGATTGTATTTGATGGGATTGAAGGTTTTGGTCATTTCCTGATATTCTTTTACGGGAATTTTGCAACGGTTCATCATCCATGCCGGTCCACCTACTCGTGACAAATATCCATGATAGTCACCTCCCCACACAGCGTAAGGCCCCCAGTGTATGAACATACCGAAGCGTGCTTCACGCCACCATGCCATCTTTTTGTCTTGTTCACTTTGTTGTGCAAATGAATTAAAACTAAAAAGAAGGAATAAAAAAATAATTTTCAATTTACTTTTCATATCATATTATCTAGTGATTAGAACTGTTTTACCATTTCCCCATTGTCTGTACTCTTTGGTCACTCATTTCTTGGGTTTCCCATTTTCCATTGACACTGTCGAACAGGACAGAAGCGTCTTTTTCTTTACATGAATAAGTCTTTCCATATATGCCGGGTGAACCGACTGCCGGAGTGACGACCAAATATCGGTCGTCACTGTCACAACGCTTCTCATAACTTATTAACTTTCACATTTATAGTAGGTTGACTATAAAAGTGATGAGTGATGAGAAAAAACTCATTATTGCATAGTGACTTTAAAGGCATAAGCATATTCTCCTACCGGGGCAGCCGGTGTAGTGATATACAATCCGCTTTCATCCTGTGTCCATTTAACTTTCTCTCCGGATGCAAGGAACGAAATGGATTGGATGTTTTTTAGCTCTTGATTGTTCAACTTTTGTACTTTGAGGGTTTCACCGTTTCCCGGCCAGTCCAAAGTGAAGATGTATATTACATTCTTTTTGGTGGTGAAACGTATGTCCTTTGCAGTGAATTTGTACAGGTAGTCCGCATACTGCTTCTTGCCGCTTGCGACATTCATATTGAATGTGCCTTCGCCATATACTTTGAAGGGACGGGTATCGTAAATAGCTTCACCGTTTAATTTCAACCAGTTGCCTATTTTCACCAGTTCATCCCGAAATGTTTCGGGCAGGCTGCCGTCAGCGCGGAGACCTACATTGAGCATCATATTGCCGTTTTTGCTGACAATATCCACAAGGTTGTCCACAATCTGTCCTGCCGTCATGCGCAGTTGGTCTTTTGTCTTTCCCTGTATGACAGAACCCATACCGGCATCTCCACCCTCTTTATTGATGTTCAGCGAGTTTCCCATGTAGAACCAGCCGGGATTGACGGTGGTATCCACTAAAAACGGATTTTTCTGCAAATCGTCTTCGCCGGAACATTCGCGGTCGAGCGTATATCCTTTCCTTTCTCTTTTAATGGTGAGTACGCCATTCTGCACTCCTTTGCGTGAGAGATTCTTATTGTAGAAATGCGCTGCCAGTTGCTGACCGTAGATACCGTTGGGCAACGGACCGTCAAAATAGAGTAGTTCGGGTTCGTATTTATCTATCAGCTCTTTGGTTCTGAGATACCATGACTGGGCGAATTCGGGTTCCAGCCGCATGATGCGGTCGGAGGTGCGTTTGCCGTATAGACCTTCGTAGGCCGGGTCCATGTAGTCATAAGGTATGCCGGCATAGGGGCCTTCGGGATCGGCATTGGTGCCTTGATAGAACATATGCTCATGGCAGTAGTTGCTAAGGTGAGAGGAAATGGCAAAATGGACTCCTACTTTTTTGCATGCTTTCTGCCATGCGCCCACGATGTCCAGTTTAGGACCCATGTTTACGGAGTTCCAGGGTTGGTGGCTTGAGTCGTACAAGTCGAAATTATCATGGTGAACGGCCATAACCCCGATAAACTTTGCGCCTATTTCCTTATAAAAGGCAGCCAATGAGTCGGCATTGAACTTATCGGCTTTCCACATCGGTATGAAGTCTTTATAACCGAATTTGGACGGGTGTCCGTAGGTTTTCAGATGATGCTGGTACACTTTAGGCGCATGCGCCCTGTAACCTAATATCGGATATTTGCGCAGGCAGGAATCCGGTTCCTGATACCAGTACATCCACCTGCCGTAATGACCGTCGTGCCCCGGGACGGAGTTGACTCCCCAATGCATGTAGATGCCGAATTTGGCATTACGAAACCATTCGGGGCATTGGTAATGTGCCGCTATGGATTCATCGGTAGGTTCGATTGGGCCTGATGCGATGTCAAAGTTGAAAGTTGCCGCGCTTGGATTTATCAGGGCATCCTGGCCGAAGTCCTCCTGCTGGGCTTGTACGGTAAGAGTGGTACATGAGAAGATAAATAGTAGTGCTTTGATGTTCATGATAGATATTTTGCTTTACAAGTAGAACAGTACTGAAAGAGGATAGGTTATTATACTATCTTTATTTGATTGCATAATAAGATATCCTCTTTTAGGTTGGATTATTTAGAATTATTTATACCGGGCAGTATCCCACCATACGCGAACTGACAATCCGTCTCCCTGGCCGCCGTTCAGGGTTGGATCTGTTGCGTACTCTTTGTTATTGCTCAATTCATTGTCCACGTAACGCAGTTTTTTGATAAACTCACCGTTTTTCGGATTAATTGTGGGCTCAAGGCTTTGCTTCACCGGGTTCAGCTTCGGATAACCGGTGCGGCGGAACTCTGCCCACGCTTCTTCCGAATTGGGATAGATTCCTATCCATTTTTGGGTGATGATTTTTTCCAGTTTGGCTTCGAAGCTGTCAGCATTGTTCCAGGCTACATTGCCTTCACTTATGTACTTGTCATCATTACTTTTGGAGTAGGAATCCTTAGGAGCGTTGGCTCTCATTTCCTCGAATGAGGCGCGAATACCGTTTTCATAGTTCGTTTTGGCATCGCCTGCTCCTTGCCAGCCGCGCAAAGCAGCTTCGGCTTTCAGGAAGCACACTTCCGAGTAATTCATCAGTCCCAGCGGAGTGAAGTCTGCGTCGGTTTTGGGCTTTGAGATGTTATCGCCTTTTTCGGCAGAGTTCCAGTCATATCCCCACATATATCCCCAAATACAGGAGTTGTGGTTGTTATCATATTCGGGCAGTGAAAGTTCGGTAACGGGCAGCCCGTTAGGAACTCCTTTCCACTCTTCAGCGCCGTCTTTCCCTTGTACCCATGCTTGGCTTTTTGACAAGATTAAAGTGAGGCGCGGGTCAGGTACTGCACCATAGCCTTGTAATATATCTACCATTGTTTTGCTGGCTCTGGCTTCATCTACCACCAAGCTGCGGAGCAATGGGTTTGCCCAAACATTGGGTTGGGGAGGCGTTACTCCTGCGTTATCGGCATTGGATGCCAAAAGCACTTCTTTCAAGGCAAGTTCTCCTTCTGCTTTTGCCTTTTCCGGATCGATAAAAGAAAGACGTATAGCAGCACGCAGGCGCAATGAATTAGCAAGCTTTATCCACTTGTCTACGTCACCTTGATAGATCAAATCTTCGGTGGAATATTTCAATTGATTGCTCTTTTGCTGTTTTAGTTCGTCAACCGCTTCAGTCAGTTCCTTGAACACGTCGTAATAGATGTCTTTCTGGCTGTCGTATGGAATCAGTGTTTCACCTCTTCCTGCTTTGAAATAAGGAATATCGCCGAATGTGTCGGTCATACGTATGGTGCTGATAGCTAAATTTATGCGCATAATCTGATACATGTCGTCGTATTCCGGATGATTTTCCAGAGTAGGTTCTATTTCCCGGATTCTCTTTACCATTTGTCGATAGTAGGGAGTCCATAGTCCACGTTCTGCCCATGAGGTGTTGTAAACATAGTTGCCTGATGTAAAAGAAGAACTTGTATTGGACATATATTGGCAATACAGGAATGAATAGAGCAAGGCTGCTCTTTGATAGTCTCCGTATACTATGTGGAAACCATGATATTGCATATTGGGCAATGATAAATCGGGAGATATTTCATTAACAGCCAATGGATCCCTGTTCATATCTTCGAATCCATTTGTACAACTGCTGATGACGGCTGCAGAAAATAGTGCGATTAGAATTTTATGTAATTTCATAATGATGTCTTTTTTAGAATTTTACATTAAGCGAGAAACCGATAGTTCTTGTTGACGGAAGAGCTGCAAGCTCGAATGCTTGGAATACATCTTGGCTGTTTTGTGCAAACTCAGCATTTACGGGAGCAGCTTTATAGATGTTGAACAGGTCGCGTCCTACAACAGATACTTTTACATTGGTTATCGGAGTGTTTCTGAACCAGACTTGTGGCAGGGTATAGCCGATAGAAAGTTCACGCAGTTTCACGTAAGTGGCATCGTGCAGGAATTCCTCTCCTACCGGATAAGTACCGGCTATGGTGGCGTAATATTCCTGAGCGGTTATTTGTTTGGTGTTTTCTTGTCCGGTTGATTCTACGATACCGTTTACCACCATACCGTCGCGTCCGTTCAGTGTCCGTTTGGAATTTCCTGCTCCGGTGGCGTAGGCATCGGTCATGGAAAGAAATTGTCCACCATATCTGACATCAATCAAGGCATTAAGCACAATGTTTTTCCAACTGAGTGTGGTTCCGAAAGAACCTGTCCATTCGGGCATCATATTGCCGATGACCTTTTCTGATTTTGTGTCGATAAGAGGGAGACCGTCATCGCTTACCAGAATCCGTCCTTCTTTGTTTCTCTTATAGGCAGTGGATACAATGTCACCGAATTTGCCGCCTTCGTCAATGACTACTTTCCCTACTCGTACATTGGTAGTGAGTGGAAATACATAGCGTTTGTTCTTCTCATCCAGTTCTACATTGCGCGTGGTATTCTTACCCCAGTTCAGAGTTACGTCCCAACGCCAATCTTTAGTCTGGATGGGAGTACCGGTAATCATTAATTCAACACCCTTGCTTTCCATCTTTCCGGCATTGATTTTTTTGCTGGCATATCCAGAAGAACCGGGAACTGTCATGGATAGAATCTGATCGGTAGTAATGGATTTATAGTAGGTGAAATCAATACCTAAACGGTTGCTGAACATGCGGTAGTCCACACCCAGCTCCCATGATACGGTCTTTTCGGGTTTGAGGTCGGCAAGCGGGTAGGTGTTGGAGCTGCTGCCTACCGTATGGTTGCCTAAGGCATCCAACGTATACACATTGTACAGTGAATAAGGGGATGTATCGTTACCTACCTGTGCGATAGAACCGCGTACTTTCAGGAAATATTCTTTAGGTAATTCGAATATATCTGATAAGATTCCGCTTAAACTGGCAGAGGGGTAGAAATAAGACCAATTCGAAGAGGGTAAGGTAGATGACCAGTCGTTTCGCGCCGTAACATCAAGGAAGGCATATCCTTTGTACCCCAATGTAGCATTACCCAAGACTGAATTGATACGTTTTGAGGAGAAATCTTGTGTTGCTAACTTGCTTTCACCATTGCTCAATGCTACAAAGTTAGGGATAATGGCTTTGCCGCTTTCACCCGCCAGGGATTTGAACTTATTATAGTTTGTGGCGACACCGATATTGGCTGTTACGGAAAAATCCTTGAATCGCTTGTCGAAGTTCAGCATCAGGTCTGCATTGAACTCTTCTCTGGTGGTATTTGTGATTGTCATCAAGTCTTTAGGACTTTCGGCCTTTGAATGATAAGGCATGTAAGTTTCAACATTGTCTGACATCCGGTCCATGCCCACTCTTCCGGTTATTTTCAGGTAATCGGTGATATTGCCCACTACGGTGACCTGCCCTTGGAAACGGTCTCTGTTCAATTCGTTCCCATTGCCTTTTTCTATGAATCCGTAAGGATTTCTATACTCGGTATCTTCGCCATGCCAGTTTACGACATAACCGTCAATGCCTACGGGATTCTGCAAATCTTGTAAACGGATGCTTCTCGGAATCCGGATAAGGTGTGACCATGTACTGGTATAGAATGTCTCGGGACGGTTCTTTACTTTCTCACGAAAATAGGCTACTTTACCGCCGATAGTTAAATACTTGTTTTTGATTTCCACATTCAGGTTATAATTCTGCTTGTTCATAGATTCATTGGGCAGAATACCTTGGTTACGCGTGTCGGTGAAAGAAAAACGGGCGTTCATCTTATCATTTCCACCGGTAGCGCTGACGGAGTTTGTATAGTTCAGGGCTGTACGGAAGAAATCATCGATTATATTTTTCTGGGGTAGCATGGCGTACTCTTTATAAGACTCATCCCCGTAGAATTCATTACGCCAATTGGGAATGATTTGTCCGGTCATTTTAGGTCCCCATGAACCGGTAGCTTCAAGCGCATATTGTCCATTGGTTCCTTGTCCGTATACATCTTGAAATTCATAAGAGTCATAGGCTTTGGTCATAGACACATAACCGTTGTATTCCAATTGCAGTTTTCCTTCCTTGCCCTTTTTCGTTGTAATAACGATTGCACCGCTTTGTGCTCTCGAACCGTATAGGGCTGCCGCGTTAGCTCCTTTCAAAACTGAAATACTTTCAATATCGTCAGGATTGATATCAGCAGCTCCCGAAGAATATGAAAACTGTGTATTGCTGTTCGAACTATCCAATACGGGAAGTCCGTCGACTACCCAAAGTGGAGAGTTATTACCGCTTAAAGAGTTAAGACCGCGGAGGACCACGCGGGTAGGACCACCTACACCGCTACCGGATTGTGAAATCTGAACACCTGCCACTTTACCCTGCAATAGGTTGGACACGCTGCTGGAACGGTTTTCAGAGAACACATCCGTTTTTACTTCTTGCATGGCATAGCCCAATGCTTTCTTTTCTCTCTTAATACCCAGTGCAGTTACTACTACTTCATCCAGCATTTCTGTGTCTTCTTTCAGATTGATGGTGAAAGAACTTTTTCCTTTTATCGATATCTCTTGTGTGACGTATCCTACGAAGGAAATGACCAGTGTTCCATCTTCCGGCGCATCAAAACTGAACTTTCCGTCCATATCGGTAATGGCGCCTATGGAAGTTCCTTTTATAGATACATTTGCACCGATGACCGGACCGAAATTGTCATTTACCACACCTGAGATTCTTTTGTTCTGTAAGATGCTTTCAACGGATTCCGTTTCTTTCATTAAAACAGGCTCATTTGCCGTTGCATAACTGTGGAAACAGCAAGCACCGGTCAATAACGAAAGCATTAGCATTCGTTTCATGTGTGTTTTCTTGTTCTTCATAATACTTTGGATTAATTAATAAATTACTTTTATTATATATACAATAAGTATACTACTTTATCTTGCCGGTAGCTTGCGCAGGCCTGTCTTTCATCTCCTGCACTTCCCATTTACCGTCAAAGCTGTCATATAAGATAGAGGAATTTTTGTCCTTACTTTCGTACACTTGGCCGTTCATGACCGGTTTCTCTTTTCCGTAACTGAATGTGGCTTGCGTTTTACTGTTCCGGATGTATAGGCTTGCCGGGCGCTTGGTGTTCAGCTCCGCTTCAATCTTCCAGTCGCCGCATTGAAAACTGTTGCTGTCGGCATGCTTGATGTCTACAATCCGGTTCCCGTCCGCTTCCACTTGGATGATGGTAAGGATGCGGTTGGTCTTGCTGGGCGCATAGCTGGCTGTCAGCGACCAAGGGGAGGTAAAATCTTCACCGCGCACGCCTGCCTTCGTATTCGGTTCGGCAGCAAACTTGTCTGTTTGGCTGATGGTGCACTTCTGCTCACTGAACAGGCGGGCAACAGAGGTGTATCTGCTCTTTTTGTTGCGGGTTGTCAGTGTGGATGTCGCTTCGTCTATTTGGAATTTCACCGGACTGTGCAGCAGCCAGTCCCAGCGGACAGCCTTGCCGGCTTCCAGCTCATCGTAGATCACTACGACATTGGGATGCAGCAGGAATATGTGACGGCGGTATTTCTTTAGCGGAGTCTCTCCAAAACCGTTTTCACGCGACTGTTCGAGGTTGTGGCTGGCGAAGTTCTTCTGCCACATGGGGTATTCGCTGATGCCGCAATAGGCATTGGACGCGTCACCCAGAGCGTAGGAAATGTGCTCACCGTTGAGCATACGGACGATGTCTCCGTAGGCGCGTGTGGTGAACGGCTGACCGATGCCGTCTACCAGCAAGGTGTTGTGGGCGCGTGTATTGCGGTAGGACAACAGATTGTGCGGATCGGAAAAGTTCATATAATGACCTACTGCATGATAGATGGCTTTGCCGCCGTAGTGCAGGTTGAAGGCGTTTTGATTGGAATGTGTGTGGCTGCCGGAACCGAACGCGCCGGAACGGAAGCTGAGGCTGATATTATGCTTATAGTTTTTCAGGTCGTTGTTGGCTATCATTTCGCCGGTGTCTTTGAACCATACGGCTTTGGGGGCATCCGATGGTAACTCGGCTTTCGGGGGGCGTTGCTTGCCGCATGCCATGCGGTAGAGGCGTGTTTCGGATTCCGTCTTATAACGGTTGTTGATGGACGAATACCATGCGGCATAAGGGTCTCCGGTGGTGCGTGCCATGAAGTCGGCAAAGGCGCTTCGGATACGCAGGGGCTTGCCGTTGTTCTTCTCATGTCCGTCACCGAAACCGGCGCTCAATGACCGGGGTTGCCAGCTATACAATAGGGCAAGACCGGCGTTCTTATACCAGGGGTGTTGCATGAAGTCCGTTTTCGTCAGGTAGCTGAATAAAGAGGGAACGTAAGCCAGAGTGACGGCATTGGCGCTGAAATAGCTTGTTCCGTTGTGCCATGAGCCGTCGCGGTTGAAACCGGATGCCGGAGCACGTGCCGTCCATAGCTCGTAGCTATATTCCAGATATTCTTTGGCAAGCGGGTATTTGTCGTACATCACCAGTGCCGCTTGCATGAAGTGACGGAAAGCGAATTGCCAGAAGTGATTGTCGAAGATATGGGTTTCTTCTTTCTCTATCATGTGTTTTTTATAATAGAGTGACAATACGTCCATAATGATGCCTTCCATTTGCTTGCGCTCTTGCGGAGTGAAGCGGTCGTAACAATTTTCGTAGGTGCACGCCAGAGTGTAAATCAGTTCTCCGGCATTGAAGTCATTGTTGATGACTTTCTTGTCGGGTTCCACTGCCAGCAGGCAACGTACGTTCTGCACCATCTTATCGGCATACACGTCCAGTTGCAGCATTTGATAAGCGGTATTCAGGTTGTCACATTCGGCAGCCATGCGGGTGATCTGCCTGTATGGCTTGGTGTCGTTGGTGTAATTGGAGCCGAGTGCATTACGCGAATCGTTGATCATATTCTCGAATTCCGGATTGGAGCGCACTTTCTTGCGCGCCTTTTCCAGATTGCCGTTCAGGAAGCAATAGATGCGGGGGTATGCCTGAGGAATGTTGTTCAGGAAAACATTTGCTTCGGGGGTGACGAATTGAGGTATGTCATCGGTTACAGTGAAGCTGTAAGTTTTGCTCCAAGGGAGTTCTTTGCCTTCTTTGCTCACCGAACGTACGCGCCAGTACCATGTGCCGCTTTCCAGCACCTTGTGCGGGTTGAACATGCACCAGGGTTTGGGCTGTGACAGGAGGGTACTTGCGTCCGAAAAGTCTTTGCTTCGCGACAGGTTGAATTGCAGGTAGTCCGACTGCTTGGTGCTTTGGGGCACTAACAACGGGGCAGGGTTTATATATAAGGTATGTCCTTGCTGTGGATACGGAGTCTCGCGTACATTCTCGTGTATGCAAATTATGTTTCCGGCCTGTGCGGCAATCAGTGTCAGGCAGAATGTCAAGAGAATAAAAAGCTGTTTTTTCATGTTATATTGTTCTTGAAATAATTCTAAGTCAACGATAGCAAAGGTATGGGGTTGGCATGAAAACAGCTTGCAGTAATGTCAAATGAATTATTATCAGGATGTAAAGTACTTACACTCCTGTATAAAGTACTTTCAAATTTGTGTAATTCATAAAAAGGTGAGACAAATGGCAATTCAGTCTCACCTTTTTGTGAATTAGTATTTTAATAACTTTCGAATGACTATTTTCCGTACTCTGACGGCAGGCAACCGAAGTATTTTTTAAAGCTGGTGGCGAAGTAGGATGGGGTGTTGAAACCCACCATTCCACTGATTTCCGAAACTGTGTATTTCCCTTCTTTCAGCAGCTTGCATGCCTGGTTGAAACGCATCTTGCGAATGAAGTCATTGGCAGATTCTCCCGTCAGTGCTTTCATCTTGATGTGCAGGTTAGAACGGCTCATGCACATTTCGCGGGCGAATATCTCGGTGGAAAACTCTACATTGTCCATGTGCTTCTCCACAATGGCTATTGCTTTCTTCAGCAGCTCTTCGTCCAACGGATTAAGCGCTACTTTTTCGGGCTCTACTTTCAAGGAATTGGAATAGTGTTCGATAGCCCGGTAGCGGGTGCGGAACAGGTTCTTGATCTTGGTAGCGATCATTATCATTGAGAAAGGTTTGGGAATATAGTCGTCCGCACCTACTTGCAGTCCTTCCAATTGTTCTTTCAGGTCGGTTTTGGCAGACAATATGATGACAGGTATATGGCAGGTGCGCAGGTTCTGTTTTATCTGTTTGCATAGTTGCAGACCGTCCATAACGGGCATCATGACATCCGTCAGTATGAGGCCCACCTCTTGCTCCTTCACAATGGACAACGCTTCCTCTCCGTTTTCTGCTTTCAGTATATGGTAGGTTTTGCCCAACTCCTCACATAGGTATTGGCGGATGTCCGGATTGTCTTCCACAATCAGGATGCTTTCTTTGTTTTGTCCGTCTTTAGCTGCCGTCTCGTCCGGGGTTGTTTCGCCTTCCGAAATCTCTTCGTCTTCCGTATCGATGACATACATGTCCCGGTTGTTGGTGGTGTAGACTCTCTGTTCCTCGATGGATTCGGACTCAACCTGTTTCTCTTCCGGAAGGTATGCCGACTCCTCGGTGGGCAGATAGATGGAGAAAGTGCTCCCTACACCTTCTTCGCTCTCCAGCTCGATACGCCCATGATGCAGCTCCACGAGGCGTTGCACCAGTGATAGCCCGATGCCGCTGCCCAAGTGCTCGTTGTCTGCTTGATAGAAGCGTTCGAAGATTTTGCCTTGCTTGTCAACGGGGATGCCGCTTCCCGTATCCTTTACCTGAAGGAGCAACTCGTGATTCTCTTCCTTCAAGGTCACTGTGATGTTCTTGCCTTCACCTGTGTATTTGAAGGCATTGGAAAGCAGATTGTTTACAATCAGTTCCATATAATCCGGATCACAGAATATCTCACGTCCTTCTGCATTGGAACTGAGGTTATAGGCTATCCGTTTGCGTTGAGCCAGACGTTCATAGAACAGGAAATTCTTTTCGACCACATTGTGTATCAGATTGAGCCTTACTTTCAAATTGAACACACCTAATTCGGCACGCCGGTAGTCCATTAGTTGGTTCACTAGATGCAATAGTCGGTTGGTATTCTTCTGTACATGTTCCAGTTGCCTGTGCAGCCACCGGTCGCTTACTTTGTCCAGCATTTCCTGTACCGGGGCGAGAATCAGGGTGAGCGGGGTGCGTAATTCATGGGAGATGTTGATAAAGAAACGCAGTTTCATTTCGCTCACTTCTTTCTGTCGCTCTTTGTCCACGCGTTCCATTTGCAGTTTCGCTTCCATGCTTTTGCGCAACCAGAAATAACGGAATATAAAAATGGTGATGGAGATAAAAGCGATGACGAACAGCAGGATAGCCCACCACGTTTTGTACCAGACAGGAAGCACCACGATTTCCAGTTCTGTGGGCGTTTCATTCCATTTCCCGTCGCTGTTGGCGGCTTTTACAAGGAAATGATAGGTGCCCGCCGGCAGGTTGGAGTAGGACACTGTGCGCAGGCTGTTGGAGTAGTACCATTCTTTGTCGAAGCCTTGCAACATATAGGCGAATGTGTTGTGATTGCCTGATATGTAGTTGGATACGACGAAATCCAGTGAAAACATGGACTGTTTGCTCGACAGTGTGATGCTTTTTGTCCCGCTGATATCTGTCTTCAATATGCCGGTGTCGTCATTGGGAAAGACCCTTCGGTTGAACAGGTGCAGTTGGGTGATAACAACCAGTGGAGTGTATGGATTGTCCACTATCTGTTCCGGATGGAACAGAGTGATGCCGTTGATGCCGCCGAAATACATTTGTCCGTCTGCTGTCCGGCAATGGGCGTTGTTGGTGAACTGGTTGCTTTGAAGCCCGTCGCTGTCTGCATAATTGCGGAATTTTTCCGTATTCGGTTGGAAACAACTCAGCCCTTGATTGGTGCTTAACCATAAATTGCCGGATGAGTCTTCCAGAATTCCATGTACGACATTATTAGGCAATCCATGTGCTGTGGTATATTGTCTGGTTTCTTTTTTACTTTCGTCAAAGCGGTAGATTCCGTTTCGTGTTCCAATCCAGAAGATCCCGTTACGAGCTTCATGTATACAGTTTATGGACTTATAGTTAAGAGGTGAGCTTTCCGGTATTATCATCGTGTTTAGCAAACCGTTGTCTTTTTCCGTATATACCGACAGTCCTTTTTCTCCGCCAATCCAAAGGCGTCTTTTGCTGTCTCGAAGAAAATAAGTGAACTGATCCTCTGCCAATGGCTGTCCGTCTATTTGTGAGTTTATGGATTGGAATGTTTTGTTCCGGGGATTAAAACGGACAAGCATGGACATGCCGGTCATCCATAACTCTCCGTTTGCGGCAGGTTCTATGTCATATATGTTTTTTACTTCTTCATTATGGAATATTTCTATTTGTCCGGATTTACGGTGCAGAATACCGAGTCCGCCCGTATGTGTGCCTATATAGACCAAATCATTGGCTTCATCTATATATATGTCTTTTATGTCATTTGACATGAGGCCTTCTTCTCTCATGTAATGCGTAAATTGCTGTGTATGGGGGTTGTAATGATTCAAACCGCCGTTATTTGTTCCTATCCAGATTCCTTTTTGAGCATCTTCTTTGATACATCCTATTGTATTGCAGTTCAACGAGTTCTTCTTTGCTGTAAATTGTATGTTATGGAAACGGTTTTTAAGTGGATGATAATAATTCAGCCCTCCATAATAGGTTCCTAACCACATGCCGCCATGGGCATCCATGAAAATGTCGCGAATGGATGTTTGCGATAAACTTCCGCTGATTTCTATGTTGCTGGTATGGTTATTAAATGAATCATGCTTTTCATCATATATACTTAGTGAATTGAGGGTACCTATCCATAACCTGTTTTGCGGATCAAGTGTGAGTGAGCGTATATAATTGGAACTTATGCTGTTTGGGTTCTTCGGATTATTGACATAATTGGTGATTTCCTGAGTCTGTAAATTAACTTTGTATAATCCATGTCCCTCTGTCCCTATCCATAGAAGAATAGGCGATTGCTGTAAAATGGAGAGAATTTGTTTGCCTTTTAGTTTATCGGGCATGATGCTTTTTAAAGTCTTGTCGGAGATAGAGTAGGAAAACACGCCTTTATAGCTCCCGATATAAATATGATTGTCCTGCTTTGCAATAGCAGTCGGCAGGATATTCAGTAGTGAAGGGTGCAGAGGATTGTCTGAAAAACAGTGTGTTTCAGTATCGAATGTCAGCAGGTTTTCATTTTGGTTTGTGTAGAGAAGCAACTGCTTTTCATTTATTTCGATGATGCCGTTGATGGCGAGCGTCTTTTTATTTTTGGAATATCTGAAATTCTGAAATCTGTCTTGTTCGGTATCGTAAAGCGATAATCCTTCCTCTGTGCCGGCCCATATTCTTCCTTGGGTGTCTGTAATGCATGCTCTGACGATCACGCTGCCGATGCTATGCGGGTCCGACTCATTATGCCGGTAGATAGTAAAATCGTAACCGTCATATTTGTTCAGTCCGTCATAAGTGGCAAACCACATATTGCCTTGTTTGTCTTGGGTAATATCGAATACTGTGTTTTGCGATAGCCCCTCGTTGACTCCGATATGAATAAAGTTAATTGACTCTATGGCCCGCACACGAAGCGGGTATATAAATATCCAAAGTAAAATGGATAAGAAGACAGATTTTGTCATGGTTTGTTGATTTATATCATTAATCATCCATTGGCCCTCATTTGTTCTTGATATATTCCGAGGGTAAACAACCGAAATACTTCTTGAAACTGGTGGCAAAGTAAGACGGGGTACTGAATCCTACCATTACACTGATTTCCGCTACTGTGTATCTTCCCTCTTTCAAAAGTTTGCATGCTCTGTTAAAACGTATCTTGCGGATGAAGTCATTGGTTGATTCACCTGTCAGAGCTTTCATTTTCAGGTGCAGGCTGGAACGGCTCATACACATTTCACGTGCAAACTCCTCGGTAGAGAACTCCACATCGTCAAGGTGCTGTTCCATAATTTCCATAGCCTTTTTCAACACTTCTTCATCCAGAGGACTGAGGGTCAGTTTCTCCGGTTCTATCTCCAGCGAATTTGAATAGTATTGGATAGCTCGATAGCGTGTGCGGAACAGGTTTCTTATTTTCGTTGTCACCAGTGTCAGGGAGAAAGGTTTGGGAATATAATCGTCCGCACCCATATGCAACCCTTCTAATTGTTCTTCTAAATCGGCTTTGGCCGATAAGATTATGACTGGAATATGACAAGTGTTTAGGTTCTGTTTGATTTGCTTGCATAGCTGCAGGCCGTCCATTACGGGCATCATGACATCCGTCAATATAAGATTTATTTCCTGCTCTTTCATTATTTCCAATGCGTCTTTGCCATTTTTCGCTTCCAGAACATTGTACAATTTGCCCAGTTCTTCACAGAGGTACTGGCGGATGTCCGAATTGTCTTCTACAATCAGGATGCTTTCTTTCTGCCGAGGTTTTGTTGGTTTTTCCGGTTCTTCTTCCGTTTCTTCTTCGGAGGCTTCTTCGGCGTCTGCAACATACATTTCCTGTGGATTGACAGAGTAGCTTTGTTCTATTTCTGCTATGGTGCTTTCCTGCTGAAATTCTTCCGGACGATAAAACTTCTTGTCAATAGGCAGGAAAATGGAAAAGGTGCTTCCAACGCCTTCTGCACTGTCCAGTTCGATATGTCCATGATGAAGTTCCACCAGGCGTTGCACTAACGAAAGTCCGATACCGCTGCCGGTATGACTGCTTTTGACTTGATAGAACCGTTCGAATATCTTTTTCTGTTCTTCCAAGGGTATTCCGTTGCCGGTATCTTTGACTTGTAAAAGAAGGTTGTTTCCGGTATCTTTCAATGATACAGTGATACTCTGCCCTTCTTCTGTGTGCTTAAAAGCATTGGATAACAAATTATTCACAATCAGCTCCAGATAATTGGGATCACAGAGTATTTCTTTATCTTCCACTTCCGAGCAGAAGTCATATTGTATTCCCTTTCGTTGTGCCAACGCTTCATAGAACCGAAAGTTCTTTTCAATAATCCGGTGTACTTGGGCCGGTTTTACTTTCAGACCGAAGACTCCCAGTTCGGCTTTCCTGTAATCCAACAGTTGATTAACTAGATGCAACAACCGGGTAGCATTTTGTTTCATCAGTTCCAGTTGCTTGTGTTGCCACCGGTCATTCACTTTGTTGAGCATTTCATGGAGCGGAGCCAGTATTAAGGTGAGTGGGGTGCGCAGTTCGTGGGAGATGTTGATGAAGAAACGTAGCTTCATTTCGTTTACTTCTTTTTGTCGTTCCTTGTCTATCTGTGCCATTTGTATCTCAGCTTTCATGCTTTTCCGAATCCAAAAATAGCGGAAGACGAAAACTGTGGCGGCTATGAAAGCTGCTGCAAACAAGAGGGATGCCCACCAGGTTTTGTACCAGGCAGGCAGAATGATAATCTCCAGCTCGGTGGGTGTTTCATTCCATTTGCCGTCATTGTTGGCTGCTTTTACGAGAAAACGGTAAGTGCCTTGCGGCAGGTTTGAATACGAGACCACGCGTTGCGAGTTTGTATAATACCATTCCTTGTCGTATCCGTCAAGTTTGTAGGCAAAGGTATTATGAGTGCCTGAGGCGTAATTGGATACCACAAACTCCAACGAGAACATGGATTGTTGGGCGGTGAATGTAATGCTACGTGTTTCATTGATGTTTCTCTCCAGTATTCCTGTTTCATCATCCGGAAAAACGATCTTGTTGAAAAGCCGTAACTGAGTGATGACAACCGGTGGTATATATGGATTATCTACCACTTCTTCCGGGCGGAATGTCGTAATGCCGTTAATTCCGCCGAAATACATTTGTCCGTCAGCGGTTCGTTGGCAGGCAGCCGTAAACTGATTGCTTTGTAGCCCGTCATTGTTAGTGAAGTTACGGAACTTTCCGGTAGAGGGGTGCAGACAACTGATACCTTTGTCGGTACTAATCCAAAGTTTTCCATAAGAATCCTCCAATATCCCATGTACTACATTATTGGGCAGTCCATGCGCTGTTGTGTATAGAGTGACTTCCTGGCTTTTTTCATTCAGGCGGCAGATGCCGCTTCGAGTACCTATCCAGAATGTTCCATCGTGTGCTTCATACAGACAATTGATGAATTTACGGCTGATGGAGTCTAATGCAGGTATCGGGTAGTTGTGTAATTTTCCGTTTTGCTCGGTATAGGCAAACAGTCCTTTTTCGCTGATGAGCCATAAGCGATGTTTGCTGTCGCGAAAAAAGTTCGAAACGCGTTCCCGGAGAAACGGCCGCCCGTCTGATTGGGTGGTTATGCTGGAAAAAGATAACTGCGAGGGGTTGAACCTGAGAATGGAACTCATGCCGCTCATCCAGAAATCTCCTGTTTCTGTCGGCTCGATGGCATAGATATTTTTTTCCCTGCTGTTTCGGTTGTAGGTCTCTATCTGTCCTGACCGGCGATGAAGAATGCTGAGACCTCCGGTATGTGTACCGATGTAAACCTGTTTGTTCGCTTCATCTATGTAGATGGCTTTCACATCATTCGATCCAAGCCCTTCCTTTTGGGTGTAGTGGGTGAATTTCCCGGTTTGGGGGTTATAGTAATTTACTCCGCCTCCATTAGTTCCTATCCAAAGGCCTTTCTGTGCATCTTCCCGGATGCAATTGATGATGTTGCTGTTCAGCGAATTGGGTTTGGCGGTGAATTGCAGATTCCGGAAGCGGTTTTTCAGCGGATGATAATAATTGATTCCTCCGAAATAAGTGCCCAGCCACATTCCACCCTGTGTGTCCATGAAGATGTTACGTACGGACATTTGCGAAAGACTTCCGTTTTCCAGCGGGTCGCTGGTGTAAATGTTGAAGTTGTCTTCTTGCTCGTTGTAAATATTCAGGGAGTTGATGGTGCCTATCCACAGCCGGTGCTGGGAGTCGAGTGCAAGTGAACGTACATAATCGGAGCTGATGCAATTAGCCGTTTTGGACGTATGACTGTAATTTTTGATTGTCCCTGTTTGCGGATTGTATAGAAAAAGTCCGCCTCCTTCGGTGCCTATCCAAATCCGGGTGGGTGATTGCTGCAGAATGGCTGTGATATTTTTATCTTTCAGATTGTCACTTAATACGAAGCTGCTCAGTGTGTTTGCTGCGAGGGAATAAGTATAAACTTTGTTGTTGCTGCCGATATAGATGTAATCTCCTTGCCGGGCCACAACCGTAGGCGAAAGGGATTCTAAGGAAGATTCCGGCATTTTACAGGAGAACTGCGAGGTTTCGGTGTTGAACAGTAACAGTTTTTTTTTGTTGGAAAACAGCAGTAATTCGTGATCGTTGAACTCCACGATGCCATTGATGGGTACTTGCTCCCCTCTGTCTTCAGAAGAGAAGTTTTCAAATCGGTCTTTGTCGGCATTGTAGAATGAAAGTCCGCTATCGGTTCCTATCCATATCTTGCCCAGCCTGTCGGCGGTACAGCTGCGGATTATATCGTTGCTAATGCTGTGTGGGTTGTGTTCATCGTGTTGATAAACGGTAAAGTCGTAGCCGTTGTATTTATTCAGCCCGTTATAGGTGGCGAACCACATGTTTCCCTGTTTATCCTGTGTGATGCCGAATATGGTACTTTGCGAAAGCCCTTCATTCAGACCGATGTGGACGAACTTGATCGGTTCTACGTTTTGTGAACGAAGGGGCGCGAACAATATGCAGCACCCGATGAAAAATAATATATATTTTGTCATGTCCGATGAAGAATAAGGTTATTGGGCAAAGATATGGAATTATTTTTCAATATGATAGCTTTGCGGCATATTTGTTCGTGCCCGTTACCTACGGATTTAACGGCTTGAGGCGCGGGTTGAAAGCGGCCGATGGTCTGCCTGTTCCATGACGAGGTATTCTCCATTTATCTTATCATAGAGTATAGACGAACTACGGTCGGCAGGCACATAGGATTGTCCGCCCAGCACAAGGGAGGCGTTGCCATAGTGAAAGGACGACTTCTTCATGCTGTGCGTTACGTTCAGCATGGCAGGTGAAGAAGCATCCAGCCCGGCCTCTATCGTCCAGTAACCGCAGGTCAGGATATTTCCGTTACGTTGTATCTTGACGGGAGTATCGTTGTCGGGTTTTATCTGGATGACGGCAAGTATGCGTGTCTTTGCTTTTCCGTCGATGCAAGCCGTCAGGTGCCACTGGTTGGGATAGGTAGTATCGGATGCTCCGGGAGGCGGTACGGTGAAACGGTCGGTTTGCGACAGGGTTATCTGTTCGTTGCTGAACAGGCTGGTAGTGGCGGTGAAAGCTTTTTCCGTATTGCAAGTGGTTACCGTTTGCCGGTTGCTGTCGATGCTGAACTCGGTGGGGCTGTGTAGCAGCCAGTCCCACCGTACGGCTTCTTTGGCCTCCAGCTCATCGTAAATGACGACGATGTCGGGGTGCAGCATCAGTACGTGGCGGCGGTATAGAGTGAGCGGTGTGGAACCGAACCCGTTCTCTGGGGTTTGTGTGATGCCGGCTGCTTCGAAAGCTTCCACCCACATGGGATCTGTGCTGATGCCGGAGTATGCTTTGGAAGCGTCGCCCAAACAGTAGGAGAGGTTGTCACCTCCCATGGCGCGCATCACGTTGCCATAGCCTTGCATGGAGTAAGGCTGTCCGATGCCGTTGACCAGTATCGTGTTGTGGGCGCGGGTGTGGCGATAAGACATCAGGTTGTGGGCATCGGAGAAGCTGGTGTAGTAGCCACTGCTGCGATATATGTTTGCGCCGCGGTAGAGCAGGTTGAACGCATTTTGGTTGGAGACCGTATGGCTTCCCGAACCGAATGTGCTGGAACGGAAGGCCAGCGCCAAGTCGTTCCGGGGATTCGTCAGGTCACTGTGTATCGCTACTTCACCCGCATCTTTGTACCAGATGAGTTTCGGGCAGTCTGCCGGAAGTTCCGTTACATAGGAGAGCGTATTGCTTGCCATACGGTAGAGACGCATGTCGTTGTCGCGGACTAAAGTCTTTGCCGCTTGCCGGGCATACCAGCCTGCATATCCGTCTTCCGTTTCTCGTGCCAGAAAATCGGCGAAAGCCGCATATTGGTAGGTTGACGTGGTATATTTTTCACTATTATCACCGAAACCGATATTCCTGGATTCCGGCGGACAGGTGAAAGTGAGCGCCTGTCCGGCATTTCGATACCAGGGATGCAGCAGGAAGTCTTTGCGTGTGATGTGCGAGAGGAGCATCGGCATATAAAACAGTGTATACACATTGTTGTTAAAATAGCCTGTTCCGTTGGCCCACATTCCGTCCCGGTTGAAGCCGGAAGCCGGTGCGCGGGCTGTCCACAGTTCATAGTAATATTCCATTATGGGCAACACCTCATCTTGCAGGGCTTCGTTATCGTAAAGCAGGAAAGTGGTTTGAAAGAGTACACGCAGGTTTTGTTGCCAGAAATGATTATCGAAGATGCGGTTTTCCTGCGTACCCTGTTGTTGCGGATAATAAAAGCGCAGTACACGCATCAACAAGTTTTCTACACTTTGGCGTTCTTCGCTGCTCAGTCGTTTGTAGAGCAAATCGTAGGGCTTGAGGAAGCAGTAAGCGATGTTGGTGCTTCCGAAGTTGTCGGCAAACAGGACGGCATCGCTCACAGGGGTGTTGAGCAATAGTTGCAGCAGTTCGTGCAGGCGTTTGGCATAGGTCTCCTGCTGTGTCAGATAGTAGGCTTGATAAAGGCTTTGTACGTATCTTTTGATGACATTGATTTGGCTGTATGGGTTGCCGATGGCAGTCAGGTCTGCTTTGAGGGCATCGGCAGCGTTTTGGATCAGTCGCTGGTATTCGGAATGTGAGCTTGCTTCTTGTCGTGCTTCCTGAATTCGGTCGTCCAGAAAGCAGTAGAGGCGAGGGTAAGTGTGGGGTGCATATTGTCGGAATGTTTCGAACGGCGGGGTAACGAAAACGGGAGTCGTTTCTTTTACTTCGAATGGATGGATTTCGCTCCATGCTTCTTCGGCTCCGTCGGCGGAGATGTTGCGAAAACGCCAGTACCATGTGCCGTTTTCCAGCTTTTTATGGGGGTTGAACATACACCACGCTACGGCTTGTGAGGTGACGGTTTCGGGTGTATCGAAGTTTTTGCTGCGTGAAAGGGAGAATTGCAGCTTGGCGCCGGTCTTCATGGTTTGTGGAACGATGAGGGGCGAGGGGTTCAGATAAAGTTCATTGTCTGCTTTGGGATAAGGCTTTTCTCGTATCTTGTCATGATAGGCATCAAGTGCTTCGGGGGGGTCGGTGTCGGTGGAAGCCGGTTGTTCGGGCATTGCGTCGTCATGGCAGGCGCAGAACAACAGTAGGACAGCAAAGAGATAAGGCAATAACCGTAGGCAGGAACTTTGTTTCATAATGGTATATTCTATATAGTTGCTAATGCTTTGAAAATAACAGCTTGCGATTCTTAGGCGTTTTCATGTAAGGAAGCCGTCGTTTTTGTTAGAAAGCTTTTTCTCTTTTTTAATTTAGGGAAATGTTGATATTTAGCTTTGTCATTCAGAACGAAATGGAAGAATTACTTATTTTTATGAATAGTGAGAGAGGAGATTCTTCGCTACGCTCTGAATGACAAAACTTAATGAAGAAAGGCAAGGATGAAGGGGGCTTGCCTTTCTTGGAATTGATATAAGGCCGTTAATGGGAGTTAGAAAGTCAGGACGGCACGAACATAATATCCGCTATTTGCTTTTTGAGCTCTAGCAATCCCGTAATTATTTGTTTTATTAGCTTTGTCTGCTTCTTTGAGATTGATCCCTAAAGGAGCATAGTTAGATTCTTTGTTCTGGTATAGAGTACTACTTAGATATACTCCTGCATTAACAGCTGTACCGCTTGCTGCTGTTAATTTATCGGTAATAGTTGTCTCGGCTTGATATATTCTTTGAAGTTGGGCTATTGAGGGAAGATACCAACCGCTTGTTGTATTGCTGGTTATTTGGGGGGACCAATTGCTACATCCTGTATTAGCAGGGAACGTTTCTGTACTAGTTGTTGCAGTTGCGATAGCTTTTGAATTTTTATATCCTAATAATTCTTTGGCTATGGGATCCTCACCTGTACTTGTTAAGACTGCTACGCCTTCAATCGTATTTATTAAATTATTACTGGTGAGATTAGATGTCCCGCCATACCACTGAACGGATGAAATATCGTTCAATGCCACTACCCATCCTCTTACTTTGTCTTGCAGGTTGCTTCCTTCGTAATTTTCTAAAACGTCATCCGCTGCCAAGTCAAAAATAACACCGGCTACGGTCTTTTCACCATTTAGCTCTGTGGACCAAGTGCCGTCAGTGTAGAAGTAATCTCCTACTTTCGGTGCATTTGGATCTTCAGGCTTACCGTCAACGGTTACATCCACAGTAATATCTTGTTCTTTAGAGAGGTTGGCTTCGCCATTAATTTCATTATTCGGTTTAATATTAAATCCTCCTTTGATAGTTCTTGTTACTGTTTCGGAAGTTTCGGAGCCCGGTTTGACGAAACTTATTTTGATATCATCATTGAACTTTGCTGTTTCGGGATTTTCAATGAACAAGAATGTTGAGAAATAAGCGTTTTCAACTTTGGATACTCCGGTTGCTTTCACGAGCGTCTTGGAACCGGCAGCTTTACCTGTCAACATGTTGAACTCTCCCGGCATATTAAATTCTATATCCATTGCTGTGATTTGGTTTGCCCATTCATCGCCAGCCTCAGGTTTCAGGTTCAGTTTGGCAAACGGACGCTTCAAAGCAATGCTCGGCGTTTGAGAGTCGGCAATGTAGGCCTTAGGAAGTACACCATAGAAGGCATCGGCAGCGGCATTGTTGAACAATTTGGCGTTGTTGGCCGGCGTGTCGGCATCTACCTTTACACTGATACCTTGCAGATTGGTTGTGTTGTAGTACTTATCGGCATATCTTTCACCGGATTTACTTACATTATTATCTACATAATCTGCCCAGAACAAGCAATTGTAATCTACGTCACTGCCTACTGTAAAAGTGAATGATATTTTGGTATCATCTGCACCTACCAGTTTTTCTATGCGGGTAATCTCTGAATTGTCTGCGCTGTTCACAACGGAGAGGATACAACGCAGTTGGTTGTCACCAATTACATTGTCTACTCCTACGCTGCGTGTAGCCGGATTCGTAGGAACTTGTGCCATGACGGTTACTTCCTTGGGAGTTCCGTCCTGGGTGGCGATAATTTCTTCTTCACTGCAAGCTGCAAAACAGCTGATAAATGCAGCCATTGCGATGTTTAGTAAACTTCTTTTCATAATCTTAGAAATATTAAAGTGTTATATAATTATTATTGATTCTCATTGATTCTTATTCTACGGTCAGATCCTCATCTATCGTTCCGTCGTAGCCGGGATCTACACCGATACCTCCGGACGGGTCGGCGGTAAGGAAGTTGGAACGCTTCACGATGCGGTCGCCTGTCTTGCATTGCAGGGTCAGGTAGGTGCGTGCCAGCAGTGCGTTTTTATCATTACTCAACTCTACGGCAATGGGCACTTCACCATTTTCGGGTACGAAGATGTGGTCGAAAGCAATGCTCATTTCTTGCGTTCCTTCTTGGGGAACGGTAATCGTGCGTTTGTATGTGACGTACTGCAAACCATGTTTGCTGATGCCATCCAACGTGTGGAAGCCTGTGTCGTAGAAACCCAGATAGCGTACGGTCATGGTATATTTGCTGCCCGCTTTCGCACCGTTTGTCATAAACGTCTCTATGTCGTTGGCTATGAGTTCATAACGTGCGGTGGGACGTTTCATTTCGGGATTCAATGCTACTTGGGCATTCCATTGGTTGCGATATTTACTTAAGTTCAGCTCCTGACAGCTATAAAGCACATCTTTATACTCCGAGTTTCCAAGATAGGTTTCGGGCGAGATGACAGGGGCGAGCGTAGTGGTGTTGTAGAAAAGATCATCATCACTGTCTTCACTGACGTAGTCTGCCCATATCACCAGTTGATAGTCGCGTGCATGGAGTTTCAGATTGAGTTCCATATCCAGCTTTGCCGCTTCGGTCAGTTCTTTGTAGACAACCTGTCGTTTGGAAAGGATGCGGTTCAGATAAGCGTCCACAATAATGCGGTGGCGGTATCCGGTTTCGGCGTCGGCGCGGGAAGCAACCTCGTCATTGGCCGCCTCGTCTGTTTTCAGTTGCAGAGACAGGTTGATGTTGACGTTTACTGCCGTAGGGTCTATTCCTATTTCTCCGTTTTCGGTCATTTCGGGATGTTCGTAAAGGCTGCAGGCAATCATTGTCAGGGACAACAGCAGGCAACAAATACTTTTGAAAAGCGGTGTGTATGAGTTCTTCTTCATAATCTTGCAGGTATTAGAAACGGTAAACCAAGGATGCGCCTACGCGGGTGATACCCCAATAGTTACGTTTACGGGTATCCAGCTTTGCGCCGTTCTCTATGTTGTAATATGTATTGTATTTCATGTTGGCATATCCCGCACCAAGCGTAAATTCGGCTCCCCAGTGTTCGGAAAAAGGCAACTTATAACCATAACTGATGCCGGCGCCCAACAAAGGATATTGCTCGCTTTGATAACGCGTATCTTCCCATTTCAGGTTGAACCAGGCGGCATGGGCGTGCAGACCGAAGAAGTGTCCTTCGCCTGCGGACTTCAACCACCAGCGCCCTTCGGGTTGGAAAGCGATGGTATGCAGTCCATGCTCGCGCTCGATATCTCCGATGCTCCACATCACAGGGAAGTCAATGGAGATATGTTTGTGTAGTTTTATTTCTATTGCCAGATTTTGTATGCCTACTGCCAGAAAAGGCACGTTAGTCTTCAGGGCGATGTAGGACTTTGTGGGAGTTGCCGTTTTTTTCTCCTTGGGCGCTTTGTTAACCGTTTTATTCTTGGCAGCATTGCTTTTGCCGGTCTGTGCAGGAGCTTTGGCAGGTGTACTCTTTGTTTTCAGTTCGGCTTGCATATCTTCCCAAGATTTATATATCGTTTCTTTTGGGGAAGCGGAAGTCTGCATACGCGGCTTCTTGGGAGTTTGCGCTCCCACCAATAACGATACCATCAGGCAGAGTGTCAGGGTAAAGCCCCGTTGCATGAATCTATTCGATTTCATATGTTTTTCGGTATTATTAGATTTCCAGTTCGGGTAATTTGTCTCTTAAAGTTGTTTCGTAACCGTCTTCGCGTACTACGGTCACGTCACCGTCGTAGGTCACTGCCGCATCGTACTGGGGTCTTGGGAAACGTACATCGAACGAAGGTTTGCCCTCGGAAGATACGTTGGCCTTGATGATCCAGCTTCCCATCTTGATGCTGCCGTCTTTCAGACGTTGCGGTATGGAGAACGGTTTGTCGGGAGTGGTTTTGTTGATATGGGTATGAATAATAGTGACAAAACGATACACTTTGTGCTTGCCTGAAGTGGCGGTGAAATGCCAATGGTTCGGATACTTCTTGAAGTTTCCTTTGTCGTCGGCGCGCAGCCAATTGGTGGCAGGAGTGAAAAAATGGCTGGTAGTGTCTGTCTTCAATTCATCACTGCCCAGTAGGTAGGCGTCGGAAATGCCGTTCTTACTGGTAGCCTGAACGTGCACAAACTCGTTTACCATATTGACATTCATCGGATTGGTGACCGTATGTAGCAGATAGCTCCAAGTGACAGGTTCTTCGGCTTCCAGTTCGTCATAGATGAATGTGAATCCGGTTTTTCCCAGTTCTACGATGTGACGGCGGAAGGTTTTTAGCTTCACGTCGTCCCAACCGGCTTCGGGGCTGAACGATACTTCTTCCTTTTTGGCTCTTGCCAGCCAGCTTTTAGAAATAACCTTTCCGTAGGCATTGGATGCATCACCCAGTACGTAGCCTATCTTTTCGCCCACATAGTAGCGTGGAATCCAGCCGTAACCTTCGGTGCCGATGCGTTGTCCGATGCCGTTTACAAGAATGGTATTATGGGCGCGGGTGGCGCGATGACAATACATGCTGTGCTTGTCGATGAAGCTGATGTGGTGTCCGCTACTGTAAAATAGCGGTTGTCCCGACCAAAATGTATTGAACGCATTCTGGTTTGCCAGCGCATGGGAGGTGCTGCCGTAAGGACTGCTACGAAAACTGAACATGGCACTGCGGCCCACACGTTCAAGGTTGGTGGAGAATGAAGCAAGTCCGGTTTCGGGGAATACATATCCAAATGGCAGGTCTTTCAGTCCGGCGCCGGTAGGCAACGGTTTGTTGCATTGCAGGCGGAACCAACCAAGTCCGGCTTCTTTGCCAACATTGTCTTCTTCCAGTATATTGGCACGACCGGCTTGTATAATACGCACATAATCGGCAGCATACGTATTTCCCGTCATGCGTGCCAGTGCATCGGCGTATCCCACTCTGGAACCTCTTGGCCGCGTTACGTTCAGGTGTGCGCTACCGTTTCCGGCGGATTTGGAAAAAGGAGGCTGGTGATAAATGACGTATAAGGCATTACCCTGGTACCAAGGGTCGTTGAAGTAGTTGTAGCCGGTGATGCGACTATAAAAATAGGGAACTTCGACCAGGGTACGGACGTTTACGATGAAGTAGGAGTCACCGTTGTGCCATCCGCCGTCTTTGTTCAGACCGGGGAAGCGTGCCAGCCAGAGATTGTAGCAATAATCCACCCAAGTGTCGGCTTCGGGCAATTCACCGTAAACGGTAAAGGCAGCCATTGTGAAGATACGGAAGTTCATTTGCCATACATGGTTGTCGGCAATGAAGTTCTCCAAACGGTTGTTATACATCTTAAACAGGTTGTTTCCGTATTTTTTTATATGCTCCAGAAACAGTTGGCGAGTGGCGTCATCCAGTAAATCATACAGTGTGTCGTAAATGGTGGAGCAGAGGGACAGCATTGTGGCCTCGTTGAAATTGCCGACTATGTTTTTGTTTCCTCCCCATGTGATGATTTCTTTGACACGCTTCAAGGCTTCGTCGGCGTAGCGACGGTCTTTAGTCAATAGGTAGGCACGTGCCAGTACATCGATATTACCTTCTTCCGCATCAATAATACGACGGCTTTCGCGGGTCATCATTGCTTCTCGCTGGGCTGCATTAGTCAGCTTTTCCGCCAATTTGGTATTGATGTCATTCACAGATTTCATAGGTGTGGCAAGTGCTTTGTCTGCGCGAGTGATATAGGTCTTGCGGTCGGCACTTCCTTGGCTGCGTTTGATGAGATTGTCCCAGTCGCTTTTATCCATATAGACGCGCGGATGAACTTTCGGTAGTTTGGTCAGTACCGTTTTCAATGCCGGCGGACAGAACATTGCCGGGTTTTTGTTTACGGTAAATTGTTGGACAGGCGCCCATTTGGTTGCGCCATTTATTATGTAGCCGAATTGCCAATGCCATGTGCCCGGTGCCAAAGCTTGTTCCGGATTGAAAAAAGGCCAGCGGGTTTCGGCTTGCATGGTTCCTTTTTTGAAGGTTGCATCTTGTGACCAGCGTACTTTATAGCGAAGTTTAGTTTTATCTGCTTTTTTCAAGGCGGCCTGGGCGGCAAGTGCCTTTAGCTCGCTGTCTTGCGTCTTGAGGTCGGCAAGGAGCGGCCATTGGAACGATACATTCCGGTCGCTGATGACAGCTTTATTTTCCGGAATGGCTGCTTCCCTCATCTCATGCATCAGAGTGACGTCGGTCAGCCTGATAGTGGCCGGTGCTTGTGCCTTTACCATTGCTATGGTTAAGGTGAGTGATAGTGCTATTAGTAAGGTCTTTCTCATGATATGTTGTTTTATTGTTTTTCTCTCTTTGCAAAATTATAGTTTTTATGATGACGGGAATTTTCTGTCTGTTTTTCCATTATTCGATATTGGTGATTTTCCTTTCAATTTCGTTTGAGTTTCTTGCAAATTTGTTTAATAACTTTTGTAAAGGTCTATGTCCCATTAATATCCGGGGTTATTCACTCCTTCCAGTTTGCTGTTTATTTGCAATTCATCTTCGGGAATCGGGAAAAGTTCGTGCTTGCCTTTTTTGAAATTCCGATAGGCAGGGTAGGCGATATTGGTGGAAGTGTTGACTGCCGTATTTTCTCCAAACAGAGTTAATGCTTCTTTCAGTATGCCCCAACGTATAAGGTCGAATTTACGCTGTCCTTCGAAAGCCAGTTCGAAGCCGCGTTCCCAATAGAGGGCAGTACGGAATTTGCCGGTATCGTCGCTATCATCGATGAAATCGAGTTTTTTCATAAGCTCATTGGTCTTGAGCAGACTTTTATAGTTACGGGTTGTAATTTCTGTGGCTCCGGAACGCTTGCGCACACTGTTCAGTAGCTCCCATGCTTTGGGCGTATTGCCGGTTTCATTGTAGGCCTCGGCAGCCATCAGCACAACATCCGCGTAGCGCAACATACAGTAGTTGACATCTGTATAGTTAGGCTCCTTATAGCCGGCCGGCATCCATTCGCGTCTCCACTTGGCAGGGGTCCAGTTGCCTTTTTTCTTAGACAAGTCTGTCTTTTCGTGCACACCGGTTGTCTTATTCCATGTCCAGCTGTGCCTTCCGATAGCCACATCGCGGCGCACATCCTGTGCTTCATAGAGATCATACCATTCGGGTACGGCACGATAGGAGACTGCTGCACGACCCATAACTTTGTTGGCGTCTGCCGAATTTGCCGGTGCATCTACAATTATGCCGATATATGTTCCCCAATATCCTTTAGTGCCAGGGTAATAGAAAGAAACTTCAAACAAGCTCTCCCGGTTGTTCAGGACTCCGGCCGAGAAGCCTTTGAACAACTCCTCGTAACCTCCTTCGTAAAAACCATGATATTGTCCTTCTTCTGATTGGAAAGCTTCCCACTCTTTGATAACCGCATTAAAATATCGGGTACGTAATGCTTCATTCGGGTGGATTGTCTTTCCGTCCAATTGCAGACTGTATCCTGCTCGTGTCAGCAGTACACGCATCAGCAATGCACGTGCGCTTCCTTGAGTGGCACGTTCGGGCGAAGAATTATCATTGGCCCATGCCAAATGTTCTTTGGCAAAATCCAGGTCTTTAATGATTTGTTCGTATATCTCTTCACGTTCTGTACGTGGTTTGTAAGAAGTTTCATAGTCGGTCGTGTAATCTATGCTGAAAGGAACATCTCCCCAATAGCGTACTAAGTCGAAAGCTGCTTGTGCACGTAAAAATTTCGCTTCGGCTGCGAAAGCCTGCAGAACTTTGCTGTCGCTGTATCCGTCCATATTTTCAATTCCCGTAATGGCATAGTTAGCGCGATTGATTTGCTGGTATTTCCCTACCCACACTGCGTCTACCCATGTGTTAGCAGGGCGGATGGTGTAATGGCAGATATCACGACGGGTATTGTCGCTGTTGGTCCCGCTGGCATAGTAGGTGTCATCGGAGCAGGGAAAAGCCATGCCGTCTTTGTCTCCGTAAATGCCGGGCAATATACTGTATACTCCCAATACGGCCATATCGGCCTGTTTGTCGGTAAGGAAGAAGTCTTTCCGTTCATATGAAGAGTTGGGAGACTCGCTTAAAATGTCTTCACAGGAGGTATTGATACACATTCCTGCCAATAAGAAACAGATAGTATATAGGGGATTATTTCTTTTCATGGTTGTATCTTGTTTAGAAAGTGATGTTAAGTCCGAATACATAAGAACGGTTGCGGGGGTAGGCGCCGTAATCCACACCCGGTGTTAGGTTATTCCCTTTAGTGGATACTTCCGGATCGAAGCCGCTATAAGGTGTCCATACGAAGAGATTGCTGCCTGTGAAATAGAGGCGCAGGCTCTGGATGTTGAAATTGCGTAATTTTTTGCGGTCAAAAGTGTATCCCAGGTTCACGTTGCTCAGACGCAGGTACGAGGCATCCTCCACTGCCCATGAATGGATGTATTTGTCGCCTGCTTCCATATCATATATGCATGCAACGGTTCTTCCGGCATTGATGGCCGCCATTTCTTCCGGATCGGTTATAAGTTGTCCCTCACTGTTGACGGTCATCCATCGGTTGCTGCTGTTGGCAATGTTCAGCACACTGTAATTGGTGGTAGCTGTTTTGGTGTTGGTCAGCTTGGTTGCATTCAGCACTTCACCGCCATAGCTGAAGGTGAAAAAGAAGTTGAAATCCCACCCTTTGTATTTGAACTGGTTGTTCAGACCGCCGTAGAAGTCGGGATTGGCATTGCCGATGACACTCATGTCCGAGTCATCAATGACTTTGTCTCCGTTCCGATCATCGAATTTCCACATACCGGGACGTATGTCGCTACGGTTGAATGTGCCGCTCATATAAGGAATTCCTTCTTTCAGGGTGTAGGTCTGGTCTTTGGCATTGTAGTCAAAGTCCTCAACCTGATATAATCCTAATGTCTTATAGCCATAGAATTGTCCTATCGGTTTGCCAACTTCGATTTTGTGTGTTTTTTGGTCGTAGCCGAAGCGGGCTTCTTCAAGGAAATACTGTTCTCCTGATAGAGCCTCAATCTTGTTACGGTTGTGCGAGACATTGAAATTTGTGGTCCACGTAAAGTTTTTCTTCTGTATGTTGACGGAAGTAATGCTGAGGTCGAAACCGATGTTGCTGGTTCTTCCGATGTTCCGCATCATGGTTTTGTGTCCGGAAGATGTCGGCACGCGTGAATTCAGCAGCAGGTTGGAACTTTTGTTGAGGTAGAATTCCGGAGAAACAATGATCCGTTGTTCCAGAAATCCCATATCTATGCCGACATTCAATGTCTTGTTCGATTCCCATTTAAGATCGGTGCTCGGAATTCCGGATGTGGCATATCCCGGTGAGAGCGCTTCACCGATGGGGTAGCGGGTGGACGTTAGTAAATCAAGCGATGTATAGCTTGCTACTCGGTTGTTACCTGCCAAACCATAACCCACCCGGAATTTAAGGTCGGAGAACAGGTTTAATTTCTTGATAAACTCTTCTTCGCTTAGGCGCCATGCTGCGGAGACAGATGGGAAAAAGCCCCATTTGTTGTGCGCGGCGAATTTAGAAGAACCATCAGTACGTACTGTGGCAGTCAACAAGTATTTCTCCCGGAAATTATAGTTGGCACGTGCGAAGAATGAAAGCAGGCGGTCGTCGTCGTTGACACTGGAACGTATTTCACTCGGAGTTCCCAACCCCATGTCGTCCAATCCGATGTCGTTGTTCGGGAAGTTGGTGGCATAGGCTCCCAAGTATTTGGACCAGCGCGAAATCCATTCTTGACCGGCCATTACATTCAGTTTATGAGTCTTACCTCTATAATCGTAAGTGAATACATTGGAGGTCTGGAAACTGCCATTTTCGTTGTAAGCTATGTTGCCGTTGATGCTGGAACGTTTGCCGGCAACGGATTTTTCGCCATAGAAGATGTCTTGGCGTGAAGTCTGATAGCGCATACCGGTACTGTTGCGGAAGCTGAACCGTTTGGTGAAGTTGAAGGTGAAGCCGCCGTTAGCCTGCATGCTACGCACTTTGCGGATTTTTGTTTCTTCTTGTGCAGAGAGAATGGGGCTTTGCATCGGATTGGACTCATCGTCAATCAGGTCATCATCTCCGGTGATCAAATCACGATCGTTGCCTGTCAGTGAATTGACAGGGCGGTATTGCAAGATATGTTCCATTTTGTTGAAACGGTTGTTTCCTTCCGAAGTTCCCATACCGTATGTTTTCGATTCGTCATAGCTGAGGCGGGCGTTGGCTTGAAAACGGCTGGATGCTTTATGCGAGATGTTGAAAGATACGTTGTGGCGGTCCATTCCGCTTTTTATCATGGCTCCCAGATCTTTTACATAATTATAGGAAAGACTGTATTTCAGTTCTTTATTTCCACCGGAAATGTTCACGCGATAATTCTGTGAGGTGGTGACCCGGCCGAAGGCTTCTTCTTGCCAGTCTACGCCTTTTCTGTTTCCGTAATTTTCTTCTATTTCTTGGAAAGAGCCGTAGGCATTCTGGAACCGTCGTATGCCGCTTTCTCCATATAAAGCTAAATTGCGTTCATAGTCCAGCAGCACATATTCTTTAGACGAAAGTACATCAAGCTTTTTATTAACTTTCCGTATTCCTATATAACTATTGAAGCTGACGTTCATTTTTGAAGCGTCCTTCGTGCCTTTTTTCGTAGTAATCACTACTACGCCATTGGCTCCGCGAGCTCCGTAAATGGCTGTTGAAGAAGCATCTTTTAGAATATCGATAGTCTCAATTTCACCGGGATCCAGGCTGCTCATGCCGTCTTCGCTGGGAAAACCGTCAATGATATAAAGCGGTTCGTTGCTTTGGGTAATGGAGATACCGCCACGCACACGAATAGAGACAGATGCTCCCGGTTCGCCTTCGCTTTGCATGATTTGCACGCCTGCCACGCGCCCTGCCAAAGCCTGAGCCACATCCGAGGTGGGCGTTTGCATCAGGTCTTCGTTTTTTACAGATACGACAGAACCGGTCAAATCGCCTCGTTTGGCTGTTCCGTAACCAATGACAACCACCTCATCCAGCACCTTACTGTCTTCTTGCAAAGTCACATTGATTTGTTTTTGGCCTTTTACCGCTATTTCCTGTGTTTTCATTCCTATATAAGAAATGACAAGCACATCTTTAGCGGGGTTGTTTACATTAAGGGTATATTGTCCGTCAATATTGGTAATTGTTCCAACGCCTGCACTCCCTTTGATAGAAATATTGGCACCGATTACTTCCAGTCCGGTATTGTCTATAACCTTTCCGGTGACGGTAAAGCTTTGCGCATGAATACTCAATGTGGAGAGTAAACAGACTGCTAGTAGAAAAAATCTCTGCATGCTTTTCATATGGGGTTTAATAGTATGATTACGTTTTGTTTTCTGTTTGCTAAATTAGGGATTCTTTAGTTCCATTGCTTTTTAGTGTGTTTTGTAATTTTGTAGGAACGTTGATTTGACTTTTAGTTCTGTGTAGTTTTCTTATATTTCTGTGTAAAATGGCATTCAGACAATGAGAATGACATAAAAAATAAGTCCAAGACCACGTGATGTTTGTGGTTTTGGACTTGTTTTTATGGATAATTAGGAGAGATTGTCAGATTTCCAGTTCGGGAACTTCGTCTTTCAATTCTGTCTTTTTATTGCCATCGTGTATCACTGTTGGGCCATAATCCTTATAGCTTACGCTTGCATCGTAGCCTTTGCGCGTATTCCGTACTTCGAACGAGGGCTTTCCATCGGTGGAAATATTCGCTTTGATATTCCAGTCGCCCACCTGTATGCTGCCGTCTTTCTGTTTTTGGGGCGCAGCCTGTACGGTGTTTGCATCAGTGCCTTTAGCGTGCGTATGCACAATTGTGGCAAAGCGATAGACTTTCTGCTTGCCGGATGTGGCGGTGAAATGCCAGTGGTTGGGGTATGGCTTGAAATGTCCGTTCTCGTCTGCACGCAGCCAATTAACGGCGGGTACAAAGAACCTGCCGGTTGTGTCCGTTTTCAATGTTCCGGCAGAGAAGAGGTAGGCATCGGATACACCGTCCTTGCTTGTGGCTTGTATGTGTACGTATTCCTTGGTCTTGTCTACATTCATCGGGTTGGTGACTGTATGCAGCAGGTAGCTCCAAGTTACGGGCTTGTCAGCTTCCAGTTCATCGTATATGAAAGAGTAGCCGCTTTTGCCCAGCGTTACGATGTGGCGGCGGAATATTTTCAGTCCGGTATCGTCCCAGCCATTTTCGGGGGAGTATTCCAGATTACTCTGTTTGCCGCGCAGCAACCAAAGCGGGGAGATTACGTTGCCGTAAGCATTGGATGCGTCGCCTGCAACGTAACTTATCCGGTCGCTGACATAGTGGCGTGGAATCCATCCGTAGCCTTCCGTACCTATGCGTTGCCCCATGCCGTTTACCAGAATTGTGTTGTGGGCGCGTGTGGCCCGGTGGCAGTAAACGCTGTGCTTGTCGGTGAAGCTGATGTGGTGTCCGCTGCTGTAAAAGAGCGACTGCCCGTTCCAGAAGGTATTGAAAGCGTTCTGGTTGGCTATGGCGTGCGAGGTGCTGCCGTAAGGACTGCTGCGGAAGCTGAGCATGGCGCTCTTGCGGGTATCGTCCAAGTCGGTGGAAAACGAAGCCAGTCCGCTTTGCGGGAATACGTGCCCCATAGGGAGGTCTTTCAATCCCGGTCCGTTGGGGAGTGGTTTGTCGCATTGCAGGCGGAACCATGCCAGACCTCCGGCTTTGGAGGTGCTTCCTTGTTCGAGTATATCGGGTTGGCGCTCACTGATGTGGCGTACATAGTCTGCGGCATAGGTGTTTCCTGTCATGCGTGCCAAAGCATCGGCATATCCTACGCGTGTGCCGTTGGGAGTAAGTACATTCTGATGCGAGCTGCCGTTACCGCCCGATTTGGAGAAAGGCGGTTGCTGGTAGATGACATACAGCGCGTTTCCCTGATACCAGGGGTCGGAGAAGTAGTTGTATCCGGTGAGGCGCGTATAGAAATAGGGAACTTCCACAAGTGTGCGGAGGTTGACGTGGAAGTAGGAATCGCCGTTGTGCCATCCGCCGTCTTTGTTCAGGCCGGGGAAGCGGGCGAGCCACAGGTTATAGCAATAGTCCGTCCACGCATCGGCTTCGGGCAGTTCGCCGTAGACAGTGAAAGCTGCCATGGTAAGGATGCGGAATGTCATCTGCCATACGTGATTGTCGGCGATGTGGTTTTCCAAGCGGTTGATGTCGTGTTTGTACATGCTGCTGCCGAATTCTTTTATCTCGTTCAGCAGGAATTTGCGCGTGGCGTTGTCCAAAACGTCGTACAGCGCATCGTATGCCATGGAACAGAGTGAAAGCAGGGTAGCTTCGTTGAAGTCGCCCACTACGTTTTTGTTGTCTCCCCAAGTGGCCATTTCCTTGACACGCTTAACGGCTTCATCGGCATAGCGGCGGTCTTTGGTGAGCAGGTATGCGCGGATCAGCACATCCGTATTGGCTTCTTCGCTGTCGATGATGCGTCGGCTTTCGCGGGTGAGCATTGCGCTTTGCTGTACTTTGTTGGTCAGCCCCTTTGCCAAGTCTGAGTTGATGTCGTTTACGGATTTCATCGGGGTGGCGAGTACTTTATTGGCGCGTTTGAGATAAGTTCGGCGTTCGGGTTTTCCTTGGCTGTTCTCTATGAAACTGTCCCATTCGTCCTTGTCGAGCCATACGCGGGGATGATGGGCGGGCAGCTTTTCGAGTACGGTTTTCAGAGCGGGCGGGCAAAACTTCATGGGATTGGGTTCTACCGTAAATCGTTGTGTGTCGCTCCATTCGGTTTTGCCGCCTGTGACATAGCCATATTGCCAGTACCATGTGCCCGGTGCCAGGTCTTGTTCCGGATTGAAGAAAGGCCAGCGGGTTTCTATTTGCATGGTATTCCCCGGTCCGAATGTCGGGCTTTGCGAATAACGCAGGAAATAGCGCAGCTTGCTTTTGTCCACTTCTTTTTTGGGGGTGCTCTCTTCTGTTCCGTCCAAGCCGCTTCGCAGGATGTTGAGCTCTGCCGGTAGCGGCCATTGGAAAGATACGGCACGATCGCTTATGGTGGCGCCGTCCGACGGAGAGGGAGTTGCACGCATTTCGTGCATCAGAGTGGTGTCGGTGAGCCTGACGGTAGCCTTTCCCGCTGTCTGCGCTTGTGCACAGACGGCAGGAAGGAAGAGGAGAACGGTTGATAAAATCTTATTCATGTAATTAATATTGTTATAAGGTTAGTTGGATGAGTGGGAGTTTGCCTTTTTAGGAAGCGCTTTTCCCGGCACATCGTGCAGCTTGGGGCGTGTAGGCTTGATTTTGTAAGTATTCATATAGTTTTCAAGAATGTCTCGATGTTGCTGCGCTACTTTCTCGTAAGCGTTTTCCATCATCAGGTTTCTTGTCTCACCTCTGTCGTTTTGCATGTCGAACAGTTGTTCGCGGTGTCTTCCTTTGTCGTACAGCACGTATTTGTAACGTTCGGTACGTACCATCCAGCCACGTGTTTTGCTGCCGTCGAAACGTGTTTCGGTGATGACATAGTCTTGGTGGGGAGCTTGCGGATTACCCTCTTCTGCTATTTTGCGGAATGATTTTCCTGTTGTACTTTCGGGCTTTTCGGCTCCGGTCCAGTCGCAGATTGTGGCAAAGAAGTCCACCCCGTTGCTGATGAGTTGCGGCAGTTTTTCGCCTGCATGCTTCTTTCCGGGCAGGGTTACGATAAGGGGGATATTTACCACCTCTTCGTATAAGGCCGATTTTTGGTTCCAGTGGTGGGCGCCTATTCCGTCTCCATGATCGCTGGAGAAGATAACAACGGTGTTCTTCCACAGGTTGTTTTTGTCGATGGCGTCGATGATCTTACCGATTTCGCGGTCTACCTTCTCTACCAGACGGTAGTAAGTATAGCGGTACATGCGCCAGTCCTCAGGGGTGAACGTTGCAGTGGGGTAGACGTTGAAGTTATTGTCTCTTTCCTCCTCGATGACATCGGCATCGTAAGGATTCTTGGCAAAGTTAGGGGGAAGTCCCGGACAGTTGCGTATTTCGGGTATTTCCATGTTGCCGTAGGGAAGATTCTGGCTGCGTGCATATTCGCAAATGTTATGCGGATTGTCATAAGAGGCCACGAGGAAGAAAGGCTTGTCGTGCTTGCGTGAAAGGAATTGTACGCAAGCCTCTGCCAATCCGTCGTCGCTGTGTCTGTGTATCTGGTCGAACCCGCGTACTTCGTCGGGAATGTCAAGTTCGGGTACATGCCATTTGCCGCCGTATGCACATTCATATCCGGCATTCTTGACCAGCGTGCCCAGTGTTTGTGTTTGGAGCGCTTCCGGTAACGGTGCGCCATTGGTCAGCAATTCCACCGAACCGGGATAGTGTCCTGTGAACATGGCGCCGCGCGAGGGACCGCTGAGTGGAGCCGTACAATAAGCGTTTTGGAACATAATGCCGGCTGCGGCCAGTCTGTCCAGATTGGGGGTATGCACATCCGGGTTTCCGGCGCAGCTCATGGCATTTGCCGTATGCTGGTCGGTAAAGATGTAGATAATGTTGGGACGTTCGGCAGCGTATGCCATTGATGAGCTAAGCAGTGATAGGCAGGCTATGTGCTTCATTGGAATTTGTTTTACCATATTATTAGTTTTATATATTGAGATTTTAGAGGCTATTTCTCCGATTGCTAAATTACGTCTTTTTCCATGTATGGGAGAACGCTAATGTTTTTTTTATGGTGCCGAATGTTTATTCGACTGTCAATTTTGTATAGTAGACCTTTAAATTTGTGCTAAACGTCTCGGTGGCTGCTTGGCCTTGTCTTGCGGAATGATTTTTTTCGTCCTGCAGAACGGTTTTATTTGTCTCGTGGGATGATTTCGTTTATCTTTGCCGCACCTAAAGAGAAAATGAATGATAGTTTGTATTGCCGAAAAGCCTTCTGTGGCGCGTGACATAGCCGATGTACTCGGAGCGAGAGATAAGAGAGACGGATACATCGAAGGAAACGGATACCAGGTGACGTGGACATTCGGTCATCTTTGTACCCTGAAAGAACCGCATGAATATACGCCCAACTGGAAATCGTGGAGCTTGGGCAGCCTGCCTATGGTTCCGCCCCGTTTTGGAATCAAACTTATCAGTAATCCCACCTACGAACGCCAGTTTCACGTGATTGAGAACCTCATGCAGCATGCCGACATGATTATAAACTGCGGTGATGCCGGTCAGGAGGGAGAGCTGATTCAACGCTGGGTGATGCAGAAAGCCGGTGCGCGTTGTCCGGTGAAACGCTTGTGGATTTCGTCGCTGACGGAAGAGGCCATTCGTGAAGGATTTGCAAAGTTGCGGGATGCTTCCGATTTTCAGCCGTTGTACGAAGCTGGGCTTTCGCGTGCTATCGGTGACTGGCTGCTGGGCATGAATGCTACCCGCCTGTATACGATGAAGTACGGTCAGAACCGGCAAGTGCTTTCTATCGGACGTGTGCAGACGCCTACGCTTGCATTGATTGTAAACCGCCAGCTTGAGATACAGAATTTCGTTCCCAAACAATATTGGGAGCTGAAAACGGTATATCGCGACACCACTTTCTCCGCCATTCTCCGCAAAAGCGATGAAGAACTGGTGCTGGAAGCGGAGAAACAGAAGGAAGGAGCTGCCGCCAAAGCTGCAAAACCGGAAGAAAACCGGGGTATAGAACCTATCACAGACCGGGAACGCGGAACGGCTCTGCTGGAACAGATCAGGAATGCTCCTTTCACGATAACGAATGTCACCCGCAAGAACGGCAAAGAGGCTCCCCTCCGTTTGTTCGACCTGACTTCCTTACAGGTGGAATGCAACAAGAAGTTCGCTTTCTCTGCCGATGAAACGCTGAAAACCATCCAGTCGTTGTACGAGAAGAAAGTAACGACCTATCCGCGTGTCGATACCACTTTTCTGAGTGATGACATCTATCCCAAGTGCCCCGGCATATTGAAAGGTTTGCGCGATTATCAGGCGTTGACAGCTCCGTTGGAGGGGACTACGTTGCTGAAATCAAAGAAGGTTTTCGACAATTCGAAAGTGACGGATCACCATGCCATTATCCCTACCGGGCAGCCACCGCAGAATCTGACGGATATGGAGCGCCGCGTGTTCGACCTGATTGCACGCCGTTTCATTGCTGTCTTCTATCCGGACTGCCTGTTTGCAACGACCACCGTCATAGGTGAGGTGGAGCAGATTGAGTTTAAGGTTTCGGGAAAGCAGATATTGGAGCCCGGCTGGCGTGTGGTCTTTGGTACTTCCTCGGCTCAGTCTCAAGAAGAAAAAGATGAGAAGGGTGGGGAAGAGGAGAATGTACTCCCTGCGTTTGTGGTAGGAGAGAGCGGTCCGCATCTGCCGGATTTGTATGAGAAGTGGACGCAACCGCCACGTCCTTACACCGAGGCCACCCTGCTGCGTGCTATGGAAACTGCCGGTAAACTGGTGGATAACGATGAATTGCGCGATGCTTTGAAAGAGAACGGAATCGGCCGTCCTTCCACCCGGGCCGCCATTATCGAAACACTTTTCAAGCGTAACTATATCCGTAAGGAGAAAAAGAACCTGATAGCCACTCCTACCGGTGTGGAGCTCATCCAGATTATCCATGAGGAACTGTTGAAGTCTGCCGAACTGACGGGTATATGGGAAAAGAAGCTGCGTGAAATAGAAAAGCGTACGTACAATGCGGGACAGTTCTTGGAAGAATTGAAGCAAATGGTGTCGGAGATTGTTATGAGTGTTCTTTCCGATAACAGTAACCGCCATATCACCATACAGGCCCCTGCACCGGAGAAAGGTGGAAAGAATTCTGCTTCATCGGCTTCCGCTTCCGATAAACCGAAAAAAGAACCTAAGAAAAGGGCGCCGCGAAAGTCTGCCGCAAAGAGAACGGAGACGGCAACAACTGACAGTCTGCCGGCGGCAGCAGAGCAGCCGGCATCTGTTGTACAGGCCGATGAGTTGGTAGGACAACCTTGCCCCCTTTGCGGAAAGGGAACGGTGATTAAAGGAAAAACGGCTTACGGCTGTTCCGAATGGAAGAGTGGTTGTACGTTCCGCAAGCCGTTTTAGTAAAATCTATAATCCTTTTTCGGCTATATATTTCCACAATGGGGCAGCCATTAGTGCTTGTTTTATTTCTCCTTTCTCCAACAGCTCTTTTACTTCCGTTAGTGTAAGCAGATGTACGCTGAGGCTTTCCGTATCTTCCAGATGTTGTTCGGAAATCTTTTCTACATCGGTGGCAAGAAAGCAATACGTAATGTTAGTGTGAGTGCCTGGGTTGGGAGAAATCTGCATGAATTCCCGCCATGTACCATTTCCGTAGCCGGTTTCTTCCAAGAGCTCCCGTTGAGCGGAAACCAACGGTGACGCGTCTTCCTTCTCGCATACGCCGGCACAAAGTTCATAGGACGTCTTTTGCAAACCATGCCGGTACTGACGGATAAAAACGAACTGTCCGTCGCGTGTAATGGCAATTGTATTTACCCAGTTGGGATATTCCAGTATATAATAAGAGGGAATGTGGTTACCGTTTGGCAACACTACATGGTCTTTGCGTACGGTAAGCCACAGGTTCTTATGCAAGTATTCGCTGGAAATTACTTCCCAAGGTTTTTCTGAATCGTTGTTGGGCTTCATTACTTTTATATTTGAATAACCTTTAGTAGTTCAGGTGGAACTCAACCACCGCTTCAATACCTTTCCGCAGGATGTCCAACGGGATGTTTTCGTTGGGAGAATGGATGGCGTTGGACTCCAAGCCGAATCCCATCAGTATGGTTTTTATTCCCAATACTTGTTCAAAGGTAGAGATGATAGGAATACTGCCGCCGCGGCGCACTGCCAGCGGTTTCTTTCCGAATGCTTTGGTGAAGCCTCTCTCCGCCGCCTGATATGCAGGGAGGGTGATGGGGCATACGTATCCTTGTCCGCCATGCATGGGAGTGACCTTTACCTGTACGGTGTCGGGGGCTATGCTCATGATGTAATCGGCAAACAGTTGCGAGATCTTATGGTGGTCCTGATGCGGAACCAGCCGGCACGATACTTTGGCGTATGCTTTGGAAGGCAGTACGGTTTTGGAACCTTCGCCCGTATAGCCGCCCCAAATGCCGCATACGTCGAAAGACGGGCGGCAGCTGTTGCGTTCCAGTGTGCTGTATCCTTTTTCTCCGAAAAGGGCTTTCACGCCGATAGCCTTTTTGTATTTCTCTTCGTCGAACGGAATGTGTGCTATCATTTCGCGTTCGGCTTGCGGCACCTCCTCCACATCGTCGTAGAAGCCGGGAACGGCGATACGTCCGTCTGCGTCCGTCACTTTGCTTATCATCCCGCAGAGCACATTGATGGGGTTGGCCACTGCACCGCCGAAGTGTCCGGAATGCAGGTCGCGGTTCGGACCGGTCACCTCTATCTCCCAATAGGCAAGGCCGCGCAGGCCGGTGGTCAGTGAGGGGAGGTCGGCACCCAGCATGCTGGTGTCGGAAACGAGGATGATGTCAGCTTTCAGCAGTTCTTTATGCTCTTGGCAGAATCCCTCAAGGCTGGGGGAGCCAATCTCTTCTTCTCCTTCAAAGATGAATTTCACATTGTGGGTCAGTAAGTTGTTCTTTACCAAATATTCAAATGCTTTTACCTGAATGAAAGACTGTCCTTTATCATCGTCTGCGCCGCGCGCCCAGATGTGCCCGTCGCGTATCTCCGGTTCAAAAGGGCTGCTTTTCCAAAGCTCCAGCGGTTCGGCGGGCATCACATCGTAGTGTGCGTATATAAGTACGGTTTTGGCTTTCGGGTCTATCATTTTCTGTCCGAACACAATGGGATTTCCTGCCGAAGGCATCACCAATGCTTCATCCGCGCCGGCTTCCAGCAGCAGTTGCGCCCAACGTTCTGCGCAAGCAAGCATGTCGTCGTGGTGCTCGGGCTTGGCGCTGATACTGGGGATACGGATAAGGCTGAACAGGTCTTCCAGCATCTTTGGTTCGTTCTCTGCGATATATTTCTTTATTTCCATTACTTTATCGTTCGTTTGTTATAATTGTGTAGTACGGTCTATCAGGTAGAAGTCGAGCAAGGTCATGGCCGTCATGGCTTCTACGATGGGCACTGCGCGGGGCAACACGCAAGGGTCGTGGCGTCCGCGGGCTTTGAGGGTGGTGTCCGTACCATCCAGATTTACGGTGTGCTGTTCCATGAGTACGGTTGCCACCGGTTTGAAGGCCACGCGGAAGTAGATGTCCTGTCCGTTGCTGATGCCGCCCTGAATACCGCCGGAATGGTTGGTGTGCGTTTCGATGCGCCCGTTGTTGTTGAAGAATACGTCGTTCTGTTCCGAGCCCTTCATTTTCAGTCCTTTGAATCCTTCGCCGTATTCAAATGCTTTGGCAGCATTGATGCTGAGCATACCTGCGGCGAGGGCGGATTGGAGCTTCCCGTAAATGGGCTGTCCCAGTCCTATGGGGCAACCTTTGACAACGCAAGTCACCACACCGCCGATGGTGTCGCCTTCGCCTTTTATCTTGAAGATAAGCTCTTCCATTTCTTTTGCTTTCTCCGGGTCGGGGCAACGTACGGGATTGGTTTCAATCAGGTCGAGGTCGTAAGCGGTATAGTTGTCTTCCAGCTTGATAGGCCCCACCTGTGAGGTGTAGGCTGTGATGCGGATGCCAAGCTGCCTTAATGCTAATTTGGCTAATGCCCCGGCCACCACGCGTGAGATGGTTTCGCGTGCCGATGAACGTCCGCCTCCGCGGTGGTCTCGTATTCCGTATTTCACATTATATGTATAGTCGGCGTGTGAGGGACGGTACACTTCTTTCAGATTGTTATAATCGTTGGAGTGCTGATTCTCGTTCCATACGATAAATCCGATAGGGCAGCCGGTGGATTTACCTTCGAAAATGCCGGAAAGGAATTCCACTTTATCAGATTCCTTGCGTGAGGTGGTGATACGTGATTGTCCCGGGCGGCGGCGGTCGAGTTCCGATTGAACGAAGTCCATATCGATAGTGATTCCTGCGGGAAATCCGTCTATTACGCCGCCTATGCCTTTGCCATGTGACTCTCCGAAACTGGTCAGTCGAAGAATATTTCCAAATGAGTTGAACATATCAAATGCTTTAAAGGTTTATAATGAGGTTAATGCGTCAGTTTGTCTTGCCATAAGGGGCTTTGACTTTTTAAAGGTAACAATTATTTTTGTAAAACGTTTCAAAAATGACAATAAATCTTTTATTTCCCGACTTTGAGGTATGTGGGCAACCATCCCAATCTGTCTTTTGGATATATAGAAGTATTTAAGAATGTGAAGAATCTTTATAATTAACCCTTTCTGAAAAAAGGAACATCTATTTTTTAGAAAAGACCTTGTTTAAAGGTTCTAAAAACTGTTATTTTGCACTTCAAATATAAAAGAGAATATTAACTGCCCCTTAACTATGTAGGGATTTTATTAACTAAACAAGTATTTATATGAAGAAAAATTTGTTTTATTTATTTGCATTGATCTGTTCAATGAGTTTATTTACCGCTTGTAGCGATGACGATCCTGACTACTCAAAAGTCATTGAAGAAGAAATTGCAGGTAACTATAAAGGAACATTAACAGTGACGGTAGAAGGAACTACTATGCCTTCCGAACCTCAGAAAATTAAGATTGAAAAAGCCAGTCCTTCTGCAATAAATCTTTCTTTAGCTAACTTTAGTTTTATGGGAATTGCTATTGGAGATGTTGAATTAAAGAATTGTGTGCTATCTCAAAATGGTGATACTTATGCATTTACCGGCACTCAGAAATTAGAAGTTGAGGCTTTGTCTTGTACAATTAATGCCAAAGGCACTATTAAAAACGGTGCTGTAAAGGTTGATATGGATATTGACGCTGTTGCAGGCGGCGTAGAGCAGAGTGTAAAGGTTGTGTACGAAGGAACTCGTTTGACGGGAACTGAAAGTAGTGAAGCTAAGATTACGGCTTTTTCTTTCGATAGCAAGTTAGTGACAGAGCAACCTGTTATTAATGAAGAAAATGGTACTATTACTTTCAAAGTTAGTGATACGGCTGTTGACGATGACTTGAAAGCATTGGTTCCGACTATTACTTTCTCGGAAAAAGCAACTGTAACTCCAGCAAGTGGAGTAGCACAGGATTTCTCTAAAGGTAAGAATGTTGTTTATACGGTTGTTGCAGAAGATGGTACTATTAAAACATATGCGGTTTCGATTTCAGGAAGAGCCGCATTATATTCTTTTGAGAAAGATGAATGGAATTTTGAACTAATGGTGGAAGCAGATGAAAAAAATCCTCTGAATTATTGGGATTTTTCATCGAATGGTTGGTGCACTAGCAATGGAGCTCTTTATCTATTGAAAGCCTTACTAAATGCTGTGCCTGCGGATGCACCATATGCTGTGACTCCGACAGAAGCTGGATATAAAGGTGGAGCTGCAGAAGTTAGAAGTACTGATTCAAAGGGGATGTGGATGCTAACAACTGTGCCTAAAGTCACTGCAGGTACGTTATTTTTAGGTAAATTTGAAACTGATTTAGAAAATACTTTAAAGAGTACAAAATTTGGTATAAAGTATGATGAACAGCCAGTTTCTTTGAAAGGATATTATAAATATCAGGCAGGGGAAACATATTATAAGACGATTGTAAATCCGGATAATCCAATGGATGTTTCTAGTGAAATAGTTCAAGGCAAGACAGATAAGGGGTTGATTTCCGCTGTTTTATATGAAGTGACAGGTGATGAATCTTTAGATGGTACTAACATTTACGATGAGACTAAACTAACTGCCATAGCCAAGCAGGTATGTGAAAATACAGCTGAGTTTAAATCTTTTGAAGTAGAATTACAATACTTGAAAGAGTATGATGCAAATAAAAAATATAAGTTTGCTATTATATGTTCTTCTAGTGCTGAGGGTGATAAATTTGAAGGAGCACCAGGCAGTGTACTAACAGTTGATGAATTGACCGTTTCAGTAAAATAAATTAGTTTGTGACCAGTCTTAAATAGCTATAATGACGCTACATAGGGACTGGTTACAAGTTTTTGAGACTGAGAAATAAAATAAAGTGTTGGAAAGATTTATATTTTTCTCATCACTCGTCACTTTTTGCCTCAATGTATTAAGGATAAGGGAATTATCGAGTGACGACAAGGTATATATGCAGTGACGACCAAATATTGGTCGTCACTTTTTATTTGGGAGCCATAAAGGTGTACTTTAGAACTGTAAAGGTCAACTTTAGGTGGGGAAAGGATAACGTGAAATGCAAGGTAGAGGAAACTTTTTATAACAGGTTGTAAAACAATATACTGCAAGTACCATTTGAATACCACCCTTTGGTATATTGAGTACCAATGATTGGTATTTTAAGTACCACTCTTTGGTATTTCGAGTACCAACGGTTGGTATTTCAAGTACCAAACATTGGTATTTTGAATTCCCAACTTTGGTATTTTAAATAGCCGGCATGGAGATTGTCTTTGGGCAGGTTGCTGATGACGGATAGTCAGCCGGATTAATTTAGGGACAAAACAGACAGTGACGACCAAATGCTGGTCGTCACTGCATATATACCTTGTCGTCACTCGATAATTCCCTTATCCTTAATACATTGAAGCAAAAGGTGACGAGTGACGACAAAAAATGAAAAAATCTTGTTTAGAAAGCATATCCGAATCCCAAGTTCAGATAGATAGGATACATATTGAATGTAATCGTATCAAAGTCTTTTTGGAAGATATTATTCAGCCCCCATGTCACGTCGGCGTGTACGGTGAGGTGTTTGAATGCTTTCCATTCACCGCCGAATTGCACACCCCACTGGAATTTCCTTAAATCACTGGAGAAGTCATAAGTGGCGATGCTTTCACCGGTGAACTCCACTTTGGAACCGGTCTGGTCGGGGGTACGCAGGTGTCCTTCGTAAACATGTCCGGAGAAATTGCCCTCCAGCAGATAGGAGAAATAAGGACCGGCAGACAATATCCAACGCTTGCTGATGTGGTAATTAGCCAAAATGGGAATTGTCAGATAGGAGTTCTTTACCTTTGTCTTGACCCCGCCTGTCCAAAGACCTGCCAGCTCTCCGCCATTGGTATTGATGATTTTCATACCATAGTTCTTGACAGTGGCTTCGGTGGTCATGTTCTTATTCTCTAACCGCAGGCCTAACGTAAGTCCCCACTTTTTCTTTTCGTCAAACCATTTGGTGGCATTTCCTTCAATGGCAATGGCTATGCCCGGCGCATAACTGTCTATCTTGCGTATCTCTTTGGGCAGGGGGATAGGCGAGGTTCCGCCGATGTTGAACCCGGCTTTTATGCCGTATTCCCAACCATGCAGATAGGAATTGATAAGACTTTTGTTTCTTTCTTCTTGTGCCTGTACGTTGGTAACCATTGCCAACAGTGCGGCTATTATGCAAATAAAATGATACTTTTTCATACGCTATATTAGTTGTCTTCGCTTATAAGTTCTAATTCGTCTACATATAATGTGCTGCCAACAGCTCCCTTGAAATAAGCACCGTCTACACTGGAAGAGAGTACGATGCTTAGTTTGTACTTGCCTTCCTGCAGTTTGACAGGGTCTATGCTCTTGCCGTTCACCGCTTTGAAAGGAAGTTCAAAGGGTGTCCATGAATCGGTCTCCTTAGCGTCCTCTTCACTGATACGGGCGATGGATACGAGCTTGTCGGAAGTCAAATCCAAACTGTTGCTGCCATCCAGCATGAAAGAGTTCTCGTTGGCTTCGTACATAATGGCATAAATGTCGAAACGGTCTTTTTTGTCTTTCTGCACTGCGCCTTCATCGGTGTAGACATCTCCTGCCTTAAACTTGAAGTAGCCTTTCAACGATACGGGACGTTTATAATACTGTATGCCGAACTTTGTGGCACGCAAGGGATCTTTAAGTGCATTTGCCAAGTCGAATGAACCGATGAAGAGGTTTCCGGCGGCAATATACATTTTCACCATAGCTCCAAAGCTGCCTGTATCACAGGTTGTCAGTTTCAAGCCCTTGCCACGAAAACCTTCGGCAATCTGCTGTGTGGGGTAGCCGGTGCGATTGTCCGTCATGCTGGTAAGTTTGTAACCGGGATTGCCGCTTGACCATTGCAGCACGCTGGAAACATTGGTTGAGGTGCCGGGCTGGAACTCGTAGAGAATGTCATATTCGGTACCGGCAGCGGGAAGCAGGTCTTCGAAATGGAAGATTCCCGGAACTTCTGCCGGTATGATTTTTACGGTATAGGTGGCAGTCCACTCCCCGTCTTCGGATGTTACGGTGAATGTGCGTGAATGTGAATCGTTGCTGAAATCGTAATTGTTCAGTATGTCGTTCGGGTAATGTTTGTCCGCACTAAGGGTCGCTCCGACAGGCAGAGTAAACAGTAATTGTTGTTTTGACAGGTCTGCTCCTTTATGCACATATATGTTTATTTCTTTCGAGTCGCTGTTGATGTGAGCCAATTGTACATCCGCACCGGTGCAGGCGTCAATCGCCGCTTCGGAATTAAGTGCTTCGTCCTGTATACACGACGTGACAGTCAGAATAAGCATGAGGGCAGTAGTCCACTTCTTAAAATTCATATACTTCTTTTTTTGAGAGTTGATAAATTGATATAGTTTAGCAATTTGCAAAAATACGCTATTATTTTGTAATAACAGATGCAATAACAAAAAAGTGCGATAAACTCTGTTATTTATTTGTTATTCCGCCTATCTTTGCATGAAGATTGAATAAAATATATATCTGTGATATGACTGAAGCCGAAAGAAAACAAATAATAGACTTGGTGCAGCGTGAAGTGGTGCCCGCCATCGGATGTACGGAACCTATCGCCGTTGCTTTGTGTGTGGCGAAAGCGACCGAAACCTTAGGAACAAGACCGGAGAAGATAAATGTCTTGCTAAGCGCCAATATCCTGAAAAACGCAATGGGGGTGGGGATTCCCGGTACGGGTATGATTGGACTGCCCATTGCCATAGCGTTGGGGGCACTGGTGGGCAAGTCGGAATATCAGTTGGAAGTGCTGAAAGACAGCAATCCTGCTGCTGTGGATGAAGGTAAACGCTTTATCGCTGAGAAGCGCATCAACATATCTCTGAAAGAGAATATTTCGGAGAAACTCTATATAGAAGTATGTTGTGAGTCCGGAGAAAACAAGGCTACCGCCATTATAGCAGGCGGGCATACCACCTTTATATATATAGCCCGGAATGGTGACATCCTTTTCAGCAGGCAAAATGCAAGCAGTGAAGAGACGAAAGAGCAGACTGTGGATTTGACGTTGCGCAAAGTGTATGACTTTGCTATGGACGCTCCGTTGGATGAAATCCGTTTCATCCTTGAGACTGCCCGCCTGAACAAAGCGGCGGCTGAAAGTTCTTTCGATAAGAACTACGGTCATGGTCTGGGCAGGATGTTGCGTGGCACTTATGAACATAAGATATTGGGGGATAGTGTGTTCTCACATATCCTTTCTTATACGTCCGGTGCATGCGACGCCCGTATGGCAGGGGCCATGATACCGGTGATGAGTAATTCGGGAAGTGGAAATCAGGGTATTTCCGCTACGTTGCCCGTACTGGTTTATGCCGAGGAGAACGGCAAATCGGAAGAGGAGCTGATACGTGCGCTCATGCTCAGTCATCTGACTGTGATTTATATCAAACAAAGTTTGGGCCGTTTGTCCGCTTTATGCGGCTGTGTGGTAGCTGCTACGGGCTCCAGTTGCGGCATCACATGGCTGATGGGAGGCACCTACGAGCAGGTGGCTTTTGCCGTTCAGAACATGATTGCCAACCTCACCGGAATGATTTGCGACGGAGCCAAGCCCAGTTGTGCTTTGAAGGTGACTACGGGCGTTTCTACGGCCGTCCTTTCAGCTATTATGGCAATGGAAAATCGTTGCGTTACTTCTGTTGAAGGAATTATCGATGAAGACGTGGACCAAAGCATCCGTAATCTGACGAAGATAGGTTCCAAAGGAATGGACGAAACGGACAAACTGGTACTGGAAATAATGACGGGAAAGCAGTGATTAAGTGATTAACGATTAGTGATTAACGATCAGGGATTAATCGCAACATTAATAATATGTGCCATTGATAAACTAATCCCTAATCGCTAATCCCTAATTCTTATTTACAGCATCCGTCGCCGCAGTCTCCACAATCGCATCCGCCATTGCATCCACCGCCGCATCCGCCGCCACTCATCATGCGTGCCATTTCTGCCAGCTCATCGTTGGTGGCCGGGCGGTTTTCCGTAACTTCACCCACGAAGTTCAGGTCGCAGCCTGCCAAGGGGTGATTCATGTCCATTACCACTACATCGTCTTTTACTTCGACTACGCTTCCGTTGATGCGTTGGCCTTCCGAAGTCATCAAAGGAATTACGGCGCCTTCCACTACGCGTTCGCTATCGAATTTGCCTTCTATCTCGAAGATGTTTTTGGGCAGGTCGATGACGTGTTCTTCGTCATATTCACCGTAAGCCTCTTCTGCTTTGATTGTAAAGTCGAATTTATCGCCTTTTTTCAAGTCTTTCACTTGGCTTTCAAAAGCTTCCAAAGTCAGGCCCAATCCGGAGATGAACTGGAAGGGGTGTTCTGCAGGAGCTTCTTCTGTGAATTCTTTTTCTCCGTTTTCGATTGAGTACAGCTTATATGCTAAGGTGATGTACTTGTTTTCTACTGTTTCCATTAATTTGTTATTGTTTAGTAAATACTGTTGTTCTGTCTCTAAAGTGGCAAAGGCAATGCGAATATCCGCATAACTTCAGAGGCACACCCCGCCTTTGCCCGGTGCGCAAAGATACGAATATTTTGTTTCGTGGGAGGAAGCGCTCCGGTAAATTTCAGATTATTAAGTGCGTTGTGACTCTTGGGCATACTCTTCAAAACTATCCGAATCTTTTTATTTGAGCCTTATAAGTGATAAAATAAGATTTTAAAGCATGATTTTCTTACGATTATTCATGTTTATATCTTTTTTTTCTTCAATTTGTTTGGAGTTTATAAAAAAGCACTTACCTTTGCAGCATAATTATACGAGACAATAAATAAAAGAACAATAAAGACAATTTGGTTATGAATCTACATACATCTATTAACCTGGCAGTCCTGCATATTATTCGCGTCGTGGTGGTGGCATCAAGAGCGTGAGAAAGGTTATGTATGTATTCGTACGGTAAAGATATTTATAATAAGCCTTTCTCATTCCGGTGAGAAAGGCTTTTTTCATAAAAGGAGACAGATAAGATGAAACATCAGTTACGCAGTTCGTTCAGCACGCAAGGCCGCCGCATGGCAGGCGCTCGTGCATTGTGGACGGCCAATGGCATGAAGAAAGAACAAATGGGAAAGCCTATCATTGCAATAGTCAATTCTTTTACTCAGTTTGTTCCGGGGCATGTGCATCTGCATGAAATAGGTCAGTTCGTAAAGAAAGAGATAGAAAAGCAAGGCTGCTTCGCCGCCGAATTCAATACGATTGCCATCGACGACGGCATTGCAATGGGGCATGACGGTATGTTGTATTCCTTGCCGTCGCGCGACATCATTGCCGACAGTGTGGAGTACATGGTGAATGCCCATAAGGCGGATGCCATGGTCTGCATCAGCAATTGCGATAAGATCACTCCGGGTATGCTCATGGCGGCGATGAGGCTGAACATCCCTACGGTATTCGTTTCCGGCGGCCCTATGGAAGCCGGAGAATGGAACGGGCAGCACCTCGACCTGATTGATGCCATGATTAAGTCGGCTGACGAAAGCGTGAGCGATCAGGAAGTTGCCAAGATCGAACAACACGCATGTCCCACTTGCGGATGTTGTTCGGGCATGTTCACCGCCAACTCCATGAACTGCCTGAATGAAGCAATCGGACTGGCGCTTCCGGGTAACGGCACGATTGTGGCTACGCATGAGAACCGGAAGAAACTGTTTGAGGATGCAGCCAGACTGATTGTTGAAAATGCGTATAAATACTATGAGGAGGGAGACGAAACGGTGCTTCCCCGTAGCATTGCCACCCGCGAGGCGTTTCTGAATGCGATGACGCTGGACATTGCAATGGGCGGATCTACGAATACGGTGCTTCACTTGTTGGCAGTGGCGCATGAAGCCGGGGCGGATTTCACAATGGATGATATTGATATGCTGTCCCGCAAAACTCCCTGCCTGTGTAAAGTGGCTCCCAATACTCAGAAATATCATGTACAGGATGTTAATCGTGCCGGCGGCATCGTGGCCATTATGGGCGAACTTGCCAAAGGAGGACTGGTGGATACGAACGTGCATCGTGTGGACGGAATGACATTGGCGGAGGAGATAGACCGGTACTGCATCACCAGTCCTAATGTTTGCAAGGAAGCGATCGGGAAATATACCAGTGCCGCTGCCGGAAAATTCAATCTGGAACTCGGTTCGCAGGGGGCTTATTATAAGGAATTGGATACGGATCGTGCCGAGGGATGTATTCGTGACTTGCAGCATGCTTATAGCAAGGACGGCGGTCTGGCTGTGCTGAAAGGAAATATTGCACAGGATGGTTGTGTGGTCAAGACAGCCGGAGTGGACGAAAGCATCTGGAAGTTTACCGGCCCTGCCAAAGTTTTCGATTCACAGGAAGCTGCGTGCGACGGTATCTTGGGCGGAAAGGTGGTCAGCGGCGATGTTGTCGTCATTACCCATGAAGGCCCGAAAGGTGGGCCGGGCATGCAGGAGATGCTGTATCCTACTTCCTATATCAAGTCCCGCCATTTAGGCAAGGAATGTGCGTTGATCACCGACGGACGCTTTAGCGGCGGCACTTCCGGACTGAGCATCGGACACATCTCTCCCGAAGCTGCGGCGGGCGGCAATATCGGTAAGATTCAGGACGGCGACATCATCGAGATAGATATACCGAACCGTTCTATCAATGTGAAGCTGACGGATGAGGAACTGGCTGCACGTCCTATGACGCCGGTGACGCGCGACCGTCGGGTGTCCAAAGCGTTGAAAGCGTATGCCAGCATGGTGAGTTCGGCAGACAAAGGGGCTGTAAGGCTGATAGATTAAAGAAAGTTTTAATAGAAATATACTTGACTTGATGGAAAACTTAATAACAGGCGCGGAAGCATTGATGCGTTCTTTGGAACATCAGGGGGTAAAGACCATTTTCGGTTACCCGGGTGGCAGTATCATGCCCGTATTCGATGCTTTATACGACCATAGAAAGAATCTGAATCATGTTCTGGTGCGCCATGAACAGGGAGCTGCACATGCGGCACAAGGCTATGCGCGTGTGTCGGGTAAGGTGGGCGTATGTCTGGTTACCAGCGGTCCGGGCGCAACGAACACCATTACAGGTATTGCGGATGCCATGATAGACAGCACGCCGGTTGTTGTCATTGCCGGACAGGTTGCTACGGGATTCCTTGGAACCGATGCCTTTCAGGAGGTGGATCTGGTGGGCATTACGCAGCCCATCACGAAGTGGAGCTATCAGATCCGTCGTGCGGAAGATGTGGCATGGGCAGTGGCCCGCGCTTTCTATATAGCGCAGAGCGGACGTCCCGGTCCGGTTGTGCTGGACTTTGCCAAGAACGCTCAAGTGGATAAGACGGAATATGTGCCTACCAAAGTGGATTACGTGCGCAGCTATCTGCCTGTACCCGAAATGGAACCGGAAGCCATACAACAGGCTGCTGATTTGATAAATGCGGCGGAACGTCCGTTGGTGCTGGTGGGGCAGGGCGTGGAGCTTGGCAATGCGCAGAACGAACTGCGTGCTTTCATCGAAAAGGCGGATATGCCTGCCGGTTGCACCTTGTTGGGGCTTTCCGCATTGCCAACAGAGCATCCTTTGAACAAGGGGATGCTGGGCATGCATGGCAATCTGGGGCCGAATATCAATACCAATAAGTGCGATGTGCTGATTGCGGTAGGCATGCGTTTTGACGATCGTGTGACGGGCAAGTTGTCCACGTATGCGTCGCAGGCAAAAATAATCCATTTCGATATTGATCCGGCAGAGATAGACAAGAATGTGAAAACGGATGTTGCCGTATTGGGCAACTGTAAAGATACCCTGGCTGCAGTGACCGAATTGCTGAAACCTGCCGGACACAAGGAATGGCTCGACAGCTTCTTGCCTTATGAACAGATGGAGGAAGAAAAGGTGATCCGTCCGGAGTTGCATCCGGCAGGCGACACACTGAGCATGGGCGAGGTGGTGCGTGCCGTCAGTGAGGCTACAAACAACGAAGCCGTTTTGGTGACGGATGTGGGCCAGAACCAAATGATGTCTGCCCGCTACTTTAAATATAGCAAGGAACGCAGCATTGTCACTTCCGGCGGTTTGGGTACAATGGGCTTCGGCCTTCCTGCCGCTATCGGCGCCACTTTCGGACGTCCCGACCGTACCGTTTGCGTCTTTATGGGCGACGGCGGTTTGCAGATGAATTTGCAGGAACTGGGTACGGTGATGGAGCAGAAAGCTCCCGTTAAGATGATTTTGCTGAACAATAACTTCTTGGGTAACGTTCGTCAATGGCAGGCTATGTTCTTCAACCGCCGTTACTCGTTCACTCCGATGATGAACCCGGACTATCTGAAGATTGCTTCCGCCTACGGTATTCCGGCGCGTCGGGCGCTTACCCGTAAGGAACTGGCGGAAGCCATTGAAGAGATGATTTCGACAGACGGCCCGTTCCTGCTGGAAGCCTGCGTAGAGGAGGAAGGAAATGTTATGCCGATGACGCCTCCGGGTGGATCTGTGAACCAGATGTTGCTGGAATGCTGATATAAATGAAGAATTATGAATTCTTCACTTATCATTCTTAATTAAAAAAAGTATGGACAAGACATTATATACAATTATCGTTCATTCGGAGAACTTTGCAGGTTTGCTGAATCAGGTAACGGCTGTTTTCACCCGCCGGCAAATCAATATTGAGAGCCTGAATGTTTCGGCATCCTCTATCAAGGGGGTACATAAATATACCATTACTGCCTGGACAGATAAAGACACTATCGAGAAGGTGACGAAGCAAATCACCAAAAAGATAGATGTGTTGCAGGCGCACTATTTCACAGATGATGAAATCTACCAGCACGAGATTGCGCTCTACAAGCTGACGACTCCCACGCTGGAAGAAAAACCGGAAGTGTCTAAGGTGATCCGTAAATACAATGCGCGTATCGTAGAGGTTAACTCCGTATTCTCCATTGTGGAGAAAAACGGTATGAGTGAGGAAATAACCAATCTCTACGAAGAGCTGAGCGCTTTGGGGTGTGTGCTCCAGTTTGTGCGTTCCGGACGTGTTGCCATCACTACGAGCTGCTTTGAACGTGTCAACGAGTATCTGGCAGATCGTGAAACAAAATATCGTCAGAGTAAAGAACAACAAGGACAATGAGTGAAAATAACAAGATAGGTACTTATAAGTTTATGGCCGAACCGTTTCATGTGGACTTCACCGGCCGCCTCACAATGGGGGTGCTTGGCAACCATCTGCTGAACTGTGCAGGATTTCATGCGACGGAACGCGGTTTCGGCATTGCAACCTTGAATGAGGATAATTATACATGGGTGCTTTCCCGGCTGGCTGTCGAACTGGACGAGATGCCGTACCAATACGAGGATTTTTCCATCCGGACATGGGTGGAGAATGTCTACCGTCTCTTCACCGACCGTAATTTTGCCATTATCGACAAGGACGGAAAGAAGATAGGATATGCCCGTTCCGTATGGGCGATGATCAGCCTCAATACCCGCAAACCCGCCGACCTGCTGGCTTTGCATGGAGGCAGCATCGTGGATTATGTGTGCGACGAGCCTTGCCCCATTGAAAAGCCTTCGCGCATAAAGGTAGCTTCTGCGGAGCCGGCTTCTTCTCTCAATGCCAAGTATAGCGATATTGACATCAACGGACACGTAAACAGTATCCGCTATATCGAGCATATCCTCGATTTGTTCCCGATAGAACTGTATAAGGAGAGCCGCATCCGTCGTTTTGAAATGGCCTACGTAGCCGAGAGCTATTACGGTGACGAGCTCACTTTCTATAAGGACTATGCAGGCGACGGCGCGTATGATATAGAAGTGAAAAAGAACGGCAGCGAAGTGGTTTGCCGTTCCAAAGTAATATTTGTAAAGAAATAATTTATTAACCAATCAGTTGGCATAAGCCACAAATAAAAATTAAAACAAAAAATGGCACAATTGAATTTTGGCGGTGTTATTGAGAATGTAATGACCCGCGAAGAATTTCCTTTGGAAAAAGCACGTGAGATTTTAAAGGATGAAACAATCGCAGTTATCGGTTATGGTGTACAAGGTCCCGGTCAGGCTTGCAACCTGCGCGACAATGGTTTCAACGTAATCGTAGGCCAGCGTCAGGGTAAGACTTACGAGAAGGCAGTGGCAGACGGATGGGTTCCGGGTGAAACTCTGTTCAGCATTGAGGATGCTTGCCAAAAGGGTACTGTCATCATGTGCCTGTTGTCCGATGCGGCCGTTATGTCTGTATGGCCCACGATGAAACCGTACTTGACGGCCGGAAAGGCACTTTACTTCTCTCATGGTTTCGCTATCACATGGAGTGACCGTACGGGTGTGGTTCCTCCCAAGGATATTGACGTTATCATGGTTGCTCCTAAGGGATCGGGTACGTCACTCCGTACAATGTTCCTCGAAGGCCGCGGCTTGAACTCTTCTTATGCTATCTATCAGGATGCTACCGGAAAGGCTTTGGACAGAACCCTTGCACTGGGCATCGGTATCGGCTCGGGTTATTTGTTCGAGACTACTTTCATTCGTGAAGCTACTTCCGACCTGACCGGTGAACGCGGTTCTTTGATGGGAGCTATCCAGGGATTGTTGTTGGCTCAGTACGAGGTTCTGCGTGAAAACGGCCACACTCCGTCGGAAGCGTTCAACGAAACAGTTGAGGAACTGACGCAGTCATTGATGCCGTTGTTTGCAAAGAACGGTATGGACTGGATGTATGCCAACTGCTCTACTACTGCCCAACGCGGTGCTCTCGACTGGATGGGCCCGTTCCACGATGCTATCAAGCCGGTGGTGCAGAAGTTGTATCAGAGCGTTAAGTCGGGTAACGAAGCCCAGATTTCTATCGACAGCAACTCTAAGCCCGACTATCGTGAGAAACTGAATGCAGAGCTGAAAGCGTTGCGTGAGAGCGAGATGTGGCAGACTGCCGTAACGGTTCGCAAGCTCCGTCCGGAAAACAACTGATCTCCGGTGCGGACTTCTGAATAATAGAAGAGGTTGTCTCAGGTTTGAAGATTGCTCTGGATAATACAGGGTGGTCGGTTAATTCAAATTTGGGGCAATCTCTTTTTCATTGCCTGCCGTTCACCTTCTTCACGTATTCGAGCAGTTGCTTGTAGAAAGCATGGTGTCCCAGAGTAGATGCTTCTCCCAATATGACGAGTTTCATGCGTGCCCTTGTTATTGCCACGTTCATCCTGCGCAAATCATTCAGAAATCCTATTTGGCCTTCTTCATTGGCACGTACCAGACTGATGAAAATCACGTCACGCTCCTGTCCCTGAAATCCGTCGACGGTGTTGACCGTTATCAGGCTGCGGTAAGGACGCAGGGTGGCGCTGCCTTTTATCTTTCCCCGCAGGTATTGCACTTGCGCCTTGTAGGGCGAGATCAGCCCGAAGTCGATACGTTCCTCAAGAATACGGCTTCCGCCTATCCGCAGGATGTATGCTTCCAGTTCTTTCAGCAGTAAATGGGCCTCCTCCTTGTTGATGCGTCCGAATGTTTCCCCGACAAACTCTTCCTTGAAGTCCATGTCGGAAGTGTCGATCCATGTGACGGGAGTGTCCCAGTCCAATATTCCCCGGTGGCGTATTTCGGGAGCCGCCTCCAGTTCCCCGTCATAAAACCAATTCGAGGAGAAACGCATAATGTCCTCGTGCATACGGTACTGCACTTTCAGTAGGGATACGGCAGACGGCTTGTTGGCGGCGACTTTCTCCATCAACGTACGTTCCAGTCCGCCACGTGCGGCTTCATAACATTTAATGGTGGGCGGCAACTGGCAATGGTCCCCTGCCAGCACCACCCGGTCTGTCTTGCGGATGGCTATCCAGCAGGCGGCTTCCAGGGCTTGGGCGGCTTCGTCGATGAACAGTGTGCCGAAGCGGCGGCCGTTTAAAAGACGGTGATTGCTGCTCACCAGCGTGGAGGCAATGACGTGGGCGCTGTCAAACAGTTCGGTGTTGATCTGTACTTCCAGCGCTGTGGCGCGGTCGCGCAAGCGGCTCATGCGGCTGCGTATTCCCTCGCGTTCATCATAACTGCCGCGGCGGGCTCTGCCACCCAGTTGCCTCAGTTCCTTACGGATGCTCCATAATTCGGGATAAAGCGGATGGTTCTCGAAGCGGCGTTCGTAAGTGAAAGAGAGCATCTTGTCATTGACGCGTGTGGGATTGCCGATTCGTAAAACATTCACGCCTCTGTCCACCAGCTTTTCAGAAATCCAGTCCACTGCCATATTGCTTTGTGCGCAGACCAGCACTTGGGGTTCGCGGTGCAATGTTTCGTAGATAGCCTCTACGAGCGTAGTGGTTTTGCCCGTTCCCGGAGGTCCATGCACGATGGCTACGTCGCGGGCGCATAGCACCTTGTTGACGGCTGTCTCTTGGGTAGAGTTCAACCAGGGGAAGCGCACCGGATAGAGTTCGCGGAACCCGGCTTTCATCGTACCCAGCAGTGTGTCCCGCAGTTCGGCGAGTCGGTTGCCTTTGGCACGAAGAACATCTTCCAGCGCCTCGAACATCGTGCGGTAGGAGGTTTCGTCGAAGTAGAGCTGAACGCCGAGGTTGTCGGCAGACTGTATATCCATAACAGCTCCTGCGCCGGGCATAACCACTACCATACGCACATCGTCCGCATAACTGACGGTGGCCGTAAAATTAAAATAAGTGATCTTTCCGTCGGCCGATTGGCGGAAAAAGCAGACAGGACGTCCGAATTCGAAATTATGTTCTATATCGGTGTTTTCGGTATGCGTAACCTCTATTACTAATTGGTTCAGGGAGTTATAGTAACTTCGCCCCGGTGAGGCAGGATACCAGCAGAGTCCCCGTTTGACTTTCCGGGCGACACCCATATTTTCTGTTTGCCGCTTGAACTCTTCTTTCTCGTATTCGTACTCCATGCGTAACAGGAGTTGCTGCCGTTGAATATGTATAATAGGAGATTGTATGTCGCTCTTTTCGTTCATTCTTATCATTGTAAAGCTCTGTGAGACCTGTCTCCTCTGTGGAGATTATTCTTTTGCAAAGGTAATAAATCCCCGCCGTTGGGGGAAGAAATGCTTTCTTTTGTTAAACTTTTCCTTGTTCTATTTTGTTTATTATATTAATTTGTAATCTTTACAATATTGAAAAACTAAAAAATAAGAGTGGTTATGGTTTATGATTTGACAATGCTTAAAGCGTTTTATTCGCTTTATGAGGGGAAGATAGGGCGCATCCGGACTGTGTTGCAACGTCCGCTGACTTTAGCAGAAAAAATTTTGTATGCTCATTTGTATGATGAGAGAAACGTGAAAAACTACAAACGCGGCGAGGACTACGTAAATTTCCGTCCCGATCGTGTTGCCATGCAGGACGCAACTGCACAGATGGCATTATTGCAGTTTATGAATTCGGGACGCAATGAAGCGGCTGTTCCTTCAACCGTACATTGCGACCATCTGATTCAGGCATATAAAGGAGCCAAAGAAGACATTGCCACCGCTACCAAAACCAACGAGGAAGTCTATCGTTTTCTTCGGGATGTCTCTTCCCGTTACGGCATCGGCTTTTGGCAGCCCGGAGCAGGCATCATTCATCAGGTCGTACTGGAAAACTACGCTTTTCCGGGCGGCATGATGATAGGCACCGATTCCCATACTCCGAACGCCGGTGGTTTGGGCATGGTGGCTATCGGCGTTGGCGGTGCCGATGCGGTGGATGTGATGACCGGCATGGAGTGGGAACTGAAGATGCCCCGCCTGATCGGTGTGCGTCTCACCGGAGCGCTGAGTGGGTGGGCAGCCCCCAAGGACGTTATTTTGAAGCTGGCGGGAATCCTGACTGTGAAGGGCGGGACAAATGCTGTCATCGAATACTTCGGTCCGGGCACTGCTTCGCTTTCGGCCACCGGAAAAGCCACGATTTGCAACATGGGTGCGGAGGTAGGAGCCACCACCTCGCTTTTCCCTTACGACGAACGCATGGCAACTTACCTGAAAGCCACCGGACGCGAAGAAGTGGCGGACATGGCTACTGCCGTTGCCGCAGAGCTTCGTGCAGATGACGAGGTGATGGCCAATCCGCAGAAGTACTATGACCGTATTATTGACATAGACCTTTCTGCATTGGAGCCTTACATCAACGGACCGTTTACGCCGGATGCGGCTACGCCCATTTCAGAGTTTTCCGAGAAGGTTTTGAAGAACGGTTATCCCCGTAAAATGGAAGTGGGGCTCATCGGCTCCTGCACCAATTCGTCCTATCAGGATTTGAGCCGCGCCGTCTCTTTGGCGCGTCAGGTTACGGAGAAAAACCTGCATATGGCTGCTCCCTTGATTGTCAATCCGGGTTCGGAGCGCATACGCGCCACAGCGGAACGCGACGGCATGATCGGCGTCTTTGAAGAGGTAGGAGCTACGATCATGGCAAATGCCTGCGGCCCTTGTATCGGGCAATGGAAGCGTGTGACGGACGATCCCGTCCGCAAGAATTCCATCGTGACTTCCTTCAACCGTAACTTTGCCAAGCGCGCGGACGGCAATCCGAATACGTATGCGTTTGTGGCTTCTCCCGAACTGACCATGGCGCTGACCATTGCCGGAGATTTATGTTTCAATCCGCTGAAGGACACGCTGATTAGTGCCGACGGCAAAAAGGTGAAGCTCTCCGAACCGGTGGGGGAGGAGTTGCCGCCGAAGGGATTTATGGCAGGCAGCGAGGGATATACCGCGCCTTCCGGTGTAAAGGCGGACATTGTGGTGGATCCCCGGTCGCAACGCTTGCAACTGCTCACCCCGTTTCCTGCTTGGAATGGGGAGAATTTGCTCAATATGCCTTTGCTGATTAAGACGCAGGGCAAATGCACCACCGACCACATCTCGATGGCGGGTCCATGGCTTCGTTTCCGGGGGCATCTGGAGAATATCTCGGATAATATGCTGATGGGGGCCGTCAATGCTTTCAACGGTGAGACGAACAAGGTGTGGAACCGTTCTACAAATACGTACGAAACGGTTTCCGGTACGGCGAAGCTGTATAAGTCCGAGGGTATTCCTTCCATTGTCGTAGCCGAAGAGAATTACGGCGAAGGCTCCAGCAGGGAACACGCTGCTATGGAACCGCGTTTCCTGAATGTGCGTGTCATACTGGCAAAGAGCTTCGCGCGTATTCACGAGACGAACCTGAAGAAACAGGGCATGCTGGCGTTGACCTTTGCCGACAAGGCGGACTATGACAAGGTGCAGGAACACGACTTGCTTTCCGTTGTCGGTTTGAGGAACTTTGCTCCGGGACGCAACCTGGAGGTGGTGCTTCACCATGAGGACGGCAGCAAGGAGAGCTTCGAAGTACAACATACTTATAATGAACAGCAGATAGGCTGGTTTCGTGCCGGTTCTGCATTAAATGCACGATAGAATATGGAAAAAATTACTGTACCTTTTATTACGGGTGACGGAGTTGGGGCAGAGGTGACCCCGTCCATGCGGACCGTTGTGGACGCAGCCCTGAAAAAAGCCTATGGGGGCAGCCGGAGCATAGAGTGGAAAGAGGTTCCGGCGGGCGAACGGGCGTTTCATGAAACCGGCTCTTGGCTGCCGGAAGAGACAATGGAGGCGTTCCGGAAGCATAAGATAGGCATTAAGGGACCGCTGACTACGCCGGTGGGCGGCGGCATCCGTTCGTTGAACGTGGCGTTGCGTCAAGCGCTCGACTTGTATGTGTGCCTGCGCCCTGTGCGCTGGTATAAAGGCGTAGTCTCTCCGGTGAAAGAGCCGCAGAAGGTAAACATGTGTGTGTTTCGCGAAAATACCGAGGACATCTATGCCGGCATCGAATGGGAAGCCGGAACGCCGGAGGCGGAAAAGTTCTATCGTTTCCTGCATGAGGAGATGGGGGTGGCTAAGGTGCGTTTTCCCGAAACCTCTTCCTTTGGCGTGAAGCCTGTCTCCAAAGAAGGGACGGAACGGCTGGTACGTGCGGCATGCCTCTATGCGCTCCAAAACCACCTTCCCTCCGTTACGCTGGTACACAAGGGGAACATCATGAAGTTCACCGAAGGCGGTTTCAAGAAATGGGGATATGAATTGGCAGAGCGCGAGTTCGGCAGGGAGATAGCGGACGGACGTCTTGTCGTTAAGGACTGCATCGCTGACGCTTTCTTGCAGAACACGCTGCTTGTTCCCGAAAACTATTCGGTCATCGCCACTCTGAACCTGAACGGCGATTACGTTTCCGACCAACTGGCTGCCATGGTGGGCGGCATCGGCATCGCTCCCGGAGCCAATATCAATTACGCGACAGGACATGCCATTTTTGAGGCGACCCATGGTACGGCTCCCGACATTGCGGGAAAGGATATTGTGAATCCCTGTTCCATCATTCTCTCGGCTGTGATGATGCTTGGGCATTTGGGCTGGAAAGAGGCGGCTTCGCTGATAGAGGACGCTCTGGAGAGCTGCTTTGCGGAAGGGCGTGCCACTGCCGACCTGGCCCGTTTCATGCCGGGTGGCGTCTCGTTGTCCACATCTGCTTTTACGCAGGAAATTGTGGAAAGAATAGAACGCTGCGGGAGATAAATACCATTTACTTAACAAAAACATACATATCATGAAGAAGGAATATCTGATTTATAAACTGTCCGAAGATTTGAAAGAAGCGACCCGGATCGAGAATGAACTGTTCAAGAAGTTTGATGTAAAGCGCGGCTTGCGCAACGAGGACGGAACGGGAGTGCTGGTGGGACTGACCAAGATAGGCAATGTGGTGGGCTACGAGCGTATTCCGGGGGGCGGACTGAAACCTATTCCGGGGAAACTGTTCTATCGCGGTTACGACCTTGAGGACTTGGCGCATGCCATTCTCAAGGAAAAACGCTTCGGCTTTGAGGAAGTGGCCTATCTGCTGCTTTCCGGTCGTCTGCCCGACAAGGAAGAGCTGGCTTCCTTTCGCGAGCTGATCAATGATAATATGCCGTTGGAACAGAAGACGAAGATGAATATCATCGAGCTTGAAGGAAACAACATTATGAATATCCTGGCACGCAGCGTACTGGAGATGTACCGTTTCGATCCGGATGCGGACGACACCTCGCGCGATAACCTGATGCGCCAAAGCATCGAGCTGATTTCGAAATTCCCCACTATCATAGCCTATGCCTTTAATATGCTTCGCCATGCCACTCATGGCCGTTCATTGCATATCCGTCATCCGCAGGAGAATCTTTCGCTTGCAGAGAATTTCCTCTATATGCTGAAGAAGGACTATACGGAACTGGATGCCCGCACCCTCGACCTGCTGCTGGTGTTGCAGGCGGAACATGGCGGCGGTAACAACTCTACGTTTACGGTACGTGTCACTTCCTCCACCGGTACGGACACTTACTCTTCCATAGCTGCGGGCATCGGCTCGCTGAAAGGCCCGCTTCATGGCGGAGCCAATATCCAGGTCACCGACATGTTCCACCACTTGCAGGAGAACATCAGCGACTGGACCAGTGTGGACGAGATAGACACCTATTTTACCCGTATGCTGAACAAAGAAGTGTACAACAAGACGGGACTGATATATGGCATCGGCCACGCCGTCTACACCATCTCCGACCCCCGCGCCCTGCTGTTGAAGGAGCTCGCCCGCGACCTTGCGCGTGAAAAAGGCAAGGAACGGGAGTTTGCCTTCCTTGAACTGCTGGAGGAACGTGCCATTGAGGTCTTTGGCCGCGTGAAGAACAATGGGAAAACCGTTTCGAGCAATGTAGACTTCTATTCCGGCTTTGTATACGAAATGATTGGTTTGCCGCAGGAAATCTTCACTCCGCTGTTTGCCATGGCGCGTATCGTGGGCTGGTGCGCACACCGCAATGAGGAACTAAACTTCGAGGGGAAACGCATCATCCGGCCTGCATACAAGAATGTGCTGGAGGAAGTGGCGTATATCCCTATCAGGAAGCGGTAGGATTTACCTGAGAAACACAAGCGTCGGATCACCTTATTCTTTCCTATATGGGGTATCTTTCTTTCCACCATGGTGGAAAGAAACTTTCTCCATGAGGGAACAAAACTTTCTTCGTGGAGGAAAGAATAAATATTGGCACTTCCGACGGTAAGCATTTCTGCTCCTTTTTTATAATTCTCGCAAGAAAACGATTTGGAAGTCGCAAGTTTTCTTTATATTTGCCACATCTAAATGAAAGGATATGAGCGAGGAGGGGTTTCATCTGTTTTTGGGAGCGATGTGTGCCACTGCACTTTTTGTATTCATCGCCCTTTATTTCATCAAAGCCGGATATGGAATGTTCCGTACGGCATCATGGGGATATTCCATTAACAACAAGTTGGCATGGGTGCTGATGGAAGCGCCGGTTTTCATTGTCATGTTTTGGCTGTGGGGCAGGAGCGGGGTTGGCTTTTCTGTGCCGGTGTATCTTTTCTTCCTGCTGTTTCAGTTGCATTACTTTCAGAGGTCGTTTGTCTTTCCTTTTCTGCTGAAAGGGAAGAGCCGGATGCCGGTAGCCATTATGGCTATGGGCATTGTGTTCAACGTCCTGAACGGAATGATGCAGGCAGGCGGTTTGTTCTATTTTGCTCCTGAAGGGCTGTATGCCGGTGGTTGGGCCTATTTGCTGAAACCTCACGCCTTGCTGGGAGTGCTGCTGTTCTTTGCAGGCATGTTCATAAATCTTCATTCCGATCACGTGATACGCCATCTGCGCAAGCCGGGCGACACGAGGCATTATCTTCCGGCAAAAGGTCTCTACCGCTATGTCACTTCGGCCAACTATTTCGGTGAATTGGTGGAGTGGACAGGCTTTGCCATACTCACCGCTTCACCCGCTGCATGGGTGTTTGTCTGGTGGACTTTTGCCAATCTCGTTCCCCGTTCCGACGCCATTTACCGCCACTACCGGGCAGAATTCGGGGATGAGGCTGTGGGAAAACGCAAACGCATCATACCTTATATCTATTGAATAACCGAAACTTCATAATTCACAATTCACGATTCATAATTCACAATTCATAAAGTCGTCACATGGAATCAAAATTATTCACATCGGTCACTTTCGGACCGTTGACTTTGCGCAACCGTACCATCCGTTCGGCTGCTTTCGAGAGTATGTGTCCGGGCAACGCTCCTTCGGATATGTTGCTCAATTATCACCGTTCGGTTGCGGCAGGAGGTATCGGGATGACCACTGTGGCCTATGCCGCCGTTACCCGGAGCGGCCTTTCTTTCGACCGTCAGTTGTGGATGCGTCCCGAAATAATTCCGGGGCTTCGTAGGCTGACCGATGCGGTGCATGCTGAAGGCGCTGCTGCCGGAATTCAGTTGGGACACTGCGGAAACATGTCCCACAAGAGCATTTGCGGGTGTACGCCCGTCGGTGCAAGTGGCGGCTTTAACCTCTATTCGCCCACCTTTGTGCGCGGGCTGCGTGCCGATGAACTGCCGGAACTGGCGCGTGCCTACGGGCGTTCGGTGAATTTAGCGCGTGAGGCGGGGTTCGACGCTGTGGAAATCCATGCGGGACATGGTTATCTCATAAGCCAGTTTCTGTCGCCTGCCACCAATCATCGTAAGGATGAATTCGGCGGGTCTTTGCAGAACCGTATGCGTTTTATGGATATGGTGTTGGAGGAAGTGATGAAGGCTGCCGGCAACGATATGGCTGTACTTGTGAAGATGAACATGCGCGACGGTTTCCGGGGAGGCATGGAGATGGATGAAACGATGCAGGTGGCGAGGCGTCTCGAACAGGCGGGCGTGCATGGACTGGTGCTGAGTGGCGGTTTTGTGAGTAAAGCGCCCATGTATGTGATGCGCGGGGAAATGCCGATTCGCAGCATGACGCACTACATGACGTGCTGGTGGCTGAAGTATGGAGTGCGTATGGTGGGCAAATGGATGATACCGGCGGTTCCCTTCAAAGAGGCTTATTTTCTGGAGGATGCCTTGAAGTTTCGTGCAGAGCTGAAAATTCCGTTGATATATGTAGGCGGACTGGTTTCGCGTTCCAAAATAGACGAGGTGTTGAACGAGGGCTTCGATGCCGTACAGATGGCACGTGCATTGCTCAACGAACCGGGTTTCGTAAACCGGATGCGCGAAGAGGAGGCTGCCCGCTGCAATTGTAAGCACAGCAATTATTGCATAGCCCGGATGTACTCCATTGAAATGGCTTGTCACCGGCATCTGGGCGAGGAGCTTCCCGCTTGTCTGAAAAAGGAAATAGAGAAAATTGAAGCTAAAGGGTGATTGAAATTTTTGTAACCGGTAATTAATAATTGATAATCGTGAAACTTGCTGTCATAACCGGCGCCGACGGTGGCATGGGAACGGAGATAACGCGTGCTGCGGCTAAGGCCGGATATAGGATTGTTATGGCTTGTTACCGCCCTGAAAAGGCGGAAAAGGTAAAGGATATGCTGGTGCGTGATACCGGCAATCCGCATATTGAGGTGTTGGGTGTCGACTTGTCCTCACTTGCATCTGTGGCGGCGTTTGCCGAGATTCTTTTGAAACGCGGCGATGCCGTCGGTCTGCTGATGAACAATGCGGGGACAATGGAGACGGAGCGCCGCATCACAGAGGATGGCTTGGAGCGTACGGTAAGCGTCAACTATGTGGCCCCTTATTTGCTGACGCGCAAACTTCTTCCTCTGATGGGAGAAGGAAGCCGTATCGTGAATATGGTGTCTTGTACTTATGCTATCGGACATCTCGATTTTCCGGACTTCTTCCTCCGCGGCAGGAGAGGGGGCTTCTGGCGTATTCCTATTTATAGCAATACGAAATTGGCTCTGACCTTGTTTACGATTAATCTGGCTGCCCGCATCAGGGAAAGGGGCATCGTGGTGAATGCTGCTGATCCGGGAGTGGTTTCCACCAATATCATAACAATGCACATGTGGTTCGACCCGCTGACGGACATTTTCTTCCGTCCTTTCATCCGTACGCCGAAGCAGGGAGCGGCTACGGCCATTCACCTACTGCTGGATGAGGATGCCGGAAAGCGTACGGGTACGTTGAATGTGAACTGCCATTCCAAGCGGCTTTCAGGGAAATATACCGGTCATGTGCAGATGCAGGAGCTGTGGAACAGGACGGAAAAGATTGTGGAGAAATGGTTGTGACAAAAAAAGAGCGGGTGTTAAGACCCGCTCTTTTTTGTCTTTATGCTTTGCTGACTTTTGTCAGATGGAAAGCTCTCTTAATACGTTTACCAGATCTTTCTTGATAGGCTTGTCATTCTTGATGGCTTTCGTGAAAGGTACATAAACCACTTCATCATGCTCTATGCCGATCATGACATTGCGCTGGCCTTCCATAATGGCGTCGATTGCTGCGGCGCCTAAACGGCTGGCAAGGATACGGTCGTGCGCCGTCGGGCTACCGCCACGTTGCAAATGGCCGAGGATCGTTACACGCACGTCATACTGAGGATACTCGTTTTTCACGCGTTCGGCATAGTGCATCGCACCGCCGGTTAATTCGCTTTCGGCTACAAGCACGATACTGCTGTTCTTTGATTTGCGGAAACCGTTCTTGATGAATTCTTCCAGTTGGTCCACTTCCGTACTGAATTCCGGAATAATGGCCGCCTCGGCTCCGGAGGCGATAGCGCCGTTCAGAGCAAGGAAACCGGCATCGCGTCCCATTACCTCAACGAAGAAAAGGCGCTCGTGGGAAGTCGCTGTGTCGCGAATCTTGTCTACGGCATCCAAAATCGTATTCAAGGCGGTGTCATAGCCGATTGTCGTGTCTGTTCCGTAAAGGTCGTTATCGATAGTTCCCGGCAGACCGATACAGGGAACGTCGAATTCTTGCGCGAAAATGCGCGCACCTGTCAGAGAACCGTCGCCGCCGATAACCACCAAAGCGTCAATGCCTTCTTTTTTCATGTTGTCATACGCAACCTGACGGCCTTCGGGAGTGGTGAACTCTTTGCAACGGGCTGTTTTCAGAATAGTACCGCCCAGTTGGATGATGTTGCTCACATTCTGGCTTTTGAATTCTTTAATCTCGCCGGTTACCAAACCTTTGTAACCTCTATATATGCCTTTCACTTGAAGTCCGTTGTAAATAGCCGCGCGTGTCACTGCGCGAATAGCTGCGTTCATTCCCGGAGCGTCACCGCCCGATGTTAAGATACCGATACACTTAATTGTTCCCATAACAATCTCCTTATTTAGTGTTAATAATTACCTTAAAAATTTGCTGGCAAAGATAACAAAAGCTTTTTAAATTCGTGATTTTATTGCCTCGGATATTTCTTCCATTAACCATTTGGGCGTGGAGGTGGCTCCGCATATGCCAATGGACTCTGCACCGAGGAGCAGTTCGTTATCTATTTCTTCCGCACTGTCAATCAGGTGCGAGTTCGGATTTACTTTTTTACATTCGCTGAACAGGATTTTTCCGTTGGAGCTTTTCTTGCCGCTGACAAAAAATACCAGGTCGTGCGAGGCGGCGAATTTCTTGATGTTGGGGATGCGGTTGGCTACTTGCCGGCATATGGTATCGTAATACTCGAAAGTGACATCCGGGGATATATGCTCTTTTATATATTCCACTATCTTCTGAAATTCGTCGAGTGATTTGGTGGTTTGCGAATAGAGGCGTATGCTCTTGCTGAAATCCAGCATTCCGGCTTCTTCCAGCTTTTCAATGACGATTGCCTGCCCTGTGGTCTGTCCCACTAAGCCCAGCACCTCGGCATGCCCGTTTTTGCCATATATGACGATCTGCTTCTCTTCATCATCCTCCTGAATGTACTCCTGCTTGATTTTCTTTTGCAGGCGTAGCACCACCGGACAGGTGGCGTCGATGATCTCTATGTTGTTGCGCCGGGCGATTGTATAGGTCTCAGGCGGTTCGCCATGTGCCCGTAACAAAACTTTGACGTCATGCAAACGGTTGAACTCCTCATGGTTGATGGTGATGAGGCCCATGGCTTTCAGCCGCTCCACTTCACGACTGTTGTGTACAATGTCGCCCAAACAGTATAAGGTTCCGCCTTTGGTCAGTTCTTCTTCAGCTTTATTGATTGCGGTCACTACTCCGAAGCAGAAACCGGATCCTTCATCTATTTCCACTTTTGCCATATCGCAGATTTTTTGGATTATGCTTTACAAACCTTTTCAAACTGTGTTGCCAGCCATTCCTTTTGTTGTGAGATCGTCATGTGGCTATTGTCCAGCAGCAATGCGTCGTCGGCTTTGCGGAGAGGGCTTACCTCTCTGTTTTGGTCTATATAATCCCGTTGTTTCACATTCTCTAAAATCTCGTCGAAACCAGCTTCCTCCCCTTTGGCTCTCAACTCGTCATATCTGCGCTGTGCGCGGATTTCGGGAGAGGCCGTTACGAAGATTTTCAGTTCGGCATCCGGAAAGACGGTAGTGCCGATGTCGCGGCCGTCCATTACAATGCCTTTGGATTTTCCCATTTCCTGCTGTTGGGCTACCATTGCTTCGCGTACAAAGTCGAGTGCGGCAATGGGACTGACGCGGGAAGATACCTCCATTGTACGAATCTTTTTTTCCACGTTGACACCATTCAGAAACGTGTCGGGACGTCCTGTATCCGGATTCAGTTGAAAAGAAATATGAATGTCTTTAATCTGCTCTTTCAGCTTCTCCGTATCAATGTCATTGCCGGTGAACAGACCGTTTTCCATACTATATAAAGTGACGGCGCGGTACATGGCTCCGCTGTCAATGTAGATATAACCTATTTCGCGGGCCAGATCTTTGGCCATTGTACTTTTTCCGCATGAAGAAAAACCGTCGATTGCGATTGTAATCTTTTTCATATGAAATGATTTTATACTATATTTATATGGAAATATTCTTTTCGATAGAAAAAAATGAATATTTCAATTAAAATTCCTGCCAAAGATACGGTATTTTTAAAATATCTCGTTACATTTGTGGCACAAAAGCAGAGGAAGGCTTTTGAAGAATTAAAAAAATGAAAATGCACTGCTTATTGTGTGAAAAAACACAGCTAAGCAAAAACAATAGTGGGAAAAGTACTATATTTGCCACAGATGGGAAACACTAATAATTATAGTATAAATTATGGAAATTAAAAAGACACCTAAGGCAGACTTGGAGAACAAAAAGTCAACTTGGCTGCTCGTCGGTTACGTGATTGTGCTCGCGTTTATGTTCATCGCATTTGAGTGGACAAAACGTGATATCAAGATTGATACGAGCCAAGCCATTACCGACCTTGTATTTGAAGAGGAAATAATTCCTATTACGGAACAACCTGAGCAGGCGGCTCCACCACCTCCTCCTGCCGCTCCTCCGATTGCAGAAACCTTGACAATCGTGGAAGACGATGCCGATGTGGAAGAAACTACTATTGCTACATCTGAGGAAACAAATCAAGCTGTAGAAATTAAATATGTTCCAGTAGCCGTTGAGGAAGAAGAACCGGAAGAACAGACTATCTTTGAGGTAGTAGAACAAATGCCGGAATTCCCGAATGGCGGTATGGCCGGCTTGATGCAGTATCTGAGCAAGAACATCAAATATCCTACTATCGCTCAGGAAAACGGTACCCAAGGTCGTGTAACTGTACAGTTCGTTGTTAACAGAGACGGTAGTATCGTAGATGCTAAAGTTCTTAGAGGTGTGGACCCGTATTTGGATAAAGAAGCTATCCGCGTGATCAGTTCCATGCCGAAATGGAAACCGGGTATGCAACGTGGTAAGGCAGTGCGTGTAAAATATACGGTGCCTGTAATGTTCCGATTGCAGTAATAAAATATTTATAACGTGAGGAGGCTGCCTAAAAGCAGCCTCTTTTCATTCTCTGCTATTCTTAAATTGAAATACTTATGTTTACAGCTTCCGAGCTTCTCGAAAAAATAAATTCTCATATTGCAGACCTGCAGTTTGTCCGTACTCCCAAAGGTTTATACGATCCTGTCACCTATGTCTTGTCAATGGGTGGAAAAAGAATCCGTCCCGTATTGATGCTTATGGCTTACAACCTCTACAAGGAGGATGTTGAGTCTGTCTTTTCACCGGCAACGGGTATCGAAGTATATCATAATTATACATTGCTGCATGATGACCTGATGGATCGTGCAGACAAACGTCGTGGAAAAGACACTGTGCATAAAGTCTGGAATGACAATGCCGCCATCCTTTCGGGTGATGCGATGCTGGTGCTGGCTTATCAGTTTATGGCGCAATGTCCGGTGGGGCATCTGAAAGAGGTAATGGACTTGTTCAGCCTAACGGCGCTTGAGATTTGTGAAGGTCAACAGATGGATATGGAGTTTGAACGGCGAAATGATGTGAAAGAGGAGGAATATTTGGAAATGATTCGTCTGAAGACATCTGTTCTGTTGGCTGCGAGCTTGAAAATAGGAGCACTATTAGGGGGCGCTTCTGCAGAAGATGCGGAGCGTTTGTATGACTTTGGTGTGAACATGGGAGTAGCTTTTCAATTGAAAGATGATTTGCTGGATGTATATGGTGACGCCGCTGTTTTTGGAAAGAATATAGGTGGGGACATCTTGTGCAATAAGAAGACTTATATGCTGATCAAGGCTTTAGACCATGCGGATAAGGAGCAACTGAGCCAATTGGAGCATTGGATCACCATTGCTGACTTTAATCCGGTTGAGAAGATTGCAGCCGTAACCGATTTGTATAATCAGATAGGGGTTAAAGGTCTTTGTGAGAATAAAATGGTAGAATATAGTGACAAGGCTATGGGTAGTCTGGCTGCTGTCAGTGTGTCGGATGAGAAGAAAAAAGAGCTGGAAAAACTTATAAAAGAACTGATGTACCGGGAAGTGTAACTAATATTAATCCGATTACCCAATGCCTTATAGGAGATTACCAAATACAGACCAAGCAAGAATACGGGCACTGAAAGCCGTAGTTGTGAAAGGCGATATATATAATGTATATGATTTGGCAGTGTCTTTAAAAACTCTTACGGATGCCAGAAATTTCCTGATGAAATTTGAGGCTGCCCAAGCGTATTATGCCGAGTGTTTTGAACGCCAGTCGAAAGCCGGGCGTAAGCACCAGTCGAATGTAAAGATAGCACGCCTTTATATATCGCATTTTATTCAAGTCTTGAATTTGGCTGTAATCCGTTCGGAAATCCGCACTGCGCATAAAGAGTATTACGGCTTGGACATGAAGAGTAATAATGTACCTGATTTGTCCACCGAAACAGCTCTCGCAGAGTGGGGACGTAAGATCGTTGACGGTGAGAACAGACGTACTTCTCAAGGTGGAATCCCTATTTATAATCCTACCATTGCCAAGGTCAGGGTACATTATGATATTTTTATGGAGAGTTATGAGAAGCAAAAGAATTTGCAGGCCTTGACAGCCCGTAGCCTGGAAATGCTTGCTTCCATGCGTGCCGAGGCTGATGCTTTGATCTTAAATATCTGGAATCAGGTGGAACAGAAATATGCAGGAATCACACCCAATGAAAAACGCTTGGATTTGTGTCGTGCTTATGGCCTGATTTATTATTATCGTACCGGAGAAAAAGAAGAAATAACGAAATGAGGTTAGTCGATTCACATTCCCACCTTTTTCTGGATGAATTCCAATCTGATTTGCAACAAGTGATGGCCCGCGCTCAAGCAGCGGGAGTAACTCATATCTTCATGCCCAACATCGATAGTACGACCATAGAGCCCATGCTTCGTGTTTGTTCGGAGTACAAAGGATATTGCTTTCCGATGATGGGGCTGCATCCTACTTCTGTAAATGCCGATTATAAGAAAGAGCTGGCCATTGTGTCCGAACATTTGGCAATGCCGAATGATTATGTGGCAATCGGTGAAATCGGCATGGATCTCTATTGGGACAAAACTTTCCTGAAAGAACAGCAATTTGTTTTTGAGCAACAGATACAATGGGCGTTGGAATACGAACTGCCCATAGTTATCCACTGTCGTGAAGCATTTGATTATATATATAATGTACTGAAACCTTACAAAACATCTCCTTTGAAAGGCATTTTTCATAGTTTTACAGGTACATTGGAAGAAGCGCTCCGCATATTGGAGTTTCCTGATTTTTCTATTGGTATCAATGGCGTGGTGACATTTAAAAAGTCGAATTTGCCGGAAGTTTTATCAAGCATACCTTTAGCGCGGATAGTCCTTGAAACCGATTCCCCCTACCTTACTCCTGTGCCGAATCGGGGGAAGAGAAACGAGAGTGCGAATGTTAAGGACACTCTGTTAAAAGTAGCCGAAATATATGGGAAGCCGCCTGAGGAAGTGGGCTGCATCACTTCTGAAAATGCCTTAAAAGTGTTTGGAATACTCAAATAAGGTTCCGAAGATTTTAAAGTTTATTAATTTTGAGATTTTATTGCGGATAAAACTTTGATAATGCTGTGGAAGAACAAAAAAAAGAATACATTTGTAGCTGAAAACGCTTGTGGTTCGCATTTTTTTTGTAATTTGCACCCGATTTCGAAAAAGGCGTATATTGGAGAGATGCTCGAGTGGTTGAAGAGGCACGCCTGGAAAGCGTGTATACCCCTAAAGGGTATCCGGGGTTCGAATCCCCGTCTCTCCGCAGGGATTTGAGATAGCGAAAAACAATAAATAAATATAATAAGTAATTTAATTAATTAATCTTAAAAATTAGACACACAATGAAAAAGTTATTTGCAATTGTTGCTGTGATGGGAGTCTTAACATTTGGCTCAACTCAACTTGCTCAGGCTCAAGATGCTCCTGCTGCTGAACAAACAGAACAAGCTGCTCCTGCAGCACAAGCAGCTCCTGCTGACGAAGCTGCCGCTCCTGCTGTTGAAGCTGAAGAAGGCGGTATTCACAAAGAAATCAAAACTAAGTTTATTGAAGGTACTGCATCTTTCATGAGTTTGGTTGCTATCGCATTGGTTATCGGTCTTGCTTTCTGTATTGAACGTATCATTTACTTGAGCTTGGCTGAAATCAACACTAAGAAGTTTATGGCTGCTATTGAAGCTGCTTTGGAAAAAGGCGACGTTGAAGCTGCTAAAGACATCGCACGCAACACAAGAGGTCCTATCGCTTCTATCTACTATCAAGGTTTGATGAGAATTGATCAAGGCATTGACGTTGTTGAAAAGTCAGTTGTTTCTTACGGTGGTGTACAGGCCGGTTACCTGGAAAAAGGTTGCTCTTGGATCACACTGTTTATCGCAATGGCTCCGTCATTAGGATTCTTGGGTACTGTAATCGGTATGGTGCAGGCATTTGATAAAATCCAACAAGTAGGTGATATCTCTCCGACAGTTGTAGCAGGTGGTATGAAAGTTGCCTTGATTACAACTATCTTCGGTTTGATCGTTGCTTTGATCCTGCAGGTATTCTATAACTATATCTTGTCTAAGATTGAAGCTTTGACCAGCGAAATGGAAGATTCTTCTATCTCTCTGTTGGATATGGTTATCAAATATGACTTGAAATACAAAAAATAAGTAAAATGGCTAAGTTATCATATAAAGTATCATACTACGTACTGTACGTAATGTTTGCTGCCATCTTGGTAGTATTGGGCTTGTTCTACTTCGGTGGAGACGCTCAAGGCGATGCAGTACTTATGAGCGTTGACTCTGAAATGTGGCAACCTGCCCAAACTGATGCCTTGATCTATTTGATGTATGGTTTGTTTGGTATAGCTGTCGTTGCTACAGTGGCTGCTTTCCTGTTCCAATTTGGAACTGCCTTGAAAGATAATCCTGGAAATGCATTGAAATCTTTGATCGGTGTAATTATATTGGTTGCCGTTGTTGTTATAGCATGGGCTATGGGTAGTGATGAACCTCTCGTTATCCCGGGTTATGACGGTACGGACAATGTGCCTTTCTGGTTGAAGATCACTGATATGTTCCTTTATTCTATCTACATCTTGTTTGCTGCAACAGTGCTTGCAATCATCTTTAGTAGTATTAAGAAGAAATTATCATAATCAATTGAGATAACTCAATTTAAAGAGTAATTACAATGGCAAAAGGAAAAAGAAAAGTTCCTGATATTAACTCAAGTTCTACGGCGGATATTGCCTTCCTGTTGTTGATCTTCTTCTTGATTACAACGTCTATGGATACTGACCGTGGTTTGGCAAGACGTTTGCCACCTCCACCGGAGCAGGAACAGAACAATGACGATATTAAGTTGAAAGAGCGCAACGTATTGCAAGTCTTCCTGAATATGAACGACCAGTTGATGTGCGGAAACGATTATATCACAACTGATCAATTACGTGCAAAAGCAAAAGAATTTATTGCCAACCCGTATAACGATGATTCCAAACCGGAAAAATACTCAAAAGATATTCCGTTCTTTGGTAACATGATGATTACGGAAAAGCATGTAGTTTCTTTGCGTTGTGACCGTGGTTCTTCTTATAAGGCATATATTGCTGTACAGAATGAGTTGGTTGCAGCTTATAATGAGTTGCGTGATGAACTGGCTCAGGAAAAATGGCAGAAAAATTATGCTGATTTGAACGAGGACCAACAAAAAGCAATTCGTGATATTTATCCTCAGAAGATCTCTGAGGCAGAACCTAAAAAGTACGGAGAAAAGAAGTAATGGGAAAATTTAATAAAACTGGCAAACGTGAAATGCCGGCGTTGAACACTTCTTCTCTGCCTGACCTTATCTTCACCTTGTTGTTCTTCTTTATGATTGTAACAACTATGCGTGAGGTAACATTAAAGGTTGAGTTTAAGGTTCCGCAAGCAACAGAGTTGGAAAAACTTGAAAAGAAGTCTTTGGTTACGTTTATCTATGTAGGAAAACCTACTGCTGAATTCCGTAAGAAATTAGGTAATGAAAGCCGTATCCAATTAAATGACAGTTATGCTGAAGTTGCTGCAATTCAAGATTACATTATTGGTGAACGTGCCAGTATGAAAGAAGAAGACCAGCCGCAGATGACAGTGTCTTTAAAAGTTGACCAAGATACGAAAATGGGTATCGTAACAGATATCAAAGAGGCTCTTCGTAAGGCTTATGCATTGAAAATTAACTATTCTGCGCAACCGCGTCAGTAAAAGTTAGTTCAGACTATATGAATAAAGGCTACTTGTTTTTACAAGCAGCCTTTATTTTTTATAGGAATTGGGGATAAATGAATATCTTTATTTATTCTGCTTTGTATACTTCCCGGTAAATACATTTTTTTACCTGCTCAAAGTCTTTCTCACATTCCAAGTTGCCATGAGCCATTAATAGCATAGGAAGATAATTATCTCCCACTTTATAAGGTGGTTGCATATATGGCTTTTCCCATAAGGTAAAACCATGCCGTTTATAGAAATTGATTCGTCGTATTGCCATTTCCTCCTCGGGCATTTCTACTTCTAAAATAATGGGCTTGTTGAGCTGCTGGCATAAATGGTTTAAGACATTCTTGCCATGACCTCCATTGCGTAGGGAAGGGTCAATAGCGAAATGCTCTACGTAATAAAAATGTCCGAAATCCCAGTACGTGATAAATCCGACCGGAGTGTCGTGATGAAGAATGATGTTGCAGTAAAAATGGGTTTTAGTATCTGTATAATTACGCAATTCTTCCAATGGGCGATATTCTTCCGAAGGAAAAGAGGCGGTCATCAGTTGTTCCATGTAATTGTACAAGGTTGCATCCTTAGTTGTGATACGTTGAAATTTAATCATAAGTCAGTCTTTTGATGTTTATTATTCAGTATAAAAATTTATGATTCGGCGGAGAGCACGTTGGCACACAGGACAGAATTCCGGATATTCGTTGGTGCGCATGCGGCAGTTATCTGCCGGGCGGAAAATACCCTTTGCAGAGTAGCCTCCTCCTTCATACACACCTGTCGGGTATTTTTCACTTGCACTTATCGGAGTGGGAATAGGAATGTTTGAGGGAAGCATGTCTTTCCATTTCGACGCAAAGTCCACTTGTGTACTGATGTTCTGTTCCCATGGCTCTATATCCAATGGATAAGTGTCTGTCATAATATCGTTGTCATAGAAATATTCATCGGCAAGTCCGCCAAAGCTATGTCCGAATTCATGTACTACTACCGGACGAAACATGGCGTGATGAGCAGTGGTCAGGGTGTAGGAATTATAAATACCTCCACCACCGTACTCTTCCGTATTGGCTAATATGATAATGTGCTCATAAGGGATTCCCGCTAAGGCATCATGTACTGCTCTTACGCGTGATGTGGTCAAATAACGGTCGGAGTAGAATGTACTGAAATGTGAGCTGAAAGCAGTGTGCTTCCATTCGTTCAGTCTTGGCACGCTGACTCCACTGTCTGTGGAAGGGCTGGCGACAGCAACAATATTGAAACGTTTCTTCATGGACTTGAAAGGCTCGTGTGCAAAAAGGCTCTCACAGGCAATACCGGCATCTTTATAGAATGTCTGCATTTCCTGAGGGGTGTATCCTTCCGCGAGGATAGCTACATCAATGCATTTGTCGGCATCTCCATTTTGTAGCAGGTATTTATGCGGAGTAATGTGTGAGTTCCCTTTTTGTGCTATCAACACATCGTCAGGGTGTATGGTATGCCTCATGGAGACACGAATGTTGCGGCGCGAATCGAGTAGAATTATTTCTATTTCGGCCGGTTGGAGGGGATACGGAAGAAGGAATGTATTTTCAAATCCCTTTGTTACGCTTTTGGCTTCATCTGTTTCCAGCCATTCCTGAAAGAGCGAGGAAAAGGAAGTTGTATAAATAGTCTTTCCACTGGCCGCATCGCGCATGACAATCTGTCCGTTGCCTTGTAATGGAAGTTCCGCCAGATGATGTTTTCTTCCCGCCCATGTGGGGAGAGAGGACAGGCCGTCCAGACAAATGTCTTGTTGGGATGCATTGCCGCTGAATATGTAATCGGCACGAAGCGTTTTGTCTGCAAAATATTCGGCAAATACCTGTGCATATATGGGAGAGACTGCTGTTAGACAGAGTAAAAGTAAAATATATTTTTTCATATTCATTATAGTTTAATTACTTCACAAATATACGATTATTTCGGCACTATCCATATCTTAATATAAATGAGAGACACGAAACTCTATTTTGAATCCCGTATCTCTCATTCCTATTAAAATGCGGTAATGCCGAATTATAAATGCCTACTGTGAGATTTAGATTATTTTATGACGGCTACAAAACCACCACGTGGCAAACACTCTATTGTCAGGTCTGATTTAACATTTGCCAAAGGGATGTTTTCTTCAATGGCAAAATGCTTGTCATCTATACCATCTTTGAATATAGAGATTTTCTTACCGTTAACAGCTATTTTATCCAATGATATATGAAGTGTTTTTGTTTCATTAGTGCCATTGATGCCTCCAATATACCATACGTTGCCTTTACGACGTGCCAGGATTACTTCTTCTCCCGGATAACCGGCTAATAATTTTGTATCATCCCAAGCAACAGGCAGTTCTGACAGAAATCTCTTCACCGGTTCCGGTAAGCCATAATAAACAGAGGGTCTGTCCGGCATATGCTGCAACGCTGATTCAAAAATGACCGGCAATGCCAGTTCATGGGCATATGAAGTAATATGAGGATGTTGAGAATTGGAAAAAGTTCCCGGAGTATAATCCATCGGCCCTACAACATTTCTTGTAAAAGGCAAAGTTGCGTTATGCTCGGCAGCCCGATTGGTTAATATTGGAGCGTTATTATACCATTCGGCGCCATATACCCCCTCAACCGACATCATGTGGGGATATGTACGTTGCCACCCTCGCGGAATAGTAGCCCCATGAAAATTAAGCATTAGTTTATATTTTATGGCATCTTCGAGCAAATCTATATAGTAATTCATGGTAGAAACACTGTCACCCGAGAAGAAGTCCACTTTAATACCGGCAATTCCCATTTCGCTCAACCATGCATATTCTTTTTCCCGGTCTTGCTTTTTATTCAAACGGAACAAGGGGCCGGGACCAATCCAGTTTGTACTTGAGTTATACCATAGCAAAGGCTTAATACCCTTGTTTAAAGTATACTTCACAGCATCTTGAAGATTGCCTCCATTGCTCATTTCATCCCATTCCCAATCAATCAAGTTGTAAGGCCAATGCATTTCAGCTGCCAAATCAATATACTCTTTGACTTTTTGATAATCCTTAGAGCCATGGTTATATGCCCAGTATATCCAGGACACCATGCCGGGATTTATCCATTCTGTATATTCTACTTTAGAAGGGTCAGAGACGTCAGTTACCAGTGTTGACTCCACAATATCGGACAAACCTCCTATAATGAGTACTCTCCAAGGAGAAACCCATGTTTTTTCAGCGACCTGTTTTTTATCGGCAAGTTTCACTTGGTATCTGTCATTGTTATCACCGTTGAATAAAAGAGAACCGCAATGTCCACGTCTGATATTTGCTTCTGTTATCAGCATAAATACAGAATCCTGCAGCTCTACGAGTCCGGGATATCCCCAAGAGTTAACTTTGGGGCGGCCAGGGAGTTTTCCATCTGTTGATACCGGAAAAAACTTTTCGTATCCGGGGTCGTATTGCTGCATCCATCTTTTGGCTCCTTGCGGAATATTATATGCCGTATATTCATCAACGACATATTCTTTGTCTGCAATAGTATTAATTTCATATCTGAAAACGACCCCATTGTCATATACTCTGAATGTAATATCCAAAGCGTTTCCTTCTTGGTTTTCAAAAGAATAGGTCCTTTCAAAGGCTTCATTGATACAATGACTGCGTTTTCCCGTTATCATCTTGTAATCATCGACGATTCGTTTTGCCTTAGAAACAGATTTCAGCTTCAAATTTCCATAAAACTTCTGAACATCTGTTTCCAACCCCAGTTCTGTTTGGGAAAGGATAGTTTTTCCGTCATAGTTCACAGAAAAAGTAATCTTGTCATAAGCCTTTCCCTCCATAGGCTCCACTGTAACTCCTAGTTTACCGGTAGGAGAGGTTACATCCAATGTTTCTGTACTGCATGAGCTGATCATGATGACAACTAGTACAAACCATATATTTCTTGGTAAATACATATCGTTTTTTATTTTCTTGTATCGTTAAACAAACACTTTTTTATTCTTGCAATAGGTTATGGCAATTGGATTTTCATCCTTTTACCTTGATATACGACTGTTTTTTCCGCAGACGGACTTATGATACGGAGAGTCCTGTTGGCCTGCATGCCGGGATATTCTCCTTGTCGTTCTTCTATCGTCAATACTCGTTTACGGTCATTCCAGTTAAAACGGATGTTGCTATATGCCCCTTTTTCATAATTGTAATTATCTCCCTCATCCTCGTATAAAATGAATGAAGCGTCTTCACCCGGATAAATGTGTATCTCCAAGGGGGCGCTAAGATTTTCCGAAGCATATTGCTTTTTCATGCCTAACGGTAATATGGTACCGGCTTTTACAAATACCGGGATTTTCTCTATTGATGCCGGAATATCCACGTATTGTCCTCCCTCATAGGCCTTTCCATTCCAAAAATCAATCCATCCTGCCGCATGTTCAGGAAGGTAGGTTTTCCAGCTTTGTACATTGCTTTGAGTTATGGGATTAATCAGTAAGGAGTTTCCAAACATATATTCATTCTGCTGTTTCAAAGCCTCCTTATCTTGTGAAAAATCAAATATCAGCGGACGCATAAAAGTACCTCCTTGGTGTGAAACTAATGCAGTATGTGAATATATATAGGGTAATAGGCGATAACGTAGGTCTAAGAAGTCGGAAACAATGTGTTCCACTTGTTCTCCGTACCGCCAAGGCTCTGTCTGACTCATATAACCATGAATACGCATCAATGGCAGGAAGGTTCCGGCCTGTATCCAACGCAACATTCGTTCTTGGTAATCTTTATTCGTATACTGGTCGGAAGGGCGGAAAAAGCCGCCTGCATCATAGGTCCACCAAGGCAGGCCGGTAGCCATTTGTCCTAATCCGCCAGCTATTTGCCGACGAAGTGTTTCCCAGTCATTGCCTACGTCTCCCGACCATGTTACTGCACCATATCGTTGTATACCGGAGAATCCGCTTCGGGTTAATATCATAGCACGCCGATCCGGGTCATCCTTACGTAAGCCTTCATAGACGGTTTTATTCACAAAAAGCGGATAAACATTGCGGTAGAATTCACCTGGGGTTTTCCCATTGTTTATTCGCCGGTTCAGTAAATCATCATTTTCCGGTTCGGTAGCGTCCTGCCACCACGCATCAATTTTGTAGGGCCTCAATAATTTACTGCTAAAATTATGCCAATAAAAAGCTGCTGCATCAGGATTGAAAAAATCAATCCAATCTGTGCCGGGAATGTAAAAACCTTTAGACTCCATTTGCTTTCCAAGTGCCGATTGCTTATCTATTTTAGACCAAACGGACAACATCAGGTGTATGTTCATGTTATGAAGCTCGCGTACCATTTTGCCGGGATCCGGATATTTGCTTTCATCGAATTGCATGGCATTCCACCCGTACTTTCCCCACCATTGCCAATCTTGTACGATCACATCCACAGGGAGCTTCCGTTTCCTAAATTCATGTGCGTTTTCCAGCAGCTCCGCTTGTGTATTATAACGTTCCCGACAATGAATATAGCCTAATGCCCAAAGCGGCAACATAGGCGCTTTGCCTGTCAACTGACGGTAACCGGCTATTATTTCATCGGCATTTCCGGAGAATACGGTATAGTCCAAAGAATGTGCTACCGGAGAACGGAAGACAGTCTCATCGGTTACTTGTCTCCAATATAATACGGGGGAATCTTCCTTTACGCCCTGTACTTCAACAGTATGTTCTCCTTTCGATAATTCTACTATAACGGAAGTTGTAGGAGGGAGCCACAAATTATTCACATCGACAATTTTATTTCCATCAATAGCGATGTAATGTTTGCGTGCCATACGCTGCCCTACATCCAACAGCAATCCGTACTGTCCATCGGCCGGAACACTGAATGTTGCTGTGAATGACTTGAAGAGACGAGTCTCACGTTTATTGCCTTTTGTACTTGTCGCGTCCACTGTAACGGCTTGTCCCTCTGTCTTTGCCGGTAATAACTTTACAGACTCGTCGGCAGGATTAAAGTCTGTCAGACCATAGTTGTTCCACAAAATGCCATATCCCTTGTTGGAAAGAATAAAAGGAATTGCGATCTGTGTATTAACTTGTGTAAGGCGTCTGCTCAGTCCTCGCACATTTAAATAGCCATCTTGAAATTGTCCGGTGCCAAACAAGTATTCATCAGCCGGTGATAAGAAATGTTGTTCGGCCCAAAAGGCCGGTTCGCCTTGAACAGTAGAACTTTTCAATAAACGCCCTCCTTCTTTTTCCTGCAAGATAATTTGCCCTTTAGCATCGGTAAAAGTCAGTGTATGACGCTGTTTGTCATAAACTACAATCATTTTCTCAAGTGAAAGTTTCAGTGAGGTATTATTCTCTTTCACTTTATATGCAGGAGACGCTACATCTTCTGTATAGATTAATTCTTCTTTCGGAACAGCCTGTCCTTTGGTGAACCTTACGCGCACCGTATTCTGATTGAGCGGTTGTAAAGAAAGCTTTCCTGTTGGCAATTCGATATTCACACAATTGCTTTTAGGAGAATCATTTTGGGCAAAGGCCGTAAAGCAACCAATCAGCAAAACGAATAAAAACAGTGTTTTTCTTGTCATGTTCTATGCTTTATTTCTGTGAATGAGTGACTTGATTTACAGTATATTGGGAAGTACACGATTGTGCCAATGGCTGTTCTTTACTCGAATGCCCACCAGTCCAACATAAATAGGTTCTTTTTCAGTTCTTTCCCACCTTTAAAAACAAGATAGAGATCGTGTACGCCGTTCAAGTTCACAACAGACGTCGTAAACTCGCGAAGTTCACTTTTCGTATGTGAGATATTCACTGTGCCGACACATGGACCATCTTTTTGGTCAATGTGAATTTCCAATATGCCGCCATATAGGTGGGCAGAAGCGGAGACTTTAAACGTCTTGGCTCCTTTTCCAAAATCAACACCTTTCACCATTAGGTATTCGCCGTCATCTATACTTGTTACCAGCTGGTTCCAGCGTTCGTGACTCCAGATATTCTTGGGAGTGGTCTTCAGTCCGAAGCCCCAAGCCATTGTTTCTGCTTCTACTTTACGGTAGGGATTGAATTTCTCAATCTGTTCCAATTTACATTCGTGAAAATAAGGCAGCATGCGGATGGTGCCGTTAGGGTTATACTCCATTTCAGCAACCGACACCGAGCGCCGTTCTGCGTGGCGGCTTGTTTCCAAACGGAAGATATCATAGTTTTGTCCAAAACAGTAAGATTTACCCTTGTAGTCTATGATGCCGGGATGATTGCCACGAGTCCGCGGGGTATGGTCCATAATATGCCCTTTATACTCCCATGGCCCAAGCGGGTTTTTACTCATGGCATAGCCGATACCCTCAGGACAGCATGTAGAGGCAAAGGCTAAATAGTAGTGTCCGTTTCGCTTATAGAACCAAGGGCCTTCCTGATAATCTTCGATATGGGGTAGCTCCATGATTTCGCCTGAGTAGGAAATCATGTCTTCATTCAGTTTCACACAATAGAGATTCGGGTTACCCCAGTACATATAGGCTTGGCCGTCATCATCAATATATACTGTGGGGTCAATATCGTACCAGTGTTCCTTTTGCCATACCAGCGGTTTGTTTATGGGATCTTTAAAAGGGCCGTAAGGAGAGTCGGACACCAGCACGCCGATGCCGTTGCCATGAATGGGGCAATACATATACCATTTGCCGTTGCGGCGAACCACTTGCTGTGCCCAGGCGCCATTGTTGCCTTTGTACCATTTGAAGTCTTTGAGCGAGGCTACGGCGCCACGATCCTGCCAGTTCACCATATCGGTAGAGGTGTAGAGGAGCCAGTCCTTCATGTGAAAATTTTCGCCGTCATCCTCATCGTGGCTGGTAAAGAGATAGACAGTGTCATTGTACACAATAGGAGCCGGGTCGGCTGTGTACTTGGTTTGGATGATGGGCATGTTCAACGATAGTTCTTGCGACAAGGCGGTTGTCGAGAGTAATGAGCAAAATGCTAAAAGTTTTAAAGAAGATTTCATATTTGCAGATAATTTAATTATGTTTTTCATGATTTCGTGTTTTCTGTTACAAAGGAATTCATTTTCCGTCAATCTGCTCCAAAAGTATGTTACATCTTTTTTTGTCCATGTTACATAATAGTCCCGGTATTTTCTGAATGTGCGATTATTCTCTTTTTAGCAAGAAAAGTTATAATTCGTATTTTTATTGGAGAAAAAATGGCTAACTTTGCACCTTGCCGTAGTAAAATGCGGGAAATCATTTATAAAATTAATTATTGAAAATAGAAATGGGACATCATCAATTGGATACTTTAGACGAGCAAATACTGCAGTTGATTGCCGATAATGCACGTATTCCTTTCCTTGAAGTGGCCAGAGCTTGTAATGTATCTGGAGCAGCTATTCATCAACGTATTCAGAAACTCACTAATCTGGGGATATTGAAAGGATCGGAATATGTTATAGATCCGGAGAAGATAGGATATGAGACCTGTGCATATATCGGAATTTATTTAAAAGATCCCGCTACTTTTGATGCTGTGACAAAAGCGTTGGAGGCTATTCCTGAAATTGTGGAGTGTCACTTTACGACAGGTAAGTATGATATGTTCATTAAGTTGTATGCCCGGAACAATCACCATTTACTGAGTATTATTCACGATAAGCTGCAACCGTTGGGCTTGTCGCGTACGGAAACATTAATCTCTTTCCACGAAGCGATTAAGCGTCAGATGCCGATAGTAGTAGAAGATGAAGAGGAGTAAATCCTATCGGCGGATATAATCGACAAAAGCATAAGCGCAGGGATGTTTCTCGTCTATCGGATGGGAGTCCCTGCTTTTTTCTTGCCATATTTTAAGATCTACTTCCGGAAAGTATGCATCTGCATGGGGAGCTTCAGCATCTATTTCGGTAAGGCAAAGTGCGTCTGCCAAAGGGAGGGCTTGGTGATATACGCTGGCTCCGCCTATAATGTAGACTTGTTCGTCCTGTGCACAGTTTTTCAAGGCTTCCTCAAGAGAGGGGAATACTTCTGCGCCCGGGCATTGGGTATCGGGGCGGGTAGACAAGACTATGTTGCGACGGTTGGGTAAAGCGCCTTTGGGCAGTGACTCAAAGGTTTTCCGTCCCATGATGATTGTATTTCCGGTAGTAAGCGTTTTAAAGCGTTTCAGGTCATTGGGAAGCCAGAACAATAATTTGTTTTCGTAACCGATGCCCATGTGGCGGTCTACTGCGGCAATAATGCTGATCATGTCTGTACAGGGTTCAAATGGTTCTTATAGGATGAGATTTTCTCTTTCTTTTATACCGCAACTTTTCCGGCGATGTGCGGGTGCGGATCATAATTGATTAATTCAAAATCTTCAAATTTGAAGTCGAAGATATTCTTCACGTCCGGGTTTATTTTCATCTGTGGCAATGCCTTCGGTTCACGACTCAATTGGAGTTTCACTTGTTCCAGATGGTTCAGGTATATATGCGCATCTCCCAGCGTATGTACGAAATCTCCTGCCTTCAGTCCGGTGACTTGTGCTACCATTTGTAGAAGCAATGCGTATGATGCGATGTTGAAAGGCACTCCCAGGAAGATGTCCGCACTCCGCTGGTAAAGTTGCAGGCTGAGCCGGCCGTTGGCTACGTAAAACTGAAAGAATGCGTGGCAAGGCGGCAGGTTCATGTTGTCCAGATCGCCGACATTCCAGGCGCTGACTATGATGCGGCGTGAATCGGGGTTGTGTTTGATCGTTTCTATCGCTTCACTGATCTGGTCGATTGTTCCGCCTTTGTAATCGGGCCATGAACGCCATTGATAGCCGTAGATATGTCCCAAATCTCCGTTTTCGTCTGCCCATTCATTCCAGATGCGCACACCATTTTCTTGCAGGTATTTCACATTTGTATCGCCCTTCAGGAACCATAACAGTTCATGAATGATGGATTTCAAATGAAGTTTCTTAGTTGTCAGGCAAGGGAATCCCTCGTCCATATTGAAGCGCATCTGATGTCCGAAAACACTGATTGTACCGGTTCCGGTGCGGTCGCTTTTTTCTATGCCTTCAGTCAACACGCGGTTGAGCAAGTCTAAATATTGTTTCATGGTTTACTTGTTAAAAGCCTCGCCAAAGGTAGCTAAAGTTCTTGGGAGAATAAAAAAATAAGAATCAAAAATTAAAGGGAACGATTTACAGGAAAGGAGTCAGCAGGTTTCCCACCCAGCCGACGAATTTCTTCCAGCCGGAACGTTTCTTCCATACTTCGGGAGTGAGCAAAGTGCTGTTTTGCTTATCCTTTTCAAACATGCTGTTCAGTTGATTGGTGGTTGCCGGGTCAAAAATGAAAGCGTTTGTTTCATAGTCGTAGCGTAAGCTGCGGCTGTTAAGGTTGGCCGTACCTACTGTACAGAAAGTGCTGTCCACCATCATTATCTTGGAGTGGTGGAACCCGTCTTTGAACAAGTAGACTTTAGCTCCCCGTTTCATCAGCTTGTGTGCAATGTAGAAGGAAGCTTCAGGCGTAAAGGGGATATCCGATACTGCCGGTATCATTATTTCCACTTCCGTACCTTTCTTTAATGCTTTTTTGATGGCTTTACGAATGGATTTTGTCGGTACGAAGTAAGGGTTCACTATCTGGATGTTTTTTTGAGCGGCTTCGATTGAAACGGCGTAGGCATGGCTGATGGAACGGGGTGTTTCTCGCGGGGTGCGGTCCACTATTGAAATCTCTTCGGCTATGCTGTCCGGAAATTGGGGCAGGTTGGGGAAGTATGCCGGACCGCCGATGTGTTGTCCGGTCTCCCGGTTCCACATAGTCAGGAAGATGCCTTGCAGATAGCGTACGGCGTCCCCTTCTATATGCATGTGTATATCGTGCCATTTACCGATTTTGGGTAAACCGTTGATGTAATAGTCGGCAATGTTCATCCCGCCTGTATAGCCTGTCTTTCCATCGATCACGACGATTTTACGGTGGTCGCGATGCATGGCATGGTTGATATAGGGAAAAGTGATAGGGTCGAACTTGACAATTTCGATGCCACGTGCCTTTATCGCTTGCAGATGATGTTTTTTTAGCGGTTGGTTATTGGACCAGTTGCCGAATGCATCGAACATGGCGCGTACCTCCACGCCTTCTTTCACTTTTTCTGCCAATAAGTCGAAAAGGGAGTTGGCGATGGAGTCGTTGCGGAAGTTGAAATATTCCAAATGAATATGATGCCGGGCATGGCGAATGGCTTCGAATAAGTCGGTGAACTTTTCACGACCGGTCATTAGTAATTCAACTTTATTGTTGTAAGTCAGCGGTATTCCCATTTCCCGCATGTAGTTCATAACAAGAGAGTCGCTGGTAGTGTGCGCCCGGGCGCTTCCAATGAAAGATGCAAATAATATAATGAATATAATCCGTCTCAAAACTTTGTAAGGTTATTTAGTTTTATGAGTTGGCAAATATACAATATATCGTTGAGATATGTTCATTCGTTTATAAAAAATTAGCCCTTACCTTGCCAATGGAGAGATAAGGTAAGGGCGGATTGTATTGTCCTATGAGGAAATCTGTTTATCCTATGGGGAAGTTTGTTTATCCTATGGGGATTTTTTCTGTTTCAGGTTGCCGAATCCATCTAAGCCAGTGAACATATCTTGCGGTAGAGCAGGTAAAGCAGCACTATCCCTGCTACCAGTAAGGATTTGGGATCAAGTTCGGTCATTCCGCTTTGGGCAGCGGTGGTGAATGTCTCACGAAGCGTACCCAGCACTTGTTGCAAACCGTCGAAGGCGAAGAACAGTACTAATGCCAGCGTGAAGCAGAATGTTACCCATACTTGTGAAATCCGGTGGGTACGGTCGGGTAAATGGCGCATCACGCGGCGGGTGAAGCCATTGTCCGGTATTTCCTGCCGGTTTCCGGCAAAGAAAGCTGTTAAGAGTTTATCATCGTTTTCTGTCATAACCATTTTGTTTTAAGTAGGCAGCCATTTTATCTTTGGCCCGCGACAGATGGCTTTTTACTGTTCCTGCGGGGCAGCCGGTAATGCCTGCAATCTTTTCAATGCTTTGATCTTCCATATAAAAAAGAGTGATGCAGGTTCGTTCCATATCTTTCAGCATACTCAGCGCGCGGTAGATATCCATGCGTTGACCTATGTCGTTTTGTTGCGTACAGCATTGAGCGTCTACTTGACGTGTCTCCAGGCTGTCCGTCTCTTTACGGGCACGAAGATAGTCATAAAAAACATTATAGGCAATACGGTAGAGCCATGTGGAGAAACTGGATAAGTTCTTGAATGAGGCCAGGTTGGTATATGCCTTGATGAATGTGTCTTGTGAAAGGTCATCGCTCAATTCGCTGTCGCCACAGGTCAGATGCAGGAAGAACCTCCGTACGGGCGACTGGTACTTTCTTACTAACCGGTCGAAGGCCCTGGTGTTGTGAAACACCACGACCTGTGCAACTAACGATATATCATTGAGCTGGCTCATTTTTCTTCATTCTTTTCCGGAAAGCCTGTTTTTGTATTATCGGGTTGCCCGTTACTTTGGGGGGCTTTGTGCTGTTGCGTATAGTAGATGACGACTTGTCCGAAGCCTGTGAACATAATGAGCAGTCCGATGCAGCCCAGTCCGAATTCGCCGGTAATGGCCCAAAGGAAGATGAACAGTCCGATACCGGCAAACACATTTTTGATTCCTTTGCTGCGGGTATCTATTGATTCGGTGTCTTTAAACAGGTGTTCCGGCAGCGGTTGTCCGCTGGCCAAAGCCTGTTCTACCAAACGGTATTTGGCTTTCCGGTTCTTATAGCGGAAGAAAAAGACGATGAATACGACAACCAGCGGTAAGCCGAAGACGGAAACAATGGCTACGATGGCGATGATTGCTTCCCGGGTGTTATGTCCGATATTCCAGCCGAAGTCATAAGCGTCATTGCGGCTTTTATAATCATTATCGCTTTCGGTATGACGATGGGTACTGTTTTCATAAGTCATGATGCTGAGTGTGTCCGTTACGGACTTTCCGTTAATCATGGTATCTTTCAGTTCTATAACTCTTTTGGGGTTTCCCAAGCTGTCATTTTCTGTTACAGTTCTGTTCTTTCCCTGTGCCAATGTACAGAGCATTATGGCTGTCATTAATGCAAAAATGATACGTTTCATAATCATGCTATTTTTTATTTTATTAATTTCTTTGTGTGTTAGACGTGCCCAATCATTTAGAAAGTTGCAAAGAGACGATATTTTTTTTAAAATAGCTACTATCGGCCGCCGAATATTTATGTTATCTTTGCGTACTTAAAATAGCGCACACATGGAATTACCTGTTTTATTTACAGACTATACCCGCAATCTTTTGGGAGATGAGGATTATATGAGATTGACGGCGGCTTTGGAGTCGGAGCAACCTGTCAGCATCCGGTTGAATCCGTTGAAGCCGTTTGCTTTTCAGCTTGGGGAGGATGAAGTTCCCTGGTGTGCTTCCGGTTTTTATCTTAAAGAACGCCTGACGTTTACTTTCGATCCTTTGTTTCATGCGGGTTGCTATTATGTGCAGGAAGCTTCGTCCATGTTTGTGGAGCAGGTCTTGAGGCAACATTGGGGTGAGGAGCCGGCGGTAATGCTTGACCTTTGCGCAGCTCCGGGTGGTAAGTCGACGCATGTCCGCAGCATTCTTCCCGAAAACAGTTTGCTGATAGCCAATGAAGTCATTCGCAACCGTTCTCAAATACTTGCCGAGAACTTGGCAAAATGGGGGCACACCGGTGTTGTGGTCACCAATAACGATCCGTCGGACTTTACGCCGTTGAAAGATCTCTTTGACATAATATTGACGGACGTGCCCTGCTCCGGTGAAGGGATGTTCCGTAAAGACCCTGTGGCGGTAAGCGAGTGGAGTTTGGAGAATGTAGAAGTTTGCTGGCGTCGTCAGCGAAGAATTATTTCGGACATCTGGCCTTGCCTCAAGCCGGGTGGCATCCTGATATATAGTACTTGCACCTATAATACGAAGGAAAATGAAGAAAATATCCGTTGGATAAGGGATGAGTTTGGTGCAGAGGTGCTTCCGCTTGATGTTGCGGAAGATTGGAACATAACGGGCAACCTGTTGCCGGGAGAACATTTTCCCGTCTACCGCTTTTTACCTTATAAGACGAAAGGCGAAGGCTTCTTTGTGGCTGTTCTCCGAAAACCGGGTATGAGTAGCCGTAAGGCTTGGGATGAGCGCTTGTCTGTCCGGGGAAAAGTTTCCGTAACTCCGGGAGTGAGGGGGGAAAACGCCAAGGGAAAGGGTAGGAAACCTCAGGGAAAAGGGATGAAAACTCCGGGACTTTCGAAAGATCAGTTATCTGTATTCCGGAATTGGATTCCGGCTTCGGATGAGTATGAGTTTATTCAGAGCGACGGCAGTGTCAGTGCTTTCCCTAAATGCTATCTTCCTGAATTGTCGGCATTGCAGTCGTCATTGCGCATTGTGCAGGCAGGGGTAGGGATAGCCGAGCAAAAAGGAAAAGACTGGATTCCCAATCATGCGTTGGCAATGAGCCGGATATTGGGGCCGGATGCTTTCCCTCGCGAAGAAATCTCCTACGGACAGGCCATTGCATATTTACGGAAAGAGGCTGTCACCCTTTCGGATGCAGCCCCTCGCGGTGTGGTTTTACTCACATATAAGGATATACCTCTCGGCTTTGTTAAGAATATCGGCAACCGCGCCAACAATCTTTATCCGCAGGAATGGCGTATTCGCAGCGGTTATTTGCCGGAGAAGGTGAGGGGGATTAGTGATTGATTCTGATCGCGCCTCCCTTCATTACGGTCAAAGTTCATTTTTGTATATCCGGGCCATTGCCTTCTGGTATTGGTTCTCCAGTTGCAAAAGGTTTGTTTTGCTTTGATAAACCACCGACACTTCAACGAAGTACTCTATCATGCTGATTTGTCCGCCTGCAAGAGCTTGCTTCAGCAAAGTCAGGTCCTGCTGGTCTTGGAAGGTCTCTTTGTATTCCTGCATAGATACATTCAGGTTGCGGGCTTCTTCGTAGAGCTGCCACAACTCGGAACTTGCTTTTACTTTTGCATTGTCTTTTTGGAAATCGATGTTCATGGCTTGTGCTTTGGCAATCTTTACCTTTCCTTTATTGGCAAAGAGAGGGAAGGAGAAACCTACTACAACACCGTTCAGCGGATGTCCTGATTCGGTATTGCGGCGGTAGCCCAATTCCAGTTTCGGCAGCCAGCCTTGTTTGCTTGCCGAAATGAACTTGCGGGCGGCGGCACTCTCATTGTCGAACGATTGCAGGGAAGGGTCGGCTGCCAGTTGCTCATTACATACCTGATAGAAATCGGCAGGCAGTGGAACTATGGGATAGTCCGTCAGGCCGAGGGCTTGGGCTGTGGGTATTGCCGGATTTTCGGACAAGTTGTTGCCGGGAGTAAGCGGCTGGTTCCCGTTAAGCACCAGCAGTTCTTTGATTTTGTTGTTCAATGCTGTACTGTTCATACGCGATTCGGTGCGTACATTCAGCAGTTCCAAGTTTATTTTATTGGTCTCCAGAGCATTGGCATCCCCGTTGGACAGTCTTTGGGCATACATTGCGGCCAGTTCCTCTGCATTCTTCAGCCGGGCATCGAGCAATTCCTGCTGTTGTTGCAGCATGATGATGTCCAGACATACTTCTTTGGCTTGCAGTAATATCTGCTGACGCATGGTTGCCGCCTGTGCATCCAAAGCTCCGGTTTTCAGACGGTTCATCTTTCCCCTTGTTACGTATAGGGTCGGAAAATCGAAGCTTTGGGAAACAACCATTTCTCCTACGGTCTCATCACTGTTTTTGGAGTCCCAGAGATGGGCATACGAAAGGGTGGGATCGGGCAGGTTGTTCTCTGCCTTATTCTCTAACTTCTGCGAAGAGATAAGTTGTGCGTTGGCTTGCAGCTCCTTGTTGTTCGCCTCTATCTGGCGAAGTACGGAGTCGATGCCCGTATCCTGCGCCCTCATCCCCATACAGGTGAGGAGGGCGGCGGTGAGTATAAATATTTGTTTCATACGTTCTGTTTTTAAGTCATTTATTCGTTTGTCACTTTCTTCTTCCCATGCATCATCAGATAGACAATCGGAATGATGAAGCCATTCAGGAAGGTAGAGGTAAGCAGTCCTCCCAAAATAACTTTCGCCATAGGGCTTTGTATCTCATTGCCGGGAAGGTCACCGCTGAGTGCCAGCGGGATCAGTGCCAGTGCGCTGGACAGGGCTGTCATCAGAATAGGATTCAAGCGATCCAACGAACCGCGTATCACACTGTCGTACACTCCGTAGCCTTCTTCCTTTTGCAAGTGGTTGTAATGGCTGATCAGCAACATGCCGTTTCGGGTGGCGATGCCGAACAAGGAGATGAAACCGATGATGGCAGGAATGCTGATTTCCCCTGTGGTGATGAGCAGGGCAAACACGCCGCCAATCAGTGCCAAAGGCAGGTTGATAAGGATGATTGCACTTTCCTTGACACTGCGGAACTCGTGATACAGCAGCAAGAATATCACAACGACAGACATGAATGACGTCAATGCCAGTGTGCGGCTTGCAGCCTGTTCGCTTTCAAACTGGCCGCCGTATTCGATGTGGTAGCCTTCGGGCAGTTTGATTTGTTTGTCTACGCGCTCTTGTATATCGTTCACCACACTACGCAGGTCGCGGTCGGCAACGTTGGCGGAGATCACGATCTTACGTTTTACGTTTTCGCGGCTGATTGTATTCGGGCCCATTGCCGAACGTATGTCCGCTACGTAGTTCAACGGTATTTTTTGTCCGTTGCCGGTATCAATCATTAAGTTGCGTATCTTTTCCATCTCATCCCTCAAGTCATCCTTGACGCGTACGGTGAGGTCGAAGCTCTTTCCTTTCTCGTACACTTGGGATACGGATTCGCCTGCAAGGCACACATTGACGAATTCCGAAAACTCCGGCAATGAGATGCCGTATTTGGCAAGTACTTCCCGCTTGGGCGAGATGATGAGCTGCGGGCGTTCAATCTGCTGCTCTACATTCAAATCGGCAATGCCGGGGATGTCCTGAATGCTGTTTTTTATTTCATTGCCCAAGGAGAACATGCGGTTCAAATCGTCACCGAACAGCTTGATGGCTATGTTTGCTTTCGTTCCGGACAGCATGGCATCGATGCGGTGGCTGATAGGCTGGCCGATTTCCACGTTAGCGCCGACAATCGTACCCAGTTTTTCACGTACCTCGGCCACCAGTTCGCTGCGTGAGCGGTCTTTCAACTCAAACGGGGCTTCGATCTCCGAAACGTTGACGCCTAAAGCATGTTCGTCCAGTTCGGCACGCCCTGTCTTGCGGGCTACGGTCTGGATTTCGGGGATGGTAAGAAGCAATTCTTCGGCGCGATGGCCTATCTTGTCGCTTTCTTCCAATGAGATGCCCGGCAGGGATGATATGTTGATCGTGAAGGAGCCTTCGTTGAATGGCGGCAGGAAGGAGCGTCCCAGTGTGAAGAAGCAGGCGAGTGCTATCACAAACAGGCCGATAGTTCCGCCCAATACGCTCTTTTTATGTCCCAATACGAAGGTTAGCGCTGCGCCATACCACTCTTTCATTTTACGTGCTACGGGTGAGTCTCCGGTGGAGCGTTTTTCATCTTTTATCTTTTCCTTGCCCAGCAGGTAGGAGCACAGTACAGGCGTCACCGTCAAGGCTACGACGGTGGAAGCTGCCAGTGCCACGATGAAGGCGATGCCCAGCGGTACGAGCATCCTGCCCTCCATGCCGCTGAGGAAAAACAGCGGAACGAAACTTACCACGATGATGAGTGTGGAATTCAGTATGGGCATACGCACTTCTTTAGAAGCGTTGAATACAACTTCCAGTATGGGTCGACGCTCTTCCTGCGGTTTCATACGGTTCTCCCGCAATCGTTTGTACACGTTCTCCACATCTACAATGGCATCATCTACCAGCGAGCCGATGGCGATGGCCATACCTCCGAGGCTCATTGTGTTGATTGTGAAGCCCATGTAGTGCAATGCCAGCAGTGAGGCTATCAGTGACAGGGGAAGTGTGACCAATGAGATGACAGTGGTCCGCACGTTGGCGAGGAACAGGAACAGGACGATAACGACGAAGATACCTCCTTCGAACAATGACTTCTGCACGTTGCCGATGGAACTTTCAATGAAGCGGCTTTGCCTGAAGATGTCGGTGCTGACTTTTACGTCAGGCGGCAGGTTCTTCTGCAGGTCTTTCAGGGAGGTTTCCAACTTGTCGGTCAGCTCAAGGGTACTTGTGGCCGGCTGTTTGGTTACGGTCAGCAATACGGCAGGTTTCCCGCGTTCGGAAGCTGTGCCCAGTTTCGGTAGTTTGGCTCCGATGCGTACGTCTGCAATGTCTTCCAGCAGGACGGGAACGCCGGGCGTTGAGGCGGGGGAAGCGGATGAGGTGTCACCGCCTTGCAGCTTGACTGTTGTTTTGGCAAGTTGTTCCACCCGGTCGGTGGAGATCACTCCGCGTACGATGTATTCGTTTCCGTATTCATAAAGCACTCCGCCATTGGCATTCAGGTTCATTTCGCGCGTAGCGTTCATCACTTCTGTGAGAGTCACGCCGTAATGACGCATCCGTTCCGGATCGAGCTGTATCTGGTATTCTTTAATATCGCCACCCAGTACGGCCACTTGCGCCACACCGCCGGTAGAAAGGAGGCGCGGACGGATTGTCCAGTCTGCTATGGTGCGCAGGTCGAGCATGGAAGTAGAGTCCGCAGTCAGCCCCACAATCAGCATCTCGCCTAAGATAGACGATTGTGGTCCGAGGGTAGGCTTGCCCACATTAGAGGGGAGCGATTCGCTGACGACAGCCAGTTTCTCGCTGACAATCTGGCGTGCCAGATAAACGTCCGTTTCCCAGTCAAATTCAACCCATACGACGGAAAACCCGTTTGTAGAGGAAGAGCGTACGCGGCGTACTCCTGTCGCACCGTTTACGGCAGTCTCCACCGGGAAGGTGACCAACTGTTCCACTTCTTCGGCTGCCATACCGTTGGCTTCGGTCATGATAACTACGGTAGGGGCATTCAGGTCGGGGAACACATCCACTTCCGTATGCATTGCAGTATATGTACCGCCAATCAGTAGCAATACGGATGCCACCAGCACCAATATTCGGTTCTGAAGGGAGAAATGTATAATCTTGTTCAACATAATTCAAAACTCATAATTATTATTAGTGTTCGTGGCTGTGTGCCGGAATTGCATTGGTGGCGCCGGCAAGTTTGACTTGGTATGCGCCTTGGGTCACTACCTTGTCACCGGCTTTGACGCCCGAAAGGATTTGCACCTTTTCGCCGTTGTCGGCTCCGAGAGTGACTGGTTGCTTTTTGTATCCTTCTTCATCTATTTGCAGATAGACGAAGAAGCTGCCTTGTTCTTCGGTCAAGGCTGTGTGGGGAAGTGAAATAACATTCTCCATGGGGGAGGAGAGCAGGAATATTTCTACAAAAGAGCCGGGGATGATATCTCCTTTATTGTCAAATTCAAAGGTGACGGGCACGTAGTAGCTGTTTTCGCCCGATGCTTTCCCATAAGAAAGCAGGCGTCCGTTCAGTTCCTTTAGCGTATATACCTTATTGTTATAAGGAGTGCAGAAGTTGGCAGAGCCGATTGTGCGGAGATAAGGATAATATTTTTCCGAAACATCGGCACGCAGGAATAATTTGCGGTTTTGGGTTACGCTTACAAGCGGTTGGCCCACTGTGACATAGTCACCCTCCTTCACTAAGAGGCTTTTTACGTATCCACTGATAGGAGAGGGGATGGCCTGACCCTGTGCCGAATGGTTTTGGGCAACGGCTTCATAGCTGATGCGGGCATTCTCATAGGTCTGCCGGGCTTGGGCGAAGTCTTTTTCCGAAACGATTTTGTTGGGAAGCAGTTCTTTCATCCGTTCGTATTCCTTCTTGGCTGTTTCGTAGGCAATCCGCGCTCTTTGTACGGGATCTCCGTCTGCCATATTCTTGGACGAAAGCACTACGAGGGGAGTGCCTTTGCTGATGCTCATGCCCTCTATTACTTTTCCATGGAAAGAAACGACACCGGCCACAGTGGCTACGGCAACACTCTCGTCGCCTTGTGCAGCCATAACCCGGCCGCTGGTCTTAATCACCTGATTGAAAGTACCCGGTTCGATGATGCTCGTCTCCACGCCGGCGGCCTGCGCCTTAGCCGGAGGCAATATGATTTCGTCGCTATGGCCGGCGGCAGCTTCCGCAGCATGCTCGTGTTCGTGGCCGGCTCCTTCGTGCTCATGGTCATGGTTTTCGCTCTCATGGTCATGACCTTCGTGATCATGTCCCGCATGGGCGTGTTCTTCCGTTTCGTGGTTGTGTCCTTCACCGGACTTACTATTGCAGGAGCCCAACAGGAACAATCCTATGACCCCCATGAATATAAATTTCTTCATGATAGTTGTTTTTATTCTTACTTGTTATTGGAATACAAAATTAGAGAATGTGGCGTGCAACCAAGTTGCATATATTCTCCTGCCGGGAAAGGAGTTCCTTTCGGCAATGTGGGTTAAGCAAGAACGGAAGGGGGCGCGCGAAGTCCGGTGGCACGTGTGATGAACGTGCCATGCAGAGATTCCATGTAGATAAACTCTTGCCTTATGCCTGTTTCGTCGGGCAGGGTCAGGAGTTTGAGAAGAGGTTCCACAAATAGGGTGGTTACCCATACGAAGCAGGGCTGTATGTCGCTGTTGTTCGGATTGGGGGTCTGTTGGAAGAAATGGGTGGTCATGCAGCCTGTATCGCAGCAGCAATGTTCGTTGCAAGCGTCTTGATGGTGGCAACACCCGTCGGACGGCAGGTCGTTTTTCATACAGATCATGCCGTCTTCATGATGATGATGAGGAATGACAGGCACTGTCAGCATAATCATGCTGATGAAGAACAGGAAATATGCAATGTACCTTTTCGTTTTCATTCCTTTCTGTCTTTGACCGGTTGCAAAGATAGAGGTTAATCATTTAACTGCCAAGAACAAGATGCTAAAAAGCCTTGAATAAATCATTTAATCCTTCGCTCATGCTGGGGTGTGTGAAGATGAAATCGCGCAGGACACTGTAATGCAGGTCGTTTTTCATGGCTAATGCCACCAGGTTGATGACTTCGGGCGCATCGACACAAAACAGGGTGCATCCCATGATGCGGCCCGTATGTGCATTGACAATAACTTTCAGCATGCCGTCTATGTGTTGCAGGGTGCGGGCACGCGGAATGGCGGCAGCCGGGAGCCGGGACACTTGGATCGAGTAACCGCGCTTTACGGCTTCCTCTTCGGTGGTGCCGATGTGTGCCAAGGGAGGGTCCGTAAAGATGACGTAAGGCACCGGAAGCCTGTCGTCCATATTCCGTTTTTTATTACCGAATAAATGGTTGGTGATGATGCGGAAGTCATCAATGGACAAATAGTCATACATGGCGCCTCCTCTGGCGTCTCCCATTACCCATATATGCGGAGAGGTGGTTTGCAGATGTCCGTTGACGACGATAGCCCCCTGGGTGTCGGTCTGTACGCCGGCTGCGTGAAGGTTGAGGCCGTCGGTCATTGCTCTGCGCCCTGTGGCAAGCAGCAGGGCATCCCCTTCCAGGAAGTAGGGAGTGCCGTCGGAATTGTCCGTATAGGTCAGGGTCATGCCGTTGGCAGTGTCGTACATGGATAGTGCATGGACATTCAGCCGTACCTCAATGCCTTTTCTTTTGAGGGCTTCCAGCATGGATTCGGCTATGTCCCGGTCCGACTTGGGCATAAAGCGGTTGCCGGATTCCAATAAAGTGACTCTGCTTCCAAAACCGGCATACATGGTGGCAAACTCCATTCCGATGGTTCCGGCGCCAAGAATGAGCAGGTGCTTGGGTAGTACGCTTTGCCGGAGCAGCGTTTCACTGGTGAAGGCATGCTTGCTTTCATTCAGTCCTTCCACATCGGGCAGGATGGGGGTGGAGCCTGTATTGATGAAGATCTCTTTCCCTTGAAGCAGGATTTCCTTTTTGTCATGGGCAACCTTTACGGTGTCGTTGGACATAAAGGATGCCTCACCGTCGTACAGCGTGATGTTTGGGTAGCTTTTCAGATGCTCGTGGTTCTTGTCCCGCAGGAATGATACGAGCTTGTTTTTCCGGCTTACGGCGGATGTGTAGAATTTGGCTTGGCTGTCGTAGTTGTCCCGGTAGAGCCATTCGGCTTGTTCCGATTCGTGAATCAGCGTTTTAGTGGGAATACACCCTGCGTTTACACATGTTCCTCCATACATTTGTGAGGAACGTTCAATGATTGCCACTTTCCAGTTGCGGTTGGCAAGTTCGGCAGCCAGCAGTTTCCCGCCTTTGCCGAACCCTATGATTATAGCGTCATATTGTTTCATTCTAATTCATAATTAATGATTTATGAGAATGAAACAATAAGAACAATGTATTGTTGCAGGAAGTTAGTTAATGAAAGTTTACCGTTCCAGTTCGCGGAGCGAGTCCATTTTTTTCTTTTCGAGAAACTCATAGATGCCGCTCAGATGTTCGGTTACCCGTTTGTTGCCAAACTCATAAACCTTGCTGACCAGTCCGTCCAGGAAGTCACGATCGTGGCTCACGAGTATCAGTGTCCCGTCGAAGTCCATAAGGGCCTGTTTCAGGATGTCTTTGGTCTTCATGTCCAAATGGTTGGTAGGCTCATCCAGTATCAGCAGGTTCACCGGTTCCAGCAGCAGCTTAATCATGGCCAGTCGCGTACGTTCGCCGCCCGACAGGACTTTGACTTTTTTCATGGACTCTTCCGGTCCGCCAAACATGAAAGCGCCTAATAAGTCGCGTATCTTATTGCGGATTTCCCCTTTGGCAACATCGTCGATGGTTTGAAAGACCGTCAGGTTCTCATCCAGCAAGGATGCCTGGTTCTGGGCGAAATAGCCTATCTGCACGTTGTGGCCGATAGTAAGGGTTCCTTCGTGTTCTATCTCTCCCATGATGCATTTCACCAGTGTGGACTTACCTTCGCCGTTCTTGCCCACAAAAGCTACTTTATCGCCTCGCTCTATGGTGAGGTTGGCGTTCTTGAATACGATGTGGTCGCCATAGGTCTTTCCTACGTTCTCCATGATGACCGGATAATTGCCGGAACGCGGAGAGGGTGGGAACTTGAGCCGCAATGCCGATGTGTCCTCTTCGTCCACTTCCAGAAGCACCAGCTTTTCCAGCATCTTGACGCGGCTTTGCACTTGCAGGGTTTTGGAGTAGGTTCCTTTGAAGCGTTCGATGAATTCTTTGGTCTCGGCAATGAACTTCTGTTGTTCGTCGTATGCTTTTTGTTGCTGTTCGCGACGTTCTTTACGGAGTTCCAGATATTTCGAGTAGTTCACTTTATAGTCGTAAATGCGTCCCATTGTCACCTCGATGGTGCGGGTGGTGATGTTGTCCACGAACTTGCGGTCGTGGCTGATGACGATGACCGCCTTTCCGTTATTGATGAGGAAGTCTTCCAGCCATTGGATGGACTCGATGTCCAGATGATTGGTGGGCTCGTCCAGCAAAAGCACATCCGGTTTCTGCAGCAGCAGTTTGGCAAGTTCGATGCGCATGCGCCAGCCACCGCTGAAGTCGCTTGTCTGGCGGTCGAAGTCCTCTCTGGTAAACCCAAGGCCAAGCAATGCCTTTTCCACATCTTCTTCGTAGTTGGTAGCGTCGATGGCATAGAATTTCTCGCTCAGGGCGGACACCTGTTCGATGAGTTCCATGTAGCTGTCGCTTTCATAGTCGGTGCGGGTTTCCAGCTCTTTGTTCATGCGGTCTATTTCGGCTTCCATTTCGTGCAGGTGGGCAAAGGCCTGTGCCGTTTCCTGAAAGACGGTACGTCCGTCTTCTGTCATCAGGTGCTGGGGCAGGTAGGCGATAACACAGTCTTTGGGCGCTGAGATTTTCCCCCTGGTGGGTTGCCGCACTCCGGCAAGAATCTTTAACAAGGTGCTTTTGCCTGCTCCGTTTTTTCCCATGAGGGCAATGCGGTCTTTTTCGTTGATAACGAAAGATATATCACTAAACAAGGTGGTGCCGCCAAATTCTACGGCGAGTCCGTCAATAGAAATCATTATGTCATTTTTAAAAATAAGTTGCAAAGATAATGCAAATATATTATTTTTTATATCTTTGCCCTGAACAAACAATCATATTAGCCATGGAAATCGAAAACCAATCGGTAGATTACCGTCCACTCATCCTTGTTGCGGAAGATGATGATAGCAATTTCAAGCTGATAAAAGCTATTATAGGGAAGAAATGTGAGGTACAGTGGGCAAGGAACGGTGAGGAGATTGTCTCTTTATTTCTCGAAAACCGGGACAAGGCGGATGCGATATTAATGGACATCAAGATGCCTGTCATGAACGGTTTGGATGCCACCCAACGCATTCGTCGGGAAGGCGGAACTTTGCCCATTATCATGCAGACAGCCTATGCATTCTCTTCCGATCGTGAGAATGCCATGAATGCCGGCGCTTCGGAGGTGCTGGTGAAACCGATAACACTGAGCACCTTGCGCAACTGCCTGAGCAGTTATCTGCCCCAACTGGTGTGGTAGGACTCCACCGGCTCTACATCATCTCCCGGCACGTGTGAATAGCTGCCGGGATTCTTTTTTTCCGTCCGGACACAAACTGCACTCTCCTGCGAAGATTTTACGGAAGATTCGAAAAAGTTCATGGAGGATTTGAACAAAGTTTCTTTTTTTTCTGTTAATGAAGCCTAACCAAACTTTAATAGAATGAATAATAAACTGCGTTTTTTCCTGACTTCACTGTTTATACTCTTCGTGGTGGCGCTGCGTGCCGCAGCAACCGGTGATATTCGGGTTTCGGGCGTTGTGATGTCGGAAGGCGAGCCTCTGCCGGGAGCGTCGGTGCTGGTGAAGGGAACCCACAACGGGACAGTGACCGATGTTGACGGGAGATATACCCTTACAGTGCCGGCAGACGCTACATTGGTCTTTAGCTTTATCGGTTTGAAAACCACAGAACAGAAAGTAAACGGGCGTTCGGTTGTCGATGCTGAACTGCTTCCGGACAGTGAGCAACTGGATGAAGTAATGGTGGTGGCCTATGCCACTGCCAAGAAGTATAGTTTCACAGGGGCGGCTTCCACCGTAAAAGGAAGCGAAATCGCCAAGATGCAAGTGTCCAACGTGTCGCGGGCACTCGAAGGTACGGTGTCCGGCCTTCAGGCCAGTGCGCCCAGCGGCCAGCCGGGTACGGATGCGGAGATACGCATCCGCGGCATCGGTTCCATCAATGCTTCGAGCGCTCCGCTTTATGTGGTGGACGGTGTGCCTTTCGACGGCAGCATCAACTCCATTAATCCGGAAGACATCGCTTCATTGACGGTTTTGAAGGATGCTGCTTCGGCTGCTCTTTACGGCTCCCGCGGGGCGAATGGGGTGATTATCATAACCACTAAGCAGGGACAGACCGATTCGAAAACTACGGTCAGCATCAAAGCCAGTTTCGGAGGTTCCAACCGCGCCATACGCGATTACGACCGCATTGGCACTGACCAGTATTTTGAGCTCTACTGGGAGGCGCTGCGCAATCAGTATGCTTTGAATACGGACAAATATACTCCGCAGACAGCCGCAGCGCAGGCTTCGAAAGATTTGGTGGGCAAGCTGATGGGTGGCGGCCCCAATCCTTACGGAGCCGGCTATCCGCAGCCGGTGGGCACAGACGGCAAACTGGTTGACGGAGCTGTTCCGCTTTGGAATGTGGACTGGCAGAAAGAAATGGAACAACAGGCCCTGCGTACGGAAATAGGGGTGAATGTCTCCGGAGGCGGAAAGACCAACCAGTACTATTTCTCGGCCGGCTATCTGGACGACAAAGGCATTGCGCTTGAGTCCGGTTACCAACGTTTCAACCTACGCTCCAACATTTCCAGTGAAATAACCCGTTGGCTGCGTGGAGGCGTGAATATGAGCTATGCCCACTCTGTGCAGAACTATCCGGTTTCGTCCGATACCAAGACCAGCAATGTGATTAATGCCGGACGCCTGATGGCCGACTTCTATCCGATGTACGAGATGAATGTTGACGGCACGTACAAACTGGACTCGGAGGGACACCGCATTTATGATTTCGGGTCCTACCGTCCTTCCGGCTCTATGGCCAACTGGAATTTGCCGGCTACCCTGCCCAATGACAAATCCGAGCGTATGCGGGATGAGTTTTCGGGACGTACTTTCCTTGAAGTGACTCCGGTGGAGGGGCTGAAGTTCAAGACCAGCTTCAACTTCGACCTGACAGACTACAATACACTGGATTATACCAATCCCAAGATAGGCCCTGCCGTCAATACGGGGGGCGGAGCAAGCCGCAGCTATACCCGTACCTTCTCTTGGACTTGGAACAACATTGTGACGTACGATAAGACCCTCGGTGAGCATCATTTCAACGTTCTTGCCGGGCAGGAGGCCTACTCATACCGTTATGACGTGTTGCAGGCATCCCGCAGCAATATGGCTGTGCCGGATATGCCGGAACTGGCTGTCGGTTCACTTGTAACTGCGGGTACGGGCTATCGCATTGACTACTCATTGCTGGGCTATCTGGTGAGTGGGCAGTATGACTACCGGAACAAGTATTTCTTCTCCGCTTCCTATCGCCGCGACGGTTCATCCCGTTTTGCGCCCGACACTCGTTGGGGAAACTTCTGGTCGCTGGGAGCTTCATGGCGTGTCGATCGTGAAGAGTTTATGCAGAATACCGCCGACTGGCTTTCTGCCTTGACCCTGAAAGCCAGTTATGGAGCGCAGGGCAATGATAATTTGGGCACCTACTATGCCAGCAGCGGACTCTACTCCATTGTTTCGCAGGCGGGTGAGAACGCTTTGGTGTCCGACCGTCTCGCAACGCCCGACTTGAAATGGGAGACCAACCTGAACCTGAATGTCGGCATTGACTTTTCATTGTTCAACAACCGCTTCTCCGGTTCGTTCGATTTCTTCCAGCGACGCTCCAAGGATCTGCTGTATTCCCGTCCTTTGGCCACCTCTTTGGGTTACACCTCGATGGACGAGAACATCGGTGCGTTGAAAAACACCGGTTTTGAGATAGATCTTAAAGGCACGCTTATACATACTCGTGACTTCATGTGGCGCATGGGGCTTAACCTCACGCACTACAAGAATGTGGTGACCGAACTTCCGCTCGATGACATGCCTGTGACGGGAGTCACCCGCTTGAAGGTGGGACGCTCGGTGTATGACTTCTATCTGCGCGAATGGGCAGGGGTGGACCCTGCCAACGGCGATCCGCTGTGGTATAAGAATGTAAAGGATGCGCAAGGAAATATTACCGGACGCACCACCACCAACGATTATGCCCAAGCTGATTATTATTATGTGGACAAGTCATCGCTGCCTAAGGTTTACGGCGGTTTTAATACGGCTTTCGCATACAAGGGTTTTGAGTTGTCGGCCATCTTCGCATACAGCATAGGCGGGTATATTGTGGATCGTGACGTTACGATGTTGTGGAGCAATGGGAGCAATCCCGGACGCGCCTGGTCCACCGAGATCCTGAAACGCTGGACACCGGAAAACCGCGATACGGACGTGCCCGCTTTGAGGACAGTGTCCAACAACTGGAATTCCAATTCTACCCGCAACCTGTTTAATAATTCCTATTTGCGGATGAAGAACATCACGCTCTCCTACGACTTTCCGCAGCCGCTGATAAAGAAGGTCAGCCTGAACAGCCTGCAACTCTTCGTACAGGCGGACAACCTGCTGACTTTCTCTAAAAATCAGGGACTGGACCCGGAGCAGGGCATTACGGGGTTGACTTACTATCGTTACCCTGCCATGCGCTCCATTTCCGGCGGAATCAATGTTTCATTCTAAATCACTATTCACATGAATACTTCAATAAAAAATATAGCGGCTTTTACGGCCGGGCTATTGTTCGTCCTGTCTTCGTGCAGCGGCGATTTTCTCGACCACAAACCTACGGATGCGGTGGATTCGGGCATTGTTCCCGTACCTTCCAATGCAGGGCGCATATTCAACGGGGCATGGTACAACCTGTTTGAGTACAGCAGTACGTATGCCAATATCGGCTATCGCGCCTTGATGTTGCAGGATGACATGATGGCGGATGATGTGGTGTCGCGCCCTATGTACGGCTTCAACTCTTCCTATCAGTTTAATGATGTGGTGATGCCTGCCAATAACCGTACCGCATTTGCGTGGTATCTGATGTACAGGACTATTGATAATTGCAACACAGCCATTTCCATTACGGCTACCGGTGATGACGACACACCCGACTTCCGCTACTCCCAGGGACAGGCCTATGCTTTGCGGGCTTTTTGTTACCTGCATCTGGCGCAGCACTACCAGTTTACGTATTTAAAAGATCCCGCTGCTCCGGCTGTTCCGCTCTATACCGAACCCACTGTTTCCACAACAAAGCCCAAGGGCAAGGCCACTTTGGAGGAGTTGTACACGCAGATTTTCAAAGACCTGAATAGGGCTAAAGAGCTTCTTAAGGGCTATGTCCGTCCGGATGACAACTCTAAGTTCAAGCCCGATGTGAGTGTTGTCAATGGGTTGTTGGCGCGTGCCTGTCTGCTCACCGGGCAATGGGGCGGGGCTGCCGATGCTGCACTTGAGGCTGCCAAGGGATATGCCCTGATGACAGATGCCAAAACCTATATGGGCTTCAATGATTTGTCCAACACCGAGTGGATGTGGGGGCATCCGCAGTCCGTAAGCCAGTCCGATGCCAGCTATAATTTCTATTATATTGATGTGGTGACTCCCGATGCGTATAATAGTTTCATGGCCGACCCGCATTTTATGGATCTGTTCGAAGCCGGAGATATTCGTCTGGACCTGTTCCAGTGGATGCGTGAAGGGTATCTGGGCTACCGGAAATTCCGCATACGTGCCGACCAGACCGGGGACATTGTCGTGATGCGTTCCGCCGAAATGTATCTGATTGCCGCCGAGGCGCTGGCGCGTGAGGGACAATTGGGAGAGGCCGTAAAGCCGCTGAACACATTGCGCAACGCACGCGGCCTTGCCGATTACGACCTGACGGGCAAAACGCAGGAGCAGCTCATCGGTGATATCTTGCTGGAACGCCGCCGCGAACTGTGGGGCGAAGGATTTGGCATTACCGACATATTGCGCACCCAGCGTGCCGTTGCGCGTGAAGCCTTGACGAAAGAAGAAGCGGAGAAAAAGTATGATTGCTGGCAGCAGGACGGCTCTTATAAAGAGTATAATCCCGAAGGGCACTGGTTTACTTCCTTCCCCGACGGAACGAGGTTTGTGCCGAACAGTACCTATTATCTGTATTCCATTCCGGAGAAAGAAACGAATGCAAATCCCAACTTATAGGCAGGGACCTTATAATGGCAGGGTAGAAGGACGGCACTCAAGCACCTATTCTTTCTCCCTGCCTTCTCTTTCCGCCATTTTCCGTTTCACGAATTCAATCTTCAGGTTGGCTTCGTCCTTGTTCTTTTTAATCTCGGTGATGGCGGACAGCAGTTGCGCCAGTTCGTAGACTGCCGCTACGGCTTTGCGGTCGTTGGGAGTCATGGTGGTGGCGTAGGAGCGTTCGCCAAGATAGTTGACGCGGATGTTTTTATCCTTGTTCAGGTTGAGGAAAGCGATTACGTTGCCGTCTTCTCCTACCTTGTAATCCGCTTTTTCTATTTTCTCTCCCAAGTCGGTGGTCTCATAGCTGTCTTTGGACGCCGGAGTTTCGGCAAAGCTGCCGTCAGGGGCGGTGACCTTCACTGCTAAATGGTGGATGTTGTGCGGGCCGCAATAGATGGAGGTCATGCTCATGACGCCGTTCTCGTCCACCTGAAAACGCAGGTAAGAACGGTGGAGGTTCTTTTCTATCACTTGCGAAGGATGCAGGTAATTGCCTATCCTTTGGTACTCGGCGTCTTTCTCGAAGGCATAGTTGCCTTTAATGGCGTCTACGGCTTCCTGCTTTTCCTGCAACATGCTGTCGAGGTAGGCAAGCGTCTTTTCCTGTTCTTTCAGTTCCACCTGCTGCATGAGTCCGATGCCCTCGCGTCTGGTTTCAAATGCTTTCGGGTAGAGTATCTTGATGCTGTCAATCTGCATTTTCGCTTCGCTGTAATCGCCGCGTTCAAAAGCTGCGCGGGCGGTCTGGAGCCTTTCACCGGCTTTTTTCTCCACATTGCTGCAAGAGAAGAGCGTGCAACAGAGGCACGCAAGGAAGGTTGCTTTCTTCATAATTTTCATTCTTGATATTAACAGGGGACAAAAATAAAAAATAATATCCGTATCTTTGCAGTCTTTTAATGTGATAATGTGCCATTATATATGATTGAATTGACAACAGAAGAGCTGAAACAGCGTTTCAGTGACAATATATTCGGACGGATTTCCGAGACGGCAGATGAACTGGGACTGGAATGTTACGTGGTAGGCGGCTACGTGCGCGACATTTTCCTGCAACGCCCTTCCAAAGATATTGATGTGGTAGTGGTGGGCAGCGGCATTGCAATGGCGGAGGCGCTTGCCAAACGCTTGGGGCGTGGTGCACACCTTTCTGTTTTCAAGAATTTCGGTACGGCGCAACTGAAGTATCATGGTACGGAAGTGGAGTTTGTGGGCGCCCGCAAGGAGTCCTACACGCACGATTCGCGCAAGCCGGTTGTGGAAGACGGTTCGTTGGAGGACGACCAGAACCGCCGGGACTTCACTATCAATGCCTTGGCGGTCTGCCTCAACAGGCAGCGTTATGGAGAGCTGGTGGATCCTTTCGGAGGAATGGAGGACATGCGTGAAAAAACCATCCGCACGCCGCTCGATCCGGACATTACCTTCAGTGACGACCCCTTGCGTATGATGCGTTGCATCCGCTTTGCCACCCAACTGAATTTCTATATCGACGATGACACCTTCGAGTCTTTGTGTCGCAACAAGGAGCGCATCTCTATCATATCCAGGGAGCGCATTGCGGATGAGCTGAACAAGATATTGCTGTCTCCCGTCCCGTCCAAAGGGCTGATAGACTTGGACCGTTCCGGACTGTTGCAGCTCATCTTCCCGGAGCTGGTTGCCTTGCAAGGCGTTGAAACCCGTAACGGCAGGGCGCATAAGGATAATTTCTACCATACGCTCGAAGTGCTCGATAATATAAGTAAGAAGACCGACAACCTATGGCTTCGTTGGGCAGCCCTGCTTCACGACATTGCCAAGCCGGCAACCAAGCGTTGGGAGCCTCGTGCCGGGTGGACGTTCCACAACCACAACTTCATTGGTGAGAAGATGATTCCTGAGATTTTTCGCAGGATGAAGCTCCCGATGAATGAGAAAATGAAGTATGTACAGAAGCTCGTGGGCCTGCACATGCGTCCCATTGTGATAGCCGATGATGTGGTGACGGACTCGGCTGTACGCCGCCTTTTGTTTGAGGCGGGCGATGATATAGACGACCTTATGACCCTGTGCGAGGCCGATATCACTTCCAAGAACATGGAGCGTAAGCAACGCTTCCTGAACAACTTCCAACTGGTGCGCCAGAAGCTGAAGGACTTGGAGGAGCGCGACCGCATCCGTAACTTCCAGCCCCCTGTCAGCGGTGAGGAGATTATGAAAACATTCAATCTGCCGCCCTGCCGGCAAGTGGGCGCATTGAAAAGCGCTATCAAGGATGCCATATTGGACGGCGTCATTCCCAATGACTACGAGGCTGCACGCGCGTTTATGCTGCAACGGGCGGAAAAGATGGGACTGAAATAGGGTTTTGACATGTTTTTTCTTAATGTGGCGCTTCGAAAAATAGGAGGGGATAATAGGAGGCTCTGAGGAATAAGTCGGAGGAAGAGAAATTGGGGATATGAACTTATTGACTTGATTTTTAATTGGTTATATAAAAATATCACTTCGGCTTTTCAAAGGCTTAGGGTTCATTTAGGGTTCATTTCCCTTATGACCCCCATTCCCCCCTGAAAATAGGCCTAAAAATACATGAGATGACTTGTTTTTTTACTATGCTCCTGTCTGGCTTTCTTTGGCATATATTCTGCAAACAGACTGATAGATGCTTTTTTCAGTCAGTGCTGACAGATGTTCCTTTCAGTCGGTGCTGATAGATGTTACTTTCAGTCGGTGCTGACAGATGTTCCTTTCAATCGGTGCTGACAGACGTTCCTTTCAGTCAGTGCTGATAGATGTTACTTTCAGTCGGTGCTGATAAATGCTTTTTTAAACAGCCTGATAAATGTTCCTTTCAATCAGCACTAATGGATATTTCTTTACAACGCAGTAATCCCTTATGGCGGAAACGACCTATGAACTGTCAGTTTGTGAAAGTTGTCAATATGCTATAAATCAGGTGAATATTCCTAAAATGGGTGGTGTTTTAGGGGCTATAAGGAAATGACCCCTAAATGAACCCTAAACAGTAATTTGCCTTTGGTAAAAATAGCATACATGTATGTTCCTTTTTCCTTTTTGCGAATACACAGAATCCGCACCATGAGATGAAAATATCCGTTTCGTAAGGCGGAAGCATTCACCCTGCGGGACGGAAATATTTATCTTGCAGGACGGAAATATTCGTCCCGTAAGGCAGAAATATTCATCCCGCGGGATAAAACAAATCGTCTCGTGAGATGAAACAGGACATCTCACGAGACGAAAATGCATATCTTCCGGCTCTCCGGTTGATGAGGGAAAACGTCCTTACTCTTCGGCTTGGAACTTTCTGCTCACCTTCATCAGGTTGGTGGAGTAGGTCACTATATTCTGCGCTTCCTGTATCATTGTCAGGTATACCATGCTGACTTTGATGCTTCCGGACTGGCTCTGGATGCGTTGCAGCTCTTCACGTTTCAGGTGGGCGAGTTGTCCGTTCAGCTCGTTTGCCCTGCGCACTTCTTCTTCGAAGTCGCTGTAATCGTTATGCTCCAGCTTATGGCGGCATACTTGCAACAGATAGACGATGTCTTCCGTTACGTCGGCAAACTCGCCTTTCTGCACTGCATCCAGCGGCTTGAAGTTATTGTCGATATGTTCCAGACATGGTTCGCACAGGCGTCCTACACTATAAATCAGCTCACTGGCAAAGTCGTTGCCCTGATAGTAATAGAGCCCTTTTTCGAGCACCGTATTGTTGTCCAGACGACACATGGCGAGCGTGCCGGTGCGCTTCATCTGTTTGATCAGTTGCTTCTCGAACTTCACAGCACCCATTGCCCGGCGCAGTCCGCGCAGGTTCTCGTGCAGGAAGGCGGTGACGGTGCGTTCGAAGTTGTCTTCCGTAAACTCCAGTATCTTGCACAGCTCCTCGCGGGTGTGGCGACGCAAGAGTTCCAGAATCTCCATGTTGTCTGTGCTTTGCATCAGTTGCTTGATAGTGGCGTTGCCCTTTTCTTTCTCCTTGCGTTTCTTGTACATCACTTGGCTGCGTATCAGCATGAACACTGCCAAGCCGATCAGTGCGATAATGGCGACTGTGCCGCCGAAATAGATGATCAAGGCCACGAAGAAACAGATTGTGAATGCAGCTCCGGCAGTGATGAACCAGCCGCCGATGACGCTCAGTACGCCGGTGATGCGGAATACGGCGGAGTCGCGTCCCCAAGCGCGGTCGGCAAGGGAGGTACCCATGGCCACCATGAAGGTGACGTAGGTTGTGGAGAGGGGAAGTTTCAGGGAAGTACCGAGGGCAATCAGCAAGCCGGCGAGTACAAGGTTGACGGAGGCGCGTACCAAGTCGAACGCTGCGCCGTCGGCAATGATGGCTTCGTCCTTCCGGAAGCGGGTTTCTATCCAGCGTTTGCTGCTTTCGGGCATCGTTTTGGACAGCCCGTTGGCTATTGTCATGCTGAAGCGTACCAGTGTACGTGCTATGGGGGTGCTGCCGAAGCTCTCTTCGCCTTCATCCTGACGGGAGAGGTCGACGGAAGTCTTGATTACGTTATGTGCCTTCTTGGAGGTGCACAGCGAGTAGACCATGATGACTCCCGCACCGATAAGGAAATACCAGGGCGTTTTGGCCGGACCCAGCAACGAGCCCATGAGGAAGCCGTCGGGACCTGCGGCAGCGCCGTTGGTGGTGTAGTCGATGAAAGAGGAGTAGCCGGCAAGGGGCACACCGATGAAGTTCACCAAGTCGTTACCCGCAAAGGCGAGGGCAAGGGCAAAGGTTCCCAGAAGCACTACGACCTTGAACACGTTGACCTTCCGCCAGTGCAGCACCTGCATCAACAGGGTGAAGAACACAAAGAAACAACCGATCAGCAGGGTGGTGTTATCTTGTATCCACTGCTTGTTTTCCGGGGTCATGAATGAGCTGTCTTTCAGCCCTTTTATCAGCATGAAATAGATAATGGAGGTTGCTGCGATGCCGCCGAAGATGCCGATGCTGTACTTCATCTTCTTGGTGTAGTTGAAGGTGAACACCACACGCGCCAGCCATTGCACCAGCATACCGAAGAAGAAGGCAATGGCTACGGAAAGGAAAATACCCATGATGACGGACAGGGCTTTGTCCGTATTGATGAGGTCGCCGAATCCCAGCGTGTCACTGCCATGCACCTTGATGAGCGCCAGGGCGAATGTTCCGCCCAGCAGTTCGAATACCATGGATACGGTGGTGGATGTAGGCATCCCCATTGTGTTGAATACGTCCAGCAGCACTACGTCGGTCAGCATGACGGCCAGCAGGATACACATGATTTCAGCAAAATAGAAATGCTCCGGCTGGTAGATGCCATGCCGGGCGATGTCCATCATGCCGTTGGACAGGGAAGCGCCGATAAAGACGCCGATGCCCGCTATAAACAGTACGGTTTTGAAAGATGCTGCTTTGGCTCCGACAGCAGACTGAAGAAAGTTTACTGCATCATTGCTGACACCCACGATGAGGTCGAAAACCGCGAGGACGAACAGGAAGATGACAATGCATAGATAGATAGTTTCCATAAGATGTATTTTATTTCTGGCTGCAAAGGAACGTTATTTGTGTTGCAGGGAAATGTCATACATGTTACAGAAATGTTACAAGAAACTTTTCGCTCTCCGTTTTCAACCCTTCAGGTATTCGTAGAAAGTATATTGCGAACGTATCTTCTCCTTTTGCGGACGTGCCGATTTCCAGCGGTTGCGCAGGTGGTCGTCCACAAAGCATGCCTTGCGCTTGTCCGACAGTTGGATGGAAAGCATGTCCGACAGCTCGCGCTTCAGGTCCGGGTCCAGAATGGGGGTTACGGCTTCAATGCGGCGGTACAGGTTGCGGCGCATCCAGTCGGGCGAGCCGAGAAACAGTTTCGGCTTTCCGCCGTTGCCGAAGTACCACACGCGGGCATGTTCGAGGAAGGTGTCCACAATGCGTGTGACGCGGATGTTACGGCTGTATTTCCGTCCGGGGATGAGGCAGCAGATGCCTCGTACGATGAGGTCTATCTTCACCCCGGCTTGTGATGCCTCATACAGCCGTTCTATCATGGCGGGGTCTTGCAGGGCGTTCATTTTGAGTATTATCCTTCCCTGCTTACCGCTTTTGGCGAGTTCTATCTCATGGTCGATGAGGCGGTTGAGTTCGGGTATCAGGTTGAAGCGCGCCACCAGCAGGCGGTGGAATACGGGATTTTCCTTGCCTTGGAATGTGCGGAAGAGGTTGTGCAGGTCGTTCACAAGTACCGGATTGCAGGTGAACAACCCGCAGTCGGCATAGAGGGTGGCGGTTTTCTCGTTGAAGTTTCCGGTGCTTATATAGGCGTAGCTGGGCAGTTTGTGTCCCTGCTTGTCGCGGCGCAGCACGAGCGCCACTTTGGCATGCACTTTCAGTCCGGGCAGGCTGAACAGGATGTTGATGCCGGCGGCTTTCATCATCTCGGCGGTTGCCAAGTTGTTCTCTTCATCGAAACGGGCTTTCAGTTCTACGAAGACGGTCACTTTCTTGCCGTTCTGTGCGGCGGCTATCAAGGTGTTGATGACGGCGGAGTTTTCGGCAACGCGGTATTGGGTCACCATGATCTCGCGGACGGTAGGCTCGTGCACTGCTTCGTACAGGAAATGGATGAAGTGTTCGAAAGAGTGGTAGGGGTAATGCAGCAGCAGGTCTTTCTTCTCCACATAGCGGAAGATGGATTCACGCTCGTCCAGACAGGCCAGTTTCATGGGCTGTGGCTTGCGGATGGGGCGTACGGCATTGTTAGGGTTGGGCAGGTGGCGCAGGTCTTCCATGTTGAGGTGCTTGTCGCCCGGAACCAGCTCTTGGCGGTTGATGCGGAAGGCGTCTACCAGAAAGTCCAGAAAGTCATCCGGCATGGCGCGGTCGTACACAAAACGGCAGACGGCTCCTATCTTGCGCTTCTTTACCTTTGTCTTTACCTGCTCTATGATTTCGGAGGTATTGGCCGATTCGTCTATCAGTATGTCCGCATCCCGCGAAATCTTGATGCAATAGCTGCTGTCCACGTCATAGCCGGGGAAAATCGTGTCGATATTGGCTTTGATAATGTCCTCGATGAACATCAGATAGTAGTTCTTGTCCTGTTTGGGAAGCTCGATGAAACGGGGCACCTTGCTGTAAGGCAGCTTCATCACGAAATATTGCGTATGGTCGGGGTCGCCCGGCAAAGTGCCTTTGGAATGCAGGCGTACGGCAAGGTAAAGGCGGTTGTCGCGCAGGAAGGAGATGACCTTGTCCTTGCTCACCGGTACGGGCGAGAGATACGGGAAAATCTCTTCGCGGAAGAAGCGTCTCAGGAACTCTTTATGGAAAGGCTCCACGTTGCGGCTCTGGTAGAAAATTATGTGATGTTGCCGCAGTGCGGGCAGTATCTTCTGTTCGTAGATGCGGATGCGTTCTTCCAGTTGGCGGTTCACCTCTTCGTTGATTTCGGTCACCAGCTGCATGGCGGACTGTACGCTCTCCTCGTCGCTATGCGCGGCGCCGGTGGCAATGGCCTTGTGGTCGGCCACGCGTATCTTGTAGAACTCTTCCAGGTTGGACGAGTATATGGATATGAAGTTGATGCGCTCGTACAGCGGCAGCGTGTCGTCCTCTGCCTCCAGCAGCACCCGGTAGTTGAATGACAGCCAGCTGATGTCGCGTTTGAAATATCTGCTTTCCATATAAGATTAGGTTTATTTTCCAAATATAGCTACCTTTGCACATATAAACAAAGGAAAAATGACAAAAGTTGGTTTACTGTCGGATACGCATGGATATTGGGATGAGAAGTACCTGCAATACTTTGAGTCGTGCGATGAAATATGGCATGCCGGTGATATAGGAACATTGGAAGTGGCGCAGAAGCTGGCGGCGTTCCGGCCGTTTCGTGCGGTATATGGCAATATAGACGGGCAGGACTTGCGCAAGCTCTATCCGCAAGTGCTCCGTTTTACGGTGGACGGCGCGGAAGTGCTGATGAAACACATAGGGGGCTATCCCGGCAAGTACGATCCGTCCGTACAGGGGAGCATCATGGTGCGTCCGCCCAAGCTGTTTGTCAGCGGCCATTCGCATATACTGAAGGTGAAGTTCGACAAGACATTGGGCATGCTCCATATCAATCCGGGCGCAGCCGGCATCTACGGCTTCCACAAGGTGCGCACTATGGTGCGTTTCACCATTGACGGCGGTGTGTTTAAGGACCTTGAAGTGATAGAGCTTGCCGGTTAGGGATTAGTGGTTAGTAATCCCACTTTTCTTCTCTTGAAATTTTGTAATTTTCTGATTTTTGTCGAACTTTGCACTCTGAATAGCAACGAGAGCCGTGGGGCATTGTCCTCCTTCTTATTTTATTCTACATTTGAAGTCAATCCAATAAAGAACTGAAATATGAAAGGAATTATTCTTGCAGGTGGCAGCGCCACTCGTCTCTATCCATTGTCCAAGGCTATCTCCAAGCAGATTATGCCGGTCTACGACAAGCCCATGATCTATTATCCCCTCTCCACTCTGATGTTGGCAGGCATACGTGAAGTGCTGATTATCTCCACTCCGCGCGATTTGCCCATGTTTCGTGACCTGTTAGGAACGGGCGAGGAGCTCGGCATGTCTTTCTCTTATAAGGTACAGGAGAAACCGAATGGACTGGCACAGGCCTTTGTGCTCGGAGCGGAATTCCTGAACGGTGAGCCGGGATGCCTTATCTTGGGCGACAACATGTTCTATGGACAGGGATTCTCTGCAATGCTGAAACGTGCCGCTTCTATCGAGAAAGGTGCGTGCATCTTCGGCTATTATGTGAAAGACCCGCGTGCATACGGGGTGGTGGAGTTCGATGCCGATGGTAAAGCCATTTCGTTGGAAGAAAAACCTGCACAGCCCAAAAGCAATTATGCCGTTCCGGGACTATACTTCTACGACTCCACTGTGACGGAAAAGGCCGCAGCCCTGAAACCGTCGGCCCGCGGCGAATATGAGATTACCGACCTTAACCGCCTTTATCTGCAAGAAGGCACGCTGAAAGTGGAACTTTTCGGTCGTGGCTTTGCCTGGCTCGACACCGGCAATTGCGACAGCCTGCTCGAAGCAAGCAACTTCGTTGCCACCATACAGAACCGTCAGGGATTCCGCGTGAGCTGCATCGAGGAGATAGCATGGCGCAAGGGATGGATTGATCTTGACCAGCTCCATCATCTGGGCGAACAACTGGGCAAAACGGAATATGGCAAATATCTGATGGAACTTGCCGACTCGTACCGTTGATGTAACGACCGCCTTTAAACTCATACATAACTATAACTTATAATTCATAATTGCATGAAAACTTATCTTGTAACCGGTGCTGCCGGATTTATCGGAGCCAACTATATAAAATATATTCTGGCAAAGCATGATGATATAAAAGTGGTGATACTGGATGCCCTGACCTATGCCGGAAATCTGGGCACGATTGCCAAAGATATTGACGAGGAACGTTGCTTCTTTGTCAAAGGTGATATCTGTGACCGTATTCTTGCCGACGAGCTGTTTGCCAAATACAAATTCGACTATGTGGTGAACTTTGCCGCTGAAAGCCATGTGGACCGCAGCATCGAGAATCCGCAGCTCTTCCTGATGACGAATATTCTGGGTACTCAGAACCTGCTTGACGCCGCCCGTCGTGCATGGGTGACGGGTAAGGACGAACAGGGTTATCCCACATGGCGCAAGGGAGTGCGCTATCATCAGGTGTCTACGGATGAAGTTTACGGCTCGTTGGGCGCCGAAGGTTTCTTTACGGAGAACACCCCGCTTTGCCCGCATAGCCCGTACAGCGCTTCCAAGACAAGTGCCGATATGGTGGTAATGGCATACCATGACACTTATAGGATGCCGGTCACCATTACCCGCTGTTCCAACAACTATGGCCCGTACCACTTCCCGGAGAAGCTGATACCGCTGATCATAAAGAATATCCTTGAAGGCAAGCCGCTTCCGGTGTATGGTGACGGCAGCAATGTGCGCGATTGGCTGTATGTGGAAGACCATTGCAAAGCCATTGACCTTGTGGTGCGCAAAGGGGTGGAAGGCGAAGTGTATAATGTGGGCGGCCACAACGAAAAGACCAATCTGGAGATTGTGAAGCTGACCATCGCCACTATCCGCCGCCTGATGGAAGAAAAACCGGAGTATCGCGCAGTCCTGAAAAAGCAGGTCAAGGGCGACGACGGACAGATTGACATCAGTTGGATAAACGAAGGCCTGATAACGTTCGTGAAAGACCGTCTCGGCCACGACCAACGTTATGCCATCGACCCCGCCAAGATAACGGAGGCTTTAGGCTGGTATCCCGAAACGAAGTTTGAAACGGGCATCGTCAAGACCATCGAGTGGTATTTGAATAATCAGGACTGGGTGGAAGAAGTGACCAGCGGCGATTACCAGAAATATTATGAAAGGATGTACGGGAAGAAATAAACCGTCCCTTTCCTTTTAAGCCTGCATCAGTGCAGCGCTTAGTAAGAGTCCGAAGAACAGCATATTACGTGAAGTCTCACCTAATATGCTGTTTAGTTTTCGGCCGTTCCGTATGGCTGCCATTTTGCGCCACGTCAGCACGTGCAAGTACAGGTAGACGCAGGGGGCCCAAATGAAGGCAAGCAGTTCTATCTTGCCGGCATGTACAAACCATAGGCTGAGCAAGACGGCCGACACGCCCAATCCGAGGTACAGGTAACGCCCGAAGGGCTCGCCGAAGCGGACAACCAGCGTGCGTTTGCCGCTAAGGGCATCTTGTTCGCGGTCGCGGTAGTTGTTCACCACCAATAAGGTATCTATCACCAGTCCGCAGATGAGTGAGGCTATCCACACGTCGGCGGTAATGGCGTGGGCTTGCACATAGTAGGTTCCGCCTACAGGGATGAATCCGAAGAAGACCAGCACGAGCAGATCTCCCCAACCCCGGTAGGAGAGGACGGTGGTATATAAGAAGGCGAATATCACGCAGAGTAGCCCCAGCAATATCAGTTCCCAGCCGCCATGAGGCAGTTGTCCCCAGCATTGGCGCAGCAGTGCGCAGCCTATGAGGCAGGAGAAAACCAGCATCCCCATTATGCCCCTTTTCATGGCTATGGGGGTGATCCAGCCTTGTGCACAGGCGCGTTCCGGGCCGAGACGGTCGGTACGGTCGCTGCCTTTCAGGTAATCGTAGAGGTCGTTGATGAAGTTGGCTGCGATTTGCATGCCGCAGGCAAACAGTGCGCACAGCAGTGCCGGTATCAGGTCGGACTTGCCGTCGGCAAAAGCCAGTGCGGAGCCTATCAATACCGGGATGATTGCTCCGGTCAGGGTCTTGGGACGGGCGGCAAGCACCCATGCGTGGAATGAGTTGGTTGTTATTGCTTTCATGTCGGATTTTTAGAAAGTTATAGCACAAAGATAAGGAAAGGAATTATTATCTTTGTACTGCTGTTAAGGTAAAATTTATTATTTCATTAAACAATAAAGAAAGGCTTATGTGTCAAGCGCTGTTTTATAGGGAGTTGAGGAATCTGCTGTGTCTGTCGGCTTTGGTGTTGTTACTCTTTTCCTCGTGCCGGTCCACCCGGCAGTTCGTTTCGCCTCTTCCGGAGGAATATACTGTCCGCATGTCCCGGTCTTCTGCATCCGGATACAAGAATGTGAAACGCGTCAGGCAGTATGAGTTTGCTCATCGTGATGTTCCTGCGGCGTTCAACGGATGCAGGCTGGCTTTTATCTCCGACTTGCATTACAGGAGCCTGCTGAAAAAGGAGGGACTGGAGGACATAACCCGCTTGCTGAACGATTTGCATCCCGACGCCCTGTTGATAGGCGGCGATCTGCATGAGGGGTGCGAGTATGTTCCGGATGTTATTGCTGCGCTGGGAGCGGTGAAAACGCCTTTGGGCACTTATGCCGTTCTTGGAAACAACGATTATGAAGCGTGTTATGATGATATCCTGAAGGAAATGGAACGGCAGGGCATACATCTGCTGGAGCATAAGGCGGACACCTTGAGGCGGAATGGCGAACATATCGTGATAGCCGGTGTACGCAATCCTTTCGATATAGGGCAGAACGGACAGTCGCCCACTCTTTCCCTTGCTCCGGAGGACTTCGTTGTTTTGCTGACGCATACTCCCGACTATGCCGAAGATGTGCCCATTACCAATACCGACTTGGTGCTTGCCGGACATACGCATGGCGGGCAGGTGACTGTGTTCGGTTTGTATGCTCCTATCATTCCGTCTCACTACGGACAGCGCTTCCTTACGGGACTGAAGTATAACTCAAGTAACACGCCGATTATCATAACCAACGGCATTGGTACTTCCAACAAGAATGTCCGTCTCTTCGCACCGAGCGAGGTAGTGGTGATCACACTGCTTTCACGCCCATGAGGCGGGTTTATGAAGCAAGAGGAGTGGGGGACGGGGAGAAAGCCATGACTTGTCAGGCATAGGGATTCACGTCAAAATCCTTGTTTTCTTCTGTGACCGATGAATCTACCGCCACTCCCAGTTCTATTTTTCCGGTTTGTGTGGCTTTGATAGTCAGCTTCACCCATTTCTGCGGTTCAAGTGAATTTATTTCGCCAATTTTCATCACTTCCTTTCCGTTGTAATAACCTGTAATGGTGTATATGAGCTTGTTGCTGGCATTCTCCAATATGTTGAAATAAGCGGAACGGGTACTGAAAGAGGCGTTCTCATCAAATTTCAAAAGCCGTTCTTGACGCCCTTCCCGGAAGAGGGTGACACTATACGGCATTTCAGGGTTCTTGCCGAAGATGTCTTTGAAGGTTTGATCGTATTCCACATTGACCTTGGCGTTCTGCATGGTGCATATAATGTCTGCGTTGACGGTTTGTGAGGTGACAACGGTTATGTCCTGACTTCCGTAATAACGCGCTTTGCCCCAACGGTCATTGGCCGACTCAGCGTCAGTGCTTATGCAGCTTTCTGCTATTATGCTATAAGTACCCGCTTCAAACCTCAAAGGAGTGGATTGGATAATGCTATAAGGCTTTTGACTCAGATAGGTGGTGGTGCCGCTTTTAATGGTAATCAGGTAAGTGGAGACATCCGTATCGGTATCCCCTGCACGTGTCGTAGCTACGGATATTTCGGGATTGGTGCCTATGTTCAGGTTGATATATCCATACCCGGTTGCTTCGGGAGCATCGCTGCTGTCGCATGCTGCCAAAAGAAAGAGAAATAAAATGAGAGATAAATATTGTTTCATTGCTAATATAGGGTTATGGGTTATTCGTAAATAAGTTCGATATTGTCGACATAAAGATAACTGCCTTCCCAACAGCTATTATTATATCTAATATAATTCTTCATATTGTCATTCTCTATCCCATCATCTTCATGAAATTGTGAGGAAGAGCAGAATGCTATACAAATGCTTGTTGCTTTAGAATAAAAATTATTATTGTACTCTATCTTTATTTCTTTAGATTGGTAAGCATTAGATATTGTTGTTCCATCAATGAATTCCCCTGTTCCAATTGGAGTTGCTCCATTTAAGATTACTATCCACACTTTTAACATATCCTTATTGTATGGGGTATACATATAGTCAAATTTTAGACTTGAAGGACGAGATGAAAAATCTATTCCCCAATTATAGTTGTTTTTATAGGAATTAAAATCGAAACTATAAGTACCTAAAAATAGGCAACCTGCAGAATTACGATCAGAGTTTCCAGAAGTAGTGTTTCCACCATCTTGATTCCAGCCAATAGAACGAATTAGAGCTGCTTTTCCATTTCCATTTGTTACAGATATAGTAGAAGGAAATGCATTTACAGTAAATTCCCATGTTCCGAGAGTGACTCCCGTAAAGGTTTTTTGATTTACGGTATTCCAACCGCTTTCTGGTTTTTCAGCTGTGTAAGTTTGAGAAGAAGCAAAAGGGTTAATTCCTGGTTTTAGTTTTCTACTTCCCTCTATACTCCAAGAGTCTAGATTTCCGTTTGGTATATTTTCTGTCTTCTCGGTTATAAATGTTCTTTCTTCTGTATAGATTTCCGCTAATCGTGCTCTTATTGTATATTGAGTTTCTTGAGAAAGATTTTCTATGACTTTATATTCGTTTATTATATTAGGATTTATTGCCGTCCATGTAGTATATATTCCACCTTTTATTTCATAAATAAGGCCTTTAGGTGTATCTATTTTATTTCCATTTTTATCTGTTGTAATAACAGGAGTTATATAAAGCCGTTTTGCCCATGCACCTGCCTGTTGGTCTGGTAATGTTAAATTAGGCAGTGATAAGTCGCAATTGATATTATATGCCTTTTGGGCTTGTGCGTTCAATGTGGCTATTGTTTGCTTGACCTCAATTTCCGCTTTATTCTTTCCTTCCAGTGTCAATGTATATTCTCCCGGCAGCACATACAATGCCTGTCCGTTAGTAACCTCTTTTTTCTCTTCTCCTTTGCAGACATAGAATGTGGGCACGCCGATAAAGTGGTCTATGATATTGGTAGGTATGTTTGGAATAATGACAGCATTTGCAAGTTTGGCAGTGACAGTTCCTATTTGGGTGGTCTGCCCTTCGGAGATGGAAAACTCGGCAATTCCTTCAAAATAGGGACTATTCCCCATTTGCTGTTTATTGCCGTAGTAGGCACGCAATGTATATGAGGCTACGAAAAGATCTATTCCATTGGCATAATGGTCTATCTTTCCGCTTTCTACTGTGTAGCCGTCCGGATCTATTATTTCTATGGTTAAATCTTTGGGCTGAGGAGTGGGAATTGCAATGGCGCGGGTGTTTGCCTCTTCTGCTTCTATCCTTATTTCTCCTAATACTACCCGGCCTTTCGCTTTGTTCAATTCGTCCTCTTCCCGGCAAGCGGTGAATGTTGCCAGTACAGCGAGTGTTGCCAATATGTAACGTAATATTCTCATATCTTTAATAATCATATTCCAAACTGAATTCATCTATGGTCAACGTGGCTCCTGCTCCTCCGGTGAAGTAGTCGCCATATTTGCTTGCCGAACATACCACTATGAGATGAGTGGGTACGCGGCTGGTTGATTTGTATTGTAAAGTCAGCTCCAGTGGGGTGTAACTGTCCACACTCGTACCGCTGTTGAACTCTGCATAAGCGATGACATGCGGGTCATTCTTGTCGAACAATTTGCGGTCTCTGGGATTGGTCCTGATTTCTACCGGTTTGTCCCAATCGCCTAAAGCTATATATATGGCGCATGTATCCGGCTTGTCCTTATAGGGGAGAAAACGGTTGTAGTCGTCCGTATTCGACTTGGAAGGCAGATAGGTAATAGGCGCTGTGGCATATTTATAGTAGCCTTTCAGCTTTGTGGGGCGTGCCGTAAACTCCTTGCCGAAACTCAAAATGCCATTGGTGCCGTCTGTGCGGACATATTCGCCGATGAACAGGTTGCCGGCGGCAAACTTGCCCACACCGCCCAGCCCGACGAACTTTGAGCCTAACTGTGCAGCCTGTCCTCCGGCAGGTGCACCGCTCCATGTGTCGCTTGTGGGTACAGTGATGCTTTCGCCCAAAGTGGTTGCACCGTCATTTCCGCTGTCCCAGATAGGATTGCCGCCTTCCGCCCATGGTTCCCACACCTTGTTCACCTTGTGCCATTCGTCGAACGAACCGTTGGGAAGCTCTACGGCCGTCCCGGTGGTAAACTCTATTTCTTCACCCTTGTCTTCGCCCGAATAAGCACGACACACATAAGAGGTTCCCGCTTTCAGATGAGGAACACGTGCCGTAAAGCTTCCGCCATTGGCGGTGATGTAGGAGGCATCTACCGGCTGCCATTCCTCTGCATCTTTCTCTTTCAGCTCAAAGCCGTTTTCCATGCCTTCCACGCCTTCCCCGTAGAGCCATGCCACATTTACCCAACCGTCTGCCGACTTGGTGACTACGTTGGTCTCTACTTGGAATACGTAGAGCGTCCATTCTTCCATTACGATGAAATCGCGGAAGTTCACCACCACGTTTGCTTTGGCGTAGTTGCCCATTTGCTGCCATTCCAAATAGGGAATGCCGCTGCTCATGTTGACAGTGGAGCCGGTAGGCCCCAGCTTTAGGTCGGTTAGCCGGATGTCTTTCAAACTGCCTTTGGTGCTGATGTTGACTGAGGCGAAATGCTCCTTTTCATCGAATGTAGCAGCGCCCACTTGGTGCTCTACGGTAAACCGCCGTTCAATGGTTTGATTGGCTTTCAAAGTCCATTGGTAGTCCTGATATAATGAGAGGGTCAGCGGATAGGGGTTGCTGAGGTCTATAATCGTATCGTCAGGCAGGCTGCAACGCCCTCCTTCGGTTACGCTGATGCTTTTCACGCGCACTTTCTTCATGTTGACGGTGTCCTCCAGGTTGACCGTTACGGTGCGGTCGTCATTCGAAATGACGGCGCTTCCTATTTGGCCGTCAATTTCAGTGCCGGTAACAAAGAGCTTGATGTACGGATAGGGTACATCGTTCTCAATGCAGGCGCTCAGGAAAGCGGCCATTAGCAAGAAACATCCTAAACGGATCTGTATATAGACTTTCTGATGCATACTCTCAATCTTACAAACAAAGGGTGATACCTATATTGATATTGAACAAATTAATCTTGAAGTTCGCACCGCTGTTGTGGCGCTTGCCGGTTTCTCCCAGATTGTTCTTTTGCGTTTCGCTGCTATATTTAAAGCCGATCACTCCGAAAGAGACTTCGGCAGAAACATTCTGCATGATAAATACGGCTACTCCGGGGTTTATGCCCAAGTGAAGCTCATAGAGCGTGGTCTCTGTACTTTTGAAAGCGTTTTCCGAATCTGTTGCTGCCGCTTCGGCATTTTCTGTGCCACGAGAGAACCGCGTGGTGCCCGTATTGAATGAAAGCGTTGTTTCGTTGAACAGCCCGAAACGTCTGCCGGCATCCAGCCCTACATAGGAACGGTGGAAAAGCCCAAGACTGTAAGTATCTTCCGTATAGCGTATGTCCTTTAGTGAAAAATCGAGGTCGTCCATGTTCAGAGCCAGATTATCCAACTGGGCAATGGTGTGGTTGTAGCCCAGCTTGGCACCGATGATGATGTTGTTCCGTACGGCATATCCGATGAACGGCTTCACAGAAACTGTGCGGGCATGGCAATCGAAATCTTTCAGCAAAGAGAACAACAGGCGGCTGTCCTGACTGTCAAAATCCACATAGGATGCCGTAGCTCCGCCAATCCATTTGCCTTTGGGTATGAAACGGTAGTTGATGATGCCGCGGTCGTAACGTCCAATGGCCTTGGTGCGGATTATATCTTCCGGTTTGGCTGTTGTCTTTGGCGCTTGCAGGTAGACTGTATCATGCACAAACACCGTTTCGCGGATCAGTGAATCGCGGCCGCTTATGGAACGGAGCGTATCACCCGTTTGTGTATGTGCGAAACAAATGCTTGCCATGCCACAGAGTACATATGTCAGTATCGTTCGTTTCTTCATCTTTCTTACAAATAAAATGCGATGCCCAAGCCTATGGAAAACAGGTTGATGCGGAAATTCGCGGAATTAAGGGAACGTTCGCCTATATATACTTGGTTCGTCGTTTGCCGGGTTTTGCTAAAGTCGAAACCCAATACGCCTACGCTGACCTCTACTGCCGTATAGTTGTTGATGAATGCAACCATTCCCGGAGCTACGCCGATGTTGAGGTCGGTCGAAGTGGAATAGGTTCCCGTAACGTCTTCGCCCGTACCGCTGACCACCTTGGACTGGCTGCCACCCATTTGCAGCTGTATGTCGCAATAGAGTCCGAAGCGCTTGCTGTTTCCCAGACTGATGTAGCTGCGCATCATTGCCATAGCTGCATAGGAATGTTTCAACTGGTACATGTCGTCCAGATCGAATTGGTTGTCGTCATCTACATTGATAGTAACTCCGCTCAGCTTGGTGAGTGTGCGGGCATAGCTGAAACGGCCACCCGCCGCTAAATTGTCTTTGAATGCATAGCACAGCATCGGACTCACCTTAAAGGTATATCCGTCGGAGTTGATGCCCTCTATAATAAGGAAGTTGTAGTTGCTTTCATTGTGTTCCGAATAGGAAATGGAATTTCCCAGAATCCATTGCCCTTTGGGAACAAAGGTCTTCAACTCAATAGACCGTTTAAACTCTTGCGCCTGCATGGCAGCATGAGGCAGTATAAACAGCAGGATACATATATATATAACAGTCCTTTTCACGAGAATATCGGATTATTCATATACTAACTTAAGATCGTCGAGCCACATTGTACTGTCTACGCCGCCTGTGAAATAGTCTCCGTATTTGCTGGAGGAAGCTACCAGCACGATACTGGTGGGCTTGGTATCCATGTTGCGATACTCGATGGGAATCTCGAACTCAACCATCCCGTCTCCGGCGGTGGCTTCATCCCACGTCTTTTCACCATAGGCAATGATGTGAATGTCGTTGGGATTGAAGAGCTTGGCGCTGTTGCCATCTTTGAAATTGGTTTTAACGATGACGGGCCATGTCTCACCGTTGGCTGTCTCGCCTACCCAGTCGCCCAAAGCGATGTATATGCACCCTTTGTCCATATCGCCCGCATTGATGTAGCTGCAATTGTTGGTCATGTCGACTGCTTTGGGCTCGTAGCGGATGTACCCTTTCAAGGCTACGGGGCGGGAGCTGAAAGGACGTCCCCAACCCAAGACGCCGTTGCCCCTGACACCGGACATTTCCGTAGCTATGTACTTCCCGGCAAACAGGTTGCCTGCTGCGAATTGATACACGCCCATCATGCCGGCTTTCTTGGATTGCAATTTGGCAGAGAAGTTTCCGCTGTTTTTATACTCTGTACTGTAAGTTGTGATGTTTATGCTGGCAGTGGCGGAACCATGGTTTCCACTATCCCACCACATGGACTGTCCGGAACCGAAAACAAGCATTGGCGTGCCGTCTGTCCAATATTCAAATCCCGCATTTTCCAATTGGGTGGTTGCTTCGGTAGTGAACTGGCTGATGATTGTTGAGGGCGAAGCTCCTGCCAGCGCCCAGTATTCGTAGGTTGTACCGGGAGCCAGATTCTTGATGTTGGCATAAAGCAGTTTGGAACCGTTTACTCTTTGAGCGGGAACGGTAAATTCGCCCGTTGTACCTTTTATGCGGTATTTAAAGGCCAAAGCCTCTTCCGTCTCTTTTGCCAATGAGGCGCGTATGGTGGCTTTTGTTGCCCATACTTCCGCATCTATTACGTTAGTGGTGACCACTATTGCATCCGATACGATGAAACGGAACACAGAAGAGCGTTGCAACTTATTGTCGTCCGTTGCATTGATTTGTATGTCATATACTCCTTCTTTCTGTGACAGCTTCTGCATGAAGGCCTCCGAAAGCCCTATTTTGGTATTACCTTGACCGGTGTTGACATTGTACTTGGACACAATGTTCACACCGTAGCTGCTGAACAGGCTTTTGTCCTCGGCATTCATGGCCAATATGTCGAATGAATTGACGGGGAGTCCCAAACTTGTGAATTGGTCGCAGCTTACCAGAGCTTTTGTCAGGATGGAAGAGGTGGCTATCCAAAACTCCTGTTCTGTACCTTTGTTTAATTCGACAAACAGCTCGTTCTCATTCCCGAAGTTTTTTCCGGTGATGCTGGGACGCCTGTAAACCGGAACCTCGACGGTGCTTGTTTCTAATGGCTCGGTATTTATGTCCAGTGTCAGGGTAGAACCACCGTCATCGTAGCTTTCTCCGCTGTCTTCATATCCGAAAGTCAGGTCGTAGCGTGTGGTTGGCGCAACGGCCAGGGTATTTGTACGGGTGTACTCATTTCCGCTGAGTGTCGTTGCCTTGAACGTCCAAGACAACTGCGCGTCATCGGCGGGAATCATGTAATAACCGATGGCGTTGGGGGTGTCGGAGGTAAATGTCAGGCTGCCTGCCGATGAGGCTACCTGCACTTCGTAGCTTTGGAATGCCTGCGTCAGGCTTTTGGCAAACTCTACGGTAACCAGCGTGTTGGCAATGATGCATTCCACGCTGACGGAAGAGGATTGACCGGCATGGATGCTGAAATCCTTTTCTCCCCGATAGAATGTCTTGTCAAAAGAAGCGGCAACGGAGTCACCGGCTGCTACTTTGATGTTGTAGTCACCTGCTGCAAGTTGCATTTCTGCCGGTATTTCGGCTGTCCCATTGTATTTGCGTACAAGCCCTTTACCGCTGTATATGCGGATTTTAGCATTTCCCTTCAAGGCATTCTGTTCCTCGTCGGACAGTGTGCGGGTAACGGTTTCCACCTTGTCTTTTATCCCGATGCTCAATCTGAGCAACCCACTCTCGTTCAGGTCTTTTTCGCGACAACCGGTGGTTGCGAGAATGAGAAAAAGTAATGCCGATATGTTATAAATAGTCCGTTTCATAAATAGTTAGTTACTCCAGACAAGTGTTAATGTTTCAGTTGTCTTATTGTTCTTGGTGTCTACAACCGTAATAATGAAATTGTGAGTGCCGGGATTCAGCATTGTCAATAATCCGGTGAACTTGGTAATATTGAATATCAACTCTGTCTTTCCGGCAACATCTTCGCCTACGGGGAAGCCTAATCCTTCCAAGGCGTCTTTCAGCTCTTCGGGATGGGCCAAGTCGAAGTCCTTCTTCAGGCCGACATCTGCCAATGCGTCTTCATCCAAGACGTCGGAGTCTATCGTGACTTTCAGGTTGGCGATGCCGTTGACGGCGGCGATGTTCACCACTACCGGATAAGGATTATCGGGAGAGGTCGTCTCAGGCAATACGATAGCTTTGGATATGTTGAATCCGTCCCCCTTGATGGTGGGTTGCTCTCCGGAAGGATTGTCCGGGTTGTCCGGCTCATCGGGTTCGTCGGGAACGATATCTTCATCGGGGTCTACTATGATGTCCTGCTCTACGGTGGTGCAAGTCACGTCGATTCGGATGCTGATGTCCGCATTGCCTCCCTCGGAGCTGCCGTTTTCGTCCACATCTTTCAGTGTATATCTGATAATCTTATGGGCGCCTGCTTTCACTTGCGGAAATCCTTTTGATATATCCACGCTTTCACCCTCTACGGTTCCGGTGAGGCGTGTGGTGATTACATTGGCGTTTTCATTGATCGCCTGATAGTAACCGGCGCGTGTTTCATCTTTTACAAAATCCAGTGAGCCTTGGCCTAAAGTGACATTTGCCTTTACATCATTGCCCAATAGGGTCAGTAGCTTTTCGTCATACTCCACTGTCACCATGACGCTGCGCAATACGCATTGCAGGTCTATGATGTCGGTGATTTGGTCTTTTAGGATTTCAAAGTCTTCTTTCCCGTAGTAATAGGGATGCTCGAACTCGGCGGGAAGAACATCGTGCGAGAATGCGGCTACGGTGTAGTTGCCCACCTTTAATGAGAAAATCTCCGGCATCTCACTGTATTTCCATTCTTGTACGAGTTTGTTATCGTTGTCACGATTATAGATGCGGATGATATAGTCTTTTGTATCTATATCGGCACGTGTTGCAGCATTGGCGTTGACGTTTACCGTCAGTTTCAAGGAAGAAAGGTTTATCTGCCCTTCCGAAGCTGTTTCTACCTTATTTCCCTCTTCGGTGGAGTATTGCTCACGCTCGCATGAAACAAATGCGAGCACATACACTAAAGAGAGTACTATTATGCATACTGATTTCTTCATATCGAAAGTATATGTTCAATTAGTTTACGGATAAAGTGAATGTTGCTTTTTTACGTCCGCAGGTTACTGTCATTTGCGTGGATGACGTTATCTTGACAGGGAACGTGACGCGGATATGATGTGTGATGCCATCACCTTCAGTAGATAAAAGTCCGCATTTCAAATCTTGTGAAGCGCCGTATAATATACAACTGGCTTTTATGGTTTCCGGTTTGCCATCCAAAGTGACCACCAGGTCAATGTAGGTGGAACCCGATGGCAACGCTTCGGGAGAAGCCACTGCAAATTGGTTGCTAAGACTGTTTATCGCCAATATAACCTCCTCTTTATTCACTTTTTTCAGTTTGTCCTTGGCTACGAGCTTAAAGGTGCTGAGAACCCCATTGTCATATTCTATATGGGGAATGACGTTGGTGAAATCAATCGTGGCAATCTTGTCTTTGTTGGCTCCGAGCCCCTTAAGCTGCAAACCGAAAGATTGCAATAATTGCAGCTTGTCGGTAGATAAGTCGGCCAAATCTATATAGGCAGGCCAGCCTTGTGAAATGAGCGAGGAGGACGATGTGGTTAATATGCACTCCTCGATGCCGGAACGCGCATTCAAATATAAGGATAAAGGATGATCGGCTTCCTTTCCTTCTTTGATGTCTAATGCCGTATTACTGGTAAATCCATTAAGTATGAAGAAAGGAGGATCTATACGCATAGTCCCGTCTGACACATCAATGGTGTGCGTCACTGTTTCGGTCCTGTCCGTAAAGGTGATGTTTACGGTTGCACTTCCTGCGTTGACATCAAAATTAAACTTATAATGATGTTGTGACAGCGCATTGTCTATAACAATGGGCTGGTAGGAGGACTGGACGCCGCCGTCTCTTTTGGTCAGGTTCAGTGTGAGGGTCAGTTTGCCGGGCTTGAAATAGCAGGAACGTGTCTCCTCTTTGGCAAACTGGATGGGAGAGTTGCCTTCCGAATTTACTTTCAGACTGTAATCGGAAAAGTATTTCTTGAAACTTTCCGTATAAGTGGCCGACACCTTGACATTGGCAAGATAACAGGTCACTTCCACATTTGTTTCCTTCTGGTCTTCAATCGAGAACTCTTGCAGACCTGTGAAGCAGGGCTTGTTGAATCCTTCGTTATGAAGTTGCCCGTAAGAGGCTTTTAGAGTATATTGCCCGATGGGAAATAAGACTTCATCCGAATATTGGCTGAACTTATCGCAGGAGTATTTCACTTCATCACCTTTCAAAACAGATATTGCAAAATCGTTTATATCGGGTAATGTTTCTTCCACCCGCGTAGCTACATCCTGTGTGCTGCCGTCAGCAATCAACCTGATGTTGAGGCGCCCCTTGCCTGTTGTGACTGTGTAGTCATTGTCTTTAGTACATCCGGATAACAGGGTGCACATTGTTGCAAGTAAGATTAGAACAGTTGCATGTGTGTTGCCCATTTGCAAAACTTGATTATCTTTTTCACTTATTAGTTCTCTTGTCGGGCACAAAGATATTGCTTTTAGGCAATAAAAAGCTCCTATAAAGCTCTGTTTTACATGCAAAAATGAAAAATGGAACATCATTTGTCCCATTTCCAGCAAAAAAAGAAGAGCCTGTCATTGCTTTTTTTGCTTATTTTTAACAACAATACGTTAGGAATCGGGCAGCAATACCACTCCTTGTTTCTTTTTCCCGTCCATCTTGGCCACTATCGGATGTTCAAAATGGACATGGCGCAGGTATTTAGTCTCATGCACAGCAGGTTGCGTATTCAAGAAGTCCTGATTGTATACTCCGTCGTTCATAAAAGCATTGATCGTGAAATAGCCTACTCCGAAGGAAGTCAGGTTCTGAAAAAAGTGTGTCCCCTGACTGGGATCGACGCGATAATTCGTCAGCCCGGCTTCTACAATGATGCGCGCTGCACTGATATGCGGCCATTTAACAGGAATTCCGAGCCACGTGTCACTGCTACCCCAACGTCCCGGACCTATCAGGACATAATTCTTTCCTTCATTCAAGAATTGCTGGTTCAGCTTTTCTATCTCCCAGGCAATATCCTGATTGTGGGAAGCGCTGTAATCATCGGTCTTTACATAGACCACATCTTGCAGTTCGTTCATGATTCCATGCCCTAAGGAATTATTGGAACGGAGCAGCAATTGCTCGTCGGGGATAGCTGTGAGATCTTCATCGAGCATCTCCTTGCTGTCGACAATCGGGCGGATCTGCAGGAGATAGAAAGTGCCTGTCTTGTCTTTTTCCCGGCTCATGGTAGCTGCAAATTCAATCTCTACGGGACGACGCATTTCCTGCTGCCCATACTTCAATGCCAGTTGCAGGATGCGGGACAGTGGAAACACATCATGTTGCAGGATATTGGCGAAGGTAATAACTTTGCGCCCTCCCGGATATAAACCGTCGCGGATAATCTGGTCATACGGGTCGTAGGTGGAAGCTATATAGTTGAGCGAACCGTCTTTTTCCGCTTCTTTTACGTGCAGTTTCAACAGGTTGAAGCCGTCATCGATAGAGAAATCATGGCCGGCATTGCGCAAGTCGAGAGCGTAGAAGCGCGTCTGGGTTTCTTTCAGTGCAATTTCCATTTCACTGGTTTGCAGGACTTGGTTGGGATGATAGGGAGAGAAACGGAGGGTCATGCCGCCGTCCACGATATACTTACCCAAGCCGAGCGCCAGGTTTACGATGCCTTCTTCCGCTCTCTCATTTCCGATGGGGTAGTAGTTGAGCGAACGTGCCACACCTGACATGGAAGGATAATAGCGGTCGCCGTACTGGTTGCCCACCACTTCTTGCAGGATGACAGCCATCTTTTCCTGGTCGATGACATTGCTTGTGGCCTGCATATAGGCTTTGGAGTCGCGGAAATATACAGAGGCGTAAACTCCTTTGATTGCATCACTGAGCATGCGGAGCATTTCATACTTATCGTCCAGGTAGGGAATCATATAAGTATTGTAGATCCCGGCGAAAGGTTGGTAGTGCGAATCTTCCAATAGAGAGGAAGAACGGATGGCAATGGGCGATTTCACTACATCGAAGAAAGTGAAAAAGTCCTCAACCAGACGGTCGGGCAGTTTGGCTTTCAGGAAGTAGCGGAGAATCACATCATCGTCTGCATCGGACAGGGCTATCTGATACAGGTTGTTGGTATCCATGAACTCGTCGAATACATCTGTACAGAGCACTACGGTCTTGGGTATGGCAACGCGTGCATTCTCAAACTCTTCAAATTCAGGGTGGTGCTTCACCATATTGTCGATAAACGCCAAGCCGCGGCCTTTCCCGCCCAATGAGCCGTCGCCGATACGGGCAAAGTTCGAGTAGCGGTCAAAACGGTCGCGTTTGAATACCGCCACCACACCCTGGTTTTTCATTTTGCGGTACTTCACGATAGCCTCGAAAATGATCTTGCGGTGAGCGTCCACATCCTGAAGGCTGTTCCATGTGATAGGTTTCAAGAACTCTCCAATGGGGAACATGGCGCGTGAATAAAGCCAGCGGCTCACATGGTTGCGGCTGATGTGATAGAGGAATGACTCCGCCGGAACAGCAAAGAGAATGTTCTGGAGCTCTTTCAGGTTTTTGACGCGGGCAATCTCTTCCAGCGTATCGGGATTGCGGAAGATAAAGTCGCCGAAACCGAAATTATCCGACACGATACGGCGTAAGTCCACATCCATTTTCTTGGAGTTCTTATCGATAAAGGCTGCGTCATATTTGGCTGCATACAACACATTTTCCGATTCGGAAGATTGTATGATCAATGGCACGAACGGGTCTTCCTTGCGTATGGCCGCACATAATTTTATACCCGCAAGCGCATCTTTCTCACCACGTTCTACGCGGGGAAAACGGACGTCCGTAATGACTCCAAGGATGTTGTTCTTGTACTTTTCGTAAATGCCGATTGCTTCATCATAGGTACGCGCAAGAACTATTTTGGGACGCCCTCTCATACGCAGCGTACGCTGGTGTGCATTCAACGCCTCGGTGGAGAACTCCTGACTCTGCTTCAATACGAATTTATAGAGGTTGGGCAGGATGGAAGAGTAGAAACGGATGCCGTCTTCTACCAGAAGAATAATCTGCACGCCGACTTCACTGACGTCATGCTCCAGATTCATCTTGTCTTCAATCAGCTTGATGATGGATACCAGCAAATCGGTGTTTCCCAGCCAACAGAAAATATAGTCGAACGAACTGAGGTCTTCGTTGGCAATGCGTTTGGTGATACCATGACTGAACGGCGTTAAAATCACCATGGGAATATGCTCGTATTGACCTTTGATGGTTCGTGCTACGTCAAACCCCTCGTTGTCTCCTGTGCCCGGCATGCATATAATAAGGTCGTATGGCATGGAAGACAGTTGCGCCAATGCTTCCTCGCAAGTGGAAACCTGGGTGAAACGCGGCGGGTAGCGCAGGGAAAGCGAGGTGTATTCATTGAAGATTTTCTCATCGATGCGTCCGTCGTCCTCCAGCATGAAAGCGTCATAAGGGTTGGCGATTAAAAGCACATTGAAAATACGCCGCGTCATGAGGTTGGCGAACTGCGTATCTTTGAAATATAGCTGGTTTAATTTAAACTTACTAAGCATGTTCTCTCATGGTTTATTAGTTCGGAGGACAAAAGTAACAATTAAAATGAAGAATGAGGAATAGAAGAATAAAGAATTACCGGTGCGATATATTGGCATGGCATGGTTCAACTTCAATTTGTTAATCCTTCATGTTTTGTGCGGTCTGACATTTTATCATTATTTGATTAAAATATTGCTGTTAAGTTTAGGTATTTTGAAAAGTTTTCCTATATTTGCAGTGTTGTTCGTTGACACTTTGTCTAAACAACGATTGACTAACGTGATAAGAACCTTTAAAACGTAATATTATGAATATCGAACGTATCATGTCCTCTTTGGAGGCAAAGCATCCCGGCGAGTCTGAATATCTTCAAGCCGTAAAGGAAGTACTTCTTTCTATCGAAGATATCTACAATCAGCATCCTGAGTTCGAGAAAGCAAAGATCATAGAACGATTGGTTGAACCCGACCGTATTTTTACTTTCCGCGTCACGTGGGTGGATGATAAGGGTGAAGTGCAGACCAACCTCGGTTATCGCGTACAGTTCAACAATGCTATTGGTCCGTATAAGGGCGGTATTCGTTTCCATGCCTCTGTGAACCTCTCTATTTTGAAGTTCTTGGGTTTTGAACAGACTTTCAAGAATGCTTTGACCACTCTGCCTATGGGCGGCGGTAAAGGCGGTTCGGACTTCTCTCCGCGCGGTAAGAGTGATGCGGAAGTGATGCGTTTCTGCCAGGCATTCATGTTGGAGTTGTGGCGTCATCTTGGTCCCGATATGGATGTGCCTGCCGGTGACATCGGTGTGGGCGGTCGTGAAGTGGGCTATATGTTCGGTATGTATAAAAAACTGACACGTGAGTTTACGGGAACTTTCACTGGCAAAGGTCTGGAATTCGGTGGCTCATTGATACGTCCCGAAGCAACCGGCTTTGGCGGATTATATTTTGTACATCAGATGCTGGAGACCAAAGGCATTGACATTAAAGGCAAGACCGTTGCTATCTCCGGTTTCGGAAATGTGGCTTGGGGCGCTGCTACGAAGGCTACCCAGTTGGGAGCGAAAGTCATTACCATCTCCGGTCCGGACGGTTATATCTATGATCCGAACGGTATTAGCGGTGAAAAGATTGATTATATGCTGGAACTTCGCGCATCGGGCAATGATATTGTAGCTCCGTATGCCGACGAATTCCCCGGCTCCACTTTTGTTCCGGGCAAACGCCCATGGGAGGTAAAGGCGGATATCGCTTTGCCTTGCGCAACACAGAACGAGCTGAACGGCGAAGATGCACAGCACTTGATTGATAATAATGTGACTTGTGTAGGCGAAATTTCCAATATGGGATGTACGCCTGAGGCCATTGACCTCTTTATTGAGAATAAGATTATGTATGCACCGGGTAAGGCTGTGAATGCGGGCGGTGTAGCCACCAGCGGTTTGGAAATGTCGCAGAATGCCATGCACATCAGCTGGAGTGCTGCCGAGGTGGATGAAAAACTGCATGCCATTATGCATGGAATCCATACCCAGTGTGTGAAATACGGAACTGAACCCGACGGCTACATTAATTATGTGAAAGGTGCTAATATAGCCGGTTTCATGAAAGTAGCCCATGCCATGATGGGGCAGGGAATTATCTAAAGAAAAACTTTGTTTAGTTGTATTTGTATTTGTGGTTTGTGCTGCCCTTGCCTGTGAAGGTATGGGCAGTGCTTTTTTTATAGTGATTAGTGGTGAGTGATTAATCACTAATCGCTCACCACTAATTACTGTTTTTTCGTACCTTTGCATCTTGAAATTATAAAAAACAAAAAGATGTTACAACCTGAATTGAAATTGAGACGTGATAAGATACGTGCCCTCATGGTGCAGCAGGACATTGATGCCGCCCTTATCACTTGTAATGTAAATTTAATCTATACATACGGACGCGTAGTCAGCGGATATTTGTATTTACCGCTGAATGCTCCTGCGCGCTTGTTCTTAAAACGTCCTAATGACATTGAGGGCGAACATATCCATTCTATCCGTAAACCGGAACAGATTTCTGAATTGTTGAAAGAATATGGCTTGCCTTTGCCAACCAAACTGATGCTGGAGGGCGATGAGCTGCCTTTTACGGAATATAACCGTCTGGCTGCCTGTTTCCCTGAAGCAGAAGTTGTGCCTTGCGGTACGGCATTGATCCGCCAGGCGCGAAGCATAAAGACTCCGATGGAAATTGAACTGTTCCGCCGTTCCGGAGCTGCCCATGCAAAAGCGTATGAACAAATCCCTTCCGTCTATCAGCCGGGGATGACGGACCGGCAGTTGTCCATCGAAATAGAACGGTTGATGCGTCTGGAAGGTTGCTTGGGCATTTTCCGCGTATTCGGGCAGAGCATGGAAATCTTTATGGGAAGTCTTTTGGCCGGTGATAATGCAGCAGTCCCTTCCCCGTATGATTTTGCGTTGGGAGGTAAAGGACTTGACCCGTCATTGCCCGGTGGGGTGAGTGGAACGCTTCTGAAAGCGGGACAGTGTTTCATGGTGGATATGGGTGGAAACTTCTATGGCTATATGGGGGATATGAGCCGCGTGTTCTCCATCGGTAAATTGCCGGAACAAGCGTATGCTGCGCATCAGACTTGTATGGAGGTGCAAGAAGAAGTTACTGCAATGGCAAAACCGGGTACTGCTTGCGAAGATATGTACAACAAGGCCATTGATATAGTGACTAAAGCCGGTTTTGCGGATTACTTTATGGGAGTTAGTCAAAAAGCGAAGTTCATAGGGCATGGCATCGGACTGGAGATAAATGAAATGCCGGTATTGGCTCCGCGCATGAAGCAGGAGTTGGAGCCGGGAATGGTATTTGCATTGGAACCGAAGATTGTTTTGCCGGACATAGGCCCTGTCGGGATTGAAAATTCCTGGGTTGTAACAACAGAGGGCTTGGAAAAACTGACCCTGTGTGGAGAAGAGATCGTAGAACTTTGATTAGTGATTAATGATTAGTGATGTGCCTGTGCTTTTCATGCGGACAATGATATAACTTAAACACAAACAAATCACTAATCATTAAACTTCCTCACTTCACTCTTCTGTTCAATTGGTTGTTGGCTTTTGAGGGTTTGGATTTGCCTATTCTTTTTCCCGTCGGTTGGGCTTTATTGTTCCGGCGGGGATGTGGTTGTGTCCTTTTAGTCCCCTTCATAATACTCGCATAAGTAATAACGGGCGATAAAGTCCCAATTCCGGTGCAATATTTCTTTGCCGTTGGGGAAAGGAAGCTGTACATCCGGCAATATCCCTTTGGCCATTCCATATTTTATCAGGTCGAACGGGCAGGCTTCCGGACGACAAAAGAGTTTGTAGCCTTCGGCGGCAGCGCGTTCGGCGTTGTACATCGGATTATGTTCTTCACAAAAATAGGCGGCTACATTATGCGCTATTAGCATGCCTTTGGCATTGGCGTATACTACAAATTCTTTTTTATCCTGCAGGTCAGGAAGTAGGGAAGAAGGGGAGTTCTCCCACTTTAAGACATCAACAAAGAATTTGCATAGTTCTTTGTAGGTGGCAAAATACAGCAACGGTTTGCCCCCGCTATACTCCAGACAATATTTGGCGTTCTTGCTCAGCTTCGTTTCCGGTGTGATTTCGGGGAGGGGAGTTAAAGGCATCTCCAACAAGTCAGGGCCCATTACCCATAGCATGGAGGAAGGCTCTTCATTAATGGGAGCCTTTTCAAAATCCTCATCCATTAGTGTGTAGACCTCTTGGGCTAAATCCAACAAGTCTTTATCATACGGGTCTTGCAGTGTATATTCGTCCGGTTCGTAGAGTGCGGCATGGGACTTTAACGTCCACAACACGAATGCTATGTCTTCTTTATTAATCTCATCAGGAATATAACCGTCCGATAGCTGATAAAAAGGAAGATACGTGTTGTATAACGAATAGTATGATTCGGAGAATATCTTCCAACCTCCTGTTTGGGCAATGGCGTCCTGAAAGTACATGCAGAGCGAGATCGTTACATTCTTCTGCATGTAGTCATTTTCTTTAAATAACAGAGATTGTTTTACTGTCGGAAATACTTTTGCTGCAAAATTGATGTACCATTGGTCACCGGGCAGCGTACGTGTACGTTCATTGGCGCTTAGCCATTGCTTCATGGAGATAAGAGTTGGTTTCATTGTTTGTTTTTATGTGTGAATAATTATGTATTGGGATTATAGCCTTTTCAGAGCCAGTTTGATGACTTGCTCCACCGGAGCGCCGGCATCTTCCTTTAAAATGGCCATTACGACCTTTTGTGAAGGAGCCTGTGCAAATCCCAGCATTGTGAGGGCGGCTATGGCTTCTTCCTGCACCTGTGCATTGGCGGCAGTGAAGGCGGAGATATCGGTTGTTCCGGCGGCTATTCCACCGGGCTTTATCTTGTCTTTCAAATCGACTATCACACGTTGGGCGGTTTTTAGACCGATGCCTTTTACTGTTTTCAGCAGATTGGCATTTCCTGTACTGATGGCGTTTATCAATTCGGAAGGGGACAGGGCAGAAAGGATCATGCGGGCCGTATTGCCTCCGATGCCTGATACGGAAATCAATAGTAGGAACAGTTCGCGTTCTTGTTTGTCGATAAACCCGTAAAGAACGTACGCGTCTTCGCGGATGGCTTCGTAGATGTACAGCTTGCACTCCTTTTTCCCTTGTATGGCGGCATATGTGTTCAAGGAGATATTGACGGCATATCCCAGGCCGTTACAGTCTATAATTGCGTTGGCCGGACTTAGTTCGGCGATTTCGCCTTTTATGTATTCTATCATATTACCACTTTATGACCTATTAATTGGCGAATGTAGGAATTATTATTGACTTTTAGACTCTAAAAAAAGAAAAACTCTGTAAAACTTGTCCCTTTCTTTACTAAGATATAAATGAAAATGCTTACTTTTGTCCTCATAAAATAGAAAGTTGATAACTAAAACCGATAAAAAGATGAAAAAAGTAAGAGCAGCCATCGTTGGTTATGGCAATATCGGACATTTTGTACTTGAGGCGTTGCAGGCAGCTCCCGATTTTGAAATCGCCGGAGTGGTGCGTCGTGCAGGAGCAGAGAACCGTCCTGCAGAACTGAGTGAGTATTCCGTAGTGAAAGATATTAAAGAGTTGAAGGATGTGGATGTTGCAATCCTTTGTACCCCTACTCGCAGCGTTGAGAAATATGCCAAAGAAATATTGGCATTGGGAATTCATACAGTAGATAGTTTCGACATCCATACAGGTATTCCGGCATTGCGCCGCACGTTGGATGCCGAGGCGAAAGCTCATAACACAGTGTCTGTTATTTCTGCCGGTTGGGATCCGGGAAGTGACTCCGTTGTGCGTACCTTGCTGGAAGCTATTGCCCCGAAAGGTATTACGTACACTAACTTTGGTCCGGGTATGAGCATGGGACATACGGTAGCGGTGAAAGCTATTGAAGGCGTGAAAGCAGCACTCTCAATGACCATTCCTACCGGTACGGGCATACACCGCCGTATGGTTTACATTGAGCTGAACGACGGCTATGAGTTCGACAAGGTAGCTGCCGCTATCAAGGCAGACCCGTATTTCGTGAACGATGAGACGCATGTGAAGCTTGTTCCGAGCGTGGATGCATTGCTCGATATGGGACATGGGGTGAACCTGACTCGCAAGGGCGTTTCCGGGAAAACTCAGAACCAGTTGTTCGAATTCAATATGCGTATCAACAACCCTGCCCTCACAGCACAAGTGCTGGTGTGCGTGGCGCGTGCTGCCATGCGTCAGCAACCGGGTTGCTACACAATGGTGGAGATTCCCGTCATTGACCTTCTGCCGGGCGACCGCGAGGAGTGGATTGCACATTTGGTATAAGAGCATAAAAAAAACAGATGATGCGTTTGCTGGAAATGCATCATCTGTTTGCCTTAAACACATCATCTGTTCTGCCGGAACAGATGATGTGTTTTTTTATATCCTATCTCATCAGAAGAAGAACCGGAGAATATCGTTGAAGTTTGCCCAAATAAGTAGGCCAAACAGCAGGAACATACCTACCATTTGCGCACGTTCCATGAACTTGTCGCTGGGTTTACGGCGTGCCACAATCTCGTAGATCAGGAATAAAACATGTCCGCCGTCCAATGCCGGAATGGGCAGGATATTCATGAAAGCAAGGATAATGGAAAGGAATGCCGTCATGTACCAGAACTGATGCCAGTCCCACGTTGCAGGGAAGATACTGCCGATTGTTCCGAAACCGCCGAGTTGCTTAACGCCCTCTTTGGAGAAAAGATACTTCATCTGGCTGACGTAACCTTTCAGCGTGCTTACTCCCAGGGATATTCCGGCAGGGATAGAAGCGAAGAAGCTGTATTCTTCTTTCACGATAGGCAGCAATTTGGATGTTTGCATGGTTGGGTATACTCCTATATTGTATAAGGAGTCGCTGGTCAGTGTCAGTGTATCTGTAACGCCGTTGCGGATATACGTTAAGTGCAGGTCGTGCGATGCATTGGTTTGTTTGCGGCGCATCTTGTCCTCTTCAAAGTCGGAGTAGGAGATTGCCTTTCCGTCCACGTGGGTAATGTTGTCACCCGGCAACAGTCCGGCAAGGGAGGCAGGAGTACCGGCTGGGATACTGTCTATCACAAACGGAGTGCGGAAAGAGGCAAAGCGCACGCTGTCTGCAAGCAGGCGCTCCATCATGTCTTCAGGGATATAGATGGAGGCTTCGCTTCCGTTGCGCAATACGGTTACTTGACGGGCATCAACAATGCTGGTCAGCATGTCACTGTTGTAACGCTCCAAAGGAACGCCATCGGCGGAAACCAGTATGTCACCGTCGCGGAAACCAACGGCTTTGGCTGTTTCGTTGAAGTCCATACCCAATGCCACTTTTTGCAAGGGAACATATTCTGAACCCCACGTAAAGAGTATCATGGAGTAAATGAACAGTGCTAAGATAAAGTTGAACAGCACGCCGCCCACCATGATCAGAAGACGTTGCCATGCCGGTTTGGCGCGAAACTCCCAAGGTTGCACCGGCTGTTTCATCTGCTCGGTATCCATAGATTCGTCTATCATACCGGCAATTTTGACATATCCACCTAAAGGCAGCCAGCCGATGCCGTATTCTGTTTCGCTGTTTTTCGGTTTAAATTTGAATAGGGTGAACCAGGGGTCAAAGAATAAGCAGAACTTTTCAACTCGTGTTTTGAATAAGCGAGCGAAGAGAAAGTGCCCTCCTTCATGAATGATGACGAGCAACGAAAGGCTCATAATGAGTTGCAGGGCACGAATCAAGAATGTTTCCATCTAATTATTTATTATTTTATGATTTACAATTTATTGTTTAACTATCAATTTCCATTTATCAGTTCTTTTGCTATCCGCCGGGCTTCCGCATCCGTTGCTACATAGTCTTCGTAGGTAGGCTTTTGTATGAAGGATACGTGTGCCATTGTCTTTTCAATGACATCACTCATGCCAAGGAAGGATATTTCGTCACGCAAGAAAGCGGCTACCACTATTTCATTGGCGGCATTGACGATGCATGGCATGTTGCCTGCGCGATGCAACGCTTCGTATGCCAGTGCCAGGTTACGGAAACGTTTTGTATCCGGTTGCTCAAATGTCAAGTCTGTGCAGAGCTTGAAGTCCAGCCGCGGGAAAGATGCTTTCAGGCGTTCGGGATATGAGAAAGCGTATTGGATGGGCAGGCGCATATCCGGCATCCCCAACTGTGCCTTCACTGCTCCGTCCTCAAACTGTACCATTGAGTGAATGACTGATTGCGGATGTACCACTACTTCTATTTGATCGGGACGTACACCGAACAGCCATTTGGCTTCAATCACCTCGAAACCTTTGTTCATCATGGAAGCGGAGTCTATGGTGATTTTGGCTCCCATATCCCAGTTGGGATGTTTCAGGGCCTGTGCTTTGGTTACGGTGGCAAGCTGCTCCATTGTGCAGGTGCGGAACGGGCCGCCGGAAGCTGTCAGTATAACTTTTTCGATAGGGTTGTCTGCCTCTCCGGTCAAACACTGGAACACAGCAGAGTGCTCGGAGTCTACCGGCAGGATTGGAGTACCGCTGAAACGTGCCAGGTCATTGATGAGTTCGCCTGCCACAACCAATGTCTCTTTGTTGGCAAGGGCTATTACTTTACGTGCGCGGATGGCGTTCATGGTCGGTTTCAGTCCGGCATAACCCACCATGGCGGTCAGCACTATGTCAATGGGAGTTTCCGCTACAATCTGGCACAAGGCTTCCTCGCCGGCATATACTTTGATAGGCAGGTCGGCAAGAGCGTCTTTCAGTTGTTGATATTTGGTTTCGTTTGCTATTACCACTGCTTCAGGCTTGAACTTACGGGCCTGGGCAATCAGATCATCCACCCGGTTGTTGGCTGTCAGCACATAGGCTTCGTACCGGTCAGGATGTTCCTCTATGACTTGCAATGCCTGCGTACCGATAGAACCGGTAGAGCCAAGTATGGCAATTTGTTTCTTCATCAGCTTTATAATTTATGATTTCAGATTTTATATCTTATACTTCATACTTTATACCTAAATATTTCACTCTCAAAATACAATATAAAGTTCCGGATTCACAGCTCTTCCTTTATGCCATAGCTCGAAGTGCAGATGAGGTCCGGTGGTCTGTTGTCCGGTGTTCCCTACTAATGCAATGGCTTCTCCGCCTTTTACGATATCGCCTTCACGTTTCAGGAGGGAACCGCAATGCTTGTAGACAGACACAAAATCCTGATTGTGCTGTACTTCTATCAAATAGCCGGTTTCGGCTGTATAGGTACTTAGGATGACTGTCCCGTCCAAAGTTGCCAATACACTTTCACCCGGATTGGCGGCTATATCTGTTCCGAAATGCTTCTTTTCTGCATTGAAAGGAGATGAAATCATGCCGCGGGTGGGGCGGTAGAATATCAATCCGTCCACATCGGGGCGGGAGGTGATACTTGTCAGGTTGTATTTTTCCGTTTCTTCGTATTGCTTACGGAATTCCGCTTCGCGTTGCGTCCGCTCCATGAGTGAGTCTTCACGCACAGTGGTCAGCGAGTCGATGGAGTGGATGGTATCGGCTTTTATTTTACCTTGGAAAATATCTTGGATATTCATTATGTACAGGTTTTGCCTGTCTACCAACTGCTGGAGAGAATCTACACGCAAGGCATTCTCCACAACCTGCGCACGAATTTCACTGTTCATGTATCCGGGCAGATAGTTGCGCAATGGGGTAAAAGCAACAATCAGGGAAGCAACCAGAAAGAGTATCGTCAGTACGGAAAGCAAAACGGAGAGCCCGTTCAGTTTGGACACACGCAACGTGATAATATCCTCAAGGGTATTCTCATTCGTAATGGTCAGTCTGTACTTGAACTTGATATTACTCCAAAAAGCCTTTCTTCTTTTTTTCTTCTTATTTGCTGTCACTTATATACTTTTGTTTTGCTATTTGTAAATTGAATCTTATTGCCTTACCGACTTTTTATTGCTTTATTGCACACCTGTTCTACACCTCTTCCATATCGTCCAAAGCCAATAACCCTTCCGGCAGGTCCACCGTAATGACTTTATGCTTCCGGTCAATATCTATAATAAAATCTTCCTGTGCCGGAATCAGTAGCTCTTCTCCTTTATAATCTACCACGAACAGTGTATTCAGGGTAGCGGTATCCACGTCCGTCACTTCGCCTAACTTGCCGTAATGAATTTCTTCCATGCGGAACCCTACGAAGAAATCCCAACTAAGCTCTCCTGGTCCGGCTTCTTCCGCATGCTTCACCGGAAAATAAACCTCAATGTTGGTGAACATGCGTGCACGTTCGGCTGTATCTACTCCTTCAAGTTTGACGAGAGCCGTAGTGTCCGACCGAAAACGATATTCTTCTATAAAGAACGGTACAAATATCCCGTCCAACAAGCAAATGAGATATTCAGCTTCCACGCGGTCGAAAATGTCATCCGTAAAGGTGAATGACAATTCTCCATGAATACCATGAGGCTTGTTGAATATACCTATCTTATAAACTTCTTCTTTTCGTATCATATCGTTCTATCAGCTTACCACTTAATCACCTTGTCATCATATTCTTGTTATTCTTGCTCCGAGCGAATTCAACCGCCTTTCTATATCCTGGTATCCGCGGTCTATCTGTTCGATATTGTGTATACGGCTGATTCCGTCGGCACTCATGGCGGCTATTAGTAAGGCGATGCCGGCACGAATGTCCGGAGATGTCATGTTTCCGCCACGCAGTCTGAAACCATGATTGTGCCCGATCACTACAGCCCGGTGAGGATCGCATAGGATGATTTGTGCCCCCATGTCTATCAGCTTGTCCACAAAAAACAGGCGGCTTTCGAACATTTTTTGATGTATCAGCACACTGCCTTTTGCTTGTGTGGCAACCACAAGCAACACACTCAGCAGGTCCGGAGTGAGTCCGGGCCATGGGGCATCGGCAATTGTCATAATGGAACCGTCAATGAAAGACTCTATCTGGTAGGTTTCCTGTGCAGGAACGTAAATGTCGTCACCGCGCTGCTCCATTTTGATGCCCAGGCGTCGGAAGCTGTCGGGGATAATACCCAGATTTTCGTGTGAGACATTCTTGATGGTGAGTTCGCTTTTCGTCATGGCTGCCATGCCGATGAAACTTCCTACTTCAATCATGTCCGGAAGGATAGTATGCTCTGTTCCATGCAGCTCATCCACACCTTCAATGGTGAGCAGATTGGAGGCGATGCCCTCTATCCGGGCTCCCATGCGGTTCAGCATCCGGCATAATTGCTGTATATAGGGTTCGCATGCGGCATTGTAAATGGTGGTTTTCCCTTTTGCCAGTACAGCTGCCATTAGGATATTGGCCGTTCCCGTTACAGATGCTTCATCCAGCAGCATATAAGTGCCCTGTAACTGTCGGGCGGATATTTCGTAGACTTCCCGTTTTTCGTTATACGCAAAGTCTGCTCCCAAATTCTGTATACCGATGAAATGCGTATCCAGGCGGCGGCGACCTATCTTATCTCCGCCCGGCTTGGAAATCATAGCCTTGCCGAAACGTGCTACCATTGGCCCTACCAGCATAACCGAACCGCGCAGGCTGGAGCACCGTTTCAGGAATTCATCGCTTTCCAGATAGGCCAAATCTACATTGGCAGCCTGAAAGCTATATGTATCGATATCTTTCTTTGAAACGTTCACTCCCATATCCCGCATCAATTGAATCAGGTTGTTCACGTCCAGTATATCCGGTATGTTGTGTACAGTCACTTCTTCGGCAGTGAGCAGCGTGGCGCAGATTATCTGTAACACCTCATTCTTTGCCCCTTGAGGATAAATGTCACCGGAGAGGCTGTGTCCGCCTTCTATAACAAATGATGCCATGGTATGATTTCAGATTTTAGTACTTTCTTTTATTGTTTCTGTTGTTGTTCCTGTTGTTCTGATTGTTCATCTTCGGACGGTAATTCTGTTCGATCCGTTCGGCCATCAGGCGAAGAATACTATCGGTGATTTGCAGCTTGCCGTCCGACAGTTCTGCGAGGTCATCTGCTATTTTGCGGTCATCGACAGTGTCTTTGTTCCAAGACATGTAATCTTTCTTCATGTGGTTGCATATCAGTGCAACGAGATTCTGTTTTTCTTCTCCTTCGGGGAAGTCGATTGCTTTCTTGATCAGCACTTCCAAAGTACGACCGTAATGGCGGTAACGGATTTTAGTGCTGGGGTAAGGTACTACTTCCGGTTTGGTTATCAGATTGTCTTTGCGGATAATTTCGTATGGATAGTCGATGTCCAACTTAAAATCGGACATGATGGCAAGATGATCCCAAAGTTTATGTTTGAAGTCGGGTACATCACGCAAATGAGGAAACATATTTCCCATGATGTTGATGATTGTGTTTGCGCAACGTTGGCGTTCGGAACGGTTCTCGATTGTCAGGGCATGGTCTACCATATTTTGGATGCTGCGGCCATATTCTGGTAAAGGCATCCGTTTTTGTTGAGTGTTATATTGCATAATCTTTTAGTTTTAACAGTTAGTGATTAATGATTAGTGATTAATGTTTAGTGATTAATGCCATGCGGCATAATTGCGCAGTCTGCTAATCACTAAACACCCATCACTAAATAAGTTTTTTCGGTTGGCTTGCCACGAACTCTTTCAAATAGAATGGTTCGAAATAAGCGACGTCCTTGAAGTCCTCTTCGGCTATTGCCTTTTCTGCCAGCGGAAACATCATGCTTGCCAGCGGACGGATACCGTCGATGAAATGTGCATTGGGATGTACAATCTTTTCCTTGCATTTGGCTGCGCCGTCACCAAAGAAGTAGACGGGATGGCTGTCCAGAAACTCCCGGTATGAGTTTTCGTCCACAATGTCTGCTGCAATATCGCGTACGGGCTTCAGGGCGCGGTCATAAACGGCGGCATAGACTTCCATGCGCCGGGCATCAATCATCGGGCACAGCAGTGCATCCTCCGGTAGCTCTTCGTGGTAAAGCAATACAGGTACGCATTGTACTTTCAGGGTGGGAAGCCCGATAAGGGGCAGGTTGCGGCCGTAGCAGATGCCTTTGGCCATGGATACACCGATGCGTAATCCTGTGTACGAGCCGGGACCGCAACTCACAGCAACAGCATCCAGCGGCATGGCGTGGCTGTCGGCAAATGACAATGCTTCGTCCACGAATACACCCAATGAAACTGCGTGTGAAGGACCGTTCAGGTCTTCTTTTTTGAAAACATTCTGCCCGTCCTCACTCACAGCTACGGAGCAAGCCGAAGTGGACGTTTCAATATGCAAGATACATGACATAGCTTCTATTCTGAATTTTATTGTGGCAAATTTACGTGATTATTTTCAGTAATTAAAATAATCGTGTAATTTTGCGCAAAACTATAACATTATGATACAATCTATGACGGGCTACGGCAAAGCAACTGCCGAGTTGTCCGATAAGAAAATCAATGTTGAGATTAAGTCACTCAACAGTAAGGCAATGGATTTGTCTGCACGTATCGCTCCTCTTTACAGGGAGAAGGAAATGCAAATCCGTAATGAAATATCCAAGATGCTGGAGCGTGGCAAAGTCGATTTCAGCCTATGGATTGAAAAGAAAGATGCAGAACAAATGGCTACCCCTATCAATCAGGATTTGGTGGAGGCTTACTATAAACGGATTAAAGAGATTTCGGCTGCTGCCGGTATTCCCGAACCAGCCGACTGGTTTGCTACTCTGCTCCGTATGCCGGATGTGATGACGAAGAATGAAACTCAGGAACTGAGCGCTGAAGAGTGGGAAGTGGTTCATGTGGCGGTGATGGAAGCTATCAATCATCTGGTTGATTTCCGTAAGCAGGAAGGTGCTGCGCTGGAGAAGAAGTTTCGTGAGAAAATAGCCAATATCGCCCATTTGCTCGAAACTGTTGCTCCGTACGAGCAGGAACGGGTGGGCAGAGTTAAAGAACGCATTACCGATGCCCTTGAAAAAACTTTGAGTGTGGATTATGATAAGAACCGCTTGGAGCAGGAGCTTATTTACTATATTGAGAAACTGGACATCAATGAAGAGAAACAACGTCTTTCCAATCATCTGAAATACTTTATCAGTACGCTCGAAAGCGGTAGCGGACAAGGTAAGAAACTGGGCTTTATCGCACAGGAAATGGGACGCGAAATCAATACTTTGGGTAGCAAGTCCAATCATGCCGAGATGCAGAAGATTGTAGTGCAGATGAAGGATGAGCTGGAGCAAATTAAGGAACAGGTCTTGAATGTAATGTAAAGGGCAGCTTCTGCATGTTACACGAAAGTATGTTGTTATTGGTAAGAGCATTAAATAGTAAATTGTCAAATAATAAATACCATAAATGGGTAAACTGATTATATTCTCCGCCCCTTCCGGTTCGGGAAAGTCCACTATCATTAACTATCTGCTGACGCAGGAGTTGAATTTGGCTTTCTCTATCTCCGCCACCAGTCGTCCGCCGCGTGGTACAGAGCAGAATGGTGTGGAATACTTTTTTCTTTCTCCCGATGAATTCCGGAGCCGCATAGCGAATGATGAGTTTTTGGAATATGAAGAAGTGTATCAAGACCGTTTCTACGGAACGTTGAAAGCGCAGGTGGAAAAGCAGTTGGCTGCCGGACAGAATGTTGTGTTCGATGTAGATGTAGTTGGCGGTTGTAACATCAAGAAGTTCTATGGCGAGCGTGCTTTGTCCGTTTTCATACAGCCGCCTTCGGTAGAAGAATTGCGTAAGCGCCTTGTGGGGCGTGGCACCGATACTCCCGAAGTAATTGAAAGCCGTATAGCGAAAGCCGAATACGAACTAAGTTTCGCTCCGAAATTCGATGCCGTAATTGTGAATGATGATTTGGAGACTGCCAAAGCAGCTGCTTTGAAGGTGATAACTCAATTCTTGAACCAATGAAGCAGACAAGACGCAGAAGTCTATCACCGGGAGCCAATAAGTTCCTGCTGGTTTTGAATATAGTCTTGTTTTTGGGTGCTATTGTTTTGGCGGTATTGAATATTGATTTGAAAGAGTATATTCCGGCGGTAGCCATGTTTATCGTCATACTCATAAGCGGCATCAATATTTATGGGTGTTGGAAACGCCTGAAAGGGCAACTCTGATATCTCTTAACTTTTAATTTATAAGTTTGTCAAGTGGATATAGGTATCTTCAGCGGTTCGTTCAACCCGGTACATATCGGGCATTTGGCTCTTGCCAATTATCTTTGTGAATACGAAGGTCTGGATGAGATATGGTTCATGGTGACGCCGCATAATCCGCTGAAAGAGGAAACCTTGTTGATGGATGATGCTTTGCGATTGAAGCTGGTGCGGCTTGCCATTGCGGGGTATCCTAAATTCCGGGCTTCCGACTTTGAGTTTCATTTGCCGCGTCCGTCTTATACTGTTCACACACTTGATAAGCTGAAAGAGGCCTATCCGCAAGATACCTTCCATCTTATTATAGGAGCTGATAACTGGGCGCTTTTTCCCCGCTGGTATCAGTCGGAACGTATTCTTGCAGAAAATCCAATCCTCATTTATCCCCGTCCGGGTTATGTGGTAGACGAAGAAACTTTACCTCAAAATGTAAAATTGGCTTCTTCGCCTACTTTCGAAATCAGCTCTACCTTTATCCGCCAAGCAATGGAAGAGGGCAGGGATGTGCGTTATTTCCTGCACCCGGCTGTTTATGAGGCATTAAGATGAGTTTTATTGTCACTCTTCCAGACATTCGTCAAGATCGCGTATGATCTGCTCCTTGTCCATATGCTGGCCAATGAAGACAATCTTCTGCATACGGTCTCCGTACTTTTCATCCCAGTCGCGTAATAATCCCGGTTCCTGACGCATCAACTCAATCAGATCTTCTTCGGGGGCGGTGGCATACCATAGTCCGGCTTCAGTCAGTTGCTTCTGAGTACCTGCTTGTTCGAAGAGGTAGGACATGTCGCGGTTATGGCTGAAATAACATACGCCTTTGGTGCGAATAATATGACGGCTCCATTTGGTAGCGATAAAATGGTCGAACTTGTGAATGTCGAAAGCCGGGCGGCGGTAATAGACAAAAGTGCTGATACCATATTCTTCTGCTTCGCCCTCTTCATGATGATGATGGTGATGATGGCTATGTCCTTCATGCTGATGTTCATGTTCTTCATGCTGATGTTCATGTTCTTCGTGCTGATGCTCATCTTCCTTATGGTTGTGATGCCTATGAGCTTCTTTCTCCTCCTCTTCGGTAACTTGGCTTTCTATTCCGCGGATCCAGCCGGCTGAGGTGGCTACATGTTCGAAGTTGAACATTTCTGTATGGATGATTTTTTTCAAGTCTACGTCCGCATAATTACATTCGATTATTTCGGCTCCGGGTTGCAAGGTGTGTATGATTTGCCTGATGCGTTTCACTTCTTCGGGCTTGACTTCCGCTACCTTGTTCAGCAGGATGATATTACAGAATTCAATCTGCTGGATGATAAGATTCTCGATGTCCTCGTCATCAATTCCTTTTCGGGTAAGATCGTTGCCGCAAGAAAATTCACTTTGCAGGCGCAAGGCATCCACTACGGTAGTGATGCAGTCCAAGCGGCAGACGCCGTATTTGGTGTACATGCCGCCCATTCGGGGTATGGAACAGATGGTCTGGGCGATAGGTTCCGGTTCGCAAATGCCGCTGGCTTCAATGACGATATAGTCGAAACGCTCCATTCGCAGGATTTCGCCTATTTGTTCTATCAAATCCATCTTCAGGGTGCAGCAGATGCATCCGTTTTGAAGTGCGACAAGGCTTTCATCTTTTTTGCCAACGATACCGCCTTTCTGAATAAGGTCTGCATCAATGTTCACTTCGCCTATGTCGTTGACAATGACGGCAAACTTGATCCCTTGTTTATTGCTAAGGATATGGTTTACTAAAGTTGTTTTGCCACTTCCCAGATAACCGGTGAGAAGCAGTACGGGAATTTCTTTTGTTGTCATATTGATTTTGAATCTCTATCTGGTTGTTATTTGTTTTTCTTGATGAATTCAGCTATTGCGTTTATCAAAGCGGCGTTAACGGGTAATGACGGATTATTATATACAGCCATTTGTTGTTGCGGATTGATGCTTTCGCAATCTTTCAATACATGGTTCATTTTGTCTATCAGTATCAGTTCGGCTTGGGGAGATGCTTTTTTCAGCCGCGCCGCTTCTTCTTCCTGTACTTGAATGTCTTTTTTCCCTTGAAGAATCAGTATGGGCATCTTTAGGGAAGCAATGACGGTCTGTGGGTTGTATTTGTACCATGAAATGAGATAGGGCTGTACGGAAGGGCGAAACAATGTTTGCAGATAAGCGGGAACCTGTGCCACTTCTTTCCCGTTTTTCAGGGACTCATTGATGCTTGCCACTTCTTTCCGTATAGATTCCGGTGTCATTTGGGCGGCCACCTGCTTTTCTATCAGGTCGTATGCGGGGCTTCCTGCACCGGCAATGGAAATAAAGCCTTTTACTTCAGGCCGTTTCCGGCAGGTTAACATTCCGATAAGTGATCCTTCACTATGCCCTGCCACTGTTATACCGGTGAAACGTTTGTCTTTGGCAAGAAGGTCTATCCACCCCGTAACGTCGTTTACGTAATCTTCCAAGCGGAGTTTGGACTCTTCCTTACCGGCAGAGGCGCTGCTGGCTATGCCACGCTTGTCAAAACGTAGTGAGGCTATGCCTTTCAATGCCAGTCCTTCTGCGAGGAACTTCAGTGAATTATTTTTCATCATGGGGTTATTGCCGTCCATGTCGGTGGGGCCGGAACCGGCAATGAGCACTACTACATGACAGGATTTTGCATGTGCCGGTAGAAGAAGTTTCCCATTGATACTACCGCTGGCGGTGTTTAATGTTACGGGATGCTCTTCGGATGTGAGGGGTTGTGCCTGGCAATAAGGAAGGACAAACAAGGCTAAACCGAATAGGAGTAAAAACAGTTGTTTCATATGATTTCTTTTTGCAGTTTCAAATGTAGGCAATATTATTAAATAAAAAAATAGAGGCGGGAAACATTGTGTGCTTCCCACCTCTATTTTTTATTATGCTATGGCTGTCTGTCGTTACAGGATGCCTTGTGCCATCATGGCTTTGGCTACCTTCATGAATCCGGCCACGTTAGCACCCTTCACGTAGTTTACATAACCGTCTTCTTCCGTACCGTATTGTACGCAAGCAGCGTGGATGTTCTTCATGATGCTCTTCAATTTTTCGTCTACTTCTTCGCTACTCCAGCTCAGTTTGATAGAATTCTGAGTCATTTCGAGGCCTGATACAGATACACCGCCCGCATTGGCTGCCTTGCCCGGAGCGTACAGGATTTTGGCATCCTGAAATACTTTGATGGCTTCCGGAGTAGAAGGCATGTTGGCACCTTCGCTCACAGCTATACAGCCATTGGCCACCAATTGACGGGCATGGTCGCCGTTCAATTCGTTTTGAGTTGCAGAAGGCAAAGCAATGTCGGCTTTCTCACCCCAAGGTTTAGCTCCTTCTACATACTTAACGCCCGGATATTGCTCGGCATATTCGCGGATACGTCCACGATAGAGGTTTTTAAGTTCCATGATGTAGTCCAGTTTTTCGCGGTCGATACCTGCGGGATCATATACGTAACCGTCGGAATCAGACATGGTTAGAACTTTACCACCCATTTCCAACACTTTTTCCGCTGTATATTGAGCTACGTTGCCGGAACCTGAAATCAGGCAAGTCTTGCCTTTCAAGTCTGTGCCTTTGGTCTTCAACATTTCCAGCAGGAAGTAGATGTTACCATAGCCGGTAGCTTCCGGACGGATCAGCGAACCACCGAATTCGCGGCCTTTGCCTGTAAATGTTCCGGTAAATTCCTGAGCCAGTTTCTTGTACATGCCGAACATGAATCCTACTTCACGACCACCCACACCGATGTCACCGGCAGGAACGTCGGTTTCCGGACCGATGTGGCGCCACAATTCCAGCATGAAAGCCTGTACGAAACGCATAACTTCAGAATTGGACTTGCCGCGCGGAGAGAAGTCCGAACCGCCTTTACCGCCACCCATAGGAAGTGTGGTCAGTGAGTTTTTGAAAGTCTGCTCAAAGGCAAGGAATTTCAGAATGGACAGGTTTACAGAAGCATGGAAACGAACGCCGCCTTTGTACGGGCCAATGGCGTTGTTGTGCTGTACGCGATAACCCATGTTGGTTTGTACGTTGCCCTTATCATCCACCCAGGTAACTCGGAATTGGTAAACGCGATCGGGGATGCAAAGACGCTCAATCAGATTAGCTTTGTCAAACTCCGGATGTTTGTTGTACTCTTCTTCAATGGTAGCAAGAACTTCTTCTACTGCTTGATGATACTCCGGTTCGTTGGGGAACCGTCTTTTCAGATCTTCTAATACCTTTGCTGCATTCATAATCTATTGCTTTTATTGGTTACTTATCTCATTGCTTTATTGCGGTTGCAAAAGTAAACATAAAAATGGAACAAACAAACATTTTATAAATAAAATACGGGATAAAACAACATTTTTGTTGTTTTATCCCGTAAAAAGGAATAAAAAGATATTATTTATCCTCTTTTGAGCGCTTTTATTACAGGAATGAACACTAATGCCGCCGAAATGACAAGCGTCAGAATGATCGGACCGTCAATTCGTTCGGCAGATGTCAGAACTATGTAACAAAGTGCCGCCCAAAGGAGCGTAATACAAACTATTTGGAATTTGGATAATTGTCTTTTCATTTACCGGCTTTCTTTTTGTCTACGATGGCGTCGATGACTGCCACTGCAGTGATGTTTACTATATCGCGTACGGAGCTTTCAAAGTCGGTGAAGTGGATAGGCTTGTTCAATCCCATCTGTATCGGACCGATAAGTTCGGCATCCGTATTCATTGCTTGCAGCAATTTGTAAGCGGAGTTTGCGGAACTCAGGTTCGGGAAAACAAGTGTATTTACGTCCTTTCCTTTCAGGCGGGTAAACGGATATTTGGCATCGCGCAGCGTGCGGTTCATGGCAAAGTTTACCTGCATTTCGCCGTCTATGGCAAGTTCGGGATAATTTTGCTGCATGTATTCTACGGCTTCGTGCACGCTTACGGGGCTTCCCTCCTTGTCTGCACCGAAATTGGAGTAGCTCAGCATGGCCATGACAGGCGTATGGTTGAAGAAGCGTACGGTATGTTCCGCCAGCTTGGCAATGTCAATCAGTGTTTCTGCATTGGGATGGCGGTTGATGAGCGTATCGGCAAGGAAGTACGTACCTTTCTTGGAGTTGAGGATGTGCATCGTGCCGAAGTGCTTGTACTCAGGGCGGATGCCGATGACTTCTTTGGCCACCTTGATGGTATTGCTGTATTTGGTGTACAATCCGGTGATGAATGCGTCGGCTTCGCCGGTTTCCACCATCATCATGCCGAAATAGTTGCGTTCGAACATCTTGTCGTTGGCCTCTTCATAGGTAACGCCTTCGCGGGCGCGTTTTTCGGAGAGGATGCGTGCATAGCGTTCGCGGCGTTCCGCTTCGTTGGGGTGGCGCAGGTTTACGATTTCGATGCCTTCGAGGTTGAGGTCGAGTTGTTTTGCCAGTTTCTCGATGGCCTCGTCATTTCCTAATATAATAGGATGGCAGATTCCTTCGGCTTTGGCTTCAACGGCGGCTTTCAGCATCGTGGGGTGGATTCCTTCGGCGAAGACCACGCGCTGCGGATTGCGGCGGGCGGTGTCGTAGAGCTGGCGGGTCAGTTTGCTTTCCTGTCCCATCAGTTCTTTCAGATGCTGCCGATAGGCTTCCCAGTCGGTGATTTGTTTGCGTGCCACGCCGCTTTCCATGGCTGCTTTGGCCACTGCCATGGAGACTTCGGTGATGAGGCGCGGGTCAACGGGCTTCGGGATGAAGTAGTCGGGACCGAAGCTGAAGTTGTTGACGTGGTATGCTTCGTTCACCACATCGGGTACGGGCTGTTTGGCAAGTGAAGCAATGGCGCGTACGGCTGCCAATTTCATTTCTTCGTTGATGGCGGTGGCAGCTACGTCCAGAGCGCCGCGGAAGATATAGGGGAAACCGATTACGTTATTGATTTGGTTCGGATAATCCGAGCGTCCGGTTGACATCAGTACGTCGGGGCGCGCTTCCATAGCATCTTCGTAAGAGATTTCGGGTACGGGGTTGGCAAGGGCGAACACGATGGGGTGAGCCGCCATGCTGCGCACCATATCTTGTGTCAGCACGTTGCCTTTGGAAAGTCCGAGGAATACGTCGGCGCCCCGTACGGCTTCTTCCAGTGTGTGGATGTCGCGGCGGTCGGTGGCAAAGTACCGTTTGGTTTCGTTCAGTCCTTGGCGGTCGCTAGTGATGACGCCTTTGGAGTCGAGCATGATGATATTTTCGTGGGTGGCACCCAATGCTTCATAGAGCTTGGTGCAGGAGATGGCTGCCGCCCCGGCGCCGTTCACAACGATCTTCACATCCTCTATCTTCTTGCCTGCCACTTCCAGGGCGTTCAGCAGTCCGGCGCTGGAGATGATGGCCGTACCATGCTGGTCGTCGTGCATTACGGGGATGTCGAGCTCCTCTTTCAGGCGGCGTTCTATCTCAAAACATTCGGGAGCTTTGATATCTTCCAGGTTGATACCGCCGAAAGTGGGAGCGATGGCTTTTACAGCCTCGATAAATTTGTCGGGATCTTTTTCATTCACTTCGATGTCGAACACGTCAATGCCGCCATAGATTTTGAACAGCAGTCCTTTGCCTTCCATTACGGGTTTGCCTGCCATTGCGCCTATATCGCCCAGTCCGAGAACGGCGGTTCCGTTGGAGATTACAGCCACCAGATTGCCTTTGGCTGTATATTTATATGCGTCCTGCGGGTTCTTTTCTATTTCAAGACATGGCTCTGCCACGCCTGGGGAATAAGCGAGTGAAAGGTCGGTTTGCGTACTGTAGGGCTTGGTTGGCACTACCTCAATTTTTCCTGGTTTGCCTTGCGAGTGATAAAGCAAAGCGGCTTCTTTGGTTATCTTAGCCATGATAGATTAGTTAAAATGGTTATAAATTGGTCGCAAATTTAGAGATAAAAGTTCTAAATCGTAGCCTGCGACTAATAATTTCTATTGAATTTATTAGTAAATAAACTAAAAATGCTTATTTTTGGCAGTATATTTAAGTATTACCCCCAATTTACTAACTTAACACAAGTGTTTTATGAAAATTTTCAGACGTCCTCTTGCAGGATTATTGTTTTGCACAATGCCATTTTGGGCAGGATGCGGAACGGGTGACAAACCGGAAGCACCGGTTTCCCTGGCTTGGGAAATGGGTGCGAGTGACATTGAACCCGGGTATTATGAGAACTCCTTTGTTCTTAAGAATATCTCCAGTGCTCCTCTTTCCAAAGACTGGGCAATCTATTACTCACAGCTTCCCCGCTATGTGAAGCAGGAAGGAACTCCCGCCGTCAGGGTGGAGGCGGTGAACGGAAACTTCTTTAAAATGTATCCTACGGACGATTTTGTGCCGTTGGCGCCCGGCGACTCCATGCGCATCACTTTCCTTTGTTCTTATAAGTTGGACCGGAACTCGCATGCGCCTGAAGGTACTTATTGGGTGGCTACGACGGACGGCAAGGAAGGTAAGCCGCTTCCCATAGCGTTGGACGTGCTGCCGTTGCCCTCACCGGAAGCGCTTCCCGGTTATCCGGATGCCGCCAAAATATACGCATCGAACCTCCGTCTGGACAGTGTGCCGGCTTTGAGGCAGTGGGACAGGCTGCCGTCGGTAAAGAAAGTGACACCTGCCGGAGGGCATGTCGTGCTGGATGCTAAGGTGGCTCTGACCTATCCGGACGAATATGCCGGCGAAGCAAAGCTGCTGAAAGAGAAGCTGGCCGCTTTGTACGGTTTGGAAGTGGCAGATGAGGCTCCCGTAACGATTGTTTTGGAAGAACTGTCCGACAAGGCGAGGGCAGTGAACGCAGAATATTATAATTTGGTTATAGGAGATTCCCTGATAAAGATTGCCGCCGCTACTCCGCATGGCATTTTCAACGGTACACAGACTTTGCTGTCAATACTGAAAGGCAAGGCGGTGCCTTACCGGCTGGAAGCTATGTCTGTGGAAGATTACCCCGACCTCTTGTATCGCGGACAGATGATAGATATTGCCCGTAATTTCACCACCGTAGACAACCTTAAGAAACTGATAGACATTTTCGCTTCCTACAAAATGAACGTGCTGCATTTCCATTTTGCCGATGACGAAGCGTGGCGTCTGGACATTCCCGGTTTGGAGGAGCTGACCGCGGTGGGAAGCCGTCGCGGACATACCGTTGACGAAAGCCGGTGCCTCTATCCATGCTACGACGGCGGATGCGATCCTGATGCTGCCACCGTTGGAAACGGGCATTATTCCCGCGAGGACTTCATCGGCCTGTTGCGCTATGCCGCCGAAAGACATATTCGTGTCATACCGGAGATAGAATCGCCCGGACATGCGCGTGCGGCTATCGTCTCCATGAAGGCGCGTTATAATAAATACAAGGAGACGGACATGGCAAAGGCCACCGAATATCTGCTGAGCGAGCCGGAAGACACCTCCCGCTATGAGTCCGTCCAGTACTACACAGACAATGTGATAAATGTAGCTCTGCCTTCGTCCTACCGCTTTATGGAGAAAGTGATTCGGGAACTCGCAGCCATGTATAAGGAAGCGGGCGTACCGCTGTCTACGGTGCATCTTGGCGGTGATGAAGTGGCGCATGGGGTATGGCTGGGATCACCCAAATGCATGGCGCTGATGAAAGAGAAGGGGATGACGAAGCCGCATGATTTGGCCGAGTATTTCATTACACAAATGGCGGACATCATGCAAAAGAACGGTTTGAAGTTCAGCGGTTGGCAGGAAGTGGCTTTGGGACATACCGAAGAGGCGCACCGGCAGTTGAAGAGTCAGGCGGCAGGTGTGTATTGCTGGAACACAGTTCCGGGGTATGAGGAGGTGGTCTACCGGATTGCCAACGACGGTTATCCGGTGATTCTCTGCAATGTAGGCAATTTCTATATGGATATGGCCTACAACGGTCATCCTGACGAGCGCGGGCTCGACTGGGGAGGTTATGTGGATGAGGCTGTCTCCTTCTCCATGCTTCCTTTCAGCATCTACCGGTCATTGCGTACCGACAGGGCGGGAAATCCAGTCGACTTGGAGCAAGCCGGAAAAGGGAAAACCGCTCTGACGGCAGTGGGCAAGAAGAATATTCTGGGTGTGCAGGGCCAATTGTTTGCCGAGACTATCCGCAGCTTCGACGGCGTGGAATATCTTCTTTTCCCGAAAATCATGGGACTGGCGGAACGTGGATGGAACGCTTACCCGGCATGGGAGGGTCTGCAAGGCGCACAGGAGCAGCAGGCTTTCGACAAAGCTCTGGCATTGTATTATGAGAAAATCAGTGAAATAGAGATGCCCTATTGGGCAAAGAACGGCATCAATTTCCGCTTGCCGCATCCGGGACTGCTGGTGAAGGATGGCAAACTATATGCCAATGCAGCCATTCAAGGCGCCGGGATACGTTATACAACGGATGGCTCCGAGCCGACTATGCAATCTGCCTTATGGGAAATGCCGGTGGAATGTGATGCGCCGGTGGTGAAGGCGAAAACATTCTATCAAGGCAAAGAAAGCCTGCCGATAATGTTGAAAACAGAGTAATATGAAAACGCATCATCTGCTTGGGCTAAACGCATGATGCGTTTTACTAAAACAGATGATGCATTTTACTAAAACAGATGGTGTGTTTTACTAAAACAGGCCATCTGTTTTTTCTTTCTTCTGAGCGCAAGGTGAAAAGGTGCTTATGCGTTTAGCGCCTGTTCTATATCTGCAATGATATCCTCCGCGTTTTCAATACCTACCGAGAAGCGGATCAGGTCGGGACGGATACCGGCTTCCAGCAACTGTTCGTCCGAGAGCTGGCGGTGTGTGTGGCTGGCGGGATGGAGCACACAGGTACGTGCGTCGGCAACATGGGTTACGATAGCTGCCAGCTTCAGCGAATCCATGAACTTGATTGATACCTCACGACCGCCTTTCAGTCCGAAAGAGATAACGCCGCACGAACCGTTGGGCATATATTTCTGTGCCAGTTCGTAATACTTATTGTCGGGCAGCCCGCAATAGTTCACCCATGCCACTTTTTCGTTCCGGGAAAGGTACTCGGCAACTTTCTGGGCATTGCCACAGTGTTGCGGCATACGCAAATGCAGTGTTTCCAGGCCGAGGTTCAGCAAGAATGCATTCTGCGGGGACTGGATACTGCCGAGGTCACGCATCAACTGTGCCGTAGCTTTCGTGATATAGGCTAGTTTGCCGAAGGCTTTTGTATAGGTCAGCCCATGATATGATTCATCCGGGGTGCAGAGACCGGGGAACTTGTCGGCGTGTGCATCCCAATCGAAATTGCCGCTGTCCACAATTGCGCCGCCTACGCTGGTGGCATGTCCGTCCATGTATTTGGTGGTGGAATGCACCACGATGTCGGCTCCCCATTCAAACGGGCGGCAGTTGATAGGAGTGGGGAAAGTGTTGTCCACAATCAGGGGCACGCCATGCTTGTGGGCGATGCGGGCAAACTTTTCAATGTCGAGAACCTCCAGTGTGGGGTTGGAGATTGTTTCGCCGAACAGTGCCTTGGTGTTCGGACGGAAAGCGGCGGAGATTTCTTCTTCGGGTGCATCCGGATTGACAAAAGTCACGTCGACACCCAGCTTCTTCATGGTTACGCCAAACAGGTTGAACGTTCCGCCGTAAATGGTGGACGAACATACAAAGTGGTCGCCTGCCTGGCAGATGTTGAAGATGGCATAGAAATTCGCTGCCTGTCCGCTGGATGTCAGCATGGCGGCTACGCCTCCTTCAAGGGCGGCTATCTTGGCGGCAACGGCATCGTTCGTGGGGTTTTGCAGGCGGGTGTAGAAATAACCGCTGTCCTCAAGGTCGAACAGGCGTGCCATTTGTTCGCTGGTGTCGTATTTGAAAGTCGTACTTTGATAAATGGGGAGTACACGAGGTTCGCCCTTTTTAGGAGTCCACCCTGCCTGTACGCACAGTGTCTCCGGCTTGAATTGCTTTGCCATAATGCTATCTGTTTTTAGAGTTTCTTTTCTTTAAAACGCGTAAGTTGTCGCAAAAGTAGGGAAAAAAATATAAATTTGTACGCGTGAACGGTAAAATGCTATAATTTAGCGGCCGAAAATCTGCTACCGACTACGAATAAATGACGAATAACGGGAATATGAAACGTATATTTTGTTTGCTGGCTTTCTTCTTTTGCGCTTTTCTTGTTTTTGATGTCTCTGCCCAGGGAGAATATGCCGCACCCAAATCGGGTGAGGGCATCTCTGCTTTTCTGGAGCGGAACAAGCGTCCGGGAAAAGCCTATTATAATGAGTTTATAAGGCTGAACGAGAAGCGTCTGCGCGGAAAAGAGGAGTTGCAGCTGGGAGTGAAATATGTGCTTCCCCCGTTGAGGAAAGGGGCTTCTGCCACTGCTTCGTCCAAGCCTGCCGCCAATAAAAAAGGAACTGTTCGTGAACGCCTCTTCGGGAGGAAACTTGCCGATGTGGAGGTGACCTCTAACCGCTTGCAGGGTGCTTGCTTCTATGTGGTCAGCGGACATGGAGGACCCGATCCGGGAGCTATCGGCAAAATAGGAAAGGTGGAATTGCATGAGGATGAGTATGCCTATGACGTTGCCTTGCGCCTTGCCCGTAACCTGATGCAGGAAGGGGCCGAAGTACGTATCATCATTCAAGATGCCAAAGACGGGATTCGTGATGACCGCTACCTCTCCAACAGCAAGCGGGAAACTTGTATGGGGGATGCCATTCCGTTGAATCAGGTGGCTCGTCTGCAACAGCGTTGCACCAAAATCAATGAGCTTTACCGGAAGGACCGTAAGATTTATAAGTATTGCCGGGCCATATTTCTGCACGTAGACAGCCGCAGCAAGGGTGCACAGACGGATGTTTTCTTTTACCATGCTCCGAAAAGTGTGTTGGGAAAGAGGCTGGCTGTTGCCATGAAAGGAACTTTCGAGTCGAAATACGACAAGCATCAGCCCAACCGCGGATTTGAAGGGACGGTCAGCTCACGCAACCTCTACGTATTGCTGAAGGCCGCACCGGCTTCCGTTTTTGTGGAGTTGGGCAATATACAGAATGCTTTCGACCAACGCCGTTTCGTGATCAGCTCCAATCGTCAGGCATTGGCCAAGTGGATGATGGAGGGGTTCATTGCGGATTATAAGCGGACGAAGTAGGATTACTTGCGTACTTTGCCCATGCTGTTTTCGCGCGTGATAACGATTATTACTGCTGTCACAATCAAGGCGATTCCGATAGTGCTGCTCCATGTGAAGCTTTCTTTGAACACGCAACATCCGATGACTATGGCAGTCAGAGGTTCCAGTGCTCCGAAGATTGATGTAAGCGTGGGGCCTACATGTTTGATAGCCTTTACCAGACTGATATTGGAGACTGCTGTTGCCGGTATTGCCAGTCCGAGGATGTTCAGCCATGTGTGACTGTCTGTGGCCAGCCGGATCCCATCTGTCAGGCATCCGCCTATAATATAGAACAGGGTTCCGAATCCCATAACATAACAAGTCAGTGCCGTAGACGGGATGTTGACAGCGCGACTTTTTCGTACGCCTATAATATATCCGCCGTAAGAGAATATGGAAATGGCGGCAGCGACCAGCCCTGTTGTAGTATCTCCGCCTTCGAAATCTATCTCGCCCGTTGATAGCAGTGTTGCACCTATCAATGAAATGAACACTGCAAACAGGATAGAGAAAGACTTTTTTTCCTTGAAAAACAGCATCATGGTGACGGCTACCGCCAGAGGGTACATGAAGTGTATGGTGGATGCTACGCCGCTGGCAATGTTTTGATAGGCTATCACGAGACTGAATGAGGTGGTGGCTCTGAACAGGCTTAGTATGAATACGGTCTGCCAGTCTTTTCTGCTGATTCGGAACTGCTCTCCCAATATGATACCGGCAATTGCCAAAATGAGTGAGGCGATTCCCCAGCGGTATGTCAGCACTTCAAAAGATGAAAATCCGGCTATCAGCAATGATATGCTGAAGAAAGGCGCCAGTCCGAATGTGGACGAGGAAAGCGCTGCATATAGAAAACCTTTTATAGTAGTGTTTCGCATCTTTTTCTTGAAAATTAAACGATATATCGGAACCTATCTCTCTCATCATTTGTTTGTTCCACATAATGAATTGCAAAATTAGTGAATAAAAGCGTACATGCGAATGGTACATGCATATTAAAAAATGAAAGGAAACCTTATGAGAAAGATTTTAATGTTTGTGGGAACGTTTGCAGTTATCTTTATGTTGGCTGCTTGCGGTAACGGTGTTCAGAAGAAAACTTACGAAAAATATTCTGCTGCGGAAGTGGAACAGGCCGGTCAGGTGATGAAGTACTACAACACTTCGCTTGCCTTATTGAAGAATCTGGTGTTGGAAAAGGATGTGAATTCCATATTGGGATATATGGAGCAGGGCGGCAATGCGCCGATGCTGGCAACTGTTATTCCTCCGGTTTTCTCTCAGAAGGACTCTGCATCGGTTGTCAATCCCGGTACATATTTTGATGAAGAGGCCCGGCGCAATCTGAAACAGAATTTTATGCAGTTGTTCCAGACAAGAAGGCAATTCTATACTAATTTCAATCAGTATCTCTCCTTGCTAAAAGTAAAAAATAAGATTGCCGCCGATAAACTGCTGCCTGCCAATTACCGTTTGAGTGTTGAGATGGCGGAGTATAAAGAGAATATTCTTGATGTTTTGTCGCCTTTTGCCGAAGGGGCGCAGAAGGTGTTGCTGAATGATAATCCGATGAAAGAGCAAATACTTGCCATGAACCGTATGTCTGTCACGATGCAGGGTGTTTTGCAACAGTGCATGCGCAAGCCTGCTCCCGACATGCCTCGGCTGGACATGAAAATGATGAAACTGGTTATTCAGTTGGACATTGCCAAACGTCTGCCGATAGTGGAAGGGCATCCTCAAGAGATGAAAACTTTCCGGGACTTTCTGGCTAATGCTGAGACATTCATAAGAGAAGTACAGCACATCAAGGCGCAGGGTAGTTATACGGCAGACGAACTGGCGACTTTAGGCGAGTATGGATTGAGCCTGAACTAAGTTCTCTCTTTATCTCACGAATCCGTTTTTATAGAAATCATAGGAAGCATGAATATTTTCCGGTGTATCGGCTTTTAGTAACAAGAGAAGTTCGCGGCAGAATTCCAGTTGTCCTGTACCGTTGGCGGTGACGATATTTTGGTCGCTGACGGCCTGCTTCTCTTCGTAGCCTGCTTCGTTGGTGTACTCCTGTCCGCCCCAGAGTTTTAGTTGCTGTATGGTATTTCCCGTATGCTTTACGTTATTGAGGAAACCATGCTTCGCCATAAAGGAGGCGGCATTGCAGATGGCGCCAACGATTTTTCCACGTTGTAGGGCATCCTTCACCAAAGGCACTGCTTGCTCTGCTTCTGGGGAATTCCATTGCATACCTCCTATCAGAACCAATGCTGCATAATCTGTGGGCATAGTCTGGAAACAGTAGTCGGGCAACGTGCGGAAGCCGCCGATGGAGCGCACTGCATCCAACGTCGGGGCAACTACTTTCGGGGTGTATTTCACTTCGCTGCCCGGCATTACTCCTGCGTTCAGGCAGGCGGCTATGAAAGCGCCTTCCCAGTCGGCGTATTCATTGAGTATTATGAATAATATTTCTTGCTTCATTTTTGCTTTTGTTTGAGACCTTGCAAAAATACGAATACTAAATTACAAATTTGCAAATATTGCAAAGAAAGTTCCATAGGCTTTTCGTGATGCAAAAATAAAAGGAAGGGGGAGAAGTTGGCTGAGGTTCTTATAAATCTGGTTTGTTGAAATCAGTTGGGTGGAAGTTTGTTAATAATCATTGTCGGGTTTGTCGGTAAAGATAAAACATGTGTACCTTTGCGAGGGATTACATTGTGCAGAATAACTTTTGAAAAAGTACATGAAAGGGATTTAGCTCGTATTAGGACGTGGCATTGCACAAGTTGCGAATAACCGAATCCTATAAAATATGACTGAAGAAATAATATGACTGAGGAAATCCGATTGAGACTCTTGGAATGGGCAAGGGAATACCATTGCGCTGCCTTTATACAAAGTGACCCTGTTCAGTTCCCGCATCGGTATATGCGGAAGCAGGATATTGAGATTAGCGGCCTGCTCACTGCTTTGATGAGCTTTGGAAACCGCAAGCAGATATTGAAGAAAGCGGATGAACTACATGGCTTGATGGGAGCTTCACCTCATCAATATGTCTTGTCCTGCCGCTGGAAAGAAGATTTCCTTCCGGCAGACCGGAGCAGCTTTTACCGCATGCTTTCTCATGCGGATTTTTATACGTATTTTGCCCGTTTGCATGACGCCTATTCTCGGTTTGATAGTTTGGAAGATGCCCTTTCGGGCTATCCGGGCATCCCGATGGAGAAGTTGTGTGCTTTTCTGGAAGTCTCCGCCAAGAGTCCGCAAAAGAAGCTGAACATGTTTCTGCGCTGGATGATACGGAAAGAGTCGGAGGTGGATTTCGGCATCTGGGAAAGTTTTGACCGTCGTGATTTGCTGATTCCTTTGGACACTCATGTTTGCCGGGTAGCCCGTCTTTTGGGACTTACCGATACGGAGACATTCTCTCTAAAGAATGTAAGGAACATAACCTCAGCCTTGGCGGAAGTCTTTCCGGATGATCCTTGTTTGGGAGATTTCGCATTGTTCGGCTGTGGGGTGAACGGGGTGTTGTAAGTTCCGGGTCTTTCTACCAATCTATCTCCTCAATGCCTTTGCTCCGCAGATAATTGTTGGCTTTGCTGAAATGCTTGCATCCGAAGAAACCGTATTCGGCAGAACGGGGCGAAGGATGGACGGTTGTCAGTATGAGGTGCTTGCTTCTGTCTATCAGGGCTGCTTTTTCTTTGGCGTATGCTCCCCAAAGCATAAAAACGAGATGTTCCCGTTCATCACTTAATTTCTTGATAACCGCGTCTGTGAAAGTTTCCCAGCCCATGTTGCGGTGTGAGCCGGTTTCGTGAGCGCGTACCGTAAGGACGGAGTTCAAGGAGAACACACCTTGGGCCACCCAGCGGTCCAGATTGCCGGAGGTGGGAATCGGCTTACCTAAGTCTTGATGTATCTCTCTGAATATGTTGACGAGTGATCCCGGTATGGCTACTCCTTCCGGCACAGAAAAGCATATTCCGTAATATTGTCCGGGGGTGGGATAGGGGTCTTGTCCTAAGATAACCACTTTTACCTTTTCAAAAGGACATGAGTTGAAAACATGGAAGATAAGGTGTCCTGGCGGGAGCACATGGGCGCGTCCGTATTCGCTTTTCACAAATGACACTAACCTTTCAAAGTAGGGCTTGTCGAATTCTTCTTGCAGACGTTGCCGCCAGCTTTCTTCTATCTTGACTTTCATAGGATGTTGCATCTGGGTATGATGCAACAAATGTACAAATAATCTCTGTGACTGCGTATGCCTTTGGCAGATAAAAAAGAAAGCCCCATAGCCGTCAGGGAATATCAGGCACAGGGCTTTCACCTACTACGTTATGCTTTTAGGGCGGTCACGATTTTTTCTATCATTGTCTGGATATTGTTTTCATCCTGCGCTGTGTAGAAGTTACCGTCTATTTCGGAGGAATTGTCGGTTGCTTCTCCGTTTCGGATAGCGGGTTTGGCTAATGGATGAACGGCTACTTTCTTACCTTTCGTGATACCCGTAAAATCGAACATCATGGCAGCTGCACAGTGCCCGATCATGATTTTGCCTTTCTCGCCGAATGTCTTGATGATTTCCAGCATGGTGACGTTATACGGTTTACCGGCATTTTGCTGGAATACGGGAACGGCATCACCGCAGGCGAACACAAGCGCATCGTATTCATCTTCATGCCCTTTCAGATTGGCCACTACATCGTCCACTGTCAGGACAATGCCGGAATTTGTCTTGATTTCCTTGCTGTCCGCTACCGCGAATACTTTATAAGAAATGCCATTTTCAAAAAATGCTTCCAGATATTGGAACAAACCGCATCCATTTACCGGATTTACTGCTAAAACTGCAACTTTCTTTGCCATAATCTTAATTATTAAATGAAACAATAGTTATTTTCAGTAAGTTCATTACTTTTGTGCTGCAAAGTTAGCCTTGCTGTTGCTCTTAAACAAGAAGGCACTTGAATGTTAGATAGTTACAACAATGTAACCATTGTTGAAGTTCAGATAATTAGTAAAAGTTAAAAAATGGAAAACTTTCATCACACAGGTGGTTGCCCCATACGGGATGTCTTGAGTAAGTTGGGAGATAAGTGGACAATGCTTATCATGGTTACACTAAAGACGAATGGTACGATGCGCTTCTGTGACATTCAAAAGACGATTGGGGACATTTCACAACGTATGCTTACGGTTACGCTGCGTTCGTTGGAAACGGACGGGCTGGTCATCAGAAATGTATATGCCGAGGTTCCCCCGCGTGTGGAGTATTCCCTTACGGAGATGGGGCATAGCTTGATGCCGCACATAGAATCGCTGGTAGGCTGGGCGTTGGAGCATATGGCGGATATTCTGGAACGGCGGGGAGTACAGCAAGAAGTGGATTGATAAGAACCGCATGTCGTTGTAATATGCAAGAATTCCGATTCATCACGAACCGGAATCCTTTTTTCACGAGATTTATATTCTGAAAAGGGTTATTCTTTGACAGCTTCGCCTTTTTCGTTCAGAATTGTCTCTGTTTCCTGACCGTCTTGAGTGAGAATAATGATTTTGTAGATCTTTGCTTCATCTTTTACCTTTACATAGGCTTCTTTTACAGAGGAACCCTCGTAATTCTTTGCCAATGTCAGCAGAATGGCCTGTGGTAACTCTGTCGGATCCATTTTCACAAATTCATCCTGCGGCACTTGGGCTTCTGCCACAACTGCTGATGAGTTATTTACTTCCTGTGCGAAAACAACAGAGCTTCCTGTTCCCAGAACCATTGCCAGTGCTACTAATACCTTTTTCATAACTTTCTGATTTTAAGTGAGTATTTGGGGATATTATCTCTAACACTCATCATAGGACAAAGAAGATGCCAAAGATAGATGGATAAACTTATCTTTCTGATTTATAGCGAAATGAATGGAAATCCTATAAATGGTACAGTGTGGAAATCCGTAGAGCACTGTGGAATTGGGTAACACATCTGAGGAATAGTTACACAGAATTCCAACGTGCTCCTTGTTTATTCCATCATATCAATCTGCATACAGGAGATTGCAAAAGGTTTTTCATCAATCGTCAATATCAATCACTCTCATCTTAGAGTCAAATGTAATTTCCCAACGGTTGGATAACTTTATCTCATATTCATTATCGTCATATTCAATTTGGAGGATTCTTGCATCCGGATAGTTTGTTTTTACATAGTTACGGATAGCTTCCGGCACGATCTGGGCAGGCACTTCGCTCTGTCTGCATCGCACTTCTTTCCATTCTCCCGCTTTGTCAAACTCCACTTTCTCGCCGTTGGTGAAAACTACATCATAGCTTTTATAGAATACTCCCGACTCCAGCTTAGCCATTGCCACCTTGTGGTCCTTGAAATAGGTCTTGATAAATGTCTGTGCCTTTGCAGGTAACTGACTCACTTGTATCGGCTTGTCATTATCCGCCATTACCATTGTGTGCATTGCAAACGTACAAACTAACATCATAATAAACTTTTTCATACTTCTTTATTTTTAATGATTAATACTTTATTTGTTTCTGTACTGCAAAGATGGGACAGGAATCTGGAAAGAATTGGGAAAAAACAGAAAAAAAACAATTTTATGGAAGATGTTTTTAAATTGACGCGATGTTCATCGTTTGATAGGTATCTGATAAAAAAAATCCTTGAATCTCATGGAAATTCAAGGATCATATTTTCTTCAAAGTGGTGCCACCAGGAATCGAACCTTTTGCTTCGGTTTATTCTAACTCCTTGAGTGACTGCACATTATTACTTTATCTTTTATGAAAGCCATTGAATTAGCATCACACTAAATTCATCGCTTTTCTTGACTAATCTTGTAATCTTTATCTCTTTGACGTTGCAAAGATAAATAAAAGGTTCGATTTCTGCAAACTAATGCATATTTTTTTGCCTGTTTTTTGTCAACGATGCTGTTTATATCTATAGTCTCTGCCTACAGTGTCATTGAAACAGTAATTTGTATCTGATGTAAATAAAGACGTTGTGTTTCCGTATATGCTTTATTAATAATCAAGTGCTTATTAGATTTTTTCTTTATTTCCTATACTTCTTGCATTATTTGTACTCCTATTCTATTACTGATAGCCGTTTCTACGGCATCGTAAATTTCAGTTTTCGTTGTCTCTATTGATACGATAAGTGAATATTTGATAACATTATCAACATTAGCTAATTTCCTTTCTTTCCACCATCCTTGGCCTGGATAAACAATTATCTGCCCACAAGAAGCCAATTCAGCGGCCGTACATTCAATCCAGTCAGATTGTACAGTACCTTGTTCTCTACGTTGTTGTTTGATGGTCCATCTGTTAGTATCATTGTCAGTTTTCTTTTCTCCTTCACTTTTATTTCTTCTGCAAAGAAACTCTTCCATACTCTCGCTTGCACTTTTCAAGTCGAAATGCAGCGTAGCAGATGGATAACGATACTTGTTGCTTCTTCCTGCATATCCAGGAGACGGCTTTACATAATAAGATAGTGTGATTCTTATTTTTACATTTTCTTCTCCCATTTGTTCCAGCACCTCTGTTGGCCAAGGCAAATCATAAAAGTGCAATTGATTATAGGTGTTTGAACCATCTTTTTCCCAATAGGGTATTAACTCATTTTCAAATATAAACGTTGCATATTTTTCATTACTGAATAAGGCCGTCTCTTCATCAGGAACGCCATAGCCGCATAAAGGTATAATATCCTTGATATTACCGATACGTATCATTTCCGGTGTCCATTTGGCAGAATGTACCATCATGCCACGAACAGACAACATGGAAAGAGCTGGTGTTGCTGTTTTTATTTTTGCCGCAAGACGTGTCGCTAATGCTGTAGCCGCACTTGTAGCATGGAACTGTTCCAATGATTCCGCCAAATCTTGGCAGGTAGTAATCAAACTTAAATCAGGATGTGTCGTTGTTTGAAAAACAGGATGATAGGCTATATTACCTCCTTCCATGACTATTTCAGGCTTATTGCAACCATTTCTCCAACTCCACGAACTTCTTGACATGGGTGACAGATTCCCTGGAGCTGCCAGTGCCTTGTAGCTTTCATCTGTTACTATCGTTTTCTCCGTATATGCTCCGACTGTTAATGCGTTCCATGCTTGAGCCGGACTTTGTACAGCATTGGCTTTGCAGGACTCCAGATAATTTGTGGCATCTACTTCAGGGGGCTCAATGTTGCCCGCTGAAACGAGCACCAAGCGGTCACACTTGCCATTATGGTATATGCTTTCATCCAATGACGCAGAACTTGACGTTGACTTTCCGTCATACGATGTACCATCAGTTACAGCCATACATTGTATAGACGCCCCCATAGCCTGAGCCTGATAGATAGCATCTTCAATTACCGCTCCATAGAAATCCGGATCTGTTGTATGACCGTTCTCTACAATCTTCACGGAAGCCAAGTCCTGTTCTATGATTATCGGACCTCCATGTCGATAAGTTATATCTGTCAAATCTCCATAAAGCATAAGTCCGGCCATACCTGTACCATGGTCACTGTGGTCTGTTGTATCCGGCACGCTGATAGCACTTTTCATTCTGTCATTAGGAAGAGCAGGTGCCAGCAGTTTATGGGCATTGTTGACGCCTGAGTCCAACAAGCCTATTCTTGTACTGTCTTTATCAAGCGCAAATTGGATTTCTCCTTCAATCAGTTCACTCCACTCACGACTTTCGCTCCGATTTTTTATAAGTATCGATGGCTGATGATAGGGACGCACTCCTTCTATATAACCGATAGATAGCGGTAATTCACATAACTGTTGTTTGGTTGCTTTTATCATCCAAACATCTACTCCATCAAAATCCAAATGATTTTTACCTGCTTTTAAGATAGCAAGTTTATCCAAGACATCTGATAATTTTACTGTGTCATATTCCTTTGTTTTAGTTATCCACAACTCAAATAAAAAGGCCTTATTATCAGGTAGTTTGTCGAAATCTTCTGTAGATGTATAGAGCGCATGTATATCTGCCGGCTTAATGGCGTTGATAGGTTCAATCAAGCCTGTATTTTTAGGTTTGCCTGTTTTCGTATTATACTTTTCATCGGCATACTCGTCTGCCTTCTTGCTCAGCCAATCTTTTTTCTCATTTTTGATATATACGGTTACATCAACATTTCCGTCACTTTTATCTTCAGAGATTTTCAGAATGGATGCTCCACTACTTTGGGCTAACTTTTGGGGAACCAATTTGGGAGACATGTCAAGGTTTATATACACACCATCCGCAGACGGTAAACCACACTTTTCCCTTTCAGAAAGAGCCGTGATGGCATATTCAACGACTGCATTATAGCTTTCCTTGATAAATGCAGCATGTTCTTGTCTGTTCCTTTCAGGAATAACAGGAGGTGGTACAACCTTTGCTCTTGGCGTGAAAGAACGGGGTTCTGCTATTTGGTTACCTAAGAAAAAATGTTCCTTTTGCATATTATCTCCTTATTCAACTTATTTCACGACAAAGTTGATTCCGTTTGTCAACGACCATTTTTACCAATTCTATATTCATTGGCACATCATTTAACAAAGATTCTTTGAATATATCAGAACATACCATTTTTATCTCTGCATGGCTCATACCTTCAAACAGAGGTGCAGCCATGGAATAATCAAGTTCTTTAGCCGCATATAGATATTCACGCAACAGATGAATACGTTGTCCGGAGTCTGGCAAGCGATATTCAATAACGTCATCAAAACGTCGAAACATCGCTTTGTCTATCGAATCAATGGCATTTGTCGCTGCAATAATGAAACTGTCTGATGAGTCACGTTCCAACAATTGAAGAAATGTGTTGAGTATTCGGCGCTGTTCACCTACTTCATTTTCCATTCCACGCTGGGCACCGATAGCATCGAATTCATCAAAAAGATAGACTGCGGGAACCTCATCTATAAAATCAAAGATACGGCTAAGTTTCTGTCCTGTCTCACCCATGAATTTTGTAACGACTTTCTCTGTCCTCACAATAAATAAAGGAAGATTCAACTCTTTAGCCAATACTCCCGCTGTCATAGTCTTGCCTGTCCCAGGTACGCCATAGAGCAATAATTTGCGGCGGTTGGCAAGTCCATATTTCCTAAGTTCTTCTCTCTTTGTAAATTCTTTGATGACTCTTTCTATCTTTTCTTTCAATGCTTTGTCCGTCACCATATTTTTCAGGCAATCGTATGTCTCGACTTGAAGCAATAAGTCATCCACATCTTTATTACGTGGAATAAGCTTTAAAGCACTAAAAGATGTTTTTCTTTGACTTAAAAGCTCCTGGATGGTTCTTGCTAATACTGCATGACCATTCTTTGCCTCTACAGCAGAAATCTGGAGAGCAACTTTTCTAAATTGTGCATCATCGTTATTCAGATGATTACGTATCAAAGACAATATTTGGTCCGCATTTGCCATCTATAAATCAATAATTATTGATTTGCAAAATTACTATTTTTTCGTCTAATTCCCTAATATATTATCAAATATCACCAATGTCACCAAACTTTTTGAGGAATGTTTATAGTTTGTATAACAGATTTATGATTTAAGGAGTGTATGTAAAACACATAAATAGTAATGGAGATGATAAATCATATGGTAACATGTTTTTATATTAGGTTGCTTGTCGTCTGATGACTTTTGATGCCATCTGATGACACTGTTTTGTCTGTTTCGGGTATAAAGCGGTTCTTTGTCCTATGTGTTAATCGTGAATTAATTCATGAAAAAGATATGTCATGAACATACAAGAAGCAAAGAACATCAGGCTTGTTGATTTTTTAGCCGGATTCGGACATGAACCGGTAATACAGCGTGGGAACAGCGTATGGTACAAATCGCCCTTCAGGACAGAAAAGGAGGCATCTTTCAAGGTAGACCTCCATAAGGAACTATGGTATGACTTCGGTCTGGGGAAGGGAGGGGATATTATAACATTAGCCAAGGAGATTTATCGGACACAGGATGTAAGCCGTGTGTTACGGTGTATTGAGGATAAAAGGACGGTTTTGAAGCCGGTTACTGTCTCCTGCCCTTTTGAAAAAGCGTATCCCGCCTTTCAGGACTTGAAAATCACTCCTCTTGCCAACCGGATACTGCTTGCCTATCTGGAGGAACGGTGCATTGATACGGAAACGGCCCGAAAAGTATGCAAGGAGGCTCATTTTAATCGGAACGGGAAAAATTATTTTGCCATCACTTTCCCTAATATTTCCGGAGGGTACGAACAGGTATTTCAAGGCTTGTATCGCTCCCAAGGACATCACCTGTATCATCAGCTCACCGGAGAGCGGGATTTGCTATATTTTTGAGGGGTTTATGGATTTTTCTGTCTTTCAGGCCGGCTTTTCCATTCTTGGAAGAGGGGGATTATATAGTGTTGAATTCTGTCAGTAACTTACAGAAGGCTTTTTCTTTCCTTGCACGATATGACGGCATCTGTTGCTGTCTGGACAATGATACCGCCGGAAAAAATGCGGTGCAGGCATTAAAGGAGAAATACGGAATCCGTATATGTGATCTCTCGCATGAATATTCCGGATATAAGGACCTGAATGAATATCTGTGCGGGAAAAACAATCAGCTCCATATATAATAAATAGAAGAATTGAAAAGACTGTCAGATGATATCCCCTTGTTTCCTTCCTGCCGCATGTGGCAGGAAGCAGGGTGATTTTTAATGTGGCGATCCTGTGTTAATAGTAGAATGTGGTCAGATGTGTTTTATGGTCTTTTACAATCTTTACTTCCTGCATCTGTCCGTATATCTCACGCACGGATACCGGGCAGTCCATCTTTTCCCATTCTTCCGGGGAAATCCTCATGTCGGAGTGCCTGAAACATAGTATGACCATTTCCAGGGAACCCTCTTCTGCGAATATGAAACCTTCATGGTCATCGATAAATTGCTTAAGTCCATCCTCATCCTTGCAGGATATTTCTCCGGTGTACATATCCCCGACCGGCCGGGTGTTTTTGCGGATACGGATTTTGAACCATTCCCGGCTTTCCGGCTGTTCAGGTGCGCCACATTCCCACAGGGCTATTTTCGCATCGTAGTAAACCTCCCCGTTTTCACATGCCCCGTAATGCCCCCAATGCTTGAAACGGCCGGTGGTCCATGCCTTGAACCTTACATCGCCAGCCTTTACCAACACACACTCACCGCCATGCATATCGCATTTGATACCCTTCTTATCCCGGGACACGAACGGGACACGGGAGAAATTCCGGAGCACAATGTTATCTCCATACACGGCATCTACGAAGAACGGCCGGGAGCGTTCACCGTATCCGGAAATAAAGAACAGGCTGTCACCTGTACGGGGATACCGGTCGGAACGTGTCTTTTCGATGTGTTCCACCATTGCGTTCACTTTCTCTATGTCTTCCCGGACAAGCCCGTGTATCCGGTCATACCAGTAGTTCAGGCGGATGAACGTTTCCTTGCAATACTTGTTTTTTGTTTGAATCATGATCTTTTTTATTTTGTGGTTAAACATGCCCGGCTTTGGTAAAGCCGGTATTTCTTTTCTTATATGCATCCGTTTGTCTTTTGCCCTGATTGTGCAAGGCTTGGCGAAAAAATACCGCAGCGAAGCGAGGATGATTTTTTCAGCCAACCGGTCCGAAGGACCGCCTTGCTCGATCAGGGGCAAAAGACTACCTTTGCAGGTAAGAAACAGAAATGCGGAACACTGCTTGATTCCAAGGTGGAAAACCTTTACCCCGCCAACCTGATATATCCACCCAATAAAATCCGCCAGGGAAAATCTGTTTTTAAAAGATTCCTAGGCCCATTTATCTTACATTGGACTGTATAAGGAAGCACTTGAAGTCCGGATATTTCCCAAACGGACATTACCGGTCATCAAACGCCTCCACCCTGTTTCTTTCCAGCAAAGCAAGGATGTCCTTCTCCTTATATAGTAATTTGCCTCCTATCTTGTAGTAAGGCAGTTTGCCGTTTATCCTGTACTCTGCCAGCGTCCTGCGTGTCAGTTTCAACTGTTCGGCAAGCTCACAATCCGTAATGTAACGTTCTCCGTTCAGAACCGGACGTAATTTCTCCTCCTGCTTGTCCAGCATTTCAGACAGGCTGTCTATGTTCCGGAAAAAACGAATGATTTCCGGGGTTTCTTTGGTCAACAGGGATTGAATCATAGCACTTCTAAAGGGTTATACGGTGAATATTGTTTTCCATAAAACGGATAATATCCTGACGCTTGTAATACACCTTACGGTCTATATAACTGTAAGGGATGGCCCTGCTTCTGCGAAGCTGTAACATCTTTCCGGGAGAGACATCCATGAGCATGCAAGCCTCCTGGTTGTCAATCCAGTCGTCCATACCGGATATGCCATTTCCGCATGTTTCACACATTTTTCTTGCAACGGCTTCCAGAGCCTCATTCATTTCCATGAATGTTTTAGCCTCGATACATACAAACTCCATAAACTGTACTTTTTTTGTCGGATACGAAAATATGGAAGGGGATACTCACCTCCAAAAGGATGTCGTCAAATGACATCAGATGTCATTAAACGTCATATGTAACAGAGGGCTGCAGAATCAAACTTCAGGAAAATGCTCCGAAATAAATATTATCATCAATTATATATGTTGAATACCTTGTGTGGAAGCGTCATCAATTTACCCGGTTTTAAGAACATAGGCGGGATATTACCTGTAAATTGTAAAGTTTACATTCGGACTTTACAGTTTTACACTTCAAAATTTTACACTTACCATTCACCGATAAAAATCATAAAATGTTATTTGTTTGATTCTTAATAGAATACAATCTATAATTAAGTTAAGACCGGCATTCCGGCATAGATTTTTCACTAAAGATGGCATATACTCTCGAAAGTGCGCACAAGAAAGGGTATTTCAGTAATAACCTTTAAAAGACAGGAGAGATACGCCATGATGTATATAGACAATGAAGTGCTTGAGAAAATGATAATGACCATAGTGGAAGGTTTTGACCGCATAGAGAAGAAACTGGACAGGATGGGGCGTGTGAAGGATTTCATGAACGGGGACGAGCTTTTGGACAACTATGACATAGCCAGGCTGCTCAACGTGTCGTTGCGGACAGTCGCCCGCTACCGGGAAAAAGGGCTGATCCGCTATTACCAGACGGACGATAACGGAAAGAACTTCTACAGAAGCTCGGAAATACAGGAATTCTTGCTGAAACGCGGAAAGAAAAAATGAGCGTGGGAGTATCAATATGCGGAAGTTATGCTAACTTTGTTTCATAAACAGTTGTTATGAAGACAAATACCAATTCTAGATATGCCGTCGCAGTCCTTATTGACGGGGATAACGCCTCCTTTGAGAAGATGGAGGATATAATGGGCTTTGTTTCCCGTTATGGGGATGCCGTCGTGAGACGAATTTATGGAGACTGGACGAGGAAAGCGCTTTCCGCGTGGAAGGGAACTGCCCGGGAGCATGGATTCAGGCTCATACAGGCTTCCTCCCATGCTCCCGGAAAGAACACGACCGATATTGCACTGGTCATAGACGCGATGGACATTCTTCGTGACGGTCGGGCAGACTGTTTCTGTCTGGTAGCCAGTGACGGTGACTACAGCCTGCTTGCCCAACGGATACGGGAAGCCGGATTGAAGGTGCTGGGATATGGGGAGGATAAGACTCCCGTATCACTGGTACGGTCCTGTTCCGTGTTCCTGTATGCCGACCGGAAGGAAAACAAGGTTTCGGACAATACTCCCGAATTTTTTATCCAAAGGGACATGGAGTATTTCGACAAGGCTTTCCGGCAGGCGGCTGACGGCAAAGAGGAGGTTTCCCTTTCACTGATCGGCGGCGCATTGAAAAAAATGATGCCCAAATTCAAGGTCAGGAGATATGGATGCAAGACATTGGGCAAACTCTATGAAAGGCTGGACCGGTACGAGCTGGTCATGACGGAAAAGGGAGTGGCAAGTGCCGTGCGGCTGAAAGGCTGAACCGCACGGCGGGAACAATCAGGAACCGTCAGTTTTCTTTTATGCATCCTTGCCATGCATGAAAGAAAACTGACGGTTGTTGTCTATACCGGAATGGGATTAATCCGTAGGGTATCGAGATTGAGATAGGCTCCCCGGTAGAATGTCCTTCCTTCCCTGAGCATACGCCACAGGATGTCGCAGCCGGTTTGTGCCAGTATGGAATTGATGAAAAGGTCCTGCTTCTGCAAGGCTTCCGCCAGCGAGCAGCTCGGCCCCGAATCCTTTTCCTTGATGGTGGAGTAGCGTACCTCTTCGGTAATGACATTCATGCGGGGAATGGGCAGGTATTCGTTGGAGACGGGCTGGAGAATCTTGCCACGGATGTTCCCTATCAGGACCTGTCCGGTGGTCCGGGCATTGCCGAAGTCCATCCAGTATATGGGTGACCGCTCGTTGTTGGAAGTGTGTTCCCGGTGTTTCTTCAGGAACCGCCAGAGGTTCATCCGGGAGCGGATGTTGTCGGTGCAGGTAACGATGATGTTCGCCAGGGTGGGCTCTTCCCGGTCTGCGGAGGCTTTCAGCGGATAACGCTGCCCCTTTGCCTCCCACGAGAAGCCGAAAAAACGGTTGATGCGGGTCACAAGTGCCGCAGCCTTGTTCAATCCGAGTTCCGATCCGCTGAACAGCTGGCGTCCGATGTTCGCTTCCGTGACGGTATCGGGGTCGAAGACCGTCACGTGCAGTCCCGGATGTCCTAGCGCCTGTAATGCCACGCTCATCCGCGCCAGGCCGGTGGCCACCTGTGAGCCTGTTCCGCCCGCACCAACTACGAAGACGGTCACGGGATGGTAGGGATTGAGCAGGTACCTGTCTGTATAATGAATCTTTTTCATGCCAGTAAGTCTTTAAGTTGTTTGTTCATGGGTTTCAGTTCGTTCTCGTCAAACGGATTGGCGCGTGCCTTTTCCGTTACCGAGACCAGGTTGCTTCCGGTCGGGTTCCTGTTTCCTCCCAGATGGGAGAACTCGCTGAGCCAGAAACGTTTTTCCCAATACTCGAGGAGTTTTGAGAAAGTCAGGTCTTCCGGGGGAGTCAACGTGGCATTTCCCAGACAGACACTGCTGCCCGTGACATTGAAGAAAGGGGCGAGGAAAAGCGGGCTGTTTTCCACCGGTTTTCCCCCCTTGTAGGAGAAAATGTCCAGCCTGTCACCGGAAACCATGTAGATCACGCCGGGCACATGGAATATCCCGTCAGGAATATTCAGGCTTCCGGCAAAGAACATCCGCCGTTTTCCCGGAGGATTGTACCAGATATACCTCTCGTGCCCCTTACGGGTATCACACCACAGCATGTTGGCGGGGATTTTCCCGTGCGGCACGTTCCGCCTGTCATCCGTATAGGATTCCACCAGGGCGTTCATGAACTCATAGGTGACGGGAACGGCAGCCTCCATCCTGCCTCTGTCATTGATAGGATGCAGTTCGAGGTAATGCATTCCGTTCCCATAGCGGTTCTCACGGTATTCGTACGCGATCAGTGCCGCCTTGGGCACCATCACCTGTTGCAGTTTGTTGGTCAGTTCATTCATATCGTTCATTTTAGAAGTTGTCAGCTATATGTTTTGTAAAACGTGCCAGCCATTTTGAAAGCCTTTCCGGGTAGTCGCCCATTTGGAAGAGACAGTCCGTTTCCGGTGTCAGGAACCTGTATGTGACCGGGGTAAGGGCATAAGTCTCTTGGTAGTCCGAGTTCATGAACCCTTTCATGCATTCAGCCAGCGTGTCATCGGTAGAGTAGACCAGCATGACCTGGCTTTCCATTCCCACCGGGTAAAAATCACGCTCCTCCTCATACGCCCAATCGTACAGGTAGTCTGTGAGGTCCGGGCTTTCCGGGGTGATCAGTGCCATGCCCTCCCTTATCAATTCCAGCAGTTTTTGCTCCTTCCCCTTTTGGGTCCGGTAATTCCGTACAGCCTCTTCCAGAGAGTTGCAGAACGGTTTTCCCGACATCCGTTTGAGCGCTTTCGCCCGTTTTCCTGACTGGTAGGAATCCGCCAGCCGCCTGTTCGCCCTGATTTCTTTCGGGGAGGCATCGGAATCCCGGTTTTTCCAGTCTTCCAGTTCCTCTATGGCGAAGTCATAGCAAAACGCCTCGGTGACATTGCAGACTCCGTGATGCCGGACGAATTGCCGGATGAACTCCCTGACAATGTTCCTCAATGGTACGGGAAGCCGTTCCGTAAAGTCGATGGGAATCCAGAACAGCTCGGGTTCCGGCCAGTCGTGATGGCGGAACAGACAGAAATGGAGCCTTCCTTCTTTCTCTTCCAGATTGACACATTCCGGCACGCTCTCGTCCATCGCCTTGTACAGTTCGGTGATTTTCAGACGGGGGCTGCCCCCTTTCCTGTATCGGAAAGGGAGCTTTATACCCATAAGTCCGGCATAGTTCGATGCCGATTGGTAGAGATAGTCAAAATTCTCCGGTGTCGTGAGATTGACCGGGGAACCGTCATATCCGTCCTTATGCCAGAAATCCAGTGCGAGGGGAGGAATTTTATCTGTCAGAAAATCATGACGCTTCCCTGTGGCGGCAGTATCCTCCTTTTTTGTCCCGATGTTCCTCTTCGGATGTCTGACGGGCCGGCCAAACGGATAATGAGTCCTGCCAGATTCTCCTTGGCTGATTCTGAGAGCTGTCTGCATGGTTTGTCCTCCTTTTTCTTTCTCTTGTCCATACGCTTATCCTTTCACTCCGATGGTTGTCTTGAAGCGGTAGACCGCCTTGTCCTCTTCCCATTCCGGTCCGTGGACGGTCGCCGTTGTCAGTTCGGGATAGGTCATGGAGTAGAAGTCCATCACCTCGTTTACGGACAGGCTACTGTCCGGGTCGCTCAATACCAGTTCTTTAGAGTCCTTCCTGAATTTGAAAATTCTCTGCAATCCTTTGATTTCAAGTGCCATAATTTCTCTTCTTTTATAAGGTTTAACAATATACCATGTCCATTTGCGCCATGTCCGTCATGCGGCATTCCTTCGGGAAGTCCGGATATTCCGCGTACGGGTCTTCCCTGAGCAGTTCCCGGTCATCCTCGCAGTCCTTGTCGAAGTTGTACATTGCAGCCTCTTGCGGTTGCCGGAGGTATTCACGCTCCTCATGAGTTCTTGCGGCCTCCTGTACCGGTGCATACCGTGGCTGTGGCGGAGCCGGTTGCATCCATTGCTTTCCGTCCATCCGTGCCTGTGGCATCTGTACCGGTTGATGGAACTGGATTCCTTGCGGTTGTGGAACTGCCGGTTGCGGGACCGGTTGCGCTTGTGGTGCGGCCGCAGTATATTGTACGGGTTGTGTTTGCGGCTGTCCGGCAAATGGTGTTTGCTGTCCTGAATGTGCAGCCGGCCGGGGCGGTTGCTGTTGTGAAACGGGTTGCGGAATCGGAGCCGGCTGCTCGGGCAAAAACATCGGGATTTGCTCTCCGCTTCGGTATTGCGATGCCGGGGCTGCCGCCGGTTGCGATGCCGTCTGTTGTGGAGCCGGCTGCGGCTTGGACATTGGCGGTTGTTCCATGCCGAACAGGCTTCCCTCCGATGCCTTTTTCTGTACCTCCGCCATCTTCACGTCAATTTCCTTCTGTTTGTCCGGAAGTGCCAGTATCTTTGCCTGCTTGAGCCATGTCAACGCTTCGGAATAGCGTTTGCCGGTCATGGCATCCTCCGCCTTCTTAAGCAGTTTTTCCATCTTTTCCCGTTTCTCGCGGACCTCTTTGGACTCTTTCTCCGCCGCTGACCTAGCGGCTTTGCTTTGTGAGGCTGCCTGTTCCGCCTGCTTCTCGAACGCTTCCAGGTTGGTAAGGATGCCCTGCGCTTTCTGTACAGGTGTGCCGACGGCCTGCAGGAAGCCCGCATCCAGCTCTTCCGGCGTGCCGTTCAGGATGAGCGGGATAATGCGTTCCCCGTCCTTTACCCCCGACCGTCTGGGAACAACGGCCACCGTCAGGTTGTTGTTTACTCGTCTGATGTTGATACTCAGGTCTGTGCCTGCCGTGATCATTTGGTTGATTGCCTGAAAAAACATAATGGTAAAATTTTAAATGTTATACATAGGTTTCCTTGAAAAAATCCTTCAGGATTCTCTGCCTGTCCGGATTCGAGGCGATGCCCCTCAACGGTTCCAGATAGTAGCCGATACGTTTCGGCCCGTCTGTCGTATCGGGAATCCGTTTTTTTACAGGTCTCACACGGCTTGTGGCGGGCCATGCGGCCGGCATGACCGGAGCCGGCGGGGTGAATGTAGCGGTTCTCATGTCTTTATGCTTTAAGGATTATACAAGCATGCCCATGACGGTCAGGGCGATAATTATTTTTACAATGAGGGTGAACGTCCTGAAAAGGAGGCTGATGAGCGTTCCCGACAAAAGGAACAGGACGATCAGGTACATGGGAATGATTCCCTTGCTGTAGAGCAGGCATATTCCCGTAAGCAGGACCAGTGAGACCGTCTGCTTGCAGATGTTTTCGATGAGTTGCAGTTTCATGTCTTTAAATTTTTAAGAATGAATAATCCCATCGGGATATGTTTTCCCGATTTTATAGGCCTCCGGCCCTTGGATTGCCTTTTTGCGCAAGGCTTGGCAAAAGAAAATACCGCAGCGAAGCGAGGATGATTTTCTTTTGACCAACCAAGCCCCCAAAGGGGGCCGCCTTGCGGCAAAAACGAGGCAATCCAAGACCTTTGCCGCTTAAAATCGGAAAAACGTATCTTGCACATATAAAAAAGGAAGTACAGACAGACGTCTGCACTTCCCTTGTCTTGTTGGCTTTGACATTTGTTTATATGGTTCCCTGTGGCCGCTTTTCCACCGGATGGTTCCGGAATATCTCGCCTGTCACCTCATTTACCGTTTCCAGCACGCCGTCCAGGAACTCCTCCTGTGAGAGTTCCCCCCGTTCTATCCGTGCCAGTTCAGTTTCCCAGCCCGAAGTGAGGGAGGCGTCGGCCACCTTCATACCGCGTACCGTCTCATACAGGAGAAGCCCTTTAGGGGTCGGGACGACATATTTACCCGAATAACGGATGTATTTACGTTCCAACAGCGTGCGGAGGATATTCGTGCGGGTGGAGACGGTGCCCAGTCCGGCCTTGTCCATGTAGTCCACCAGTTCCTCGTCCGTATAAGGGGAGACCGGTAACGATTTCTTATGTATAAGGCTGCACCCTGCCACCGGCAGTATCTCTTCCTGAAAAAATTCCGGCATCACCTGGTAAGGCATACGGCCTTTTGCGACAATATGTTCCCTCTCAAAGATTCCGAGCCATCCTTTTTCTAGGATGCGGTATGTACAGATGCGGAATTTACGTGCGGCACACACCGCATCGACGGTTGTGTATTCCACCTTGCAGGGCGGCATGAACGTTTCAAGCACCCTGCCGACAATGAGCGTGTAAACCAGCATTTCCTCCCGGCCCAATTTACCGGGCTGTATGCCTGTGATGATGATGGCATGATGCTCTATGGTGTCTTGTGCCCCAATGCTGTCCTGCGGCGCGGCAAGGTCAACCATACCGGCATATCGTCGGAACTCCTTGCGGGAGAGCATCTTCTCCATGACAGGCGGCAACGTGTCATATACATCCTTTGGCAACAGGCGACTGGAGGTGCGCGGATAGGAAATCAGCCTCTTCTCGTACAGGCTCTGTGCAATCTCCTGCACCTGTATGGCCGTCAGGCCGTGGTAACGGTTCACGTCTTTCTGTAGTTCGGCCAGGTTGTAAAGTGCCGGTGCCCCGATTTCCTCCGTCCGTTTCTCTACCGCTGTGATGCGGACGTTCTTTGCCGCCTTGCAATCCTCGTACAATGCCAGTGCCTCCCGGCGGGCCACAAGGTCGTCCACGTGGCGCATCTTTAGGATACGGTCATTCTTGCATAGGCTGATGAATACGGGCCAGCTGTCAGCCGGCATGTGGTTCTCCCTCTCCCGGTACCGTCTGCATATCTCCGCCAGTACGGGGGTCTGTACCCTGCCCAGCGAATTGTTCCCGAAGCCTACCGCCTTGCAGATGGCATGGCTTGAATTGACCCCCAGGAGCCAGTCCGCCCGGTTACGGCTGTCCGCCGCCAGGAACAGGTTGTCGAACCGGTCACATGGAAGGAGGTTCGCCATACCTTCCGTGATGGCCTCGTCCGTCAGAGACGAGATCCAGAGGCGGAGGCAGGGTCGTTTGCATCCCAGAAAACCGTAAAGATGGCGGAACAGCATCTCTCCCTCCCGGGAGGCATCGGTTGCCGCGATGATGGTGTCGCATGCGTTGAGCACCTTGGCTATCACTTTCAACTGGAGCACCGCATTGATGTCGGGATGCCACCCGGTATCCGTCTTCACGTGCCTTACTGTCAGGAGGGAAGGCGGCAGCAGGGGAAAGTCCTTCCACTCCACATGGGCTGTTCCTGAATCCTTCGGCATTGCCAGGGAGAGCATGTTGCCGTATGTCCATGTCACCATGTAGCCGTTCCCGGTCATATAACCGTTCTCTTTTCTGCCGGCTCCCAACACTCTTGCTATCTCTCTGCCCACGTTGGGCCTGTCAGTCACTATTGCGATCATATTCTTTTTCTTTTTGATGGGGGCTGTCTAAAAAGTATTTTTGACCCTCTTTTATTCGAATACCTATCTGAGATTGATTTCAAATATTCAATTCTCAAGAACGAATGAGTGACTTTTTAGACAACCCAACAGGTTAAACTTATTTTATTTTTTTGTTATTTCTTTGGAGATTCCTCCTGACGGATACCATTGATTTCCATGATTGGCCTGTTGTTGTCACCGGGTACCAGTTTGAATGTGGCATCCATGGTCAGGCTGATTACCGGGGTACAGAGTTTCAATGGGATGATTTCTGATTCCTTGCCTTGCAACAACAGGTCAAGGTTGCCGTCCGCTTCCAGTTGCTCCTTGCTGATACCCACGGCCTTCAGACCGGGCCAATCAATATCTTTTACATTATAATTATAAGGGATGTTCCGATTCGTATTCATACGGTTTGGGGATTTGATGTTTGTAAAACTCATTTTGTCTCTCTCCGATCGGGGTTATACCGCTTGTTTTGCGCCCTTCTTTTGTTCCTGCTGCTGACCTTGGGCGGTATCCGCCTGTGCCGCACGACGGGAAATATCCCTGCGAATATCAGGGTTCTCTTGGAAATACTGCAACTGCCCGGAATAAGGGTTTACTTTCAGGTAGGAGCTGAACGTTTGCCCGTTGTTTTTCAGCCCTTCGACCAGGAGGGTTTTCCCGTCCTGGAGGTTCGCCTTTTCCTGCGCCGTGAACACATGGCCGTAAACCTCCGCCGGGATACGTGGCGCCTGCTGCTCGTTGAACCCGTCCGGCGTGCGCGAGTACATCGTCCTGCCGGTATTCATGTCCAGCTTGACAAACGCGGAGAATTCCTCTCCCTTACGGTTGATCATGTTTTCCAGATAGACGGCCTGCCCCTTGCGCAGGACCTCCTTGTCCTCGGCTGTCAGCTGCACGTTGCAGATTTCCTTTGGAATATAGATTTCTCCGGTCTCCGGATTATGGCGGGTGTAATTCGGCCGTCCTGTCATCTGGTCTATCGTGACAAACGCGGAGAAAGCCCCGTCCCTGTTCTTGAATTTCATGTCCTCGACCAGGATGGTATGTCCCTCGCTGAGCATCTTTATCTGGGTAGGCGAGAGTGGTACGCCCCCGATGGACTTCTCGTTGAATACCTGGTTCTTCGGGAAGATGAACTCCAGCCCCCTGCGCTCGGCGCTGTATTGGAGCGTGGCGTCAAACTCCTTCCCCGCCTTGGAGGTCATCCCCTCCACCTTGACGGGTTGTCCCTCCTTCAGCAGTCTGATCTCCTCGTCCGTAAGTCTTACCCCGCTCACTTCCTGCGGGATGTAGACATGCTCCTGCCGGACGGCGACCAGCTCGTTGGTGTTCTTGTCGATGGAGATCAGGCAGGGGGTGTACTCGCTGCCACGCAGGTTGAGTTCCGCCACACGCCCCATGTTGCCGGTCTCACGCAGGTTCTTCTTGTCCTCCTCGTTAAAGTTGAACCCGAAATAAGGACGTTCCAACTGCGGTTCCTTGCGTATGCCGTGAATGGCCAGTCCCACCTGTCCATCCTGTTGCGGGATGAGTGAGAGCCTCGCGTCCAGTTTGGCTGTCAGCAAACCGGAAAGATGGATTGTCAGGGGCACCAGCTTATTGGTCTTGTAGCCCTTCAGCATGGAATCAAGGAGTCCCTGCTGTTCCAGCGAAGCCTTTGAGATTCCGACCTTTTCCAACTCCTCCCAGTTGACCATGTTCTCATTATACCGGTAATGCGGTCCTTGCGACTCCTGCGCTGCCTGTTGAGCCTGGGGCTGCTGCTGTTGCTGTGCCGCCTGCTGTACCTCGCTCTGTTGCAGGGGTTCCTGCGGTTGTGTCTCTTTGTCTGCCATAGCTGTTTTTTCTTTTTGGTTTACACTTTGTTCCTTCTTGTTTTCTCTCGGACGGATCTCGTAGCGTTTGAGGAACTCCTTCACCGCGTCCGTCTTTTTCCCTTCCGCCAGGTCTTTGATCGCCTGCTTGTTCACCTTGTAGTCGTGGAAGGTCATGCGGAGCAGGCGGAAATGGGTAGGTTCTTTGAGTTGGCTCCAGAAATTCTTGATGAAGTTTTCGAGTATGCTCGAGTTCTTGTCGAATTTCAGGAATGAGTTCTCATTCTTCTCGTCCGCCGGAACCGTCTTGACCTTCCCGTCCTTGTCGATCTCGCTGACCACCTGTACACCGGCTTTCGGGTCGCTCTTGTTATGAACCATCATCAGCTCGGTGATCTGTTCCACCAAAGGGGCGTCGTTCGCGGCCTTCGGTTTCCGGGGCCGTCTAGGCTTCCCGTTCGGGCTCTTTTCTTGTGCCATACCTTTTCTTTTTGGGGTTAATAAATTGCTTTGACACTTCAAAAATATGGGCTAAATCCGAATAAAACACTGATTTTCAAAAAGGTGTCATCAGATGTCATCAGATGTCGTCAAATGTCCGAAAGACTGGTTTTCCGTGAGGGAAACATGCCGTGAAAACAAGGATATGGTATGCGGAGGAAGGGCGAAGAAGCCGGCACGGGTGCGAAGGGAGGATTATGCAGAGCAGAGGGAGCTGAAGTCCCTGTCTTCTCATGGGGCGGCGTTTTTTTCATAAGACATTGCCAGGTCTGCCCATATATCCCGTACTTCCTGCCGGATTTATGGAGATATAAAGGAGGCCCTCCTTTTTTCATCAATGACACGGTCATGCGTCGCGTCGGTCGCAGTGAGTCCCTATAATCTTTCCCGAAATCAAAACCATTGTCCGGGCGTTTGTTTCCATGTGTATTTTCCGCGACTTGTCGCAAGGAAAATACTCATGGAAAGCGAAGCCGGAACGCCCGTGACAATACGGTTTTGATTTATCTTTGATTATAGGGAACTCGCTGGTATCCGCCTGTTTTTCACGAATTTCCCAGAAAACATATACTGTCTTGTTGTTTATACGATATAAATATTTCTGGACTTGTTCCACGGAAAAACCGTCGCTTTTCATTTTCGGACTTTGATTCTTTACGAGGCTATTCGGACTGTCTTTCAAGAAGATTTACAGAGCTTGGCATCGGCATCAGGTGATATTCGGTGTTCCAAGCGGAGAAGCGGAATCTAAGACTAAATATTTTCTTCCTTCAACAATATAGCCCACGGGTTGTATCTATGTACCTATTATTCATCATAAAACAGACTATATATGGCTACCATTAAATTAAAATTCCGTCCATCGACGGTACAGGGTAAGGCCGGTACGCTCTGTTACCAGCTTTGCCACCGTCAGGAGAACAGGCAGATTACCACCGACATGAGGATATTTCCCGAGTGGTGGAATGAGACGAAACGTGAGCTTGTCGCTGTCCCCGGCAATGAGAGGGTCCTGACCGCCTACCGGAAACGGGCGGAAAAGGAGATGCGGGACATCCGTGAGATTATCCGCGAGCTGGACTGTAGCGGAGAAACATACACCTTGTCGGAAATACTCAACCGCTATCGCTCCCTGCCTTCCGAGCCCGGTTTCCTATACTACATGAAAAAAGAGATGGAAGCGCTTTGGGAGAACGGTCAATACGGCACCTCTCGTAATTACCAGCGTGCACTGAACAGCTTTTTCGCTTTCCTTGAAGGTGACGACATTCCTTTTTCGTCGTTGGATTCCGCCCTGGCATGTCGCTATGAGGTATGGTTGTGGCAACAAAAGGTAGCGAGAAACAGCAGCTCGTTCTATATGCGAATTCTGCGTGCCGTCTATAACAAGGCCGTAAAGCAAGGTCTTGCGGTGCAGACTTTTCCGTTTCGTGAGGTTTATACAGGAGTGGCTCGCACATCGAAACGTGCCGTGGATGAGGAAACCATCCTGAAACTTCAAAGGATTGACCTCTCGGATTCACCGGCTTTGGCACTTTCCAGGGACATGTTCGTGTTCAGCTATTGTGCCCGTGGCATGGCGTTTGTGGACATGGCATATCTGAAAAAAGAGAATGTTGACAGCGTGCGAATTACCTATTGTCGCCATAAGACAGGCCAATACTTAACATTACATATCGAACCGTGTATGGCGGCGATACTGGAACGATATGGGCAGGTTTGTCCGGAAAGTCCATATCTTTTCCCCATCCTTACCGATGAACAGCCGGATCAGGCTTACCGTCAATATCGGACCGGATTGAACTACTATAACCGAAAGTTGAAACGGTTGGGCAAATTGCTTGGCGAACCATTACCTTTGTCCTCATATACGCCTCGCCACAGCTGGGCTACCGCCGCACGCAACCACGACGTACCGATTGCCGTCATCAGTGCGGGGATGGGACACAGCAGCGAAAGGACTACGCTTATTTACTTGGATTCTTTAGACAATGCCGTGATAGATAATGCGAACGAGAAGATTTTGAAGGGTTTGAACGATACCATTTCTATGTAAGAGAGGGTAAAAATACACTGCAAAGGTAATGATTCTCAGTAAAACTGAAAAGTAAAATAAACGTTTTTATTTCCTTATTTTACCCCCCCCGTTTATAAATTACTGATTATCAATAGTTTATATTAGCAATTTAATACGAATCAAAATAGTGCCGTAATAAGAATATAAAATAAAAGGAGAACGTTGCATTTTCCATCCGAGCGTATTTTCAAGTCTAGAACCGAGCAAACCGAGCAAAAATGTACTTTTATAGCAATGTATATACCTGATTATCAACAAAAACAACATACATACCCTCTCTTACATAGAAACGGTACGAATACGGGGGTTACGGTATCCGCTCACTGTAGTCAGGAGCGGCCCGCATTCCGGAAGTCCTATGAAGGAAAAAACCGGATTAACCTTGATTGCTGTATCTTCCTTATTTGAAAAAGCGGAAGGTGCAGGAATGGAAACTATATCCTTTTTATCAACCCGGTAACATTACTTTTCGTTGAACATAGAAACACACACACACGAACATTGGTTCGCCTTAAAAGTATTTTATAACAAAGTTTTCGAGATTGAGGATATATTGAAAAAAGACAAGATCGAGACTTACATTCCTTGTGAGGAAACCTTGATGGAACGTAACGGCATAAAGAAGAAACTCCGTCGTCCGGTCATTAATTCGCTTATGTTCTTCCGTTCAACCGTTTGTCGTGCTTTGGAAGTACAGCGACAATTCACCAATAAGGTAATCCTATATACAAGACAGAAGGGATTGAAAAGACTTCCCCTTGCCATTCCTGATCGAGAAATGAACATTTTCATGCTGGTCACCTCGTCCGGCGAGCAGGGAATGGAATATTTCGGGGAGGACAATTCCAAGTTTCACCAGGGAGAACGTGTACGGGTCATTGACGGAAAGTTCAAGGGAGCGGAAGGGGTTATCTGTCGGATTAAGAAGAATCGCCGTTTGGTGGTCACCGTCCAAGGCGTATGTGCCGTGGCTACTTCCTATATTCCACAAGCCTTTCTACAACGGATAGGGCAAGATTAAGAAAATCATCAAAAGAATCATATAGTGGACATACTTCATCTTATCGAATTTGCCTTCACGGTTTTAACCGGCTGGACATTGGGTGCGATGGTCCTGCCCCGCATCTCGTTGGTCTCGTTCCGCCGCCGCCTGTTCGACTCAGTGGACGGGCGCAAGCTGCACACCGCCCATATACCCCGGCTGGGGGGGATCGCCTTCTTCCCGTGCATCACTATCACGGTGTCACTCGTCATTATCGGGCATAACCAGTGGATGGGCAGCAATATGCTTGACGTGGATCTGACCAACCGTCTGCTTTCCGTATTCTGCGGCCTGTTCCTGCTCTATCTTACGGGGATGATGGACGACCTTATCGGTGTACGTTACCGCTCCAAGTTTCTGATACAAATACTTTGCGGCATCCTGTTGGTGGCTTCGGGACTCTGCTTCGACAACCTGTACGGACTTTTCGGCATCGAAGCCATGCCTTATTATATAGGCGCTCCGTTCACCGTGTTCATCATCGTCTATATCCTGAACGCCATCAACCTGATAGACGGCATCGACGGGCTTGCCTCCGGGCTGAGTATCATCGCCTTCTTCGCGTTCGGGTGCATGTTCATCCGTCTGCAATGGTGGATGTATGCCTTTATTTGCCTGGCCACCATCGGCGTGCTGCTACCGTTCTTCTACTACAACGTCTATGGCAATGTCCACCGTGGGCGCAAGATATTCATGGGAGACACCGGATCACTCACTATCGGGATGCTGCTTGCCGTGATGGCTATCCGCCTGAGCATGTCCGACCCGTTGAAGGAAAGCACCTTTCCCGGTGCCGTCGTGATCGCATTCTCGTTCCTGATAGTTCCGATGCTGGATGTGGTACGTGTGGTGCTGCACCGTTGGCGCGAGCGCAAGCCCCTTTTCCTGCCGGACAGGAATCATATCCATCACAAGTTCATCGCTCTGGGGCTGTCCCAACGACAGGCGATGGCCTGCATCATTGGCATCGCTCTCTCCTTTGCCGTGGTGAACGTTTTCCTGATCCATTGCTTGTCCACCACGATCCTTTTCCTGCTGGACGTGGCGGTATGGACGGTGTTGCATTGTTACATCACGGTGAGGATCAACCGAAAGAATAAATTAGAAAAAAACTGTACAGAAAATAAAATATGAAAAATCGATTTTTGACACTTCTCCTGGGGTTGGTGTTGCTGGCGTCTTGCAATACCTCCAAGGAGATTCTCTACTTTCAAGACATTGCGGTGAACCAGCCCGAAGCCATTGTGGGCGCAAGAGACATCACCGTGCAGCCCAAGGACCAGATTTCCATCATGGTATCCAGTAAAGACCCGCAGTTGGCGGCGTTATTCAACCTGACACGTGTCCAGTACCGTGCCGGAGCCACGGACTTGCGTGGTGGCAGCAATAATGGTGAAATATCCGGTTACACATTGGATGACAAGGGGAATATCGACTTTCCCGTCATAGGGTCGCTCCATATTGCCGGTATGACCAAGAGCCAGATTGCCGCCCTTATCAAGAAACGGTTGGTGGACGAGGACCTGGTGAAAGACCCGGTTGTGACCGTGGAGTTTATGAACCTCTATTTTTCAGTCTTGGGCGAAGTAAAAACTCCCGGCAAATACAGTATCACCAAAGACCAGATATCTTTGTTGGAAGCCATCAGTATGGCGGGCGACCTTACCATTTATGGCAAACGCGATGCCATATTCGTCATTCGCGAGGAGAACGGTGAACGTGTCACCCACTGGGTGGATATCCGAAGCAAGGATATTTTCTCCTCCCCGGTCTATTACCTGAAACAGAACGATGTGGTGTATGTGCAACCTAATAAGGTCCGTGCCGGACAGTCCACCATCAATGAGAACAGCGTGAAATCTGTGGGACTGTGGATCAGTATTGCCTCGTTCCTCACCTCGTTAGGTGTGCTGCTGTTTAAATAACTGGATGAACAGAATATCTTACATTTATGATAGAAAAGAAAACTGCCGTTGGAAAACCTGCCGATGATTTTATACGAATACAAGATTTGTGGGGAATGTTCGTACCAAGATGGCACTGGTTTGCCCTCTCCCTGTTTGCCGCTCTTGCCGTAGCGGCTTTTTATCTGTTGAGTACCCCGAATATTTATACACGTACCGCTGCCATCTTGGTTAAGGACGATACCAAGAGCGGTTCGTCCACTACAATGAGCGAGTTCTCCGACCTGGGTATCTTCAAGTCGAATACCAACATCAATAACGAACTGCTCACCTTGAAATCCCCCACGTTGATGACTGAGGTGGTGCGGCGGTTGGGGCTGAATGAGACCTATACCGTCCGCAAGGGACTGAAGGATGTGGGATTGTACAAAAGCAACCCTGTAGCAGTCTCCTACCGCCACCAGGATGAAACGCCTGTCAGCTTCAAGATAGACTTCTCGTCCAAAGAAGAATTTACCATATCCGATGTAATGATTAACGGTGAGGAATTAGAGACGGAATTCTCCGGTAAAATGGGCGATTCCATTCGCATGGAAGTAGGTACATTCGTAATCAATCCGACCAAATACTGGAATGATTCATTCGTTGGGACTTCCATCCGCTATAATAAAGGTAGTGTACGTGCCGTAACCGACTATTACGCCACCGCTTTGCGTGCGGATTTGGGTAACGAGGATGCCACTATCATCAATCTCAGCATTGATGACGTATCCATCCCAAAGGCGGAAGATATCCTGAATACGTTGATCGAGGTATATAATGAGAAGTGGATCCAGGACAAGAACCAGATTGCCGTCAGTACCTCGCAGTTCATCGGTGACCGTTTGAGCGTGATTGAAAGTGAGCTGGGCAATGTGGACGAGAACATCGCCGGTTACAAGAGCGAGCACCTGCTGCCGGACGTGCAGGCGGCATCCAGTCTTTACCTGTCTCAGTCCGCCGAGAACAAGAAGGAGTTGCTGGCACTCAACAGCCAGCTATCCACTGCGCAGTATATCCGCAGAGAGTTGAACAACAAGGAACTCAGCCAGTTGTTGCCCACCAATTCCGGCATAGCCAATGTCAATATCGAGAGCCAGATCGGTGAATACAACACGATGGTGCTCGACCGCAACCGCCTGATCGCCAACAGCAGCGAAAAGAACCCCCTGGCAAAGGACATGGCCAACTCGCTGCAAAGCATGCAGCGCACCATCATTCAGTCGGTGGACAACCTGATCGTGTCGCTCAATACCCAGATACGCAGCATACGCCAGCAGGAAGCCGCGACCACCAGCCAGCTGGCCTCCAACCCGAACCAGGCGAAATACCTGCTTTCCGTGGAACGCCAGCAGAAGGTGAAGGAGGAACTGTATCTTTACTTGCTTCAGAAACGTGAGGAGAACGAGCTTTCCCAGGCTTTCACCGCTTATAATACGCGTGTGATTACCGCCCCGAGGGGCAGCATGTTCCCCACAGCTCCCCGGAAGATGAATATCCTCCTTGTGGCATTCGCTATCGGCTTGCTTGTTCCGGCGGTGATTATTTTTATGAAGGAGAACATGAACACCAAGGTACGAGGACGCAAGGATTTGGAAGATCTCAGCATACCTTTCATTGGTGAGATTCCCCAATACTTCAGCAAAGAGAGGAAACTGGGATTCAAGAGGAAGAAGCAGTCCTATATGAAAACCATCGTGGTGAAGGAAGGCAGCCGTGACATCATCAACGAGGCGTTCCGTGTGCTCCGCTCCAATATGGATTTCATGGCGGGCAAGGACAAAGGGCAGAACGTGTTCGTACTAACCTCGTTCAATCCCGGCAGTGGAAAGTCATTCCTGACCATGAACATTGCCATGAGTTTTGCCATCAAGAAAAAAAGGATATTGGTGATAGACGGCGACCTGCGCCACGGTTCCGTTTCCTCCTACGTGGATTCGCCACGGATAGGTTTGAGCGACTATCTGGGAAACCGTGTCGAAAACTGGAAAGAAATCATTGTTGCCGACAAGAAATACGACAACCTGCATATCCTCCCCATCGGCACCGTCCCCCCCAACCCGACGGAACTGCTGGAGGACGGCAAGCTGGCCACCCTGATAGGGGCGCTTCGCGGCGAGTACGACTATATCTTCATAGACTGTCCGCCCATCGACATCGTGGCCGACGCGCAGATTATCGAGAAACTGGCGGACCGTACCATCTTCGTGGTACGCAGCGGCTTGCTGGATCGCGGCATGTTGCCCGAACTGGAAAACATCTATCAGGAGAAACGTTTCAGGAACCTCAGCGTGATACTGAACGGCACGGAAAGTGCCGGAGGCCGGTACAGCTACCGTTACGGATACCGCTATGGCTATAGATACGGTTATCATAACGGCTACTCCTCCTACTATGGAAGTAAAGGAGAAATGGGGGGGTAAATGGTTGGTTATCAAATAACCGATAACATGTTGTTCTCTTATATAAAAGCATATTACAACTATGTGGCCATTCCGTAAGACAACAACCCTCGCACAGAGTGGCATCCTGAAAGGGATAACCGACTGCCATAGCCATCTTCTTCCGGGAGTGGATGACGGGGTGGAGACGTTGGATGAATCACTCCGGATTTTAGATACGATGGAAAAGCAGGGAGTCAGAAAGGTGTGGCTCACGCCGCACATCATGGAGGACATCCCCAATGAAACCGCAACCCTGCGAGAGAAGTTCCGGGAACTGGAACAGAGTTACAATGGTACGATGGAGTTGGCTTTGGCGGCGGAATACATGATGGACAACCTCTTCGAGGAACGTCTGGAAAAGAATGACCTGCTGCCCTTGGAGGAAGGGAAACGCTACCTCTTGGTGGAAACCTCCTATTTCAATCCACCGATGGGCCTGCTCTCCGTCCTGCAACGCATCCAAAAGAAAGGCTATTACCCGTTGCTGGCACATCCCGAACGGTACGAATACATGCAGAAGAAGGACTACAAGGCCTTGAAGGAAGAACACATCTTTTTCCAGCTCAACGTGCCCTCGTTGGCCGGGATGTATGGCAGACATGTGCAGGAAAAGGCGGAAGCCTTGCTGAAAGCCAAGGCGTACTACTGTATCGGTTGCGATATCCATTCAGCGTTTTTTTACCATAAATTATTACAATCTGATATTCGTAAAAAGATCGTAATGAATTTTCGGGAAGAATCCTAATTTTCATGGGAATAATATAGATTTAGAAGAAGCTTGGTATGTTACATACTTCTTTCATTGGTTGTCACATATTGTCAAAGTACAAATCTTCTGAGTTAAAGCGACTGTAAATCAATATACATCCTAATGCCCACAATTGTTGTAAGGTTCGAACTATGCAGAAAAGAAACTGGTCGCGGTACGATTTATTATCGTATCTACAAAGGGCATAACCGGCGTATGGAGTTCTCCTCGCGTCTTCGCTTGTCGGCCTCTTCCTGGGATGAAGTCACGAAGACTGTCAAGGGAAATGATCCCGAGGCTTGTCGTCTCCGTACTCAGATTGAAGCCGATCTTAAACTTTTGAATCAGATTATTACGGAAGATGTCGCCGGTTTTCTGACCATGGGTGACATGATAAGTATCTTCAAACATCGGAGAACGATAGTAAGTCCTCATTCGCTTCCTTAAGAATTGGATTGATCAAACTGCGCAGATAAAAATATATCGTTATGAAACTTAATTTTTCCCTCCATTTCAGAACATTCATGACCGGAGCGATTATTTTCTTGTCTTTGGTTATATTGTTAATCAGTTTGCCAGAAGGCGAATATTCTATTTTTGAAGATATTCTTGATGAAGAGAGTGGATTTTATATGTTGTTATTTTCTTTTTGTCTCATCTTTTTTTCCTATGGAATAGGGATGATGTTGGAGATTATATCGAATCCGTTTCCACGAGCTACTTATTTAATCAAACATTTGGATAGTTATTTGGGAATATTTACACATACCGATTCAATTGTTCAGAAATCTGAAGCATATAAGGCTCTTTATCGGATTGATGTAAAAGGGACAATTGGTAATTTGAAGGTTTACAAATACATGTTCACATATATCATATCCCGAAATGATAATCTGAACAGAGAGATACAAGGATGTATTTTCAGGATATATGCCATGTTATCGCTACTTATAGCGGTGGTTTTCTTGCTTGTAGCGATTCTGATACAATTCTTATTTGCAGATATTGATTTTAGTGACGCACCTGCATTTAATGTGACTTTGGTAATTTTATTAATGATCAGTATCATGCTTTTGTATAGGGCATGGCAAAAGAGTAAAAGAAGATTTCTTGATGAGATGGAACAAGCATATTATGTTTTAACAGAGTTCCCTGCAGATGAATAAAATGAATTAATATCGTTTTTATGAAAGGTATCGTATTAGCGGGGGGAAGCGGGACACGCTTATACCCCATCACAAAGGGAGTAAGCAAGCAATTGCTTCCCATATTTGACAAGCCGATGGTTTATTATCCGATTTCGGTCTTGATGTTAGCTGGCATTCGGGAGATTTTGATCATCTCCACCCCTTACGACCTGCCGGGGTTCAAACGGCTTTTAGGTGACGGTTCGAATTATGGCGTACATTTTGAGTATGCCGAGCAACCCTCTCCCGACGGGCTGGCACAGGCATTCCTTATCGGAGAAGAGTTCATCGGGAATGATTCCGTCTGTCTGGTATTAGGTGATAATATCTTTCATGGAAACGGTTTTACGGCTATGCTGAAAGAAGCTGTACAGATTGCCGAGCAGGAACAAAAGGCGACGGTATTTGGCTATTGGGTTAATGATCCGGAACGCTATGGTGTAGCTGAGTTTGATATAAGAGGTAATTGCCTCTCCATTGAGGAAAAGCCGGAACAGCCAAAATCCAACTATGCGGTAGTCGGGCTTTATTTCTATCCGAATAAAGTGGTGGATGTAGTCAAACATATCAAGCCTTCGGCACGTGGGGAGTTGGAGATTACCGCCGTGAACCAGCGGTTCTTGGAGGATAAGGAACTGAAGGTACAGACCTTGGGCAGAGGATTCGCTTGGCTTGATACCGGTACGCACGACTCCCTTTCGGAAGCATCTACCTATATTGAGGTGATTGAGAAACGGCAAGGATTGAAAGTGGCTTGTCTGGAAGGTATCGCCTACCGCAAAGGATGGATTGACCGCGAGAAGATGCAGCAGTTGGCTCGACCGATGTCGAAGAACCCGTACGGGCAATATCTGTTGAAAGTGATTGAAGAGGTGGAACGTACAGGGAAAGATAATTTGGATTGACATGGAAGTAATAAAGACAGCGATAGAGGGTGTGGTCATCATCGAGCCACGCATTTTTACGGATGCCAGAGGCTATTTCTTTGAAAGTTTCTCCCAAAAGGAATTTGACGAGAAGGTACGCCCCATCCGTTTTGTACAGGATAATGAAAGCAAGTCAAGCTACGGCGTGATGCGCGGACTGCATTATCAGAAGATGCCTTATACACAGAGCAAACTGGTACGCTGTGTGAAAGGAGCCGTATTGGATGTGGCGGTTGACATACGGGAAGGATCTCCTACATTCGGACAACACGTGGCCGTGGAACTGACGGAGGAAAACCACCGGCAGTTCTTCATCCCGAAAGGATTTGCACATGGTTTTGCCGTATTGAGCGAAGAAGCCGTATTTCAATACAAATGCGACGAATTTTATACTCCGGAAAGCGAAGGTGGCATACAATTGATAGACGAGGCATTGGGCATTAATTGGAAAATCCCGGTAGAGAATGCCATCCTTTCGGAGAAAGACCTGCACAGGGCATGCTTAAAGGATTCCGTATTGGATTTCAAATACGGAGAAGATTTGTATAAATAAGAAACTTGATATGAACATTCTAGTGACAGGAAGCAACGGGCAGTTAGGCAATGAGATGGTCCGGGTTTCCGGCAAGAGCAAAGAACGCTATGTCTTTACGGACATTGCAGAATTGGATATTACGAAACTGGATGCCGTTCTTTCGCTTGTACGGAAAGAACAGATTGACGTAATTGTTAATTGTGCTGCCTATACCAATGTAGATAAGGCAGAGGATGATGAAAAGACGGCAGACTTGATCAATCATGTGGCTGTCGGTTATTTGGCTGCGGCAGCCAAGTCTGTCAATGCCACACTTATCCATATATCTACCGATTATGTTTTTAGGGGAATCAACTACGTTCCTTTTACGGAAGAGGACATGACGGAACCGACCGGTGTATATGGCAAGACAAAGCTTGCAGGAGAAGAAGCCGTTGTCAATTCAGGCTGCAATTATATAATACTGCGCACTGCATGGCTATACTCGGCATGGGGCAAGAACTTCGTGAAAACCATGCTGAAATTGACGGAAGAGAAAGACATATTGCCTGTCATTTTCGACCAGATAGGCACACCCACTTTTGCCGGTGATCTGGCAGATGCCATAGGTTGGATTCTTGACAGGAGAATGACCGACAAGAAAGGCATTTATCATTTCAGCAATGAGGGAGTATGCTCTTGGTATGACTTTGCGGCAGTTATAGCCCGATTGGCCGGAAACGAGTGTGATGTCCGCCCGATTCATACCTTTGAATATCCGAGCAAGGTGAAACGTCCGCATTATTCGGTTTTGGACAAAACGAAGTTCCGCGAGACGTTCGGTTACAAGATTCCGCATTGGATGGAATCGTTGGAAAAATGTATCAACCAGATAAAAGCACAGAACAATGGGATTTAAACGGAATATACTTATTACGGGTGGCGCAGGCTTCATCGGCAGCCATGTGGTGCGCCTGTTTGTGAACAAATATGCGGACTATCACATTGTCAATCTTGACAAATTGACTTATGCAGGTAATCTGGCTAACCTGAAAGATATTGAGGACAAGCCGAATTACACGTTTGTAAAGGCGGACATCTGCGATTTCGAGAAGATGCAGGAGTTGATGCGGCAATATCATATCGACGGCATCATCCATCTCGCTGCCGAAAGCCATGTGGATCGCAGCATCAAAGACCCGTTTATCTTTGCCCGTACTAACGTGATGGGGACGCTCTCCTTGTTGCAGGCGGCCAAGATTTACTGGGAAAGCCTTCTGGAGAAGTACGAAGGAAAACGGTTCTATCACATTTCGACCGATGAGGTATATGGAGCATTAGAGTTGACACATCCCGAAGGGGTAAAACCGCCTTTCACCACTACGGCTTCTTCTTCGGAGCATCATTTGGCATACGGCGAGGATTTCTTCTATGAAGATACCAAATACAATCCACACAGCCCCTATTCTGCATCAAAGGCAAGTAGTGACCATTTCGTCCGTACATTCCATGACACGTATGGAATGCCTATTATTGTAACCAACTGTTCCAACAACTATGGACCCTATCAATTCCCGGAAAAGCTGATACCGCTTTTCATCAACAACATCCGTCATCGCAAACCGCTCCCGGTTTATGGTAAAGGAGAGAATGTACGTGACTGGCTTTTCGTGGAAGATCATGCCCGTGCCATCGACCTTATATTCCATCAGGGAAAGGTTGCCGATACCTACAACATCGGTGGTTTCAACGAATGGAAGAACATCGACATTATCAAAGTCATTATAAAGACTGTGGATAGACTGTTGGGCAATCCCGAAGGAACTTCCCTTGACTTGATAACCTATGTGACCGATCGCAAGGGACATGACATGCGCTATGCCATCGACTCGTCCAAACTCCAAAATGAGTTGGGTTGGGAACCGAGCCTCCAGTTTGAAGAAGGTATTGAAAAGACCGTCCGCTGGTACTTGGATAATCAGGAGTGGATGGATAACATCACTTCCGGAGAATATGAGAAGTATTACGAGGAAATGTATAAAGGAAGATAACAGCTTACAAATGCTGCAATAATTCGTAAAATGAGGAACAATAGGGATAAATCTTTGGATATAGCAAAAGCTATTTGCATTATTCTAATGGTTGTGGGCCATAGCGGATGCCCGACTTATCTGAATGATTTCGTTTACATGTTCCACATGCCTTGCTTCTTTTTCGTAAGTGGTTGGCTGCTAAACGACAAATACATAACGGACTTGAAAACGGGGTTGATACAAAAGGCAAAAGGTTCATATTACCCATTCGTGAAATGGACGTTGATTTTCCTGCTTTTCCATAACGTATTTGTCTCGATGCACATTTATGAGAACAGCTATTCATGGCAAACATTCATTGAGCGTATCGTAAGGGCTTTCACGATGACTGGCAGTGAATCCCTTTTAGGAGGTTTTTGGTTCCTGATTTCATTGTTTTGGGCTTCGATTATTTCCCTCCTCTTCTTGAATATGCTCTCAAGGAAGAATTTGTTAACAGAAAATAACGTAGCGGGGGGGGTAATTTCAATTCTCGTAACAGCAGTATTATGGCATTTCAATCCGATTCCCTTACCGCAGATGTTCGGGGAACAGACTTTATTGGCTACAGCGTTCTACCTGAGCGGTTATCTTTGTCGTAAAAAGAACATGTGCTTCGACTATCAGCTTATTGCAGGTTTGCTTCTATTGATTGTTCCGGCCATTGCAGCATTCTTCGTCAAATTGAATATGGCAACGGTGCAAGGATGGCTTGTGTCGGTTGATTATGCGATTGCTATGGCAGGAACAATGAGCATAGTGCTGTTATCGAGAGAATTATCAAGACATCGCATCGCCCCTATATTTGCATATATTGGAGATAAGACCTTGTATATTTTGGCTTTTCATTTCCTTGCATTCAAACCTGTAAGTTTCGTTTATTTACATTTTAATGGTTTGCCTATTGACCTTTTAACTATGTTCCCGGTTTTGGAAGAAACGAATAGTTGGATGTGGATTGTATATGTTATTAGTGGGATTATTTTTCCTCTTGCGATATGGGAACTGATACATCATATTTTTGTGAGTAATAAAACAAGTACTTCGAAAAAATATATCTGAAACTAAAATGTGGGTTGGTGATTATAGCAATGTTACTGACCGTCTGGGACACGATGCTCGCTACGCCATTGATTTTACAAAACTCCAAAAAGAATTGGGCTGGGAACCTTCCTTGCAGTTTGAGGAGGATATAGAAAAGACAGTTCGCTGGTATTTGGATAACCAAGAATGGATGGATAATATTACTTCCGGAGAGTACGAGAAGTATTACGAGGAAATGTATAAAGAAAAGTAGATCAGCTTAAAGTACTCATAGTTGATTATTTTTTTAATTTAACAACAATGATAAATCAAGAAGTAAAAGCACGGATAAAAAAATACTTTGACGAAGCCTGCAAAGAACTTATGATTGACTGTTCTGCATATATTTTGCAAATTGTAACAGATAAGAAGAAATTCGCTTCTACTGAAAATTCAGCAGAATGGGATGGAAACATCCTATATATTAACCAAGAATGGGTAGAATTATGTTTGCAAAATAAAGCAGAATTTGATTTAATATATATCCTTAGCCATGAGGCTCGCCATATTTATCAACATCATGTCATTGCTGATTTCAAGCAAAGAGGTAAATCAAGTGAACTTCCTGCTGTCATAAATCAATGGGAATATGAGTTTTCACACTATATCCGCAATGAAGGGGATGAAGATAGTATGAAAAGAATGTTAGCCAACAAGTTGAAATAGATGCCAATGCCTTTGCCAATTGTATGCTTCTCAAAAATGGCTTGGGGGCAAGAATTAAACCCGGTCAAGAAGAAATCATGGAAAAAGCAATCAAGGCAATGGCGAAAAAATTGTGGAAAGCGCAAATACTATAATTTCAATGTTGTCATTTATTAATTTGAGTGATGGATAACAACTCGTCAAGAAATAATACTATAGCCAAAAATACTTTCCTATTATATCTAAGGTCATTATTTGGACTCGCAGTATCCTTATACACCAGCCGAATCGTACTTAACTCTTTAGGAATAGATGATTATGGAATATACAATGTCGTAGGTGGTATGGTAGCTATGTTTTCCTTATTGTCTAATTCATTATCTACTGCTATAAGCCGTTATTTGACTTTTGAATTAGGAAAGGAAAATATTGATAAATTACGTACTATTTTTTCTTCCTCAGTAGTCATACAGACCGGATTGGCATTATTTATTCTCCTCTTAGTGGAGATTTTTGGTATATGTTTTTTGAATCTTTATATCAACATTCCAGCAGGAAGATTAGAAGCAGCACATTGGGCTCTTCAGTGTTCTGCTATTACTTTTGCTGTTGGATTGATAAGCATACCTTATAATGCTACTATTATAGCACACGAAAAGATGGTTTTCTTTGCATATATCAGTATTTTAGAGCAAGTACTAAAACTAATAGTCGCATATTTACTATATATATCACCGTTTGATAAACTAAAAATATACGCCTTTCTTTTAGTGATTGTTTCCATACTAATTCGTGCTATCTACGGCATGTATTGTAAAAGACAATTTGAAGAATGTAACGGCAAAATTATAATAGACAAGTCTTTCATTCGCCAGATGGTAGATTTTGCAGGATGGAATTTTTTAGGAGCAGGCTCAGGTGTATTAATGACACAAGGGGTTAATATATTAATGAATTTATTCTTCACTGTAGCAGTTAACGCAGCCAGAGGTGTAGCTACCCAAATAGAAGGAGTAGTCATGAGTTTTGTAAATAATTTTACAACAGCTATAAACCCTCAAATAACCAAATCATATGCTTCAGGAGATAGAGAATACCTATTCCAACTTATCCACAGAGGATCTAAATACTCATTCTTCTTAGTTTTGTTTTTTGCATTACCCATATTGTTAGAAACCGAGACTATTTTAACACTTTGGCTTGGACTTGTTCCAGTATACACTTCTCAGTTTGTCAGGCTCTCATTGTTGGTGGCCTTATTGTCAGTCATTTCCAACACGTTGGTTACCTCTATGCTTGCAACTGGAAATATCAAGAAATATCAAATAGTGGTAGGCGGAACAGGAATGCTTGTTTTTCCATTGGTTTATATTGCCTATTACATAGAAATGCCTCCAGCAACTTCTTATGTGATTACATTTCTAATTTTTATGGTTCAGTTGTTTTATCGATTATTTTTATTGCATTCTATGATACAGCTTTCTATACGCTCTTTTTTCAAACATGTACTGCTCAAAGATGTTTATGTATTAGTTCTTTCTTCTATTGTGCCTATAATATTACATCTTTATTTGCCAATAGAAAACGGATTATTCAAATTATTGATTATTTGTTTTGCTTCTGCATTAACTACTATCCTATCTATTTACTGTTGCGGATGCGACCCAAAAGAAAAGGCATTTATTCGTCAAAAACTATCAATATTCAAACGAGTTATTCTATAAACTTATTACAATGTCTTATTTATATGCGGCCAAGAATTTAGTTGTTAAACTATTTTCAAAGCGTCCTATCGTAAAAAATGTCCAAATAGTACAGTTGCAAACCTCACACATACTTGAGGGACGAACGGCCTTGATTACTGGAGGTACGAGTGGTATCGGTTTCGCTATAGCGCAAGCCATGTTATCGGCAGGAGCCGAAGTTGTCATTACGGGCCGTCATGAAGAACGCTTAAAAGAAGCGTTGTCACGCCTACATCAAATGTTTCCCCATACAGCTCACTTGGTCCATTTTATAGTAATGGATAATTTAGAGACAAATCTTTTTGCAGAGAAATTTGAGGAGGCGGTATCTTTGACCTCTAATATGAAAATAGATATTCTTGTAAATAATGCAGGCGTACAGAGTGGTGTTTTTGGTACTACAACAGAAGCACAATATGACTTGGTGCTGGATACTAATTTGAAGGGGGTTTATTTCCTTTCGCAACTATTTGCTCAATATATGCGCAATAACCAAATTCATGGGAACATTTTGAATATCGCATCTTCCAGTAGCCTGCGCCCAGCAAACTCTCCGTATATTATTTCCAAATGGGGAATAAAAGGATTGACATTAGGACTAGCAAAAATGCTAATTCCCTACAACATAGTGGTAAACGGTATTGCACCAGGACCTACTGCAACCCCTATGTTACATAGAGATGAAATGCAAGGAATTGAAAACGACCGTAATCCTATGAAAAGGTTGGTATCGCCCATTGAAATAGCCAATATGGCCGTAGTTCTTACTTCTGGTTTAGGCCGTTCTGTTGTGGGTGATATTGTGTATATGACTGGAGGTGCTGGTGTAATAACCATGGATGATGTAGAATGTAATTTGAAATGATATGGGAATAAAAAACTACTCAGCGGAAAGAAACGTACAAATTATCATAGCTTTATTAAAAGCCAACCAGATTCGGAAGGTGGTTGTGTCTCCCGGAGCTACTAATGTTAGCTTTGTTGCCAGTATTCAATCAGACCCTTTTTTTGAAATGTATTCAGTGGTGGATGAACGGTCGGCGGCATATTTTGCCTGTGGACTTTCGAAAGAGTCGAAAGAAGTGGTTGTACTTAGTTGCACCGGTGCTACTTCTTCACGTAATTATATGCCAGGATTAACCGAGGCATTTTATGCAAAATTGCCTATTTTGACTATTACCTCATCAATGACCACAAGTCACGTAGAACATTTGTATGCTCAATCTACAAATAGATCTACTCCACCTATTGATGTGGTAGTAAAATCATTTGTACTTCAACCTGTGAAAGATGCAGATGATGAATGGGATTGCACCATTAAAGTGAATAAGGCTATTTCTTATCTGACTCAAAATGGGGGGGGACCAGTTCATCTCGATTTGACCACACAGTTTTCAATGGATTTTTCTGTCACAGAAATAGCCCCTGTAAAAATGATTACACGTATTGACGCGGAAGATTCATTTCCTAAAATGCCCGAAGGACAAATAGCTATTTTTATTGGTGCTTATTCGAAAATGTCTAAAGATTTGATAAATCAAATAGATTCTTTTTGCGCTGAGTATGACGCTGTTGTTCTTTGTGATCACACAAGTGAATACAATGGTAAATACCGAGTGTTATCAGCGTTATATGGAGCACAAGAATTATACAATTGCAAACTGTTACAACCTGATTTATTGATACACATGGGCGAAATATCCGGCGACTATTATACAATTGGTTCTCTTCGCCCCAAAAATGTTTGGCGTGTGAATGAAGATGGTGAATTTAGAGATAGATTTCAAAAATTATCCCACGTCTTCAAAATGAAAGCCAGCACTTTCTTCCAATATTATATACAAGGCTCATCTATTGGACATGACAGTTATTTAACAGCGTTCAAACAAATAAATACTACGCTATATGAACAAATACCAGAACTACCATTCTCTAATATTTGGACAGCTTTCAAAATGGCAAATAGAATACCGCAAGGTTCAGTAGTTCATTTAGGTATATTGCAGCCCCTACGTTCTTGGAATTTCTTTGAATCGGACAAATCTGTACGATTTCATAGTAATGTAGGAGGGTTTGGCATAGATGGGAATTTCTCAACACTAGTTGGAGCTTCTATCGTTCACCCTGAAACGTTATACTTTGGTGTAGTAGGTGACTTGTCATTTTTCTACGACATCAACATAATAGGGAATCGACATTTAGGTAATAATATCCGGTTATTGATAATAAACAACGGTAAAGGAGTGGAATTTTGTACATACGGGCATCGGGCTTCAATCTTTGGTGAAGATACAGATTCATATATTGCAGCTATCGGACACAATGGGAATCAGTCATCTACACTTATCAGGGATATTGCAAAAGACCTTGGCTTTTTATATTTAACTGCTCATGATAAAGATACTTTTTCTGAACAATTGGATACTTTTGTTAATCCTCAAATAAGCAAATCGTCCATTATCTTCGAAATTTTTACCAATACAGAAGATGAAGTAGAATCTTTGAAATTATTACGCCATATTTTTGAAGACAAACAATATGGCATAAAAGAAAAAGCTAAGGAAAAAATCGTTTCTGTAGTAGGATTAAATACTGTAAAAAACATCAAGAAAATATTCAAGTAATGAATAAACGTATTGGAATCATTACATATCATAGGGCAGATAATTTTGGAGCTATGCTTCAATGTTATGCGCTACAAGAGATATTACGCATAATAGGGTATGACGCTATGGTCATTGATTATAGACAACCCTTTACGGAACTGATATATAGTCCGTGGCGTCTGGACATTGTAAAAAGGGGACTTGTAGCCCCTCGCCTGTTAGGGGGCTACCTTTTCAAAGTGCTTCCTACGCTTTATAAACGCCGTAAATTGTATGATAGGTTCAGAAAAAAACATCTTCGCTGTACAAAACCAGTAAAAATGGCGCAAGATATGCCGCAAGATATCAATGTTTATCTTATCGGCTCTGACCAGATGTGGAGTCTGCATCCCACCAACGACATTATTGAACCCGTTTATTTTGGCGATTTTCCCAAACCGATGGGGAGCAGCATACAGGGATATGCTATCAGTTCGAACATTCAATCACTGCATACCATCGGAACAGATTACCTGAAGGAAGCGACCAAGCGGTTTAAACGGTTATCGTTCAGAGAAGCTGTGATTCGGGATGAGGTTGAACACATGACAGGAAGACATGGCGATGTGGTACTTGACCCTTCACTCCTACTGAATTTCGATGAGTGGGACAAACTAACGACAGGACCAATCATAAAGAAACCGTATCTGCTGACCTATTTCCTGAGTAATGACACCGACAATCCAGAATTCCGGGAGTTAGTGCGTGACTTCGGAAAGCGCAATGAATTGAAAGTAGTGGATATGTTTGAAATAGCCTATTCCCCAATCGACTTTCTGAATGCAATTAAATATGCTTCAGTTGTCTTTGCCGCCAGTTTCCATGCTACGGCATTCTGCATACTGTTTCGTAAAACATTCTATGCTTTCCAAAGCTCAGACGGTCGCGACATCAGATACATCAATCTGTTGAATGAACTGAATATTGGAGACCGACTAATAACAACTTGTGACATTAACACACTGAGAATAAGGAAGGTTGACTATTCAAAAACAGAAGCGGATTTACACAATCTACGTCAGAACTCATTTAACTATCTGAAGAGTCTATGAGAACAAATAGAAGAGCCAAAGTCAGCGTCGTGATACCGGTGTATGGCGTGGAGAAATATATCGAGAGGTGCGTAAGGACGCTGTTTGGGCAAACGCTTGATGATATGGAGTTCATCTTCGTAAACGATTGCACGCCTGACTGCTCGATAGATTTGCTTTGCAGTGTGCTAGAAGAGTTTCCGCAGCGCAAGGAGCAGGTGCGTATCATCAACCAGCCGCATAACATGGGAGCGGCGAAAGCCCGTGAGGTTGGCATCAAGGCTGCTACAGGTGAATACATCATCCACTGCGACAGCGACGACTGGGTTGACTGCGATATGTATCGCCAAATGTATGAAAAAGCCAAGGCCGACAACCTAGATTACGTGATATGCCGTTCCGTTTGTTATACGGATGGCATCAACCACACCCTTATAACTGACACCATATCCGACAACAGGGAGCAGTTTATAGAAGATATGCTCCATAGCGAGACGACAGTCTCGCTATGGAGCCGCCTTGTAAAGGCGGCTACATATCAGTCGGACAGAATTATGATTCCCTGTGGGCATATGATGGAAGACAGGGCTTATTCTATCCAGATTGCGTATTTCTCCAAGAGTTACGGATATGTGGAAGGACCTCTATATTACTATTTCCAGCACGGCGACTCGGTGTGTGGAAGGAAGGATGAAGCCTCGCTGGTGCGTAATTTCAAGGATGCCGCTGAAAACATGGTGGTCATTGAAAAATTCTTCAAGAGAGAAGGCGTATATCCACGATACAGTAAAGCATTGTGTCAGGCGGAATTCGTTGTGATGGGATTCCTGATGCCCCTGCTTGAAAAGAGCAACAAATACCGTAATATGTGGATGAACACATTCCCCAAGGCAGTAAAGGCTATATGGCGATCGCCCATGATCGGATTTTCGTTGAAAGTGAAATCGTTCTTGATATATACAGGTATATGCCCAGTAATATACCGACTAAAAAGAATCATATTAGTATGGCAAAAGTAAGTGTAGTAATACCGGTGTATGGAGTGGAGGCGTATATCCGGCGTTGCGCAAGGTCGCTGTTCGGACAGACGCTTAACGACATGGAGTTTATCTTTGTGGACGACTTCACACCCGACAGATCGATTGATTTGCTCAAAAAAGAAGTAGAACAATTACCCCCCCCCAGACGGAAACAAGTGCGCATCATCAACCTGCCACAGAACATGGGAGCGGCGAAAGCCCGCGAGGTAGGCATCAAGGCTGCCACTGGTGAATACATCATCCACTGCGACAGCGACGACTGGGTGGAGAGGGATGCCTATCGGAAAATGTACGACTGTGCAAAACGACACGACTATGACATAGTGATAGCTGACTACTGCGAGCACGACGGAAACAGAATACTACGCACGGTACATCAGGACATCAATGTAAAAGATCCGCTTCGGTCTGTGATAGCGTTTCCCATTGTTTGTTCATTGTTCAATAAACTCGTAAAACGGAGCTTATTGAACAATAATGAGATATACTATCCTATCTGCCACATGCAGGAGGACAATGTGCTCTGCATTGAGATGTTTTATTATGCTCTGCATGTGGGCTACCTTGAAGGATGCACGCCTATCTATAACTACTATATTAATCCCGACAGCATCTCACACCGGCAGGACGACAATGCCGACCTGCGACGTTGTCACGATGCCCATGCTAATACTGAGATTGCATGTCGCTTTGCCAAAGATAAGGGGTTCTACAAGCAATATGAGAATGAATTCCTACAGTTGAAAGCCAATGTGCGAGGGTTTCTCATGCCACTTATGAAACGAAGCAACCGCTACTACATGGAGTGGCTGTGTTGCTTTCCGGAGCTGAACAGACAATACCTGTTTTTGGCGGAGGTACCCGCATCGCTGAAAGTAGTCTTTCTGCTGACCCTCTGCGGAACTTACCCATATATTTGCAAGCTACGCAGTCTTTTACACCGATAAAACACGATAAATATATGACTTGGAACAACGTACAGTGGAAAATCAGGATGGTAATGTTTGATTGTTATAAACTGTTAATGGGGGGGGGTAAATAAAGAAGTATCCATCTTCTGCAACAACTGCATAGGAGCCTTCGTGGCACATGATTTCCGCTTGCCTTTCAACAGTCCGACAGTAAACTTGATGATACCCCCAGCCGATTATATTGACTACATCAGCCACATGGCAGAATACACCAATGCAGAGATGCGTGAAGTGGAAAGTGAAAAGGAATGGCCCGTTGCATTGCTTGGCGGGAAAATACATATCCACCTAATCCACTATCCCTCGGTAGCCGCTGGTTCAGAGGCATGGCATCGTCGTGAACAACGTATAAACTCCGATCGTTGCTACTACGTACTTGTTGAAACCGACGGCTGTACATACAACGACCTGAAGAGGTTCGACAATCTGCCGTTTAAGCATAAGGTGGCTCTTGTACATAAATCTTATCCTGATATAAAATGTGCATTCAAGATAAACGGCTATGAGCAAATTGGTGCAGTGACTGATTCCTACTGTTTCCATCCACTGCTTCCTCTGCGGAAATACGACCAATTCAACTGGATGAAATTTCTAAAACAAAAATAGCTATGATACCTAAAAAGATACATTTTTGCTGGCTTAGCGGTGATGAATATCCACCACTGATCCAGCATTGCATCGACACATGGCGACAGGTGCTGACCGACTATGAGCTGGTGTTGTGGGACACCAAGCGATTTGACATCAACAGCGTGCCCTGGGTGAAAGAAGCTTTTGAAGCCAAGAAATATGCCTTTGCTGCCGACTATATCCGATTATATTCCGTCTATACGGAAGGAGGTATTTATCTTGATTCAGACGTGGAGGTGCTGAAAAGTTTCGATGATTTGTTACAATATAAATCGTTTATAGGCTTTGAAGCCGCTACAGAGAGTGTGGAGGCTGCCATATTCGGAGCCGAACCCGGCTGTGAATGGTGCCGTAAAGCGATGGAGTTTTATCGTGACAAGCATTTCTGTATGGACGAAAAAGGCGGTGTGAAGCTGGATGTCATTGCGCCTAATGTGTTTGGGGAAACATTAAAAACAGTATTCTCCGATTTTCCAACGGAAATGCCAGACAAACCTGTATTATTACAAGGTAACGGAGGCATTTATGTGTGCCCGGCCGAGTATTTCTCGCCACTGAAATATGATTTGGAAAAGAGCAATGGCAGTGAGAATAAATTAGCAATGAAGTACAAATCCAACCCAAATACCTATTGCATCCATTGCTTTACGGCTTCGTGGGGATTAAAGGTTCCTATGTATATCCGTATTTGGGACTATATAAAACGTCGTTTCTTAAAAAAATCATGATGGCTACTACCATTTCTGCAAGAAATTCAAGTATTGAGTTGCTTCGTATATTTACGATGGCTTCTGTGTTGATGGGACATTCGTTCGGTCACGGTGCTCATGGGGAAGTGTCTTACGATGGGTTGTTTTTGCTGTGGGGAGTATGCATCAATGTCTTCCTGCTTATCTCGGGCTATTACGGCATCAATCTGAGGGTGAAATCGTTTCTCAATCTCACCGGCATGGTATTGTTTTACCACCTCTTGTCAAGTGTGTTAAATATAGTTATTTTTAGGGGGGGGGTAAATGTAAACCATCTAATCAGTGCCTTTCTGCCTATCTCCCATAACTATTTCTACTGGTTTATAGCCTGTTATCTGATGCTGATGCTACTTTCTCCTCTCCTCAACAAGGGCTTGCAAGCTTTAAGCAACGGACAGTTATTGTTCACAATGGCGGTGATGATTTACATCAATTGCATTAGTGGTTGGCTGTTTAAAAACGGGCTCAACTCCAACGGTTTCAATATCATGCAGATGATATTTATGTACGTGATAGGCTATGGGCTACACCGGTTTGATGCGGAGAAGAGCGGAAAGATGTGGCTTTTACTTATGGCCTATGCAATGCTGTCGGTCATCAATATGCTGATAACGGACTACTTGCCCGACCGTTTTGGAGGCTACAACAATCCCTTTGTGGTGGCGAAATCGGTAGTGGTATTTTGCATTTTCTTGAGAGTACACTTTCAAAGCAAAACAGTGAACCGTATTGCCGCTTGTGTCTTCCCCTGCTATCTGCTGCAAGATGGAGCCGCCGGTTTCAGTTTTTATGATGTGCAATACGGCGTGTGGCAATCCCTGCAAAATTCTTTCGGTTATTTGGGCTTCGTCATCGTTTGTACTGTATGCATTTTTGCCTTGGCAATGCTTTTAGAACCAATCAGGAAGCGGGTGATGAGTCCCCTCAATGATAGAATTTATACTATCTTAAAACTGCATCGGATAGACGAGGTTTTAAGAGACAACACGAAATCATAATATACTTATACAGGTAATGAAAGAAATCATATTCTATTCTTACGGAGATTCAAACAAGGCATCCACTTGGAGCAATGTCCCTTATCTATTTACGAAAGAATTGGAGAACAGGGGAATCTTGGTGCGAAGGATAGATATATCACCCAATCGATTCATCAATAAGATCTGGCAGCTGACGGTAGCCAGATTCTTGAATTGTTTTTATCCGAATCATGAATATTCGTGGATACGTACCTCTCTGTTCCGTTGGTTGACTGAGCGGAAAATAAAAAGGAGCGTTGCATTTTATCATACAGCAGATTACTGCTTTGTGACCTGTTTTGATTATTATAACAGATATAGCGACATTCCCACTTTACTATTCAGTGATTGGACGTTCAACATATTGATCCAATCTCAAAAGAGACGAGAGTTGTATAGCATCGAGAAGTCTTTTGCTCGCAAACAAGTAGAAGCGATTCGCAATGCCCAAGTGGTGATTTCTCTATTCCCTAAAAGTGCTGCCATCATGCAGGAAGCTTACCCTAATGCTAATATCAGGTATTTGGGTGAGAATGTTATCAATAATCTTTGCGACACAGAATATCAAACAGAAGAGCTGATAAGCAAGAAAGAGAAATCGGATATCATCTTGTTTATCGGACAGAAGAAATATATAGAGGGAGCAAAGTTGCTGATTCATGCATTGATGGGAATGCGAGATAAAGGGAAAAACTATCAATTGCATATCATTGGTATGCGAGAGAATGATTTTTGTCAATTACCAGATTTTGTGAAATGCTATGGCTATCTGCATAAAGATATCCCCGAAGAGAATAGGATGTATTATCAATTGATGACAGAAGCTAAACTCTTTGTAAATCCCACACCGGTTTGGGCAGGATTTTCATCCATGATTGAAGCGATGTATTTTGCTACACCTATAGTGGTTTCACCTTACGAAGATTTTGTGGCAACATTTGGCAAAGAGATTACTTTCGGTTGTTACAACAATGAATTTAGAGAAGACTCTTTAATCGAAAGTATTGAGTACGTTTTGAATAATGAAAAGTATGCAGTGATGTGTAGAGAAGCTCATAGGGCTACGGAAGGCTATACATGGAAAGCATATGTGGATAAACTTTTAAAAACTTTATGAAAATCGAGAATACAGCCAGCGCCCATAACCCTACGCTTTCAATAGCCAAGGCATTGTGCATAATTTTGATGGTGGTAGGACATTCGGGATGCCCGGCATATTTACATGACTGGATATATCTGTTTCATATGCCCTGCTTCTTTTTGATTTCAGGCTATCTATTGAAAGATAGATATATCGACAACTTGAAACTCGCTGTTAGAAAGCGCTTAAAAGGTTTGTGGATTCCATACGTGAAATGGAGCATTCTATTCTTGCTATTGCACAATGCTTTTTATCGTATTGGACTTTACCCCAATATATACTCATTTAAAGAAATCATTATCAAAGCCTGTAAGACATTGGTATTTTACGGATCGGAGCAATTGCTATGGCCATTTTGGTTTTTATCTGCTTCATTGGTAGCTTCTATGATAGGATTGGTCTATTTAAAACCTTGTAGGCAAAAACGTAATTTAACCTTATTTAGCATACTGGGGGGGAGATTTGTGTGCTTATTGCTGCTGTTGTAGATTATTCTCCTATAAAGATACCTTTGCTCGGTTCGGTTCAATGGTTGGCTGCTTCTTTCTTTTTAATGGGATATTTCTTTAAACGCATCCAAATCTTACAAATACCGACTTATATGGTTGCCTTAATGACAATTGCCCTTTCTTTAACCCCCATTTTATTTACAGCTGACATCAATGTAAAAGGATGGGACTGTCTGATGTTTTCTGGCACGGGCATTATGGGAAGTATGATTGTTCTGAAGATTTCAGCGTATTTGAGCAAAACAAAACTATCCGTCGTACTGGATTATATAGGTTCGAACACCTTATATGTGCTAACCTTTCATCTTTTGGCTTTTAAGGCAGTAAGTTGTATAAAGATAGTTCAATATGATATGGATTGGAAAAATTTATTGACTATTCCGGTTATAGAAGAATACAATCAACTTTATTGGTTATTCTATAGTGTTGTAGGATTAATGGTGCCTCTGATGATACAACGGTTGATTCGGAGAACTGCTTTGCCATTTAACAATAAGTATAAATGATACGCCAACGATATATAGACATCGTAAAAGGATTGTCAATATTATGTATAGTGCTGCTGCATTATGGATTAGGAGCATTTCCTAATCAAATAAATGTCTTTATTGGCTCATTTATGATTACGGCATTTTATGTCACTTCCGGATGGGTAGATGGAATGAGCACAAAAAAGTTGCCTATAAAGATTTTTATTCGAAAACGATTTGCTCAGTTAGGATTGCCTTATTTATATTGGTCTGGCATTCTTATCGCATTTGACCTTGTATTATGGTGTTTTGATTACTACGATGGCAAATACATCGCTAAGGAGATTTATAAGACTATCACTTTGCGTGGCATTGGGACGTTATGGTTTTTGCCCGCATTATTAGGTGGTGGCATAATATGGCATTGGCTAAAGCAGAAAAACAAAATAGTTTTATTGTCGTTTTTAATATTCACCATTATATATCAAGAGATATACAACATCTATTTAGCAGGCGGTGATACAGAAATAGCTCAAATCGTAAATGCTCCCTTTCGAACCATCCATAATATTTTGCAAGCTTGGGTAGGTATAGCATTTGGATATTATGCCTATAAATGGACTAAAATAAAAGGTCCTGCCGGCTTATTTGTAATAGGTGTAGCTTTTATAGGTTTCTCTTATATGGCGGCCAATTTTTATCCATTTATAAGAGGCTGGTCATATTTCGCTCCTTTATGGGGACCATTGGGACTTATTTATTTGTTTAAATCTGTAGAGAAATATAACCTATTCGGTTACTTCGTCTATTGGGGAAAGAATTCATTAAATCTTATGTTAACTCATTATTCCATTACATTAGTAATGGCGCAGATAATCTTTGAAAAGATTTTGTGCATTCCTTTCTATGGAAAGATCACGTTGGTAGCTTTTGCCTGTTCTTTGCCTATACAGCACCTATTTGTATACTTGGTCAATCGATTTGCTATAAAAACATTAGGAAAAACAAAACAATGATTAGTCTGTTTAAATATATCACACAACGCAATATTGCGGCATTTTTATTAGTACTATTTTGTATTCAATACATTCCATTGGAGAGTCGTGATGGCGTAAGCTATTTGAAGCTTCTGGTTTCTATGCTGTGCCCTTTTGTTATTATACTGAAATCCCCTTGGATGAGCAAACCGTTGCTCCTGTTTTTTGCATATTATAGTCTGGTACTTATTGCGGCTGTGAGCCACCCGGCTACTTTAAGATGGTCAACTGTTTTGTTCGCCCTTTCGTTTATGCTTATATATATAGCCTATTACAACTTGACCGTAATAAACAAAGTTTTCACAAAAGAATTCTTTGTGCGTTTAATAAGGGGGCTGATTGCGGCTTATGCCATTTTTTTGGTGCTTCAGCAATGTCTTCTTCTTGTAGGCATAAAGGTATTCGCTTTATTTAATTTAGTCCAAGACTTAGGTCGAGGAATTGCCGGAAATGCATTAAGCTATGAGCCCTCTTCGGCAGCTGTGATTTTATCTTTTTCTTTTCTTTCTCTGTTGAGAATGTATGAGATGGAAGAAAATGGCAAATTATCCTTAACCCAACTTTGGATAAAAGATAAATGGATTGTCATAGTTTTTGTCTATACGATGTTAGGGCTTGTGAGTGGAACAGCTATGGTGGGATTAACTCTTATCGCATTATATTTTGTTTCACCAAGGCAGTATTTGGTAGCCATTCCTATTGCCATTCTTATTCTCCTATTGTTTTTCAATATAGATTATTTGCCTTTGGAAAGGGCAAGAAATTCATTAATGGCCTTTATTACATTGGATAAACAAGCGGTAATGAACGCAGATGGTAGTGCTGCTGCCAGAATTATCCCTGTAGTAAATACATTGACTAAACTCGATTTATCCTCATGGGAGGGGTGGCTCGGACATGGAGTTGACTATGGATTAAGCAAATGGATTTTTAGTGACAGGGTGATGCTGGGTGGTATCGCTGATTATGGATTCCTAAGTTTTATCGTGATGCAAATAGCTGTTTACACCTGTATGATAAGAAAGTTCTTTTCTTTAGAAACTCTATTGTGGATGTTTTTGGGTATGATGACATTAGGAAATGTCCCAATCAACTGGGGTGCTATGATGTTGTTTACTACAGTAAGATATTTTCAAACGAATGAATGTGATGATTGACGTCTCTATAATAATCGTAAACTACAATACCAAGCTATTACTGGCCGATTGCTTGCGAACTGTTCACCAAATGACACGCGACATTCGTTATGAGGTGATTGTGGTGGATAACGCTTCTTCAGATGATTCCGAAGCATATATTAAAAGTCAATTCCCTGAGGTTGTTTGGATAAACAGTGGAGGAAACATCGGATTTGGCAGGGCAAATAATTTGGGCGCGTCGTATGCTACCGGAAAATATTTGTTTCTTCTTAATTCTGATACTTTATTGAGGAACAATGCAGTCCGAATGTTATATCAGTATATGGAAACCTATGCTGATAAAGACAGAATAGGTGCCGCCGGGTGTTGGCTACTCGATAATGAGGGTCATACTACTTTTAGTTATGGTGAGTTTCCGACTCCACGCAGTGAGTTTTCGTACATCTGGGGAAAGATTGTCAGGAAATCTCCTGCGACTATTGTAACAAAGACAAAAGAGGTAGATTTCATTACCGGAGCTGATCTGTTCTTGACGAAAACTGTTTTTGATAGTCTGTATGGTTTTGACTCCCATATTTTCATGTATTATGAGGAAACTGACTTGCAATATCGAATGGCTCAATTGGGGCTGAAAAGAAAGGTGATTAACGATCCGCAGATAGTTCATCTTGAAGGCGGTAGCTTTTCCAAAAGAGGGCTGTCGTATGGCAGATTTATGATGTCACAGATAAGTTTTAACTATTATGTGAGGAAGCACTATAAAGGAGTGGCTTATGGCTTATTTAGACTCTCCCTTATGATAGTACGCTTGCTTTTATTTGTGACTACCGATTGGAGTTTAAAAGAAAAAATAAAAGCATATAAGCTTGTACTGAATGGTAAAAGTATGGCTTGATAATAAAATTATTACATATGAATATTTTAGTCTTGGCAGCTTTCATATCTCCCACCAAAGGGTCGGAATATTCCGTGGCGTGGAATTATGTGAAGCATATGTCGAAATATAACAACCTGACGGTGGTGTATGGTGCCAGTGGGGATGTGTTGGGTGATTGCTTGGAAATGGAACGGTTTGCCTTGGAGCATCCTATGCCTCGTGTGAAGTTTGTGGCGGTACATGCCAGCAAGACCACCCATGCACTGAATTACCTTAATAGAAAGGGCATCTTCCCATATTCTTTTTATGTAGCGTTTAAGTCTTGGCAGAAGCAGGCTTATCAGGTAGCAAAGAAGTTGGTGAAAACTGAGCATTTTGACTTGTGCCATATGGTGGGACCGATAGGCTACCGTGAACCCGGATATTTCTGGAAACTAGGATTGCCCTATATGTGGGGTCCTATAGGAGGTGTCAATAATTCTCCGTGGGCTTTGGTGAAGCATCTGCCGTTGAAAGGGCGGTTAAAACATATATTCCGTTCCTCGGTCAACATATTACAAATGTATAGCAGTAGTAGAGTGAAAAAAGCTTTGCATGAAACAGATTTACTGCTGACCGCTACCACGGAAAATCAAAGGAAGTTTTATGAATTCTATGGGAAAGAGAGTATTTATCTGCCAGAAAATTGTATTGATGCAGAGATCCGTGTCAACGAAGAAAAGTACTGTCATCCTGATACCTATAATTTTATAATTGTAGGTCGTCAGGATGACCGTAAGAACAGTAAACTGTTCTTACGGTCATTGACTCATGTAAAAGATAAGGGCAAACTTCATGTAGATGTAGTTGGGGATGGACCAGCATTAAAATACATCAAACAATATGCTGCTGATAACAAGCTTGATTCATTGATTACATGGTATGGTCAGCTATCTCGAAGTAAAGCAGTGGAACTATTCAATAATGCCCACATGCACGTCATTACAAGTATCAGTGAAGGAAATACAACTGTTATTTGGGAGTCAATGAGCTACGGAGTTCCCACGCTTAGTTTAGATCATTGCGGAATGCATGATACAATAGATGAAGAAAGCGGTATTCGTATTCCCATACACAGCTATGAACAATGCGTGAAAGACATAGCGAAAACGATAGACAAGTTGCTCGGGAATCCGAATCGTTTTAAACAGTTATCGGATGGTGTGGTGAATCGTTCCAAACAATATACTTGGGATAAGAGAGAAAAAGTATTATTGGATTGTTACCAAAAAACCATAGAAAATCATAAGTTAAGAAAAAATGGGAACTAATAATCAAAAAAGAATATCGGTTTGCATAGCAGCTTATCGCCCGAATGATTATCTTCTCACAGAATTAGAATCTATCATGCCTCAACTGAGTGACTGCGACGAGGTGATTATAAGTGAAGATTATAGTATTGAATCTCATGTATATGAATCAGTTAAAAGGAAATGGGGGGGGGTAAAGATACTTATCAATAAACATAAGAATCCTTGGCAGAGATGGGGTGGAGATATTAAAGGTTATGCGGTGACTCAGAATTTTCTAAATGCATTGCAACATGCTTCTGGAAAATATATTTTTTTGGCTGATCAAGATGATGTTTGGGCTTCTGATAGGATAAAAGAGGTGCTTCAATGTTTGAAGCGGCATGAAGGAACGTTGGTAGTATGTAATGCAAGTCTTATAGATGCGAGGGAGAAACAATTGAACAAAGCATTCATTACAAGAATCCCTTAAATAGTAAATTTCCTTTGCTAAACTGTTTAAAAAAGCCTCCATTTATCGGTTGTGCTTTGGCTTTCGATAGGTCTTTGCTTAATTTTTGCTTGCCATTTCCTAAAAAGCTAAACACTCACGATACTTGGATTACTCTTTGTGCCGTATTGAAAAGAAAGATTGTCATAATTGAAAAACCTCTGTATTTGTATCGTATCCATAGTAACAATGTTTCTAGAAATATGAAAAATTCAATATTGTTCAAGTTGGTTTATCAGCTCTATTTGCTAAAAGAAATATTGTGGAAAATATTGTTAAAGTAGTATTGTTGTCCAACTAGACACAAGTTATTCCCTATATAGATTCGCTGGATTACTTTTAAAGTTAAAAAGGATGAGTGGTAAAAAATTAGTTTGTTTCCACCTTTTCAACGATTACAGCGGCAGCCCGAAAGTGTTGAAAATGGTGTTGGAAGGTATGCTCAGAAAGGGCTATCGGATAGACTTGGTATCATCCAAAGGCGGTGTCTTGGATGAGTTGTTATCCTATGAAAACCTGCATAAGCACACATATCCTTATCGCTTTTCCAATAATCCGGCGATGACCATGCTTCGGTATTGTGCGGTACAGCTATATACTTTTCTGTTGGCTTTCCGTTGGTTGTTCCAGAAGGATGTTGTATTCTATATCAATACGTTGTTGCCCGTAGGTCCTGCGCTGGCAGGGAGGTTGATGGGAAAACGTGTGGTGTACCATTATCATGAGAACGCTTTTGTGAAAGGGGCATTCTACAAGACATTGGCTTTCCTTATGCAGAAACTGGCACACGAAATCATCTGCGTTTCTGCCTACCAAGCCTCTTTCTTACAGAGGAAGAAAGGGGTAACGGTGATTCCGAATGCATTGCCTAAGGAGTTTACGGACAGATTGCATCCCAATCCGGAAACGGCCTTCGAACGTAAAACTGTATTGATGCTCTCTTCCCTAAAGGAGTATAAAGGGACAAGGGAATTCATCGAACTGGCAGAAAAACTTCCTCAATATAAGTTTGTGTTGGTGATAAATGACTCCGAAGAAAACATAAACAATTATTTGGCAGCCAATAAATTACATGATTTAACAGGGGGGGTAAATCTGACGATTTATCCACGCCAAGCGGATGTCACCTCTTTTTATAACACAGCTACCATCGTAATCGTATTGACCAACTCACGGCAAGCGGTAGAGACATTCGGACTGACGGCATTGGAAGCCATGAGTGCCGGGTTGCCGGTAATCGTGCCGACACAAGGAGGGATAGCGGAGATGGTGAAAGATGGCAATAACGGATACAAAATAGATGTACAGGAATTGGATGCCGTTGGCAAACACATTTGCGTATTGCTGGACAATAAAGAGTTGTACATCCGTATGGCAAACAACGCATTACTGTTTTCTGCCGGTTTTGACAGCGAGAAGGTTGTCACGAAATTAACCCAAATAATAAAGATTTGAGCATGGATAATTTGCAAATCATTTCCCGCCAGAATGATGTGACCCCATTCTATAACGAAGCCTCCATTGTACTTAATCTTTCCGACAAACAACGGTTTGTGGAGACATTCGGCTTGACGGCATTGGAAGCGATGAGTGCCGGACTGCCGGTAATTGTACCGACGGAAGGAGGAATAGCCGAAATGGTGGAAGATGGGGCGAACGGATATAAGATAGATGTGCAGGATTTAGATAGAATCAATTGTATGATAGAAGAGATATTCCAAGATAAAGATCATTATATTCGTATGGCCAACGAGGCAAATCAAGTTTCTTTAGGTTTTAAAGAGTCTGTAATGATTGAGAAAATCCTCACGATTTTAAACAGATAGGCAATGGTAATCGGGAAAAACACAAATGAAGCGAATCTTCTACAACTGGCTGAAGATTTTAAGAATGGGAAAAGGATGGTGCTATTTCTTGGTGCCGGAATAAATCTTGGTGATAGAACCAGTATTGAAGGCTGCAAAGAAATAGACTTGAGTTGGAATGGGCTGTTGAACGGACTATTTTCAGAAGCCTTTTCATTACTTTCTATCGGGAAAGGATTGTCTTCTGAAGACAGATATATCATGCAGAATTTGATTTGTGATCCGAATAAGAAAGAGGCATTGAAAGGATTCTCGGAAGAAAGTTGGGAATGCTTGCGCTCATATGCATCTTTTGAATTCCCGCCATTAGTGCAAGCTTCCATTATCAAGTCTGTCTTAGGGAATAACTACATTGATTCCATACGAAAGCACTTGTACCAACAATGTGACAAATATATAATGCGAAAGATATTCTTGAAATACTACGGACTAAACTCAAATCTTTCCGGTACGGGCAAGAGTAGACCTTTTTATTCTTTGTATCAATTGGCCCGGTTGATAATCTTGCATCATCCGATTATAGCAGTGGTTACCTATAATTTTGATAAGTTCCTTACGATAGCCATTGATATATTAAGGGAAAACAAGGAGGAGTTCTTTACTGAAAAAGAAATGGAGAGGGTTCGTCAGGATAGAACGGTGGAAGATGTATTTGGATCTTATAGCCATTCTTCACAGGAAAAGGACGTACTACCCATTTACCATATACATGGTCTGATACCGCCGTATAATGAATACCTTCCCGTGAAAGACAATGAAATCGTATTGTCTATGGAAGAATTCTATGAGAACACCCAGAACGTGTATTCCTGGCAGACTGCGACCCAGCTACATTTTTTATGCCATTTCACTTGCTTGTTCTTGGGCTCGTCCCTGACGGACATCAATACGCAACGAATGATTCATTATGCAAGCAAGATTGGTAACGATGATAAGATATACTATTTGCATGCCGTCTCGAAAAGCATGAAAGAAAAATTAAGCGAGAAAGAATACATGAGTTATCTTGGTCTAATGAACCTTAAGGACACGTTCTATACACAATATGGGCTTACTCCTATTTTTGACAGGAACGGGTATAACCATTTATATGATACGATTTTAAATTTTGTACTATGAAGCAGTATGATAATATACAAAAAATCTCAACAGGAATTAGCGGGTTGGATAAAATCCTGTTGGGTGGCTTACAATTGCCTATGTATAGTTCTAGTGTATCCCGAAACAATAAAACGCAAGGCATAATCATTACACTAAAGGGTTGTAAAGGCACTGACAAAACAATGCTTGCCATGCAAGTCATGCATGGTATAACCAAATCATTAAGGCGTTACAATGGTGAGGATGCTTTATTGGCTCCGGCCTTCTACTCTTTGGATAAGATGCATGATCAACTAAACGATATCCTTCTGGATTTTATCATCTCCCAGTGTACACGAAAGATGATTAAGCTCAAACAAGATTTGCGTAAGGATTCCCAATATAATAACAGCTTGTTTGCGGACATCATATTTAAAACCGACCAAAAAGTATATACCAGTCAGGAACAGTGTGATAACACACCGCTACTACCGGATGACCTTTGTGCCCGTATTGATAAATATATATCTGAAGGTATTGTCTTTTACAATATCCGTACGAACTCGTTGCATTTTAGGACAGCACAGTCGAAAGACACCCAAACCAATATGCTGTTTGAAAGAAAGTATAATCTTATTCATCAATATCTCAGTGATGTAAACCGATTTTCCGGTGACTATACCAAAATAGATGATTTCCGGAATGATTTCTTTGACGTGGAATTCAATTCCACAGAAGCGGACGATGTCCACGATAATTTTATCTATACCAGAACACCTGCCCATAGACTAACTCAAATAATATCAAAAATTCAAGAACGACAAAATAAGGGAAAGGACGAAAAAGAGACAAGAATAATCCCCTGCACGGTAATAGATGGCATTTCACAAGTCAGGAAACAAGAATTGGAAGGCTTCGAGATCTCTTCCATCGAACGTTTGCTCCGCGACACATCTTTGGTCTCCGTCATTGTCATAGATGACGTGGAGGAGGACATGTTTCATTCCGACATATCCATAGAAATGCGAAGAGTGGAGAATGATGAGGTAAATTATACAACCCATCAATTGCGAGTAAACAAGAGTGTCTTTCAAATGACCGCATACGGTTGGCATCAATATAAGAAGCGGGATTATGGTATAGAGGTATATCCCAGTTCTCATTTGTTGCTTCATCAAAAGCGATATTTACCACAATCCATCATAAATACCAAAAATGGAATCCTGGACCGAAACTATTTGCAATATCTGGATTTCAGCAAAGATTGTGATGAAAAGGAGCAGTATGTGGATTATGATAAAAGAAGAGTGACTGAGGAATACAACAGACTAAGATATTTATATGTGAGCCGTTTTTATAAAGCCCTGTCAACGCCGGATGATGTATTAGGCTATCTACTTGCTCAAAAGAATACGGCTCCTGATGGGAAAACAATAGCCATTATTGGCTATCCTAATACGTTTAAACGGTTCTTGGCGATAGGAAGTAGTTTTTGTGCGGCAAGAAAGGGTTACCATACACTTTTTCTTACATTTGATCGGCTTTCGTCCAACCTGTTACAACAGATGCAATGTCCCGCGTTCGCTTCAATGGAAAAGGCATTGCCTTGTGTTGAGGGGATAACTGACGAACAGGATGAAAAGATTGTCAACTATACCAGTGTCGGTACCGGACAATGCTCCCTATCCTGCCCATATAATTGTTCGCTAAAGAAATGTAAACGATGTTATGATTATCTTCATGTATTCAACGTAAATATGGGTTGCATTTCAGCAGATGAACTGTTATATTATCTGGAAGAGCAGTTGGAAATCTATTTTGATAAACAAGGTAGTAAAATTAAGCGGATCATTTTTGATGATTTGCAAAAAGTAGACTTTTGTTTCCCTCTGTTGAAAAACAACGACCTGTTCTTTGCCGCATTAAAAAACTTTTGCCAGAAGAAGGGTGTTGACTTGATGATTCTTTGTGATAAGAAAGCCGGACTGGTAGATGAATTGATCTCCCTGTCTGAAAATGTAATATGCATGTGTAGGGATAAAGACCCTCGTAAAGTTACCTTTTTAATTGAAAAGTTTGCTGGCAATATTCTTCCCAGTCAAATTTATGAAATCACTACAACCCATATATATGATTTATTTGAATGTGATTTTTCGAATTGTCGATTAACAGTTCCGGACAACATCGAAGAAATCGGCTCGATGACCGATTTTTGGAATGATTCTTGGAAAGATGGTTGCCATTAAAGAAAACCATATGGGAAATGTCCCCAAAAAAGAATCTTCTGAGGAATGAGCTGCCGTGTTCAAAATGCGGTTAAAACGATTCTGATTACACGGACAGGATATGGCTTTCCTATTCGTTTCTGCTATTTCCATTTTGCTATGGTCCTTTAGAAATTTTATTGAGGTAATGTATAGGAGGATATTTGTTAGTGAAAACGACTTTCATCAAACGCTTATTATCGAACGACTCTATTAGAACTGGTAGAAAATAATTTTGTTGGCATGAATTCGATTTTTGTTTATTTGTTTACCCTTTGGGCTATTCCGCATTCTTTTTTTATATCAAGAATACTTTTATCCACGCAGGCAGATGATAATATCCGTTACTATTTTAGCAAAACAGACCAAAAATAAATATGTCTCAATGACTGGCGGAGTGCCATCGTGAGAACCTTATCGCAAGAATTGAAAGGAGAAAATAGGGATGCAATCGCAAACAACCTGATTTCAATGAAGCGGCAACTAAAAGATTTCTATATATAACCTGACTCAGAATCAAATTCTAAATGAAGCAAATAGCTATCGTGGGCATACAAGGCGTGCCCGCAAAATATGGCGGCTTCGAGACTTTGGTGGAGAACATTATCGGTGATAACTGTTCTCCGGAAGTTCGTTACACCGTCTTTTGCAGTGGCAAGGATTATGCCACCCGTTTGAATACTTATAAGAATGTCCGACTGAAATACATTCCTTTGTTCCATGCAAACGGAGTGCAAAGTACACCTTATGACATTCTTTCAATGCTGAAATGTTTGCATGGATACGATACGGTGGTGATATTGGGTGTAAGCGGATGTATTTTCCTGCCGGTATTTCGGTTACTGTTTCGCAAGCGTTTGGTGGCAAACATCGACGGACTGGAACACCGGCGTGCCAAATGGGGAAAATTCACCAGATGGTTCCTGCGTACCAGCGAGGCGATGGCTGTCCGCTATGCCGATGTGGTGATTGCCGACAACAAGGGTATTCAGGATTATGTGAGGGAGACCTATCATAAAGAAGCGGTTTTGATAGCCTACGGGGGAGACCATGTGCTGAGAAATATATCAGAAGAACGGCAGATGGAAATCCTGCGGAAATACGGGGTGACACCGGGCAACTATGCAGTCAGCGTATGCCGGATAGAGCCGGAGAACAACAGCCATGTAATTTGTGAGGCATTTGCCTCCAGCGGGAAAGATATTGTGTTCGTGGGTAACTGGGAACGGAGCAAATATAGCCGTGGATTAAAACAGAAATACGCTGAATACAGCAATATACGAATGGTGAATGCGGTATATGACTTGGACGAGTTGTATGCGCTGCGTAATTGGTGCTGTTGCTATGTTCATGGGCATAGTGCGGGCGGTACCAATCCCTCTTTGGTGGAGGCGATGTTTTTCGGGAAGCCGGTTTTGGCGTATGATGTGGTATATAACCGAGAAACGACTGGGAATAAAGCCTGTTACTTCAAGACTGCGGATGAATTGACGGAACTACTGAACCGGAATACACCGGACGGTACGCCGATGAAAGAGATAGCCATGAGGCGATATACATGGAAATACATTGCGGAACAATATGAAATATTGTACTAAAGAAATATATAAGAACAAAAAAGATTGACAATGAGGAAAAAACGGTATTGGGGGGTGGTTGTATTGCTGTTGCTGCCGGCTTTAAAAGCTTTGTCGCAGGCACCGGTCAGCCCCAAAGTGGAATTGTTTGCAGGGGCGGAATTGCATTATCGGGATATCTTCTACACGAAGATGTACGAGGTTTTGGTGAACCTGACTCCCGGTCTGAAATGGCACATCGGCAACCGGTGGCAATTGGCCGGTCAGGCCATAATCCCCGTTTATAATGATTATGGGGATCGGTATAAGAAGGTACGCCTGAGTATGGCAGTGCTGTCTAAGGAATGGGACTGGAACGGTTCGCAATTCTTGAAAGTGAGCGGTGGACTGTTTGGACGGGAACGCTATGGGCTGGATGTGAAATGGATGTATCCGATTAACAGATGGCTGGCTTTGGACGCACAAGTGGGTGTGACGGGCTTCTGCTCGATGGCTGTAGATTGGGAATGCAGCAAGATGGAGCGAGTGACGGGACAAGCCGGAGTGAACGTCTATCTGGAAAAGGTGAATACGGAATTCCGGCTGCATGGTGGCCGGTATCTTTATGAGGATTATGGCGTGACGGCCGAAGCCATGCGCCATTTCAAGCACTGTACGGTAGGTCTGTATGCCCAATACAGTGACCAAGGCAAGGAGAACGGAGGTTTCAAGGTCATCATGATGATTCCACCCTACAAGCGGAAAGCCCGTAAGGTGATGGTACGTCCGGCTTCCAATTTCAGGCTGACTTACGACATTCAGGGACAGCCATACGCTGTGAAGATGTATACCACCGATCCGGAAGAAAATGAACGTGAAGGGCATTACGACCGCAACCGTCTGCAATGGGGTGCCAATCGGATGGAACCGGACTTCACCAACAAGGAAGGAGGCAGACCATGAGACAAATTACAATTCTGATAATCGGTTGCCTGTTCTTTTTCGGAAGCGGACAACTCTTGCACGCCCAACAATATACGGGCATGAGCGGACTGATCCATGTACCGAGCGGAGAAATGGATGAGGCCGGAGAGGCACGTGTCGGTGCGCATTTTTTGAACAAGGAATTCACGCCGGACAAAGGATTCAATTACGAGGGGAAATACAATACGTTGAGCCATTATCTGAGTATCACTCCTTTCTCATGGCTGGAAATCGGCTATACTTGTACTTTACAGAAAGGGCGTGCAATCGACAATAAAGGACAGGTCTTGGAAGGCAATCCTAAATTACGCTTCAAGGACCGTTACTTTTCTGTCAAACTGCAACCTTTGAAAGAAGGGAAATGGTGGCCGGCTATAGCCATCGGTGCCAATGATCCATACGGTACGGACAGCAAGGAGGGAACCGGGAAAGAAGGAGAAAGTCCTCAAAATGGGGACGGGAAAAGCCAATACTTTTCTAACTATTACATTGCCGCCACCAAGCATATCGGCTTGAAAGGTCACAGCATTGGCATCCATGTGGCGTACCGCCATTGGAAGCGCGACTATAACAGCAAGTGGAACGGCCCGGTGGGCGGCATTACTTATCAGCCTTCTTTCCAAAAGAATTTGCGCTTGATAGCCGAATACACGGGCGATGACGTGAATGTGGGCTTCGACTGGAAACTGTGGAAGCACTTGCTGGTACAATCTTCTTTGCAGAACGGAAAGTATTTTTCGGGAGGGGTATGCTTCTGCATCAACCTGTTGTAAAAGACCGACAATATGGAATATCCCTTGTTGCTTGAATTCCTTGACACCCGGTTGGAAGCTGCCCTCGATCAGGAACGGTTCAATCGGCAGACCATTCACTTGTATCGGTGTGGCGATAGTTGGCTGGCGTTGGAATATTCGCCATGTCTGTTGGAAGAGCAATTCCATTATAAGGACAAGAAACCGTTGATTTTCCACTTGAGGGACGGAAGGCGTGTGGTGATGGTGGAAGTTCCGGCCTCTTATGTAAGGAGGATCGCAGCAGGACATGAGACAGGTCGGCAAGGAACGGGACATATCACGTTGGATGCCGGTCGTCGGGCAAGTGATTATGCCGGATGGAAGGAATGGATTCTGGATGACTGAGAAGGTCCGGAAAACATCTGTCATGAGAGTTATTTATCATTTATAATTAACATTTTAATTCATTTTATTTATGGGGTGTTCTATAAATTGAATTACTTATAATACTTTGATAATCAGATAATTATTTGTATATTTAAGCAATAAAAATTGCTGAAAACGATGAAAAAGCAGAACCGATACAGAAACCGCATTAGCAAGAGTCTTTTCGAGTCCGAAGATACTCATACGATTTTGTCGAACCTCGGTAACCCATTGACTGCGCTTGACAACTTGATTGACTTCGAGATGTTTCGCCCTGAACTTGAGGCCGCTCTCTCGAACAAAGAGCGCAAGAGTAACGCTGGGCGCAAGCCTTTCGAACCGGTTCTGATGTTCAAGGTTCTGTTTTTACAACGCTACTACGGCCTGGGAGACCATCAAATCCAATACCAGATTGTTGATCGGACGAGCTTCCGCCAGTTCCTTGGTATAGAGAGCGTAAAGGACGTTCCCGATGAAAAGACGGTCTGGAAATACAAGGAGGCGTTGCAAGTCTGTGGCGCGTACGACAGACTGTTCGACATGTTCCGCCGGTACATGGAGGATAGAGGTCTTGTTTTCAACAGCGGCAAGATAGTGGATGCGAGTTTTGTCACCGCTCCCCGTCAGCGCAACACTCGCGAGGAAAACCGGCAGATAAAAGCCGGCAGGGGTGATGAACTTTGGAATGACAATCCACACAAGAAGTGCCATAAGGACACTGATGCCCGTTGGACGAAGAAGCGTGGTGAAACTTATTACGGATACAAGAACCACTCCAAGGTGTGTGCCAAAACGAAGATCGTGCTTGCCTACGACACCACATCCGCCAGTGTGCACGACTCGAAGAAGGTCACCGACTTGATTACGGATGAAGACAAGGGGAAAGCCTTGTACCTTGATGCCGGATATGTCGGCAAGGACGATGAGGTCAGGAAACGTGGAATGACCCCTGTCATATGTGAAAAAGGACACAGGAATCGTCCGCTGACAGAAACCCAAAAGGCCAACAACAGGACAAAGTCCAAAGTGCGCAGCCGTGTGGAGCATGTCTTTGGCTTCATGGAACAGAGTATGCACGGGCTGTTCGTCCGCACGGTCGGGATAAGCCGAGCGAAAGCCAATACCGCACTGACGAGCCTAATGTACAATATCTGCCGCTTCTGTCAGATTGTCAAGTATCATGGCGATTGGCTGGCTACTTGTGAGGGATAGTTATGCCTTAAATATTAATTTATGTTAAAATTGGGGGGGTGATATAGTTATGAGCTAAAACACATACTTTTACATCGTGAATTAATAAAATCCGTGTCGGTCAGGCTTAATCGGGTTCTCCCGATCATCACGAAGTGTTAATTATAGAACCCCTCTTATGTACAATTTTATGAAGAAAGGGGCTTTCATGCTCCTTGTTGCCTGCCTTGCGATGGGTATGGCAAGTTGTAGTGACGATGACCCCGATTACAGCAATGTAACCCCGCCTACAGTGGCTGTGACACATAGTATCAGCGGACGTGTGACAGGTGTTGACGGTGAGGGTATTTCGTCAACCGTTTCCATGGGCGGGACATCCGCAACGACTAAGGCGGACGGTACATTCGTGTTTGAAAATGTAGCCGCAGGTACTTATACCTTGAAGGCGGAAGCGGATGGCAAGGAGTCCAAAGAGACTTCCGTTACCGTGAGTGACGGGGACAGCAACAATCCGGTGTGGAACGTGGCATTGAGCAATAAAGGAACTGCGATTAACGTAGAGCCGGACGGTTCTGCCAGCGGTGTTGTCACTTCCGAGACATTGAAAGGGAATGAGGATGGAGAGATAGAAATGACATTGACCGCCCCGGCAGGTGCCGTGGAAGCCGGTACGCAAATCATTGTCACTCCCATCTATTCAACGGATGAGGTTGAACAGGCCGCAGTTCGTTCTGCCGTTACGAAAGCGGTTGGAAGTACCTTGCTGATAGGTACGAGAGTCAGCAGTTCCAACGCGTCGGCCGAATTGCAGGAATCTGTGACGTTAGAGTATGACGTGGATCCTGAGATAGCTGAAACCATCACCGCACAGAAATATGTGAACGGACAATGGGTGGATGCGGAATATACGGTAGGAACGGACGGGAAAGTCACGGTGACAGCTGACCAGTTCACCTCCTACTCGTTGTTATGCAATGCCACCATCAGCTCATCGAAAACATCGGAGGCTGTCAGCTTCTCTCCCGACTCATGGGACAACCTGTACGGAAGCGGTGACATGGCTGTTTCATCTGCTTCCTATTCCTACAAGATCGGTACGGATATCAGTTCGTCCGGCACGAACAAGATCACCGCTTACCTGATTGAGATCGTGGCACGTGCCGCAGGAGCAGGTGTGACAGAGGCAACTGGTACCTATCCCATCAATGTGACCCTGCCTGTCGGCACGGCCATGAGCATCAGCGGACAGCAGGAGGTAACCACGCTCACCGCATCCGCATTAGGTCGTAGCGTTTCCGGCAGGCAGTATGGGACGGTATCTGTCATAACCCGGTCTTGGAACCGCCAGCATACGGGTGGAACCGATTGACAGAACCGGTGTAAGATTAGCCTTTCATTCATCCCGATACGGAAGCCCCTGTCTGAACCCGGTCACCGGAGGAGACAGGGGCTTTTTCTATATTTTATCTATCCATTGAATTTTTATGGAAATAGGGAATATCTCATTGCAGTATAAGGTACTTCTAGGATACATGATATTGGTCGTGGCCGTTTGCGGCATGGTTTCCATCCTGTTATACGAACGTGACCGTATGCGTACGATAAGATCGGAGACAGCGGAGATACGCCGGATTTGGCATGATATCAGTACGGCCCATCGCCATATCACCGAACTTGCCACCGACGGGGAGTCCGTCATTGTCTGGGAGGATGCCGACTTCCGTGACTACCATGGAAAGCGCCTGCATACGGACAGCCTGCTGCAAACATTGAAATCGAGTTGTGGCATGTTTGTCCTGCCCGGACAGATCGATTCTTTATGTCATTTACTGGAGGCCAAGGAAGAGCATCTGTCCCACATCATGAAAGCCATCGCCCAGCTGGAGGAGGCAGACAGCCTGCTCGCAAACCGTCTGCCAGTCGTTGCCAGGGAAGCGGTCCGCATCCGGACGGTCACCCGGAGGAAGACAGGTGTCGCCGGCTGGCTCGGGGGGAAAAAGAGTGTACAGGTCCTCGAACCGTCGGAAGGGCTACGGGAATTGAATGACAGGCTGGTTGCCATGCAGGAGGAACGTAACCGCCGAATAAATGCATATGCGGACAGCCTGCGCAGGCAGAACAGGACATTGAACCAGAAACTGCACGTGCTCGTCACCCATCTTGACGGGCAAGCGCAGGCGGCGTTCATCAGTCGTGAGGAAAAAATCACGGAAGCCGGAGATTTTTCTTTCAAGCTGTTTGTCTTGGTAATCGTCTCCGCTTCCTCCTTGCTATTCATCTCGTTCCTGATCATACGGCATGACATCAGGAAAGAAAGGGAAGGACGGGCACAGCTCCAAAGGATAAACCGTGAAAACGAGGAACTGCTCGGTATGCGTAAACAGATCATCCTGACCATCTCTCACGATATACGGGGACCATTGGGTAATATCAACAACTGCGTGGAGCTGGCCTCGGAAACCCGTGAAAAGAAAAAACGGGAAGGCTATCTGGAGAACATCCGCCATTCCTGCCGCCATATACTGAATCTGGTGAACAACCTGATGGATGTTTATAAGATCAATGAGACCAAGGATACCTGTAACGAGGTTCCTTTCCGTCTAAACAACTTGCTTGACAACATATCGAAGGAATATGCCCGCAAGGCGGGTGGCCGGGCCTTGCTGTTCGAGCACCGGCATAAGAATGTCGGCGATATTACAGTGAGAGGAGACGCAGACAAATTGGAACAAATATTGGACAATCTGCTGACAAACGCCATCAAGTTCACCCTGTCGGGTACGATCCGTTTCCATACCGAGTACATGGCGGGAAGATTATATGTGGAGGTCGGTGATACCGGTATCGGTATGGATGAGGAGACATTGGAACGTGTCTTCCGTCCGTTCGAGCGTGCGGCGCAGGAGATAAACTCGGAAGGTTTCGGTCTTGGGCTTTTTATCACGAAAGCTCTTGTAAAGGTACTGGACGGAAGCATTGAAGTAGAGAGCCGACCAGGTAAAGGCACAACATTCCGCCTGTCGTTTCCCCTTTCGGAAACAACAGAAGAACCGGAAACAGAGGAGCTTCCGGTACAATCTGCGACGATACTTCCCAAACATGTACTGGTAGTGGATGATGACAGCATCCTTCTGAAAATAACGGAAGACATGCTCGGGCGCAACGGGGTGGAATGCACGACCTGCCAAAATGCAAAAGAAGCCATTCTCGCGCTCGATCGCTTGGATTATGATTTGGTATTGACTGATATACAGATGCCTGTGACCGATGGTTTCGGCTTGTTGAGATTATTGCGTAACTCGGATATTGGAAATTCCCGTACCGTTCCGGTCGCAGTCATGACGGCACGGGGTGACGGGGACTCGGGCGTGTATGTCAAGTCCGGCTTTTGCGGTTGCATACACAAGCCTTTCTCCTCAAAAGGACTGCTGGCCTTTATCTCCTCCGTTACGGAGGGCAGAAGTGCAGGCATGTCTCCGTTCGACTATTCCCGCCTGATGGAAAGTACGGACGACCGTCGCCATATGTTCGGTCTTGTCGCAAAAGAGTCGGAAAAGGATCTTGCCGAACTGGAGGAGGCTTTAAGAAAAACCGACCGGGAAGCCATGCGGAGGATCGTACATCGGATGGCTCCGGTCTGGGAGTTGTTAGGGGCCAACGATGTGCTGTCCGGTTATCGAAAACTCCTGCATGACAGAATCTCGAGCGACGAGACGGTCAGAGAGTACACGATGAGAATTATGAAACAGATACGGTTACTGATAGACGATGTAAATAATGAATTAAGAAAGAAAAATGATGGGGATGAAAAAGACTTTATTGATCGTGGAGGACAACCTGATTCTTTGCGATATTCTTGAGAGATGGCTACAGAAAGCCGGTTACGGGGTATTGACTGCTATAGATGAGCCTTCGGCACGCCGGAAAATCAAGGGGAATAACGTGGCGCTGGTACTGACGGATGTCCGCCTTCCCGAAGGGGATGGCATCAGCTTACTGGAGTGGAGCATCTCCCAAGGGTTACATATCCCTTTTGTGGTGATGACCGAACATGCCTCCATCGCAGATGCGGTGCGTGCCGTCAAATTGGGCGCGAAAGACTACTTGCCCAAGCCTGTCCACGAGGAGTTGCTGATGGAACTGTTACGGGGATTGATCGGCCTGCCAGTTTCCGTTCCCCCGAAGAAATCATTAATGAAAAGGCTTAGCGGGGCGATCCGGGAGACCGAGCGGATAGCTTGTCGTGTGGCTCCTTTGAACTGTTCCGTCATGATCCTTGGACCGAACGGTAGCGGAAAAGAATCTGTCGCGCAGCTGATCCAACAGCATAGCGGGCGTAAGGACAAGCCTTTTGTGGCGGTGAACTGTGGTTGTATCCGGGGGGAACTTGCCGCATCTGAGTTCTTCGGCCACGTGCAGGGGGCATTTACCGATGCGAAAAAGGATACTGCCGGGTATTTTGAGACGGCCAAGGGCGGTACGCTCTTCCTTGACGAGATCGGAAACATGCCTTCTGAAATGCAGACACTGCTGCTCAGGGTGTTACAGGAAAGAGTGTATTGTCCAGTGGGCAGCCGCAAAGAACTTGAAGCCGATGTACGGATATTGTCGGCCACCAACGAGGATATGGAGCGTGCCATACGGGAGGGACGTTTCCGGGAGGATCTGTACTACCGTCTCGCCGAGTTTGAGATACGCCAGCCCTCTCTCTCCGAATGCCCGGAAGATATATTGCCACTGGCTGACTTCTTTCGTGAGCAACATTCAGAAGAGATACGTGTGGAGACCTCCGGTTTTACCGAACAAGCCAAAATCTCCATGCTTTCCCATTCATGGCCGGGCAATGTGCGTGAACTTGACAACCGGATAAGACGTGCTGTCCTGTTGGCGGTATCTCCATTGTTAACCCATAAAGATCTGAATCTTAATGCGACCATCTGTAGGACAGGCGAAAAATGTAAAAAAGGCTTGATGGAAGAAGCAGAAGAGAAAGAACTAATAAGGAAGATTCTGGAAGAATGTGGAGGTAAGATCAGTCGTACGGCGAGAATGTTGGGGATGAGCCGTCCGACGTTATACAAGAAAATGGAAAGGTATGGGTTGAGATAGCATCTTCATCCGTTCCGTTTATACATAAGCCGGCAGATTCCGTTGGAGAAAGTTTTGCAACCAAGAAGTTTCCAGCGGACAGACCGGAATTCTCCCGTCAAGGGGATTCCACCACCATAAGAAAGAGGCAGCAGAAAAAGTACTGTCTCATCCACCAGATTATACCGAAAAAGTCCATCGGCATATTCCGCGCTTCCTCTATCTCCCACTCCTGCCAGATAAATACAATCCTTGTCGTGTTTTTCCTTTACATTCAGCAAGTCCATCAAACCGTAATGGGGGTAGATGTGGAATGTGGCCTGTCGCTGCCAGCGTGGGAAACCATATCGTTTGTTTTCCCTCACCCATCGCATAAGCATCTCGTCTTCATGCGGAAGGAACCCGTCCAAAGTGAGTGCCATGATAACTTGAATTTTTGCCATACCTCTTGTTAAAAAAGCATGAAACCCATGCTTATTTCGAACAGAGGCTCTGACAAAGCCCAACACAGAAACCCGCATGGGCTCATGCTATAAGGTATAGCATAAGCCTCACGCAATAGCCTCTGTGTTTTTGAATTTGTCAGATTCCTGTTCGAGACGTCTTGCGACTTATGTATAATAATGGCGGTCCCAATTGTCGAGACCGGCCTTATTTCTCTATTTTAAGTTTCAAATATACGGCATCTTTTTCAATAATCCGATCAGTTGGGGTATAATTTCTTCAATTACCCCTCCACTTGTCATGATTTGTCGGGCTTCTTTCCTTTTTCATCTTCCAGACCCAGTCGTTTACGGAGTTCAGGGTCATTTTTGATGCGACGCATCTCCTCATTGATAATAGCCTGCGCGTCCGCCTTGATCTGGTCGTAATTGCGTTGTATCTGTTGCATCATGATGTCGTTACCGTTCCTGTCCTTGAAGTCGTTGATGACCGGGATTTTCTGATAAGTCTTTTCTTCCGCACTGATCCTGGTATGGTCTACGACAATTTCGGCATGAAATATTTTCTGCTCTATCCTCTCATCAAAATTATCCGCCACTGCCCCGACAAACGTGCCTTGTGAGAGGTTGGCGATCTTTGATGCGGGAATGAGCGAATCTAGCTGCGTGTTGATAGAGGTGGATACATCCTGACGGTTGATGGATATGGACTGACGCTGCTGAAGCACCTTGCCGAAGCGCTCTGAAAGCGTTTTTGCGGTTTCACCGACCACCTGTCCGCTGAAAATATTCCCCACCGTGTTCTGGATGACCTTGGATTCTTTTTCTCCGTAGTCACGTGTCAATTGACTGAAATCCTGAAAACCCAGAAGCACGCCCACCTTGTTACTTCTCGCCGTCGCAATCAGGTTGTCAAGCCCACGGAAATAGATGGTGGGAAGCTCGTCGATGATAACGGCGCATTTAAGCTGTTTTTTCTTGTTGATAAGCTTGACGATACGGGAATTATATAATCCGAGCGCTGCCGAATAAATGTTCTGCCTGTCCGGATTGTTGCCCACACAGAGCAGTTTGGGTTCTTTCGGATTGTTGATATCCAATGAGAAATCATTACCGGTCATCACCCAGTAGAGTTGTGGGGAGATCATGCGCGTAAGGGGTATTTTTGCCGAGGCTATCTGGCCCTGGAGCTGGTCCTGGGCATTTCCTTTCCATGCGTCCATGAAGGGAGAAAGGTAGTTTTCCAGCTCCGGATAAGAGGTCAGGATGGTGAATAGGTCTGAGTAGGGTTTGTTGAGCAGTTCCACCGCATGGGGAAACGTACAGTAAATGCCGTTTTTGTAAATCTTTAAATACCAGATTATTGCCGCGAGCAGAATGATAGGAGACTCCACGAAGAAGTCCCCCTGTTTTTCGATCCAGGTGCGATTGAGGTTGAGCATTATCGTATAGCTTGCCTCATACGCATCGGAAATGTCCGTCATGAATTCCGGATTAATGGGATTACACCGGTGAGACCTGCGCGGATCGTCAAAATTTATGACATAGAACCGGGGCTTGACCTCGTACTTGTCCATATTCTTCAACAAAGAATTATAGGCGATGGTGGACAGGTCGTCAAACTTGTAATCGTAGATGTAGATCGCGAAGCCCTTGGCGATAAGCTGGCGGATGTAGCTGTTGACTATCGCGTAGGACTTGCCGCTGCCCGGCGTCCCGATAACCATGCAGGCTCGAAAAATATTGACTATGTTGGCAAATCCATTATGCCACCGCCTGTTATAATAAAATCTTGTAGGGAGATTCACCGAATACTCGTTCTCGATCAGACGGGTTTCCTGCATGAAACTCTCGTTCTCCATGTTGAAGACGTCCTCCATGAGGTTGTGCTTATGGAGCCGGCTCATCCACAGACCCGCCATCAACAGGCCAAGATAACCCGCGGTAAGCGTGCAGATATACAATATGGAGCCCACCGTGTGTGGCAAAGACAGCTCAAGCAGCCACCAGTTCAGAAAAAACAGCACGCTTCCAGCCACCAGGGCCGTATAGATCTTGTGCCAGGTGATTTTTTCCCCTTTGACCCCATGCGTGCCCAGACAGGAAACGGCCAGCAGAAGCACCGCCAGCAGCTTGGTCCAGAGGATACAGTTGAAAACACCGGTCGTGTTGTTGAAGTTTACCAGAATCCGGTCTATCACCTCAAGGTTCAGATGCCATGCGGTGATACTTGGATAGCAGTACACATAAACGTGTACCACCAAAAGAAAAATACTCACGGCCCTGCCGAACTCCATTATCTTGGCGAGAGCCCTCAAATCGTCTTCCTGTTGCATAAAAATTGTGGATAAATGGGTTGATACTTGTTTTGTCTAAATGCCACGCCTGCGTCCGGTCTTCTTTTTTTTCTTCATGCGGCGTGCAAAGGCTTCCTCCTCGTAATCCCGCGGATTGGTTTCCAAGGAGAGAATGCCTGCCGCCAGTTCGAGCGTGCTAGAGGATTCGTGACGGTGATGCTGCCAAAGTTCTGTAGCGGAATGTCCGCCCCGTTCCTTTTCGGGTATGTTTTCCAACCATTTGAAATAATCGTTGAACACATTGGCAGAAAACTCCTTGCCCATGCGTGAGCCGTTGAACACTTCCCGGCTGTTGTGGTCAATGAAGGTGACACCGTAGATACGTCCCCGCTCATTCTCACGGAAAACCACATCAATACGCCTTTGCCCGAGCAGTTCCACAAACCGTTTCCGTGAATCCGCCTGCCGCAAGGCACGGGCGATGTCCGCCTGTATGGAAGGTGCCCATTTCCCCTCTTTGAGGGCATTCAGATTCATCAGCATCCGCTTTTCCAACAGCTCATTCCCGAAGCGTTTGCCAAAACGGGAACTCTTGAACGGTGGGCTGACCACCTTGCCGGTATCATCCGTGACCGAATAGACAATTCCGGTATATGGTGTACCGTTGTATTCTCCCCTGACCTGTTTCGCCTCGATGTTGAGCGTGGACAGTAGCGCACTATATTCCCCGAAGGTTTGGAAACGATAGCTTTCCAATACGGCTTTAAGGGTATTGCCTACCTGATGGCGGACATCTCCCAAGGAAGCGTCCACCTTTCTTAGTTCCGCTTTCGGATTCCGCTTTTCCGCATCCGCTCCGTTTCGCAGACCGAAATCCACTTCCAGTTCCCGACAGGTGGTCATGGAACGGCGGTGTTCGTAGGCATCGCTGATCTTTTTCCCCTGTTCATCCACACAGACACTGACAATATGGATATGGGTATTGTGGGTATCGGCATGTTTGTAGGTGATGTAAGGCTGGTTCCCATACCCCATCTTCCGCATATAACGTTCCGCCAGTTCTGCCAGCCGCCCGTCGGTCAGCTGGTCTTCCGGTGCCGGGGAGAGGGAAATGTGCAGGACGGGCTTCTCCGTATTGCGGTTTGCCAGCAGGTAATTCTCAAAAGAGAGCAATGCCAGACGTATGTCCTCGCTTGGCAATCCGAGCCGGTCGGAAATCATACGGTTACCGGAAAGGATCTCAGCCGTACCAGCCGCTACCTTCTCATAGTTATAAGCAAGTGCTCCGTAAAGACTCATGCCATGGCTTATTTTTGCAACCATTTCCGCTCGTATTCCTGGGTTAGCGCCATGACCTTTTTACAGACGAGCATCAGCTCAAGACTCAATCTTTCCAGTTTATAGAGCAATGCCCTCGCCCGTTTCTCCCCGAAATTGTTCTTCAAGGCACGTACCACCTGGTTGTAGTTGTTGCCGACAGCCTGGAACTGTTTGTGGAATTCTGTCAGCCTGATGTAATAGTCCATCGTCGCCTTGTCTATTTTCACGACCTTTATCTGTCCCGAGAAGATGGATTTCTTGATGAACAGCGTGAGGTTGCCGGCTCCCGAATCCGCCAGCAACTTTTCAAATCTTGTGTTCTCCTCGGCGTTCAGGCGGAAACTGTACTTGCGGTCCGCCAGATCACTCTTGGGCTTTCTGCCCGTCCTTGTCCCTGTTGTTTTCTCCATACACATGAGATTTTTGGTTTGTACTTTTTTTCTCTTCCAGAATCCGCGACTTTGGAGCGGATTCCCCCGCCCCTCTGGGCGGGCAAGTTGGTTCTTGTCGGACAAAAGACTTTTTGTCGGACAAGGACACAACTTGCTCTGTTCGCTTGAACAGAGAATCCTCCTATGGTCGGATTGCCGCGCGACGTTCACGGTGTGCTGTGGTCCGGCGAAGTCAGTTCCTTTCCATTGTCTGATTCCGATTTTGCAAAATTAGACAGTGATAACCGATTGGTAAACAGCGTTTGATATGACATTTGATGACATCTGACGACATCTGATGTCAGGTAGGGGAAATGTTGGCGGAAGTTTCAAGAATAGCCGCTACTTTTGGCACAGTGCATGAGGGCATACATTGGAACATTGTCCTGTAAGATGTATTGCTTGCCTGCCACAGGTGGTGCATGACGCGAATGCGGTATCATCCATGTATGCGCAATGCCATATATGCCGCATGGCAGTCCTGCATGACGGAACACATTGCATCCGTGCAATGCAGTATGGGGTACATTGAGCTCCATATTACATGAATGCAATGCACCTTATACGGCAACACCCTCCGGCAACCGGCATTACACTGATGCAATATGGTATGCAATGTATTCATGCAAACAGGCAAGCAATGTGTCATTGCCATATACCAACGGATGCATTGCCGTGTGATGAAACGAAAAAATCCAGACAGATATGAAACAAGTTATACACTCTAAATTCAAGCCTATGAAGAGAGAACCTTTATTTGTCGCTTTGAGCAACCAGAAAGGCGGTGTGGGAAAATCCACGTTCACCGTGTTGCTCGCCAGTTATTTCCATTACCTGAACGGATATAACGTACTTGTGGTGGATTGTGATTATCCACAGCACAGCATCAGTGCCATGCGGGACTGGGAAGTGGGGAACATTGAAAAGAACGTGCATCTGCAAAACTTGCTGGTGGAACAGTTCGGAACAAGCGGCAGGAAAGCCTACAGCATCCTGAACTCCACCCCGGAGGAAGCCAGGGAGACGGCCGGCCTCTTTCTCGAAAAGTCGGAGCTGGATTATGACCTTGTCCTTTTTGACCTCCCCGGTACCGTGAATGTGCCCGGTGTCTTCCAATCCGTGATCAATATGGACTATGTATTCACTCCGATTACACAGGAAAGGATGGTAATGCGGAGCAGCATGTCTTTTGTCCTTGCCATCAGGGAATACATGCACCGGCATGCGGACGTACCCTTGCGTGGCATCCATATGTTCTGGAACCGGATGGACAAACGGGTGTCCAAAGGCCTGTATAACGGCTATACCGAAATTTTCCGCTCTCTGAAACTACCGGTGCTGGAGACCGTCATTCCCAGTGCGGAACGCTACAACAAAGATTCCGGGATGAAGGGGCCTCTGTTCCGCAGCACCTTGTTCCCTCCATCTTCCTCCGCACTGAAAGGCAGCAACCTGGACTTGCTAGTATCGGAGATGGAAACCATACTGAAACTTAAATAGATAATATTATGACTACCAAGAGAAGAATGGATTACCGGGTGGACGAGGATGCCTTGAAGCGCATGATGGCAGGGGATGTCACGGCATTGGAGGAAACAGTTCCACCGGCTGGGGCTTTGGAAAAAGAGGCCGTCCCTTTCCGGGAGACGCAAGATAAAAAGGCTTCTGTCAGTCCTTCTAAAAAGCAAACGAGGAAATTTCCGGATGAAGTAACCGGTACCAATGAATACCGGCTACGTTTTCTGGAAGCAAAGCTGGCGGGTACAAGAAGGCAGACCTATGTTAACGATACATTATACAGGACTGTTGCCAAAGTATTGCCGGTCATTGCTCCGGATATGTCCGTCCCGATGTTTTTAAACAGTGTCCTGTCAGACCATCTGGAAAGGTATCAGGACATCATCAACGAGATATATAACCAGGAAGCTACACAAAAACCGATAGAATGGAAGAAATAGTTTATTTATCGATACGGCTCGGCTGTACCGCTTATCTATTATATAAGGTATGGGAGCAGAAGAAGAGAATAGGTAAGATATGTGACCTGCTTTATACTCCCCGTAAGAAACCGGAAATGGAGAAGGGCCACCACCGGAATCCGGAAAATGCGGCAGATGTGATGGGTGCCACTCGTTTTGTCTATCTGGATGAGAATGCAGGAAAGACCGTTGCCCCTTACATGAGCCAGCAATTGGAAATGGGAAGCGACCTTATCGGCAAGGATGAGGATATTCCGGAAGATGAAGTGGAATGCAAACTGCCTTTGGAGGAGATGAGAATGCTGAAAGACGAACAGGAAAAACTGGACAGCCGTTCTCCCGAGACGGAAGCCATTGTTCCGGCAGTTACTCCCGCCGACTTGCTCAATGTAGGTGACGTGCTGTTCAATTTGGATGGTGCCGGTTCAGATGAGAACAAATCATACCGGGCCGCCATGACACTGCGTGCCATCCAGGAAACGGACATGTTCGAGTTGTTCTCCTCCCAGATGGAGAACAAGAAACTGATAGAGGAGCTGATGGAAAAGTATGTGGATGAGGAAGGGAATGCTCTGCCTTTAAAAAAAGAGAGGAACGTTTCCAAACCTGTCGCAGACTGGAGGAAGCTGGTCTGAAAAGGCAATATCATGTCCGGAAAATCCTGTACGCGTTGAAGTGTACGGGATTTTTTTATCATGTGCAACGGGGGTATCCTGAATTTGACCGGCTTTGCCGCCCATATCCTTCTCCATTCACTTTACATAAAGCCGTACGATGGATGACATTTGATGACATCTGGTGACATATGATGACACCTCTGAATCACAGCGTATTATTCCCTTTTATCTTCGCCGTCGAATTCAAATTTATGTCTTACCCAAACGATTCGACAATGAAGAAAAGAATCCTTTTTTCAGTGATGTGCGCGGCGATTGCCGCCAGTGCTTTCGCGCAGGGCCAAGGCCAGGGCCTTGCCGGTATCAACGAGGCGACCAGCCTCATGACCTCGTATTTCGATCCCGCCACCAAACTGTGCTATGCCATCGGTGCGGTGCTCGGCCTGGTGGGCGGCATCAAGACCTACGGCAAGTTCTCCAGCGGTGATCCCGACACCTCGAAAACCGCCGCCAGCTGGTTCTTTGCCTGCATCTTTCTGATTGTAGCCGCCACCATCCTGCGTTCCTTCTTCCTCTAAGCGGTATGGAGTATCCTATAAATAAGGGGGCGGGCAATCCCGTCGAGTTCAAGGGGCTCAAGTCACAATACCTGTTCGTCTTTGCGGGCGGTATGGTGACGGTGCTTCTGGCGGTGGTCATCCTCTACCTGGCAGGCGTGGACCAATGGATATGCATCCCTTTCGGGACCGTATCCGGCGGTCTGCTGGCATGGGCGGTGTTCCGGCTGAACGCCCGCTACGGCGAACACGGTCTTATGAAGCTGCTGGCGGAGAAACGCCATCCGCGCTACCTGATCCACCGCAAGAGAGTTTTCAGATTATTTGCAAAAAGAAAAAAACGACAATCATGAGAAATGTATTGAAAGCGGAAACGCTGGAACGCAAGTTCCCCCTGCTCTCGGTGGAGAACGGCTGCATCGTGAGCAAGGACGCCGACCTGACCGTGGCCTTCGAGGTGGAGCTTCCCGAGCTGTACACGGTGACGGCGGAAGAGTATGAGGCCATGCACTCCACCTGGATAAAAGCCGCCAGGGTACTGCCCGAACACAGCATCGTCTGCAAGCAGGACTGGTTCACCAAGGAGAGCTACCGTCCCCAAAACGGCGGGGAGGAACAGAGCTTCCTCTCGCGCAGCTATGAGCGGCACTTCAACGAAAGGCCGTACCTGAACCACCGCTGTTTCCTGTATCTGACAAAGACCACCCGTGAGCGCAACCGCCGGCAAAGCGACTTCAGCACCCTCTGCCGGGGATTCCTGCTGCCCAGGGAGATTACCGACAAGGACATGGCGGCCCGTTTCCTGGAAGCGGTGGAGCAGTTCGAGCATATCGTGAACGACTCCGGCCATATCCGGCTGCGCCGCCTGGAAACGGAGGAGATTACCGGCACGAAGGAACGTCCCGGGCTGGTGGAGAAATACCTCTCCCTCTCGATGGAGGACGAAACCGCCGTGCTGCAGGACATCTGCCTCAAGCCCGGACGGATGCGTATCGGGGACAAGCGGCTCTGCCTGCACACACTTTCGGATACGGAAGACCTGCCGGGCAAGCTCTCCACCGACATGCGCTACGAGCGTATGTCCACCGACAGGAGTGACTGCCGTCTTTCCTTCGCCGCACCCGTGGGGCTGCTACTCTCCTGCAACCACATCTACTCGCAGTACGTGTTCATCGACAACGCGCAGGAAATCCTGCAGATGATGGAGAAGAACTCGCGCAACATGCTCTCTCTGTCACGGTACAGCCGGAGCAATGCCGTGAACCAGGAATGGACGGAGATGTATCTGGACGAGGCGCATACCAAGGGAGTGCTTCCCGTCAGATGCCACTGCAATGTCATTGCCTGGGCGGAGGATGCGGAGGAGTTCCGCCGTATCAGGAACGACACGGGCAGCCAGCTTGCCATGATGGAATGCACTCCCCGGTACAACACCGTCGACACCCCGGTGCTTTACTGGGCGGGTATTCCGGGCAATGCGGGCGACTTTCCTGCCGAAGAGTCATTCTACACGTTCCTGGAGCAGGCGGTCTGCCTCTTTGCCGGGGAGACCAATTACAGAAGTTCGCCCAGTCCGTTCGGCATCCGCATGGCGGACCGGCAGAACGGCATTCCGGTGCACGTGGACATTTCCGACCTTCCGATGAAGCGCGGCATCATCACCAATCGCAATAAATTTATCCTGGGACCAAGCGGCAGCGGCAAGTCCTTTTTCACCAACCATCTGGTGCGTAACTATTACGAGCAGGGAGCGCATATCCTGCTGGTGGACACGGGCAACAGCTATCAGGGATTGTGCCGGATGATCCACGAGCGCACACGTGGCGGGGATGGCATCTACATCACGTATGAGGAGGACAATCCGATATCCTTCAACCCGTTCTACACCGATTCCGGACAGTTCGATGTGGAAAAGCGCGAGAGCATCAAGACTCTGATACTGACCTTGTGGAAACGGGAGGACGAGGCGCCGAAACGTTCGGAAGAGGTGGCGCTCTCGGGAGCGGTGAACGCCTATATCCGTAAAATTACCGGGAATCGGGAGGCAAGGCCGGACTTCAACGGCTTCTACGAGTTCGTTGACGGTGACTACCGCCGGATGATAGCGGAAAAGAAGGTACGCGAGAAGGATTTCGACATCGACGGCTTCCTGAACGTGCTGGAGCCTTTCTATAAGGGGGGCGACTACGACTTCCTGCTGAACTCCGACAAGGAACTGGACCTGACAAACAGGCGGTTCATCGTGTTCGAGCTGGACAACATCAGCGGCAACAAGGTGCTGCTGCCTGTGGTGACGCTGATCATCATGGAGACCTTCATCGCCAAGATGCGCCGTCTGAAAGGAATCCGCAAGGTAATATTGATAGAGGAATGTTGGAAAGCCCTTATGTCCGCCAACATGAGCGGCTATATCCAATATTTGTTCAAGACCGTCCGTAAATATTTCGGTGAGGCCGTAGTGGTGACCCAGGAGGTGGACGACATCATCAGCTCCCCGATTGTGAAGGAGGCCATCATCAACAACTCCGACTGCAAGATTCTTCTGGACCAGCGGAAATATATGAACAAGTTCGAGCATATCCAGCGGCTGCTCGGCCTGACGGAGAAAGAGAAAAGCCAGATACTCTCCATCAACCAGGCGAACCATCCCGGACGTTTTTACCGTGAAGTCTGGATAGGGCTTGGTGGCACCCGTTCGGCGGTCTATGCTACGGAAGTGAGCGCGGAAGAGTATTTCACGTTCACGACGGAAGAGTCCGAGAAGCTGGAAGTGCAACGGCTTGCCGAGGTGCTGGACGGCAACCTGGAACTTGCCATCCGCCGGATGGCAGAGAGAAAACGAGAGGAACAAAGACAAGTATCAACCCCAAAAAGAGAACAATGAGAAACAAATCCCTTATGAGACTGGCGGTGTGCCTGATCGGTATGGCCGCCATGGTATTGCAAGGCTGCTCGGAGAGCGGCACCGACCGTGACAAGCTCTGCGGCTCGTGGAGCAGCGTGGAAGGCAAGCCGGACGTGCTGGTATATAAGGAAGGGGAAGCCTACAAGGTGACGGTGTTCGCCCGCAGCGGAAAGATGCGCCGTCTCAGGCCTCAGACCTACCTGCTGGTTGAGGAGAACGGGAACCTGTTCATCAACACGGGGCACCGCATCGACATCTCCTACAACGAGGCCGCCGACGTGCTGACCTTCTCCCCGAACGGTGACTATGTGCGGAAGGAGGAACGCCCATGAAAGCGAAGTCACTCCTGATCGGAACGGTACTCGCCCTGTGCGGCACCGGCGCCAATGCCCAGTGGGTGGTGACCGATCCCGGCAACCTTGCCCAAAGCATCATCAACATGTCTGACAACATCGCCCATACCTCGAAAACGGCGGTCAATACGGCCGACAGCTTTGCGGAGACGGTGAAGATTTACGAGCAGGCCAAGAAGTATTACGACCAGTTAAAGGCGGTGAACGACCTGATACAGGACGCCCGCAAGGTGCGTGACATCATCCTGATGGTGGGCGACGTGTCCGACATCTATGTAACGAACTTCGGCAAGATGATGAACGACGGGAACTTCTCGCCCCGCGAGCTGGACGCCATCGCCTTCGGCTACACCCGCCTGCTGGAGGAGAGCAACGGCGTGCTGCAGGATCTCAGGCAGGTCATCAACGTGAGCACGCTCTCCATGACCGACAAGGACCGCATGGACGTGGTGGACCACTGCTACTATGAGATGCGCCGCTACCGCAACCTGGTAAGCTACTACACGAACAAGAACATCGCCGTGAGCTATCTCCGTGCCAGAAAGAAGAACGACCTGGACCGGGTGATGCGGCTTTACGGGAATGAAACCTCCAAATACTGGTAGCCATGATGCCGTTGTCGATAGATTTTGCCAACCTGCATACCATACTGGCGACCCTGTATGACGATATGCTGCCCCTCTGCAAGGACATGATGGACGTGGGAAAGGGACTTGCCGGGCTGGGTGCCCTGTTCTATGTCGCCGTCCGCGTGTGGCAGTCGATGGCCCGTGCCGAACCGATAGATGTCTATCCCCTGCTGCGTCCCTTCGCCATCGGCATCTGCATCCTGCTTTTCCCCACGCTGGTGCTCGGCACGCTGAACACCGTGCTCAGCCCGATAGTACAGGGTGCGCACAAGATGCTTGAGGGGCAGACGCTGGATATGGAACAGTACAGGGCGCAGAAGGAGGAACTGGAAAGGGAGGCCATGTTGCGCAATCCCGAAACCGCCTACCTGGTGAGCGACGAGGAATTCGACCGTCAGCTGGACGAGCTGGGCTGGTCAACGGTGGACACCGCCTCCCGCCTGGGCATGTACGTGGAGGTGGGGATGTACAATCTGGAGAAGAAAATCCGTGACGCCTTCCGCAGCCTGCTGGAACTGATATTCGCGGCGGCATCGCTGCTGATAGACACCGTGAGGACCTTTTTCCTTGTCGTGCTCTCCATACTGGGACCGGTGGCGTTCGCCTTCAGCGTATGGGACGGTTTCCAGTCCACGCTCGGGCAGTGGTTTACGAGGTACATATCCGTTTATCTCTGGCTTCCGGTCAGCGACCTGTTCAGCACCCTGCTCGCCAAGCTCCAGGTGCTGATGCTCCAAAATGACATTCTGGAATTACAGAACAACCCCGACTACTCGATAGACAACTCAAATAGCGTCTATATCATATTCATGCTGATAGGGATTATCGGGTACTTCACCGTCCCGACGGTAGCGGGCTGGATCGTACAGGCGGGCGGAGCCGGAAACTTCAGCCGTAACCTGAACCGCACGGCCACGAAAGCGGGCGGTTTCGCTGCCGGGGCGGGCGGTGCCGTACTGGGGAATATCGGGGGAAGACTGCGGGGCAAATAGGCTCTATGGCAACCCGTTTCCGTGAGTCGGGCAACTTGGATTACCGGGTTGGGCGACTTGTCGGAAGGAGCCGCCCGGTCATACCGGAAACATTTATTTATTCATTCAAACCAATCATTCGCTAAATGGAATTCAAGTCATTGACCAACATTGAGAGCAGCTTCAGGCGTATCCGGTTGATGCTGGCTGTCTTTACCGGCTGCTGTGCGCTCGTCACCGGCTATGCGTTGTGGAGCTCGTACCGTTTCGCCGAGAAGCAACGGGAAAAGATCTATGTGCTGGATAAGGGCAAGTCGCTGATGCTCGCCCTCTCGCAGGATCTTTCACAGAACCGCCCCGCCGAGGCGCGGGAACACGTCCGGCGCTTTCACGAGCTGTTCTTCTCGCTCTCCCCGCAGAAGGACGCGATCGAGCACAATATAGGCCGTGCCCTGCAGCTGGCGGACAAGAGCGCCTATCACTACTATGTGGACTTTGCCGAAAAGGGATATTACAACCGGCTGATTTCGGGCAACATCAACCAGGTGGTACACGTGGACAGCGTGGTGTGCGACTTTGCCGCCTATCCCTACAAGGCGCATACATATGCCCGGCAGCTGATCATCCGTGAGAGCAACGTGACCGAGCGGAGCCTTGTCACCTCCTGTTCGCTCCAGAATACGGGACGTTCGGACGACAATCCCAACGGGTTCATCATCGAGCAGTTCACCATACTGGAGAACAGGGATATAAGGAGTGTGGAACGATGAGAAGGAAACCTGCCGTCTTAAAACGTGCGGACAGCCGTATCCGGCTGTTCTGCCGCCGGCTGACCGGAAAGCAGCGCATTGTCTTGACAAGTGTCGTCTCGCTTCTGTTCACGGCAGCCTGTCTGTACTCGGTTGTCTCTTCCGTGTCCCGTTTGGGGGAACGGAAGGGCGACATGAAATCCGGGCATATCCGGCCCGTCATGTTACGGCCGGAAACAACAACCATTCATTCAAACATCCAGAAACATGAAAATGGACTTTCAGAAAATCAGGGAACGGCTGGGGCTGTCGAGTGACAAGCCGCTGACTCCCGAAGAGAAGCGCCGACGCGCGAGGTATATTGTCTATCCGTTCTTCTGCCTGCTGTGCGCCGGATTCCTCCTGCTGGTATTCAGCCCGTCGGAAAAGGAGAAGGCGGAAAAGGAAAAGGGCAAGGGATTCAACGTGGAGATGCCCTCGCCGAAAGATTCGGAAATGGAGGGCGACAAGGTAAGTGCCTACGAGCAGGAAGCACTGGCGAAAAAGGAAAAATGGCGCAGGGGAACCTTCCAGGAGATGTCCGAACTGCTCAACAAGGACAGTCAGGATACTGCCGGCCTTACCGCAGGAAAAGCCAACACGGAACTTCCGCCGGAACTGGAAACGGGGAAATCCCCCGGCTCCGTCCATTCCTCTGCGGAAGCCTACCGGAATATGAACCGCTCGCTAGGTGCTGTATATACCCGGAATGAAAATCAACAAGATGCCGATCTGCTCCGCCGTATAGAGGAACTGGAAAAAGAAAAGAGAACGGCGGAAGGACAGCCGGAAGGACAGACCCTGGAAGAAAAGATGGCACTGCTGGAAAAGTCTTACGAGCTGGCCGCCCGGTACAACGGGAAGCAGCCGGATGCCCCGGCTGCCGTGAATGGCCGGAGCGCCCGGAAAGACAGGACAGCCGTCCGCCCGGTGAAACAGGTACAGAATCAGGTGGTGTCATCGCTTGCACAACCTATGGGCAATGAGGATTTCATCGCCGAATTTGCGGGAGAGAGGAATACCGGTTTCCACACCCCTATAGGCAGGACACTCCCTTCCGGCAGGAATACCATCGCCGCCTGTGTACATGGTACGCAGACCGTATCGGACGGGCAGGTGTTACGCATCCGGTTGCTGGAGCCGATGGCGGTGGACGACCGGCTCATTCCCCAAGGGACGGTATTGACCGGCGGTACACGCATCCAGGGGGAGCGGATGGACATCCTTGTAGAGACGGTGGAATACAAAGGCACGCTGTTTCCTGTGGAACTGGAGGTATATGATGTCGACGGACAGCAGGGAATCCTCGTGCCGAACTCGATGGAGTATGACGCAGCTCGTGAGATAGCCGCGGGTATGGGCACCTCAATGGGGAGCCGCATCAACATCTCGACGGATGCCGGGGCGCAGATTGCCTCGGACGTGGGCAAGGGGGTAATACAGGGCGTGTCGCAATATGTGGAAAAGAAAATGCGTGCGGTGAAAATCACCCTGAAAGCCGGACACCGGCTGTTGCTGCACTCTCCCGAAAAATGAAAAGAGAAAAGAAACCAACCATTTATTCACCAACCAATCAAGAACGCACATGAAGAAGATTCTGATGATGTTTGCCCTGATTATGGGCGCAGTGGCTGCATACGCGCAGCAAAGCAGCGGGGATTATTACGAGGGATTGAGCCGCAAGATCGGCTTCAGCCAAATGATTCCCCCGCATGGTCTGGAAATCACGTATGACAAGACCGTACATATAATTTTCCCCTCTCCCGTAAGATACGTGGATTTGGGTTCCCCCAACCTGATAGCGGGCAAGGCAGACGGTGCGGAGAACGTCATCCGTGTGAAGGCGACCCGGAAACATTTCCGCAGTGAAACCAATATGAGCGTGATAACCGAGGACGGCAACTTTTACACATTCAACGTCAAGTATGCCGACGAGCCGTTGCTGCTGAACGTGGAGATGTGCGACTTCATCCATGACGGGGAGTCGGTTAACCGTCCGAACAATGCGATGGAAATCTACTTGCAGGAACTCGCCGGGGAGTCTCCCCGTCTGGTACGGCTGATCATGAAATCCGTGTATAGGCAGGACAAACGCAAGGTCAAGCACATCGGCAGCAAGCGGTTCGGGGTTCAATACCTGCTCAAGGGGCTTTACGCACATGGCGAGCTGCTCTATTTCCATACCGAGGTGAAGAACGCCACACACGTGCCTTTCGATGTGGACTTCGTAACTTTCAAGATTGTAGACAAGAAAATCGTGAAGCGTACCGCCATGCAGGAGCAGATCATCTATCCGCTGCGTGCCTTCAACTATGTGACCCGTGTGGACGGGAAGAAGAACGAGCGGACGGTGTTCGCCCTGCCCAAGTTCACCATCCCCGACGGCAAGAAGCTGGTCGTGGAGATGTACGAGAAACAGGGTGGCCGCCATCAGTCGTTTGAGGTGGAGAACGAAGACCTGGTACGCGCCGGGACTGTCAATGAACTGAAAGTAAGATGAGTGCCATGAAAAGAAACTTCATCTTTATTATCCTCCTGCTTGCCCTCTTTACGGGGCAGGCGGAAGCCCAGCGCCGGCTGCCGGGGATGAAAGCCGTCCGCTTTACCGCTGAAATGGCCGACGGCTTTTACAGCCGGGCAGACCGCCATGATGCGGGCTACGCCTTTTCGCTGGCTGTTGCCACTTACACAAAGAAGGGGAACCAGTGGGTGTTTGGCTGTGAGATGCTACAACGTAATAACCCTTATCGGAACACGTATGTCCCACTGTCGCAGTATACAGGGGAAGGCGGTTATTATCATACAATCCTTTCCACATCCGGCAAGTCTTTCTTTCTGAACCTCGGCGCTTCCGCCTTGTTGGGCTACGAGGCCGTGAACAACGGAAACCGCCTGTTGGATGACGGAGCCGCCTTGCGCAAGTGTGAGTCCTTCATCTATGGAGGCGCGGTGACACTGGAAGCGGAGGGATACCTGTCGGACAGGATAGCCCTGCTGATACGCCTGCGTGAGCGTTTCATGTGGGGTGGCGCATCCGGCCGCTGCCATTTCCAGTATGGAGCCGGAATCAAATACATTTTCTAACCTTAAAAAGAACAGATACCCATGAAAAGAAGAATCCTTGATATGGTGATGGCCGCCTGCTGCATGGCGGTTTCCTTCCTTGGTCTTGCCGCTTGTGACAATGAACTGGACATTCAGCAGGAATACCCGTTCACGGTGGAGTCCATGCCGGTGGCGGATGAGATAGCCGGTGATGAGACGGTGGAAATCCGTCTGGAAATCAAGCCGTCTGGAAATTTTACCGGAACGGTCTATACACTGAGGTATTTCCAGCCTGACGGAAAGGGCAGTCTGAAGATGGAGGACGGCACGGTACTGAAGCCCAATGACCGTTACCTGTTGAACGAATGGAAATTCCGGCTCTACTATACCTCGCAGAGCGACAAGGAGGCGCAGACCATTGACCTCTATTTTGAGGACAACTGGGGAAACTTGCAACAGCTGACGTATGATTTCAATGGAAAGGAAGCGGAGGAAGACAATAATAATACGGAGGCCGCATGAAAAGAATACCGGTTATTATGATTTTTCTGTCACTTGTTCTGTATGGCAAGGCAGAAAATCCCCCGTCTGACAAGGATAAGGCAGTAGCCTGCATCAAGCGGTGGGAAGGCTGGCACCGGGGGAAAATGCCTTACATCGGTTACGGACACCGCCTGCTCCCCCATGAGAAGCTGACCGAGAACCTGAGCGAGGCACAGGCGGACTCGCTTTTGAGATGCGACCTTGAACGGTGCCTGAAGGTATTCCGTAAATATGGAAAAGACTCGCTTCTTTTAAGTCTGTTAGGCTTTAATGTGGGCTGTTACCGTCTGGTTGGAGACGGGAAGATACCCAAAAGCAGACTGATTCAAAAACTGGAAAGTGGCGATCGGGATATTTACAGGGAATATATATCGTTCCGCTGTTATCGGGGAAAAGTCATTCCAAGCATAGAGAGAAGAAGGAAAGAGGAGTTTGAACTGTTCTATATACCCTAGATTGAAATTATGCAAAGCCGTGAACGGACGCTTGCCATCGCCGTTCACGGCTTTAGTCTTAGCCACTCTTAATTTACCTTTACCCGGTTCATCAGCTGCCCCGATATTTCGTGCAGCTCCCGGCAGCGTTCCGGCTGCTGTTCCCTCGCAAAGGCGGTGATTCCCTGTGTCAGTTTCCAGAGCGTGGCCCCGCCTGTCACTCCGTCGTCAGGATTGTTGTTCATAAGCAGTTTTTCCACCTCGCGTCCTTCGTTTTTCAACAAGGCTCCTTTCTGCACCAGATTCTTCAGTTCCTTGTCGAAATCCACGTCAATTTCCGATGCGCCTTGAATTTCGATGGCCTTCTGCATGATGGTGTCTTTGCTGTACAGCCCTTTGGTCAGGTCGGAAACTGCCGATACGGTGGTCTGCGTGTCCAGTTCATAGGTCTTTTGGGAAAGGGACAGGGAATCCGGCAGTCTGCCTCCAAGGTGCACCTGCCGCATGACGGATTCCCGGACCATCCCGTTCAGGCACGCCCCGTTGAGCAGGAACGACCGCATGTCCACCGAGCCGTTGCCATAGTCGGATGTGGAGAAGCGTGCTCCTGCGAAGATGATGACCGTCCCGTTCTTACGGGTGGGTATCTCTATCGGAGTGGGCAGGATCGTTTCGCACCATACTTTCGTGTCGCTCATATAGGCGTCGGACACGACCGCCCCCTGTCCTCCCGCCTCACGGATGAAAGCGGTCAGGATGTCCACCGAGTTGAGCCGGCGGTAGGAGTCCGACAACACGCCCCGGACCTCCATGCCTACCGCACGTATCAGTACCCGTGTGCGCTCGGTCCATCCCGAATGTTCGTTCAGGATGGTGGCGCACAACTGTTTCTGCCAGGCATCTCCGGCGGAAAGCTCGCGCAGGTATTTGGCGGGAATGCCCATCTTCTCCGAAATCTGGCTTATGGCGTTGCCGTGCAGGTTGAAGTTCCCTTCGGGCATTGCCATCTGTACCCTTCCTTCCGCTTTGAAGGAGATAACGGGGCGTTCCTTGCTACGTTGGCTTACCCCGATGGGAGCGATGAAATCCTGTGCGATCCGCCCCTCACTGAGCAGACGGTTGATGGTGTCCATGACATCCCCCTGCCTGCCTTCTATCATTCGCCGTACCTTGTTGATGACTACCTGGTTGAGTCCCTGCTGTTTCTGTACCGGTGCAGTGGCCGGCATGACTGTTGCTTCCATATTTTTTGTTTTTAAAGTTGATAAATCACAATTTGTTCTTATGGCTTGTCTTGCTTGTTTTAGTAAATTCAGATCTGTACTCTTCTGACAGACGGATATAATCCTTTTCGCTATATCCGGCCGGTCCGAACAGTTCATAATATCCGGGGAAGGGTTTTCTTTCCGTTTCCGGTATATGCGTGCTGGTTTCCTTATGGCAACAGATGATGTGCCGGACAAACCGGTAGCACTTGCAAAGATCCGCCAGGATGGTGTACTCGTTGTCCGTATGAGGTTCATAATATCCGCAGGAGAGATTGACGCAGGATACTTCCAGCCCGTTCCTTTTCAAGGCCGCCACATCCGTAGCCAGTCCCTGTGCCGGCTTGTAGCCGTACCTCCGGAAATCTATAGCTGAAATGAAGTCATTGGAGCAGAGCTTCATTCCGTTGATTTGTGTTACCATATCCCCGTTCCCTTTCCGGTCACACTGAATCACGAAACGGCAGTCGGAAAAGAAGGACATATCGGCATGGCCGCTGCCTATGCATCCCACCTCCTCCTGTACGAAGAAGGCGCATTTCACCGCCTTGAAATCCTCCAGGCATTTCAGGCAGATCCAGATGCCGTTCTTGTCATCCGCGCCGATTCCAGTCATCCGTTTACGCTTGTGATCATAGCCGACAATCATCGAGTCCGCCACAAGATGGGCCACATAGGAGCCTGTCTTGCGCCGGTGTACCTCGTCCATGTGCGCCACGACACAGGGGTAGCTTTCCCGGTTGCCTTTGACCGCGTAGATGTTTCCGTGCCGGTCTTGCCGGAAAGGAATCCCCATCCGCCTGAGTTCCCCGATGATGAACCCGGCTATCTTCCCCTCCTTGCCGGAGGGGGAGGAGATGTTGTAAAGAGCCATTAATTTTTCCATGATACTGACTTTTTAGGAGATGAACAACTTTTCGATTTGCAGGTACCGTCTGAACTCCGGTACGGGACGTCCCTTCTTGAAGAGGAAGGACGGATATTTCTTTCCCTTGTATTCCACCGACGTGCCTTTCAGTACTTTTCCGAATACGGTGAATATATAGAACATGTCCTGACAATTCTTGCAGAATGCCATATCCGGAAAGGGATGTATTTTTCCGCATTTGGGACATACATATTTTCTCCTGTTTGCGCACCCTTCCGTGCTCCGGCAGGAGGCTATGCTCGTGTCGCCCTCCGTATTTCTCAGTTCCAGGTTGCCGTCCGTTAGATGGAGGCTGTAGAACGTGTCGAGGTAAGGCACCCCTTTCTTGTGCCACCTGCAGGCGGGCACTTTCACCGTCAATGAAACCTGTATATTGTCTCCGGCCGCCCATTCCTGCCCCTCAATGGGATTCAGTACGGTGAAATCTGTTGTATGTGTATAATCGTTGTATCTGCGTCGCAACAGGATGCCCGCCTCCTGCGCCTGCTTGCGGATCAGTTCGGCGACGAATGCGTGTGAGGAATAGATGCGGTCCAGCAGGGAGGCGGCAATCGGTGTGTTTATTGATTTCCACAAGGTTACCTCGTTCCATACGACAGCCCGTCCGAGTATGTTGTTGCTCTCGTCCCTTGCCACAAGGATTTTAGCGCCGGCGAAGTTGGTATAGAAGTCAGCGGCGTTGCGTGCCTTGTCCTCATACCGCATACAGGAACTGTGCAGGCTGGATGTGTCACTGTCGGCGATGGGGCTGTAGTTGCTTTCCAGATAGGCTTCCATGAAGTCGTTCATGCTTTCATGCAGCCTGACCGTGACCTTACTGTCCAGTGAGATGGCGCTACAGAAATAGCTGATCTCATCGGGCTGGTACGGTCCTAGGTTTTTGAACAGCTCGGCAAACGTAGACGGTTCCAGATCTGTTCGGTTCTCCGGAAACCAGGGTGCCTGCGGATTGTTCCGGTCCGGGAAATTGGGATGGCCCAAATCTTTGTTGCATGCCGTGAACACGATCCGGATTTTCTTGAACGTGCCGGCTTCCGTCCGTTTGCGTTTGGTGGAGAAGCAGTTGTAGGTACCGCGTATGATCTCTTCCACCGGTACGTTCTTTTTTACTTCCAAAAGGATGTCTTTGGCTATCACACTCCCGTTTTCCGCCGCATGCATCAGGCGGGATTTCAATTCATTGCTAACATTCAGTTTCATACATCATTCGGTTTATTGTTTATAAATTCTGCCATGTTTATATGGCGATTGTTTCTTGTCCGGCTGCATTTGGCGCAATTTCTCTTTCCGCTTTCTGAGCAGGTCAACGGACATGTTCCTGCTTGTCCGATATTCCTCCTCGCTCATCCGGCGAATGGAAGGAATGCCCGTCTGAGTCAGTGTATGGTTTACCATCCAGCCGTCCATGAAGTTTTCGGGGAAGAGGCTGTCATGGTGGATGACCTCACCTATGCAGCCATGTACGAGCATGTTGCAAACGGTCATCAGGCAACAGGTACGGTTGACATCTTCTGCAACCAGATAATTACCTAGGTGGCGTACATGATATGCCAGCAGTAGCCTTCCGCTTCCGCATGTCGGGTCACAGATACGTTTTCCTGTCGCTGTCTCCCCCGAATCGGTACATAAGACCATCAGGTCGCAGATATCCGGCGGGGTAAAGAACTGTCCGTTCACCTGCCGACCGATTTTGGAAGATATTGCCATGAAGAGGTCACCGAACGCATCAAACCATCCGCCGGATTGCAATTCCCGCTGCATGAGCCGTATCCATCCGGTAAGCATCTCCATAAAATGCCTGTTCTGCTGCCGTTTGTATTTCCAATCCATAAGGGGCGGTGCGCCGGGAGAGAACCCGTGAATGACATAACGCAGGAAATCGTTGAAAACGGATATCGGATCGTAGCCGTTCGAATAGGCGAAATCACAGATCGTTTTCTCAAGCGGACGTATCGCCTGCGGTGTGTTGTATGGTGCCATATTACTCTGATTTTTTATAGATTGTTACTATATGTCTTTTATGGTCAGTCTGTATCCTGACGGGAGAAATGTCAAGGAAAGAGAGATGGGTGTCCGCTTTCAGCATGTTCCATTCCCATGCGGGAAGTTCCTTCCATTCCATACGGTATGCCCAGAGTATGAACAGACCGGGACGGAATCCGTTGAAAAGTTCTCCGTGCAGAATCCCGACCAGCCGCTCCAGTTCTTCCCGCGAGTAAAGGGTGAATGACTCATTCCGATAGACAAAGGCATCAGCCGGTTCAATATCCGGCTGACACTCGATGATGTATCTCGTCCATTCTTTTGTGGTGTACTTTCCGTACAGAGGATCGGGTTCCGTGTATTTCCATGCCCTGACGAATGTGTGGAAGAGGACGGCACCGTTCTTGTGCCTTCCGGTATGCCCCCACATCCGGAACTGTTTGCCGCGTATGCCATCGGGAAGCAGCAATTCCGGACCGGTTATAACCCAAGGGCCTCCTTCCGTATTGTAACCGGTACACTTTTCATTTTCATGGCAGAAAGGTGTCTGTGGGAGAAGGCAAATATGGACTTCCCGGTCATCGCCCCTTTCAATGTGTGCCTGCGGATAATAGTCACCGCCACGGGTGATATAAGTGACAACATCTCCTGCGGTCGGTAAACTGACTCTTTCCCTGTCCTCCCGCATCCTTGAAATCAGCCGGTTCACTTTCTCCACATCACATTCCTTTATGGAGCAGGCACACCCTTCATGCCTGTTGAGCCGGGTCAGACTTTCCAGGTCATAAAAATTAGCGTACTTCATATTGAGATCGTTTTTGTTGATACAATTTGACCTGACGGGCAACCATGTCGCAGAACTTCTGTCCGTTCTCCTTCTCACTTCTGAAATAGGCAATCATGTCCCAGAGATTCTGCTTGAAGCAGCCGGTCCATTTTTCGTAATAGTGACCTCCATAGACCTTTCCGAACGTTTCCTCGAAAAGTGCGGGAGTCTGCCCTTCATCCCCATGGTGGTTGTATTGCCACAGGGAGACAAGCAGCAGCCGGTTATAATCCAGTGTTTCCATTTCTGTTCTTTTTTAAGTAAAACATCGGCCTACATGGGTAGGCATTTTTATTTCTTGATGTCTTTTCAGTCTGTTTTCCGGGGATTGCGGCAAGGCTTGGCGAAAGAAAATACCGCAGCGAAGCGAGGATGATTTTCTTTCAGCCAACCCAGCCCCTGAAAGGGGCCGCCTTGCGCAATCAGCCCGGGAAACAGCTATCTTTACAGCAAGAAATGAAAAAGCAGACCTCGGATTCTCTGTTCTGAAGTCTGCTTTTCGGTCATTGTCGAGTCTCATGTTTTTCAGGTATGTATCTGCCATCCGTGGAACGGCTGCAATGTCACGGCAAACGATCTGTCAGGTATTCCATGATAGAGCAGGCCGCCCACGATACCTGTCCTTCCGTCGGGATAGCGCTGTGTGAAGCCGAACGAGTACGGGGCATGGTCATAGTAGAGTGAGATTTCGCAGGGATAATCAGGGTTTTCTTCCCAGCTTTTCAACCGTTCCAGACATTTTTGAAGCGAGGTGTCACCGATGGATTCGGCATAACGTCTTACATTCTCGAAATGTTCTTCATTCAGGATTTTCATGACTTTTGTATTCTTATCTGTTAAACACGTCCGGCTCCGGGAGCCGGTATTTTTATTTCTCGCCTGCCTGACAGTCCCGTGGCCGTACCCGCAAGGTTTGGCGAAAGAAAATACCGCAGCGAAGCGAGGATGATTTTCTTTCAGCCAACCCCGAAGGGGCCTGACCTTGTACGGGTACACAGGACGCGGGACTACCTTTGCAGGGTGGGAAATAAAATATACGGTTGTTTTTTGTTGTGGGATTTTGTGTGGATTCCTTAGATAATCTTCCTGATTTGTTCGCCATTGCCGGACAAATGCTGTATTTTTGCAATTTCTAATTTCAGGATTATGGAAAACTATCTAAAGAAAGCGGCGGATGCTTTCCTTGTGGAGCGTCCGTATGGTATGCGTGTGGATTACAGGAAGAAAGGGTTCGTGCTGTTTAACCGCAACCTAAACGTATTGGGCAATGTGGAGCATGCCCGTCTGGAAGAGCTGCCTCTGGAGCGGTTCAATGTGGAGGAGATTCCGTTGGATGGTGAAATTGTGGAGGAACACGCGGGATTTACCGACGTATTCTTCTATACCGATCTGACCAGTCCCTATGCCGGATATGTGCTGAACCTACAAAAGCTTAAAGCCTATAACCGGTTGATGTTTCCGCTGGCGATGGCGCTGAACCGCGAATTGTGAGGCCGGAAGATGGCAGCGGTAACAGCCGCATGGAGCAGGCCGTTACCGCCAGGTTTTATTATTTGCCCTCTCTTGCTGTTATAAATGCAAGATAATCGTCCACGGCCTTATGACATCCGGTAAAGTCCGGAGTCCGGTGGCCTTTGATTTTCCGGTAGCTGATGGTTCCGTCCTTATTTATGTCCCTCACATGCCTGTAGAGTGTCCCTTTGGTTCTGATATGGATGTCAAAACCGTCCCTTCCGGTGATTTCAAGGAATGTTCCTCCCGTGATCCATTCCCCGTCCAGGAATTTCTGTTTCTGTTCATCGAGCAGCCGCTGATGTTGCTCTTCCCGCGCTCTGCGCTCTTCCGCCTCATTCTCCTCCCGCTCCCTGCGTTTCTGTTCCTGCCTCCTTTTGTATGCCTCACGGGCTTGCATCAAGGGTGCGGTGTCAAGTCCGAGAGCCTCGAACACGCGGACGGAGATCAACCTGACGAAGGCTCCTCTTTCCGCTCCCTGAAGCGTATCCGCGATCCAGTTCCTGCAATAGGCGGCGGCTTCCTCCCTGCGGTTTTCTCCGTTGAGGAACCGGCGTGAATACTGCCCGCTGGAAAAATAAACGTTTTCAATCCGGCAGACCACATGGAAACAGTCATCGTCCTCATTCCCATATTCGTTCTTTCTCGACAGGGAGAGATATACATTCTCCGCGTACGGCTCCAGTTCCATATAAGGAGCCACGACGGTATTCCCGTCAGACTTGTACTTGAATACTTTTGCTTTCATACTATCGCTCAGTTTGTCGGTTGTTGCATATTTCATCTATGATCTCTTTCCCGCTTCTTTCACCCTTCAGGAAAGCAAGGAAGCGCCTCAAAAAGAGCCGGGCACAGTCAGTTCCCAGCTGGGAGCTTTCACCGTCTTTGGTAGCGCATACCGCAAAACGCCCCAGTCCGAAACTGTCCTGTTGCGGTACGATGTGGTAAGACAGGTCCTCGCTTGCGTTGATGTGCAAACCACGACGGAAAACATAGAAAGTTTTCGGGATTCTTCTGTCGGTATCGATTCCCATACGCTTGTAACCGTGATGTTCCAATAACCGGACCAGTTCCCTGTTTGTCGGAATTGTATGTCCGATCCAGTCCGGCCAGCTTATATTTTCTAGTATGTGTCCGTAATTGTCATATAATATATTGAACTGATCCTGGTATTCATCGTAAAATTCCCCGCTCCCGTTGCACATTTCCTCCAACGCGATGCCGTTTTTACGGACAAGGGCAAGGTCGCCCAGTCCGCACGCGATTTCATTGAGCAGCGTGCGTTCCCCGTCCCTGTCCTTTGCCGTTCCGTAAATTCTAAGCAGGGAATACCGGTGTAGCGCCGAACGGGATGGCATATCCAATTTTTCCCATATCTCATCGTTTCCTATAGCCTGTCTGGTGTTTTCCGGAAGTCCGTACCACCACTTGTCCAAATTGTTTGTATCCATAATTTCTGAATCAGATTGTTTTCAAATTCTGTTTTGAGTACCATGCCTGATACGCGGCGGCATACTCCTGACGTTCCCGCTCCAGGGAATCTCTCATCTCAGGGGTGTACCCGAGCAGGCGGATGTATCCTCCGTTATAGCCGGTGAGTTCGCACCTTATTCCGGCTTCCTCCAGTTTGTCGATGCGTTTTTGGGCCATTTTTGCGCTTGAATATTCCTTCGGCCAAAAATAGAGTTCGCCCCGTGAGCCGAAACAGTCTTCCCCCAGAATTATTTCCCCGGCATACTTCCGGCTTTCGATGAAGCCGAAACGCGCTTTGCCCAATGCCCGGCGCATTGCCTTGTGTGCCGGACCTTCCGGATGCTTGAATACCTCCGGCTTGTCTTTGCTGCCGAGTTTGGGTGGTTCCACCTTGTACGGCTGTTTGTAACTTCCGATTCCGAGCGTCAGGTAAAAGTTGGTATGGAAATAGTCCGTCATGGGGTCGCTGTCATCGAAATTGTATGACATGATGAAATCGTAGATATTCATCATTACTTCTTTTGTCCTGTCCGTCAATGATTTGTCTGAAGCGATACGATAGTGGTTGACATCACCTTGAACTTTTCCGGACTCTTTGGTGAACGCCTCGAAATCCGCTTTCATCAACCGGATATGGATGGAGAGGTAATTCTCCCGTCTGACAGAGAACTTGTATCCCGGATAGGTCTCCTTGAGCCATGCCCGTACCAGTTCCACGATTTCCGGTGCGTGCTGTCCCTTGTAATTGCGGCCTTTCCAGCGATATTCGTTATACACGTACTCGGTGTATTCCTTTGCCGTGGCTCCCGGATAGTCATATTCATATCCGGTTGAAGTCGCAAAGACATCCGGTTTGTCTTTCCAAGCCTCAAAAAGCCTTTCAAACTCGGTGTTCACCCGTTGCATGATTGCGGTGTCGCCACCCTTGTCCGGGTGGTGCTGCAATGCCAGTCGGCGGTACTCCTTCTTCAAGTCCGCCAGAGAGTGTATGTTCTGAAAATAGGTCATAGCCATAAGTTTTTTATGCCCCTGCGAGGCGGTTGATAAAATATTCCCGGTAGTCAAGGTCAAGACCGAGGTTGAGACAGGCCGTTTCCATGTCATCTTCCCTCAAATCATCTGCCTCCTGCAATTCGCGCAGATACCGGATTTCGGAGTCCAGGTATTCCCGTGCTTCCGTTTGACTGCAACCGCATGAGCTGCCGATCAGACTGATAATGTTTCCTCGCATACTGTTTGATTTTTGGGGTTACTGTTCCTTCTTCTGAAGCGTCGTCCGTCATATATCGAGACGGCCCGTTCCACCAGAATCCTGCGGTTGTCTTCCGAGAGTTCCAGGTAGAACCGTTCCGCCGCGCCGAATGTGCCCTTGTCTGTCGCCACGCACCATTTTTCCCAGAAATGCGGGTACATGCCGCCATACACGGCTTTGCATTCCTCCTCGCTCCAGGCGTTCCACATGTAGTAGAAGAAACTGGAGACGGTATTTTCCGCTTGATATTTCATGGTTCTTCTATTTGTGATTCTACATTGTTTGTTTCTCTCAGTTGATGCCACACAGCCTCATACATCTCATGAAGCCAGTCTATGTTCTTTGCGCCGAGTTCAAACGGGCTGTGACACTGCACCTCGTCACCGCTTTCTTTCTCTTCGGCAAGGACGGTCAGGCTGTCCGCCGTTACCCGGAGTCCTGTCACCCTGCATTCATATGGTTCTCCGTTCTTGCCAAACCATATCACCCAGACCGGATCATAATCCTCTTCCGGAAGACGAATTTCTTTCATGCAGTGAGCATGGAGCAACTGCCGTATCGCGTCGATGATGTCCCCCCGCAGTTCCTTGATCCTGCCGCTGAAATCAACGGCTTCTGACGGTAAACTTCCTTTTCCGCCTCTTTCCTGCAAGGAGAGAATCCGCGTGTCGGGATGGATACAGAAATCCCAGTCCAACACTTCATCGTCATCGCGTGTCGTGTGGATATCGCCGCCCAAAACAAGACCGCAATCGTCATTTACCATTCTTTTTGCTTCATCGCGGTCTTCTGCCGCTACCGTGTAAGTGCCCTCGAAGGAATACCTTACTCTTATGTCATATCTTTTCATGATTCTTTCCATTTGATTGTTGATACCAGATTCATTGCCCGGAAGGATTACCGGATATTCAATATTGCGCTAAAGGCATGTGGGTCAAGCCTGTAAAACGTCGGAAGGTTAAGTGTGACCATCGGGTAGCTTACCCAGCCGCTCTGACGTCTATAACCTGTATCCTCAGCCAATTTGTTGGACAGAAGGAACTCCATGGCATCAGGATTGTTGTTGATGTCCACGAATGCCCTGTCAGGTAGTGAGAATGCCGCCTTATCTTCTAAGTTGACCGTCAGGACCGTGTATATCTCATGGGTCACGGGATCTTTCAGAGACAATGCCGGCCAGCCGTTATGGTACATTTCAATCACGATTGAGAGACGGCTTTCCTGATACAGGAAAGTCTCTTCCATGGACGGATGGTCGCATTTGACAATTTCAAAATCATCCTCCCCTTTGGTAAATGTCACCATCGGATAGGATACATCGACAAAACATTCCTCTTCCCGGTAACAGAGATGTTCTTTTCCCTCTGAACGGATTATAGCCAATCGGGTGTTCATATTCGTAACTGGTTTTAAAATTATTGACTTGCAAGTTAATTGGCCGGCATTCACCTGCCTGTTTCTTTAAACGTGTGATTGTCACCGCCTGCGGACATTTGGGAGAGTTGCAGTCTCACCGCCTTGATTTTCCCAATCAGTTCGTCCTCCCTTCGGAATGAGGGGGTACATTTGGTACGCCTCATCCCGGCTCCCCAGGGGATGCCGCCGCATACTTTTCTCAGGCGTGCCTTTTCGCTTTCCAGGGCCGACTCCAGACGGGCCGGCCTGCGTCGCAACGATTCTTCGGTCACAGTTCTCATGATCTCATTGTTTTTTTTGTATGGTGACGGGTCGGAAAGACAGTCACCATACCGTCGTTATGTGTCACGTTATATTTTAGCTTTTTCCCTTTTGATGCCTCTCAGGACGTACAACAGGTGCAGGAACAGCTCCCTGTCGTAAATTCGGAAGAAGAACGGCTCGCCTGTTTCCCTGACCGTTCCGGTAAACGACACGGACTCCCGGTTCACGGGATATTGGAGGAAGTTGCCATTTGCCAGCAGGATGTGCTTTTTCTTCATCACTTCGCCTAGGAACTTGTCCATATCGTCGTTTTCCTCATAGCCGGAGAAGTAGAGGAAATGATGACGGCGCAGGCTTCGCAGGATTTTGGCGGTTTCCAGCCTTACATCCCTGCCTGACGATTCGTCCGTTCCTCTCATCAGGTTGCAGATGAACTTCTTCTCGCCATTTATGTCAAGAAACAGATAAGGAACTATAATTATAGAGGCATGCCGTGCGTGGTCAGAGATGACCATCGGCTTTTCTTTCAGGATGTCTCCTTTGAAGGTAATGTTCCGGTAATGGTTGTCCATCTGCCGTTCCAGTTCCTTTCTTGGCGTGGTAACGGAGCGGAGTCCCGTGAAGTAGCGTCCGCCCGCCCGGAAGCAGAACCGGTAGATGTCCGCATGATAAGGCTCTCCCAGGAAAAAGAAATTCCGGGTATGGCGGATGGGGGGCAAGACATCCATGTAGTCGAAATATCTTTCTTCCGTAATCTCACTGAACGGGGCGCAGAGGGATTGCAGGTGGATGCGTATCATCTTGCGGACGGTATTTCCGGACACGGCTATGAGGTACGGGTTCTTTTCCCTGTCCCTCAGTTCCTCCAGTGTCTCATGATGGTAGTCGCCGTGTATTCCGTCAGACATGGTGGTCACGCAGCTGCCGTCAAAACTGCGTGAATCGACTACGAATTTCAGTTTGTCGTTATTCATGGTTCAGATGTTTTGAAGGTTCAACACTCTCTTGGCGGCACTGAGGGCGTTGGAGGTGAGCTGCCGTTGCCATGCCTTGTTTCTGGGTGACCAGCGGAATCCGGAGGATTTCAGCTCCTTTCGTCTGTTGTCTTCGGGAATCCTGTCAAACAGGATCTGAAGGCGGTCTTCCCCATAGTTCCATACAAGTGTCCCGCCCTCGAACGGCACTTCCTTGTTTTCCCGGCTTTGCACCGCTTTCAGCCTTTCGCGCATCCGTTCCGCAAGTTCCGGCAATTGGAAGAATTTGTTTCTTGGGGTGATGACGGGTTTCCTTACCCTTGCGTTATATTCGGAAATGAAGTCCACGGCCCTGCGGACGATTTCCACTTCCCCGTGATTGGCGAAGGTGGATACCTTGTTCAGGATGCTGCTGACGAACAGGGCACGGTTATAACCCCGGCATTGTCCGGTGTCAATCCCGTGGATGGTGTCGGCGCTGCTCTTGATGTCGCGTTTGAGCGTCTGCCATGCCTTTTCCAGTTTTTCTTCCTCCGGTCGTGCGGCTTCCTTTTTCCGTCTGACGGCTTCAAGAACCTTTTGCCGCCAATTGCGGAACTCCTCGTAGCGGTTCTGATAGCTTCTGTTCGTATTCTCCTGCCTGTGGTAATCAAATCCGCCCCGTCCCGTCACCATCGGGTTGGCGCAGCGTGAGAGGGCCGAGAGCTGGGCGGATAGCTTTTTCCGGTAGGCGGCGATGTATGTATCCCGTTCCTCTTCCTGCATGAGTTGCAGGTCGTTGTGCAGCTCCTCCCCGTAAATCATGATGTCCGTCTCGCCACGAATCTCCGGGTCGAAGGAACTCCATGCGTATGCGTCGCAAGCCTGTTTCCATATATCCTCCAGATAGCCAGGATGTTTGAACGCTACGGCTTCCCAGTCTTTGAAGTCCCTGGAATGCAATTCATTCCGATCTTCCGGATTTCCGTACAGGTGTACATAGTTGCCCGTTCCATGATGCTCCTTTCTGAAATGGAACGGTACGGGAGGATGGTCCGTACCCTTTTCCCGGATCATCGTGACCCGGTGCGCATTCTCTGCGGTAAGGCCCGTTACTTGTTCTTCCCGGACCTTTGCTGTTGTTGTTTCAGTCATAACCGTTGCCATTCATAAATTATTTCTACCAGTTCTTCGTCCGCCAGTTTTTGGATTTCCTCGTCCGAGCAATAGCAGGCGATTTCCTCGTCCAGCTTGAAAGCTGCCGGGTCAAGGCTTCTGATGCCGTCCAGCAGTTCCGGCACCAGGCTGTCTGCGGCAATCGTATAGCTTCCGTCCCTGCCTTGCACCTTCCGTGCGGGATAGCTCCTTTCCCGATAAACCAACATTCTCATTTTCGGATTGGCACCCTGCTGTCCTTTGTGGACTTTGCTTGTTGTCTCTCTGTTCATACCTTCATTTTTTTAGTTTGTTTGACATGATCGGCTCCGTGGAGCCGGTTTTTCGGTTTCTTACTTGCCGGACTGTCCTTTGCCGGGGATTGCGCAAGGCTTGGCAAAAGAAAATACCGCAGCGAAGCGAGGATGATTTTCTTTTAGCCAACCAGCCCCTGAAAGGGGCCGCCTTGCGCAATCAACCCGGCAAAGGGCTATATTTGCAGGTAAGAAATTGAAAGAATGGCTGGGATTTTCAATTTGTCGGATACAACATGTAATAAGTGTAATGAGCAAATTTAAAAGCATACAACGAAGGTTTTTCAAATATTTTCCAAACTATCGGATATCAATATCATATCGTAAAACAAGCGAAGGCGTGGCATTCCGGAATAAATACATATCTTCGCGTCAAAGGTGATTGATTGAAATGAATACATTCTCTGCTTTTGATACGGGTGTCATGGTAGCTCTCTTGCTGGGTATTGAGTTTCTTAGGAGTGATATCCAAACAATTCTCTATTGTAAAAGAAACGATCCCGGGATTTTTAAGAGCTGCCTGTATACATTGTTTATATTGTTGGCAAGTCTTTATTCCATTGTGGCCGGAGCCATGCTTAACCCCGAGCCCGTACCCGTTTATGAATTGATGCCCGGTTTTCAAATAGGAGTTTATGGTTCTTGCTTTTTGTTTATATTTCTTGTCATCGCCGGTCTTTACCGTAAAATATTACCTCTCGTCCTTTTGGGGTACGCTATGGTATATGTAATCGGTGTACTGATACCGTTACTTGGATATGTAGTGTCCATGATGAATTATTTCGCCAGTACAGGATGATTATGAAGACCAAAGATGTTTTCCAGAGAAAATGGATAACAGACAGTATAACAAAAAGAAGGTATCCTTTTCAGATACCTTCAATGACGGGCCGGTTGCATATTTACCATTCCAGACGTTCCTTCACATTGTTCATCGCCTCTTTCAGGCTGCTGTTCATGACCCGCGCATAATGCTGCGTCATGCGTGTGGAAGCATGTCCGAGCATGACGGACACGTCCTGCAAGGGTACATTGTTGGCGAGCGTGACGGTGGTCCCGAAAGTGTGCCTGGCAACGTGCGTGGTCAGATTTTTCTTTATGCCGCAGAAATCGGCGATTTCCTTGAGGTAGCTGTTCATTTTCTGGTTGCACATGACAGGCAGGCAGCATCCTTTCTTTACGCAGATCGGATGTTCCCTGTATTTCTCCAATATGGCCAGTGGAACGGGCAGCAGCGGGATGTTGCTGATGGAAGACGCTTTTCTGCGGTGTTCCAACTTGACCCTTCCCTTCCTTATCCACCAGTCACCGAGATTGTCCTGTACCAGGTTTTCACCACTCAGAGTGGCGACATCGGAGAACGCCAGACCAGTGAAGCACGCGAAGACAAATATGTCCCTGACCAGCTCGAGCCGTGGGATGGTGAATTTCTTTTTCATGACGGCCTGCAACTCGTCGTAGGTCAGGAATACCGGATCGGTCTCGTCCTGTTCCATCTTGTAACCGTAAAAGGGATTCTTGCGCATCCATTCCTTTGCCAATGCCATGTTGGTGAATTTCTTGAAACATTTCATGTAGCGGACTATCGTGTTACGGCACAGTCCCCCCTCCGTTTTCAGGTAAATGTCAAACGCGCGGATGAACTCCGGTGTCAGCTCATGGAAGGTGATATCCTCCTTGCCGTAATAAGAGGGGATAAGCCGCTGCAATTTCTTCACCACGTTCTTGTACCGGTTGATCGTAACGGGAGAGTAGTCTATGCCTGCCAGTGTTTCCATTTCCTTGATGCCATCCTGCATGGAACCGAGCAATGTACGCATTTCGGTGTCTTTCCCGAAAACACGTTTCAGGATCAGTTTCGGGGTAATCAGGGCCTGTTCCAATACCAGTTCCTTGTGTTTCTCAAGGGCACGTGCGTGTAACTCCGCAATATAGGTATTCAATGCGATGGATGCCCTGTCCCTGCCCTTGCTGCATCCTTTGGCCGCATTCCATAAGTTCAGAGGCACGCTTCTTTGGATACGGGCATCGTCGTAGCTCCCGTTGATGGTTATCCGCATCAGTACGGGGGCCTCACCGTTTTTCAACAATTTCGTTTTGAGCACGAAAAAAAGAATGTTCATTGTTCCTTGTTTCATCACTTTTGTTTTTTTAGAGGTGTTACATCCAATTGTTTCGTCAAAACCGGATGGCATGAGGACGTGAAACGAAATGTTAAATTCGGTGGCTTTTTTGAGGGACTTGTGGAATAGCCATAAAAATCCCATTTTTATCAGGTTCGAATTGCCTTTTGTATCCCGGGTTCGATTCCTTTTTTTATCCCGATGGGAAATACCGAATTTTTAAATTTCTTTCACATTTCTAACTCCATCCGGTCATGTGTGCAAAATTACTTTTTCACACCGGAGATTAAAATTGTCAAATAGTTGAAAAACAATGAAGTATGATGCATATTTATGGCTTTTTCAAAAGCCTTAAAAAAAGCCACTGAATTGGCGAAATCCAACTTCACAAATATGTAATGAAATGCGTAGCGAGGGTAAAAAAAGAACCCTTGAACTATCTCTAATTCAAGGGTTTTCATGCGTTAGAAGCAACTATGTACTTTGCTTTGGTGGTGCCACCAGGAATCGAACCGGGGACACAAGGATTTTCAGTCCTTTGCTCTACCAACTGAGCTATGGCACCATTTCTATCTCTTTTGCGGTTGCAAAGGTAGTGAAAGTTTTGGACTATGCAAGAGGTTAGGAAATAAAAAACACTGATAATTGGCTATGTGGCTAATTATCAGTGTCTATATTTTTATAGAAAATACAAAAAAGTTGATAAGCATCCGGCTTTTCAGCTTTTTCCTTTCTGCTTTCGTCCGGGAGTTTCGGCCTATTCCGTTTCTTCGGGAGTGGAAGAGTCCTCTTTCAGTGGGTTCCAGCCTTGTGCTTTCAGTTCAAATTCCTGGCCGTCGCGGGTGATTAGGGCACAGCCCAACTCCGGTTTCGTGATATGGCCTATCAGCTTGATGCCTTCCATTTCGGACACTTTCTCGTGGTCGGCAATGGGGACGGTGAACAAAAGTTCATAATCCTCGCCGCCGTTGAGGGCGCAGGTCGTTAGGTTCATATTGAACTCCTCTGCCATAACGGCTGTCTGGTAGTCGATGGGGATATGCTCCTCGTAGATGCGGCAGCCTGCTTTGCTTTGCGTGCAGATATGCAGCAATTCGGAAGACAGACCGTCGGAGATGTCCATCATGGCGGTGGGCTGCACACCTTCTTTTGCCAATTTCCGGATGATGTCACGACGGGCTTCCGGTTTCAGTTGCCGTTCCAGCAGATACTCTTTGCCTGCAAAATCGGGTTGCAGATCTTTGTCGCCGCCTTTGAGCACGCTCTTTTCACGTTCCAGCAATTGCAGTCCCATGTAGGCGGCGCCCAGATCGCCGGAGACGCAGATAAGGTCGGTGTCTTTGGCGCCGTTGCGATAAACCACTTTGCCCTTTTCGCCTTCACCGATGCAGGTGATGCTGATGGTGAGTCCCGTATAGGAGGAAGATGTATCGCCGCCTACAATATCCACCCCATATTCCTCACAGGCAAGGCGTATGCCGGCATACAATTCTTCCATTTCCTCTACGCTGAAGCGCTTGGATAAGCCCAGGGAAACGGTGATTTGCCGGGGAGTTCCGTTCATGGCGTAGATGTCGGAGAAGTTGACTACGGCCGATTTGTATCCCAAGTGTTTGAGGGGTACGTATGTCAGGTCGAAGTGTATGCCTTCCAACAGTAGGTCGGTGGTGACCAGCACCTCTTTGTCCGCAGGGTAGGAGAGGACGGCGGCGTCATCGCCTATGCCGTATTGACTGGATTTATTCTTTAGTTCGATACCTTCGGTGAGGTGGCGGATAAGGCCGAACTCACCGAGGGTTGCTATTTCTGTTCTCATTCAGATATCTTGTTTTAACCCCTTTAGGGGAGCCGGGGCGTTTACGCTCTGTTAATCAACTCTCTCATGATTTCTGTCATCTTCGGCTGTGCGGCATCTGCGGCTTTCTGCACTTCTTCGTGGGATACTTCTACGATTTTGCCTTCCACGCCGAGGTCGGTGATGACTGATACTCCAAACACTTTGATGCCGCAATGATTGGCAACGATAACTTCGGGGACGGTGGACATACCTACCGCATCTGCTCCCAGAATACGGAACAGCTTGTATTCCGCCGGAGTTTCAAATGTGGGGCCTTGCGTGCCGATGTACACTCCATGCTGAACTTTAATCCCTTTTTCGGCTGCAATCGCATCTGCTTTGCGAATCAGTTCTTTGTCGTATGCTTCACTCATGTCCGGGAAGCGCGGGCCGTATGGGATATTCTTGCCCCGCAGCGGATGTTCGGGGAAGTAGTTGATGTGGTCGGTGATGATCATCAGGTCGCCAATTTCGAAGTCCGGATTTGTACCGCCGCTGGCGTTGGACACGAACAAGGTTTTGATGCCCAGTTCGCGCATCACACGTACCGGGAACGTAACTTCTTTCATGGAATAGCCTTCGTAGAAGTGGAAGCGGCCCTGCATCGCCAGAATATCCTTGTTGCCCAGCTTGCCGAAAATCAGTTTGCCGCTGTGCCCCTCTACCGTAGATACGGGGAAGTTGGGGATATCCTCATATTTTATTTCGTACTTCTCGGTGATCTCGCCTGCCAGGCTGCCAAGTCCGGTTCCGAGGATAATTGCCGTCTCAGGATGTGTGTGCATCTTACCTTTCAGATAAGCTGCGGTTTCTTGAATACGTTCTAACATAGCCAATAATGTTTTGGTTAAATATATATTGTTGATTTTGCAAAAGCTCTATCTTGATAGGAAGCACGTATATATACGGTTTCAGTGTTTCGCTCAGGGCCGGGTGATTTTTCAGCCGGGTGGCATCCTTTTCCGTTGTGATAATCATCCTTTTGTCTTTTTCCAGCTGCAAGAACCGTTCTTCGATGAGTTGCAGGTCTTTCGTGCTGAAGTCGTGGTGGTCGCCGAAAGCCAGCAGGCTGACGTTTGGAGTATGCGATTTCACTTCTTCCACCAATGGGGCGGGAGAGGCGATGCCCGTAACGAGAAGCACTTGTTCGTTGCCGGTACAAACAGTCCCTTTCCCTATCTCCGGGAATAGCGGTATCAACGATCCGTAGCGGAATTTGGAGAAATACAGTTGCTGGTACGGATATAGATGCAGCCGTTTGGTGATGATATTGAAATCTATCGGCTTGATATTGTCCGGACACTTCGTGACGATGACTATTTGTGCGCGGTTCTTCCCTCCGGCGGGTTCGCGAAGTCTTCCTGCAGGGAGCAGGACATCATCGCATAACAGTCGGTGGAAGTCTGTCAGCAGAATGTTCAGACCTGCTTTCACACGACGGTGTTGGAAGGCATCATCCAGTAGCACAGCATCCACAGCGGGGTTCTTCAGTTTCAGCAATTGTTCGATGCCATGACAGCGGTCTTCATCCACTGCTACCCGTATGTCCGGGAATTTGCTTTTTATCTGATACGGTTCGTCACCGATCTTCCCTGCGCTGCTTTCGGCGGTTGCCAGTATGTAGCCCTTGCTTTTCCGTTTGTAGCCGCGGCTCAATGCAGCCACGTTTATGCCTTCGTTCTGCAATAATCTTATCAGATATTCCGTATGCGGTGTCTTTCCTGTTCCGCCTACGGCAAGGTTGCCCACACATATCACAGGAATGTCAAAACTCTTCGACCGGAGCCAGCCCCAGTCAAAGAGTTTGTTTCGCAAGCACACCCCTATCCCGTAGAGCCAGGAGAGGGGATATAGCCAATGATGTATTTTTACGGATGCATCTCTCATTTAGAATTATTGTATGTTCAGTTCAAACGGCACACGTGCCTGTATACGGTCTATCTTGTCGAAGTTTTCGATGATGCCGAACTGGCGATATACATCGCTCATTTTTCCGTTCAGCATGCGAGCCTTGATGTAATTTCCGGGATTCGTATTCATCAGGCTCTCCAAGAAGCCCTCTTTTTTGGGATAGTTCATTACGGTATAGGCATCCACGCCAGCTTTGGCAACGGCGATTTCCAGAGCCTTGTCCAGACCGCCCAGTTCGTCCACCAAGCCCAGTTCTTTGGCGGTACTCCCTGTCCACACCCGGCCTTGTGCAATTTTGTCAAGCTCTTCCATGCTGATGCCGCGTCCGTCGGAGCAGCGGGTCAGGAAGAGTTTGTAGCCGTTGTTGACGTACATTTGCATCAGTCCTTTTTCACCGTCATTCATCGGTCGGGTGAGGTTGCCGAAGTCGGCATAAGGGTTGGTTTTTACGACGTCGAAGTTCAGGCCGAGTTTCTCTGTCAGTCCTTTGGCGTTGGGCATCATGCCAAAGATGCCGATAGAGCCGGTCAGAGTGGTGGGTTCGGCAACGATGGTGTCGGCATTGCAGGCAATGTAGTAGCCGCCGGATGCTGCATAGTCGCCCATGGACACGATTACCGGTTTCTCTTTCTTCAGTTGTTCTACGGCATACCATATCTGTTCGGAACCGTAGGCGCTTCCACCCGGGGAGTTGACGCGCAGCACTACGGCTTTCACATTTTCATCATCTTTCAACTTGCGCAGGTCTCTGATAACCTTTTCGGAGTTGATGCCCTCTTCGGTAGAAGCCGACGAACCGCCGTCAATTTCACCGTATGCATAATATACGGCAATCACGTTTCCGCTCTTGTCTTTGGGTACGTTCTTTTTCACGTTTACCATGTCCTGAATGCCCAGCACCGGCATGTCGTCGTCCTTGTCGATGCCTACAAGGGTTTTCAGGTAGTCGCGTACATCGTTTTTATAGATCAGGGTGTCTACCAATCCGTTTTTCACGCTCTCCTCTGCGGGATAGAACATCAGCATGCGGTCGGCCTCTTTGTTCAGGGCTTCTACGGAGAGGTTGCGCGATTCGGCAATGTCGCCCGTAATCTGTCCCCAAACGGACGACAGGTAGACGTTCACCTGCTCGCGGTTGGCAGGGCTCATTTCGGTAGCGATGAATGGTTCAACTGCCGATTTGTATGTACCCACTTTGAATACTTGCATTTCCACGCCGATCTTTTCCAGCAGGTCTTTGAAGAACATCGGGGTGGCTGCCAATCCCCGCCATTCGAGCATACCTTGCGGGTTCAGCATCACTTTGTCCGCTATGCTGGACAGGTAGTAGAGGCTTTGTGTGTAGGAGTCGCCGTAGGCTACGATGAATTTGCCCGATTCCTTGAAGTCTTTCAGTGCGTGGCGAATTTCTTCAAGGGAGGCGTAGCCTGCGCTCAGAGAATTGGCCTGAATATAAATGCCTTTGATGTTTTCGTTTTCTTTGGCTTTCCTGATAGAAGAGAGAACATCATCCAGACCATAAGTCTTATAATCGTCTTTCATGAGGATGTCCAACGGGTTTTCCTGACTGCGTTCGGCCAGTGTACCGTTCAGGTCCAGCATCATAACGGAGTTCTTGCGCACTTGCGTTTCCGACTCCGAGGAGGATACCATACTGAAAACTACGAGAATACTGATGAAAAACAGAACGACGCTCGATACGATAATTCCCGTTACGGTGGCGAGCGTAAATTTCAAGAAATCTTTCATTGTCTTATTGTTTTTGGTATGCTAACTTTTTTAAGCTAACAAAGATAAATAATTAGGTTGATATTTTCCCTATCTGTCGCAAGGTTTTTCGTTTTTGTCACATGATATGCCCTAAATATTTGCTGCATTGTTAATTCCTGTTCTGCGGCATAATTTCAATAAATCGGATAAGAGAGTGGAAAAAATGATAAAACAAAGGTAATTATGTGGGATCGGTATTCACCTTTGGCGAAAATCAACTTCATAGTTTGCGGTTCTATCTATTCTTTGATGAAGCACATTTTTGAGGACCACAAAGAACCTTTGTTCGGACGGTTGACGTCTAAATTTGTGTTGAAACCGTTTAAGACGTCTGTGCTCATAGAGATTTTACGTGATTATAATCCTGCCTACACTCCGGATGATTTGCTGTGCCTGTACACGCTGACAGGCGGAGTGACTTAATATGTCACTTATTGCAGACAATTAGCATCCGTCTTTTCGGGGCTTGATTTATGATGTTATATATTTGCCGGATAAAGATTTGGTATTTAAACAAATATGATTTGCGGTTTGTTGATAAGTCGATTTTTCATCTATTATTTTTATAACAAATTCTATGTTTAAGTTCAAAATGTGTACTTTTACGGAGAAGTAGAATGTGTAATCGGTAAATGGACCTGCGAAACAAAAAGAAGAAATTGAGTATTCATGTTATATTAAATCCTTGTAAGGCAAGTGGTGATGAAATTTACTCTCTTGCGATTCGTGTGCTGTATTGTCGCAAGAAGAAGGAATATTCGTTGGGCAGGCAGGTTCATCGGTCCAACTATCGGGTGGATGGGGAACGGGTGGTGTATTCTCCGGAGGGGATTTTGAAGCGTAGAGATCCCGGCAGCATCAATCGTCTTATTATGGAGGAGAAGGAGGGGATTGTGAAGTCTTTTCTTTTTTTGGAGAGGACGGAGCCGGGGTTTGGTTTGGAGCGTCTGATGCAGAGACATCACAAGGAGCGGCACGACCAGTATGTGGAAAAGTTCATTTTGCAATATATAGACTCTTTGAGAGAGGAAGGGAAGCTGGGAACAGCAGATGCTTATATGAGCGGGTTGCGTTCTCTGTTGCGTTTTTGCAGTCCGCGGAAGATAAAGTTCAAGGATGTGGACTATGTTTTCATTACGGACTACATGCACTATTTGCGTGCGCGAGGGGTTGCGGAGAACACTGTCCACATGTACCTCAGCAATTTCAGGGCGATTTGCAACAAGGCACGCAAGCAGGGGGTGAAGGTTGGCAAGGACAATCCGTTTGCCGATTTGGACATTCGCAGGCGGGAGACGGTGAAACGGGCTTTGAGCAAGGAGGAAATAGCACTCATCGCTTCGGTCAATCTCAGGCGGCATCCCCGGTTGGAGCAGGCGCGGGATTTGTTTATGTTCAGTTTCTATTGTCGCGGCATGTCGTTTGTGGATGTCATTCATCTTAGGAATGATTGGGTGGTAAAGGATACGATCTTCTATGCACGCAGCAAAACCGGGCAACGGTTGCAGGTGGGGCTGTTGCCTGATTTGCAAAAGATTATCGAAAAATACCGGACGGACAGCCCGTATATTTTTCCTTATATCGACTCCGGTTCTTCAAGATCCGTTTATACGCAGTATCGCTATGCTTTGGGGATGATAAACCGTTACCTCAAGCAGCTTGGGAGACTGTTGCACATAGACCTTCCGCTCACCACCTATGTGGCCCGCCATTCTTGGGCCACCATAGCAAAGAATGAGGGAATACCGATTTCCCTCATCAGCGAAGGGCTGGGGCATACGTCCGAGAAAACGACACAGATCTATTTGGCGTCGTTTCCCGTTGATGCTGTGAACAGGGTTAATGAAAGCGTTGCCGCGGCAGTAGGCAATTGCATAAAAAAAGGAGGTGGAATTTCATCTGTCTGAGCAACACAGATGAAAGCATAATCCGTTTTATTTGATTTGCTCCACAGATTGCACTATAAAAGTGCAGAATTTTGCAGTTTTCTGCACTTTTGTTGTGCAATTAATGTATATTTGCATATAAATATATGCTAATCATGGATAGACTATACGAGAATTTCAATAAGCTCCTTAAAGCGACAAGTACCGATTTCATCCGGTATAAGTATGCTGAAATAAACTGGGATAGCCATATGCTCGGACTTGTAGGGCCACGCGGAGTAGGCAAAACCACCATGTTCCTGCAACATATCAAGCAGAGCTTGAATCCGAGAGAGACATTGTATGTTTCAGCAGATAATATGTATTTTGCCGATAATTCCCTGATTGACTTAGCAGACAAGTTCAATAAACAGGGTGGCAGACATTTATTCATTGACGAAATACACAAATACCCTAATTGGTCTCGTGAATTGAAGCAGATATTCGATTCTTATCCGGATATGCAAATACTTTTCACAGGCTCCTCTATTCTGGATATTTATAAAGGAACGGCAGACTTGAGCAGACGTGCGCCAATCTATGAAATGCAAGGACTGTCTTTCAGGGAATATTTAAGCATGTTCCACCAAATTCATGTACCGGTCTACACCTTGGAAGAGATATTGGAACATAAAGTTGAGATTCCGGGGATAGCGCATCCGCTTCCATTATTTTCCAAATATCTCCAATACGGCTATTATCCATTCGGCAAAGATGTCACTTTTGAAATAGAGTTGAATCAAGTAATCAATCAGACTATGGAGAATGACATACCCCAATACGCAAATATGAATGTGTCGACAGGACGAAAGCTGAAACAGTTATTGATGATTATTTCAAAAAGTGTTCCATTTAAACCTGTCATGCAAAAGCTTGCTGATATTATAGGAGTAAGCCGCAATTACTTGAGCGACTATTTGCTCTATATAGAGAAAGCCGGTATGATAGCACAAGTCCGGGACGCAACCGGAGGGAGCAGAGGTCTGGGTAAAGTGGAAAAAATATACCTGGATAATACCAACCTTATTTATATATTAGGGGGAGAGAATTCCAATATCGGTAATATACGCGAAACATTCTTTTATAACCAGATGCGGGTGAAACAGGATATTATATCTTCCAAAGTCTCTGATTTTCAAATTGGAGAGCGGACATTCGAAATTGGCGGAAAGAGCAAAGGACAACAGCAGATTGCCAAAGCACAAGAGGGATATGTTATAAAAGATGATATTGAGACCGGATATGGAAATATTATTCCACTTTGGAATTTCGGAATGAATTATTAGTATATCTTTGTACGAGTGACGCGCTTATGCGAGAAGATAAAAGAAATATGCCAAGAACGGGCAGAGATATTACAGGGGACGGCTGGTTTCTACGTGAGCGGATTGCGTTTTCCTGTTGCGTTTTTGCAGTAGTTCAGGGAGGTGGAATTTCATCTGTCTGAATAACACAGATGAAAAAATAAAAAGAGCATCAAAAAAAGCGTACTATTCAGTGAGTTCATATACTCGTAGAATGTTGCTTTTTTTGATGCTGCAAAGATATGGACTATTCAAAATAAATTAGTTGTCCAAATAAACCAATCGCTTTACCTATTATTTAATACATTGAAAAACAGATGATTCTATTCGTCTTTCTTTTATCTGTTTTTTTAATTCAGTGGGATTGTAACCAAAATTGCATTTGCAATACTTATTAAAACTGGATGCTGACAAGAAGCCAAACTCATGCGCAATTTCTTTGATAGAAATTGAATCATAACTTAACCTTGACAGTATTTTCTGGTTTTTTTGTTTCTGTAACCAGACAGAAACAGGTTCTCCAAATTCCTGTATGAACTTTCGTTGCAAGTCGGAGTTGCTCATTCCCAATAACTGCGCCAGTTCCTTTTTGCTGTACACTTGGTCTTTGTGTTGCAATACCGCTATTTTGAAGTCAAACTCCTTTCCCATTATGGGGTGGAACAGTCTGATCATTTCTCTTTTTGTATAGGTTGTCCTAAAGATAATGAACAGTTCCCGTTCTTTAATTTCATGCAGATGTTTGCAACTCACACCTGCCTGAAGATAAGTTTCCAGCAGACCAAGAAACAAGTTTAACGGCTCCTTTATGGGGAGTGCCTCGAAGTACAAAGGTACATCTGATTCTTCTTTTAAATAGCTGCTTAACATGTGTTTATCACATAAGGAAATGTTGTTATGGAAAAAAGTAAGGTTGATGTATCTTCCCGGAAGGATAACCTCTCCGACATAGTGGGACGAGATAGGGATAAACACAAATTCATTTGCATGCACCCTTGCTTTTTCATTTTCATCTTTGGTAATTTCGACCTCTCCAGACAATATAAATATCAGGTGGTTGGCTTTTATCTCCTGCTCCTGATTGTCGAAATTTTCTCCTGTCAGGGCTTGTCCTAATGAAAAGCCGCTGTACTCTTCTGTCTTGTAGTTTACACACGATGTGTGCTCTTTAATGTAGTTCAGTTCCATTTTGTATACTCAATTTAAAGTTATTAATTCAGGCATTTCATGCCCAATGTTTCAGTTTATGTTTCAGAAAAGCTGTGCCTTATGTCATTCATACATAGCGTATTATCCACATCTATAATAGAAAGAAATGGTACAGTGAAAAAACATTGAATCTTTTTATCTGCGTAAATCATTAATTATCAATACTATATATGTATCTCATCTGTGTTATTCAGACAGATGAAAAATGTGAAAGCCGAGAAAGGGAAATTAACGTAAATAAATAGTTGAAATACAACGAATAATAAAATAAGAGACTATGCTAAAAAAAGTGACGATTTTCATGATTACCTTGTTTGCGCTCTTATCCGGAACGGCTTCGGCTCAAGAGTTTGCGGTGAAGAGTAATCTGTTGTACGATGCAACTTCTACGATAAACTTGGGAGTAGAATATGGGTTGTCTCCTCGCTGGACGTTGGAGGTGTCCGGCAACTATAATGCGTGGACTTTTTCTGATAATAAGAAAATGAAGCTCTGGATGCTTCAGCCCGGAGTTCGTTATTGGACATGCAGCCGTTTCGCCGGACATTTCTGGGAAGCCCACTTGCTTGGAGGCGAATACAACTACGGCGGTATGCTTCCTTTCGGCATAAAGCCCTCCGCGTCGGGATTGGGCAGTAAGCGCTATCAGGGCTGGCTGGCGGGAGCAGGAGTGGGCTACGGTTACAGTTGGGTGCTGGGCAAGCGCTGGAATTTGGAAGCTACCCTCGGAGTGGGCTATGTGCATTTCAGCTACGACCGTTTCGAGTGCAAGACGTGCGGTGACAAGCTGGGCAGTGGGAATAAGAACTACTTCGGCCCTACTAAGGCTGCCGTTTCCCTTATCTATATTATAAAGTAACGAAAGAAGAAATAAAGATATGAAGTGTAGTGTGCTATTATGTGGCTTGCTGCTGATGCAGGCGGTTGGCCTGTCGGCTAAGGAGCAGGTGCGTTTATCGGCGGACGATGTAAAGATGGTTCGCAGTGAAGACAGCGTGCGCGTTTCGTTCAGGCTGAATGTAGGCGGGCTGGGCAGAGATTATGTGTTGAAAGTTACCCCGTTGTTGCGTGGCAAGGGCGGGCAGGAAGCATGCCTTCCGAAGTTGAACTACGGCAGCCGCCGGGCGCAGATAGTGGAGTGGCGCGAGGGCGGCATGAAAAAGACGCAGGCGGTTGCTCCTGCCTACAACAAGGCGGGCGAAGAACTGCTCTACACCCATACGCTCCCCTACAACGACTGGATGGAAGGCGCCTCCCTCCATTTGGAAGCGCAGAGCGAGGGCTGTTGCAGCAAAGAGACATTGCAGTCCCTGCGGTTGCTGGACAATGCGATGCTTGCCACCCCTGCCGAGCTGTTTGTTCCCGTAGTGCCCCGGTCGGAGCCTGTGATACCCGTTGTGGAGCAACTGGCGCAGGAAAACAAGTTCTTGGGTGTGTGGACGGGCAGCGTGGGCACAAAGGAGGACATCGACCGTTATAAAGACGAAGCCACTCTGGTGGTCTACTTCCCTGTGGGTAGCGTACGGGTGGTTCCGGAGTTCGAGAACAACCGCGCCCAATTGGACCATCTGCTCTCTGTTCTCGACAAGATAGCCGAAGACAAAAACTCCCGCATCGCCAAGATATTGGTAGTAGGTTCGGCCTCGCCCGACGGTTCTGCCGAGCTGAACGCCCGCATTGCCGCCAACCGGGCGCAGGTGTTGGTGGATTACATCACGAGCCGCACCCGGCTCTCACCTTCCTATTTCGAGGTGAAAAACGACCAAGAGTCGTGGAGATTTCTGCGCAGGCTCGTTGCAGACAGCGATATGGACTCCCGGCAGCAGGTGCTGCACATCATCGACACTGCTCCGGTGTGGGACGCCAAGAAGAAAGTGGGTCGCTTGGGACTTCTCATGAAGCTCAACGGTGGCAAGCCCTATCACTATATGAAGCAGCACTTCTTCCCGAAGCTTCGCAACGCGGGATACATCAAGGTGTTCTACGAGGCGCAGCCCGACCCCGAACTCCTGTCGCTCAACAAAGCCATCGACCTGCTGCAAGCCGAACAGTACGCCCAAGCGTTAGATAAAGCAAGACAGGTTTTCCGAAGCGGAACAGGTTCCGGCAGAATAGAAAGACAGGATAGAAAGACAGAATAAAAAGAGTTTTCAATAGGTATTATATACAATAACAATAATCATTTAAGTACTAATTTTTAAGATTAAAAAACAATGAAGAAGATTAAATTTTTAGCAGTGGCTCTTGCAGCCTTCACGATGTTCTCGTGCACTAACGATGAAGTAGAGAATTTAGGAAACAATGTTCCGGGCGAGCAGGCGGTACTTACCATCAAGCTTAAAGGCGATGGAGATAATCAGGCGCAATCAAGAGCTGCGGGACCGGCTACCGATACAGAAGATGCTGTGATTAATAACTATCTTGTGTTCCTGTTCCGCGATGGTGGCGCTTTGGACTGTGCTCCCCATTACAGTGTTTCCGGTGCAGCTGCTACAATCAGCAATGGTACTACTGCCGCAAAGAAAGCGTATGTGGTGGCCAATACGGGCGCACTGGCTAACGGCCCTTTTAAAGATGTTAAAACGGAAAGCGACTTATTGGCGGCGGCAGGTAGCCTGATGGATAATACTAATAATGTTTCAACTCAGACGAAAACCAACCTTTGGATGTCGGGAGAGAGTGGTGTTACCTTTAACGGTACTACCGGTACTACTACAGTGACCTTAAGCTACGTAGCGGCAAAAATACAGCTTATCGTCAAGGATAAGCGTACGAATATGAGCGGTGGTACTATTCAGATTACAGACGACGAAGTTGTATTGCTGTTTGCAGGTAAGAGTGGAAAGTTCTTCGGAACCCAAAAGTCTGTACAAACTCACTTCTATACAGGAGATGACAGTTATAATAATCCCTTTAAAACGAATGTAACGAAATCTACGGCTCTGTCCGATCAGGTAACCACTCCTTTCACAGATAATGCAGGTGGCACTGTTTTCAACCACTTCTACACTTTCGGCAACGACGGTACGACTCAACCCACCATCCTTGCCATCAAGTCAACAAAGACTGTGGGCGGTACTTCTTCTCCTATCTTCTATCCCATTCTGTTTACAAAAACCGATGCGAAAGAGACCATCGAACCGGGCAAGTCCTATACAGTGACTGTTACCCTGAATGGTGATGTGGAAGCCGGTGCCGGCGGTGGTACTACCGACCCGGAAGCACCTGTTATCTCTTCTTCCATAGAAGTGACTGTGACTGCTGCTCAATGGGTTACCCAATCCGTCAGCAAAGAGTTTAACTAAAAATATCCGTAGAAGTTATTTTTATCTCTAACAAGAATGTGCAGAAAGGCGGGACGCCTCCCGCTCCCGCCTTTCATATTACAATATTTTCGTTTCACTATCAATACACCCACCCAATCATGCAGAAGAACAAATTCCGTAACTGCTTGCAAATACTGCCTGTACTGTTTCTTATGGCATTTGTATCTGCAAGCTGCATCAAGGACGACCTTTCGGGCTGTCCTTCTCCCCACGTCTCCGGACTTACCTTGCAGGTAAAGGTCTTCGACGCCGACGGCGGCACGCTTGGCAGCGAGACTATAAAGGACATCACGCTCTATGTTTTCGACAAAGACAAAAACTTGCTCGACACCCTCCACACCTCCCTTTCGGAACTTGTCACGCTGGACTATCCCGGACACGACGTCCTGAAACTGGTGGCATGGGGCAACGGCCGGCAAGGCAGCCAGACACTGCCCGCACTGCGGCAGGGCGACCACTTGGAGACGGCCTTCGTGTCGCTCATCCACCAACCCCAAACTCGGATAACCTACCCCGTAGCAGGCTCGCCCGACGACCTCTTCTACGGCACCATAGATATACAGACCTCCGCCGATGCGCTCTCCGCCACCGGCACCCTCTCCGACAAGGAACTTCCCCTGCGGCGCAAGGTCTCCGGCGTAGCCGTTACGGCGCGCCACCTCAAGGAGTACGTGGGAAGCTCCGACGGCGATTTCCACTACATCCTGCGCAAGACGGGCAACATGCTCGACTTCTACGGCCTGCCCAACGGCACCGATGTGAGCTACCGCCCCGAAGCCTCGTTCAACGACCGGGGAGATTTCGTCTCCTCCGTTTTCAACATCCTGCCCACCGAGGAGGAGCTCCGCATAGACATCTACCACCGGGGCGTGCTCCGGACGACCGTCATTTCCGACAGCAACGGCAAACCCCTGCGCGTGTCAGAAGGCCGCCTGCTCAACGTGCTTGTCGACTTCGACGGTGCTATCAGCGTAGAAGTCAAAGTCACCGACTGGGGCAAACAGGAGATATGGAAAGAGTTCTAACCCTGAGGACAGGACAAGAATGATAAGACAGAACAATAAGATACACTAAAAAAATACAGAGATATAAAATGAGAAAGATAAGAAATACGATGCCTTTCCTCCATGCGCTGCTTCTCTCCGCCTTGCTTCTGGCGGGATGCGTCCGCGAGGAGTTTCCGGGTGCAGGCTCTGTGGCAGAAGGAGAGCCTGCACGAATAGAGCTCAACCTGATTGTGCCGACCATGAGCAGCGGTTCTTCCACCCGCGCCCTGACTCCCGAACAGGAGAACAAGATTGAGAATTTGCGGGTGATGGTGTTCCGGGCAGACGGCTCGGTGGTGAGCAACGGTAAGTATGTAAGTTCCGGTTCTAAATTTACAATAGATAGCTATTCGGGCAGCAACTACACGCTCTTTTTCATTGCCAACGTCAGCAATGCGGAGATAGAGGCCAAGTTGCAATCCGCCACTTCTCTGCCGGAGGTGGAAGGCATTGTGACAACCGCCACCCAACTGGACTTCGGCATGAACACCACGCACCCCCTGATGATGACGGGAAAGCAGGAGAACGTGAACTTCGCTCCGGGCAACAGCACCTACGGCACTCCGGTTCAGCTTCATTTCATTGCCGCCAAAGTGACGCTGAAGGTGATGGATAAAACCCCTGGCGGCCAAGAGATAATCTTCATAGGCTGGGACGTGGAGAATGTTCCACTCCGCAGTTATCTGTTTTCGAATGCTACGGATATCAACCAGCCCGGCACTACCGCCGACAAAGATGATTACTGGCTGACAACGGATGCGGACTATCCGTTTGAGGTGGAGGACAAACCGAAGAAAACAGTCTCCCAAACACTCTATGTCTTTGAAAATCGCAGAGGAGGACGTGTGAACAGGTCCCTTCCTGGCGACAGGTATCAAGGGATGGCTTTTGACGACCAAGACCACCGCGGCAAAGCCTGGTTCAAGCCCGCACGTGCCACTGCCATCGTCATTAAGGCCATGCACAAGACCACATGGGAAACGAAGCAGGTAAAGGCGCATATCTACTTGGGAGCCGACAACCATAGCGACTACAACATAGAGCGTGGCAAGCACTACACCTTTACCGTAACGGTCAACGGGTTGAATGACATCAAAGTGGACTCGAATGTGGAGTATTATACGGGAGACTTTTCGGTGGATTTTGAAAAGAGAAACTTCGATGCACATCCCGATTTTTCTCCCATGCGCATCAATGCGGTGAAAGGAAAGATGACCATGGAAATTTTGGATGATGCCGGCAGAGCTTATAACGAACCGGGGTTCGATGCCACATGGCTTAAAATATCTCCTTTGGACTTGATGTGGCATCAGGTGAAGCAAGCGTCTCCCCATGATGAGTGGCAACAGCAGGTGGGCGAGGTAGGCAGTTTTGTACGTGCGAAATATATCCCCCACAAGAGTGTGAGGGAAAAGCTGGAGCAGCAAGGAATAACCGGCTGGAATCCTATTCCCACAGGGCAGGAGGATGACGATGTCATGGCATTTGCCGATGCCACCCATCGCATGTGTTATAAAATAACGGATATTCCGTTTACGGAAATCACTGCAACCAGTAAGATGCTGTATGTTTATGCGGATGAATATCTAAACAGGAAGGGTGATCGTGGTGCCAGCGTACAACTGACTTTCTACAAAGATGGAGGAGATCCGAATACGCCTGAAGTTAGGACTTTTCACTTTACGCAAATTCGTGGTGGTCATATTTATACTGAATATGTTAATGACCCCGGATTACTTATGATAAATGAGGATGGCACGCTTGGCACTGTCAAAAAACCGTTTTTTACTGAGAGAATTAAGGAGTGTGAACTCTACAGCTTATATCCGGGGGTATTAGACTTTAGAACCAGGAATCCGCGATGGGGCTTTTACGGTATGTTGCTCTATAACGGGCCTGATAAAAGCCGTAATGGTAAATTCCTGACAGAAAATGCCGTATATACCGATGTTCGGCGTGTGAACAATGAGGTTGTAGGTTTTGGTACGGCTTTTGACTCTTACCGTCCGATGTATGGGACTGGGGATCAACCCCTTCCCAAATATACAGGAGCGACTTCCGGTGCTCCTTATTATTATCCAGATGCATCTGCGAATATTTACCACCCCATTTACAAGACTTCTGCGGCACGATACTGCCACGAGAAGAACAGGGACTTAAACGGTGATGGAATGATTGATGCTTCGGAGAGCCATTGGTATCTACCATCGATAGATGAAATGAAGTTAATCTTTCTTTCCAGAGTCCTTGATCACGATATCCATGGTATTTTGAATCTTATGACTTCTACTGAAAAAGAAGCCGATTCTTATCTTTCTATCGGTTTATACGTTGATACTCAATATTACAGATTCGCTGAATACTTTAATGGCTCTCTTAGCAAGGATACTCAAACGTGGACTTATTGTGTCAGGAGATTATAATGACTAGAGTAATCGGAGGGTGCTTTAAGATCTTAAGCAACGGATTGTGATAAAATAAAAAACAGATAAATGAAACTATATATGAAGTTAATATTAGGAATTCTCGGACTGCTGATGACAACTGCAAATTATGCTCAAGATGTGTATGGTAATTCGATAGATGCTTCGGCTATCAATGGAGATCGTGGTAATCATCCACCGAAGACAACATCTGTAGACGGAACAAATTATGCTGAAGGTTCGGACGATAATCAAATAAATTTAGCCCATTGGGGTAATGCTCTGGCAGTTGGCAAGGGAATTGAGATTGAAACGTCAGACTCTTTTTCTGACAATTGGCTGGATGCTGCAAATACGTGTACAAATAGGGGATGGCGCTTGCCTACAGTAGCGGACTTCTGGTTGGTGTCCATGTTAAAGAAAGAGCTGGAACAGGACCCGTATTATTTTACTCCTTTTCTCAGAGGGAAGGCCAAGGAGCTTCCCTCTAATCCGGGAGACAGAGGTTGGCACTATTGGCTTGCTACTGAATTTCGTGGTATGGGACAATATTCCTATATGATGGTGTTTGATGATGATGGAGATGAAATGGTAATCAATGGTCTGTTAGGCTATGATGGCAGCAGCGGCAAGGCAGGAATAAAAAAAGGAACCTATGATCCTCCCTTTCAGATGCCGTTTCGTTGCGTCCGCGACCACAACTAATAAAAAAATAATTTCTTTCTTTCTTTTTAACCCCGGTTCTATGACCCTATACAGTCCCCTACGCCATTACCGCCGCTACCCCCGCCGTTCCCGCACGCCTCGTGCACTGCGCTGGTTTGCCGCCGTTGTGCTGTTGCTGCTGTCGCTCCTGCCGTTGTTTGCCGGATGCGCTTCGCAATCCGCAGAAACGGAGCGCGGTACGGCGCACTCCGAAGCGGCATTCACATTGCCCGACATCCCCCCGCTGCTCGTCACCTCCGAGGCGCGCGCTTCCTACTTGGCGGCATACTACTGGCAGGGCTTCAACTTCCGCGATACTGCGCTCATTTCCCGTCCGGAAGTCACCGAACAGGCGTTGGCCGATTTTCTGGATATCCTCTCGCGTGTTCCGTTGGCAGAAGCGCAGAGCAGCCTTACGGCAATGATGGATTCCGCCGCTGTGGACAGTGCCATGTACGCCCACTTCATGAAGTTGTCGGGGAAATACCTCTACGAGCCCAACTCGCCTTTCCGCAACGAGGAGTACTACATCCCTGTGCTGCGCCACGTCATTGCTTCGCCCCGTCTGGGCGAACCGGACAAGGCACGTCCCAGGTTCAGGCTGGACATGGCGTTGAAGAACCGTCCGGGCGACGTGGCGGCGGACTTCGCCTACACCCTTGCCAACGGCACTGTCGGCAGCCTCCGGCAGATAAAGTCAAGCTATACCCTGCTGTTCTTCAACTCGCCCGACTGCGAGGACTGCCGCCGCGTAAAGGATTACATGGCTGCTTCGGAGCACCTCGCCGGTATGACGGGAGAGGGTTCCGCCCGCCGTCCCCGGCTGGTTATCCTTGCCGTCTACCCCGATGAGGACGTGGAGCAGTGGCGTGCGGCGGCTTATCCGCCCTGCATGCTCAACGCCCGCGACGCCTCGCAGGCCATCAACCGCCACCGGCTCTACGACCTGAAAGCGGTTCCCTGTCTCTATCTGCTCGATGCCGACAAGCGGGTGCTGCTGAAAGACGTCACAGTGGAGCATGTGGAACTGTATTTGAGAGAGCATGCAAGAAATTGAATTTAGAAATGGAATTATACATAGGGATAGAATTGAAATAAGATTATATATAGAATTTAGAAATAGCAATAGAATTAGAAATAAAATCTGATATGATTAGCATGAAAACCGAAAACATCCCCTTGTCAATGAAAGAAGGCAGTGCTTCTTATTTTTGTTTTGTTTGTTTGTTTATCCACCGGGGGATATGCTACGGGGCCGCTTACGGAAGCGTCTTGTTTTTAGCCGGCTTCGTAGCCGTTTTCGGTTTGCCCATATTGTTGATGGAGCTTTTTGAGAACCGTTTCAGGAAGCGTAACCGGGCGTCACTTGTCCGATAAATAGTAAATTTTTATGAAGAAACCCAAGAAAGAGACGCGTGACGTCATAGCCAAACATGTCCGTTGGACGGAAGCCTTGCGCGTAGTTCGCGCCTATCATCCCGAAGTCACCATTATTCTGCCGGAGGAGAAGATACAGATTCTTCCCGATGACGACGTGCGTGCCGCTATCGCTCCTATGGTGGGCGTCATCCGTCGTGCGCTCGATGCGGGGGTGGGGCAGTGGCATGGCTACACCGAGACATGCCGCGTCAGGCAGGTGCGGCTACTTCTCAGCCACTACTTCCATTATCACGAGGGCTGCATCGGTGCCGAGGAACTTGATCTGCTCATCGAAGACCTGCTCTATGTGCATAAGGCTTAGGGGGAGATATGTCAGGATGAGACTCCGTTATCATTTCGGTTCCCCCCCCGTATAATCATGTAAAAAAATACACTTTTCCGGACTTAACCCTTTGCTTGGTAAATGTTTACACTGTCATAACTGTAAATATTTACTTTTCTTGCGTTATTCTCATTTAATATCTTTGCCCAAGCATTGCAGATAAAAGGCCGCAAAGACCTTTGTGCAGTGTGTATAAATTTAAACAACTGACAAAGATAATGAATTCAGAAAATTATGCATCATCGTGCCGGAGAAAAACGGATGATCCGTTTACCGCAAACGCATCATCCGTTTGCCCCGGACACATCATCTGTTTGGGTGGAACGCATCATCCGTTTTTTTCCGCGTTGCCCGGTAGATATACGATAGTATATCTTATCTTCTTATTATTTATATTGTGTCGTCTTGTTGGTTGTAGGGGTGGCTATGAGGTATATTCAACTCGTTGATAACTAATGTACTAAGGTGGCTTGGAGGGTGGCTTTTTTGTGGTCGTAAAAATTAAGTGTCATATATATAACTTTTCATGGAGAATAATCTGTTAAAAAAGGGCTATGTCATGGTTTCTCGGGCATTGCTGCAAAAGGTTTGCGAGAAACAGGGTGCGGCGTGCTGTGATGAGGCTGCTTTTCTGCGGGTGCTGATAAATGTGAATTTCAAGCCGACTGTGGTGTTCTGTAACGGAGTGGAGCTGCAGTGTGCCCGCGGCGAGTCGGTCATCTCTTTCTTGGGCTGGGCCGATCTCTTCGGCTGGACAAGGGGGCGCACCCGGAATTTTTTCAAAAACTGTTGCCGTATGGGACTCATTGAGATGGTTTCGGACGACTGTCCCAGCCATATCCGCATACCCGGTTATGATGCATGGACAATGAAGCTGGCATCGGCTCCCAAACCGAAGGCTCCCGATGCCTTTGAGGAATCGTTGAAAGATTTTCTTGCCTATTACAGCCGCACCACGCACCTCCCCATAGAGAATGGCAGCTACGTGCGCAGCCTTTGGCGAAAGCTCTCCTCCGGCGAACGGCAACTCGCCTATAAGAAAGTGGAGGACTACTATTTCAGCCTGAACAACACGAACTACTGCTATCAGGTAGCCAAATATTTGGAGTATAGGATGTTTGAGAATGAATTCGCCGGTTTTAATTAATCCTTTTCATATTTATGTCCGAAATCCTAAATCCCCACGATGACGATCTTGAGTCGGTCATCTTGGGAGCTTGTCTCACCGAAACCACCGCTATGGTGCTTGTGGGCGACAAACTCTCTCCCGAAATGTTTTATGAGACGAAGTTTGGCGAAATCTACGCCGCTTTGCTCTCCATGTACCACTCCGGCAAAGCGATAGACCTCGTGACGGTGCGTGCCGAACTCGCTTCACGCGGCAAGCTGGAGGCGGTGGGTGGCGCCTACGAGCTGGTGCGCTTGGCAGGGCGCGTGGCGTCTTCCGCCCATTTGGAATACCATGCGCTCATCCTCCGGCAGATGTACATCAGGCGTGAGATGATTGCAGGGCTGCACACTCTGCTTGCCAGCGCTGCCGATGAGTCGGTGGACCTGAGCGATGCTTTGGCAGATCTGCACCGCCTTGCCGGACATCTGGAAAGCGGCGCTGTCTCCAACAACTGCCTGCGCGATATGGAACGCCTCATGCAGGACACCCTTGAGCAAATGGACAAGCGTGTGGAAAACAACCGGAACGGCATCACCGGTATTCCCACCGGACTGCGCGAGCTTGACAGGCTTACGGCGGGCTGGCAGCAGGGCGACCTGAACATCATCGCCGCCCGCCCCTCGGTGGGAAAGACTGCCTTTGCCCTGCATCTGGCACTGGCGGCAGGACGCGCCGGAAAGCATGTATTGGTGAACAGCCTTGAGATGCAAGGCGAAAGGCTGGGCGACCGTTGGCTCTGCGCCCAAGCGGCCAACGTGGATGCCGGACACCTCAAGACCGGACTGCTCGATGCCGGCGAACGGCAACAGGCATTGGAAGCCGCCCGGCTGCTGTCGGCCCTGCCTGTCTACGTGGACGACAATCCGAAGATGAGCATGGATCACATCCGTTCGTCCGCCCTGCTGCAAAAAAGCAAGGGACGCTGCGACCTCCTCATCATCGACTACCTGCAACTCTGCGAAATGAAGTCCGGACAGAAGAACCGTAACCGCGAACAGGAAGTGGCGGAAGCCAGCCGCAAAGCCAAACTCATTGCCAAAGAACTGGATATTCCCGTCATTCTGCTTTGCCAGTTGAACCGCGAGTGCGAAATGCGCGCCGACAAGCGCCCTGCTTTGAGCGACCTGCGCGAGAGCGGCGCCATAGAACAAGATGCCGATGTGGTGATGCTGCTCTATCGCCCCGCCCTCTACGGACTGACCTCCGAGCGCCGGAGCAAGTTCCCCTCCGAAGGACTGGGCATGGTGATCCTTGCCAAACACCGCAACGGCGAAACCGGCGATGTGTACTTCGGGCACAATCCCGCCATGACCAAAATAGGGGAGTATGTGCCGCCGACGGAATGGATGATGCGAAACGCGAAGTAAATATTAATCTTGCTACTCGATAGTATCTGTCATTCAACTACTGATTCGCATTAATAATTAATACCTGATATTTATCACCCTTTTTTTGAAAATAAACGACGAAATACTTGACTTTGCCTCGCTGATTTTGTATCTTTGTAATGTGCTTAAGAAAAGGAATAATCATTGATTATAGAGCGCCTTATCCCTCCTCTTACCCACTTTGTTTACGATAGTTCCGGCCGAACTTTTTCTTTTAAGATATATCTTTACGATTTTGAGATGTTTCTTTCAAACTCTGCTTCAGGCAGGGAGCGATTTTTATTGAACTTAAACCTTAACTTTTTATTTTATGGATGTACTTGTAGAGCGTTTCAAACGCCGTAAAATCGTGAGCGACAAGAACTCGCCCCAGTTGTATTATCTCCGTCAGAAGCCCAAAACCTGCGGTACGGTGGACGTCGATGTCCTCGCCGCCAATATCCAAAAGAATTGCGCCATGACAAAAGGCGACGTGAAGCACGTCATCGAAGCCCTTGTGGAGGAAATACAGACCAACCTTGCCAACGGCGACAAGGTGAAGCTGAACCTGCTCGGCACGCTTCACATGACTTTCCGCTGTCCCGGCGTGGAAAAGTCGGAGGATTGCACCGTCAGGAATATCTCCAAAGTGAACATACGCTTTGTCCCCGACAAGGAACTGAAGCTGGTGAACGGCAGCACCGCCGCCACCCGAAGCCCGGCCAATGTGGCCTTTGCACTGGACAAGCCTGCCGACGGCAGCTCTTCCGGCGGCAGTGGCAGCGAGAACCCCGGTGGTGGTGAGGAGACCGATCCTCTCGGATAAACCGTTCTCCGTTTGCTCTTTCTGATGAAGGGGAGTGTGTCCTGATCATTATTCGGATACACTCTCTGAATAATTCAAAACTCAAAACTCAAAAATTCAAATCACATGGCAGTAAAATCAACTTGGTGGGACAAACTCCTTAAAATTGTAATCGCAGTGGCATCGGCCGTTCTCGGCGCTTTTGGCGCACAGGCCATGCCCGCCTGATTCGTAGTTCTTAATTCACACTTCATACATCGTAATTCACATGCGATTCATCAACCTCATCGTTGTCCACTGTTCCGCCACCCGCTGCGACCGCAGCTATACGGAACATGACCTGACAACAGACCACCTGCGCCGGGGATTCTCCGGCGCAGGTTATCATTTTTATATCCGCAAGAACGGGGATATAAAAACACTCCGCCCCATCGGACAGCCCGGAGCGCACGTCAAAAACCACAATGCCGATTCTGTCGGCATCTGCTATGAAGGTGGGCTCGACGAAAGAGGGCATCCCGCCGATACCCGTACCGATTTTCAGAAACATTCCCTGCGGGTGCTCGTCATGCTGTTGCTGCGCGACTATCCCGGCAGCCGCCTTTGCGGGCACCGCGACCTCAGTCCCGACCTCGACTGCAACGGCGAAATAGAGCCCGAAGAGTGGATCAAGGCGTGCCCTTGCTTCGATGCGGCATCCATTCTTCAAGATTCTGTTCCTCCCAACCCCGCTTATCTGTGATTTCTTCTGCTTTTCTGTGTTTTTCCAGATTCTTTCCAGATTTGTCCGGTAGCTTTGTGATGTAATAAAAACAATAAAAAGTATGATGATTATGAAAAGAAAAATGTTTGCCATCGCTTGTGTGGCTATCGGTATGTGGAGTTGCAGCAACGACGATGTTCCTGCCACCGGAAATCCGGAAGATGACAAGGTGAGCGCCGAGGTGCGGGCTGCACTGCTCGAACGCTACCCGCATGCCACCGACGTGAAGTGGACTGTGAAAGGAGACTATGTGGTGGCGGACTTCAATCTGTCTGCTTCTTCTGCCGCAGGCGAATATGCCGCTTGGTTCGACAATGGAGGCCGATGGTATATGACAACAGACAGCGAAATCCTCTTTGAGCAACTGCCGGAAGAAGTGAAGGCTGCCTTCCGGGCGGGCGAATACTCCGCTTGGACCATCGACGAGGTGGAACGTGTGCAACGCAACGGCGCGGAAGAGGTCTACGTGATCGAAGTGAAAAACAAAGTGGATGGCGTAGAGACGGAAATAGATCTGTATTACTCGAAAGACGGCGTGCTGGTGAAGAAACTGGTGGATGCTGACAACGATTATGACTATGGCGACTATATCCCCGCTGCTCCGGTGGAAGGCGTCGAAGCGTTCCTGAAGGCAAACTTCCCCAATGCCCGTATCTTGGACATCGACCGGGAGGACAACATGACGGAAGTGGAGATTCTGGATGGACAGGTGGTGCGTGAACTGCTGTTCGACAAGGCAAGCAACTGGCTGTTCACCAAGACCGAAACCGTTTATGCCGCATTGCCGGCAGTGGTGAAGCAGGCGCTTGAGGCTTCGGAATATGCAGGCTATCATGTGGATGACGTGGATCATTACGCAACTCCGGAAGAGGAATACTACCGTCTCGAACTGGAATCAGTCAAAGGTGACGTCAAGGTGAAGATCACCGCTGCTGGCGTGTTGTCGCTCATGGAATACAGTCCGTCTGATCCCGGAAACAATACCGGTGGCGTGCTGCCCGGGAAAATCAAGGATTTCATTGCACAGAAGTATGCGGGAGCCCGTATCATTGAGACGGATATGGAAAATGGCATGACGGAAGTGGAAATCTTCCACGATGCTCGCGAGAAGGATGTTTATTTCAACGGCGCACAGGAGTGGGTGAAAACCCAATGGGAAGTACGGGTGAGTGAACTGCCCGCGGCTGTATCCGATGCCATCAAAAAATCGTATGCAAATTACGAGATAGATGATGCGGACTTTGTGGAAACGCCCCAAGAGGCCTATTACCTGGTGGAACTGGAAGCAGGAGACAAGGAAGTGAACTTGCGTATCCTCTCCAACGGCACTGTCTTGTAAGCTGTAGGCTTGTTTGCCCTTTCATTGAATATACATTGCACGCACGTACGCTCGCCCATACGCCTGCCCGTACGTGCGTGTGTATATATATTGTGTGTCTTCCTCCCCCTTTTGTTTTCCTTTAAAAAATCATGCTCTGTAACCAGTTTGTCAATCAGTCAGTTATGAAAAAGTTTTGATATTTCCGGTAAAAAGTGTTTTGTATATTTGGCGCGTATTCCCAAATCCGCTACTTTTGCATCCGCTTTCGAGAACGAGGGCAGCGAT